>Ga0209389_1000079_pt1 | contig 90147 bp, 89 predicted proteins | sample CowpearedBW_FD_187526 | JGI IMG/M metagenome (GOLD analysis project Ga0209389, IMG submission 187526) | Root nodule microbial communities of legume samples collected from California, USA - Cow pea red BW (SPAdes) (version 2) | ecosystem: Host-associated > Plants > Roots > Nodule | place: USA... | reverse complement strand
ACGTGGCCCATGTGTAGCTTGCCGCTCGGGTACGGGAACATCGATAGGCAATAGTAGGTGTCTTTGCCTGGCTGTTCGGTAACAGCGAACGATTGTTGCTCGTCCCAGAACTTCTGGGCGGCGGCTTCGATATCACGGGGCGTGTATTGTTCGTGCATGGCTACTTTTGGCTGAGAGAGAAGAGACCTTGTTCCAGGCAGCGGAACCTCGCTGCGTCCGGCACTCCGGTGTCGTTTAGAGTGAACGCCGTAGCATACAGCAGCGCCGCGCATCGTGGGAAACCTTCGTTGCGAATGGCCGCTGGTCGCGGCGCACGGCTGCTTTTTGCAGCGACGCTAAGCTCAGGTGTGGGGGGAGATATTCTTACCTTCAATGAGGTGAACGGATGGGAGAGACGCAGCTACCCGCAATCAGACCGGAGCTTTACGAGCGCCTGATCGACCGGCTTGGCCTGGCACTGGAAACGGCCAGGACCTCGGTGCGATTGCGCGACGAGATGCCAGCTGAGCTTGAGTTGCGTGGCTTGAGCCACGCAGAGTTCGAAGTGATCAAGGCCTACCTGGATTCCCTCCCGGAGCGCCACAATGCCGCTGTCGGCAGTTACCCACAAGCGGAGCCGACATCGGCCAAGATCATCTGGCTCAAGGACAAGAAACGCCCCGCCAGTACGGCGAGATCCAGGACGCTGCCACATCGCTAGCCGTTCAGGACGCCAGGCGCAGGCTATCGCGCGCCGGTTCTTCACTATCACACAACTCAAGATCGACGCCGGTACACACTTGTTGACCGGCGTCGATCCTTCTAGGCTGCACGCCTGCCAAGGAGGTGTGGCCGATGCCGATCCGATTCTTCATCAAACAATGGCTGATGCCGCCGGGCGTGCTGTTCTTGCTGCTGCTTGCGGCATGGTGGCTGCGTACGCGGCGGCCACGGTTGGCGGCGCTTTGCTTTAGCGTAGGGCTGGGTGGCCTGTGGTTGATGAGCCTGCCGCTGGTGGTGCAGGAAACCGCCCGTGTGCTGGAAAGTGAGCCGCCGCTGGCCGTGAGCGACTGGGCCGGCCTGGCGAGCCGGGCGGATGCCATTGTGGTGCTGGGCGCCGGGCGCGAGCGCGGGGACCCGGCCTGGGGTGGCAGTGACCAGCCCACGGCCACGGCACTGGAACGTATGCGCTTTGCCGCGCGGCTGGCCAAGGCCTCGGGCCTGCCAGTGTTGACCAGTGGTGGGTTGCATTACGGCACGCCGCCCAGCGAGGCGAGGCTGATGGCGGAACGCTTGCATGAAGATTTCGCGGTCGAGGTGAAATGGCGCGAAGAGGCCAGCCGCACGACCTGGGAAAATGCTCAGCTCACGGCCAAAGTGCTGCAGCCTCTGGGATTTCGCCGGGTGGTGCTGGTGACCCAGGCCTGGCATATGCAGCGTTCCCGCTGGAGTTTTGAAAAGGCGGGTTTTGAGGTGGTGCCGGCGCCGGTGGGGTTCCTTGGGCGCGATCATGCGCGGCCGTTTGGCGGTCTGCTGCCAGAGAGCCGGGCGATGTGGCAGAGCGGGCAGTTGTTCAATGAAGTGGTGGGGTTGGTGGGGTATCGGGTGTTCTACTGATTCACCGGCTTACATAATCCCCTGTAGGAGCGGGCTTGCCCGCGAAAGGGCCTGCCCTGCCGGCCAATCTACACCCGCCGTTCACCGTTGCCGCGACTACCGTATTCGCGGGTAAACCCGCTCCTACAGTGGCCGCGTATCGCCAATCAGACGGTTTTTGCAATACGCCCTGCCAGCAAGGCCCAGCCCAGCAGCAACGCACAGACAATTGCCAACGGCCATGAGCGCCATTGCAGGTAAGGCGTCAGCTGCTGCATCGGCACCACCTCGCCATACAGCACGGCCTGCTGGAACTGCGGAACCTGCGTGGTAATGCGGCCAAACGGGTCGATCAGCGCGGTCACGCCGTTGTTGGTGGCTCGGATCATCCAGCGGCCGGCTTCCAGCGCGCGCATCTGCGCCATCTGCAGGTGCTGCAAGGGGCCGATCGATTTGCCGAACCAGGTGTCGTTGCTGATGGTCAGCAGCAGGTCGCTACGCGCAGCCAGGCCGGCGGCGAACTCGGGGTAGACCACCTCGTAGCAGATGTAAGGCGCAATCTGGTAGCCCTTGGCCTGCAGCAGCGGCTGATCTTCCGGGCCGCGGGCGAAGTCCGACATGGGCAGGTTGAAGAACTCGATGGCCCCACGCAGCACGTCTTGCAGCGGCACATACTCGCCAAATGGCACCAGCTTCTGCTTGAGGTAGGTGCCATCGCCTTCGCCAGTGACGGTGATGCCGTTGTAGTAGCGGCGCTGGTGGTGCACTTCTTCACGCACCGGCACGCCCGTGATCAGCGCCGAGTGGCGCTCGGCGGCGAAGCGGCCCATCACGTCGATGTAGCCCTGGGCCTGGTCCTTGAGCACCGGAACGGCGGTTTCCGGCCACACCAGCAGGTCCACCGGCCTGGAACTGAAGCTCAGGTCGCGGTATAGCGCCAGTTGCGCGTCGATGTGCGCGGGGTCCCATTTCAGGTCCTGCTCGACGTTGCCCTGGATCGCTGCCACTTTCAGCGGCTCGCCTGCCGGAATGGTCCAGGCATGGCCCTTGAGCGCCAGGCCCAGCACCCAGGGGGCCAGCAACAGCACGCTGGCCACGGCCAGGAACGAGGGGCGGGTGCGCAGGCGGTGCAGGTTGCACAGCAGGGCGGCGGTGAGGGCGAGGGTGAAGGAAATCAGCCAGACGCCGCCCAGCGGCGCAAGGCCGGCCAACGGGCCGTCCAGTTGGCTATAGCCGGCGTAGAGCCAGGGGAAGCCGGTCAGGAACCAGCCGCGGAAGGCCTCTTGCAGTAACCAGAGGGCGGCGAAGCACAAGGCGTCGGCCAGTGGTGCTTCGTTGCGGCGTAGCCAGCGCGCCCATAGCCAGGTGGGCAGGGCGAAGAACCAGGCCAGTGCGGCGAAGAACGCCAGCAGCAACACGATTGCCAGCAGCGGCGAGGCGCCGCCGTAGGTGTTCATGCTGACGTAGATCCACCAGGTGCCGGCGCCATACAGGCCAAACCCAAACCACCAGCCACGCCACATGGCCTGACGCGGGCTGAGCTCGCGCAGGCCAAGGTAGAGCACCGCGATGGACAACACCGCCAACGGCCAGATGTCGAACGGCGCCAGGGCCAGGAGGGTGGAAGCACCGGCCGCCAGGGCCAGCAGGTTACCGGGCCAGCCGGGGCGGGTGATCCAACGCATGTTTATCCTTAACGGGTGATCGGGGTCAGGCGCAGCAAGTGTATCCGCCGGCTGTCGGCGTTGAGAATACGGAACTTGTAAGACCCGATCTCAGTGGTTTCGTTGCGCTTGGGCAGGTGGCCAAAGGCGCTCATCACCAGGCCGCCGACCGTGTCGAACTCGTCATCGGAGAACTCGCTGTCGAAGAACTCGTTGAAGTTCTCGATCGGGGTAAGCGCTTTGACCAGGAAATCACCGCTGGGCAGTGGTTTGATGTAGCTGTCTTCCTCGACGTCGTGCTCGTCTTCGATATCGCCGACGATCTGTTCCAGCACGTCCTCGATGGTGACCAGGCCCGCCACGCCGCCATATTCGTCGATGACGATGGCCATGTGGTTGTGGTTGGCGCGGAATTCACGCAGCAACACGTTCAGGCGCTTGGACTCGGGTACGAAGGTGGCCGGGCGCAGCAGGTCCTTGATGTTGAAGCTGTCGCCGTTCTCCTTGAGGATCAACGGCAGCAAGTCTTTGGCGAGCAGGATCCCGAGCACATCGTCATGGCTTTCGCCGATTACCGGGTAGCGCGAGTGCGCGGCATCGATCACCGCCGGCAGGAACTCGCGAGGCGACTGGCCGGCCTTGATGCTGTTCATCTGCGAGCGCGGCACCATGATGTCGCGAACCTGCAGGTCGGCGACCTGAATGGCGCCTTCGACGATGGTCAGCGCTTCGCTGTCCAGCAATTTGTTCTGATGGGCTTCGCGCAGCAGCTCAAGCAGCTCCTGGCGGTTTTTCGGCTCATGGGCAAAAGCCTGGGTCAGTTTACCCAGCCAGGACTTCTGCCCGTTGCTCGATCGATCTTCGCTCATGGCGGTTCTCGTGATCCTTCGTGTATCAGTGTGTGATTGAGTCGGTTTCATCATCGGCATACGGGTCAGGGTGACCCAGTTCTGCCAGCAATTCCCGTTCCAGGCTTTCCATTTCCTCGGCCTCCTCATCTTCGATGTGGTCATAGCCGAGCAAGTGCAGGCAACCGTGGATGACCAGGTGCGCCCAGTGCGCTTCCAGCGATTTGCCTTGTTCGGCCGCTTCGCGCTCGACCACCGCTACACAGATCACCAGGTCGCCCAGCAGCGGGATATCGAGCAGCTCATCGGGCACATCGGCCGGGAACGACAACACATTGGTCGCGTAGTCCTTGTGCCGGTAGGTGTGGTTCAGCTCCCGCCCTTCGGCTTCGTCGACCAGGCGAATGGTCATTTCCGAGTCGGCGCTGCGCTGGCGCAACGCCAATTCACACCAGCGGCGCAAGGCGGCGTCTTCTGGAGTGGCAGCATCCGTGGCCCGTTGGATATCAAGTTCAAGCATCTTTGCCGGGCGCCTCGGGCTTGGACTGGCGGGCTTCGAAGCGGTCGTAGGCTTCGACGATACGCTGCACCAGTGGGTGACGAACCACATCCTTGGGTTGGAAATGGGTAAAGCTGATCCCCGGAACGTCCTTCAGCACCTCGATGACGTGCGCCAGGCCCGACTTGGTGCCACGGGGCAGGTCGACCTGGGTGATGTCACCGGTGATCACCGCGGTGGAGCCGAAGCCGATGCGGGTCAGGAACATCTTCATCTGCTCGAGCGTGGTGTTCTGGCTTTCGTCGAGGATGATGAAGCTGTTGTTCAGGGTGCGGCCACGCATGTAGGCCAGAGGGGCGATTTCGATCACCTGGCGTTCGATCAGCTTGGCCACGTGTTCGAAGCCGAGCATTTCGTACAGGGCGTCGTACAGCGGGCGCAGGTACGGGTCGATTTTCTGTGCCAGGTCGCCAGGCAGGAAACCAAGCTTTTCACCCGCCTCGACCGCCGGGCGCACCAGCAGGATGCGGCGCACCTGTTCGCGCTCCAGCGCGTCCACGGCGCAGGCTACGGCCAGGTAGGTCTTGCCGGTACCGGCCGGGCCGATGCCGAAATTGATGTCGTTGGCCAGGATTTCCTTGACGTAGCGCTGTTGGTTGAGCCCGCGCGGGCGGATATTGCCCTTGCGCGTGCGCAGCGACACGCTGACCTCGTTGACGGCCGGGTTGTCGATGTTTTCGACAGCCGATTCCTGCAGGTACAGGTGCACGGTTTCCGGTGACAGGTCGGTGGCCTTGGTCTCGCGATAGAGACGGCGCAGCAGCTGTTCGGCAGCGGAGGTGGTCCTGGGTTCGCCGATCAGTTCGAACTGATTGCCGCGGTTGCGGATCTCGATGGCCAGGCGCTGTTCGATCAGGCGCAGGTGCTCGTCGAACTGGCCGCACAAGTTGGCGAAACGGTGGGCCTCGAAGGGTTCGAGGATGAAACGATGGGGTTCTATGGGTGCGTTCAAGGTCGTTTTTAGCCGCTCGACGGCGATGGAGTTGAACTCAAGAATAACCCTTGAATGGCAGTGGCGAAAGCACTGAAACGTTCAACGGTATGTACGGGCTGTTCTGGCCTTCCCGCGGGTCAACCCACTCCGGCAAGGCCGGTGGGGATCCTATGGGCGCGGGTTCACCCGTGAACAGGCCAGAACAGGTATCATGCCCACCTTTTCTTACGCATGTGTTATCTGGTCGAACATGAGCAAACGCGAACCCGCCATCTATAAAGTGATCTTCCTGAACCAGGGCCAGGTCTTCGAGATGTACGCCAAGCAGATCTACCAGAGTGACCTGTGGGGCTTTCTGGAAATCGAGGAGTTCGTGTTCGGAGAGCGCTCGCAACTGGTAGTGGACCCGAGTGAGGAGAAGCTCAAGAGCCAGTTCGACGGAGTGGTCCGCAGTTTCGTGCCGATGCACTCGATTGTGCGCATCGATGAGGTGGAGCGCCTGGGCACGGCGAAGATCAGCGAGGCCAAGGGCGGCGGCAATGTGATGCCGTTCCCGATGCCAATGCCGGAAAAGTGACCTTCAGGGAAGCGGCGAGAACGGCGTGCGCCCTTCGGCGTTCTGCAGTTCGAGCAGGTACTTGCGGAAAATCTGGCCGAGCACCTGGGTGGCATGCTCCAGTTCGTCACGGGGCATTTGCTCGGTTACTTCGTCGGCCATGTCCAGCGCATCTTCGGCACCATTGACCGCAGCCATTTTCAGCAGGATGTAGGCCTGTACGTTGTTGGCCTTGACCCCTTCGCCATGGAAGAACATGGCACCCAGACGGTATTGGGCGTCGGCTTGGCCTTGCAGCGATGCCTTCTGGAACCAGTCCAGGGCTTTGCCCAGGTTTTTTGGCGTTTGCGTGTAGTAATACTCGCCCAGTTCGAATTGCGCCTGGGCATCCCCCGCAGTCGCCGTCTGCTCGCAGGCCTTGAGGGCGTTTGCCAGGTCTTCAGGCTGAACGTTCAAGGTGCAGCGGCCCGTCGCCGGAATCAGCAACGAGTTACCGCCCTCCGCCAGGGCCAGCAGGGGCTGAAGAAGCAACAGGCAGCCCAGGGTCAGGGCGCGGCCGGTGCGGTTCATGGGGATCGACTTACCTCTGCAAAGCTGCGGCCAATGTCTCTGGTGGCACATTATGGGATAAGCAGCGCCAACCTTACAAAGTTTTACTCGAATTTCTGCTTGGTTGGGGAAGTCAGCTGATTGTGCGTGCGTAATTATTGCCTGTACCGGCCTCTTCGCGGGTGAGCCCGCGCCTACAAGGGGGCGTCGCTTTCATGAGTGTAGGCGTGGGTTTGCTCGCGAAGAGGCCGGTACAGGCTGGCCATCACTTCAGGGCAGCAAAGGCTTTCTCAGCCGCATCCAGGGTGATCTGCAGCTCCTTGTCGCCATGGGCGATGGAGGTGAAGCCCGCCTCGAATGCGCTCGGTGCCAGGTACACGCCACCGTCGAGCATCAGGTGGAAGAAGCGCTTGAAGCGCTCGGCATCGCTGGCCATCACGTCTTCGAAGGTGACGATATCGTCGGCGCCGCTGAAGTACAGGCCGAACATGGCACCGGCCTGGGTGGTGACGAATGGCACGCCAGCGGCATCGGCGCGTTGCTGCAGGCCGTCAAGCATGCGGCTGGTGTAGTCGGTCAGCTCGGCGTGGAAGCCTGGGCGGCTGATCAGCTTGAGGGTGGTCAGGCCGGCGGCCATGGCCAGCGGATTGCCCGACAGGGTGCCGGCCTGGTAGACCGGGCCGAGCGGGGCGATGCAGCCCATGATTTCACGCTTGCCGCCGAAACAGCCGACCGGCATGCCGCCACCGACGATCTTGCCGAAGGTCGACAGGTCCGGCTTGATGCCGTAATGGCCCTGGGCGCCGCCGAGCGAGACGCGGAAACCGGTCATCACTTCGTCGAAGATCAGCACCACGCCATGCTTGTCGCATTGCTCGCGCAGGCCCTCGAGGAAACCCGGTGCCGGTGGTACGCAGTTCATGTTGCCGGCCACTGGCTCCACGATGATGCAGGCCACGGTCTGGCCAACTTCGGCCAGGGTCTTCTCGACGGCGGCGATGTCGTTGAACGGCAGGGTCAGGGTGTGCTTGGCGAAGTCCGCTGGCACGCCTGCCGAACTTGGCACGCCTTGGGTCAGCAAGCCGGAGCCGGCTTTTACCAGCAGGCTGTCGGAGTGGCCGTGGTAGCAGCCTTCGAACTTGATGATGGCATCACGGCCAGTGTAGCCACGGGCCAGTCGGATGGCACTCATGGTGGCTTCAGTGCCCGAGCTGACCATGCGCACCATTTCCATCGACGGTACGATCGAGCAGACCAGGTCGGCCATCTCGGTTTCCATGGCGGTCGGCGCGCCGTAGGACAGGCCGTGCTCCAGCTGCTTGCGTACCGAGTCCAGCACGTCCGGGTGGCCGTGGCCGAGAATCATCGGGCCCCAGGAGCCGACGTAGTCGACGTAGCGTTTGTCGTCCTCGTCAACGACATAGGCGCCTTCGGCATGCTTGAAGAACAGCGGCGTGCCGCCAACGCTCTTGAAAGCGCGGACTGGCGAGTTGACACCGCCAGGGATGTGCTTCTGGGCTTGGGCGAACAGGGCTTCGGAACGGGACATGGAAGTATCTCTCGAATCAGGATGCGAACAAGGCGTTGAAGGCGCGGGCGCGGCGGGTGACTTCCTGCGCGCTGTCGGCACCGAACAAGCCGTGGATCACCGCCAGCAGGTCGGCACCGTGGGCGACCAGCGGGGCGGCGTTGTCGAGGGTGATGCCACCGATCACGGCGATCGGCAGTTTCACCTGGGCGCGGGCCTGCTCAAGCAGGCCGACATTGGCAGCGGGCGCGCCCGGCTTGGTGACAGAATTGAAGAAGCGGCCAAAGGCCACGTAGCTGGCGCCTTCGCTGGCAGCCTGGGCGGCCAGTTCGAGGCTGGCGTGGCAGGTGGAACCGATGATTGCCTGACGGCCGAGCAATGCGCGGGCCGGGGTCAGTGGGCCGTCGGTCTGGCCCAGGTGCACGCCGACACCCAGGCGGGCGGCCAGTTCGGCGTCATCGTTGATCAGCAACTGGGTGCCGTAACGCTCGCAGAGCTTCATCAGCCCTTCGGCTTCACGCAGGCGGCGCGCTGCATCGTCGCTCTTGTCGCGGTACTGCAGCAGGCACACGCCGCCTTCCAGGGCCGCCTCGACATGGGACAGGAAACGGCCGGCGAGCAGCTGGCTGTCGGTGATGGCGTACAGACCGCGTAGCTTCATTGAAGGCCTCGTATCAGGAGCAGAAGTCCAGGGGCAGGCGGCGCGGCACGTATTGGCCCTTGCCCAGTTGCTCGGCGTCACGCAGGGTGCGCCAGGTGTAGTCCAGGGCGGTGCGCACGGCGCTTTCCAGCTGCTCGCCGAGCGCCAGGCGGCCGGCCAGGGCGCTGGCCAGGGTGCAGCCCGAGCCGTGGTAGCTGCCTGGCAGGCGCTGGCAAGTCCAGGTGAAGTGCTGGCCGTCCTGGGTGTACAGGCGGTTGTGGATTTCGTCTTCGTCGCCGTGACCGCCGGTAATCAGCAGGTGTCTACAGAACGGCAACAGTTTCTCGGCACATTCGTCAGCGCTGCCTTCGGGCAGTTCGGCGAGGATGCGTGCTTCGGGCAGGTTCGGCGTGGCGATGGTCGCCAGCGGCAGCAGGCGTTCGCGCAGGGCATAGCCCACTTCGTCCTTGCCCAGGCGGCCACCGCCACCGGCACGCAGCACCGGGTCGCAGACCAGCGGCAGGTGGGGGTGGGCGGCCAGCAGTTCGGCGACGGTGTCGACCATCTCGATCGAGCCGAGCATGCCCAACTTGACGGCGGCAACCGTGGAGTCGGCCAGCACGGCGTTGGCCTGGGCCAGCACCCACTCGCGGTCGAGCACGCGGAAGTCGGAAACGTTGACGGTATCCTGCACGGTCAGGGCGGTCACTGCAGGTGCAGCGTGGCAGCCTTGGGCGATCAGGGCTTCGATATCTGCCTGCAAGCCGGCGCCGCCACTGGGGTCGTGGCCGGAGAGACAGAGGACAACGGGGCGGGAGCTGTAGGTATTCATGGTCGGCGAGCTTACCACCAAACCTGTTTGGGCGGATCGTCCGACAAACGAGTTTTACTGATCGTTCGGTCAGGTTGTTGTTTGTTTTTCTATTGAAAGCATTGATTTAGAGCCTTTTCTTTGTGTTTTTATGTGGCCGATTGCCAGGTTGTGAGGCTATGCTAGAGTGCTCGGATAACTCGACAAACGGGTGCTGCAGGATCACGTCGTCTCAAACGGATGGGAGGCTACCGCGACGCGACCGGGCAGGCCATGCTGGGGCTGTATGCGCTATTTGCTGATTGTGCTTATGGGTTTGCTGCCCGTGCTGGCCGGAGCGGTCGATTTCGACGTCGCTACCCGGCATCTCCCACTGGGCAAGGCCATGCAGGTTTATGAAGACCCCGATGGCAATGCCAGCATCGCTCAGGTCAGTGCCCCCGGGTTTGCCAAATACTTTCAGCCCCACCGTGAGGATGTGCTGAACGCCGGTTACTCCACCTCGGTGTTCTGGCTCAAGGTCGAGCTGCGCCCCGTTGCCGCGCCCAGCGCTGCCCCGCGGCAATGGCTGCTGGAGCTGGCCTACCCGCCGCTGGATCACCTCGAACTGTATTTGCCTGACAGCAGCGGCTTGTACCGCCTGGCGCAGCGCACGGGCGATGCCTTGCCCTACGACAGCCGGCAGATCCGGCAGAACAACTACTTGTTCGAACTGCAACTGCCACCTGGCAAGGTGACCACTGCGTACCTGCGGCTGCAAAGCCAGGGTTCGGTGCAAGCGCCGCTGGCGCTGTGGTCCCCTGAAGCCTATCTGGAAGAGCAGCCCACGCGCCTGTATGTGCTGGGGATGATCTACGGCGTGTTGCTGGTGATGCTGGTGTACAACCTGTTCATCTACCTCAGCGTGCGTGACGTCAGCTACCTCTATTACATCCTTTACATCGCTTCGTTCGGCCTTTACCAGGTCTCGGTGAATGGCGCCGGTGTAGCCTATTTCTGGCCAGACAGCCCTTGGTGGGCGAATGCCTCCACGCCATTGTTCATCGGTGCTGCCGGCCTGTTCGGTTGCCAGTTCGCCCGGCACTTCCTGCAATTGGGCAGCATCAGCCGTGGCTTCGATCGCCTGTTGCAACTGCTGATGCTGGGTGGCGCGCTGGTCATGGTACTGGCGGTGAGCATGCCCTACGGCATTGCGCTGCGCATGGCGACGCTGCTGGCACTGCTGTTCACCATAAGCGTCTTCAGCGCCGGCCTGTATGCCTGGTGGCGCGGCTTGCGAGTGGCGCGCTGGTTCATCATCGCCTGGACGGCGTTCCTGCTGGGTGGCCTGGTCAACACCTTGATGGTGCTGGGCTACCTGCCGAACGTGTTCATCACCATGTATGCCAGCCAGCTCGGTTCGGCCTTGGAAGTGGCTTTGCTGTCGCTGGCGCTGGCCGACCGCATCAACAGCCTGCGCGAGCAGCAGGCACAGACCTTGCGCGACACTGGGCGTACGCTGGAGCAACTGAACCTGCAACTGGCCAGGAGCAATCGCCTGAAGGACGAGTTCCTGGCCAGCGTGACGCATGAACTGCGCACCCCGATGAATGGGGTGATTGGCTCGCTCGAGCTGATGCACACCCTGCCGATGGATACCGAAATGGCTCAGTACCATCACACGGCAGTGGGGTCTGCCCAAGGCATGATGGATATGGTCAATGCCATTCTTACCCTGTCCGAACTGCAGGCCGGCCGCCTGCGGGCGCAGCCGGCACCGTTCAGCCTACGCACCCTGTTGCAGGGCTTGCGCGCCGGTTATGCGGGGCAGGCGCTGGGCAAAGGCCTGTACCTGAGCCTGGACATTCCGGCCGACCTGCCGGACGGGTTGCTCGGTGACGGGCAGAAGCTGGCGCACTGCCTGGGTTGCCTGGTGGACAACGGTTTGAAGTTCACCCATCAGGGCGGTGTGATGATCCAGGTGCGCGGCCGCCGGGTGGGGCCGGATGATCTGGCGTTGACCTTTACCGTCAGCGACAGCGGTATCGGTTTCGATGATCTGGAGCAGTCGACCCTGTACCAGCGGTTCTTCCAGGTCGATGGTTCGATGACCCGGCGGTATGGCGGTTTGGGGATTGGGTTGTCGATTTGCCGGCAGATGGGGGAGTTGCTGGGGGCCAGATTGGCGCATGAATCGACGCGCGGGCTGGGTAGCCGCTTCGAGTTGAGTTTGAACATGGCGATTTCGCAGGTGCAGATGAGCCCGAACCTGCTGCAGGTGCGGCGCTCGCTGTAGGAGCGGGTTCACCCGCGAAAGGGCCGGGTCTGCTGGCCGATATCCACCCGCCGTTCACCGTTGCCGCCGCCACCGTATTCGCGGGTAAACCCGCTTCTACGCGCGCGCGCACGCCTGCAACCACACGTTTAGTCATTAATACCCCTTTGACTACCCCGCAAGCAGTGCTTCACTGGGTCTTTCAAGCCTACCCGGATCCAGGAGCCCCCCGATGAGCCTGCACCAGTACGCTGAAACCCACGAAGTCACCAACCAGCCGCCGCCGCTCGACGGTGCCAACCTGTACCGCCTCGACCTGCCATTGCAAGAATGGTCAAGGCGTTTTGGCGCGGGCTGGGCCGAGTCGCGGATCGACGCCTATGGTGCCCTGGCCGGCGGCCCGCTGATGCAAGCAGGCTTCCTGGCCAACGCGCACAAACCCGAGTTCAGCAGCCACGACCGCTATGGCCATCGCATCGACCTGGTCGAGTTCCACCCGGCCTACCATGAGCTGATGCGTACCGCCGTCGAACATGGCCTGCCTTCTTTACCATGGGCCGAACCCCGTGCTGGCGCCCATGTTGCACGGGCGTCGATGACCTACCTGCACAGCCAGGCCGAGGCCGGCACCGGTTGCCCGCTGACCATGACCTTTGCCGCCGTGCCGGCATTGCGCTTGCAGCCTGAGCTGGCTGAATACTGGCTGCCGAAGGTCCTTGCCTGCGAATATGACCCGCGCAACATTGGCGACCGGCACAAGGCCGGGGTCACCCTGGGCATGGCCATGACCGAAAAGCAGGGCGGCACCGATGTGCGCGCCAACACTACCCGGGCCTATCCGGTCGGTGCGCCAGGCCCGGGGCAGGCTTATGAGCTGGTTGGCCACAAGTGGTTCTGCTCGGCGCCGATGTGCGACGCTTTTCTGACCTTGGCGCAAACCGAAAAAGGCCTGAGCTGCTTCCTACTGCCGCGCCACCGCCCCGATGACAACCGCAACCAGTTCTATATCCAGCGCCTGAAGAACAAGCTGGGCAACAGCTCCAACGCCTCCAGCGAGGTGGAGTTCCGCGGTGCGCTGGCATGGATGATTGGCGAAGAGGGACGCGGCGTGCCGACCATCATCGAGATGGTCGCCATGACCCGGTTCGACTGCATGGTCGGCTCCAGCGCACTGATGCGCCAGGCGTTGACGCAGGCGGCCCACCATTGCGCGCATCGCAAGGTCGGCGGGCGGGTGCTCAATGAGCAACCTCTGATGCAGAACGTGCTGGCCGACCTGGCCCTGGAAAGCGAGGCTGCGCTTGCCCTGAGCTTGCGCATGGGCCAGGCGCTGGAGCAACTGGACGACCCGCAGCAGGCGCATTTCGCCCGGCTGGTCACGGCGGTGGGCAAGTACTGGATCTGCAAACGTGCGCCGGCCATGATCAACGAGGCCGCCGAATGCCTGGGTGGCGCGGGTTATGTGGAAGACAGCATTCTGCCACGGCTGTACCGCGAGGCACCGGTCAACTCGACCTGGGAGGGCTCGGGCAACGTGCAGTGCCTGGATGTGCTGCGGGCCTTGTCCAAGGAGCCGGGCGTACTCGATGCACTGTTTGTCGAGCTGGGTGACGGGCATGGCGACCCGCGCCTGGCAGCGCATATCGGCAACCTCAAGGGGGCGTTTGCCGACACCGGTGACATACAGTACCGCGCGCGGCAACTGACCGAGGATATTGCCCTGGCGTTGCAGGCCAAGCTGCTGCTGGAGGCGGGGAATACGGAGGTCAGTGATGCGTTTATCGGCAGCCGCTTGGCCGGTGGTGGCCGGGTGTACGGGGCGCTGCCGCGAGGTGTGGATGTGATGGCATTGGTAACCAGGGCTACGCCTGTCTGGCCGCTGTAGCAGCGGGCTTGCCCGCGAATGCACCCAACACCGATCAATGGGGGTGTATTTAACCAAGAAGGCAGGCAAGATGGATCACATGCATGTCCAGACAGGAAGCACAGTGTGAGCCACGCTTTTGTAGTCGTTGATACCCCAGAACAGGCCGTCGACCGTCTGGCGGCCTTGCATGAACAGGCCACAGGTGCCCTGAGTCAGGCCCTGAAGCGTTACCTGAAGGACCGTACCGAGCCCGATACCGATGAGCGCGACCTGTTCCGCTACCCGGCACTGCGCCTGACCTACTACAGCCATGGCGAAGTCGCCGCCACCACCCGCGCTTATGCCAAGGTCCAGGTTGCCGGCACCTACAGCGTCACCGTCACCCAGCCCGCTGCATTCCGTGGCTACCTGCTGGAGCAACTGCGCCCGCTGATGCATGACTACACCGTTACGGTAGAAGTTGGCGTCAGCGAGCAGAACATCCCTTATCCCTATGTGGTCGACCAGGGCGACGAATTGGCTGGCAGCGGCATTACCGCTGCGCAGTTGGCGCGGGTGTTCCCCAGCACCGACCTGTCGGCGGCCACCGACAACATCGCTGATGGCCTGTACGACTGGGACCATGCTGAAATCATGCCACTGGCATTGTTCGATGCCGCGCGGGTCGACTTCTCGCTGCGCCGCCTGGTGCACTACACCGGCAGCGACTGGCGCCATGTACAGCCGTGGATCCTGCTGACCAACTACCACCGCTATGTCGACCAGTTCATCAGCCATGGCCTGGAACAGCTGCGTGACGACTCGCGCTTCGTGCGTATGGTGCTGCCGGGCAACGTCGTGATCGAAAAGGGCATGGACCATGGCGAAACCCAGGCTCTGGTGGCCAGCGTGGTCTGGCACCGCTTCCAGATGCCGGCCTACCACCTGATCGCCGCCGACGGCAATGGCGTTACCTTGGTCAACATTGGTGTCGGCCCGTCCAACGCCAAGAACATCACCGATCACCTGGCCGTGCTGCGCCCGCATTGCTGGCTGATGATCGGCCACTGCGGCGGCCTGCGGCAGTCGCAGACCATCGGCGACTACGTGCTGGCACACGCCTATATGCGCCGTGACGGCATTCTCGACCGGGTCGTGCCGCCGAATATCCCGATCCCGGCCCTGGCCGAAGTGCAGATGGCCTTGCAGGAGGCTGCCGCACAGGTCACTGGCGAGCGTGGCGAGCAGTTGAAAAAGCGCCTGCGCACCGGCACCGTGCTGACCTACGACGACCGCAACTGGGAGTTGCGCTGGGCCCAGGAACGCCCGCTGATCAACCTGTCGCGTGCCGTGGCGGTGGACATGGAAAGCGGCACCATTGCTGCCCAGGGCTACCGTTTGCGCGTGCCTTACGGCACCTTGCTGTGTGTGTCCGACAAGCCGCTGCACAGCGAGATCAAACTGCCAGGTTCGGCCAACGCCTTCTACAACCGAGCGGTCAGCCAGCACCTGAAGATCGGCATTGCTGCCCTCGACCTGCTGCGCACCGAGCTCAACTCGCTGCACTCGCGTAAACTGCGCAGCTTCGATGAGCCGCCGTTCCGCTGAGGATCCATGTCACTGCCACCCCGTAACAAGCCGCGCCGCCCCCAGGCGCGGCCTGCCGCCGGCCCGCGTCGCCAGGCCAAGGCGCCACCTGCCGAGCCTCGCCTGATCCTGTTCAACAAACCGTTCGACGTGCTGACCCAGTTCAGCGACGGTGAAGGGCGCGCGACGCTCAAGGACTTCATCGACATCCCGGGCGTGTACCCGGCCGGGCGGCTGGACCGTGACAGTGAAGGCTTGCTGTTGTTGACCAACGATGGCGGGTTGCAGGCGCGGATTGCCGACCCGAAGCACAAGCTGGCCAAGACCTACTGGGTCCAGGTAGAAGGCGAACCGAGTGACGAGCAGTTGCAGCGTTTGCGCGATGGTGTGGCGCTGAATGATGGGCCGACCTTGCCGGCTGAGGCGCGGCGCCTGGAAGAACCCGAACTGTGGCCGCGCAACCCGCCGGTACGGTTTCGCAAAAGTGTGCCGACCAGCTGGCTGGAGCTGGTGATTCGCGAAGGGCGTAACCGCCAGGTGCGGCGTATGACGGCGGCGGTGGGGCTGCCGACCTTGCGCCTGGTGCGCGTGCGCATTGGTGACTGGGCGCTGGATGGGCTGGAGCAGGGTTGCTGGCGGGAGGTCCCTGCCAAGCTTTAGTTCAGGTCAGGGGCCTGTTCGCGGGCACGCCCGCTCCCACAGGGACGGCGCAGTACTTGAAGGCAGCGCCAACGCTGTTGGAGTGGGCGTGACCGCGAATGTCCCCAACATTTTTTATACGCCTTCCAGAAACCCCACCACCACGCTCTTGATGATAAAGGCCAGCACCCCAAGCCCCAGCACAAAGAACAGGATCAGCGTCCCGAACTTACCCGCCTTGGACTTTTTCGCCAGGTCCCAGACGATGAAGCCCATGAACCCGATCAACACGGTGACCAGGATGATCATCATCCATTCTTCGAATACGGCGGGATCCATCGATGTTCTCCAGGCGGGTTGAACGTCCGATTATACGCCGGCTGGCGTGAGCATTTAACGCAGGTGGGTCAATGGCAGCTCGGTGCTGGCCAACACCTGGTTGAGCACGAAGCTCGAACGCACGCTGGTGACGCCTTCGATACGCGTCAGGCTGCCTAGAAGCAGTTTCTGGTAGTGGTCCATGTCCGGCACCACCACTTTCAACTGATAGTCCGCATCCATGCCGGTGACCAGGCTGCATTCGAGCACCTGTGGCAGGTTGCGGATGGCGGCCTCGAATGTTTCAAAGCGTTCCGGGGTGTGGCGGTCCATGCCTATCAATACATAGGCGGTCAGGCTCAGGCCCAGCTTCTTGCGGTCGAGCAGGGCCACCTGGCGCGAAATGTAGCCGTCATCCTCCAGTTGCTTGACCCGACGCGAGCATGGCGATGGCGACAGGCCGATGCGTTCGGCCAATTCCTGGTTGGAAATGCGCGCATCGCGCTGCAATTCGGCGAGGATGCTCAGGTCGTAGCGGTCAAGTTTGCTCATGGCATTTGCCTTTTCTGTTCGGATTGCTGCGAATTATCAATCCAGGGTGAAAAATTGCGCAAGTGCTATTTATCTGAGCAATCTTCGCAATCCTCTGTCGCAACCCGTCCGGTATCTTTATCACCAGAATCACTGCCCGGACATCAGTCCACGGCGACGCGCCCTAGGCGGGCGGTTGCGGCCAGCCATCCAACAGGATCTGCAGGCCCCCGGGCTACACACCTTCCAGAAGACGGTGTGAGGTGAGCCGGCGCCACAAGTGCCGAGCACGGACGACAATTCCTGAAGGGAGGCCCTGTGGCCTCCCTTTTTTCATGTCGGGAATTTTAATTGGCCTGTGTGGTGGGCGCGGTAGACTGGCGTTGGTTGCAGTTTTTTCTACCGAGAGGAACACCATGACGTCGCGCATCTGGCAGTTGGCAGGTGTTGGTTTGCTGGGTTTGAGCATCAGCCTTGGGGCCTTGGCTGAAGGGCCCGGCGAAGGGCCCGGTGAACGTGGCCAGCAGGTGCAAGGTGAGGGTGGGCCGGGGCGCTCGCTCAACTCGCGCGACGAAGTGCGCCAGACCCAACCGCCGCGCCAGGGGTATTACCAGGACATTCCCCGCCGCCACGGTGATGATCACCACTGGCAAGCCGGTGGCCCGGGGCAACGGCCCGGTGGCGACTGGCACGGGCGCCCGGATGGCCACGGCAATGGCTGGGGGCCTGGGCCGCAGTATCGCCCGGGGCACACGGTGGACCATTTTTCTGACCGCTACTGGAAAGTACCCTACCGGGGCGCTGACTATTTCTACTCCGGGGGTTACTGGTACCGCCCGCACGGGGGCAGTTACATCGTGGTGACCCCGCCGTACGGCGTGCGGGTCAATTACCTGCCGCCTTATGCGCGGGAAGTGTGGTTGGGGGGCGCGCTGTTCTTTCTGGTGGCCGATACCTATTACCAGTACCTGGCAGACAGCCAGGAATATGTGGTGGTCAATCCGCCGGTCGGCGTGCCGTCGCCCGTGCCGGTGGCCCCGGCAAATGGTGGGTATGACGTGGTGGCCTATCCGATGTATGGCCAGGGTCAGGAACAGCAGGAGCAGGACCGCTACCAGTGCCATCGCTGGGCGGTGAGCCAGTCAGGCTTCGACCCGGCGACGGCGACGTACGCACCGGCGGCAACTGTGCTCAGCCACTACCAGCGGGCGCTGGGGGCCTGTTTCAGTGGTCGGGGTTACAGCATCAACTGAACCCTGCAGGGGTAGGGATTAATTACCTCATACCGGGTCGGCGTGCACCATCACGTCTGCCTGTGGGTAACGCTGGCGGATCACCCGCGAGGCCTCCACGCACAAGCTGTGCGCCTCATGCAGCGGCAGTTGCCCCGGCAGCTCCAGGTGCAGTTGCACAAACCACTGGTTGCCCGACACGCGCGTGCGCAGGTCATGCACGCCTTTCACGCCTGCAACGGCCAGCACCAGCGCGGCCATGTCCTCGCCAACGTCGCCGGGTAACGCTTTGTCCATCAGGATCGCCGTACTTTCGCGGGCAATTTGCAGCGCGCTCCAAAGGATGTAAAAGGCGATGCCAAGGCCGAACAGCGCATCCAGCTGCGGCCAGCCAAAACGCGCCAGCAACAGGGCCAGCAGAATGCTGCCGTTGAGCAACAAGTCAGAACGGTAGTGCAGGGAATCTGCCCGTACCGCAGTAGAGCCGGTGAGCCGGATGACCTTGTACTGCAGCGCCAGCAGGGCGACCGTCAGCACCAGCGACAGCAGCATCACCGCGATTCCGATTGAGGTATCACCCAGCGGTTGCGGGGTGGACAGGCGCTCGACCGCCTGCACCCCGATCAGCACCGCACTGCCACCGATGAACAGCGCCTGCGCCATACCGGCCAAGGCCTCGGCCTTGCCATGGCCGAACCGGTGATCGTCGTCTGCCGGGCGCAGGGCGTAGTGCACCGCCAGCAGGTTGAGGAACGAGGCCACTGCGTCCAGTGCCGAGTCGGTCAGCCCGGCCAGCAGGCTCACCGAACCGCTCAGCCACCAGGCCAGCGCCTTGCTCAGCACCAAGATGCTGGCCACCGCCAGTGACGCGCGCGTGGCCAGGCGGAGCAGGCGCTGGTGTTCAGCCGGAGTAGTGATCATCCGTGGTCAGTGTCCGTGTGGCTCAGGCTGCCGGTACCAGGCCCATACTGGCCAGTTGTTCGATGCTGCCGCGGTGCTGGATCAGCCGTGGGTCGTTCAGCGGCAGGCGCTGGCCCAGTTCGCTTTCCAGAATGGCTTGCAGCTTCAGGTTGTCGACCTTGCCATCCGGGCTGACGGCTTCTTGCAGTTTGGCCGGGTCAACCTGGGCAGTGCGGCCACCTGGGTAGTAGATGGCGCCGGTGGCAAAGTCGATACCGAAGGCAATCAGCCCCGGGATTACATAGAACAGGATGCCAATGGCATCCATGGCGGCAACCACAGGGTCGATCTTGCCGCCGATTTGGCCGCGCCGGTCCGGGTAGAAAATGGTGCCGCAGGCCGTCAGTTGGGTCAGCAGGGTGGCGATGAGGGCGCCACCGATGACGCGGGTCGAGATACGCATGTAAATCTCCGAAAAGTATTCAGCAGGGCAAGCGAAGCGCCTGCGCCTGATGCTAAGACCATGATAGAGCAGGCTGGGTTCGCCGTTATACTCGCGAGACTGTTCGAGGACCACCATGATTTCATTACCCATTGATGCTGCCTTGCCCGCCCTGCGCCAGGCTCTGGAAAAGCGTGACGAAGTGGTGCTTGAAGCGCCGCCTGGCGCTGGCAAGACCACCCGCGTGCCACTGGCGCTGCTGCACGAACCGTGGCTGGCCGGGCAGAGCATCCTCATGCTGGAGCCACGGCGCCTGGCTGCGCGGGCAGCGGCCGAACGGCTGGCCAGTGAGCTGGGCGAGCAGGTTGGGGAAACGGTGGGTTACCGCATCCGTCTGGACAGCAAGGTCGGCCCGAAAACCCGTATTGAAGTGGTGACCGAAGGCATCCTCACACGCCGCCTGCAAGCCGACCCGGCGCTGGAAGGGGTGGGCCTGCTGATTTTCGACGAATATCACGAACGCAGCCTGGATGCCGATCTCGCGCTTGCGCTGAGCCTTAACGGCCGCGAGTTGCTGCGTGACGACCCGCCCCTGAAGATTCTGCTGATGTCGGCGACGCTGGAAGGTGAGCGCCTGTCGCGGCTGTTGGACGACGCCCCGGTGGTCAGCAGCGAAGGGCGCATGCATCCGGTGGATATCCGCTGGGGGCGGCCGTTCCAGCCAGGCGAGTTCATCGAGCCACGGGTGGTGGACAGCGTGTTGCATGCGCTGGCTGACCAGGCCGGCAGCGTGCTGGTGTTCCTGCCTGGGCAAGCCGAGATCCGCCGGGTTCACCAAAGCCTTCAGGAGGCGCTGGGGGCGCGCCCCGAGATTCTGCTGTGCCCGCTGCATGGCGAGCTCGACCTCAATGCCCAGCGCGCCGCTATCGACCCGCCGGCCAAGGGCCTGCGCAAGGTGGTGCTGGCCACCAACATCGCCGAAACCAGCCTGACCATCGATGGCGTGCGCGTGGTGATCGACGCAGGCCTGGCCCGGGTGCCGCGCTTCGACCCCGGCAGCGGCATGACCCGCCTGGACACCCAGCGCATTTCCCGCGCCAGTGCCACCCAGCGCGCTGGGCGTGCCGGCCGCCTGGAGCCCGGCGTGTGCTACCGCCTTTGGTCCGAGGCCCAGCATGACCAGCTGGCCGCCCATGGCAGTGCCGAGATTCTCCAGGCCGACCTGGCCGGGCTGGCCCTGCAGTTGGCGCGCTGGGGTGTAACCCCCGAGCAGTTGCGCTGGCTCGACCAGCCGCCAGCTGCAGCGTTCGCCCAGGCCCAGGACCTGTTGGCGCGACTCAGCGCCTTCCGGCCGGGCAGCCGCGACACCCTCAGCGAACATGGCCAGGCCATGGCCGAACTGCCGGCTCACCCACGCATCGCGCACTTGTTGCTGCGGGGTCAGGACCTGGGCCTGGCACAGATGGCCTGCGATGTGGCTGCACTGCTGGGGGAGCGGGACATCCAGCGTGGCGGTGGTGCCGACTTGCACAGCCGGCTTGCGCTGGTCAGCGGTGAGAGCAAGGCTGCGCGTGGCGGCCAGGGGGGTGTGCAGCGTGCTCGTCAGCTGGCCCGGCAATACCGTGGCCTGTTGCGTGGCAAGGTCGGTGCACCGGTTGCCGACCCGGACCACCCACGCTGGCTGGGCGCCCTGTTGGCGCTGGCCTACCCTGACCGGGTCGCCCAGCAGCGCCGGGCGGGCGGGGCGGAGTATCGGCTCGCCAACGGCCGTGCGGCCCTGTTTGGCGAAGTCGATGCATTGATGAAGTGCCCATGGCTGGTGATCGCCGACCTGGGTAGCCGCCAGGGGCAGCGTGAGGAGCGGATCTATCTGGCCGCCGAATTCGATCCGGCGTTGCTCGAGGGTGTGCTGGCCGAACAGGTCGAGCGGGTCGATATCCTTGATTGGGACGAGCGCGAGCAGGTGTTGCGCGCCGAGCGCCAGGTGAAGGTTGGCGAACTGGTCCTCAGCCGCGAGCCGCTGCCCGGGCTGGATGATGAAGCCCGGGCCCGAGCGCTGCTTGGCCTGGTCCGGCGCAAAGGTTTGAACCTGCTGACCTGGACGCCGGAACTGCGGCAATGGCAGGCACGTGTGGCGCTGCTGCGTCAGCTCGACCTGCAGAAGGATGGCCACAGCGAATGGCCTGACCTGGGGGACGAAGCCCTGCTGGCCAGCCTGGAAGACTGGTTGCAGCCTTACCTGAGCAAAGTATCGCGCCTCAGCCACTTTGCCGCGCTGGACTTGCCGTCGATGCTGCGCAACCTGCTGCCCTGGCCGCTGCCGCAACGCCTGGAAGAACAGGCCCCGGCGCATCTGGCCGTGCCGTCCGGCTCGAACATCCGCCTGGATTACAGCGAAACCCCGCCGATTCTCGCCGTGCGTCTGCAAGAACTGTTCGGCCTTGCCGATACCCCGCGCATCGCCAACGGCCGGCAGCAGGTCAAGCTGCACCTGCTGTCACCGGCACGTCGGCCGGTGCAGGTGACCCAGGACCTGGCCAGCTTCTGGCGCACGACCTATGCCGAGGTGAAGAAAGACCTGAAAGGGCGCTATCCGAAGCTATCACGCAACGTTAGATTAGTTATCGCATCATGAAACATTCATTCATTGACAGATTTCTTGATTTTTACACGCCTAACGTTTATCATTGACACCCATCGTCTGGGTGGAGCGGTTTGGTGGCAGCGTTTGATAATCCGGCACATAAGGGCCGCATCGTCGTAATTCCAGAGGTTAGCGAAGCTTTTGCTGAATTACATGTAAGAGAAAAACCATCTAAGGCAATTGAAATAACCATCAACGGTGTTGATGAAACCATCACCGTTTACCGAGTGGATGAGGTCGGACTTCCTGATGCACTTAGTAGGTCTATATATAACTTTCCTTTTATCTTTCATAAGGACGGCAGTCCTTGGGTGGAGGCAAATTCATTTCTACTGAGTTTGGTTCAGAATAAACATGCCCGCAATCGACCCACCGATGAAGTAAGGCGGAAAGCAAGTAGACTCCTCGATTACTTGATTTTTTGTGAAGATAAAAGCATTGACTGGCTAGACTTCTCTGGGCGACGGCTACCCCAACGACCTACATATAAGTACCACAGACATCTGCTCGACAATCCTAATCGAGGTGCTGCTGTCGCCAATCAATATACGAGTGTGATTTATCAATTTTATAAGTTCATCTCAGAGTTTTGGCATGACATCGATATTGATCGTGTTGATACGGTCAAGGAAATAAGCTTATATGTCGAAGCTTCTCATGGATTTCAAAAAAAGATAACTGTTGAGAAACGTAGTCAGACAAGATCTGTCGCGCCAAAGGCCCCAACTCCAGCGGGTTTTGTTAATGATGAAGGTGAGATTTTACGTCCATTAACAAATGTCGAGCTCTCTCATTTTCTGAAAATAATTGAAGATGATGACTGGACAGCCCAGGAGCGTCTAATCGTTTTATTCGCTCTGATGACTGGAGCGCGAAAGCAAACTGTATTGACCTTGAGAGTCAAACATGTTGACAGTCTACTAAAGGGGGCGGTTCAGCCGGATGGCTCTTATATTCTAAAAGCCGGCCCTGGTACCGGTATAGACACTAAGTTTGGTAGGCCTCAAACTTTGTATATTCCTCAGCAACTTGTTGAAGATTTGTTGACGTACGTGCGAAGTCCTTTCGCCAAGAAAAGACGTCAGAGGTTTCAATCTGAATTCGCGCTTAAGTACCCAGGGCTCAAGCCGATTGCCGATGAAGATATGTACGTGTTTTTGTCGGAGCAGTGTAACTGTTACTACATGGCTGCAAATGATCCGCGTTATATATTTTCCAAATCAAGACCGCTTGGTGCCGTCGCTGATACAATAAAAAGAAAAATTTTGAGAAAAGTTGCAAGTGATTTTCCTGTCGATTTTACATTTCATTGGCTTCGTGCAACTTATGCCTATCAGTTGTACCAGTTGCTCAAACCCCGGTTGGCAAATGGCACACTTGAGCCCGGGCAAGAAATCACAATAATCCAGTCCCGTCTTCATCACAAATACCGCGAGGTCACTGAGAACTACTTGAAGCTGTTTTCAATGAAGTCGGAAAAGATCCGGGCTCAAGAAAGCTACGAAGATGTTCTCTTTAAGCTGTCTGGCTACAGTGACTTAATTTTGGGTAATGTCGATGTCGGTTAAGCGTGTACCTCGTCAGGTTCATTCGGTTGATTTGTCCTATGTTGGTCAGGAGCATGAGATTCTTCACCCTGAGAAGTTGGCCCTATCGCTATCCCACCGCAAGTCTCCATTGGATATAGGTGTATATGCTTACTCTATTCGTGGGAAAGTAAAGCCTGTTGGGTATTGGGCTGACGAAAGTTCACTAATCCCCAGTCGGCGGAAGATGATTGTGGCTTGGCTTGACAAAATGTGGGTTTCAGGTGCAAAGGGGAATAGCATTGAGACTGACATTAAGAATTTTGAGTATGCAATAAATTGGTGCGACGAGTACGGGTGCGTCGATGTAATGTGCACGCCCGAAGGTGCGCAACGTGCTTATATGGAATTTACCAGTTATCTTTACCAAGAGATTGCCAATGGTCGAGCTTCACCATTAAGCTGCCAAGCCCGTCAGGCCATGCTTCGAAGAGTCTTAGCTCTTCAATTCCCTAATGACTATGAATACATAATTGCAAGTGCGTCTCCTATCAAACATCGTCGTGAAGGACTTGAGCCGCCGGATGAAGAGCATGTAAGGCAGTATATTGATATTGCATTAAACCTTGCATTGTCAATCTCTCGCTTCTTGGTAAGTTTTGCTCCTTTTCCATTGAGGTTTACAACGAAGGATTACCATACTCACATTTTTCCTGGCAAGGGCAAATTCATTACCCCGTTCACAGAAGGCGCTCACGGGCATTCAGCCTATCATTATCAAGAGGGCCGGCTTCTCACGATACTAGAATTGCGAGAAGTGAAGCCAAACGCTCGACTACCAGATGTGCGTGAAACCCTTAATCGCGCTCAACGAGTGATCGACGATTCAAACGCACATTCTCATCATCAGTTCAGATTACGTCTCGCTGGGTTGGCGATGAAAGCCTATGCGTGCGTCATTAATTTGGCCGTTGGTGCTAATTCTGGTGAAGTAACTCAATTCCTCTACGAGGATGCTTTAGAGGTTGTGCGGTCTCCTTTGAAGAAAGAACTTTCAGCTGTGAAACTCAGGGCTAAGGGATTAGGGGTTATGTATACCGTCGGGCGAGGGCCGGGTATGAGTGTCCTACGCGAGTATCTTGAATTTCGCAGCTGGGTGCTTGAAGGGCGTAAGTCGGAACTCCTCTTCTTCAATGTCCTTGATGGATTTGGGATGTCCGCACATGAATTGTCAGCGTTAGATAATTTTTCTACAAATTTTCACGCAAAGATACGGGGCGTTTTTGTTTCCAGTGAATTCAAGAATATTCCTCCAATACTTGTTCGAAAGTTTAAAAGTTTGACTCTTCATCACTTGCGACATTCACCAATGCTCGTAAGTGCTGTGCTCAATCATACTGAACGTACGAACGCACAATTTTATAGTGGAGTGACAGAGAAGCAGCAAAAGCAAGAATTTGGGGTGTTCTGGGCGTCAATGATGGAGGCAGCCAAACGTTTCGGCTCAGATAGCCAGACTCGCGGGGTACCGATTGCTGCGGGACATTGTGATGGTTTGAATAATCCAGTGAAAGAAATCCCGGTGGTCGCCATAGAGCCTGATTGTAATAGTCAGTACGGATGTTTGTACTGCATCCATTATTTGGTTCACTCTGACGAGGCTGATATTCATAAGCTTATGAGCTTTAAATATGTAATCGAGTCAATCAGAGAGAATGCTCCGAATTTTGAGTTTTCTGAATCTGCATTCAAAGACGTGATGATCCGTATTGGTTATATCTTGGAGGGGATTTCCAGTAGGTCTAAAGCCGCGTACGATCTGGTGGAAGTTATGAGAAAAAAGGTGTTCGATTTGGGGATTCTCACACCTTTCTGGGAAAGTCGGTTGCAGCGATATGAGAAAATGGGGATCTACATCTAGTGAGTAATTTTTTTGATGATCTCAATCAAGGTCTCCAGTTTTCAGATGTCATGCAGGACGCGGTCACTAAAACTTGGAGGCCTTCCTCCGATTTCGTTCTGTGTCGAGATCGAGAAGGTAATCCGACGGCTATTTACGGAAAATCTTTTTGGGATTTTAACCCTGTGCGGCTTAAAGCTAATAAGATTTGGGCTATCCGATTTGATGGCGTGTTTGAGTTTCAAGGCGCAATCCAGCAATCCCTGATTGATGAAATAAAGTGGATTCTCTTTTGTCTGCTATTTTTCGTTAGTACCGGTCATACTGGTAGAATGAGTGTGGGTGTCCTTGCTCAGTATTTTTTAACGTTGCGCACAGCTGCTCGCTTTTGCTACGAAAAAGGAGCTGGGGAGCTTGCAGGGGTTATAACTCTGCAAGATCTTTTCACAACTCCTGCCTATTTGGCCGCTTATGCACGTTGGATGAAGGTTAACGAAACTGGTATAACCCAGCGTAAGCTGATTCGAGCCTTGCTTAACCACATGGTCTCCATTGGTGAGGACAGGCTAGGGTATAAATTACACGGTGTTTTTGATATCGATTTCGAATGCGAAGACGATACAAAGCAACATCCGGTAATTCCTACTAGTATCTATCTCGGCGTTATAAATGCGCTGGGTGAATCGCTTGATGCTCTTTACGATAATCGCGAGGCGCTTGAACAGTACTTGGCTGCGTTCGATAATCCTCTGTACGGGTATACTCACCTTCACCAAAAAAAGGTAAACGGCAACAGGGCCCCAAAGCATTATGAGCCAGTGTTCGAAGAAACCTTAGAAATTCATGGCCTGGAGTCACTCTTCAGTGGGGATTTCTCCTGCTCAGGAAGAGGTGTTTTGTCATCAAATATTTTGAAAATGCAGTGGGTCGTTAAGACGGTCATTCATTTGTATACGGGTATGCGAGACCAAGAGGTGCTTCGATTACCGTACGATTGTATCGACCAAGATGAAGTGGTTTCAGCTACTCTCGATGATAAGGGCGTCGAGCGGGATAAGCCCATTATGGTTAAGGTTTTATCAACCACCACCAAATTTACCGGTTATCGTAAAACGGTGTCTTGGCTAGCCACTGATGAAGCTATTCGCGCAGTCGAAGTGGCTCGAGCTATATGTCGCGGTATTTCTAGGTTGTACGGTGTTGACCCTAAAACCATGCCGCTTTTCTTAAATCCTGCAATTATAAATCGTGCTCAAACTGAAATCGGCGTTCCTTTTTGGAATAATGTGTCGAAACCGAATTTCTTGCTTAACGGTTTCATTATGACAGAGTCGGACTTGGATGAGTTGCAGCTAACCGACCCCAGCCGCAACTTTGCTAATGAAAAGTTGTTCCAGGTTGGAGGCTATTGGAATTTCACTGGTCATCAATTTCGTAGATCTCTTGCATTCTATGGTAGCAGTAGTGGCTTCATTTCTATGCCTAGCCTTCGGAAACAGTTCAAACATCTGTGTACCCAGATGACTCGGTACTATGCCAATAATTTCGAGCTACTCAAAACCATATTTGGATACTATGATGAGAAGAAGGGAGAGTACGTTCTCCCTAAGACTCATGTTCTCTTTGAGGTGCAGACTGGGGTTCCGATTAATGTTGCGTATGATCTCCTGGCTCATGCGTTTGGGGATGACGCACGCCTATTTGGTGGTGTTGGAACCTATATTTCCAATCAGCGTGGAAAAATCGAAACCGGCGATGTCCATATTGTTGATGTCCGCAAGGAAACGGAAAAGCAGGCAGCCGACGGAAAAATCTCATATCGGCCGACCTTGCTAGGTGCATGCACACGTACCGGTAAATGTGAGCACTTCCTACTTGGCGCGGCCGTGAGTTGTTTGAGTTGCGCTGACGGCATCATTGAAAAGGAAAAACTGGATGAAGCTATCAAAGACAACGAGCGCGATCTCGAGTCGTATGAGCCCGGAAGTGGTGAGTATCAAGTTGTACAATATGAACTGAGCAATATGCGGAAATTCAGGGATCGTCTCATTCCAATAGTGGAGGTAGCCTGAGATGGCGAGTGATGGTGTTGAAGCTTGTGTGGAGGCATTCGAGCGTCTTAAGGCTGGGAAGCCACACGTTGCTGCTCACGTTGGACTAGATGGCACGAAGATCACTGCTGGTATCGTTAGCGTTGAGGCGGGTTTTGACAGAGGCTACCTCAAGAAAAAGAGACCCAGCCACCAGGCATTGATTGCTCAGATTGAGGCGTTTCGCACTAGCTTCGGTAATCTGGCTGCCTCAAAGACTCTTCAGATAAAGCGCGCTAACGATAAGGTCGTCAAGGCTCGTAGTGAGTTGGAGGTGGTGCAGGAGCAGCTGTACCAAGTGATGACGCACAACATCCAGCTTGCAGAGCGGGTGAGGCTTTTGGAGGCTAAGTTGAAGCTTCTATCCAACGTTAAGACCATACCGAAGCGAGAATAACCCAGGCTAGGCAAGTCGACCTCAGCGAGGTCGCCTTAGCTTTTCAAAGGTCGCCCTTTTTCACCGACTTCGCCTGCCCTCTATCTCCTATCGAACGCTTGTATACTGCCGAGCATGAAGCAGGAGTACACATGAGTTTGTTACCTATCAACGCCGCGTTGCCGGCCCTTCTGAAAGCCCTCAATGAGCGTAACGAGGTGGTGCTCCAAGCACCGCCTGGCGCCGGTAAAACGACTTGCGTTCCGCTTGCCTTGCTCAATGAGTCATGGCTTCAAGGACAGACGATCATCATGTTGGAACCTCGCCGGCTCGCAGCCCGAGCTGCCGCCGAGCGCATGGCGAACGAGCTAGGTGAGAAGGTCGGTGAGACCGTTGGCTATCGCATCCGCCTCGACAGCAAAGTTGGGCCGAAGACGCGGATTGAAGTTGTCACCGAGGGCATCCTGACACGCCGACTGCAAAGCGACCCGGCACTTGATGGCGTCGGTCTCGTGATCTTCGATGAATTCCACCTCCGAAATTTGGATGCCGATCTCGCCTTAGCTCTGACACTCAATGGGCGGGAGCTCTTTCGAGACGATGCACCGCTGAAAGTGCTGCTGATGTCAGCAACGCTGGAAGGTGAAAGGTTGTCCCGCCTGCTGGATGACGCACCGATCGTGACGAGCGAAGGACGCATGTACCCGGTCTCGACAGTCTGGGGAAAACCTCAGCAACCTGGAGAATACATGGAGCCGCGAGTCATCAGTGCGTGCCTTGAAGCACTTGCTGATGAGACTGGTAGCTTGCTGGTTTTCCTACCTGGTCAAGCCGAGATCCGTCGAGTCGTGACAGGCCTGGAAGATGCTTTGACCCAGTCCCCATCACTCCAGCGTGAGGTTCTTCTTTGCCCCCTTCATGGTGAACTCGATCTGAATCAGCAGCGCGCTGCGATCGATCCAGCACCGACGGGAAAGAGGAAGGTTGTGCTGGCCACTAACATCGCAGAGACCAGTGTGACAATCGACGGTGTACGTGTAGTTATCGACGCTGGCCTTGAGAGGGTTCCTCGTTTCGACCCTCGCAGCGGTATGACCCGCTTGGACACTCAACGGATATCCAAAGCCAGTGCCACCCAACGCGCCGGGCGTGCGGGACGACTCGAACCAGGCCTCTGCTATCGGTTATGGTCTGAGACGCAGCACGACCAAGTAGCCGCCTTCAGCACCCCAGAAATTCATCAAGCGGATCTCACCGGCCTTGCGCTCCAGCTCGCTCGATGGGGTGTCCATCCGGGCGACCTAAAGTGGCTTGATGCTCCGCCCGCAGCTGCTTACTCCCAAGCCAACGACTTACTTCGGCGCCTTGGCGCATTGCAGCCTGATGGGCAACTGACAAAGCACGGCCAGGCCATGGCAGAGCTGCCAAGTCATCCACGGATTGCTCACCTCCTGCTGAGAGGTCACGAGCTGGGTCTGGCGGGGATGGCCTGCAACATCGCCGCCTTGCTCGGCGAGCGCGATATTCAGCGCGGTGGTGGTGCAGACCTTCATAGTCGCTTGGCCATCCTCTCCGGAGAGCAGAAGGCTCAACGAGGAGAGCAGAGCGGTGCTGAGCGCGCTAAGCAACTCGCCAGACAATATCGATCGTTCTTTCGGGGCCTACCATCGCAACCAGTCGCTGATCCCGACCACCCTAGGTGGTTGGGCTGCTTGCTTGCCTTGGCGTATCCAGATCGTATTGCCCAACAGCGTCGTGCCGGTGGGGCTGAATATCGCTTGGCTAATGGTCGTGCAGCGATCTTCACGGAGACCGATGCGTTGATGAAGCATCCCTGGTTGGTAATCGCCGACTTGGGAAGCCGGCAGGGCCAGCGTGAGGAGCGGATTTACCTAGCTGCCGATCTCGATGAAGCGTTGTTCGACACTGTCCTCCAAGAACAGGTCATCCGTGTGGATGAGCTTGATTGGGATGAGCGAGAGGGTGTCCTTCGGGCCGAGCGGCAGGTGAAAGTAGGGGAGTTGATTTTGTCTCGCGCTCCTCTGGCCAACCTAAGTGATGATGCGCGCGCGCACGCTTTGCTCAACTACGTTCGTAGGAAGGGCCTAGAGCTTTTGCCCTGGACGCCTGAACTCCGTCAGTGGCAGGCGAGAGTGGAGTTGCTGCGCACTATTGATGAAGAGGAGGGCAATCAAAGCGATTGGCCTGATCTTCGTGATGAAGCCTTGCTGGTGTCGCTTGAGGAGTGGTTGGGCCCATACGTTGGCAAGGTGACTCGACTAAGTCATTTCGGCCAACTAGACCTGTCCTCAATCATCCGCAATCTGTTGCCTTGGCCACTGCCACAGCAGCTGGATGCGCAGGCGCCCCAGACGGTTTCGGTTCCGTCTGGATCGAACATTCGAATTGACTACAGCGAGCGTCCGCCGGTTCTTGCGGTGAGATTGCAGGAGCTGTTTGGGCAAGCTGATACGCCTCGCATTGCGAACGGGCGACAGGTGCTCAAGCTGCATCTTCTATCACCGGCACGCCGTCCGGTACAGGTTACCCAAGACCTGGCCAACTTCTGGCGCACGACCTATGCCGAGGTGAAGAAGGATTTGAAGGGTAGATACCCGAAGCATTTTTGGCCTGACGATCCACTCGTTGCGCAAGCTACTGCGCGAGCCAAGCCGAGGGGTACTTAATTCTCCAGACCAGTAGGTGGTTTTTTGATAGGGGGAGGAGGCAGCGTTCGTTCGCCGGCCTCACCATTGCCTTGCCTTGTCATTCCCCTGATGGCATGTGCCAAATTTTGTGCACTGTTGACGTTGGAATACCCAGCCTCGCCGACGTCTCTTTCTGGGTCAGTCCATCTGCTTTGCAGTTCAGCACTGATCGTATCTTTTCAGCTGGGATTGGTGGCTTACCCGCTTTCGCTGTGATCAGCTCCCCATCCGAGAATTGAGCGGGGACGTTTTCCAGGACACCCATGTCACGCAGCTTGGTGAGCTCTGACCAGAGGTGGGTCATGAAGTCTTCGAGAGTCTCCCCACGCTCATAGCTTGCCGCTGCGGCCATCAAGGCTACGACATCTACCTCCAGGCGATCGCTGATGCCCTGCAGCATCTCGATCGTGGCGTTGGATTTTGCGTGCTCGATGTTGTGAAGGTGGCGAGCTTCCAGAGTGCTTCTGAGCTGCTCTTGGGATAGGCCGCGCGCTGCCCGAGTGGCGCGGAGTACTGCAGCCAATGAGTATCGCGATGGCATGACGGCTTGGCTTCCCAAAGGGAAGGATAAGGCCATAACCGAAAATCCACATCTACGAAATATAGTAAGCTAATGTGGATTAATGGTATGGTTGCTCAGCCGTTCCATAAGGATAAATGAGGGGGGGTAGGACAATCACCGGCGGATGGGAAAGTGTCAATTTATATGAATTGTTATTTGGGGTCGGAGCTTTCCTAGGGCCCAGACGAGATAGGCGGATAGAGCTGTGTTGGTCACTAAACGGACAGAATTACAGGGGCAATTTCTTGCTGAAGATAGCCTGCGCTTACTCTGGAATTCGGCGAGTCTCAACGCTGACTGTTACTACTTCGTGGTGGAAGGATGCGGGCTGGTAGATGGGGCATTCGGCCCGTCTGTACGTCTGGTCACGAGCGTCGAAGTGGTCGACTCGCTGTGCAAAGGGGATACGGCGGAGTTCTTGAGCGTGAACAAGATTCAGCTGATGGCTCCTCCGTCGATGACAAAGCAGAACGAGTTTTCCATGCAGGTGTTATCGGAGATACGTATCCAGGAGGGCAGTGAGCCGAACCCTATCTACGAATTTGTTACGCGTGATGGGCAGGTCTACTCGAGCGGGAGGGGTTGAGCTATGGCTGCATCCCTAGAAGAGATCATGTCGTTTCTCTACGGCGCCGGCGATTTGGTAGAAGGGTGGGCCAGTGATGCTGCTGACCTCGTCCGTGCAGCCCAACAACGTTTTCCAGGCAAACCTTTTTGTTTGGTCAAGCGTTGGATCCTCATCGATGTCATAGGCAACGAGGGTGAGCTATTTCCGGCAGAAGTCCCACCGATGTTAATCTTTGCTCATGAGGTTATTCAGGACAGCAGGCGGCGTTTCGATCCTGGGCATTGGGTGCGAACGACCTATGCGGTTTCTCATCCGGATCGGTGCATGTTTGAAACGAGGAGCACCGTCTATTTGCTTCTTGGCGATGGATACAGGAAGAGAGCGACGCTTGATGTGGTCTTCTCGCTGCACCCATAACCGATTTGGGAGGTGCCATGGAAATTGATGAGTTCGAGCGCGAACGTCGCCGTGAGGCTGTGGCAGCAGAAATCGCTTGTCTAGCTCTCGACGGAGGCCGGCTTGCTGCTGAGCGCCTGGCTCGATTGCAGGGGTATGTAGACGGCCAAGTTAGCCTTGAAGAGCTCAGGGCAGAGCTAATTGAACGTATGCGACACGAGAGCTGGGGTATCGCAGACGAGGACGAAATGCGCCGGGCCTGGGGTGACTCGGAGTGACTTGAGTCTTCAACCGCTAGCCGGCTAAAGCCGAATGAGCGAGCTCCTCCGCCGACGCCTCCTTTTGGAGTCTTCATCTGGGAGCTCCGATCAGCTGCCTGAACGGTGTTGAACAGCCGTCACAAAGAGGCAGTGTGCAGCACCACTGCTCCATTTCCACATCAAGTAATAAATCAGTGGGCGGGCCTCCATAGGATACCGGACACACGATCAGCCCTCGGACAGGACTCTGCTGTCGATGAAAATTCTGGTCTATTCAGATCTGCATTTGGAGTTCTCGGACTTCCAGCCTCCCCCGACGGAGTGCGACTTGGTGGTTCTGGCCGGCGACATCTCGGTGCGTAGTCGAGGAGTAACGTGGGCCAACGACATCTTCAACAATCCGGTGATCTATGTCTGCGGCAACCATGAGTTCTACAAAGGCCACGCCGATCGAACGCTGACCAAGATGCGTGATGCGGCTGCTAAGCATGTGCACGTCCTGGACAACCAGTCCCTGGTCATCTGTGACACCAGGTTTCTGGTAGCAACAGCATGGACAGACTTCACCGCGACCGGAGACTACAAGGCCGCGATGAGGGTGTGTGCGGAGTGGATGAACGACTTTAAGCGCATTCGTATTGGAGAGGGCTACAGCAGGCTTCGTCCTGCCGACCTCATTGCTCGAAACATAGCCACTCGTGATTTTCTGGTGGCCGAGCTCGCGAAGGATTTCGAGGGGAAGACTGTGGTGATCACTCATCACTGCCCAATCCGCGAGGTAGCGGGCGATGGCCATGAAGGCCACTTGGGTGCTGCCTATTTCAATGAATGGCATGACCTAGTCGCTCAAGCCGATGTTTGGATTTTTGGTCATACGCATCATGCAGTCGATACAATCGTCTCGGGCTGCCGGCTCATTTCGAATCCGAGAGGCTACCCAGGAGAGCGCACTGGTTTCTCGCCGGACTTCACCATAGAGGTTTGACTCGGTTACGCCTGCGGGTGCGGGCAATGTCAGTTTTGAAAAAGGGAAGAGCTAATGTCCGCTGAGGTCATCATCGAGTACCACTGCAAAAGCCCGTCAGATTTTCAGCTCAAACGAATTTTACGAGCGATGGCTTACAGATACTCGCCACCTATCGCCGGCTACCTGAGCGATGTCTTCATCACGTCTGAGTGCGCTGCCGGCATCGTCTTCGGTCACGTCGATCCGGGGCAGCTTGAGCAGCGAGCGGATGGGCATATTCTGCTGACGTCTCGCATCGAGCATCTGAAGAAGTTAGGGCGTTACTGGGTGATTACTACAGCAGAGGGACGGTTTGTGCTGACGTCTTTCAAGCGGGGATTGGGAAGGGCGAGCTTACGAGCGCTTATTGAGGGGATGATTCCAACGCAATAACCAGACGCTTCCGTGCGCCGGATGAAGGGACTGCGATCAAGCTTCCGACAGCAAGGTTCGGCGTCGGTGAATGCTACTCAGGATTTTGTAATCCCGGATTCGGTCGTGGGAGAGGTGTCCAGCATCCACAAGTCCTCGAATGTAGCCTTCGGCTTTGCCCCGAGCTTCACGCAGATCATCTACAGAGGTGCTGTGGTGGATGTCATCAACGATCAGCTGCCAGCGCTGGCTCTGCCGGATACCGATAGGGTCTCGGGAGAAGACGGGAGCGTTCAGTAGAGTTTCGTAGTAGCCAACAACAGGTGGATTGCTCAAGTAGGGCGCTCCGCAGGTTAAACATGGCTGGAGGTTATCATGCGCACACTCATTCGCCTGTTACTCGCCGGCACATAGAGCGACTGTTCTTCTCGCAGAAGTTTGCGAGATAGGGGTCACCTAAATATGAGGTTTTACATGGTCAGACGCAGGACACCGCTTTCCTCATCCAAGATCGTCGATGCACCTTTAGCCGCTATGCCAAGCAGCGTGAAAAAGGCAATGCAAATCGAGTTTGGATGGGAGATCACAGCTTATCTCTCATCAGTTGAGTACGGTGCTGGAGAGCTCTATTTGCAGGGCATCGTGTTCCGGGATCGTGAGAAGCGATTCGATGATGGTGATCCAATTCGAACCTCGATCATCATGGGCTCTGAACAGATTCAAGGCTATCTAGTAGTGCGGACACTCAGCAGTCGTTACGTGGTGTGCGACTGGGCAAGTGACCATGCTAGAGGAAACTCTAAAACTCAGCACTGAATCAGGTAGTTAAGGTAATGAGCAACTATGAGCGAGTAAACCGGAGTGAATCGATAACTCGCTTAATAGCGGCGTTCTCTGTGGAGATTACTGTATAGTCTTAACCATGCTTCTGGATACCCAGCCCTGGATCTCAATGCCCTCATGCTTGTAAATGACCTCCAGCCAGGTCTTGTTGCTCGAGTCTACAACCTCCAGCACGGCATATTGCTTCAATGGCATGATCACCTCGGCCTTCATGCTTGGTGAGTAGCGAAGGTTCACGTTGTCCCTAGCGACGAGCCTGATTCGCGCTTTAGCGCTTTTCGGCATGTGGCACATTGAGGAGCGGACGCGTTTTTGGGCCTGAGTAGGCGAGTCGGACTGAATCGTTAGGTCGTTAAGATCACACAGACCTTCCTTGAAATCCTTCCACTGGGTTACAAGTGCCAGGCCGGCTGACAGGACGCTCAGAATCCAGCAAAGCAGGAAGAATGCGGCAGGCGTAAGCGGCTTGCGATTCTCCTTATCTTGGAGAGCATCGATGATTTCCGCTTGTAGCGAAGGGGCTTGGGCGGGTTGAACGCTGTAGCGAGCTGCAGGCTCACGAACTATCGTTGGCTGCTCGACGATCTCATACTCTTCGAGCAGTTTAGCTAGCTTGCTTGGGGACGTGCGTTCAAGCGCCTCGAACAACGGAGACTCTGCGAGGATGGCTACCTGCTTCATCATTTCGCTGTACTTAGACGTTACCTGCAGGCTTGCCAGCCCTTCAGTAAAGCTGTGCATCTGTGCGAAGCTCGCCAATCGGGCTTGAGCGGCTTCATTCTCTGCCCAGATACTGCGGAAGGACTGCAGTCCATCTAGTGCTCGTATCTGGCCCGAGATTCTCTCCATCGCTTGTGTAGCCGCGCTCTCGAAGCTGGGGAGCTGCAATCCTGAAATACCGAGCAACGGCTGAAACGATGGGCCGGGGGTTGGTCGGGCGATGGCTTCAATCTGCTTGCTCGGAAAAAGGCAATCCATTGCACGGATTGCGGCTGCCGCAGGTGACATGGCCCTGTTCGCGAATTCCTGGATTTGTCTGAGCGAGCTGCCAAACGAGTCATCAAACAAAGATTTTGTCACTCGAGCTTGTTCGTGAAGTGCATGGGTGCCTGCGACGCTTGCCTGGAGCGCTTTAAAGGCCTCGCGGGCCGAGCTGTCTATAGGAAACGAAGGTGAAAGCGCTTCGTTCGCCATCGCCTGGAGTGTGGCCAACTCCTCAGGCGTCCTACCTGCTTCAGTCTGTTTGATGGTTTTGACGTAATCAGCTAAACGCTGGAGTTGATCGTCTTGCTCCGACACTGCATCACCCCTAATCCCTAGCACAGCCACAGAGGATACCTGTTCTGCGGTAGACTTGGCGCGGGAACTCCCAGAGTCAACGGTGCAGGGCTTCTAGTGTTTTATCCGAGGTGCCCCATTGCTTCATTTGTCATTCCATCCAGGGGCAGGATGATGAGCGCACCAGCGGGCAATGTTCTCACCATGTCGAGGTTGCCGCGAACGATTAGCTGGCTTTCGCAGCGTCTCAAAAGCGATGCAGCTATCGCACTCTGGTGCAAACCAGCACGTTCCGATCTCGACTGACATCTGATGACCCCAGTCGCCTACCGTCATCTGTAAACGGCGCCGATCCCGCCAGCCTCAGGTTAATGGGCGCTTCCGAGGTGATCCGTCATCACGGCCATTGCTAATTTCGTGGGTTCCGCTAACTTATACAAAACCTGTACATGATTGAGGTGTTGTACATGTATTGCCAGTGGCCTTTGACCCTTTACTTTGACGGTGCCTGCCCATTGTGCGCCAGGGAGGTGGCCTTCCTGCGCAGGCGTTCAACTGCAGCAAAGCTCATCCTGATCGATATCGATGGCGATGACTTCGATCCCATACCTCTTGGCCTGTCGATTGAGCAATTGAGATCGTGCTTGCACGCAAGGTTCGCGAATGATCAGTGGGTAACAGGCTTGGACGCTACCTTTTGGAGCTGGCGTGCTGCCGGTGTTGGGATGTGGGCCGCTCCGCTGGCTTGGCGTCCGCTACGTCCTTTGCTTTCAGTTCTGTACAGGTTGTTCTGTCGTTTGAGGCCAAGTTTGGTCTGGTTACCCCATCCCGAAGGTAGGCAACGTTGCAAAGGTGAGGAATCCAAATGTCACATTCGCTAGCCGAGCATTATCGTGAAATCCTTGTTGGCGTTGGTGAAAACCCGCAGCGAGAAGGGCTCTTGGATACTCCCCAACGTGTTGCCAAAGCAATGCGCCAGGTTGCAGGCATTCCTGGACGACCTCGGCGTTGAATGGTTTCGGATAAGGGCTTCGTTGGCGCATTGAAATCCTGGCGATAATGGCGATCGCGCCCGCTTAAAAATACGCGGACACCATCGTCCTTAAAGCTGGAGCTCGGAAGGTGAGTTCGCTGGACGCTTACTGAACTACTGATGTTGCTTTGTGTCTGCGCGGCGTCGCCCCGCTGATCGAACTCAAGGAAAATTCCAAATGAGTCGGGTAGTAACCATAATCTATAGACCTGACGCATCGGGATGTGCTGATTTTTAGGCGCTTATTAAGTCGTGAATCAGGGTCGGGTGATTCAGAGAGAAAGAGTATTGTCGCAGGAGCAGTTAAATAACTTTATCAGCTTTCAGTCGGCACTGATAGCTGTAACGGGTTAGGGATTCTCCGATCAAGTCAGCACAGGCTGCACGACCTGTGCTGAAATGGCCCTTCGTTTAGCCACCCCAAGCAAGCCTTGCCCATGAGTCAGATGAGCTTCTCCGATTTCGAGTACGCCGGTAAGCGCAAGCAGACCTGCCGAGAGCGTTTCCTGGCCGAAATGGAGCAGGTCGTGCCGTGGAGCGGGTTGGCAGCGTTGATCGAGCCGCACTATCCAAAGGCCGGTGGCGGTCGTAAGCCTTATGCATTGGAAACGATGCTGCGAATTCACTTGTTGCAGAACTGGTTTTCGCTGAGCGATCCGGCGATGGAAGAAGCGTTGTACGAGATCACCTCTATGCGCCAGTTTGCTCGGCTGACGCTAAGCGCGCCGATTCCCGAAGACATGACAATCATGAATTTCCGACACCTCCTGGAGAAGCATCAGCTCGCAGCAGGGATTCTGGAAACCATCAACAACTATCTGCAAGACAAGGGCCTGTCACTGCGCCAGGGCACGATTGTCGATGCCACGATCATCCATGCGCCCAGTTCGACCAAGAACAAGGAAGGCAAGCGCGATCCAGAGATGCATCAAACAAAGAAAGGCAACCAGTACTTCTTCGGCATGAAGGCGCATATCGGCGCCGATGTTGAGTCGGGGCTGGTGCATCACGTTCACGGCACTGCCGCGAACGTCGCAGACGTGACGGAAGTCGCGCAACTGCTGCATGGTGAGGAGAATGTCGTCTGTGCGGATGCGGGTTATACCGGCGTAGAGAAACGGCCTGAGCACGACAGTCGGCAAGTGATCTGGCAGATCGCAGCCCGACGCAGCACCTACAAACGCTTGAGCAAACGCAGTGCGCTGTACAAGGCCAGACGCAAGATAGAAAAGGCCAAAGCCCAGGTACGTGCCAAGGTCGAACACCCATTTCGGGTGATCAAGCGCCAATTCGGCTATGTGAAGACCCGCTTCCGTGGGTTGGCCAAGAACACGGCGCAACTGACCACGTTGTTTGCGCTGTCGAATCTGTGGATGGCGCGCCGGCAGTTATTGAGCCCTGCGGGAGAGGTGCGCCTGTAAGGCGCGATAACCAGGGCTGAGCCCTGGCTATCGCAATGATCGGTGGCCGAAATCGATTCGGCCTGGGTCAAGATGCCGTTCAGTGCTGGTCGCTGAGTAACTTGTTCGGAGTTTCCTTAGGAGCAGACCATTAAAAATAGTTATCATAGACAGAATCAAGTTGATCTATGGCTATGTGTCGGGCTAAAGGTATAAAGTATTCGCTCAAGGTTTTCTAAAACGCCAGACAAAGAATCAGTCTCGCTTTTTTCTTTCCCTACTGTAATATGCAACCTTCGCTTCTCATTAGCTGCAAACCAAGTACCAATTACACCCCAAACCTTAGGCGTCACCGCCTGAGAGAACGGCATAAAAAAATGGTTACAGCTAGTGGTGCCGAATGCTACTAATCCATTGGTATCAGAAAGATCAAACAAAAAGTCATTGGCACTAAAGCATGCCGCAATAGCAAGCATACTTGCCGCATCCATTGCTTCCCCGGCCGGATCAACAAAAGAAATACATATACCTTTCAATGAGTGCATACAATAGCCCACTGGCGCCTTAAAATTAATTAAGTTAGGTGCAATATTGCGAGCCCTTAAAGTCTAAATGGCAAGCGAAGTTCCAATGTCGAGTGCTTTTTCTTTTTCTCTCAATAAAGCCTTCAATTTAGCTAGGGGCAGAGGCTTTGCATACCAGTAGCCTTGACCATGACTACATCCGTTTTTTTGCAAAAAATTTAGCTGATCCGTATTTTCAATTCCTTCGGCGACAACTTGCATGCCAGCACTCTTGGCGACAATAAGTATTGCTTGCACAATGGCTCGATCAAAATCATTGTGCGGTAGCTCACTAACGAATGAGCGATCAATTTTCAAGCGATCTACGGGCAAACTTTTTAACGTACCAGGTGAAGAGTAGCCAGTACCAAAGTCATCCATCGCCACTTCCACACCGATATCGTGCAGGGACAGTATTGTTTGAGTAGCTAGAGTAATGTCGTGTATCGCAACGCTTTCGGTGATCTCGATTTCCAAACGGCTGGCCGGTAATCCTGATTTCCCTAGAACTGAGCTTACCTGACCTATAAAGTCACTCTGAAGGAATGAACGACTACAGATATTAACTGCAATCGGCACGTCGAGCAATCCCTCTGAAATCAATGATTTATTATCGTTACAGGCACGCTCGAGCACTAGGCGACTGATAGCGGGCATTAGCCCATATTCTTCAGCTAATGGAATAAAATGGGTCGGTGGTATTAAACCGTTACTACCGTCATGCCACCTAAGAAGAGCTTCGAGACCGGAGGGACGATAGGGAGGAATCAGTTCGAACTGTAGTTGATAATGCAGCTCAAATTGGTTTAACTCTATTGCTTTTCGGAGCCGACTGACAGTGCGGAAGATTGCTTCCATCTTATCGCGTAGGGCCAGACGAAAGAAGCGTATACAATTGCCTCCTTCAGCTTTTGCTTGGTACATGGCGATATCTGCATCATTGACCAACTGATCGCTATTTTGGCCATGCCCAGGATGTAGACTGATGCCAATGCTTGCGCGTACTCGAAGTTCGATACTGTTGATTTCAAAAGGAGTTGCTAGACAGTCTAGCAAACGTTGGGCTAGCCTGCGGGGTGCATTGCGTTCACGTGGCTGTATTGAGGCTATGAGGAACTCATCACCTCCCATACGCGCCAGTAGGTCGTTCTTACCTACGTTCCCCTGAAGCCGCTCTGCCAAGCCCCTCAGTAGGTGGTCACCTACATCGTGATCATAATGATCATTGATTTGCTTAAAACCATCGAGGTCTATAAAAAGCACTACTAACTGCCAATTACTGTGCTCACACTCAAGCATCAGCCTTTGTAAGTTATCATGAAGGTGATTACGATTCACACAGCCGGTCAGGCTATCATGAGTTGCCATGTATGTAATCTGCTCAAGCATTTGTCTACGAATACTTATGTCGTGACAGATACCGACATATAACCGTTGCCCGCCAATATTTAGCTCACCAATACTTAAGTGCATTGGAAATAAGCTGCCATCCTTTCGTTTGCCAACTACCTCACGCCCCTTGCCAATAATTTTTCGCTCGCCCGTTTTGGTGTAGGCAAGCAAGTAGTCGTCATGATTGCTAGCATCCGGCTCTGGCATGAGTGCAGATACATTACACCCGATCAACTCAGCACGACTGAAGCCGAAAGTGATTTCCGCTGCAGGATTTAAAGCATTAATAATACCGAATTGATCTATGACGATCATCGCATCTACGGCGGCTTCAAATATGGCGGAAGACAACTCTCCCAGTGCGAGCGCTTGGCCAGATAGGTGGGTGGGGGGCGTGGTAACTTTCATAAATTTAATCTATCCGTTGAATCGTTCAACCAAGGCATGCAGGGCGTGCGCTGTATGTTCTAACTCTTGGCCGGTACTTGAGGATTGTTTGGCGATGTCGGCATTTCTGTCAGAAACTTGTGCGATTGATGTGATCTGGCGAGAGATGTCCTCAGCCACATGAGCCTGCTCCTCAGAGGCTGATGCCATCTGCTCACTCATTTGATGGATGCTATCTACAGCTATGCTTATCCCCTGTAGTGCATGCTGCGTATTGATGACCTGTTCGACACCTGCCAGTGCCTCCTGACTACCCTGATGAGCAATATTTACTGCTTGGCTAGCGACCTGCTGAAGTGAGCCAATTATCTGCTGGATTGTCTGAGTAGATTCTTGAGTTTTCGACGCCAGAGCTCTAACCTCATCGGCTACCACTGCAAAGCCTCTACCTTGTTCACCGGCTCTTGCGGCCTCAATAGCGGCATTAAGTGCCAGCAGGTTGGTCTGCTCAGCAATCGCGCGGATCATATCTGCAGCCTGTTGGATTGATTTGGTTTCTGACGCTAAACTCTCTACCGACAGGCTAATCGCTTTCACTGTAGTGGCAAGTTTTTCAATCACCTCTCTGGTCTTCTGAGCTTGTTCAGAACCAGTTTGACTCAGAATATTGACTTGGTTGGCCTCGCGTGCGGTGTTATGAATGTGTATTGAGACTTCTCCGATTGAAGCAGCCATCTCATTCATCGCAGTAGCAGCCATATCCGCTTCATCACGTTGGTGCTGCAAAGCTGTGTCCGATTGCTGGGCTAGATTGCCGCTTTTGGACGCGAGAGTGGCGGTCTGATGGGCATAATCGCTGAGCCGGTTAAGAGCGGTGCGGAGCTTCGCCCCCTCGCTAATCATAATCATGTGCAGTTGAGCGATAGTTCCATGCTCGTCGGTGTAGGTGCGAGCAATCAGTTCGCTGTCGAAACTTCCACCAGCGATGCTGCGTAAACTATCCAGTGTTTTCCGCTCATGACGATTCGCTAGAGCCTGCAAAGCAAACAGAAGTAAAGTGACACCGCCTAAACTTGTCCAGTAAGTGCCGCTGTACAAAACAATAGCCGTTAGTCCCGTAGCCAGTAACGGCATGCCGAAATAACCGCTTATTGTGCGAAGGCGTTCGTTTAAGCGAACACTCTGCTGACCGGTTTGAAGGCGCCTATAAAGCTGAATTGCACGTTCAACCTGTGCACTGTCCGGCTTCACCCGCACTGATTCATGCCCAGTTATTTTCCCATTTTCCAGAATCGGAGTAACATAGGCATTGACCCAATAAAAGTCACCATTCTTGCAGCGATTTTTAACAATGCCCATCCAGCTCTTACCGGCTTTCAGGTACGACCACATGTGGGCGAACACAGCTTCGGGCATATCAGGGTGGCGGACAATGTTATGCGAACTGCCTATTAACTCTTCTCGGCTGAAACCGCTAACCGAAATAAATTCATCATTGCAATAGGTTAATGTTCCGTGTATATCTGTCGCAGAAATAAGGCGTTGATCCGCCGGATACACTAGCTCTCGGTTTGTAATTGGTAAGTTTTTCTTCACGAGCACGACCTGGTAAACTTAAATTTAATCTTGACTAGAATCAATTTCCATCGAGCGCTTCAGCCCTGGCTACCGCATAATCCATCACAACTCTCGCGCAATTTGATAATGCATGGCGATTCGAGTAGACCGCAAACAGTGACTCCCCTTCAGATACATAATCTGGCAACACTCTCACCAATGAACCACTTTTAGTAAGCGCGCAAGCCGTGTTTATAAAAACAAGACCCAATCCCTGCTCCGCGGCATTAACAAGGGCAGGGATCGATTTGCTTAGAAATCTTTTGCTCACAGCAACACTATGACAATCGCCGCCATCGCGCCGATTAATAACCACAAAGTCCTCAGATGTGTAATGAATACAAGTATGAGCACTCAAATCATCAGGGTTTTCCGGAATTCCATTACGATACAGATACTCTGGGCTCGCATAGATTCCAAGTTTTGATTTGCATAATGTTCTAGCGACATAGCTACTATTTTTTAGTTCCCCAAAATGCAAAAGCAAATCAATACCGTCCTGAATAAGATCAGGTTCTTTGTCAGATACTAAAACTTCAATTTCTAGCCCCGGATGAAGAGCTAGTAGCGTGTAAAAAAAATTATTGATCGAGCAGTCAAAAAAAGCCGATGGCACTTGAACTTTAACTTTCCCAACGACCCCAACAATGGCAGACTGGAGTGAACTAATTGTAGAGTTCAAGTTGTCTATACAAGAACTGCACTGTTCAAACAGACGTTCGCCGTCAGCGGTACAACGAAGCGCTTGGGTTGAGCGAAGTATGAGTGAAGTACCAAGCTGCCTCTCAAGATTTATCAGCCTCCGACTTAACGTGTTTGCTGGCACGCATAGCTTTTTACTTGCTTTAGACAGACTTCCAGAGCGAACAATCTGAACAAAAAGTGATATGTCGTTAAGCATCAAAACCTAATCTCCGGGCACTCGTCCTCATACAAAAATTCATGCAAAAAAGCACTCCTTGGCTACATTAAATTATTTATTTTTGATATGGGAATCATCATAACTATATGATAGCTTGCTATGAATGTTGGCGGAACCCGCATGCATGGATTGAGTTCATCCATTTATGGACGGAGCATCTTAACTACAGAGGCTATCAGCAGTATTTAATAATTTTTCTTCTTGAGCACTAGTTAGAATCAGGGATTACGTATCAATGATTCTAAACCGAGCCTTGATTCAATAACTTCACGCCACGTGTCGTCGCGACAAAAAAAGACATAGCGCCTCCACCGATTAATATTAATAGTGGGCGCAGAAAAAACTACGCCAGACTGTAAGAATCTGCAGAAAAAATAATATTATTGCTTAAACAAAATAAGTGAAGGTATGCCGCTCGGTAAGGAGAGCGAAACTTTTGCTACCAAATATTGACACCGCTTAACTCCCGGTAATAAAACATGGCATAGCGTTATACAGACAGCCCCTGGAACGATACTACTTATCTAACTAAATCTCCGCTACGGAACCAGGGGAACTGGGCATTGATACAGCAAGATTGAGAGTCTGATGTTTACGATCAAACCTGTACAGGCCATGTACAACTGCGAAAAATTGTACAAGATTTTGCAGTGATGGCAAACTGCCGCTTATCGGTTTTTACATAGAATAAATCTATCTGCCATGCGGAGTGTGTAAAGATTTTGACGTTCTTAACTCATCCTTCACATCACACTTTATAAACAACACTGATAAGCGTTCGGTAGAAGGAAAAAATTGCTGACCACTGCTATTCGTGGTTAGCGAACGTGATTATAAAATATAATCGCAGGCCAGATCGCATGAAAACTTTCGGTAACAATGAGTAAAATTTCGGATAGGCATAAACTGACTCGGGTCTCGCTGGAGTCACTACTCTGCTGTGTGCAGCTGCGAGTGCGCGAAAGAATTGGCCAATGCCACAGTGATAGCTGGTACATTAGCTCCGAATTCTTAACCGTTGCTGACTTCAATCCAGACTTCGAATATTGCTGAGCTAGCATTAAATTTATATACCGCTTGCGTTGCTCCGCAAAAACGCCTTCAGCCCAAAATTATATAAAATTTCCAGTTGCCGCGGAATGTTGCGACATGGCTAAATAAGAGTAATTGTCATGATAATTATAGTGCTTAACGTCAGGCTATAGTATTATTTTCTGAATTATAGTTCGAGTTAACAAATTTTTTCTAAATCTCCTAACTTTTGCATTCGTTTAATTACTAGACTTGCTAGATCATCCGGGCGAAACTTTGCTAAAAAGTCGTCAGCACCAACTTTTTTCACCATTGCCTGATTGAAAGCACCAGATAAGGAGGTATGCAACACGATGTGCAGGTCGTGCATCCGTGGGTCATTGCGGACTTCCGCAGTTAGGGTATAGCCATCCATTTCAGGCATTTCGATATCAGAAATCATCATCAGCAATTCTTGCTCTGGTTTTCTCCCTTCATCGAGCATACGGTGCAAATAATCTAAGGCCTGACGCCCATCGGTGAGTGCGATTACCTCTACGCCCACGGCCTCCAAGCATCGAGAGACTTGTTTACGTGCCACAGAGGAGTCATCAACAGTAAGCACGCATAACTTCGCGGCTTTCGCATGGATGGAGGCTGGAATGACTCCTTCGGTAATCTGTTCGGACACCGGGGAAACTTCAGTCAGAACCTTCTCCACATCGATGATCTCAACCAGTTCGTCGTTAACCTGTGTTACAGCAGTAAGATAGTTATTAATCCCACTACCCTTGGGTGGAGGATGAATCCCTTCCCAATTGAGGTTGACTATGTGCTCCACCGCGCTAACCAAGAATCCTTGAGTCTTGGTGTTGTACTCAGTAATTATGACGAAGGCAGTACTGTGGTCTTCAACACCTGGCAGTCCAGTGGCCAACGCCAAATCTAGTATCGGGATTGATACACCACGCACATTCGCCACACCGCAGACCACACGATGCGACATTGGTAATGCCGACAGTCGAGGACATTTGAGTACCTCACGCACCTTGAATACGTTGATGCCATACAGTTGATTTTCATTAAAGCGAAAAAGCAGAAGTTCAAGACGGTTTTGCCCAGCCAGCTGAGTGCGGCTATTCACCGTTTCCATAAGACTTACCATCTGACGACCTCAAGAAGATGCGTTATGATCTGGGCAGCGTGGTGGCTAGCTGTTGAAACGAGCAACCAACGTATTGAATTGTTTCGCAGTGTGTTTTAGGTCATTTTCAACGGTGGAAGATCTATCCGAAATTTCGGCATTCTCATAAGAGACGCTGACAATTTTTTCCTCAACCACATGGGCTTGCTGCTTAGGCGCTGCAGCCATCTATTGGTTAACTTGATAGATGAGCTCAACCGCACCGTTGATACCGTTAAGCGTCCCTTGAGTCTTGGAGGGGTAGCGTCCCGGATTCATCGCCCACCACAGCAAAACCGCGATCTTGCTCTAAGGCACCTGCTGCCTCTATCGCAATACCTGTAATGTCGGATTCATCCCGTTGATTGCTCAGTGCCGATTCCGATCGCTTTGTCATCGACCGGCTATTTATGGCCAGTGTCACAGTCTGGTTGGCAAAGCCACCAATTCTACCCAGCGAAGTTCTGCCTTCTGCGCCTTCACTAACTAGCAGCACCCGCAACCACGGCACAGGGCTTTGCTCAACTGAGAGAGGACGAGCAGTTTGTTCGCTATCAGAACAGCCGGTGGGAATTGAACCTGTAGGCTTCAGGGTTCGATGCCACGGGTGAGCTCTCAACGCCTGTATCGCCAAGAAGGATAGGACGGCGATGGTAGAACCTATAGTTGTTCCACCGAAAACCAACGCTGTAGCAGTGGCTGCCAGTGCGCCGAAGGTAAGGATGGCTCCTACTAGATTCAGTGATTTCAAGCTGCCGTCGTGATTTTTCGGGCGTGCATCGAGACCAGAGGCGTCGCTAATTTGGTTGCGTTCTGGCTTTACACGAACGGACTTATAGCCGGTGAAATTGCCCTGTTTGATGATATATGTGACATAAGCACTGACCCAATGGTGATCGCCGATGCTACAGAATTTTTTGACGATCTCCATCCAGCTTTCGACATTTTGTAGGTACGAGCACATGCGTGTTAAGACTACTTCGAGCACGTATGGATTACGTAGAATATTATGTGGACTACCAATCAGCTGCTCGCAACTGAACCCTCTACCGGTGACAAACTCCCCATTGCAATTTGTCAGGTTGATCTGCTCGTCGGTTACTGAAAGCCATCGCTGCTCGGATAGCAAGCTGAGTTCGTGCTTTGTTGCGGAAAGGTTTATTCGCAAGATCATCACCCTCTCGAAACGATATTGATTCTTGGTTGCGAAAACACTCCAAGAATCCTCTAAAAATCGTTCCATGATCTTAGCGCTGGCAATAACTATTTTCCGTTGGCATATAGCTACCCAGTTGGAAAGATTCTATTTCGATAAAATCTGTTTTTCAATGGCAATGTGCCACTATTTTATGTGGCGTCATTTTTTTGACCTAGATCAATAGAATAAGTTAAAACCCTTGATTTTATGATTAGCCGGTGTTTCGGTATCCCCTCCTTATAGCTATTACCCTACGTGGCAGCGGGTTATGCCGCCCCGGGCGGTGCCATGGGACGTGAGTGTGGTCGCATACAAAGCTGCCGATCCCAAGGTGCGGATCACCCACCCGGAGCGGGTTATTGCTCCCAGCAGCGGCCTCACCAAACGAGACCTGGCCGAATACTACGCCCAGGTCTCACCTTGGCTCCTGCCACACCTGAAAGACCGGCCCATTGCTTTAGTCAGGGCGCCCGAGAGGATCACCGGCGAGTTGTTTTTCCTGAAGATGACCGCCTCGCCATCCCGAATATCACGACGGTGCCGAAAGCAGGCGCGGGCAAGGTGTGGTAATCAACAGTGTTGAGTAGCTACTCGGTTTACATCCTGCTGGCCAATGCACGTTTGCGTGCAAACAAGGAGGTAACGTTTTGGAGACTGAGGCATTACTGACCGAGCTCCTTAACGCCCGAGGGCCGGGCGGACAAGAAGATGAGGTGCGAGACATTTGCCTGCGGGAGCTCAGCCGTTTCTGTGAGGAGGCCCACATTGACCCTGCTGGCAATGTGGTGGGAGTGATTCGTGGGGGCCGCGCTTGTAGCCCCGAGGCAGCCATACGCATTATGGCCCACCTCGATGAGATCGCGATGATCGTCAAAAAAGTGCTGGAGAACGGCACTCTGGAGGTGCTCGCTCTCGGTGGCGCGCAACCGATAAGCTTCGGCGTCTGTCCTGTCGATATCCTGGGTGATGAACACATCCTGCCGGGTGTTTTGTCTTACGGTTCAATGCACAACAGCGGTCGAACTTCGAATGGAAGAGACGTACTGGCAGGTAATGTTCAGTGGAAAGATGTCTACATCGTCACGCGCAAGTCCAAGTCAGAACTCCAGAAGCTTGGTGTTCGGCCTGGTACTCGAGTCGTGCTCAGTCAGCACTGGCGTAAGCCCTTCAAGGTGCATGACTGTATTGCCGCTCACTTCCTCGACGACCGAGCTCCGCTGAGCGCTGTCATTCTCTGCGCAAAGCTGCTGAGTGAACGGCGAGAAAAACTGCAGCAGGATGTTTGGTTCGTGCTTACGACGCTGGAGGAAGAGTCGAATGCCGGCGCCATGTACGCAGCTTCCCGGCTGCCCGGCGACACCACAATCGCGGTCGAGGTCGGCCCTGTACTTGAGGAGTATGGCACGGAGCTTTCGGCCAACCCGATCATCAATACCGGCGACCAGAAGGGATACTACAGCCGCGCCGTGGTGCAGGGTCTGATCGCCGCTGGCCTAAAGGCCGGTTATAAGCCTCAGTCGGCATTGCTCGTCGATTTTGCATCCGATGCAAGCGCGGTGATGAGCGCCGGGATCGATGCCCGGGCCGGTTGCATTGCGATACCGACCGAGAATACTCACGGCTTCGATATGGTGCATTTGGAAGGAATCACTGCCTGTGCTGAGACCTTGTTCGAATTCCTTACAGGTACACAAGACACATAGCCCGACGCCAGAATTGCAAGAGTGCCGTACCACCTGCCATTTCGATGGAATTTTTTCTCCCCTGCTTGCTCAATAGCGCATGAGCTAGGGAGGGAATTCTGGTGGTCGGACAGCAACTCTATGTCATTGAGTACGAGCTTCACGGTGAGCCTCGGACATTCATCATCCGTTTGGAGAAAATGGACAACGGCGTCGCCTGGCACTGGGCCAGTTGCGATGCCGGCGTGGGCATCATCCCGCGATTCAGTCAGCAGAATATCAAATTGGTCAGTCGCCCGATGGCTGAGCGTTACGGCGTTGCCAAGGTGAGGTGGCGGCTGGCTGGCGAGGGCCCCGAGTTCGTTCCGCAGCCTATCGATGTCGGCAAATTCTCAGGGGCTGCCGAAGGTGCCTGAAGAGCGGCATTCGATCAACTTGCCTGGAGGTGTTGCCATGCAGCCTAAAACCGAAGGCTCTGAAGAGAAGGGCCCAAGCGAAGTGCCCTTCATTAACGATCCAGAAAAGCCCACATCGCCCCCCCTGAATGACGCTGATGCCACGGATGCAGCTGAGGCTGAAGAAAACATTCAGAACGATGGCCAAACTCTTTAGAGAGGAGAAGCAGCCGATGGACAGTTATCACCTCAGCCCGACATCGGATGGCTGGGAATTGAAAAAAGCCGGTGCTGAGCGAGCCTCAAAACGAGCCGCCACGAAGCAGCAGCTTGTCAGTGCCCTTGCAGATTTCTTCGAGGGCAAGACGGCGTCCGTGAAGATCCACAAGGCGGATGGCACCATCGAAGAAGAGCGTACCTACCCCCGTGCTGCTGACCCGCGCCGTAGCAAAGGTTGAAGACTATAACTGCCTGTGACCTTGGCATTGAGGTCACCGATGCCCTTGGCGTGTTCCGATGGTTGGTGGCCAGTTTTCTCATGGGAAAGCGCATCCGCTCCGCCGTAGCAGTGGAGGCGTACCGGATTCTTGTCGATCAAAAGGGTTTGGATACGCCACTCAAGCTTGCCCAGACTTCCCATCCGACACTGGTCAGACTCCTCGGTCAAGCAGGATACGCACGATACGATCAGTCTACCGCTCGACGATTGCTGGGCCTGAGCAAGAAGGTACAGGCGGAACTGGATGCCCAACTAGATGCACTGCGGGAAGCATCGAATGCTGAGGGATTTAAGCGCTGGTTACTGAGCTTCGAGGGGGTAGGGCCAAAGACTGTAGAGATTTTCATGCGTGAAGGCTTGGGCCAGTTAACGATGTTGCACGGCCATTGACCTTAAAGTGGCCTTTAGCCCCCATCGACGCGTGCGCAGATGAGTGAAACACTGGATCAGTCAACTATGGACTGGAGAGGGTGATGAAGCTGGACATCGAGGGGGTGTCGCTGTCAGGGAAGACGGTGATTGTGGTGGAAGACGATCCAACGCTTCAGACCCTGCTGGTGGGGATCCTGATCGAGTTGGGCGCCACCTGTGATGCGTTCGATAACTCAGAAGATGCCTTGATTCACTTGATGGGACTTAAAAGTGACTGCTCGTTGATCGTTGTCGACCACGGTGTTCCGGGAAGCATCAAAGGTATGGAGTTCATCTCCATGGCCCACGAAAGGTGGCCTGGACTACCCGCCATTCTGACCTCGGGTTACCAGCTTGACACTTCTGAAGTCACACCACCCGTTGTCTACCTCTTCAAACCATGGTCGATAGACGAGCTTGCTCAAGCTATTGGCCAGGCGCTTCACTCTGCAAATGTACCTTTACCTCTCCTGCCGTTCGACCAATAAGGTCTCTAGCGCTGCAAGTTATCCCGAGCACCATCTTCCGTCTTATGCTCAGCAGGCGCCTGATGAAGGGGATCACATTCGCTGCCCATCGCCTGGTATTCCTTGCGAAGTTTATGAATTTCTCGGTTATCGAGCGCTTCGAGATTCAATACTGACTGCTCAGCCGATTGTGTAGCGCGGATAAGTTCGTCGAGCTTCACGTGGATGATGTCGTTATCCCGGTTCTGGGTGTTCTGAATCAGGAAAACCATCAGGAAGGTGATGATGGTGGTCGACGTGTTGACGATGAGTTGCCAGGTATCGTTGAAGTGAAACCACGGCCCAGATGCAGCCCACATGGCAATCAACACCACGGCGATCAAAAAGGTGCTCGGTTTACCGGCGTGGTTGGCGAGCCATTGGCAGAACTGGGCGAATTTCATGACGTAACCTCCACTGGGATCTACCGGGTTTGACCGCAGCGGAGCGCTGAAATCTTTTTTTACATTCTCACCAAGTGTAGGGTGAACCCGCTAAGCGCAGCGGAACGATCTGGCGTGCCGGAAAGGCAAAAAAATACTCGAAATCTTTCCCGAGGCTTCTGCGCATATGACCTTCATCGTCTGGTTTGCGCTGTTGGGTGCAGTCTTGCTGCTGGTACCACTCTCATCCTCCTACCTACGCTGTATCCCTGTGATCTCGTCTGTAGTGTGTTTTGGCCTGGGTATCGGCCGGGTACATCGGGACTGGGTTTACTTCAGCTGGACATGAGCAATTCGAGCGGGTGGATGGAGCACCTCACAGAGGTCGGGGGGGGCTCTCCGCTGTTCTTCAGTGGTTTGAAATTGCGCCTGCCCTTGCACAACCGCCGTTGGCAGCGCGTTTTTTGAGGGGGCGGAGATGTTGATCTGCATCGGCCGTTCGATAGAAAAGTGCAGGCGCAGCCATTGCCCCGGGACAATCACCGCCAAGAGATTTTCGCTAACGCGCCCGCAGCCTAGCTGTTTTGCCCGCCTTTGCGACCCGCCTCCGACGCTTTCTCGCGATCATTGGCAACATTGCCAAGTTTATTCTGAGCAGTTCCACCTTTCTGACACGACTGGTTTCGTTGTTAGTGATGATCTTTCATCTCATGTGTCATACAGGAGCGTGTGTGTCCAGCTCGGACGTCGGAGCGCAGGGTATTCACTCCGAGGTTTTTGGCCGAGGCCGGCGAGGCGCGGAAGAACAGGTGCAAGCGTGTGGCGTCATTAAGCTTTGTTCGCGAACGTTCGCGAAGGATGAAGCATTAAATGCGATCTATAGACGCCGACCCTTCAGCCACGCTCTGGATGCATTAATGCCGCTGACATCTCTCTACTGAACCTTTTGAATGTTCGTGACTCAACCTTCCATCAGCGTGTGAGATCTACTGATGCGAACATTCGAGGAAAACCTCTCCGTCGCCCAATTGCTGAAGCTCAACTGTTTGGCAGCCTGGTACCGTGTGCTGGAAAATAGGGCCTTAAGAATGGACTCGCCTGACGACTATCACGAGGAGCTGCTTCGCAAGGCTGATGAAATGGATCGTAAAGGGATTATCTCTTGGCAGGAGTGGCGCGATCTTCGTCTGGACGCTGATGCTGCTTACCTCAGAGCGGTCGCAGGGGACGACTATCCCTCAAGAAGTGGATCTAGGTAGGGTAGTAGGCATGGACGTGGTCTGGCGAGACGCTCCGTCCATACCGAGCTGCAACTGCTGCTTTTCTAGTTTTTCCTGCGTCGTGAACAGGCGATCGTTAAGCCCGCGATGATTCCAAGCGCAGCTGCACCGATTAACAGTGGCGTTTTATCTTTTGATTTCCTCCACCCACCGTCGATACTTCTTCTGTCACTCGGAGGCTCAAACAGGTTGCCAGATGATGTTTCGGCTACGGGACTGCGATTTATCCCCCACCGCGTCACCCATCCAGACAACAAAGACATTCCTGGTACTAGATAGCTGGCCAAGTGTGCGAGGCGAGCAGCAGTGCCGACCGTTGTATGAGCGCGAGGGGAAATAGCACAGGCCACCATTGCCTTGGCTACCCGTTCGGGGTCGTAGATGGGGCCTGGTGGTGTCAGCGCGTGCCCGGTGTAGTTGCCGCCGTCTCGGAAGCCGGGTGTGTCCATGACTGCTGGATAGATGTCGCACACATGGATGTTTGGAAACTTGGTCAGCTCCCCGCGCAGCGCCTCGGTCAGTCCACGCAAACCGAACTTGCTCGCCGAATAAGCCGCTGCATAGGGCTGGGCCACCCAGCTGCCCAGCGACAGCGTGTTGATCAAAATGCCGCTACCTTGCGCTTTGAAGAAGGGAAGGGCGACGTAGGCGCCTCGCAGGTTGCCAATCAGATCGGTCTGGATAACCTGTTCGTGAGCTTCCAGAGGGGTATCATCGAAGCTTCCGACCGCCCCGACCCCGGCGTTGTTGACCCAGATATCGATCCGTCCATGGCCAAACGCTGAGGCCTGGGCGGCCAGCGCTTGAACCTGATCGCTGTGGGTGACGTCGGTGGTAACCGCTATGGCATCCGCACCACAATCGGTGCATTCATCCAGGACGTCAAATAATGCTTCTTCATCGCGGGCTGCGAGCACCAAGCGTGCGCCTTTGCAGGCAAAGGCGTGTGCGGCGGCGCGGCCTATGCCGCTGGATGCCCCTGTGATTACCACAACTTTGCCACGCAGCGGCCCCCTGACGGGATATCCACTATGGGGAGCTTCTTGCTCTGTGCCGTTGCTACGGTGTTCGAAGGGAGCGATGATTTCGTCGGCCTCGACCAGAGAGAGCTCAAGGGTGGTGCCATCGACCAGGGTCAAGGTCAGCCCTTCGACCGTACCTGCCTCTTTGTTTGGAAACACGGGTTCACCTTCAGCATCCAGGCTGTCGTAGATGAAGCGTGTACCTTCGAGCCATCCCACGGCGGTGAGAAGCTCGGGGCCTAGATAATATTTCCCGTCTTGAAAGAAGCCTGGAAACTGATGCGCTCGCTCCACGTTTTCAACCCGGTAGCGCTCACCTGATTTCATACCTGTCGCTTGATCGACCATTATGCAAACCTCTATAGGTGGGGCCTGGAATATCAGCCTTTGCTGTGCTCGTCGGAAGTGGGCCCAGTGCCTCGCTTGATGCCTCGCGGGCCAGCAACGCCCCATATCCCCAGGCCAACAAGCGGTAGGGCCACGATCAGCAGAGCCCAGGCCGCTTTCACGGCATCTGTCTTGTCGCTCCGGAACACGCTGACGATGGCCCACAGGTCGATGAGCAGAAGAATTGCCGCTACGGCAATCCAGAAGTAGCTGGCGAGATCGTTCATGACCTTATCTCCTCTACACGTAGTCAGGGCCCAGCGTCCCTGATGCCGCCCCTGGAACAAGGATCACCTTGCGACAGTTGTCCTCTTTCTGATCGAACATCTTGTAGCCCATGGCTGCCTCCTCTAAGGCAAGGCGGTGGGTGACGATTAGCTCGGGCTGGAGGCGTCCGGCTTCGATGTGTTCGAGTAGCTCGGGAAGGTACTTTTGGACATGTGTTTGTCCCATCTTGAAGGTCAGGCCTTTGTCGAATGCATCACCGAACATGAAGCCGTGAATGAACCCCGCATAGACGCCGGGCACGCTGACTATGCCGCCACGTCGCACAGCCGCGATGCTCTGGCGCAGAGCCTTTCCGCTGCTACCTTCCAGTTTCAAGGCCGTCATCACGGTTTCCGTAGTGCTGCCCTTGGCTTCAAACCCGACCGCATCGATGACCGCGTCTACGCCACGCATACCGGGTGTCTGACGAATGATGCTGTCGGCAGGATCGTCATCGTTTTCGAAGTTAATCGGGATGACGCCATAGGCTTCCTGGGCGTAGGCCAGGCGGTAGTCGTTGTCATCCACCATGAAGACGGTATCAGCGCCCAGCATCCGTGCGCAGGCTGCGCTCAGTAGCCCCACTGGCCCAGCGCCGTAGATCGCTACCGACGAACCTTGGCCGATCTCGGCATTGATGACCGCTTGCCAAGCGGTGGGAAGGATGTCGGAGAGGAACAACACTTTGTCGTCAGCGAGGGTGGTCGGCACTTTGAACGGCCCGACGTTACCTTTGGGTACCCTGACATAGTCGGCCTGGCCTCCAGGGATGCCGCCATACAGATGGCTGTACCCAAACAGCGCTGCGCCTGGGGGAATGCCCTTTTTGTTGATGATCGATCCGCGACCGGTGTTTGTGGTTTCGCAGGCGGCAAACAGATCGTGCTGGCAGAAAAAGCAACTACCGCAGGCAATCACAAACGGGATCACTACACGGTCGCCAACCTGCAGGTTCGTTACGTCTCTGCCGACGTCTTCGACGATGCCCATGAACTCGTGGCCGAAGATGTCGCCGTGTTCGGTTTCCGGGATTTTGCCGCGATACAGGTGCAGGTCAGAACCGCAGATTGCGGTTGCAGTAACCCGAAGGATTACATCGTCCGCCTCAATGATGGTGGGATCCGGGACGGTATCGACCCTGACATCGTTTGCTCCGTGGTAGGTCAGTGCGCGCATGGTGCTTTCTCCTGCATCAGGTTCAGAGGTTATGCAGGGGAAGCCATGCACAGTAACAAAGTTCAGACAAACTGATTCAGTGGTTAACTTAGGCGCTAACTGTTGGGGTGAGGTTATTTTTAGATTTTTATAAAACTCGTCTTGAACCTTTTCAACTTTTCCTTTCGTCCTGAAAACGCGTGGTGCGTTAGCACGTATCGAGCGCAACTTGCTCCCATCCATAGACGGCGCGCATTTATATGAGCGCTTGATCAGCCCGCGAGGAGAAAAACATGTTTATTCACAATAAGCGCTTGCAATATACGGTGCGCGTCGCTCAGCCCAATCCCGGCCTTGCAAATTTGCTTCTGGAGCAGTTTGGCGGCGCTCAGGGTGAGCTTGCCGCTGCGAGTCGTTACTTCACCCAAGCGCTCGCCGAGGATGATCCAGGCCGCAAAGACCTGCTGATGGACATCGCGACCGAGGAGCTGAGTCACCTGGAGATTGTAGGTTCGATCATCGTGATGCTTAACAAGGGTGCCAAGGGCCGACTTGCTGAGGGCGTCGAAGAGGAGGGAGAGCTGTACCGAGCCATTAATGGGGCCGGTAACGATTGCCACATTACCAGCATCCTCTACGGTGCCGGTGCTCCGCTTACCAACTCGGCAGGGGTGCCATGGAGCGCGGCCTATGTGGACACCATCGGCGAACCGACGGCTGATTTCCGCTCCAATATCGCTGCCGAAGCGCGGGCGAAGATCGTGTACGAGCGCCTGATGAACGTGACGGACGACCCTGGCGTGAAAGAAGCGCTGGGTTTCTTGATGACACGAGAAATCGCCCACCAGCTTTCCTTCGAAAAAGCACTGCACGCCATTCAGCCCAACTTCCCCCAGGGCAAGCTCCCTGGCATGCCGGAGTTCACCAACAAGTATTTCAACATGTCCGGTGAGCCGAATGTGCGCGGCCCTTGGAATCAAGGCGAGGAGTGGGAGTACGTCGAGAATCCCTCGGCTGCCGTTGACGGCGGAGATGGCACCGCTTCGGTGGAACTGACCGCTCCTGATCTGGCGGTTTTGGAAGCCATGAAACTGCGGACAATATCCGATCCAGCCAGCAACCCGGTCACCGGCGCGGATCTTGGCTCGGGCTTGGTCAACGGTAAAGATGACTGATTGAAGGTGGGCCTATGAGCACTTCGAGAAGAAGGAATAAGGCTCAGGCTGGCATCGGCTTCGAGCATTTGATGAGCGAGGCGGTGGCAGAGTTTGAGTCCGATTCGCGTCTGGCTTGCCGAGCGATGCGAGTAAAGATGGCGATAGGCATATTTGGCGTTGGCTCGCTGCTGCCCAACGATCTGCCCCAGAAGCGTCCCACTGAGTCCTTACACGAGAGTCTGGTAAGCCACACCCTGCAGTGAAATCGATTTTCACACCCAAGGAGAATGATGATGGTTGCTCGCAAGACAGTTGAAGATCTGTTCATCCATGAGCTTTCGGATGTGTACAGCGCTGAGAAGCAGATCACCAAAGCATTGCCGCGCCTGGCTCGGGCATCTACCAACCCACTGTTGGCTGATGCGTTTACCTCACACCTGGCGGAAACCCAGGGGCAGATAGAGCGCATTGACCAGTTGGTGGAGTCGGCTGGATTGAAACTCAAGCGGATGAAGTGCGTAGCCATGGAGGGTCTGGTTGAGGAAAGCAAAGAGCTGCTGGATGAAATCGAGAAGGGGGCAGTGCTCGATGCGGCGCTCATCGGGGCATGCCAGAAGGTTGAGCACTACGAAATTGCCAGCTACGGCACCCTGATTGGTATGGCCAAGCACTTGGGAATGAAAGAGGCCGCCTCGCTGTTGGCAAACACGCTCGCAGAAGAAAAAGCCGCTGACGAGAAACTATCCGCGATTGCCGAAGAGGGCGGCAATCAAGCAGCGACGCTCGAGAAGTGAGTCTTTGTAGCCCGGCTTTCGCCGGGCTACTCGACAGGCGGTGTGCGCGTGAATGTGGTGTCTGATTCCGGGCTTGAAGACATGCATTCCATGAGCCTCTCCCGGGCTTGGGGCAGCACTCGGGGATACGCTGGGCTCGGGTATAGCCAGAAGAGTGAAACTCCGCCACGTAGTTCAGATGGTCAATTAAAAGGACAGCTGAGGGCAAACAGGCGCGGTGATATCCAACACCTTCTCAGATGGAGAAGGAAAATTGTACAAGAAAATTATTTTGTATCGGAAATCAGGCCAGTTGTCCGATACCCATATTTGTCCCCGCCACGGTCATTTAAGCGCTGTCGTGTTTTGCTATGGTTGGGTTTCCGTATAAGACTAAAGTCGTAGGAGGGCGGCATGCGTATTCGTGGTGATGTTTTTTGGGATTGGGCGGATCCAGTGCTTCATCATCGCAGCCACGAGGAGCTCGATGACGGCACGACTATTGATGTTCAGGTCAGGCTCTCGCGCACAGGTCAGACGCAAATGTTCATCGGCGTGTACGCAGGATGTGGAATGGCGCTGCATGAAGAAGCTTTCGAGTCCCGCCCCGGCGAGTCAATGACCCGGGCATTAGCCTGGGGGGTTGGTCGAGCAAGGCGTCTGTCTTAGCGTTTAGTTTCTTACGCCCGGCCAGTAGCTTCGAGAGCGATAACCTGGTCTACCTCTGAGGGAGCCCCTGAAATTCCTAGGCCGCCGATGACCTTCCCTGACTCATCGTAGATAACCACACCACCAGCAAAGCCAATCAACCCGTCATTTGTTGCTTCAAGCGTGTAGGTGGAACCGCCCGGGCGCGCTTGTTCACCAAGGAGAACGCTGTCCGTACGGAAGAGCGCCGCGGTTCGTGCTTTTTTGACGGCGATGTCTATCGCACCGGGTATGGTATCCTCCATCCGGAAGAAGGCAACTGGCAACGCAGACGCATCTACGATCGAAATGCAAACGTTGTAGCCTTCACGCCGGGCAATTTCCTGGCTGCGTTGAAGGATGTTCTGAGCAATGGATTCAAGCATTTAATGACCACCGTTGTTGACGAGTTTTCATTTCGACTGTCAGTTTGAGCTGGGTGGGTGGTTTATTCCCACCAGTATTCGACCTGCAGGCCGAAGTTGCTGCCGTGGCGAGCGCTGTTAAATGCCCCGGATGAAGATAAAGCCGAGTCCTCATCCATTTGGTCAGCCGCCAACTGTGCAGCACGATTCCATTTTGCATAGGTGTAGTAGAGACGTATTTCCGGGCGATCCCAGAACCCCGGGCCTTTTGGAGACCATGTCGGAGCGAATGTGATTTTGCTCAGCTTACGGGTGCCGTCTGAAGCCTTAACTTGATCGTGCCCCACTTCGGCGACGAGTTTGAATTGGTCAGAGATGGCGTAGACAGGTCTAGCTCCCACCGAAATCCAGTCTTGCTTCTCACCACCATCACGATAGTCGCGTTGCGTTACCACCTGGAATTGTCCACCGAAGCGAGGTGTGACCTGCCAATCGAAGTAATCCAGCAATCGCCAGCTACGGTTACTGCGATTCAGTTCCACATCTCCGGTTGTACCCAGATTCGTTCCAGGGCCCTGACCATGCTGGAGAGCAATGGTGTTTGCGTTGCCGCCAAGAACGTTGCTCTGGCGATGCTGTACCGTGACGGCCCAGCCGCTGTGACTATCGCCGCGCTTCGGATCCTCGATGTAGCTGAGGCCGAACATGCCTTCGACACTGAGCACCGATCCATCTTCCAGAGTGGCAAGGTCGTGGCGAGCACCGAATTCTGCGTACTGTTCACATTCATTGCCTAGACGGTACTTAGTAGGTGCACCTGGTAGCTGGAAGCAAGATTGATTGCCCCCGGATGTCGAGCCGCCAATACCGCTACGTAAATATCCGTTGAGCTCAAATGCATCTGCAGCTAAAGGTGATAATAAGCTGAATGCAGCCGAAAGCCCTAGCTTCTTGCTATGGCGCATGTGTGTGTCCTTTATTGTTCGATTTATGCAGGTGACAAACGTTTCGAGGCTTTGCTCAACTATTGTTGCTTAGAGTGTTGCGAAGTAAGCAGGGCTGTCCTAAGCGGGCAGCCCTGAAATATCAGCTCACTTTTTGTTCGCTGAGGAGGTGAAAGGATTCGCTGGAGGAGCGGCCGTGCTTCATCAGTACAGGCCCAAATACAGCAAGTGGTATGAGCAGAACAATTGGGAAGTAGAGCAGCTTATCGATACCAAAAGTACTAGCGACCAAGGCAATCGCAGCAGGCCCGAGAAGCATGCCTGAGTAGCCAATACAGTTGACGATCCCGATGTTGCGACCGGCATTTGCTGGATCTTTTCGGCCTGCGCTGGACAGCATCAAAGGAGCGATACTTGCCAGACCAAAGCCAAACATAGCAAAGCCTGCCAGTCCGGCGGTCTCGGTATTGATCACGACGATCAAGATCAAACCCGAAATGGCGATTACAGCGCTTAAGAATACCAGTCGAACTGCTCCTATAAGAGCAGCCAGGCGGTCGCCAATGAGTCGACCAATGAACTGGGCCCCAATGAAGACCGAGACGGCAACCCCAGCATCTGCGGCGGTGACCCCCAGAACACGACGTCTGTATTCTTGGCCCCAGTCAGCAACAGCACCTTCTCCAACCATACTACCGAGCAACAGTATGCCGAAGCCCAACATCAATGCGATCACGCCCAAGGAAGCAGAGCTAGCAGGCTGGGTGTCTTTAGCGTTCACCGGTTCCTCGGGTACCACCTCATGCCGGTCGAGCATGAAGACACCGGAAATGATGCCAATTACAAGCAGTAGTCCACCCAGGACTGTGAATGGGACGGCGGCGCTTTCTGTATAACGTGCAGCGAACCCACTACCTACCATTCCGAGAACAAAGCCACCCAATGAGTAAGCTGCATGGAAAGTGGTCATGATAGACCGCTGGTAGAAGCGCTCTACTTGGACGCCATGTGTGTTGTACGCCGTGTCCGCCGCACCACGTAGCAGCCCAAGGATGACACCGAAGGATAACGCGAAGTAGACGTCGGTGGTGTAGCCCATAGGGATGATCGAGAGGGGATATGCAACTGCGGTCGTTAGGAGAACTTTTTTAGCTCCAAACCTGTCCAGGAACATACCGACGATGAACGAGCCAATCGCGCTACCTACGCCAATACCAAATGCGATCATTCCAAAGTTGGCATCGCCTAGATCACCGTTCAGTCCCATGTGGTGACGAAATGCTGAAACGCCAGTCGACCAGATGTACATCATTGCCCCGAGAATCATGAAGCCTGCAAAGGTGGCGATGCGGGCTCGTCGAATTCGAGGGGGTGACAAGGCTACTGTTTATTTTATTCATTTTTTAACAAGTTCCTGTCCTGCGTGATTCAAAGTGTTATCTAGTCGCGCGGAGTAGATGACACCTTATTGTCAAAATTTATCAGCGATCCTTAGTGCGTTCGCCGCAATGGTCAGTGCAGGATTGACTGCTGCTGAAGACGGGAACGATGAACTATCAACTATCCATACGTTGTCGAGGTCATGCATCTTGCAGTTGCGATCTAGTACGCTTTTAGCTGGGTCTGTACCCATGACCGCTGTTCCGCATTGATGCGAATTTGTTGCAATCCCCATGCGCTCGGTTAGTACGACGGGGAAGCCTGCTTTTTTCATGATTGCTGTAGTTTTTTCAACCAACTGCTCGTGGGCGCTGAGATTATTCGGCGTCCAATACACCTTAATGGAATCACGTTCTTCGTCATAAACAACGCGATTATCTTGCGTTGGAATATCTTCAGATGTCAGATAAAGGTCAACACTATGGCCAGTAATGAATCGCGAGATGATTGTGGATGAGGGGAGGGCGCTATTGAGCGAGGTCACCCAAGTTTTTCATTATGGCTTCAAGTGAGGTTTCGAGGATGTGGCCTCACTTGAATCCGGTCAGTCAAGCCCTGTCATGCTCCGATTTAACGGCGCGTATATGGTTAGGGTCTGACGAAGATTCCGCCCTGGAAGCGCATCACGACGTTATCGGGGTCAGGCTGAGGATCAGCCTCCAGGATTTCATCGCGGTAGTCGTCGGCGCTGTCCTGCGGCTGGTAGCCGAGGTGCTTGGCATAAGTGTTATCCCAGAAACTGGCAGCGTTGTTCGACGACCCGAAGACGATGGTGTGCCCGACCCGTGGTGCGGTCAGGCTCTTATCCACGAGCTGCAGCATGTCCGCGAACGACAGCCACGACAGCAGGTGCCGGCGATTGCTGGGCTTCTCTTCGCATGATCCGATGCGAATCGAGACGGTTTCCAGGCCGTGCTTGTCCCAGTACATCTGGGCCATACCCTCGCCGAAGATCTTAGCAACGCCGTAGTTCGAGTCCGGACGAGTAAGATCGCGAGAGTCGATGACTTCAGTCTGCTCGTAGAAACCGACAGCGTGAACTGAGCTCGCGAAAATGATGCGCTTCACGTCAGCCTTTCTTGCGGCTTCGTAGAGATGGTAAAAGCCCAGGATATTCACCCGGCAGATGTCTTCGAAGTGGCCCTCTTTCGACAGCCCGCCGAAGTGGACGATCGCGTCCATGCCCGCCACCAGCTCATTGATCTTGCTCGTATCCGCGAGGTCGGCCTGGAATAGTTCTTCGTTCGGCGCCGGATTGAGGAGGGGGGCGATATCCGTGGAGCGCAACACCTTCACTTTCGGCGCCAGGTACTGGCGAAGTTGGGTTCCGAGTAGGCCGGCAGCACCGGTGAGCAATACGCGATCATAGTTCATGACTGTACCTATATGTACTGGGTTCAAATGAAGCGCTTGAGTGTGAAGGCGCTGAGGTCAATTTGACTCTTGCCGTTGTAGAGTCGCTGAGCGACCGCTTCGCCAATCGCTGCGGAGTGCTTGAAGCCATGGCCGGAGCAGGCGGACACCACGAAAACACCGGGGATGTGCGGGTGATCGTCGATGATGAAGCCGTTGTCGGGAGTATTGGTGTATAGGCAGGAGCCTGCATCCATCACTTTGCGAAGAACACCATTCATATTTGGGCCAACGTGCTTGTCGTAGAAGTCCAGGGACTCTTCGATTGCGACACTCTTGTCCATGCCTTCATGGTCGATGTCCGGGGTGTCACGGCTGGCTACCATCTTGATCCCTTCGGCAGGTTCCATGATAGGGAAGCCGGTGAAGTAATCCTCGAGCCTGTCGGTCACGAACCAGATGAAGACTGGCATATTGTCGAACTTACTTGCGTCTTCGACGGCGTACCAGTGGAGCACTTGGCGGGTCACGGTCAAAAGCTTGTCAAACGGGGCGCCCAGCAAATTTCTACTCCAGGCGCCGGCGCAGGCGACAACTTTCCGTGCGCGGACGGTGGAGCCGTCAGAGGTCGAGACATGGACAATGCCGTCGCGGTGCTCAAGAGCAGTGACGATGGTGTTGGTACGGATATGGGCGCCAAGCTCGGCGGCCAGGTCGAGCTGTGTCTTGATCAGTGCCTCAGGGCGCATGTAACCGGAGTTCGGCTCCAGATACCCTCGGTCGGTATCACGGAAGGCTTTGAACTCGGGGTAGCGCTGACGAAGAGCAGCGGCGTCCAGGATTTCGTGAGGGATGTTGAATTGCTCTGCCATCTTGATGCTCGACTCCAGGAAGTCCTGGGCGCCGTGCAGCGGGGTCGCGCCGAGCATTGGGGAGCCGACGATCAGCGTCCCCGATTTGATCAGCAGCGGCTCGCCAGTTTCTCGCTCAAGCTCCTCGAGAATGCGGTGAGAGCGCTGGGCAAGCGGAACATAGGCGGGGCCTTCACCTACTGCTTCCCGTGTGACACGCGAACCACCATGGCTGGAGCCATTCGTGTGCGGTGGTACGAAACGGTCGATGCCAATTGTCGAAGCCCCTAGCTTGGCGCTCTGGTAAAGAGCTGCGGCGCCCATTGCGCCTAAACCCACAACCGCGACGTCATACACAATGGTTTCACCACTACTGTTCAGCATTACCTGGATTCCTCGTAGAGCGACTGGGCTGGCAGGATTGCCCAAGTGAAGGTAGAGGAGAGCCATGCATGCCGTGCAGTGAATCTGATCTCCCTTTACTGCGCGGGAGGAAGGGCGGCCCAGGCGACTTTGTTCTTGTTAGGTATGATGACTCTCCTTGAGTGATAATATCTCATGCGCTTTCCGCGTCAAGACCATCAGCCTCTTCTGGGCTTCGATCACCCATTGCCAGGCCGCGATAAAGCATCTGGCTCTTGCCCAAATGCGCCCGAACAGCCGCTCGCGCACCCTCGATATCACCGTCGCTGATCGCTTGGCAGATGGCTTTGTGCTCCGCAATCGACTTGTGCAGGTAGCTTGGAGTAATCAGGCCACGCTCCTTGGTTCCGGCGAGCGTTCGGCGGGGCAGGATAGCCAGGCCCAGGCGGTCAAAGAACTCAAGGAAGGCAGAGTTGTTGGTCGCTTCTGAGATAGAGCGGTGAAACGTCCAGTCCGCCGTTTCAGTCGGCTCGCCTTTGGCCAACAGCTCCGCGAAGGCGTCGGCAGCCTGCCAAATCTTTGCCTCTTGAGCCCAGGAGCGGCGGGCTGCGGCGAGACCGGCTGCATGGATTTCAACGGCCATGCGCAGCTCCAAGGTGTCTAGCATCGAGGCTGACTCGAACATCGCTCCCATCACTTGGGGTTCGACAGAGGAGGGTTGGTTGGACACGAAGTAGCCCACGCCGTGCTTGGCCTCTAATAAGCCATCAGCCCGCAGAGCAGCAACCGCCTCGCGAATCACCGTCCGACTTACCCCGAACTCAACGGCCAAAGCCTTCTCGGTCGGGAGTTTTTCTCCCACCTTGAGCGGCCCATCAACGATGCGTTGGCGTAGGGCTTGCTCAGTACGGAGGGTCAGGTTGTTGATTTTTTTCTCACTCAAGGTAGGCCTCATAAGGTGGTGTGCTGCTATGTGATCATAACACATGGCATAAGGTCGGTATCTGACACGTGGCGACCTGAAGAGTGTTCTAAAAACGACTAGGAGATCATAATTTCATGTCGACGTGTTGACATGAGATATGATCACTTCCAGTATCGAGATCAACCGGTCAGCAGTGTGACTCGTTGGCGGGGACAGGCAAAAGCACCTTCCGGGAACATTTTTCCCGGCCAAACCAGGGTTGACTCGCATGAATAGTGATAAGGCTCGTGTAGGCGTCGACATCGGTGGCACCTTCACCGACGTGGCGCTGGAAAAAGATCGAGTGCTGTACTCGACGAAGGTTCTGACTAACTACACCTCTCCTGAATCGGCAATCGTCGAGGGGATCGCAATCGTCCTGGCACAGGCCAATATTGGCTTTGCTGACCTCGGATCCATCATTCACGGTACGACGCTCGCAACCAATGCGCTGATCGAGCGTCGTGGCGCCCAAACCGCGTTCATCACCACCAAGGGTTTCCGTGACGTCATCGAGATGCGCACGGAGAACCGTTTCGAACTTTACGACCTCGACATCGTGCTGCCGGCAGCCCTGATTGAGCGCCATGACCGCTACGTTGTCAGTGAGCGTGTAGGTGCCTCGGGCGAGGTAGTGCTCGAGCTCGACCAGGCCGAAGTAGACCGTGTCATTCTGGATATTAAAGAAGGCGGCTATGAGAGCGTTGCCATCGGCCTGATGCACTCCTACCTGAACCCGGCTCATGAGATTGCGATCCGTGAGCGTGTGCAGGCGCTTGCGCCGGAGCTGTCAGTATCCATCTCCAGCGAAGTCTCCCCACAGATCCGCGAGTTCCAGCGCTTCAATACCGTATGTGCCAACGCCTACGTGAAGCCGCTGATGTCGTCCTACCTGAATCGCCTGGTAGGCCGCCTGAAGAGCGAAGGCGCGTTGTGCCCGGTCTTCATGATCCACTCCGGTGGCGGCATCATCACCGTCGAGAGCGCTGCTGAGTTCCCTGTGCGCCTTCTCGAGTCCGGCCCTGCGGGTGGCGCCATTTTTGCGGCGACCATTGCTCGCCAGTATGGCCTCGACCAGGTCATCTCCTACGACATGGGCGGCACTACTGCCAAGATTTGCCTGATCGATGACCAAGCACCGAAAACCGCCAAGACCTTCGAGGTTGCTCGTACCTACCGGTTCAAGAAAGGCAGCGGTATGCCTATCTCGATCCCGGTAATCGAAATGGTTGAAATTGGTGCAGGCGGTGGTTCCATCGCCTCGGTAGATAGCATGCGTCAGATCCGGGTCGGCCCGCACAGTGCCGGTTCCGAGCCAGGGCCTGCTTGCTACGGTCGTGGCGGCGCCAAGCCTACCGTTTCCGACGCTGACCTGATCCTGGGTCGCCTTGACGCCGACAACTTCGCAGGCGGCGCAATGGTGCTTTCGACTGCCAGGGCTTTGGGGGCCGTCGAGACCGAAATTGGTGCAACCCTCGGCATCAACAACGAAGCGGCGGCGTTCGGCATCTGTGAAGTGGTCGACGAGAGCATGTCCAACGCGGCGCGTATGCACGCCGTGGAAAATGGCAAGGAGCTCAGCGAGTACACCATGATCGCGTTCGGCGGCGCTGCTCCTCTGCACGCCTCGCGGTTGTGCGAGAAGCTGGGTATCAAGAACCTGATCATCCCACCAGGGGCAGGTGTTGGTTCGGCAATCGGCTTCCTGCGTGCACCTATCGCTTTCGAATCCGTACGTAGTGCTTACACCCGCTTCGACCGTTTCGACGCCGTGAAGATCAATGCCGTCGTGACTGAGCTGAAGGACGAAGCAACTCGCTTCGTGCTAGCAGCCGATGCGAACGCCAAAATCTCGCTGGAGCTCACTGCCTACGTCCGATACGTCGGCCAGGGCTGGGAAATCCCCGTCGCTGTACCGGTGAAAACTTACAGCGCTGCAGACAAGTCGCTGCTCAAAGGGGCCTTCGAGCAGGCCTACACCAACTTCTTCGGTCGTGCCATCGACGGTCTGGATGCCGAAATCATCAGCTGGTCGCTCAGGGCTTCGTCCCCTGTGCAGGACGTAGCGCGTTCGCAATGGGTCGAGACCACTCAGCCTGTGCATGCGAGCAAGTCTCGTGAAGCATTCGATGCACAACGCGGTGAGTTCGTAACTGCAGTTGTTGTGGAGCGTTCCGAGCTGACGGCAGGTTCGCGAGTTTCGGGGCCGGCCATCATCGCCGAGCGTGAGACCACCACGATTGTTTCGTCCAGTTACGACGCCATCATGCAAAACGATGGCTGTATCCTGGTTCAGGCCAAAGGTTGAGGAGTGTGAGCATGAAACTGCAGCAAGATGCCGTAGCACAAATGCGCTACCAGATCATGTGGAACCGCCTGATCTCGGTAGTGGAAGAGCAGGCCCTCACTCTCGTCCGCACGGCGTTCAGTACCAGTGTTCGCGAGGCCGGTGACCTCTCTGCCGGCGTGTTCAACCGCGCCGGTGATATGGTCGCCCAGGCAGTTACCGGCACCCCTGGTCACGTCAACGCGATGGGTGAAGCTGTTGGACACTTCATACGTGAGATCGGTGAGTCGAACATCTTCGAAGGTGACGTATACATCACCAACGACCCTTGGAAGGGCACTGGCCACCTGCACGACTTCACCGTCGTTAGCCCAGCCTTCCGTAACGGTGGTCTGATCGGTTACTTCGCCTGTACCGCCCACGTGGTGGACATCGGTGGTCGTGGTTTCGGCCCCGATGCTTCGGAAGTATACGAGGAAGGCCTCTTCGTACCGATCATGAAGTTCGCCGAGCGTGGCGTGGTGAACAAAGACCTGATCAACATCGTGCGCAACAACGTACGTGAGAACGAGCAAGTCGTCGGCGACCTGTACTCCCTGGCTGCCTGTAACGAAGTGGGCCAGCGCCGTCTGCTGGAAATGCTCGACGAGTTCAGCATCAGCGACATTGAGGACTTGTCGACCTTCATCTTCGAGCGCTCCTACGAAGCTACCGTCGAGCGTATCGCTAAGTTGCCACAAGGTGAGTACAGCAACTCGCTCACCGTAGATGGCTACGACAAGAACGTCACCCTGGCCGTAAAGCTGACTGTCAACAACGACAACATCGTTGCCGACTTCGCCGGCACCTCGGGCCCGAGCCCGCTGGGCATCAACGTACCGCTGATCTACACCACGGCTTACGCTGCCTACGGCCTTAAGTGCGCACTCGCACCTGAAATCCCGAACAACGCGGCATCGCTGAAGCCATTCCTGGTCACCGCGCCGACCGACTGCATCCTCAACGCCCAGCGTCCTGCGGCGGTGGCTGTGCGTCACGTCCTGGGTCACTTCGTCCCAGATACCGTTCTAGGGGCAATTCACCAGTTCTTGCCGGACGTTGTTCCAGCCGAAGGTGCGGGCGCCCTATGGAACATTCACCTCAGCGTTCGCCCTGCGAATGGCGCGGTAGCGGATGGGATCACCCGTCATCGCTCCGAGATCCTGATGTTCAACAGCGGCGGTTCCGGTGCTCGCCCGAGCCTGGACGGCCTGAACGCCACCGCATTCCCGAGCGGCGTTCACAGCATGTCCGTCGAGGCCAGTGAGCACACCGGGCCGGTGATCGTGTGGCGTAAAGAGCTGCGTGATGGCTCGGGTGGCGATGGCAAGCGTCGTGGAGGTCTGGGCCAGGTGGTCGAAATCGCTCCGCTCGACGGCCATGAGTTCCATTTCAACGCGATGTTCGACCGTGTAGCAAACCCTGCCCGTGGTCGTAACGGCGGTAGCGATGGTGAGCCTGGCAAGGCCCGCCTGGATGACGGCAGCCAGGTCAACACCAAAGGCCGGCAGTTCGTACCAGCAGGCCGTCGCCTGATCATCGAGTTGCCAGGCGGTGGTGGTTACGGTGCCCCGGCAGAACGCCTTGAATCCGACCGTCTCAGTGATCGTCGCAACCAGTACACCGTCGAGAAGTAATACCACGGTTGGAAAGAGGGAGCAGGGAATGAAAGCGAGCGAGCAGGTGGTATTGGGATCGGGTTATCGGGGCGTCCCGCCTGGTGTGTCGGAAATCACCAAGTCGGCCTTCGAGGCAAAAGGGTGGCACCCAGCAGGGGGACAGATGTCTCTGCCGGTGCTCTCCCTGGACAAGAATATTTTCTACAACAACGTCCAGGTCATGCATCAGATTGCCCGTGCATTCGATGCTCAGTTGGCGCCGCACGGCAAAACTCCGATGTCACCTGCCATCGCGCAGATGATGGTCGCTGCTGGCTCCTGGGGCGTATCGGTTGCTGACATGCGTCAAGCGAGCGTGATGCTGGAAAGCGGGATCGAGCGGGTGCTGTTGGCGAATGAGATTGGTGGGCGTGCAGCTGTTGCCCGTCTGCTCGATCTGATCAAGCGCTACCCCACCAGCGAGATCGCCCTTTTCGTGGATAGCGCAGAGTTCTTTGAGGCTTTAGAGGCCGCATGGATTGAGCAAGAGATGGATGCGTCACTCGGCTTGCTCATCGATATCGGCTGCGGACGGGGTGGGGTAGAGGATCCCGTCGTAGCAGAGCGCCTGATTCAGCGCATCGGTCGGACTCGTGCACCAGGTATCCAATGCATTGGCGTAGCGGCCTATGAAGGCACTGCCATGCGAGAGACGCAGGAAGAAACGGAGGCTGTTCTCAAGGAGCTCTTTGATCGCGTGGCAAGTGCGTTCAAGGCTCTGCGAGAGTCCGTAGGTGATGAGCGCAAGCTGATCCTCTCGGCAGGCGGCTCCACGTTCTTCGACTATGTGATTCGCATGTCGGGGCCCATCGTGGAAAACGACCCCAATGCCTTCCTCCTGCTTCGAAGCGGCGCGTGCTACTTCAGCGATAACGGTCGGATCCGTCAGCGCCTGATGAAGATAGCTGACAGGGGCTTACTCGGCCAAGCCGTTTCCCAGGTTATCAGGGGGGCGTTCCATCCCGCATTGCGCCTGTGGGCTGAAGTGATCTCCCAGAACAGCGATAACCAAGCCATCTGTGGGCTGGGCCTGCGTGACGCTTCGCACGACCAAGGGCTACCTGTCCCTCTCCAGCTGTGGCGCGATGGCACTGCGATCAGCCTGCTCGAGGGCATTGCCGAAACCACCAAGCTCAACGATCAGCATTCATTTGTTCAGCTGACTGGCGTGGAAGTGAAAGTCGGCGATGTCATCGAGTTCGGTATCCGCCACCCCTGCACCTGCATTGATAAACATGCGCTGGTCTTCGGCCTAGGTAGCAAAAACACCGTCGACACCGTTTATCAAACTTATTTTGGATAGGTGACACCTATGTCTGAAGTCGAAGTTCGTATGAAGTCTCGCGGCATTGTGCTGCCCGGCGTCTCCCGTCCGCGTGCCAATTATGTGCCCGTTACTGAGGCCAATAACATCCTCTACGTTTCTGGCCAAGTGCCTCGTATGGAAGGCGTGGATCTGTATGTAGGCCGGGTCGGCGAAGTGATCTGCGCCGATGAAGCCAAAGACGCCGCTCGCGTGTGCGCCTTGAACATCATTGCCCAGCTCAGGGCGTACCTGGGCGGTGATCTGGATCGAGTTAAAAGCTGCGTGCGGGTTCGCGGCTATGTCAACGCGGTTCCGGACTTCACCTCTCACGCTGCAGTGATCAATGGTGCTTCTGACCTGATCGTGGAAGTATTCGGTGATCGTGGGCGCCATTCTCGTACAGCCATCGGTGTAGGCTCCCTGCCTCACGGCTTTGCTGTGGAAGTAGATGCGGAGTTCGAGCTGGCTGACGAGTAATAGGGTGGCGTGATGCCAGGTCGTATGGGGAATCGCTATGGGTTACCAATTTGATTTCAGTGTCGTGTGGGAATCGTGGCGGATGCTGTTGGACGGCACGCTTTCCACCTTGTATCTGACCGGAGTGTCGGCTGTGCTGTCGCTGATCTTGGGCGTGGTGCTGATGCTGATGCGCCGCCAGAAGAAGGGTGTTGCACGTGTAGTCGCCAAGGTGTTCATCGAGGTGGTTCGCAACACGCCATTCTTGGTGCAGCTGTTGTTCGTGTTCTTCGGTTTGCCGGCATTGGGCATCAAGTTCTCGGTCGAGGGCGCAGCCATCATGGCCCTAACCATCAACACAGGTGCCTACATCGCAGAAACACTGCGAGCCGGTGTTGCAGCATTGCCGAAAGGGCAAGTGGAAGCAGGAAAGGCATTGGGGATGTCGTCGTTCAATGTCTTCTTTGATGTGGTGCTCAAGCCGAGCCTGAGGATGGTTTATCCGGCGCTATCTAGCCAGTTTGTCTTGATGATGCTGACTACCAGCGTGGTGGTTTCTATCTCGCAGGCCGAACTCACCTACACCGCACAGATGATCGAGTCGTCGTCTTTCCGGAGCTTTGAAGTGTACCTGGTTGTGACAGGTATCTACCTTGCGCTGTCGCTCGTTGTCTCCCTGCTCCTGAAGGCGTTCGGCAAGTTCTACTTTTCCTACCCGGTGAGGTGATCGAAGTGATCAGAGATATCGGTATTAATGACTTCTTCCTCCTCTGGGAGGGCCTGAAGTGGACGGTGATGCTCTCCGTGATCGCTTTCATCGGCGGTGGTGTAGGTGGCCTTGCAATTGCGCTCTGTCGTACCTCGCAGCTCAAGGTTCTGAACTGGATTTCGGGAATCTACATCGAAGTGTTTCAAGGAACGCCGCTGCTCCTGCAGTTGTTCGTTGTTTATTACGGTGTTGCTCTGTTGAACCTCGACATCAGCGCCTGGGTAGCAGCGGCAATCGGGCTGACGCTTCATGCCAGTGCCTATCTGGCTGAGATCTGGCGTGGCTGCATCCAGGCGATACCGCTGGGGCAACATGAGGCTGCGCGAGCCCTGGGGTTGTCCACTGTTCATCGTTCACTGGACGTGATCCTGCCCCAGGCTTTCAAAATCTCGCTACCTCCGACCGTTGGCTTCTTGGTCGGCCTGATTAAGGGGACGTCTTTGACCGCGATCATTGGTTTCACTGAACTGACTCGAGCTGGACAAGTGGTATCCAACAATACCTTTCAACCACTTGTCGTCTTCGCAATCGTAGGGACTTTGTACTTCTGCATTTGCTGGCCGTTGTCTCTCTGGAGCGACCGACTCGAGAGGAAAACATCTCTAGCTTGAACTTCTTTTGCTGCCTTGTTTTCCCGAAAAAAACTCACAATTCAAAGGATACAAGCAAATGAAAAGCACCACTCGCCCGTCGCTCAACGCGTGCAAAAAAGCTGCTGCAGGGGTTTTCAGCCTTGCCCTACTGTTCAGCGCCGTTCAAGCTCAGGCTCGCTCCGTCGATGAGATCAAATCGTCGGGCACCATGACCTTCGGCATCGTTACCGACCAGGTTCCCTTTGGCTTCATCAACGACAAAGGGGATAACGATGGCTACGACATCGAACTGACCCGCATGATGGCGGCTGAGTTGGGTGTGAAGCCAAAATATGTCGCCGTCACCGCAGCGAACCGTATCCCGCTGCTTCTCACCGGGAAGGTTGACATGCTGGTCTGCGTCCTGGGGATGTACCCTGACCGTGCCAAGGTCGTGCAGTATCTGAAGCCCTACGCAGCCATCCAGACCACGCTCTACGCCCAAAAGAGCCTCGCGATTCCTGACGTCGCCTCGCTCAGCGGCCACACAATTGCTGTGCCACGTGCCAGCTCCATCGATAAGCAAGTCAGTGACATCGCCCCGAAAGACGCCACCGTGCGCCGCTTCGACGACGACGCGTCCTCCGTCCAAGCGCTGCTGTCCGGCCAAGCCGACATGCTAGGTGGCTACAGCCACTACTTCGCGGCCATCGACCGCGCGAAGCCTAATACCTACGAGGGCAAGTTGACCCTCTCTACCGAGTATCTGGGCATTGCGGTGAAGCCTGCCGACAAGTCATTGGTGGCATGGGGGGATGACTTCCTGACCCGCCACGAGGCCGACCAGTCGCTCAATACACTCTACAAAAAATGGTTCGCCACTGACCGTCCAGCCATGCCTGAAAGCCTGCCAGGAATTTCCTATGCAACCAAATAAGAGCATTGCTCACGGTTTAGAACTGGAGTTCGGTATGTCCCAAAAAGCGATTGAAGTCTGTGGGATCGACAAGTTCTACGGAGAGCACCATGTCCTGAAGGGCATCAATCTGTCTATCGAGCATGGTGAACACATCGTGCTGTGTGGCCCTTCGGGCTCCGGCAAGTCGACGCTGATCCGCTGCATCAACTACCTGGAAGAAATTCAGGAAGGGGTCATCAGGGTCAATGGCGTAGAGCTGGATAAGAAAGGCAAAAATGCCGATCTAGTCCGTAGGGAAGTCGGCATGGTCTTCCAGCAGTTCAACCTGTTTCCCCACCTGACGGTGTTGGAGAACTGCATTCTGGCCCAGAAGCGAGTCAAGCGCCGCACCGCCAAGCAGGCGGAAGAGGTCGCTCTGCACTTCCTCGACAAGGTCAGGATCGTCGAGCACAAGCACAAGTACCCAGCACAACTTTCCGGTGGTCAGCAGCAGCGCGTGGCCATCGCCCGCGCCTTGTGCATGGATCCCAAGATCATGCTGTTCGATGAGCCGACCTCGGCGCTCGACCCTGAGATGGTCAAGGAAGTGCTCGACACCATGGTCTCGCTGGCAGAGGAGGGGATCACCATGATCTGCGTAACCCACGAGATGGGTTTTGCCCGCGCCGTGGCCCACCGGGTGATTTTCATGGACGGTGGACAGATCGTAGAGTCGGCTCGTCCCGATATCTTCTTCACGAAGCCGGAGCACCCACGCTCGCAGGCCTTCCTCAGCCAGATTCTGAGTCATTAATCGACCGAGGAGATCGGAAATGTCTTCACCACTTCACATGTTTGCAGTAGCTCTGTCGCTGTCGTTTTGTTCGTTCATGAGCTATGCGGCAAGTCCAAATGAGATCAAGGAAAACGGTGTTGTGGTGATTGGCTGCCAGGAGGATCAGTACCCCTGGGGGTTCATCAACGACAAGGGACAACCCGATGGCCATGACATCGAGATCGCCAAACTGATCGCCAAGGAGCTGGGCGTTGAACTTCAGCTTGTGAGAATCACGGCCCAGAACCGCATTCCGATGCTGCTCACGCATCGGATCGACTTCCTGGTGCCAGGTATGTCGATCACGCCGGAGCGAGCGAAGGTGATTCAATACACGCTTCCTTACTCGAGCAATGAGGTCACCGTCTTCGCGCCAGGGACATCGGAAATCTCGGGCATGAAAGATCTCGCCGGGAAGACGGTGGGCGTAGCCAGGGGAAGCATCTTCGACACCCTGCTAACGCAGCAGGCCCCACCGAATGCATCGATTCGGCGTTTTGATGATGACGCATCGACCGTGCAGGCACTCGCATCAGGACAAGTCGAGGCTATCCTAGGAAGCTTCACCTATGGGCTTGCTCTCAGCACGGGACGGAGCGGTCGATTTGAGGACAAGTTTTCTGTGGCGGACAATTATCTGGCGATGGCTGTGCGCAAGGAGGACAAAGCGATGCTAGATTGGCTGAATAAATTTGTGCAGCGCAAAAAGGCCGATGGAGAGCTTGCCGCTATTTATTCCAAATGGATTCACATTGATGTATGCGCACTCTGTCCAAGCTGATCAGCAGTGGTAGGCTAAACACACGCCTTGGTGGAACGGCGTCATGTAGGATCGCAATGGCCAAAGGGAGAGATCGTGAAACGAGATCTGAGCAAGGTACTCATGCCCGACCACCCTCTGTACACCGATGCTGTGGAAGCACTTAAACGGTACCACCAAGCCCAGGCTGAAGGGCTAGTTGGAGCGGAGCTGGAGCGCCTCAAGCTGATAGCTGAGCATCGCTTTCAAGCCGTCACTGATTACCAGCTCCGAGCCCTTGGCGGCCCGGCAGAGCAAGGCCATTAGCAACTGGCCTTCCGAGCTATTCGAGTTCTACCCACGGGTTGGGCTGGAGAACATACCGGAGATGAACCTGGCATCAATAAGAGCATGATGCGGCAGCTCTTCTCCATCGTGTGTTGGAGACAGTGTGGTCGCATCTTCGGACGACTCCCAGGAGAGGTGTTCAAGGTGAAGAGAACGATCTTGGGAATGGCTGAGGCCGGAGAGCCCCTCTTACAACAAGCCCTCGAAGCCATCCGAGCCCACCATAAAGCCGTTGATGAAGGACGACCGGCTGATGAAGTGGATCGGCTACGCCTGGAGGCCGACCACCTGTATCAAACCGTCATCGACTATCAATTGCACAAGGCTGGCACTCTGGGCGAGACACAGCAATGATTGGGCTGTCAGTGAAGTATCGGCTCACGAGATCTGCGCCATGCATTCAACAACACCAGACGGTCGCTACTTCTTAGTCAAAGGTCAGCTCTGGCGCTGCAGCAATCCCGCGCTGCCTGATGAGGAGCGTCAATACCTGGTGCATGGCCTGATGGAAGCACGCCGAGCCGTGAAGGAAGCGAAAGCATCGAACGACGAAGACCAGCTGCGTGCGGCTCGAGCATCGGTGCATAGGGCGAAGGTGGCACTAGGGGAGAGGGGCCCGGTGTGGTGGGATGACGGTAGCCCGGACTACAACCGTCACAAGGCAATCAACACGCCCTACGCTGAGTGGTACCGCTCACTGCCCGAACCATAGCGATCATCTGCGCGCAGCTGATTTAAGGCGACATGGTATACAGCTACTAAGGTGGCGCCTGCCGAAGCTCCATCTTCCTTTGTACACCGTGTTCAAGGTGCCCATCAGCGAAGATGATTGCGTTCGCCCTAGCCGTGGATGTGGTTCTTAGTAACGGTCTCCCCGGCAGCGAACCGAAATCTGCTGCTCAGAGAAATTATCGCTAGGAGATAATTATTGCTGAGCCATAATTTCAAATAATTTCCCGGCCTTCGAATCGGCCCTCCTGTTTTTGGCTGGTGATCCGATCAGAAAGCCCCCAAGCTATCCAACGTGGGGCCGTCATAGCCGGCGTCCAGCCGAATTCTCGACGGGGTTGTACCTGTGTCCTTTCGTCTCAGCATTGCATCGATTATTCGGGCAGGAGCCCGGCTAGGGCTTAACGGTCGCCGCTACAAGCTCCGCTAAACCTGCCGCACGGCATCAATATTGTCGTCTAGCGTTGCCAAGGCTCCGTTCACGTTCTCTACCACAGCGCTTGCTCCACGATCACCGACCCATTTCGCAAGCTCTTCAACGGCAGCTCGGAGTGCATCCTGGTTGTGAATGAGGCGTTGGAGCACTTCTGCTGCCGTACCGAGCTCTTTCATTAGAAGGCACGCAAATGTCTGTTGAGATCCAGCTAAGGTATCCCAACACCCTAGATCCCGTATGGGGCTGTAGGGGCATGATTCTTGTGCTAAATAAATGATTCTCGCTTGGAAATCTCTCCAGTCGGCATTAGGGATCGATGTATGGCTTTTAAGAAGATTGTTCGCCCAACGTTGTCGGTAAACACCCCTGAATCGATGCTCCATGACATCCGGACAAAGCGAATCGAAGGCCCGCTTGCGCGGCAGGCGGACGTCTGGAGGGAGTACGTGGACACGGCTCTGGATTTGCCTGATGTAGCGATTCGACTACCAACGGGTAGTGGTAAGACCCTGGTTGGGGTGGTCTTGGGTGAGTGGCGGAGGCGAAAATACGAGGAGCGTGTCGTCTACCTTTGCCCCACCAAGCAGCTCGTAAATCAGGTGGTCGAGCAGGCGAGAACGCAGTACGGCATTGATGTCGCCGCTTTTACCGGCGCCAAAAGCGAATATTCAGCCGAAGATCAGAACGCATATCGACGTAAAGAAAAGATTGCCGTAGCTCCTTATAGTGCTCTTTTTAATACCAATCCGTATTTTAACAATGCAGATGTGATAATCCTTGATGATGCTCACTCGGCTGAAAACTATGTTTCTTCCATGTTTTCGGTTGTGATTGATCGGCGTAATCACTCTGCCTTGTTCGATAATGTGTTGGAAGTGTTAGCGGCTTGTGCCCCGCAAATCAATCTCAGCAAAGCCGTTGAGCCAATAACCATAAATTCATATGCCTGGATGGAGAAAATTCCTTCCATAAGCTTGTTCAAGTCCAGGGAGTTTCTGACCTCTGTTATTGATTCCGGCGTCGATGGGGTACCTTCTCTCTACCATCCATGGTCAACTATTCGAGACCACCTGCACGCTTGTCACCTCTACGTATCGGTGGGTCAAATTCTGATTCGTCCACTGCTGCCGCCCGTCCATGTTCACGCGCCTTTCAGCTCTGCTAAGCAAAGGATCTACATGTCGGCAACCCTAGGGAATGGGGGCGATCTTGAGCGCATCACAGGACGGCCCAAGATCCACCGGCTGAAGCCTGCATCCATGACAGATGAGCAGGGGATAGGCCGACGATTTTTCGTGTTTCCAGAGGTCGCGCTCGGTGAGCAAGACACTGAGGCGCTGATTACCAACGCGTTACCTATTTTTGGACGAGCGCTCTTCATCACTCCAAGCGACCGTGAGGCTAATGAGCGTAAGCAAAGCTTGGAAACCAAGTCGAAGATGAAAGTCTTCAAGGCTGCAGAGATTGAGTTGTCTAAGCGGGACTTCACAAGTAATCCAAATGCAGCAGCTGTCATCGCGAACCGGTACGATGGAATGGATTTCCCTCACGAGGAATGTCGACTCCTGGTTCTTGAAGGGTTGCCAAAAGCTGCGAACTTACAGGAGCGGTTTCTGCTATCGAAGATGGGGTGCAGCCTACTGTTGAATGATCGTATTCAAACAAGGATTGTTCAGGCCATTGGACGTTGTACCCGAGCGAATAGTGACTATGCTGCAGTAGTAGTAAAGGGCAATGAGTGGTTGGATTACCTTCTCACGTTGGATAATACGCAGTATCTGGATCCAGAGATTCAAGCAGAGATCGAGTTTGGCGAGCGGCAGTCTGAAGCCGATCCAACTGAAATTCTAGACAACCTCAGGATCTTTAAAGCACAAGCTGAGGAATGGCTTGATGCAAATAATGAGATTGTTTCGATTCGAACTGATAAGGCCAAAAAGACGCCGCCAGAGATGCTTGAGTTAGAAAAAGTAGTGGGTTGCGAAATTAAGTACGTCCAAGCGCTGTGGCGAATGGATTTTATGGCGGCATTTGATCAGTGTCGAGAGGTTTTGACGTCAGTTGTAAGTCCAGCTTTGAAAGGGTATAGGGCTCTTTGGAACTACCTAGCAGGTGCTGCAATTAGTCTGGCTTATGAGCACAAGCAAACAGCAGAGGATCGTAGTCAGGAATATTATGGCGAAGCGATGAAGGCTACTGTAGCTATTACATGGTTGGTTGATCTCGCTAAAAGTTCAGGCGCTGTCGTCATAGCGGAAAGCAAGCAGGATCCCGGCCTTCCAGCCATGGTTGAGAAAATCGAAGAGCATATGCTTGCGTTAGGAGTTAAGAACAACCGCCGATTCAACGACGAGCAAGCAAAAATAATGCAGGATTTAGCGTCTTCTGAGGCTAAGAGCTTTGAGCGCGGCCAAGTGGCACTTGGTCAACACATCGGATTTGATAGTGATAACAGTGAGCAGATGGCTGCCCCTGATCCTTGGTGGCTGATTGATAAGCGAACCTGCGTTGTTTTTGAAGACCACTCTGGTGCCACAGGAGAGGTGCTATCCGTGGAAAAAGCTCGCCAGGCATTCTGTCACGACAACTGGATTCGAGAGCACGTTTCCGGGTTGGAGGCTGACGCTACTATCCTGAAGGTACTCGTTACGCCTGTATCTAAGGTAGCTCGTGGTGGGAAAGAGCATCTCAGAGATGTCCACCATCTTACTCCTGATGAGTTCAGGGGCTTTGCTAGCAATGCTTTAGGAGTTATTAGAGAAATTCGGCAGAGCTTGTTGAGAGAGGGCGACTTAGACTGGCGGGCTCGAGCGATGGCGTCATTGGAAAGTCGAGGGCTCGCACCGGGTGCGATCCTAAAAGTCCTCTGCTCTCGAAAGGCATCGGACGCTCTGGCTGAGGAGTAGTCATATTTTAAGCGTGATGCTCAGGTATAGGTGTCGGTATTCCTAGACACTCCGGTTATACGCCGGGGTGTCACTTCGCTCCGCGTCACTCGTGTCGGAGCTTTTCATGTCCCTGGTTACCATACTTGGAGGGGCGGGGAGACCAGCAGGAAAATCTTAGCACGCACGGCGATTGAGCTCTTTGGCGAGTTAAAAAGCACAACAGAGTGTTAGGTTTTATGGTGGGTTTTAGGTCTTAGTATCACGGTCAGCCGGGTCTGTGCTTTTCGTCTCGGGTTCTGAATTATTGTTCTGGAAAATTGGAGACTAGCTGTGCTTTCGATTACTCACCCTGCTGTTATGAAATATGTGCATCAGCTTCCCATTGGGCTGCTGCCGATAATTTTTAGAGGAGATTCAGTTCCAAGGCTGATAGTGAAAGCGAACAAGGAGCTAATTCTATCTGCGAAGGTTAGGAAAGGCTTTTCTATTCATTTGATTCCATACGATGTTGCTGGGGTCAACTCAGTTGGTTTTCTGGCTGCCTTTCCTGATGATCAGCAACACCCCCTGATCCTTGCTGGTGCTCTAGTTGAAGAGTTGATGGGGCACGAAATGTGTGTTGTCCTGATGTCTAGTGAAGTGAATGTTCACTTCTTTGATGAGCTCGGGCGTGAGGCTCTCGGATATCGGGCCAGATTTACATCGTCTAATGCGCATCGTGAGCTTTTGAAAAGAAACAGTTTGCCAAGTATAGAAGGACTAAATCAAAGTGCTATTTTGAATTACCTTTCGGACTGGTTTCGCATTTCAGGTGCAAGGGAAGATGCGCAAGCAATAAGGGTGGAGCTATTGGAGCCCCTGTTTCCCGAGGAGTTTGTTTTCGCTGATATGCGAGATGAAAGTCATCAGTATCATGGCAGTCCCCGTGTAAGTCACTACACTCTGGAGCGCGAAGAACCTGGTGACTTTCAAGAGAAGGAAATAATAACGCTGCTTGAGCGTACCTTCGAATCTAGCAGCATTTACTTCTCTCCGAAACGGGTTTACGACAGGGAAGAAGTGGCCGATATTCTTGTGGTGACCGAGAGGAATGTCATAATTGTTCAAGCCAAGGATAGCCCGAACTTAGAGAGAACTATAAATCTTCCTGTTACTAGGAAGAAATCTACCGCTATTAAGGCTTTAAAGAAAGCAGCAGCTCAAGTGAAAGGTGCTGCCAACTATCTGCGGCGAAGGCAGCCGGCAGTTTTTCTGATGAACGACGCCGAGGTCGAAATAAGCTTGGAGGGCAAGGGGGTGTATGGGTTGGTTATAATGAAGGAGCTGTTCTCTGATGACTATGATGAGTACACCCCTATTCTCCTGAATGTTTATGAACAGGCCAATATTCCTACCATTCCGCTTTCGTACAGTGAGTTGCATCAGTACACCCGATTTCTCGCAGGTGATGAGGCCTTTCTGGAGGCATTCATGAAGGTGTTCGACTGGGGGCGCACAACGGGAATGTTTCCACGTCTGAGGGTTTTGCCTCCGGGATCAGTAGTAAATCCCCCCCCGTCGCTGCTGTGATAACCGAGGCAGCGAATCCCGACTCACGAATCGGAGGTGTCAATCCGAGAGGTGAAGGGTGACGCTGGTTGCCTTATGGATTGTCAATATGGCTTTGAAATACCTACTGGTACGTCAATCATGTGGTGAGTCATTGACAGTCAATGGGTGTCAAGGGTATTTGGCTGCAGGCCACGTAAATACTGGTTGTACTAGTGTCAATGTCGAGAACACGATCGCGATGCGGGGCATTACTGGCCGGACGACCCTCTGGTGGCCGAGGCTACGGCGCGGGCCAAGCCGAGAGGGCGCTGATGCACAGCACCGAGTGCGGCAGGCCGAAAAAATCATGTGCTGGGCACGACGTGTCAGTGGTCGTGCCATTCATCGTATTGCACCCGCCAGTGAAGCTTGATCTGCTTGCCTCAATAGGAAAGTGATCACTTCGCCTTCCTCGACGTTGAGCAAGGCTACCCACTCCCCACTCCTGTGCGGCGTATCCGTGAGGGCGCCGACCCTGTAGCCCCGCTGGTCGCGCAGATGGCAGACAAGGCCTTCATCTGTCAGCGCCAGCGGCTCGATTTTCCAGTATTCGCTAACGTCTGCATGCCAGTAAAAGCCCAGATAACCATTGCGGCTGACCCCTAGTTTCTTGGTCTCCGGGCGCCCAGGCATGCTGATGCGGTAGTGCAGGCGATCGTTGGTCCGCGAGTGGTAATGAAAGTCCATCACCGGCGAGTCCTGCCTTCCCCCCGCCTGCAACCAGTCATCCTCTGGGGTAATGCCCCAGCTGAACTTGTCTGAACTGCGGCTGAGGCGTAGTGGGATGTCCCGGTCGACGGCGCGCATGTACAACTTGCCGCGAAAAGACCTGGCGTACCTGGCCTGAATGGTTTCGTTCATGGTGCACTCCTAGAACAGCATTGAGGATGTGCACTCTGGCGCCAAGGCTGGGCAGCCCGGCAGGCCGAAAACATTCCCCGGTGGCCTCAGGTGCTGGCTTCGCCTTCCAGCAACATGAACAGGCGATACAGCACCACGGTGCTGAACAGTTGCAGGAAGCCGCTGAGGCTGTCCATGGCCAGTTCCATCCCAGGTGATGGCTCGGGGAAGGCCATCAGCAGCAGCCCGTCGATCAGCCAGATCGGTGCTAGCACGCCTACCACGCAGATCATGATGCGCATGAAATGCCCGGTGGTCATGCTTGCGCTGTCGCGCATCGCCTGTACCACCGGCCGGCCGCGCAGCACCAGCAGGTACTCGGCGAACACCAGGTTGATCATGATCCACACCCCCGGGAAGATGAACAGCGCAAGGCCGGCCATGATCAGTAGCGAGCTGATCAGGATCAGCAGGGCCAGTTGCGGCCACAGCTGCAGGGCGCGGGCGAACAGGTCGCGCTTGGCGATTTCCTGGCCGTTGCTGCGCGTGTCCAGGTACAGGATCAGGGCTGCGCTGTACAGCGGGTAGAACAACAGGCTGACCAGCATGCCGTAGGCCGGTGATGCCTGGTCGCCCAGCTGCCGGTACAGCAATTGGGTAACCAGGGCTTCCACCACCACCAGCGGCAGGCACAGCTGCAGGATGTTTGGCAGGTGACGGCGGAAGAAGTACAAGGAGTCGCGCAAAACGCTCAGCGGATTCATCAGTCAACATCGCATGGCAGTAAAAACAGGGGCCTAACTTTAGCCCAAAGCAGGCCTGGGGCTGTCACTTGCTGAAAAAAGTTTCACCGCAGCAGTGATTGAATCCCGCGCCTGTACGCCCCATCTTTGACGCTGTCCGATGTCCCGCTACCCCACGAGGTCGCCCCATGAACACTGAAGAACAAACCCTGATTGACGGCCTGTTCGGCCGCCTCAAGCAAGCCGAAGACCCGAGCCAGCCGCGTGACGCGCAAGCCCAGGCGTGCATCGAGCAGCACGTGCGTCAGCAACCGGCGGCGCCTTACTACATGGCCCAGGCGATTTTGGTGCAGGAGGCCGCGATCAAGCGCCTCGACGAACAGAACAAGCAGCTGGAAGCCGAGCTGCAGCAGGCCCGTGCCCAGGCTCAGGCGGCACAAGCCACCAGCAGTGCGCCGAGCAATGGCGGGGGTGGTTTCTTGTCCAGCATCTTTGGTTCGGGTGGGCGCAACGCAGCGCCGGCGGTGCAGCCACAGCGCCCTTCGGCGCCCCCTGTAGCGTCCGGTGGTGGCTGGCGCGAGCCGTCGGCCCCTGGTTTTGGCCAACCTCAGGCGCCGCAGCCTGGCTATGGCGCCGCGCCTGCGCGCAGCGGGGCCAGCAGCTTCCTTGGCGGGGCTATGCAGACCGCCGCCGGTGTGGCCGGTGGTGTGCTGCTGGCGCAGGGTATCAGCAGCCTGTTCAACCACAACTCGCAACCGGAAGAAGTGGTCGAGGTCATCAAGGAAGAGCCGGCGCCAGCCAGCGACAGTGGCGGCTGGAACGACCAGGGCGGGCAGCAGCAAGTGGCTGACAACGGTGGCTGGGGCAGTGACCAGGGCGGATACGCCGACGGTGGTTTTGGCAGCGATGACGGTGGGTTCTTCTCGGACGACGATTCTTACGTCTGACAGGTCTGGCATACTGCTGGCATTTCCGGGGGCGCTTTGCGCCCCTTCGCGGGCACGCCCGCTCCCACAGGTGTACGCGCGATACCTGTGGGAGCGGGCGTGTCCGCGAAGGTCTGCGCAGCAGCCCCCCCAGCACTCCAGGCCAAAAATGAGGTTCCCAGGTGAAAAAGATCGCGCTGTTCGCCGATGTGCAGAACCTCTATTACACCGTGCGCCAGGCCCACGGCTGCCATTTCAACTACACGGCCCTGTGGGCCGATGTCAGCCGCGAAGGCCAGATCGTCGAGGCCGTGGCCTATGCCATCGACCGTGGCGACAGCAAACAGCAGCAGTTCCAGCAGATCTTGCGCAACCTCGGTTTCGATGTGCGCCTCAAACCGTTCATCCAGCGCAGCGATGGCTCGGCCAAAGGTGACTGGGATGTGGGCATTACCCTGGATGTGATCGACGCGGCCAGCCGGGTCGACCAGGTGGTGCTGGCCTCCGGTGACGGTGACTTCGACCTGCTGCTGGAGCGGGTAATCCAGCGCCATGGCACCGAAGCGGTGGTGTATGGCGTGCCGGGGCTGACGGCGTTGTCACTGATCCGTGCTGCCACCCGCTACGTGCCCATCGAAGGCGCGCTGTTGCTCAAACACTAAGGTCTTTTCATGGAACGTATCGCTGTCATCGACTTTGAAACCACCGGCATTTCCCCCGGTACCGGCTGCCGTGCCACCGAGGTGGCGGTGGTAATGCTTGAGGGTGGGCGCATTGTCGAGCGCTACCAGAGCCTGATGAACGCTGGCGTGCCGGTGCCGGCCTTCGTCGCAGGGCTGACCGGCATCACCACCGCCATGCTGCGCAGTGCGCCGCCGGTGGAGAAAGTGATGAACGAGGTGGCCGAGTTCGTCGGTGGCACCCCATTGTTGGCGCACAACGCTGCTTTCGACCAGAAGTTCTGGGATTACGAGCTGAGCCGTATTGGCCGCAGCCGCAGCCAGCCCTTCGCGTGTTCCCTGTTGCTGTCACGGCGCCTGCTGCCCGCCGCGCCGAACCACAAGCTGGGCACTTTGACACGCTGGGCTGGGTTGCCAGACACGGGGACCGCGCACCGGGCCATGGCCGATGCCGAAATGGCCGCCAACCTGCTGCAGCATCTGGCGGGTGTGTTGCACCAGGACCACGGGGTTCAGCAACTGTCGCACGAGCTGCTTTGCCGGCTGCAGAAGACCCCGGCTGCGAAAGTGCGCGAAGCGCTGGCCAAGTACGGTCAGGGGCTGGCAGGTGATCGTCCCAGGCGATAAGCCAACCACACCGGATGCACCAGAATTGTGCCGCTCATTTGCACCCGTTCTGTAACGTCCCTTCACCCAGGCAGGCCGTTAAACTGAGGCACCCGTAAACGGATTTCGAGTTTTCCCCATGCCTGCCTCCCGTCGTTTCCCGCTGCTGCTGATTGGCGCCTTCCTGGCCCTTTATCTGGTCTGGGGTTCCACTTACCTGTTCATTCGCATCGGCGTCGAGAGCTGGCCTCCGATGCTCATGGCCGGTGTGCGCTTCCTGATCGCCGGTGGCCTGCTGTACGGCTTCCTGCGTTGGCGCGGCGTGCCGGCACCTACCTGGCCACAATGGCGGGCGGCAGGGGCGATCGGTTTCTTGTTGCTCAGCTGTGGCAACGGCGGGGTGACCGTGGCCGAGCATGCCGGCGTGGCTTCGGGCGTGGCGGCTTTGGCGGTGGCGACGGTGCCGCTGTTCACCTTGCTGTTCGGCCTGTTGTTCGGGCACCGCAATTCGAAGCTGGAATGGGCGGGGATAGCCCTTGGGCTGGTGGGCATCGGCCTGCTGAACCTGGGCTCCAATCTGCAGGCAAGCCCGATAGGTGCGGCGCTGATCATCTTCGCGGCAGCGTCCTGGGCGTTCGGCTCGGTGTGGAGCAAGACCTTGCCGCTGCCCCAGGGGCCGATGGCCAGCGCAGCGGAAATGCTGGTCGGGGGTGCGGTGCTGTTGCTGGGCAGTGTGCTATCGGGCGAACGCATGACACAGCTGCCGACCGCCGCTGGCTGGGGGGCGCTGGCCTACCTGGTGTTCTTCGGTTCGATCCTGGCGTTCAGTGCCTACATGTACCTGCTCAAGCACGTGCGCCCGGCAGCGGCCACCAGCTACGCCTACGTCAACCCGGCGGTGGCGGTGCTGCTGGGTATCGTCTTTGCCGGTGAGCAGATTGGCGCTGAAGAGTGTGTGGCGATGGCAGTGATCATCGGTGCGGTGGTGCTGATCGGCCTGCCGCAGTGGCGCAAGGCGCCTGAACCTGTGCAACCGTTGAAAGGTGAAATCTGCAAGTAGGCAGGGGCGATGCGGTAAACTTGCCGCCTTCGCTGAACCCCCTGACGGTATTGCCATGAATTTCGCCAAACTCGGCCTGATCGAACCGCTGCTGCGCACGCTGCAGCAACTGGACTACACCACCCCGACCCCGGTGCAGGCCAAAGCCATCCCCGCCGTGCTGGCCGGCCGCGACCTGATGGCCGCAGCCCAGACCGGTACCGGCAAGACCGCAGGCTTTGCCCTGCCTGTGCTGCAGCGCCTGGCGCTGGAGGGCGAGAAGGTGGCCAGCAACTCGATCCGCGCCTTGGTGCTGGTACCCACTCGCGAGCTGGCCGAGCAGGTGCACAACAACGTGCGCGAATACGCCGAGAACCTGCCGCTGAGTACTTACGCGGTGTATGGCGGGGTCAGTATCAATCCACAGATGATGCGCCTGCGCCGGGGTGTCGACCTGCTGGTGGCTACCCCTGGCCGCTTGCTCGACCTGTTCCGGCAGAACGCCGTGAAGTTCAACCAGGTGCAGACCCTGGTGCTGGATGAAGCCGACCGCATGCTTGACCTGGGCTTTGCCGAAGAGCTGCAGTCGGTGTATGCGGCACTGCCGCGCAAGCGCCAGACGCTGCTGTTTTCCGCCACCTTTTCCGATCAGATTCGCATGCTGGCGGGGCTGGCGCTGAATGACCCGCTCAGTATCGAAGTGAGCCCGCGCAACGCCACGGCCACCAGCGTCAAGCAGTGGCTGGTGCCTGTGGACAAGAAGCGCAAGGCCGACCTGTTCTGCCACCTGCTGCGCAAGCAGCGCTGGAAGCAGGTGCTGGTGTTCGCCAAGACCCGCAATGGCGTCGATCAGCTGGTGGAGCGCTTGCTGGCCGAAGGTGTGAATGCCGACGGCATCCACGGTGATCGCCCACAGGCGACCCGCCAGCGTGCGCTGGACAGCTTCAAGGCCCGTGAGGTGCAAGTGCTGGTGGCGACCGATGTGGCGGCCCGTGGCCTGGATATCGATGACTTGCCGCTGGTCGTCAACCTTGACCTGCCGATCGTTGCCGAAGACTACGTGCACCGCATCGGGCGTACCGGGCGGGCGGGCAACAAGGGCGAGGCGATTTCGCTGGTGTGTGCGGATGAAGTGCAACTGCTGGCGGCTATCGAGGTGCTGACCCGGCAGACCCTGCCGCGTCATGAAGAGCCGGATTTCATCCCCGAGCACCGAGTACCGATGACCGATGCCAGTGGGCAGGTTATCAAGAAACCGAAGAAACCCAAGAAGCCGAAAGAAAACAGCGCCAAGCGCGGGCTGGGGCGCTGGATGGACAGCAGTGAAGCCGGCAGTGCGGAACCGGCGGTGAAGGCTGTACGCAAGGTGCCGAGCTTCAATGGTGGGCCGCGCAAGCGCAAGCCTTGAGGCTTTGGGGCCGCTTTGCGGCCCATTCGCGACGCAAGGCCGCTCCCACAAGGACTGCGCCAGGCTTTAGATGTGTACGGCGACTTTCAGGGCTTCCAGCGCCGGCTCGACCTTGATGCCCAGCGCTGCACCCAGCTCCATTACCCAGGGTTGATGGGCGGGTTTGCGGTGATGATGTTTCTCTACACTGCGCTGGGCTGAGGCTGAACACCGGCCTGTGGGAGCGGCCTTGTGTCGCGAAAGGGCCGCGAAGCGGCCCCGGCATTATTTGCATCGACGCTGAAACCCCGGGGCTGCTGTGCAGCCCTTTCGCGACGCAAGGCCGCTCCCACACGGATCGCGCCAGCTTCCAGAAATTGAGCAAGACAGTTGCTCCCACATGGGCTGCGCAATCTGGATTGACGCAGTACTTGTGGAAGCCGCCCTGGCAAGCTGTCAGGAAGCCCGCACCCAGTCCGCCGCTGCCCGCCCGGCACGCAAGCCGCTGGCAAAGCACGCCGTGAGCAGATAACCCCCGGTCGGCGCCTCCCAGTCCAGCATCTCGCCGGCACAGAACACCCCCGGCACGGCCTTGACCATCAACCCCTCATCCAGCCCCTCGAAGCGGACCCCGCCGGCACTGCTGATCGCTTCATCCAGCGGCCGCGTGCGTACCAGGGTGATGGGCAATGCCTTGATGGCCCGGGCCAAAGCATCAACGTCGGCAAAGGTCGCCTGATCGGTCAGTTCGCGCAGCAGTGCGGCCTTGACCCCATCAATCCCCAGCTGGCTGTGCAGGTGCTTGGCCATGGAGCGTGAACCGCGTGGTTTGGCCAATGCCTGGGCAATCTTGTCCACAGGCTTGTCCGGCAGCAGGTCGAGCAACAACACCCCGCGGCCTTCACGGTGGATGGCCTCGCGTACCGGTGCCGACCAGGCGTACACCAGGCTGCCTTCCACACCGTGGGCGGTGAGGATGAACTCGCCCTTGCGCGGTGCGCTGCCCGGGACGCTGAGGGCGATGTTCTTCAGCGGTGCGCCCGCGAACTTGTCCTTGAGCAGCGCGCTCCAGCCCTCTACTTCAAAACCGCAGTTGCTCGGCTGCAAAGGCGAGATATCCACAGCCCGTTCTGCCAGCAGCGGTTGCCAGCTGCCGTCAGAACCCAAGCGCGCCCAGCTGGCGCCACCCAGCGCCAGCACCACGACCGAGGCTTTCACCTGCCGTTCGCCCTGTGGATAAGCAATTCGCAAGCTGCCATCGGTGTTCCAGCCCAGCCAGCGATGGCGGGTGTGGATAACTACCCCGTTGTCGCGCAGGCGCTTGAGCCAGGCACGCAGCAACGGTGCGGCTTTCATGTCGGTGGGGAACACCCGGCCCGAGGTGCCGACGAAGGTTTCGATGCCCAAACCATGAATCCACTGGCGCAACGCGTCAGCATCGAAGTCGCGTAGCAGGGCCCCGATTTCGCCTTGGCGTTCGGCATAGCGTGCTACGAACGCCGGGTAGGGCTCGGAATGGGTGATGTTCATGCCGCCGACGCCCGCCAGCAGGAACTTGCGGCCCACTGAAGGCATGGCATCGAACACCTCGACCGCCAGGCCTGCCTTGGCCAGTGCTTCGGCAGCCATCAGGCCGGCGGGGCCGCCACCGATGACGACAGCGGGGGGAGGGGATGCGGGGGTCAGATCGGGCATGGTGGGCAGCAGGCTGTGGAAAAGAGGCGCATTCTACCGCAGCGCTGCCCATGGAAGCACTGATCAAAAAATAGCCAGTGTTATACAGGCCTTGCCAGTAAAGGGCTACAGCGCCTTTCGCGCAGGTTATCCACAAGCGGTTCCACAGTCATTGTGAACAACCTATGACACGTGCCGCGCTGTGGTGAAGGATGCCGTGGCGTCTGGCCAAGGCTGTGCGGTCCTTGCTGTAGCCTCCGCCGATCACGCCCATCACCGGGATATCGCGGCCCAGGCAGTGGCGCAGCACGGCTTCGTCACGGGCGGCAACGCCTGCGTCGGTCAGCTGCAGGTAGCCCAGGGCGTCGTCCTTGTGCACATCGACACCGGCGTCATACAGCACCAGGTCGGGTTGATAAAGCGGCAACAGGTAGTTGAGGGCGTCGTCCACCACCTTCAGGTAGGCAGTGTCGCCCATGCCTCGGGGCAGGGGGATGTCCCAGTCGCTTTGTGCCTTGCGGGCGGGGAAGTTCTGCTCGCAGTGCAGCGACACGGTGATGGCCTCGGGCGTGTCGTGCAGGATGCGCGCGGTGCCGTCACCCTGGTGCACGTCGCAGTCGAAGATCAGCACCCGGTGTACCCGGCCTGCTTCCAGCAGGTAGCGGCTGATGACCGCCAGGTCGTTGAAAATGCAGAAGCCGGCGGGGTGGTCGTAATGGGCGTGGTGGGTGCCACCGGCGAGGTGGCAGGCGATGCCGTGCTGAAGTGCCATCTCGGCAGTCAGCAGTGAGCCCCCGACAGCGCGCACGGTCCGCCGGGCCAGGGCCTCGCTCCAGGGCAGGCCGAGGCGGCGCTGGTCCTCGCGCGACAGTTCGCCGTTCATGTAGCGCTCAATGTAGCTGCGGTCATGGGCCAGGGCGAGGATGTCGTTGGGGCAGATGTCCGGGCGCAGCAGGGCCTGGTCGGTGGTCAGCCCGCTGCCGACCAGGTGGTCGTGCAGCAGGCGGAACTTGTCCATCGGGAAGCGGTGTTCAGCGGGGAACTCCGGGCTGTAATCTTCGTGGTAGATCAACGGCAACGGCATGGATGGGGTCGCAATCAGGGCCAGTGCTGATCTTGCCATGACGGGTGACTGCAATGGGAGTACCTGTTTCTTGCGCCGGTACCGGCCCTTTGTGGGAGCGGCCTTGTGTCGCGATTGGGCTGCGCAGCAGCCCCAGCAATGTGTGCATCTGCGCTGAAATTTTGGGGCTGCTGCGCAGCCCAATCGCGCAGGCGCTTGAGCCAGGCACGCAGCAACGGTGCGGCTTTCATGTCGGTGGGGAACACCCGGCCCGAGGTGCCGACGAAGGTTTCGATGCCCAAACCATGAATCCACTGGCACAACGCGGCAGCATCGAATTCGCGTAGCAGGGCCCCGATTTCGCCTTGGCGTTCGGCATAGCGTGCCACGAACGCCGGGTAGGGCTCGGAATGGGTGATGTTCATGCCGCCGACACCTGCCAGCAGGAACTTGCGGCCCACTGAAGGCATGGCATCGAACACCTCGACCGCCAGGCCTGCCTTGGCCAGTGCTTCGGCAGCCATCAGGCCGGCGGGGCCGCCACCGATGACGACAGCGGGGTGAGGGGATGCGGGGGTCAGATCGGGCATGGTGGGCAGCAGGCTGTGGAAAAGAGGCGCATTCTACCGCAGCGCTGCCCATGGTAGCACTGATCAAAAAATAGCCAGTGTTATGCAGGCCTTGCCAGTAAAGGGCTACAGCGCCTTTCGCGCAGGTTATCCACAAGCGGTTCCACAGTCATTGTGAACAACCTATGACACGTGCCGCGCTGTGGTGAAGGATGCCGTGGCGTCTGGCCAAGGCTGTGCGGTCCTTGCTGTAGCCTCCGCCGATCACGCCCATCACCGGGATATCGCGGCTCAGGCAGTGGCGCAGCACGGCTTCGTCACGGGCGGCAACGCCTGCGTCGGTCAGTTGCAGGTAGCCCAGGGCGTCGTCCACCACCTTCAGGTAGGCAGTGTCGCCCATGCCTCGGGGCAGGGGGATGTCCCAGTCGCTTTGTGCCTTGCGGGCGGGGAAGTTCTGCTCGCAGTGCAGCGACACGGTGATGGCCTCGGGCGTGTCGTGCAGGATGCGCGCGGTGGCGTCACCCTGGTGCACGTCGCAGTTGAAGATCAGCACCCTGTGTACCCGGCCTGCTTCCAGCAGGTAGCGGCTGATGACCGCCAGGTCGTTGAAAATGCAGTCAGCATGACCATTTCTTACATGTAAACTTATTTAGTAAAAGGCCAATAAAATAATAGGGTTATTGCGTTTTTTTGCGAAATGATGAATTGTGATCCAGGGGTAATTATTATTTACCTATTGGTTCTGTAAACAATGAACCCTTATAAAATCAAGCTCGTGCGATTCGAAAGTGGCGAACGGTTTCCTGTCCTTTGTACAAGGCGAGACGGTATGCCCGTGCTCAGTGGGAAGTACACCGCCCTTCTGACCAGAATCACAGCGGGTACGGTTGGCGTGATCCTCAACTTGGCGCTGTCCTTCGGCTACCACATGCGTTGGCCCAATGGATTTGAAGACGCTTTCGATTGGTCACCTGCGCTGATTGCAGTCGGTGCTGCGCTAGCGCTCTTTCGATTCAAACGGAGTGTGACTAGGTATTGTACGCCTCTGCATTGGCCGGACTTATTATCCAAATCATTAAATAATGCTGAACGTCCTGCCTGTTTTGACGGGAAGCAGTCGTCAGCAGGCACAACATGCCGGTTTTGACGACCTGCATGTTGTGCTCACTTGAGGAAGTTAAACGAACGCTTCGTCGTCTCCTCCACCGAAGAAGCCCTCGTCAGCATAGTGGGCATCTGATACCGGCTCTTCCTGTGCCACAGGTGGTTCTTTTGCAGGTGCCTGGCTCTCGAGTTGACCAGCACCATCGTCCTGGAACATCCCCATCAGCATGTTACCAAGCACCATGCCACCCGCCACACCGGCGGTCGTTTGCAAGGCGCCCGAAAGGAATCCGCCACCTTGCTCTAAGGAAGGTCTGAAAAAGACTTCCCGAATCTGGTGAAATACGCCGATCCCGCCAGCCGAGTTTTTCCATGAAGCAGATGACCTTCGCCGACGCCGAGTACGCCGGCAAGCGCAAGCAGACCCGTAAAGA
>Ga0209389_1000077_pt1 | contig 91273 bp, 84 predicted proteins | sample CowpearedBW_FD_187526 | JGI IMG/M metagenome (GOLD analysis project Ga0209389, IMG submission 187526) | Root nodule microbial communities of legume samples collected from California, USA - Cow pea red BW (SPAdes) (version 2) | ecosystem: Host-associated > Plants > Roots > Nodule | place: USA... | reverse complement strand
GATATCTTCGCCTTCATCGAGGGCTTCTACAACCGCACCCGGCTCCATTCCGCGATCGGATATATCGCCCCGATCGAGATGGAGCTAAAAGCCGCTTAAACCCGTCCACTTTTTCGGGGGAAGATCACCGCAAAGCCGTCGCACAGGGAATAAGCAGACGTCGACAGTCGACGTAACCGACTGACTAAACGCCAAATTCCATCGCTGCCCGCGCCCCATCGCAATTGTACACAATGGCACGGCGCTTGCAGAACTCCTGGCCAAGAGAGTTCTCGCGGGGCCTGCATCATGCTGAACTCAACCAAACCGACAGGCGGCGTCATCAGCGCCGAGCCTGAGCCGATCAGGCTCGACTGGCCCGCCACCGCGCTTCTCATCATCGACATGCAGCGCGATTTTCTCGAGCCAGGCGGTTTCGGCGAGACGCTCGGCAATGACGTCAGCCAGCTCGGGCGCGCGGTGAAGCCGATCGGCGCGGTACTGAAGGCCGCGCGCGACACTGGCATGCTGGTGATCCACACCCGGGAGGGCCATCTGCCTGACCTCTCCGACGCGCCGCCGGCGAAAGTCGAGCGCGGTGCGCCGTCGTTGCGCATCGGCGATCCCGGCCCGATGGGGCGCATCCTCATCCGCGGCGAGGCCGGCCACGACATCATTCCCGAGCTCTATCCGCTCGACAGTGAGATCGTGATCGACAAGCCCGGCAAGGGCGCGTTCTACGCCACCGAGCTCGGCGACGTCTTGGAGAAATACGGCATCGAGAATTTGCTGGTGTGCGGCGTCACCACGGAAGTCTGCGTCAACACCACCGTGCGTGAGGCCAACGACCGCGGCTATCGCTGCGTCGTCATCTCCGACGGCTGCGCATCCTACTTTCCCGAGTTTCACGAGATGGGCCTGAAGATGATCAAGGCCCAGGGCGGCATCTTCGGCTGGGTGGCTAGCTCGGCCGCAGTCCTGGAGGCGATGAAGGCTTCGACGGCTTAGACGACAGCCAGTCCAGGCCGTTGTCGCCTACGGCCGCACTGCGGGCGTCTCGATCGGCAGGCCGCGCCCTCGCGACATGAGATAAAGCTCGAGCGCGACAAGCTCGGGCGAACCGTAATCATAAGCCTGAGCGCGCACCCCGGTCATGCAGCTGCGCAACCGCCGCTCCAGTGAACCCAGCGTCTGCCATTCCAGGCGGTAGAGCGGATAGCCGGTCGGCTGTCCCTGCGTGATCGGCGCGCCGGCAAGGCGTTTGTCGAAATTGTCGTCATGGCAATTGGCGCAGGCGAGATTGAGCTGGCCCTCGCGCTGCATGAAGAGGTCGCGGCCCTGTTCGATGAAGGGTTTTACCTGCGGATCATCGCCAGCGGTGATCGGAACGCCGCGCGATTGATGGGCGACGAAGGCGGACAACGCCAGCAGGTCGCGGCTCTCATAGGGCAGCGGCGTCGCCTGCTGGTGATTGCCGCGACAGAGGTTGATGCGCTGGTCGAGCGTGACGGGACGGCCGAGCGCCTTGTCGAAAGCCGGATAGCGCGCCGCGGCACCCTTCATGCTGCTACGTGCATCGCCATGGCAATCTGCGCAGGATTTTTCTGCACTGCCGGTTTTCTTTCCCCACAGTGCCTGACCGTCGAGCACGAACAGCACGCCCGGATTGGACGTATCATCATCCTGCATCGCGCGCGTGTCGGGTCCCATGAAGGAATAGCCGGAGCGGCGCGCCTCGGGCGGGATTTCACCTGCGAGGAGGGCAGGGACCGTGGCGGTCAGCGCCGCCACCGCTATCGCGCGCCAAGACTTCATTCGACGATGATCGATGCTGATGCGGTGGACGAATAGCCGTTGTCGCCGATCCATTCGAACTCGAACTTGCCGCTCTCCTTGGCCACCGTGAAGAACGACAAATATGGATTCGCGGCGATCGCGGGAAAGAGATCGGCGCGAAAGATCTCGGCGCCGTTGTAGCGGCAGGTGAAGCTCGTGATGATGTCGCGCGGCACCAGCTTGCCGTCCGCGGTGTGGCGGAAGCCGGTCTCCATGATGTGCGAGGTCAGCGTGCGGATCTCGATGATCTCGCCGCGTTTGGCCTTCGAGGGAACATTGATGAGGGCGGCCATCAGTTGATCTCCTCGGTGCAGGCGGCCAACGTCACGACGACGTCGGCGGCGACCTGCCAGAAGCTATCGTCGGACAGGCGCGCGATCGCCACCACCTTCTGGCTGTCGGCGAGCCGGATCCGGGTCGAGACCTGGGCGCGGCCGGAGGCGGGGCCGAGATGGAAATTGCCGATGTTCGGCTGCGGGTTCTTCTCGTTGAAGACGTGGATGCTCTTGACGTAATCGTCCGCGGTCATCGGGCTTGCGACGCTCACCGTCATCGGCACCGTGTTGCCGTTCTCGACCAGCGGCGGGATGTCGAGCTTGACCTTGCTGGTGCGAATTTGTGCCTCACCGACGATATTGCGGATCGCGGTGGTGAGCATCGCCGGCGTCGCCTCGAGCGGCCGCAGCGTGACGATTGGGATCGCGCCGGCGGCCGTCACGCTGCCGGCAAGGCTCAAGAATTGGCGTCGCGTGGTCGGCATGATCAGTCCTAGTCCCGAAGCGTTGCAAGAAAGGCCACGATGTCCTCGATCTCCGCAGCCGATAATATCGGCTTGCCGGCGAAACTCCGTCCAACACGCACGAGGTCATCCTTGCGATAGTAGGACGGCATGATGGTCTGCGGGTTGAAGCGCGACGCATCGACCAGCCGAAGCCGTAACTGGCTCGCCGTCCAGCGGTTCCCGGCACCGGTGAGATCGGGCGCAAGATCACCTTGGAAACGCGTTTCCGGGAAGGGACCGGAATGGCAGAGGATGCAAGTCGTCGTGCGCGCCAGCATCAGCGCGCGTCCGCGCGCGGCATCGCCCGGCGAGCCCGTGAGGGAAGCCGGAATGCCATCGCCGACGATTTTGTAAGGCACTAGGTCTTCGGCAGTCGCACCACCCGCAAGTGTAAGATTTGCCGCGACCAGCGCAGCGACAATCAATCGGTTGTGTGACGAGAAATCTAGCCGCGAGCTCCACTTACCTCTCCCGCTTGCGGGAGAGGTCGCGCCGAAGGCGCGGGTGAGGGCTCTTTCCTCTTGGGGGTTCTCGATTGTGTAGAAACCCTCTCCCCAGCACTCCCCCGCAGGCGGGGGAGGGAGCGCACCGGATTGGTGGTGACAGCTTCGTCTCACCATTGCATTAGCCAAAACAATCCGCCGTAATGGTTTGAAACCAGTGCTCCGCCTCGGCTGCCTCGCGGGTGCGCAGCTCGCGCGGGGCATCGACCGGGCTGGTCGCGCCGCCTTCGACCTCGGCGAAGATGTCGCCTTTCGGCTGGTAGTTGCCGGCAAGCGAAAAGCCATAGCCAGGTGCGACGGTGGTGTAGCAGACGCCCGTCAGCCGCGGCGCTTCCGGCGTGCGGCCCGCGAGCAAAGCGATGATCGCGGCGGCGCAAGCCTTGCCTTGCGCGCTTGCAGCGGAAGCCGATTTGGGAATGCCGCCGCCGAGGCAGGCGTCGCCGATGACGTGGATGTCTTTGACGAGCTTCGATTCGAAAGTGACAGGATCAATCGGGCACCAGCCGGTGGCATCCGCAGCGCCTGCGATCTCGGCAATGCGCCCGGCGCGCTGCGGCGGAATGACGTTGGCAACGTCAGGCGTGTAGTTGCCGAACTCGGTGACGATGGTCTTGCTCGCCGCATCGACCGAGGTGACGCGGCCGCCTTGCGACAGCGCGACGCGCTCGATCATGTCGCCGTAGAGCTCTTTCCAAGCTCTCTCGAATAGCCGCTGCTGGGAGAAGGCGTCCTTGGCATCGAGGATCAGGACTTTCGAGCGTGGCTTCGTGGTCTTGAGATAATGCGCGATCAGGCTGGCGCGCTCGTAAGGTGCCGGCGGGCAACGCGAGGGATTGGCCGGGATCGCAATCGCGACCGTGCCACCGTCCGCCATCGCCTCCAAGTGCCTGCGCAGCAGCAGTGTCTGCGGACCAGCTTTCCAGGCGTGGGGCATCTTTTCCGACGCAGCGTCGTCGTAGCCGGGCAGAGCCTCGACATGGAAGTCGATACCGGGCGAGAGCACGAGACGGTCATAACCAAACGCTTCGCCATCGGCGGCCGTCACGCTGCGCTTTTGCGTGTCGATGGTCGTCGCAGCCTGAGCGACGACGCTGATGCCCTCGGCGGCGAGCTTATCGTAACCGAACTGCTGCGCTTCCATATCGCGCAGGCCCGCGATTACCTCGTTGCTGAAGGGGCAGGAGATGAAAGTCCTGTTCGGTTCGATCAGGGTAATCTGCAATTTCGCGTCAGCGCGCTTGAGTGCGCGGGCGCAAGTCGCGCCGCCAAAGCCGCCGCCGACCACGACAATGCGGCCCGCCGATTGCGCGCGCAGGATCGAAGGTGCGGCGAGCGATGTGGCCGCGGCGGTGATGCCGAGGATGGCATTCCGCCGTGTCACCGACGCGATCATGAGTCTTGTCCGGAAAAATGCTGCGGCTGCCATTGTGGCAGCCGCAGCGCTCTCTTAAGCGAAGGTGATGTTCTGGTCGCGCAGCGGCACCGAGCGGATGCGCTTGCCCGTCGCCGCGAAGTAGGCGTTGAGCACCGCGGGCGCCGCGACGCCGATGGTCGGCTCGCCGACGCCGCCCCAGAACCCGCCGCTCGGCACCATCACCGTTTCCACTTTCGGCATCTCGTTGATGCGCATCGAGTTGTAGGTGTCGAAGTTGGTTTGCTCGATCTTGCCATCCTTGACGGTGCAGCCGCCGTAGAACAGCGCGGAGAGGCCATAGACGAAGGAGCCCGCGATCTGCCGCTCCACCTGCGCCGGATTGACGATATAGCCGGGATCGGTGGAGGCGACGATGCGATGCACCTTGATCTTGCTGCCGTCGGTCACCGAGATTTCGGACGCGCCGGCGACGTAACTGCCATAACCCATGACCTGGGCGATGCCGCGATAGACGCCCTGCGGTGCCGGCGTGGTCCAGCCGATCTTCTCGGCGACGGCATTGAGCACCGCGAGGTGCTTGGGGTGATTGCCCATCAGCTTGCGGCGGAATTCGAGCGGGTCCTGGCCAGCGGCCTGGGCCAGCTCGTCCATGAAGCATTCCATGTAGATCGTGTTGTGATTGACGTTAACGCCGCGCCAGAAGCCGGGCGGAACGTGCGGGTTGCGCATCGCATGCTCGATCAACAGGTTCGGCACTGAATAGCCGAACGCGGCCTCGCCGGATTGGGCGACGCCCTGGAATGCGGCCGGATCCATGCCGTTCTGCAGCGCTTCGGGGCGCAGCGAGAACAGGATCGACTGCCCGGACAGGCGGTAGTGCAGCGCGACCAGATTGTTGTTGGCGTCGAACGCGCCGGTCATCTTGCACTGGGTGATCGGATGATACCGGCCGTGCGCCATGTCCTCTTCGCGCGACCACAACAGCTTGATCGGTGTGCCCGGCATTTGCTTGGCGATCATGACCGCCTGACGGACATAGTCGGTCTGGCCGCGCCGGCCGAAGCCGCCGCCGAGCATCACTTTGTGCACGTCGCACTTTTCCGCCGGCAAGCCCGACGCCTCCAGCACCGCCGCGAAGGCCGCCTCGCCATTCTGCGTGCCGCACCAGACCTCACATTTGTCCGCCGTGTAGAGCGCGGTGGCGTTCATCGGCTCCATCGTGGCGTGGTTCTGGTAGGGATAGCTGTAGATTGCCTCGATCTTCTTGGCGGCACTGGCGATCGCGGCCTTCGCGTCGCCGTTCTTGTTGCCGACATAGGCCGGCTGTGCGTCGTCGAGGCCTTCAGTCAGCCATTTCGCAATCGACTCGCTGGAGACCTTGGCGTTGTCGCCCTCATCCCAGACGATCGGCAGCGCCTCCAGCGCGGTCTTGGCGTGCCACCAGGTGTCGGCAACGACGGCGACCGCGGTGTCCCCGACCTTGACGACCTTCTTGACGCCCTTCATGCCGGAGATCTTGGACTCGTCAAAACTCTTCAGCTTGCCGCCGAACACCGGGCAGTCCTTGATCGCGGCGTTGAGCATGCCCGGCAGCTTGACGTCGATGCCGTAGGTCATGGCGCCGGTGGTCTTGTCGGCGGTGTCGAGCCGGTTCACGCCCTTGCCGATCAGCTTCCAGTCCTTCGGATCCTTCAGCTTGACGTCCGCCGGCGGCGTCAGCTTCGCCGCAGCCTCGGCGACCTTGCCGTAGGTCGTGGTCCTGCCCGAGGGCGTATGGGTGATGACGCTGTTCGCGGCCGTGCATTCGGATGCCGGCACTTTCCACGCATCGGCGGCGGCGTGGATCAGCATCACGCGCGCGGTGGCGCCGCCCTTGCGGACATAGTCCTGCGAGGAGCGGATGCCGCGGCTGCCGCCGGTCGAGAAATCGCCCCAGACACGCTTGCGGGCGACGCTCTGACCGGGCGTTGGATATTCGGTCGTGACCTTGGTCCAGTCGCATTCGAGCTCCTCGGCGACGAGCTGGGCGAGGCCGGTCAGCGAGCCCTGGCCCATCTCGGAGCGGGCGATGCGGATCACGATGGTGTCGTCGGGCCGGACCACGACCCAGGCGCCGACCTCGGGCGAGCCGTCGGCGGCGCGGACCACGGCGGGGCCGCCGAAAGGAAGGTCGAAGCCGATTGCGAGACCGGCACCGACCGCGGCCGTGCCGATGACGAAGGCACGGCGGTTGAGCCGCGGCGAAACATGCTTGTTCATGTGGGATTTCCTTACGCGCTTGCGATCGTGTGGATCGCCTCGCGCACCTGCTGGAAGGTGCCGCAGCGGCAGATATTGGTGATGGCCTCGTCGATGTCGGCGTCGGTCGGCTTCGGCTTCTCGTTCAAGAGTGCTGCGACCGCCATGATCATGCCGCTTTGGCAATAGCCGCATTGCGGCACGTCCTGGGCGATCCAGGCTTCCTGCACCTTGTGCAGCGAATTCCCGGATGCGAGCCCTTCGATCGTGGTGATCTTCTTGCCCTCGGCCTCGCTGACCGAAACTCCGCAGGAGCGCATCGCGACGCCGTCGATGTGAATCGTGCAGGCGCCGCATTGTGCAATGCCGCAACCATATTTGGTGCCGGTCAGGCCGGCATTCTCGCGGATCGCCCAGAGCAGCGGCGTATCCGGCTCCACGTCGAGTGTGAAGGTTTTTCCATTGATTGTTAGGTTTGCCATCGCAAGTCCCCTGATTGGCCCAATCCACCGATTGAACTCAGCGGCGCAATGTGTCCGGCAAACTGGAACCGTTCAAATCAAGAGTCCGCGGGGTGGCCGGGATGCATGGCCCTCCTGCTTGAAAGTATGGACCGGGGCGTTGTTTTGCCTCATCCCTTCTCAATCGATTCGGGTTGGCACCTCTTCCGTGGGCGCCAATCTACGGCTTGAGGCGACGTCCGGCCGTGAACGCTGGTTCCGGGCCGCATCGCCGCTGCACAGCGGCGACAGTTTGTCACTTTTGCCGGGGTGCAAGACGCAGGCGCTTTGATACACTGCGCCGCCGCCAACAGGAGTTCCATGAACGTGCCGAGTCCCTGCAACGTACTGATGCTCTACCCGCTGTTCTCGGCGGAGTCCTTCTGGACCTTTGGCGAATCCTGCAAAGTGTTGGGCGTCAAGCGCCCGGCCGCCCCTCTGGGCCTGATCACCGTTGCCGCGATGCTGCCCGAGAGCTGGACGGTCCGGCTGATCGATTGCAACACGGCGCCCCTCGGCGACGACGATCTCGCCTGGGCCGACGTCGTCTTCACCGGCGGAATGCTGCCGCAGCAGGCCGACACGCTGCGTCTGATCGAGCTCTGCCGCGCGGCGGGCAAGCCGGTGGTGGTCGGCGGGCCCGATCCCACCTCGAGCCCCCACATCTACGAGCGGGCCGACTTCCGGGTGCTCGGCGAGGCCGAGAGCGTCATCGACCAATTCATCACAGCCTGGGACAGCGGCGCACGGTCCGGCGTCTTCACCGCGCCGAAATTCCAGGCCGACGTCACCAAGACGCCGGTGCCGCGTTTCGACCTGCTCAAGTTCGACGACTATCTCTATCTCGGTGTGCAGTATTCCCGCGGATGTCCGTTCACCTGCGAGTTCTGCGACATCATCGAACTCTATGGACGCGTCCCACGGACCAAGACGAACGAGCAGATCCTGCGCGAGCTCGATACGCTCTACCAAATGGGCTATCGCGGCCATCTCGACTTCGTCGACGACAATTTCATCGGCAACAAGAAGTCGCTGCGGCTGTTCCTGCCCCAGCTCGCCGAATGGCAGCGCGTCCACGGCTATCCGTTCGAATTCTCGACCGAAGCCTCGGTCAACCTCGCCGACGATCCGGAGCTCTTGGAGTTGATGGGGGCGGCCAATTTCTTCGGCATCTTCGTCGGCATCGAAAGTCCGGATCCGGCGACCCTGGTCGCGATGCGGAAGAAGCAGAACACCCGGCGCAACATCGCCGAGAGCATTCACAAGATCTACGCCGCCGGCATTCTCGTCACTGCGGGTTTCATCGTCGGCTTCGACAATGAGAAGGTCTCGATGGCGGAGTCCATGATCGAGTTCATCGAGGAGGCCGCGATCCCCGTCAGCATGGTCGGCCTGCTCTATGCCTTGCCGAACACGCAGCTGACGCGCCGGCTGGAGCGCGAAGGCCGGCTCCACGCGGGCCACGATGTGGCGCCGACCATCGGCGCCGATCAGTGCACGGCCGGGATCAACTTCGATCCGGTGCGCCCGCTGCGCGACATCCTGATGGATTACAAGCGGGTGCTTGAGCACATCTACAGCCCGGCTGCCTATGCAGGTCGCGTCGACCGCTTGATGACGCTGCTCGACCGCTCGCGGCAGCGCCACGAGCTCGCGGAAGGCGATATCCGCGCCAAGCTCGGCGCGATGGAGACGGTGCACCGTGTGGTCAGCACCCTTCCCGAGGCGCGCGGGCCGCTGTGGCAGACCTTCATGAACTGCGCCAAGCGCGACACGTCATCGGCGCGCATCGCCGTGCAGATGATCGCCGCCTACGCCCATCTCGGTCCGTTCTCGCGCAAGGTCATCGCTGCGATCGATGCGCGCCTGGCGGCGCTGGACAACGAGACCGTTACCCCGGCGACCGACGTGACGGCGGCCTGACACCCGGCTGGAGAGCTTACTTCACCGCCAGTCGCAGGAAGCTCATCACGCTGCCGAGCGCGGCAAAGCCTGCGCCGAGCGCCAGCGCCAATGTCGCGCCGTCGTGGCCCGCGAGTGCGAAGCAGGCCGCGGCGAGCGCGGCGCCGGTGGTCTGGCCGGTCAGGCGCGCGGTGGCGACGATGCCGGAGGCGCTGCCGCTGCGATGCGGCGGCGCGCTCGACATCACCGCCTTCATGTTCGGCGCCTGGAAGAAGCCGAACCCCATGCCGCAGATCACCATCCGCCAGATGATGTCGGCAATGGCGGGATTGGCCGGCAGCATCGCGAGCAGCGCCATGCCGAGGCCGAGCAGCACGAGGCCGATGCCGCCGAGCAGGCCGACCGCGTGGCGGTCCGACAGGCGTCCGGCGATCGGCGCCATGATGCCGACCACCAACGGCCACGGCGTCATGAAGAAGCCGGTCTCGACCTGCGAGCGCCCGAGCACGTCCTCGAAGTAGAACGGCAGCGAGACGAAGGCGAGGCCCTGCACGGCAAAGGAGCAGACCGCTGTCGCCGCCGACAGCGCGAACATCGGCCGGCTGAACAGGTCGATCGGCAGCATCGGCGCGGGATGGTCGGCGTGGCGGCGCGTCAGGATGAAGCCGAGCGCGAGCGCCGAGACCAGCTCGATGCCCACGGCCACCGGCGACAAATTGTGCGCGGCGCTGCCGATGCCGGTGATGAAAAGGCCAAGGCAGGCCGACGCCAGGATCGCGCCGAGAAAGTCAAAGCCATGATCGGCGCGCGGTGTGTTCGGCAGCATCGCAAAGCCGATGCCGATCGCGACCAGGCCGAACGGGATGTTGACGGCGAACAGCCACGGCCACGGGCCGAGCGCGAGGATGGCGGAGGCGATCGAGGGTCCGAAGGTGAAGGCGGTCGCGACCACCAGCGCGTTGTGGCCGAAGCCGCGGCCCAGCATCCGGCCCGGATAGACGAAGCGCACCAGCGCCGTGTTGACGCTCATGATGCCGCTGGCCCCCAAGCCCTGCAGCGTGCGCGCGAGAAGCAGGCTGTCCAGCGACCACGCCACCGCGCAGAGCAGCGAGGCGACGGTGAACAGGATCAGGCCGCCGAGATAGATGCGCTGGTGCCCGACGATCTCGCCGAGCGCCCCGAGCGGCAACAGCGTCGCCACCAGCGCGATCTGATAGACGTTGACGACCCAGACCGATTGCTCGGGCGTGACATGCAAGTCGGCGGCAATCGCAGGCAGGGCGATGTTGGCGATCGCGGTGTCGAGCGAGGCCATCGCGAGCGCGGTGAAGATCGCCGCGATGGCCCAGCGCCGCTGCGCGGCCGGCAGGCCATCGGACGTGGTGTGATCGGGCTCGCGCGCCGCGGCAGGTAACGTGATTGTCATTCTCTTATTGTCATTGCCTGGCGTGTTGCTCCGGCGGCGTGGCCAAAAGGGGCTTTCGGCATGTACTACGGCCGGGCGGCCTGCCACAGAGACAAGCACGCATGCAGTGTATGCGCGCCGTCCGCGGCTGTGCGCTCAGACAAAAAGTGCGAAAACAACCCCATGCACAGTAGAGATGGGCTTGATCGACAAGGGATTTTCAAACTGCACCCGGGATGACACCCGTCGTCGCCGCGACGTTGACACGTCGGGCAAAACACCGGCAAAATACTATGCTGCCAGCGAGGGGTCACAAGGCCCGCATAGGTTCGCTTGAATGCGCGATGTCCGCTTCGCGAGCAAGTTCAGCGCATCCGCTCATCTCATCGCCACGCGCCCAACTGACCGGATGCTCGCTGTCGTCAACTGATCCGGACGACGTCAGCTCGTTGAGCTCATCGCGCCACCTCTCGCCCGCGTAGTCCCGGGCAGCGTCAGCGCCGAACCTGATCGCAAATCGTCGCTTGTCTGCGGTCGATGCCGCCGCGATCACCCGAGGTGCGGGCCTGCCTGTTATCTCGATTGCGATGTGGCCGAGCGGCACATCTACTTCGCCGTTAGCCTATGAATTCGCACGACCGCGCCAGGAGAGGGGACCTCTTCCCTAACGGGAAGACAGAGCGCGCATTCATCTGTTGATGGCGATGTTGAACAGCGCGCCAGACCGCGGCGCGGCCTTCGAACTGGAGTTCCGTCGGGATGGACCAGACGTGCTTCGGCCGATGCTCCGGTGCCGGCTATGCCGTACCGGTTGATTTAATTTGACTTTTGCGCAGGGTCAAAATTATATAGTTAATATATTTAATTATTTAATAATTATAGACAGTTATTTCGATCTAAGCGTGTTCTGATCGAGGACTGTAACCATGCGAGCAGGCTGGGCCATTCGCTCCATTGGAGTTGCTGTCGAGGGAGGCGTGATCCATGCGCCGACCAATTGAGACTGCACCGAGGAACGGAGAAGGCATCTGGGTGGAAGATGCGACCGGGGCTGTTGAGGTCGGCCATTGGTCATCGGAGGCAGGCAAATGGGTCTGGCAGGACGGCTCTCCAATCAATCCTGCGCCGACCCATTGGTGTCCCGTGATCGAGGATGTCGATCCAGAGGAGGAACGATCGGGCAGTTGGCTTATGGCGGTGGCAATTTTTGTTCCCGTCATCCTCGTTGGGGCTTCCTTGCTCGGGGTGTTCGAGCCATTCCACCCGCAACCCTTTCCGGACATGACGCGCGCCGGCGACGAGAGCGCCCTCAGCCTCGATCAGCGGCCGGAAATCACCACCGGATCGCTAGCTCTCCTTCAGCGCGAAACGGCCGGAGCTCTGATGCAGGCGGAGCCGGCAAGCGTGGTGCGACCACAGCCGCGGCTGGACGAAGAGGCTCCGCGCAGTGAAGCGCTCGCCAACGAGCTGGCCGAGGCGAACAGAGAGCTCGACGAGGCAGTCCAGCGCACGCAGACGGCGGAACTCGCCGGTGAGGAGCTGCGGAAATCACTTCAACAGGAGCAAGCCCACAGCGCCGAGCTCGCGAACGAACTTGCCGGAGCCCGCCGCGAGATCGATGCCGGTAAGGCACAATCCCGCAACGCGGACGATGTGGCCGCGCAGCAGAGAGAGGCGGCGGCGGGAGAGATCGCAGAACTGCAGCAGTCCCTACAACAGGAGCGGCAAAGAAGCGGCCTCCTCGTGAAGCAGGCGAACACCGCGCAGGCAGCAGCGGCGAACGCGGAGCAAGAACGCTACGAGGCGCAGGCACGCGCCGCCGCACTCGCGAGCGAACTTGCCGGAATTCCTCGCGGATCGCTCATGGCGGAAGCTGCGGCCGCGGAACAAACGGAGGCGGCGGAGCGGGAGATCGCAGAGCTGCGGCAGTCTTTGCAAGATGAGCAGCGGAAGAACGCCGACCTTGTCGCCGAGGCCAAAGCGGCGAAGGCGGCAATGGCCAATGCCGAACAACAACGTCGCGCTCTCGAAGAGGCCCAGGCGCACGCCGCCACGCTGGAAAGAGAACTCGCTGAAACGCGCCGTGAGATCGAAACCCGAAACGTGCAATTGCGCGAGGCGAACGATGCGACCTCGCAGCAGAGACAGGCCGCAGACCGAGAGATTGCTGAACTGCGGCAGTCGTTGCAACAGGAGCGGAGCGCGACCGAAGCCAAGCAAAGAGACCGCGCATCGGCATGGGCCCCCACCGATGCGCGCCTTCCGGTGGAGCAAGCAAATGAAGCCCCGATCTTGCCGGCGACGCAGAACGTGGAAGTGACCGCAGCGGAGCCGCCGACAGCCGCAAACCAAAACGACGCGGATGCCCGATTGATCCCGCGCGCCAGGGCGTTGCTCGACCAGGGAAATATCGGTGCGGCGCGCATCGTCCTCGAGCTTGCGGCTGAGAAGGACATTGCGCAGGCAAGTTTCATGCTCGCGGAAACATATGATCCGGCGATTTTAGCCGCCTGGGGTACCTATGGAACGCGCGGCGAAGCGGCCAAGGCGCGTGAGCTCTACGCGAAAGCACACCGGGGCGGTATTCGCGAAGCGAAGGAACGGCTGGATGCGCTGCAGCGCTGAGAATGGGCTCGTTGCATTTCGGCGGGACGAAAGGTTGTGGTGGCTGATTCAGAAGGGAACGACATGAACAAGGCGCCAAAGTCACTCTCGTTGCTCCTGCTCACTTGGTTGGTGCCGGTTGCGATGATGCTTCAAACGGCCTGCTTGGAAGCGCAAACCGCGAGAAATACCAGGGCCGATGCTCAGCTCGTCCGACGGCCGCTCCCGCAAGAGAATGAAAAGGACCGGATGAATGCCTGGACGGTCGGGCTCGCCGGCGGCCTGCTCGAGGGAGCGCCGATCCGCCTCGCCGCCGAAATGGCGCGCGTCGTCGACGACGGAGCAGACCTGCATCTTCTGCCGATCGTCACCCGGGGCGCCACCGACAATCTGAATGCGCTACTCTATTTGCGTGGCGTCGATACCGCCATCATCAATTCCGACGCGCTCGAAGAATATCAGGCTCAGGCGCCGCAGATCCGAAGCCGCATCACGTATCTGCTCAATCTCTTTCCATCCGAGCTGCACATTTTCGTGCGACCGGAAATCGCGAGCCTGCAGGATCTTGCCGGCAAGAAGGTGAACTTCAACACCCTGGGCACCGCAGCTGCCTATTCAGGACCACTGATCTTCAGCCGTCTCGGCATCGACGTCGACAAGACATTCATTCCGCATCAGGTCGCCCTGGAACAGATGCGCAAAGGCGAGATGTCGGCCGTCGTGTTCATCACGTCGAAACCCGTCGACGCCTTCGTAAAGGGCCGCTGGGAGGCCGGATTCAAGTTCCTCCCGGTGCACTACGACAGGAAGTTCGAGGACTATTATCTGCCTGCGACCTTGGACCCCAATGAGTATCCCAATCTGATCAAGCAAGGCGAGCGGGTCTCGACCATCGCGGTGCCGACGGCGCTCGTTGCGTTCAACTGGCCGCCACGCTCCAATCGCTATCAACGTGTGGCACGCCTTGTCGAGTACCTGTTCTCGCGAATCGACCGCCTGCAGGCTCCGGGCTTCGATCCGAAATGGCGGTCGATCAATCTCGCGGCATCCGTTCCCGGGCTTACCCGCTTCCAAGCCGCGCAGGAATGGCTGGATCGCAAGGCGCGCAGCGTACAGGCGGGGCCATGAAGACTGCCGCTCCTCGGCTCGCCGTCGCCTTGAATGTCGCCTGCGGAATCGCTTACGCGCAAAACACTGGCGATCCCATGGAAACACTTCGGGCTTGTTCGGCGATGGAGGGGCAAGCCCGGCTGGAATGTCTGCAAGACTTATCACGTAAGATCCCACCGCCAAGTCGGCGGGGGGCAGATGACGGCTGGCTGGTCAGCGAGACCACTTCGCCGGTGGATTATCTGCCGATCGTCACCGCCACCACCTCATCCGTTAGCGGCTCTGATGGCGCCGCGATGCAACTCGCAATCCACTGCCGCAGAGGCCGCACGGAAGTCGTAGTCACCGGACCGGCGTTGTCACGCAGTGCCAACGAATACGTCATCTCTTTTCGGCTGAATGCGGATACGCCAATGCAACTCACGGCATCGTCGCCCTCATTCGGCTCCGGAGTCGCTTTCGGGGGCGACGTCGTAAAGTTGCTGAGCTCGCTACCCGACGACGGTCACATCGTTGTGCGCCTTTTCACCCGCGCTGGTCCGGTGCAAGACGGACAATTCCTGCTCAGCGGATTCGAAAATGTGCGCAAGAAAATGGCGGCTGCATGCAAATGGCCCCATGCCGTCGCCAGACCAGCAAGGTGATGGGCAGGGAAAATGGGAGATACGAGATGATCAATCCAAAATGGGCGATGGCAGTCATCAGCGGACTGGCGATGCTGCTTCTGATCGGACCAAGCGCGCAGGCGCAGCAGGACAACCAGTTGATTCCGCAGCTGCGTGAGAAGAGCCAAGCGAGCAACCCGAAGCATCCGGCTCGACAGAAGCAGGTGAGCAAGCCGGCGCAGAATCAGGCGATCAAGCAGGAAGCTGCGAACAACACGAAGATGGCTGAGGCGACGAAAGCCGAGAGCGCCAGGAAGCCGCACCGGCTGATCCTGCAGGTCAATTCCAACGAACCTGCGATGATGAACCTCACACTCAACAATGCGACCAACGTCGCGCAATACTATCGCGATCTCGGTGAACCAGTGTCGATCGAGGTCGTCACCTTCGGTCCCGGCCTTCACATGCTGCGCGATGACACCTCGCCGGTGAAGCCGCGCATCGAGGTGCTCGCGATGAGCCATCCCGAAATCTCCTTCAAAGCTTGCGGCAATACCCAGGAAAACATGCGCAAGGCGGAGAACAAGGATATCACCGTGATTCCACAAGCCACGGTCGTCAAATCCGGTGTCGTCCGCGTCATGGAGCTGCAGGAGCAGGGCTGGAGCTACGTCAAACCGTGAGGTCCGACGGCAAACCGGGCATGGCGTGCCTTTCTCGGGCCGACCGGATTCGGGCCAGGGGAATCGCATATGGTGTCCACGCTGCGGCGGCATCCGCACTGGGCTCCCTCTCCCGCTTGCGGGGGAGGGCTGGGGTGGGGGGTGTCTCCGCGGCGGGATTGTCGAAAAATGCGGAGCTGTCCCTGGGCGGCAAGAGCCCACCCGCCGCGCTCGGGACGATGCTTCGCATCGCCCGGGACGCGTCGGCCTCTCCCGCAAGCGGGAGAGGCGGAGCAAGCCCGCGAAAAGTCCTCCTAAAATCCATATGCGATAGCCCTGGGATTCGGGAGTCCGCCTCCTAGAACTGATACCGCCTTAGTCCTCCGTCCACCGGGATCACCGTACCCGTGATGTAGCGCGCCACCGGTGAGGCCAGGAACACTGCGAGCGCCGCGAGATCCTCCGGCTCGCCCCAATAGCCGACTGGGATCTCTTCCTCCGCGAAGCGCTCGCGATAATCCGGCGGGTAGTTGCGGCGGATCTGCTCGCTCATGATGCGGCCGGGCGGGATGCAGTTGATGGTGATGCCGTGCGCGCCGATCTCGCGCGACAAGCCCTTGGCCCAGGCGTGCACGGCGGCTTTCGCGGCGAAGGCGGCGTTGAGGCCTTCCGGCTCGGACTTTCCGGTGATGTTGACGATGCGGCCCCATTTGCGTTCGATCATCTGCGGCAGCAGCGCATGCGCGATGCGGCGGTAGCTGGTGAAATTCAGCGCGATCGCCTCGTCCCATTTGCTGTCGGGCGCATCGACGGGGAGGGGACGGCTGCCACCGGCATTGTTGACGAGGATGTCGACATGGCCGAGCTCCTTGATTGCAAACGCCGCGATCCTCTCCGCCGCGTCCTTCGCCATCACGTCCTGCTCGAACGGCGTTATCAGCCCGCCGCCGACTTCTTTCACCAGCTCGGCGAGCAGATCGGTCCGCCGCGCGACGCCAACGACGCGCACGCCTTCGGCAGCAAGGCCCTTGGCGATGGCGCGGCCGATGCCGATGCTTGCGCCCGTGACGACTGCGGTTTTCGATTTGAGCCCGAGGTCCATGGTCACACGCTCTCTTGTTGTTTCTTGGCTGTTGCTTTCGTTTCCTGCCCCGTCCCGCGGGCTTTGCGAATTGCCCGACCGGGACGAGCAGTGGTAACCAAGAGCTTCGGCGAAGGAAACACGAAAAAGAAAAGGCATCAGCGATGGTCTGGGACCCGCAGCAATATCTGAAGTTCTCCGGTCACCGGCTCCGGCCCGCCGTCGACCTGTTGATGCGGATTCCGGATTTCGCTCCGCGCGCGATCGCCGATCTCGGTGCCGGCGCCGGCAATGTGACAAAACTGATCAGGGAGCGCTGGCCGGATGCCATCGTGACCGGGGTCGAGGGCTCGGCCGAGATGGTCGCGGCCGGCCGCAAGGCCGCGCCCGACGTGGAATGGTCACATGAAGACCTCGGCCATTGGCGTCCAGCGAAGCAGTATGACCTGATCTATTCCAATGCCGCACTGCACTGGCTGCCCAATCATGCGGCACTATTTCCGTCGGTGATGGAGAAGGTGACGCGTGGGGGCATGCTTGCGGTGCAGATGCCGCGCAATTTTACCGCGCCGTCGCATGTGCTGATCGGCGAGACCGCGCTGAACGGTCCCTGGCGGTCCAAGGTCGAGCATCTCGTCACCCCGCCGCCGGTCGAAGGGCCGGCCTTCTATCACGACCTGCTCGCGCCGCTCTCGCAAAATATCGACATCTGGGAAACTGAATATCTGCAAGTGCTCGAAGGCGAGAACCCCGTGAAGGAGTGGACCAAGGGGACCTGGCTGACGCGCTATCTCGATGTCTTGCAGGGTGATGAGAAGGCTGCGTTCGAAGCGGCCTATGGGATGCGCGTCGCAAAGGCCTATCCGAAGAATGCGGCGGGGCAGACGCTGTTCCCGTTCCGGCGCCTCTTCATGGTCGCCCAGCGCAAAAACTGATGGCACTGCCGCAATGCGGCAAAAGCGCTCGTTTCCTTGGACTGAAGCGGGTGCCGGGTTGCGCGTCCGGCAGCGGTCAAGTTAGCTTGGCTGCGGCAAATTGGGCTTAGGTCTAGTTGTTCGGGTGGCGGATTGCTGCCACTACTGACCTGAAAAACAAAAAGACCCAGTTTAGACAGGTTGTTGGGAGGTTACTTTATGCGCAAGCTGCTTCTTGCAGTCGCCGCCGCGGCTATTCTCTTGGCCCCTGCCGTCGCCCAGGCTCAGAATCCCATCGTCATCAAGTTCAGCCACGTCGTCGCCAATGACACCCCGAAGGGCAAGGGCGCGCTGAAGTTCAAGGAGCTCGCCGAGAAATACACCGACGGCAAGGTCAAGGTCGAAGTCTACCCGAACTCCACGCTCTACAAGGACAAGGAGGAGATCGAGGCACTTCAGCTCGGCTCGGTGCAGATGCTCGCGCCGTCGACCGCGAAATTCGCGCCGCTCGGCATCAAGGAATTCGAGGCGCTCGACCTGCCCTGGCTGTTCAGGGATGAACAGACCTACGCCAACGCGATGAAAGGCACGGTCGGCAAATGGCTGTTCCAGAAGCTCGAGGCCAAGGGCATCACCGGGCTCGCTTATTGGGACAACGGCTTCCACATGCTCTCCGCCAACCGCCCCCTGCTGAAGCCGACCGATTTCCAGGGGCTTAAATTCCGCATCTCCGGATCGAAGATCGCCGACCAATATCTTCGCATCATGGGTTCAATCCCGCAGATCATGGCGTTCTCCGAAGTCTACCAGGCGCTGCAGACGGGCGTGGTCGACGGCTGCGAGAACACGGCGTCCAACTACCTGACGCAGAAGTTCTACGAGGTGCAGAAGGACATCACCGTGTCCTATCACGCGCATCTGCAATATGCCGTCATCGTCAACGCGAAATTCTGGTCGGGCCTGCCGCCCGACATCCGCACCCAGCTTGACAAGGCGATGGCGGAGGCGACCGACTACACCAACTCGATCGCGCGCCAGGAGAACGAGGACGCGCTGGCCGAGATCAAGAAGACGGGCAAGACCAATCTGCATTATCTCACCGACGCCGATCGCAAGGCGTGGCAGGAGGCGATGCAGCCGACCTACAAATGGGCGAAGGGACGGGTCGGGCAGGAGGTGCTCGATCTCCTCGCCAAGGAACTCGACGTCAAGATGAACTGACGGCCGCGCCCTACTAAGAACAACAACAACGGTCGGGGGTGATCGCACTCCCGGCCGTTTCGCTCTTGAATGGACGAGCCAATGCTGGGGGGACCAAGTTGCTGCGTGTGCTGAATCGGGTGCTCGATCATCTCGAGGAATGGCTGATCGCGACGATGATCGCGGCTGCGACGTCGCTCATCTTCGTCGCGGTGCTGCATCGTTACGGCGCCGGCCTGTCGATCGATATCGCCAGATGGGCGGAAGCCCGCAATCTGGCCGTCCTCGCCGTTCCCGCGCGCGCGACGTTCAGCTGGCTTGCCTCGCTCGACCTGTCCTGGGCGCAAGAGCTCTGCATCTACATGTTCATCTGGATGGCGAAGTTCGGCGCCGCCTACGGCGTGCGCACCGGCATCCATGTCGGCGTCGACGTGCTCGTCAACATCCTTCCGGGCGGATCGCGCCGCCGCGTCATCACCTTCGGGCTGTTGTGCGGCGCGCTCTTCACCGCCATCGTGAGCTATTTCGGCGCCGCGTTCGTCAACCAGATGTGGCAGACCGGCCAGCAGTCCAACGATCTCGAAGCGCCGATGTGGGTGGTGTATCTCACCATCCCGCTCGGCTCCGGCTTGATGTGCTTCCGCTTCCTCCAGGTCGCGTGGTCGTTCTACCGCACCGGCGAGCTGCCGCATCACGACATGGCGGGCGTCGAGGGCGTCGAGGCGGACCCGGTGCATCCGGCCCCGGTCACACCCAGCCAGGTTGTCCGGGACGAGCGTAGCCCGCTCGGCTGGATCCTGATGCTGCTGCCGGTCCTGATCGTCGCCCTGTGCTTTGCGCATGCCGGCCACGTCATCACGCTGCCGCATGGCCTGCGCGTCGTCATCGTGTTCGCACTTCTGCTCTCGTTGATGCTGACGGGCATGCCGATCTCGATCGCGCTGGGTCTCACCGTGCTCAGCTTCATGTTCACGCTGACCGATGTGCGAACGGAATCGGTGGCGCTGAAGCTGTTCACCGGCATCGAGAATTTCGAGATCATGGCGATCCCGTTCTTCATCCTTGCCGGCAACTTCCTGACCCATGGCGGCGTGGCGCGCCGGATGATCACGTTCGCGACCGCGCTGGTCGGCCATTGGTACGGCGGTCTCGCTTTGTCGGGCGTGGTCGCTTGCGCGCTGTTCGCGGCAATTTCCGGCTCGTCGCCGGCGACCGTGGTGGCGATCGGTTCGGTGATCCTGCCTGCGATGGTCGCGCAAGGGTTTCCGAAGCGGTTCGGGGCGGGGGTGATCACGACATCGGGCTCGCTCGGCATTCTCATTCCGCCGTCGATCCCGATGGTTCTCTACGCCGTCTCCACCAACAGCTCGGTCGGCAAGCTCTTCATCGCCGGCATCGTGCCGGGATTCGTCCTCGCCACGCTGCTCGGCGCCACAACGTTCTATCGTGCCTGGCGCAACGACTATCCGCGGATGCCGAAGGCCACGTTCCTCCAGCGTCTGGATGCGTTCCGCAAGTCGATCTGGGGCATCCTGCTGATCGTGATCGTGATCGGCGGCATCTACAGCGGCTTGTTCACGCCGACCGAAGCTGCGGCCGTCAGCGCGGTCTACGCCTTCATCGTCGCGGTGTTCATCTACAAGGATCTGAAGCTGCGCGACGTGCCGCGGGTGCTGCTGTCATCGGCGAACCTTTCGGCGATGCTGCTCTACATCATCACCAACGCCGTGCTGTTCTCGTTCCTGATGACCTACGAGAACGTGCCGCAGGCGCTGGCGCAATGGATGATCGACCAGGGCTTGGGGTGGATCGGCTTCCTGCTCGTCGTCAATCTGTTGCTGCTGCTGGCGGGCAACGTGATGGAGCCGTCCTCGATCATCCTGATCATGGCGCCGATCCTGTTTCCGGTCGCGGTCAAGCTCGGCATCGACCCGATCCATTTCGGCATCCTGATGACGGTCAACATGGAGGTGGGGCTGTGCCATCCGCCCGTCGGCCTCAATCTCTACGTCGCCTCAGGCATCGCCAAGATGGGCATCACCGAGCTCACCGTCGCGGTGTGGCCTTGGCTGTTGACCATGCTGACGTTCCTGGTGATCGTGACCTATTGGCCCGGCCTGTCGTTGTGGCTGCCGACGCTATTGGGGATGTAGCGGCTTAACCCCGTCTCGTTCTGGGGAGAGGGCAAATCGTAGCCCGGATGGAGCGCAAGCGTAGTCCGGGACTTTCCCTCGAAACCCCGGATTGCGCTTCGCTCGATCCGGGCTACGGTTCGCTCCTTCCTCCGATGGCAATCAACCGCGAGATGCGGTTAGATGGCCGCGACAGGCCGGAGAACAGACATGACAGAATCCAGCAGCGAGCCGAAAAGCGCAACGCCGTCCGTCATCGCGCAACACGAGGCCATGCTGAACGCGCTGCCGTTCTCCGACACGCGGGATTTCGACGATGCGGCGCGCGGCTTTCTCGGCACGATCGAGAACGCGACGGTCACACATCCGCAGGGGCGGACGGTCTGGAGCCTTGCGCCCTATGGCTTCCTCGCCGAGCAAGAAGCGCCGCCCACAGTCAATCCGAGCCTGTGGCGGCAGTCGCGGCTCAACATGCATCACGGCCTGTTCGAGGTCGTGCCGGGCGTCTATCAGGTGCGCGGGCTCGACATCGCCAACATGACGCTGATCGAGGGCGACAGTGGCGTCATCGTCGTGGATACCCTGACCTCGATCGAGGGCGCGCGCGCCGCGCTCGATCTTTACTTCAGGCATCGTGGCAAGCGCCCGGTCGCGGCCGTCATCTTCACGCACACCCACACCGATCATTGGGGCGGCGCGCGCGGCGTGCTGGAGGAGGATGCGCTGGCGACTAGCCGCGTGCCGATCATCGCGCCGAACCTGTTCATGGAGCACGCCGTCTCCGAGAACATCATCGCGGGACCGGCGATGCTGCGCCGGGCCCAGTACCAGTTCGGCCCGTTCCTCGCCAAGGGCGCGCGCGGGCAGGTGGATTGCGGCCTCGGCAAGTCGATGGCGGCAGGCTCGGTCGCGCTGCTGCGCCCGACCGATTTGATCATGGCCACCGGCGAGAGGCGCGTCATCGACGGCGTCGAGTTCGAATTCCAGATGGCGCCCAACAGCGAAGCTCCGGCGGAGATGCATTTCTTCGTCCCGCGCTACAAGCTTCTGAACCTCGCCGAGAACTGCACCCACAATTTCCACAATCTGCTGCCGTTCCGCGGCGCCGACGTGCGCGACGCGCTGGCCTGGTCGAAATATCTGGGCGAGGCCCTGCTGCTCTGGGACGGCAAGGCCGAGGCGATGTGCGGCCAGCATCACTGGCCGGTGTGGGGGAGGGATCGGATCGGCACCATGATCCGGCAGCAGCGCGACCTCTACAAATTCGCGCACGACCAGACCATCCGCCTGATGAACCACGGCCTCACCGCCGCCGAGATCGCCGAGACGATCCAGCTGCCGAAGAGCCTGGAGGCCGCCTGGCACGGCCGCGGCTATTACGGCCACATCCGGCATAATGTGAAGGCGATCTACCAGAAATATCTCGGCTGGTACTGCGCCAATCCGGTCAATCTCGACCCGCTGCCGCCAGTGGAGTCAGGCAGGAAGTATGTCGAGTACATGGGTGGCGCGGATGCCATTCTGGCGCGGGCGCGGACGGATTTCGATCAGGGCGAGTTTCGTTTCATCGCGCAAGCGCTCAGCCATCTCGTCTTCGCCGAGCCGGACAATCAGGCGGCGCGCGCGTTGCTGGCTGACACGTTGGAGCAGCTCGGTTATGCCGCCGAAAGCGCGACCTGGCGCAACGCCTATCTGTTCGGCGCCCAGGAATTGCGCCAGGGCATGCCGAAGGTGTCGGCGCGCCCGCCGATGCCGCGCGAGACGCTGGCCGCATTGCGCACCTCGCAACTCTGGGACGTGCTCGGCATTCGCCTCAACGGCCCGAAAGCGGAAGGCAAGCACATCGTGCTGAACTGGCGTTTTTCCGACACCGGCGAGACCTTCGTTCTCAATCTGGAGAACTCTGCGCTGACCTACACCGAGGGCGTGCAGGCGGACGGCGCCGATGCCAGCTTCATGCTGGCGCGCTCGACGCTCGACGAAGTCATCGCGAAACAGACCAGCTTTCCGGAGGCGGTCGCCGCCGGCAAGATCAAGCTATCAGGTAATCCGATGCGGCTCGCCGAACTGATGGGCCTGATGGACGAATTCCCGCGGATGTTCGAGATCGTCGAGCCGAAGCGGGCGGGGGTGGTGTAGGGCGCCGTTGTCGACTTCTTCCCTTCTCCCCTTGCGGGAGAAGGTGGCGCGAAGCGCCGGATGAGGGGTCTCTCTCCGCGAAGAGCCTTTGGATGTGGAGGCAACCCCTCACCCAAACGAGTTTGTGGCTCTCTCCCACAAGGGGAGAGGGCACATCGATTGGCAGCGGCGTAGAAGGCCTACTCCGCGCTGCTCACCAGCTTGATCCGCGGTGCCTGTTCCTCGGTCAGGCTGCGATAGGCGGCGAGATAGTCCAGTGCCATGCGCCGCGCCGTGAAGCGCGTCTCGAACTGCTTGCGGATCGCGGCGCGGTCGAGCTGCGGCAGGCGCTTGATCACCCCTGCCGCGCTGATGACGTCCTCGACCACGAAGCCGGTCAGGCCTTCGTCGATGATCTCCGGCGCCGAGCCGCGGTTGAAGGCGACGACCGGCGTTCCGCAGGCCATGGCTTCGATCATCACGAGGCCGAACGGCTCTGGCCAGTCGATCGGCAGCAAGAGGCCGAGCGCGCCGCTCAGGAAGTCCGATTTCTCGTGATCGCTGATCTCGCCGATGAACTCCACCAGAGGATTGTTCTCGATCATCGGCCGGATCAGCTCATCATAGTAATCCTGGTCGGCGCGATCGACCTTGGCGGCGATCTTTAGCGGGATGCCGCAATGGGTCGCGATCTTGATGGCGCGGTCGACGCCTTTCTCCGGCGCGATGCGGCCGAGCACGGCGAGATACTCTTGGCGAGCCAGCTTCGGCGTCAGCAGATTCTCCGGCAGGCCGTGGTGGATCGTCGTCACCCAGTTTGCCTGCGGCACCGGTCGCCGCTGCGCATTGGAGATCGAAATGACGGGCATCTTGGTGAAGGTGTTGAAGACCGGCTGATGCTCCGGCAGGTCCAGCCGGCCATGCAGCGTGGTCACGAACGGCGTCGGCTGCCGGTGGAACAGCGACCACGGATAATAATCCAGATGGAAGTGGAGGAAGTCGAACTCCTCATCGTCACATTTCTGCCGCACCCGCTCCAGGAGCACCATGTGCAGCGCATTGGGATCGCGCACGGAACCGTCGAGACGGAGTGCCCGCGGCCATAATGCATCCAGCTTTGCCGAGGTTTGCGAGTCGCCGCTGGCGAACAGCGTCACATCGTGTCCAAGGGCCACCAGCTCTTCCGTCAACCAATGCACCACCCGCTCGGTGCCGCCATACAGCTTGGGTGGAACAGCCTCCGTCAACGGAGCAACCTGCGCGATGCGCATCTCACCATCTCCTTTGTGCGATCATGATCGAAGAGCCCCCGCCAGTACGGCACCGGCAATGCCAGACAAGGGAACGTTCCCGCACTTGCGAAGTTCCTTCCTCCAAACGTTACATATTCGACACGTGCGGGGCCGTCTCGATGCTGCCATCACATCTTCTCAGATCGTCCGCATCCGCATGTCGTGATCGCCCCGCCCGGGAACCGAGGCGAAGCGGTCGATGTTCAGTTCGATCGGTAAACAACATCCGAAAATCATCACGACGGGGTCGGTAGCCATATGGATCAGCTTTCTGGATACGCGCGCAGGCCATTTGCCTTTGTCCTGCGCTATCTCCGGCGTCGTCTTGCGTCGCATCTGGTGATCCTGACCGCTGTCGTGGCAGCCGTTGCCTGCTCCGTGGGCACGCAGTATGGCGTCAAATCCCTGGTCGACAGTCTGTCCGCCGGACCATCACATGGTGGCAGCGTATGGCTGGCATTCATTTTACTCATGTCGCTGATCGCCGCCGACAACTTCCTGTGGCGGATCGCGAGCTGGACGGCGAGCTTCACCTTCGTCCGGGTCACGGGTGATTTACGCCGTGACATATTTCGTCATCTGACCGGTCACGCGCCGAGCTACTTCTCCGATCGCATGCCGGGCATGCTGACGAGCCGCATCACGGCGACCTCGAACGCAGTGTTTACGGTCGAGAACATGTTCGTCTGGAACGTGCTGCCGCCCTGTATTGCCACAGTTGCGGCAATCATGCTGATTGGAACCGTGAGTCCCTATATGGCGCTCGGCCTGATCGTGATCGCCGGTGGCATGGTGATCGCGATGTTCCACCTGGCCGCCGCCGGCAAGCCGCTGCATGACGATTTCGCCGACAAGGCGGCCGTGGTCGACGGCGAGATGATCGACGTGATCAGCAACATGCCGCTGGTGCGCGCTTTCTGCGGCATCAGCCACGAGCATGAGCGCTTCGATGCGACGGTGAACCGGGAGCTCACCGCGCGCGGCCGCAGCCTGCGCTATCTGGAGAAGCTGCGGCTCACGCATGCCGGCGTGACCGTCGTGCTGACGGTGGCGCTGATGGCCTGGGCGATCACGTTGTGGCAGCGGGGCGAGGCGACCACCGGCGACGTCGTGCTGGTCTGCACCCTCGGCCTATCCATTCTCAATGCCACGCGCGACCTCGCGGTGGCGCTGGTCGACGTCACTCAGCACGTCGCGCGGCTGACCGAGGCGATCGCCACGCTGCTGGTGCCGCACGAACTGCGCGATCACCCCGAGGCCGAGCCCCTCGTCAAGAGCGGCGCCGCGATCGCGTACAACAACGTCACCTTCGGCTATCCCGGCGGCGAGAAGATCTTTGAGCGGTTCAGCCTGCGCTTGCAGCCCGGCCAGCGCGTCGGTCTGGTCGGCCAGTCCGGCGGCGGCAAATCGACGCTGTTCACGCTGCTCCAGCGCTTCTACGATACCGACGAGGGCAGCATCACCATCGACGGACAGGACATCTCGAAGGTGACGCAGCTGAGCCTGCGCGAGGCGATCTCGGTCGTTCCGCAGGATATCTCCTTGTTTCATCGTTCCATCCGCGAGAATATCCGCTATGGTCGCCCGAACGCGACCGATGACGAGGTGCTGCGCGCGGCGATCGCGGCGCGCTGCGATTTCGTCGAGAGCCTGCCCGACGGCCTCGACACCATGGTCGGCGACCGCGGTGTGAAGATGTCGGGCGGCCAGCGCCAGCGCATCGCGATTGCGCGCGCCTTCCTCAAGGACGCGCCGATCCTGCTGCTCGACGAGGCGACCGCAGCGCTTGACAGCGAATCCGAGGAGGCGATCCGCGAGGCGCTGTCGCGGCTGATGCGCGGCCGCACGGTGATTGCGATCGCGCACCGCCTGGCGACGCTGCGCAATTTTGATCGCGTGGTGGTGCTCAAGGCCGGTAAGATCATCGAGGACGGCGCGCCCGACCGGCTGATGCAGGCTCACGGTCCCTACCGTGAGCTGGTGACGCAGGAGATGAGCCGGCTCTCGAAGTTCGCCGCGTAGATCCAGCAGTCGCGTTCGTTGGTTGCGTTTCGAATCAAGGCGCAGGGGAGCAGCTCATGGCAGCCGAAACCGTAACCCAGATCATTTCGATATCGCAGGCGGCGGAAGCCGTCGCGGAGCAGACGTTCTACATTCCGATGACGGGACCCGCCGCCCGGCCGCGGCGGTCCCTCAAGCACGACGACACCTTCATCGTGCTCGACAGCCACGGCGACATCGGCGCTTCGGCGGGCGGGCCGGACGGGCTGTTTCACCACGACACGCGCTATCTGGCGCGGCTGGAGCTCGTGCTCGACGATCTCCAGCCGCTGCTGCTCGGCTCGAATCTGCGCGACGACAATTCGGCGTTGACAGTCGATCTGACCAATCCCGACATATACCGTCAGGGCCGCCTCGTGTTCCAAAAGGATCTGCTGCACATCGTGCGCACGATCTTCCTGTGGCGCGGTGCCGCCTATCAACGCATCGGCGTGCAGAACCACGGCGACGCGCGCGCCAGCTTCGAGTTGACGCTGCTGTTCGACAACGACTTCGCCGACCTGTTCGAGGTCCGCGGCGAGCGGCGCCCGCGCCGCGGGACGGGCACGAGCCGGCTGCTCGGCCCGACCGACGTGCTGTTCGGGTATCGCGGCCTCGACGACGCCGAGCGCGCCACCGGCCTGCATTTCGACCCGCGCCCGACGCGGCTGTCGGTCAATGCCGCGACATGGCAGCTCGAGCTCGACCCGCACGAGGCCAGATCGCTGTTCGTCGCCGTCTCCTGCAACCGACCGGTGACGGAAAAGCCGGCGCGGTTCTTCCAGGGCCTCCTGGCGCACCGCCGCGAGATGCGGCAGTCAACCATGGGCGCCGCCAGCATCGAGACCTCCAACAACATCTTCAACGAGGTGCTGTGCCAGGCCATGGCCGACCTCAACATGCTGATGACGGAGACCCCGCAGGGCCGTTATCCCTATGCCGGCATACCCTGGTACTCGACGACGTTCGGCCGCGACGGCCTGATCACTGCGCTACAGATGCTCTGGATCGATCCGCGCGTCGCCAAGGGCGTGCTCAGACGGCTCGCGCATTTCCAGGCGAAGGCGATCGATCCGCTCGCCGACGCCGCGCCCGGAAAGATCCTGCACGAGATGCGCGGCGGCGAGATGGCGGCGCTGGGCGAGGTGCCGTTCTCCCAATATTACGGCAGCGTCGATTCGACCGCGCTGTTCGTCCTGCTCGCCGGAAGCTATTTCGAGCGCACCGGCGACGAGGCCACGTTGATCGAGCTGTGGCCGGCGATCGAGGCGGGGCTCGCCTGGATCGACGGTCCTGGCGATCCCGATCAGGACGGCTTCGTCGAATACCAGCGCGCGACGGAGAAGGGGCTGGCCAACCAGGGCTGGAAGGATTCCTACGACGCGATCTTCCATGCCGACGGCCAGCTCGCGGAAGGCAACATCGCGCTCGCCGAGGTCCAGGGCTACGTCTACGCGGCCAAGCAGCTCGCCGCGCGCTGCGCGCTGCGGCTCGGCAAGCCGGACCGCGTGCGCCAGCTCGAGGCCGAAGCCAAGGCGCTGGCCGAGCGCTTCGAGAAGGCGTTCTGGTGCGAGGAGCTCGGCACCTATGCGCTCGCCCTCGACGGCAGGAAGCGCCCCTGCAAGGTGCGGACCTCGAATGCCGGGCAGGTGCTGTTCAGCGGCATGATCCGCGAGGATCGCGCCCGTCTCGTCGCCGCCGATCTGATGCGGCCGCATTTCTATTCGGGCTGGGGCATCCGCACCGTCGCGCAAGGCGAGGTGCGCTACAACCCGATGTCCTATCATGACGGCTCGATCTGGCCGCACGACAACGCGCTGATCGCGCTCGGGCTCGCGCGCTACGGCCTCAAACATTCGGTGGCACATGTCTTCAAGGGGCTGTTCGACGCGGCGACCTACATGGACCTGCGCCGGCTGCCCGAATTGTTCTGCGGTTTCCGGCGCGAGAAGCGGCGCGGCCCGACGCTCTATCCGGTCGCCTGCGCGCCGCAGGCCTGGGCCAGCGCGACGCCGTTCACGCTGCTGGAGGCGGCGCTGGGCATCGAGTTCGACGTGGCACGCTGTGAGATTCGCCTGCGCAATCCGCATCTGCCGACGTTTCTGAACGAGGTGATCCTGCGCGATCTGCGTCTGGGCGGGTCCAGCGTGGATCTGCGCGTCAGCCGCCACGGCGACGACGTGGCGCTGGAGGTGTTGCGCACGCGCGGCCAGATCCAGGTCTCGATCGTGCTGGCGCGCTAGCGGCGCGCCGTGAGGAGGGTGCGATGCGTGCGATCGGAGCGCTAATCCTGGGCATAGCCATCGTCTCGGGCCTGGCGGTGGCGACCTCGCACGCCGCGGAAGATCAACCCGCGGGCGCGAGCGAAGCGAATGCGCCGGCGACGGCACAGCCGCCGGCCTCGACCGTTCCGGTCACCCCCAAGGATGCCGCCCCGCCGCCCTCGGTGACCATCATCGGCGCAAGCGAGGCGCATGGCGTCCTCGGCCGCGACGTGCGCAGCGCCGCCGGTGAAGACATGGGCCGCATCGTCGACGTCATCGTCGATCGCACCGGTCATGTGCGCGCGGCGGCGATCGATTTCGGCGGCTTCCTCGGCGTCGGCAGCCGCAAGATCGTGGTGGACTGGAACGCGCTGCGCTTCGGCAAGATCGCCAACAAGAAGGACAGCATCACGCTCGAATTGACCAAGGCGCAGGTCGCGGCCGCGCCGGAATACAAGGAAGACACGCCGATCGTCGTGCTCGGCGCGTCCGGCAGCCTTCAACCGCTGCAAGCGATTCAGTGAGGTGTCCGGAGGGCTGACCGCCTGTGCTGTTGTCAAGGAAGCCGAAACATGCAGATCGCGACGGCCGCGTTGACCAGAACAACGTCGCCGCACCGCCGGCTGCAGGCCTTCCGGCACCGTCGCGCCAGAGCCTGCGCGGGCTCGACTGGTTCATCTTCTTCCTCGCCGATGTGCAGACCGGATTCGGTCCGTTCATCGCGGTTTATCTGACGACGCAGAAATGGACCCAGGTCGAGATCGGCCTCGTGCTGTCGATCGGCGGCATCGTCGCCCTGATCGGGCAGATGCCGGGCGGCGCGATCATCGATGCGGCCAAATCGGAACGGCTGGTGGCCGCCCTTGCGATTGCCACCATCGGCTGCTGCGCGCTTGCCTACGCCGCGATGCCGATCTTCCCCGTCGTGGTGACCGCCGCCACCCTGCATGCGATGGCGAGTTGCGTGCTGGGGCCGGCGATTGCGGCGATCAGCCTCGGCCTCGTCGGCCCGATCGCGATCGGCGAGCGTCTCGGCCGCAATGCCCGCTTTGCCTCGCTCGGCAACGGCGTCGCGGCGGCGGTGATGGGCACCGCCGGCTACCTGCTATCGAGCCGCTCGGTATTCCTGGTCACCTTCCTGCTCGCGATCCCGACCCTGATCGCGCTTTCGCGCATCCGCGAGCACGAGGTCGACATTAGACGCTGTCACGGCGAGATGCCGCCTGAAGCCGCGGATCGCGGCGACACCAATGTCTGGCACCTGATCCGGCAGCGTCCGCTGATCGTGTTCGCGCTGAGCGTGCTCTTGTTGCAGCTCGCGAATGCCGCGATGATGCCGCTGATGGCGAGCGCGGTGACGGCGCGGTCGAGCCAGTGGGCGACGGTGCTCGTCGCCTTTTGCATTGTCGTTCCGCAAGCGATCGTGGCGCTGCTGTCGCCGAGCATTGGACGCAAGGCGCAACTCTGGGGCCGGCGGCCGCTGCTCCTGATCGGATTCGGCGCGCTGACGATTCGCGGCCTGTTGTTCGCAACCGTGCGCGATCCCTATCTGCTCGTGCTGGTGCAGGTGTTCGACGGCCTCACCGCGGCCGTGTTCGCAGTGATGATTCCGCTGATCGTCGCCGACGTCGCATTCGGCAGCGGCCACTTCAACCTGGCGCAGGGCATCGTCGGCACGGCGACCGGCATCGGTGCGTCCTTGAGCACCGCGCTTGGCGGCTATGTCAGCGACAAGTTCGGCAACGCCACCGCCTTCATCGGACTGTCCGGCATCGCCGCCACGGGGCTTCTGCTGATTTTGTTCGTGATGCCGGAGACGCGGCGCGCGGGTATGACCGCGACCAAAGAGATGGCCGGCTGAGCGAATTCAGCCGGCCAAGTAGGTGGGGGACGAAAGAGAGATCAGGCGTCCAGATTGTGCAGGCGCTGGCGGTTGCGCAGCACGATTTGGCGGGCGCCGGAGAAGCCCAGGATGCCCTGGGTGTGAAGCTGCGACAGCGCTCGCGACACGGTCTCGAGCGTGAGGCCGAGATAGTCGCCGATGTCGCGGCGGCACATCGGCAGCGCCATCATGCCAGCAACGGCGAGGCGGCGGTCCATTTCGAGCAGGAAGGTCGCAACGCGCTCCATCGCGGTCTTGCGCCCCAGCAGCAGCATGTGGTCCTCGGCGTGGCGCAGCTCGGAAGCCGTCATGGCCCAGAGCTTGCGGGCGACCTGGACGTCGATGCCGGCGGCCTTCTCGAGGCTGGCGCGCTTCACGAGGCGCACGGTGGTGTCGATGATGGCTTCGGCGGCGAGGCGGTGAGTGGCGCCGGATTCGAGCCCGAACACGTCGCCGGGAAGATGGAAGGCACCGATCTGGCGGCGGCCGTCGGAGAGAAGCTTGTAGCTGCGCACCGCGCCGGTGATGACCTGATAGACATATTCGGCCGGCTCGTCCTCGCCATAGATCTCCTCGTCCTTGCGGTAGGAGAACTCCGTGGCGACGAGGCCGACATGGCCCGTGATCGCGCCGAACTGGTCGGTGACGGGATGGGCAGGAGCAATCTTGCCACCAATCTGGGTATTGATTGCCTTGGTGTTGATCGTCTGGGTCAGCATCTGCGCCATCTCCGTTGTGATGACGCATTGGTACGCGGTATCGGGGGCTTCGAAAATTTCGAGCGATATCTTAAGGGGGTTGCCTTACGTAGAATCCCGTAGGTCAGGCGTGGCGGTGGTCCTGGATGGCGCGGCGGATGCGCTTGAGCAGGTTTTCGTCGAGAAGCGGCTTCAGGACCACGTCTTTCACCCCGGCCGCGGCCGCCCGGGCCGAGATGTTCTCGTCCGGATAGCCGGTGATCAGGATCACGGGGGTCTCGCCGTCGGACTGGCGCAGCCGGCCGGCGAGCTCGATGCCGTTGATGTCGGGCATCTTGTAGTCGATCACGTAGCAGTCCGCGCCCGGAGCGCCGCCCGCGTTGAGCAGGGCTGTGCCGCTCCTGAAGGTCCGCACGGCAAAGCCGTCGGTCTCCAGCAGGAACCGCAGGGATCCCAGGACGGCGGCATCGTCGTCGACCACATAGACGGTGGGTTTTGTGGGAGACGACGGCCGCGCATGGTGTGAGCTGACCTCGATCATGCTGCTTGACTAGCACGGGTCTCGCCAAGGGCCTTGACCTGCCTCAAGGCTACCTGGCTCAATCGTTGAGCATGCCGGCGCGCATCGCCATGCGGACCAGCTCCGAGAGGCTGCCCGCCTGCATCTTGGTCATCACATTGGCCCGGTACACCTCGATGGTCCGCGGGCTGATGTCGTATTCGCGGGCGATCAGCTTGTTGGAAAGGCCTGCGATCAGTCCCTCCATGACCTGGCGCTCCCTCGGGCTCAAGGAGGCGACGCGGGCGGCGATGTCCTGCGAAATGGCCTCACTCTTGGCCGCCGGTTCGGCCTGGCGGATCGCCGTCTCGATCATGGTGATGAGACGATCGTCCTCGAAGGGTTTCTCCAGGAAGTCGACGGCCCCGAGCTTCATTGCCTCGACCGCGAGCGGCACGTCGCCATGCCCGGTCATGATCAGGATTGGAAACGGGCTGTTCTGCGCCTTCATGCGCTTCAGAAGCTCGATCCCGTCAAGGCCCGGCATGCGCACATCGGAGACGACACAGCCGAAGGCGAGGCCGGGCAGGGTATCGATGAAATCTTTCGCATTGTCGAACAGCGTGACGCCGAAGCCGGAAGAATCCAGCAGGAAGTTCAGCGAGTCCCGCATCGCAGCGTCGTCGTCGATGACGTAGACATGTCCCTTGTTGGTCATGAATCAGTTCTCGTCGGCTGCTGGCAAGGTGAAGCGGAATGTCGCCCCGCCCGATGCGTTGCTCTCGGCCCACATGCGGCCGCCGTGAGCCTCGATGATCGAACGGCTGATCGACAGCCCTACGCCCATGCCGGTTTCCTTGGTGGTGAAGAAAGTTTGAAACAGGTTTGGAATGACGTCGTCCTGGAAGCCGGAGCCGGTGTCGGAAACCTCGACCTCGATCATGTCGTCGGCAACGGGCTTGTTGGCCACCACGAGCTCTCGCTGCGGCGACTTCGCCATCGCTTCCAGCGCGTTGCGGAACAGGTTGACCAAGACCTGCTGGACCTGCACGCGGTCGGCCAACACGAGGTCCGCCTTCGGATCGAGATTGAAGCGGAGCTGGACATTCTGCTCGCGCGCGCCGGCGAGCCCGAGCGCGCCGGCCTCCTCGATCAGCTTGGACAGGCTCTCAATCCGCTTCTCCGACTCGCCGCGGGAGACGAAGTCGCGCAAGCGGCGGATGATCTGGCCGGCGCGCAAGGCCTGCTCCGAGGCGCGGTCCAGCGCGCTTTCGATCTTCGTCGTATTCGGATCAACGCTGCCGGCAAGCAGACGCCGCGATCCCTTCATGTAGTTGCTGATCGCCGCCAGCGGTTGGTTGAGCTCGTGGGCGAGCGCCGAGGCCATTTCGCCCATCGCGGTCAGCCGCGAAACGTGGACGAGCTCCGACTGCAGCTGCTGAAGACGCGCCTGCGTCTGCTGATGTTCGGTGAGATCGCGCACGAAGCCGGTGAAATAGAGCTCGCCGCCCCGTTGCGTCTGCCCGACCGAAAGGTGCATCGGGAACGTCGTGCCGTCGCGGCGCTTGCCGGTCACGATGCGGCCGATGCCGATGATGTGGGGATCGTTGGTCTTGAGGTAACGCACGATATAGCTGTCGTGACGCGATTGATCAGGCTCCGGCATCAGAATGCTGACGTTCCGACCAATGGCTTCCTGCCTGCTGTAGCCGAACAGCCGCTCCGCGGCGCTGCTGAAGAGCTGCATGATGCCGCGCGAATCGATCACGATCATCGCGTCCGGCACCGTTTCGAGAATCGAGCGAAGATGATTCTCCTGAGAGCGCAGGGCCTCTTCCAGATGTCTTTCCTCGTTGATGTCGAGGAATATCCCGCTGAGATGACGTGGCGAGCCCGAATCGTCTCGGATCACGCCGGCCCTGGCCCGGATCCATTGGCCCTTCCCCGAAGGACCGCCAACCTTGAAGGACACGTCGAATCCTGCGCCGTTCTCCGAGCTGCGCTCGATTCCCTGCAAGACGCGGTCCCGATCGCTGGGGGCCAGCAGCGACAGAAAGAGATCGTGGCTGACGGCATCATCCCCCTTGAGGCCAAACAGCCGCTTGGACATCTCGGACCATTCAAGGTCCCGAGTTCGCAAATCGAGATCCCAGGTGCCAACCCCGAAACCCTCGATGCGGAGCCGGAAATGCTCGCCCCGACCATCGTCTGCCGGATGGGTTACGCGGGTCGGCGCCAAACTTCACTCCTCGCTAAAGCGCGGTCGGCAGGATGCGCTTACCGCTCATGACAATGTCGCTCAAGGTTCGTTCGGAGGCAAGCCGGATTGAATTCATTGGCGGAATTCCTGCGATATGACGGCCGGCGATTTGATCTATCTCATCCTGCCTTGCGTCGGCGAGGCTAGATTTCGCGGCAGTTCATTGCCTGCCGGAGAATCCCGATGACATACGCGACCGTGATGGTCAGCCTCGCGCTCGATCAGTCCAACGAGGCGCGCCTTCAGGTCGCGGGCGAGCTCGCCGAGCGATTCGAGGCGGCCATCGTCGGCGTTGCCGCGGCTCAGTTCGCGCCGCCGCTTTATTTCGCCGACGGCGCCGAAGCACAAGCGCTGATCGAGGACGGCGAAGCGTCCGTCAAGCGGCGGCTCGCCGGTCTCGAGGCGCAGTTCCGCGCCGCCACCAGGAATCGCGGCGGACACGCAGAGTGGCGCAGCGCCATGGACTTTCCGACGCGTTTTGTCCTGGAGCAGGCGCGCTGCGCCGACATCGTCATCAGCGGCGGACAGAGCCCCGCCTTCTCTGACGCCTTTGCGCTCGCAAGCGCCAAGGACCTGGTGATGCAGGCTGGCAGGCCGCTTCTGGTCGTTCCCGATAACGCCAATTGGCTCGATCTGCGCAGCGTGCTGGTGGCGTGGAAGGACACGCCGGAGGCGCGGCGGGCAGTCGTCGACGCGCTGCCGATGCTGCGCAAGGCGAGGGACGTCACCATCATCGAAATTCCGGAGCAGGGTGACAACCGCTCGGTCGTGATGGCCCGCGTCAGCGACGTGGCCGCCTGGCTCGCCCGTCACGGGGTCACCGCGACGGCGCGCGTCTCGGAGGCGGCGCGGAACGAAAGCGCTGCCGCGCAATTGGACAAGGTCGCCGGCGACGTTGGCGCCGGCCTGATCGTTGCGGGCGCCTATGGTCATTCGAGATTTCGTGAACTGATCCTGGGCGGCGTCACCCAGTATCTGGTCACACAATCTGCCCGCAGCGTGCTGCTGTCGCACTGAGGGCCGGCCGCCCGGCCAGTAGCGAATCGAGGAGGACGCGCCATGTACAGATTTCTCGAACAAACCGTCGACCGCTACATGACACGCAACGTCAAAACGGTGCAGCGCGACCGCGACTTGCTCGAGCTCAGCGAGATGTTCGAGACCGATGACTTCAACTCGTATCCGGTCGTGGATGACGGCCAGGTGGTCGGCATCGTCACCAAGTTCGACATCCTGAAGTGCTTCGCCTTCACGCCGAGCCAGATGCTACCGCGCTATCCCGACTTGATGAGTCGCAAGATCGGCGACGTCATGACACCCGAGTTCATCTATGTCGGCCCCGAGACACGGCTGACGCGCGTGCTCCAGATCATGGTCGAGCACCGCATCAGGAGCATCATCGTGCTCGACGGCGCGCAGAAGCTGGCCGGAATCATCGCCCGCGAGGACGTCATCGCGGCGCTCAAGGCGACGGCGCGGGACTGACGCGATGCCTTTCCCCTTCTCCCCTTGTGGGAGAAGGTGGCGCGAAGCGCCGGATGAGGGGTATGTCTCCACAGAGATGCCGTTCCCCGCCGCACCAACCCCTCACCCAAGCGAGTTTGCCGCGCTGTCCTCGCTGCCCTCTCCCACAAGGGGAGAGGGCACTTTAACTGGCCGCACCGAAAAAATACGGAGGAACCCAGAAAATATTCGTCGGCTACGGCTAACCTCCAAGGCCATCTTGATTTCAATCAATTCCCCGCGAGGGTGAATGTGGTTTCTGGCGTCGTGTTCTTTCGAGAGAGAATCCGCATGAGCCAGCCCTCCATCTCCAAATCCATGACCATCGGCGAAAGCGGCCTGTCTGTCGTGTTTGCAGTCGCCGCCTTCCTCTGCGTGATCGCTGCGGCCAAGGCGCTCGATGCGCCCTTTGCCTTCCACGCTGCGCTCAGCGCTGCGGCGAGCCTGGCTGCGGTGTTCTTTATCGTGAACCGCTATTTCGAACGGCCGGCCACGCTGCCGCCGGCGGAGATCAATGGCCGGCCCAACTACAACATGGGGCCGATCAAGTTCACCGCCTTCATGGCGATGTTCTGGGGCATCGCGGGCTTCCTTGTCGGCCTCATCATCGCCTCGCAGCTGGCCTGGCCCGCGCTGAATTTCGACCTGCCCTGGACCAGCTTCGGCCGTCTGCGGCCGCTGCACACCTCCGCGGTGATCTTCGCCTTCGGCGGCAACGTGCTGATCGGCACGTCGTTCTACGTCGTGCAGAAGTCCTGCCGCGCGCGTCTGGCCGGCGATCTCGCGCCCTGGTTCGTCGTGATCGGCTACAACTTCTTCATTCTGATCGCCGGCACCGGCTATCTGCTCGGTGTCACCCAGTCGAAGGAATATGCCGAGCCGGAATGGTATGCCGACCTCTGGCTGACCATCGTCTGGGTCGCCTACCTGCTGGTCTTCCTCGCCACCATCTTCAAGCGCAAGGAGCCGCACATCTTCGTCGCGAACTGGTTCTATCTCGCCTTCATCGTGACGATCGCGGTGCTGCATCTCGGCAACAATCCGGCCCTGCCGGTCTCGGTGTTCGGCTCGAAGTCCTACGTCGCCTGGGGCGGCATCCAGGATGCCATGTTCCAATGGTGGTACGGCCATAACGCGGTCGGCTTCTTCCTGACCGCCGGCTTCCTCGCCATCATGTACTACTTCATTCCGAAGCGCGCCGAGCGGCCGGTCTATTCCTACCGGCTGTCGATCATCCACTTCTGGGCGCTGATCTTCCTCTACATCTGGGCAGGTCCCCACCACCTGCACTACACGGCGCTGCCGGACTGGACCCAGACGCTCGGCATGACCTTCTCGATCATGCTGTGGATGCCCTCCTGGGGTGGCATGATCAACGGCCTGATGACGCTGTCGGGCGCCTGGGACAAGCTGCGCACCGATCCCGTGCTGCGCATGCTCGTGGTCTCGGTCGCGTTCTACGGCATGTCGACCTTCGAAGGTCCGATGATGTCGATCAAGGTGGTCAACTCGCTCAGCCACTACACCGACTGGACCATCGGCCACGTGCATTCCGGCGCGCTCGGCTGGGTCGGCTTCGTCTCCTTCGGCGCACTCTATTGCCTGGTGCCGTGGGCCTGGAATCGCAAGGGCCTCTACAGCCTGAAGCTCGTCAACTGGCACTTCTGGATCGCCACCCTCGGCATCGTTCTCTACATCTCGGCGATGTGGGTGTCCGGCATCCTCCAGGGCCTGATGTGGCGCGCCTACACCTCGCTCGGCTTCCTCGAATATTCCTTCATCGAGACCATCGAGGCGATGCATCCCTTCTACATCATCCGCGCCGCCGGCGGCGGCCTGTTCCTGATCGGCGCGCTGATCATGGCCTACAATCTCTGGATGACCGTCCGCGTCGGCGAGCAGGAAGTCCAGATGCCCGTCGCTCTTCAGCCGGCGGAATGAGGAGCTCAAGCAATGTCATTCTGGACACGCCATCAAGTCTTCGAAAAGAACTCGATCATCCTGGTCGTCGGCATCCTCCTCGTGGTTGCGATCGGCGGCCTCGTCGAGATCACCCCGCTGTTCTACCTCAAGAGCACGATCGAGGCGGTCGACGGCGTCAGGCCTTACACGCCGCTGGAACTCGCCGGGCGCAACGTCTACGTCCGCGAAGGTTGCTATCTCTGCCATTCGCAGATGATCCGCCCCTTGCGTGACGAGGTCGAGCGCTACGGCCACTTCTCGCTCGCCGCCGAGAGCATGTTCGACCATCCGTTCCAGTGGGGCTCGAAGCGCACCGGTCCGGATCTGGCCCGCGTCGGGGCGAAATATTCCGACGACTGGCACGTCACCCATCTGACCAACCCGCGCGCCATCGTGCCGCAATCGGTGATGCCGGGCTATCCGTTCCTGAGCCACACCGAGGTCGATCCGGACACGATCGCCGACCACATGCGCACGTTGAAGGCCGTGGGCGTGCCCTACACCGACGACCAGATCGCGAGCGCCGGCGCCGACCTGAAGGCCCAGGCCGATCCGGACAATGCCGGCGGCGATGCGTTCAGCAAGCGCTACGCCAAGGCCGTCGTGCGCAACTTCGACGGCAAGACCGGCACGCCGACCGAAATGGACGCGCTGATCGCCTACTTGCAGATGCTCGGCACGCTTGTCGACTTCAAGCTCTACAACGAGAAAGCCAATCTTCGCTGAGAAGGCATCAACGATGAAAGCTATCCTGACAGCCCATAATCTCGCGTCCGAGCTGGTGACGACGATCTGGACGCCGGTGTTCGTCGCGATCTTTCTCGCGATCATCGCCTACGCATTTTGGCCCCGTAACAAGGCTGCGTTCGACGAAGCAGCGCACCTGCCGTTGCGGGAGGAGTGAGAGACCATGACCGATCATAGCGAAGTCGATACCGTCACCGGCAAGTCCACGACCGGACACGAATGGGACGGCATCAAGGAGCTCAACACGCCGCTGCCGCGCTGGTGGGTGATCGCCTTCTACCTCACCATCGTGTGGGCGATCGGCTACTGGATCGTCTATCCGGCCTGGCCGCTGATCGCCAGCAACACCACGGGCGTGTTCGGCTATTCGTCGCGCGCCGACGTCGCGGTCGAGCTCGCCAATCTCGAGAAGATCCGCGGTGACAAGATGGTGGCGCTGGGCGCAGCCTCGCTGGCCGACATCGAGAAGGACCCCGCGCTGCTCGCGCTCGCCCGTGCCAAGGGCAAGACCGTGTTCGGCGACAATTGCGCGCCGTGCCACGGCTCCGGCGGCGCCGGTGCCAAAGGCTTCCCGAACCTGAACGACGACGACTGGCTGTGGGGCGGCACGCTCGACCAGATCATGCAGACCATCCAGTACGGCGCACGTTCCGGCCATGCCAAGACGCATGAAGGCCAGATGCTCGCCTTCGGCAAGGATGGCGTGCTAAAGGGCGACGAGATCGTCACGGTTGCCAATTACGTGCGGTCGCTGTCGGGCCTCTCGACCCGCAAGGGCTTTGATGCCGCCAAGGGCGAGAAGATCTTCGCGGAGAATTGCGTCGCCTGCCACGGCGACGGCGGCAAGGGCAACCAGGAGATGGGTGCGCCGAACCTGACCGACAAGATCTGGCTCTACGGCTCGGACGAGGCGAGCCTGATCGAGACCATCAGCCAGGGCCGCGCCGGCGTCATGCCGGCCTGGGAAGGGCGGCTCGATCCCGCCACCATCAAGGCGATGGCGGTCTACGTTCATTCGCTCGGCGGCGGCAAATAAGCCGATCCACGGCCAACGACTTCCGGCGGGGGCGAAGAAAAGCGCCCCCGTTTGCGTTGGATCAAGGGACGTGCCGGCGCCGGGTCTAGGTTTGATCGCACCTCTTGAGAAGATTCCGCGATGAACAAGACCGTCAACCCGAACGAACTCAAGCCGGCGGACGACAACGCGCCGCTCTACGCTGCGCGCAAGAAAGTCTATCCCCAGAGCGTCTCCGGCACGTTTCGCCGGATCAAATGGGGCCTGATGGCGTTCTGTCTCGGCGTCTATTATCTCCTGCCGTTCGTGCGCTGGAACCGCGGCCTCGGCGCGCCCAGCCAGGCCGTGCTGATCGATCTCCCCAACAGCCGCTTCTACTTCTTCTTCATCGAGCTGTGGCCGCAGGAGGTCTACTACTTCACCGGCCTGTTGATCGTCGCCGCGGTCGCGCTGTTCCTGATGAACTCCATCGGCGGCCGGATCTGGTGCGGCTACCTCTGTCCGCAGACGGTGTGGACCGACCTGTTCTATGCCGTCGAGCGTCTCGTCGAGGGCGACCGGCGCGAGCGGATGAGGAAGGACAAATCGTCCGACCCGATCAAACTCGAGCGCATCTACGAGATCGTGCTCAAGCACTCGATCTGGCTGCTGATCGCCTGGTGGACCGGCGGCGCCTGGGTGCTCTATTTCAATGACGCGCCGACGCTGGTCAAAGAGCTCGTCACCTTCCAGGCGCCGATGATCGCCTATGTCTGGATCGGCATCCTCACCGCGTCGACCTATGTGCTCGCCGGCTTCATGCGCGAGCAGGTCTGCACCTATATGTGCCCGTGGCCGCGGATCCAGGCGGCGCTGACCGACGAATGGGCGCTCAACGTCACCTATCGCTACGACCGCGGCGAGAAGCGCACCTCGGTGAAGAAGGCCGCGGAGCTGCGCGCCCTCGGCCAGCAGGTCGGCGACTGCGTCGACTGCTATCAATGCGTCGCGGTCTGCCCGACCGGAATCGATATCCGCAACGGGCCGCAGCTCGAATGCATCCAGTGCGGACTCTGTATCGACGCCTGCGACAACGTGATGACCAAGATCGGTCGGCCGAAGCGGCTGATCGGCTACGACAACGACATCAACATCCAGCGTCGTCAGGAAGGCAAGGCGCCGATCTACCGCATCGTCCGTGCCCGCACGATCGTCTACAGCGCGATCATCGCCGCGGTCGGCGGCATCATGATCTATACGCTCGCGACCCGCAGCTTGCTCGACGTCAACGTCCTGCACGACCGCAATCCAGTCGCGGTCAAGCTCAGCGACGGCTCGATCCGCAATGCCTACACGGTGCGTCTGCTGAACAAGAGCGGCTACGACCGCGTCATCGCCATCGACGTGGAGGGGCCAGTCAACCCGACGATGCACGTCGTCGGCGTCGATTCGGTGACGCCGGACCGCCCGATCATCGTGATTCCGCGCGACTCCACCAGCGAACTGCGGCTGCTCGTCACCGCACCGGCCGAAAATAATCCGGAGAAGTCGATTCCGGTCCGCTTCCACGTGATGGACATCGGACTGGGCGTCGCCGCGAGCGCCACCGACAATTTCGTCGCGCCGTAAATCCAGGAGACTGTCATGTCATCCAAGCCGCTGACCGGAACCAAGGTGTTCCTGATGTTGGTCGCCTTCTTCGGCCTCGTGATCGGTGTCAACGTGACCATGATGAAGCTCGCGATTGCGACGCTGCCCGGCACCGACGTCGACAGTCCTTATGCCGCGGGCCTCACCTATGACCGCGAGATCGCGGCGGCGCAGGACCAGGCGCTGCGCAAATGGAAGGTCAACGCCCATGTCGAGCGCCGCAACGACGGTGGCGCCGTGCTTCAGGTCGAAGCACGCGATGCGAGCGGCCAGCCGATCGCGGGACTGAAGTTCGGCGGCCGCCTGGAGCGGCCGACTGACAAGCGCGCCGATCTCGCCGTCGAGCTCACGGAAGCCGGCATCGGCATCTATCGCGGCCATGCCGCCGCCGTCGCGCCCGGCCAGTGGGATCTGGTGATCGAGGGCGAGGCGCGGGGGGCACGTGTGTTCCTGTCGCGCAACCGCGTGATCCTGAACTGAAGGGATTTCGTCATGCAGGTCACGCGGGATTTTTCGCACTACGTCCGGACCGCGGGCGAGGGCCTCCAGCACATCGATCTCGCCGTCGAAGGCGTCCATTGCGCCGGCTGCATGGCCAAGATCGAGCGCGGGCTGTCCGCCATCCCTGATGTCACCCTGGCGCGGGTGAACCTCACTGACCGCCGCGTCGCGCTGGAATGGAAGGCGGGCACGCTCGATCCTGGCCGATTCATCGATCGGCTCGAAGAGCTCGGCTACAAGGCCTATCCGTTCGAGACCGAGAGCGCGGAGGCAACCGAGGTCGCCGAATCTCGCTTCCTGCTGCGCTGCCTCGGCGTCGCCGCGTTCGCCACCATGAACGTGATGATGCTGTCGATCCCGGTATGGTCGGGCAACGTCTCCGACATGCTGCCCGAGCAGCGCGACTTCTTCCACTGGCTCTCGGCGCTGATCGCGCTGCCGGCGGCGGCCTATGCCGGCCAGCCGTTCTTCCGTTCGGCCTGGCGGGCGCTTGCAGCGAAGACCACCAACATGGACGTGCCGATCTCGATCGGCGTGATCCTCGCGCTCGGCATGTCCGTGATCGAGACCATCCACCACGCCGAGCACGCCTATTTCGACGCCGCGATCATGCTGCTGACGTTCCTCCTGGTCGGCCGTTTCCTCGACCAGAACATGCGGCGGCGGACGCGTGCGGTCGCCGGCAATCTCGCGGCGCTGAAGGCGGAGACGGCGGCCAAGTTCGTCGGCCCCGATGAAATCTCGCGCGTGCCGGTGGCGGCGATCCATCCCGGCGACATCGTGCTGCTGCGGCCCGGCGAACGCTGCGCGGTCGACGGCTCCGTGATCGAAGGACGTTCCGAGATCGACCAGAGCCTGATCACCGGTGAGACGCTCTATGTGACGGCCGAGCAGGGCACGCCGGTCTATGCGGGGTCGATGAACATCTCCGGCACGCTGCGGGTGCGGGTCTCGGCGGCGTCGGAGGCGACGCTGCTCGCCGAGATCACGCGGTTGCTCGACAACGCGCTCCAGGCGCGCTCGCGCTACATGCGGCTCGCCGATCGTGCCTCGCGGCTCTATGCGCCTGTCGTGCATGCGACTGCGCTCCTGACCATCCTCGGCTGGGTCATCGCCGGCGCGAGCTGGCATGATGCGATCGTGACCGGCGTCGCCGTCCTGATCATCACCTGTCCCTGCGCGCTCGGGCTCGCGATCCCGACGGTGCAGACGGTGGCCTCGGGCGCGATGTTCAAGTCCGGCGTGCTGCTCAATGCGGGCGACGCAATCGAGCGGCTGGCCGAAGCCGACCATGTCATCTTCGACAAGACCGGCACGCTGACGCTGCCCGATCTCGAAGTCATGAATGCCGCCGACATCCCTTCCGATATCTTCGCGCTCGCCGGCCGCCTCGCGCTGTCGAGCCATCATCCGGTCGCAGCCGCAGTTGCGCAGGCTGCCGGTGCGAAGTCTCCGATCGTCGGCGCTGTCGAGGAATCCGGTCAGGGCGTCCGCGCGACCGTCGACGGCGTCGAGCTTCGCCTTGGCCGTCCGCCGTTCTGCGGTGCCGAGACGCTGGTCGGCGGTGCCACGCTCGATCCCGAAGCCTCGATCGTGGCATTCAGCAAGGGCAACGAAAAGTTCATCCTTTCCGTCCGCCAGGGCCTGCGCCCCGACGCGCAAGCCGTGATCACGGCGCTGAAGGCGCGCAACATCGGCGTCGAGATCCTCTCCGGCGACCGCGAGCCGGCGGTGAAGGCGGCGGCGCACGCGCTCGGCATTCCCGAATGGCGCGCCGGCGTCACCCCGGCCGACAAGATCGCGCGGATCGGGGAACTGAAACAGCGTGGCGCAAAAGTGCTGATGGTCGGCGACGGCATGAATGATGCGCCGTCGCTGGCGGCGGCCCATGTCTCGATGTCGCCGATCTCCGCCGCGCATCTGAGCCAAGCAACCGCCGATCTCGTCTTCCTCGGCCGGCCGCTCGCTCCAGTCGTCGCCGCCATCGACTCCGCGCGCAAGGCGCTGCATTTGATGCGGCAGAACCTCTGGCTTGCGATCGGCTACAACGTCCTCGCCGTGCCGGTTGCGATCAGCGGTGTCGTGACCCCCCTGATCGCGGCGGCTGCGATGAGCGGATCGTCGATCCTGGTGATGCTCAATTCGTTGCGGGCGCGCAGCGCCTCGCGGGAGATCGCGTGATGGAGATCCTGGTCATTCTGGTCCCGCTGGCGCTGGCTCTCGGCGGTGCCGGTCTCATAGCTTTCCTCTGGTCGCTGCGGAGCGGCCAATACGACGATCTCGACGGCGCCGCCTGGCGCGCGATTGCCGACGACGAGCCGCCGCAGCAGCAGCAGGCGCCGACTAGCGCTAGCGCTTCAAGTCAATCGTGAGCAGAGCTGCGGCCGCGAGGGCCAGAGCCACGCCGGCCACGCAGGCCTGCCAGCCGAAGGCGTCGAACAGCCGTCCGAGCACGGCCGTGCCGACGAGCCCGCCGCAGAAATAGCAGGCGAGATAGGTGCCGCTGGCGATGCCGCGGCCGTCGGTGGCCGCCTGTCCGACGAAGCCGGTGGCGGTCGCTTGCGCGAAGAACGTGCCGACGCCGACCAGGACCATCCCCGCGAGCACCGCGCCCAGATGCGGCGTCAGCATCAACGGCAAACCTATCCCGGCGACGGCGAGCGAGCCCCAGATCGTCGGCCGTGGTCCGAGGCGCGATGCTATTCTGCCCGCCAGCAATGTCGTGAGCACCGAGGGCAGGAACACGACATAGACGAAGCCCAGACCCATCATGCCGAGCGATAGCGGCGGCCGCACCAGAATGAAATTGACGAACGTGAAGGTGCCGATGAAGGCGAACAAGATGCAAAAGCCGATGCCGTAGGCGGCGCGCAATCGCGGGTCGCGCCAATGTGCGAACATCGCGGCGAGCGGCGATTCCGTCGCGCTCATCGCATGCATCGGCTGGACGTGCTTGATGGTGAAATAGACCAGCGCCGCGCCGGCGAGATTGAGGGCAGCGAAAACGTAGAAATTCCACGCAAGGCCAAGACCATCGGCGACGGCCGCTGAGATCAGCCGACCAACGAGATTGCTGGCGACGTTTCCGGTGATATAGGCGGCAAACGCGCCGCCGGCGTCCATCGCGCTGCATTGCTCGCCGAGATAGGCGAGCGTCAACGCGAAGGCGGATGCCATGCAGAGGCCCTGAGCAACGCGTAAGGCGGTAAAGACGGCAAGATTGGGTGCGGACGCCAGGAGGCTCGTCGGAATCGCAAGAAGTGCCAGGCTGAGGAGGATGTTGTTCCGACGATTGATATGTGGGCTGAAGAAGCCAACGACGAGGCTCGCGACGGCCATGCCGAAGGTGCTGGCATTGACCGCGAAGCCCATCGCCGCCGGCGTGACGCCATAGTGGCGCGTCAGCGAGGGTAGGATCGCCTGCGTCGCGAACAGGTCGACGACAGTCAGGAATGCGGTGAGGCCGATCACGAGCGAACGCAGCGCGAGACCTGGGGAAAGCCCATCCATGGGCACCGCGCCCGGTTTGATCGGAGTGGAAAGATCGATCATGGCATGCTTGTCCTGTGAGGGATGTGGCGCCCGGCACGAGATCCGGGCACCACATCGGGTAACGATACGCCGGGGCCGTGCGCTCGTTACATGTGGTGGTCGTTCGGGTCCTTGCGGACGTCGCCGACATAGAGAATGACGGTCTCCTTGCCGAGGTTCTTCCACCAGTGCGAGGTGCCGAAGACTTCGGGACGGATGTCGCCAGCCTTGTGCACAATCGGATCGGCGCAGTTGGAGGCGTATTCGACGATCTCGCCCTGCTGCACGAAGATCAAAGCAGGGCGGTCGTCATGGCTGTGCCAGGGCACGATGCCGCCGGGCGCGATCGTCAGCTTGCGGAAGCGCAGCTCGCGGCCCTCGATATGCGCCGGCTGCTTGCCGAGGTCGATCGCACCGAGCGTGACATCGGTGACGCCGACCGGCTTGTAATCGACCATCTGCTGGGCGTTCGGCTTGATCTTGTCGGCCGGACATTCGCCGGCGAAAACCGGTGTCGCAAATGTCAGCGCCCCGAGAACGGCAACGCCTGTCCAAACCACGCGCGACACGATGTGATGCCTAGACATGGGAACTCTCCTGTGTTGGCCGCAACCGTGGTGGTCGCCGGCTATGGCAGGAGCTTCGTCGAGACCGCGTCGAGGTTGAAATGCCGGCTCGCTTTCGATGCGATAGCCCGGCGCTATGTTGATGCGCCGCGGCTATCGAACCGATTGGGCATCGGCATTTCCGCCTCCGGGGGATCTGGCGTCCGATGGCAGGGCGCCCGATTGGCGGGCGTTCACGTCAATCCGGAGGAGCATCTCATGACGAAAGTGTCCAAAACCCTGATCTTTAGCGCGGCCTTCGCCGTCATCGCCACGTCGGCCTTCTCGGAGGCCGCCTGGGACTTCAAGGCTGGCATGGCTTACGTCTATGGCGGACCCGGCAAGATGTCGGCGATGGCCATGGCGCCGGCCGAGAAGAACCACGACGCCATGATGAAGAACGCGAAGAGGGTTCCCGACAACACCGTCTTCTTCATGGACAAGGGTACGCTGTACTCCACGTCGGGGCGGCTGGATCCGACCGGAAATTTCTACGTGAACTGATCGCGTGCGCAGGACGGCCGCCCCCTTGCGGGCGGCCCGACCACACAACTAATATTCGTCCCCCGAACGCCGGAGCAGAAGATGACGTCTCTCTCGCCCGCCGACGCCGAACAGCTCAGGCTTGCTTTCCAGCGCTGCCGCGACATGGACGGTACGCTGAACGACCAGCTCCGCGCCTATGCCGACGCCAGCCGGAAGGTGTTCCCCGCCTATGGCGAGGCGGTCGATCGCCTGGTCGCGCGGTTAAATGGAAACGGGGGTGGTGAGACGGCGCCGCGTCTGGCCGATGCGATGCCGCCGTTCATGCTGCCCGACGAGAGTGGACGTCTCGTCGCGCTGAATGCGCTGTTGGAGAGCGGCCCGGTTGCGGTGATGTTCTTCCGCGGTCATTGGTGCCCGTATTGCCGGCTCAATGTCCGCGCGGTGGTCCAGGCACTCGGCCGCATCAAGGCGATAGGGGCACAGGTCGTCGCAATCGTGCCGGAAACGCAGGAATATACGCGGCAGCTGAAGTCAGATGCCGGTGCGCCGTTTCCGATCCTGACCGATCTCGACAACGGCTACGCGCTCTCGCTCAATCTCGCGATCTGGCTCGGCGCCGAGATCCAGCATCTGTTGTCCTATCAGGACATGGCGAAATTCCACGGCAATGACGGCTGGGTCCTGCCGATCCCGGCCGTGTTCGTGGTCGGACGCGACGGCCTCGTGAAGGCCCGCTTCGTCGATCCCGATTTCCGCAAGCGCATGGAGATCGATGATCTCCTGGCCGCGCTGGAGGATGCACGCAGGGGAAAGCTGAGCTTCGCATAACGCGCTTTCCTCCCTTCTCCCCTTGTGGGAGAAGCTGGCGCGAAGCGCCGGATGAGGGGTTCTCTCTGCGCCCTCGATGCAAGAGACTAGCGCGCTGAGACAACCCCTCACCGTCTCGCCGCTGTCGCGAGCCACCCTCTCCCGCAAGGGGAGAGGGGAAAGCAGCGTCCGCGCTAGCCCGCCAGCTCTCGCCAGTCCGCGCCGCGCAGCATGCGCATCACGGCATTGCCCACTGCCGTGCGCTGCCGGCCGGCCACCCCGTAAAGGCTGACGGTACGGCGGGCGTCCAGCCCCGTCACCGCGGCGCGCGTCAGCCGTTCCGGCACGGGCGAGGTGTGCGGCAGCATGGCGATGCCCATGTCGGCGTCGACCAGCTCGATCAGATCGCGCTCGTTCGAGACTTCGTGGCCATGTTCGATGTCGATGCCGTGTTCGCGCAGGCTCGCAGAGATCCGGCCGGAATGCTCGCAGAACGTCCGGCTCAGAAGCTGCTCCGATCGCAAGTCCTCCAGTTCGACCGAGCTGCGGCCGGCCAGCCGATGGCCATCGCCGACGACGAGCTCAAAAGTTTCCGTGAAGAGGGGCCAGACGTCGAGCCGCTCCCAGGCCTCGTCGATCTCGGCGGCAATCCCGAGCTCGGCCTCGCCCTTCTTCAGGAATTCGCCGACCTCGCGGCTCGTCCCGCGCAGGAAGCGGAATTCGAGCCGGTTGAACTGCCGCCTGATCTGGTTGAGATGGGGAATGAGCAGCGACAGATCGATCGAATGTGTCAGCGCAATGCGGAGCGCGCCGATCTCACCGCTCTTGAACGAGGAGGCGAGGGAACGCGCGCCGACGGCGGCGTCATAGCACTGCTTCAAGAGCGGATGCATGCGCTGGCCGAGCTCGGTCAGCTGCCCAGCCGGTCGCTCGCGACGAAACAGGTCGCCGCCGAGCTCGGCCTCGAGCTGCTTGATCGCGCGCGTCAGCGACGGCTGCGTCACGTTGCACTCCTCGGCGGCACGCGTGAAGTTCAACAGCTGCGCCACCGCGAGGAAATAGCGGACCTGATGCATTTCCATGGATCGGCTCCCCAGCAGGATCGGGCAGCAGAACTCTAGCCGATCGGGGCAGGGAATGACATCCCGGCCGCAATAGCGGGCGCGTATGGTTTCGGAAGCCAGGCGGCATTTCCATTCGGGCCGGCGCCGCTTCATGGTCCTGCGAAAGCGGGCGCCGGGGCCAAGCCCAGCGATCGCCAATGGAGGATCTCGCATGAACATATCGCTGGAGCCACAGACGTCTCAACCTGCGCGCGCGCTGGCCGGAAAGGTTGCGCTGGTCACGGGCTCGACCAGCGGCATTGGGCTCGGCATCGCATGGGCGCTGGCTGCCGCGGGTGCCGACATCGTGCTCAATGGCCTCGGTGTCGCGAGCGAGATCGACCGGACGCGCGAGCAGCTCGCCGCCGAATTCGGCATCAAGGCGAGCTACTCGCCCGCAGACATGACTAGGCCCAAATCGATCGCCGAGATGATCGCGGCCACCATCGCCCAATCTGGCCGGCTCGACATCCTCGTCAACAATGCCGGCATCCAGCATGTCGCGCCGCTCGACCAGTTTCCAGTCGAGAAATGGGACCAGATCCTCGCGATCAATCTGACGTCGGCCTTCCACACCACGCGACTCGCGTTGCCGGCCATGCGCCGGAACGGCTTTGGCCGGATCATCAACATCGCCTCTGCACATGGTCTGGTCGGCTCGCCGTTCAAGGCGGCCTATGTCGCCGCCAAGCATGGGATCGTCGGTCTCACCAAGGTGACGGCGCTCGAGACCGCGGAGGAGGGCATCACCTGCAATGCCGTCTGTCCGGGCTACGTCTACACACCGCTGGTCGAGGCGCAGATCGACGGACAGGCCAAGGCGCACGGCGTCTCCCGCGATCAGGTGATCCGTGACGTGCTGCTCGTGCAGCAGCCGAACAAGCGTTTCGCCACGGTCGAGGAGCTTGGCGCGCTCACGGTGTTCCTGGCGACGGAAGCGGCCGCTTCCATCACCGGCATTGCGCTTCCGGTCGATGGCGGCTGGACCGCGCATTGACATGGGGCGGCGCAACAAGCTGCGGCGGACTGCTAACATTCGATCGGCGCAAGCTCATGAGGAGCGAGACATGAACGGCATGCAGGACAACGCGCAGAACAATGGTACGGACCTGCCGGGCCAGGTCGTGCTGGTGCTTCAGGGCGGCGGCGCACTCGGGTCCTATCAGGCCGGGGTGTATCAGGCGCTGCACGAGGCCGGCATCGAGCCTGACTGGATCATCGGCACCTCGATCGGCGCCATCAATGCGAGCCTCATTGCGGGCAACGCGCCTCGGCAGCGACTCGCGCGTCTGAGGGAGTTCTGGAAACGGATGGAGCAGAATCCGATCTGGAATTTGCGCACCGCGTTTCCCGGCTTCAACGAGAAGCTGACCTATTGGTCGACGGTCACCAACGGCATTCCCGGCTTCTTCCGGCCCAATCCGCTGGCGCATGCGGGGGATTCCTTTCCGCTCGGCGCCGACCACGCCGGCTTCTATTCGACTGCGCCGCTGGAGAAGACGCTGCTCGAACTCGTCGATTTCAGCCTCGTCAACCGCTGTTCGCCGCGCTTGACGGTCGGTGCGGCTCATGTCCGCACCAGCCAGATGCGCTATTTCGACAGCCGCGACGGTGATCTCTCGGTGAAGCACGTCATGGCCTCGGGCGCGCTGCCGCCGGCCTTCCCTGCGGTGCGCATCGACGGCGAGCTCTATTGGGACGGCGGCATCCTGTCCAACACGCCGACAGAGGCGGTGTTCGACGACAATCCGCGTAAGGACTCGCTGATCTTCGCGGTGCATCTGTGGAATCCGGTTGGAGCCGAGCCGACCACGATGGCGGAGGTGCTTAACCGTCACAAGGACGTGCAATATTCCAGCCGGATCGCCAGCCAGATCGCGCGCCAGCAGCAGGCCCATCGCCTGCGCCACGTCATCAACCAGCTCGCCGCGCGATTGCCCGAGCGCGAGCGCAGCGATCCGGCGGTGCGCGAGCTCACGAGCCATGGCTGCCCAACGCGCATGCATGTGGTGCGCCTGCTCGCCCCGCAGCTGGACCGCGAGAGCCACACCAAGGATATCGATTTCAGTCCGTCAGGCATTATGCAGCGCTGGGATGCAGGCTATGCCCACACGAGATCCGTGCTTGCGCGAAAGCCGTGGATCGGTGAATTCGATCCGCTCGCCGGCGTGGTGCTGCACGAGCATATGGACGTGCTGCCGATTGCGGCGGAGTGAGGGCCTTGTTCGTCATTGTTTTGCGTGATGACGATTTCGCAGCGGCGCGGTCCGGGGTATTGTCGCCGTGTCTTCGTCGCGAGGCTTGCAATTGGTCGGTGAGAAAGATCTGGAGGCATCGCTCGAAACGCTGCGTGCGAACGCGGCGGGACCGGTCGCCGGCGTGTTCGGTCCGTCCTCGCTGACCTGGCGGATCGACCGGGAGGCCGTGATCTTTCTCGGCGCCGGCCGTGCGCTGTTGCTGCAACTGGCGCATCCGTGGGTGGCGGCGGCGATCGCCGAGCATTCGAGCACGCTTGCCGACCCGATCGGCCGCTTCCACCGCACTTTCGACATCGTCTTTACCATGGTGTTCGGCTCGCTGGACCGGGCGTTGCTGTCGTCCCGGCAGCTGCACCGGCGCCACAGCATGATCATTGGCGAGATGCCCGAGACCGTCGGTCCGTTCGCGGCCGGCTCGCGCTATTGCGCCAACGACATTCCCTCGCTCCGCTGGGTCCATGCGACGCTGGTCGAGACCGCGCTGATGGTGCATGATCTAGTGCTGCCGCCGCTCTCGGCGGAGGAGCGCGAGCGCTATTGGAGCGAGGCCCGGCTGTACGGCGCCCTGTTCGGACTGACGGGGGATGATTTGCCGGCGGACTGGTCCGGCTTCGCAGCCTACAATGCGGCGATGGCGCAGTCGGATACGCTGACCGTCAGCCCGGCGGCGCGCCAGATCGCCGAACAGATCTTCAGAGGCGCCCGCCCTTGGTTGCGGCCACCGCGATGGTACCGCGCGCTCGCGGTGCGCATGCTGCCGGAGCGGCTGCGCGCCGGATTCGGCCTTGTGCTTGACGCGCGCGACATCAGAGCTGCCGACAATGCGCTGACCTGGATCAGGCGCGTCTATCCGAAACTGCCCGACCGGCTGCGCTATGTCGGCCCCTATCAGGAGGCGCAGGCGCGCTTGCGGGGCGAGCCGCAGCCCGACTGGATGATCCGGTGCCTGAACCGCGCCTGGATCGGGCGGCCGCAGATGGACGTGCGCGGGAAGGGGTGAAGTCCTCCGCTGCTGCCAACAACTTCCGTCATTGCGAGGAGCCTTGCGACGAAGCAATCCAGACTACCGCCGCGGAGAGACTCTGGATTGCTTTGCTACGCTCGCAATGACGGAGTGCGTAGCCACGCCTCGGCCCAATCTCACACCGACGCCAGCTTCCGGTACAGCGCGCTGTAGCAGCCGGCCGAGATGCTCCAGGAGAACGATCGTCCCATTGCGCTGCGGCGCATGGTATCGAGCTGGTCCTGCGCCATGAACGCCTCGAACGCGCGGCGGACGCCGCCGATGAAGGATTCGCGCGAGGGCCTTGCGAACAGGAAGCCGGTCTCGCCGTCGGTAATGGTCTCGGCCAGACCGCCGGTCTGGTGTCCGATCGGCAGCGAACCGAAGCGCTGGGCGTACATTTGGCTGAGCCCGCACGGTTCGAAGCGCGAGGGCATCAGGGTGAAATCGCTGCCGGCGAAGATGCGGCGCGCCTGGGCGTCGTTGAAGCCGATCACGACCCCGATGGCATCGGGGCGGCGGCGATGCGCGTTGATCACGGCCTGCTCGAGCGCCGGTTCGCCGGAACCGGTGATCACGATCTGGCCACCGGCATCGACGATCTCGTCGGCGGCCGACAGCACGAGGTCGATGCCCTTCTGGTGCACGAGGCGGGCGACGATGCCGAACATGGGGCCGCGTGAGACCGCAAGCCCGAACTGCTTGCGCACGTAGTCCGCATTCGCTTTCTTGCCGATCCAGTCGCCGGCGCCGAATTGCTGGGCGAGCTGTGAGCAGGAGCGTGGGTCCCAGCTCTCGTCTATCCCGTTGAGGATGCCGGTGAGCTCGGCGGCGTCGGAGCGGACGCGAAGCAGGCCTTCGAGACCGCAGCCGAATTCGGCCGTGGTGATCTCGCGCGCATAGGTGCCGCTGACCGTGGTGAGGTGCGAGGCATAGACCAGCCCGGCCTTGAGGAAGGAGACCTGGTCGTAGAATTCGACGCCGTCGATATGGAACGAGCTCTCCGGCGCGCCGATCCGCCGCAGCGAGTCCTTCGGAAAGAGGCCCTGATAGGCGAGGTTGTGGATGGTCAGGATCGACGGCAGCTTGGCGCCGCGCCAGGCGAGATAGGCCGGCACGAGTGAGGCCTGCCAGTCATTGGCATGGATCAGGTCTGCTGCCCAATTCTTGTCCAGCGTGCCCATGGCCAGCTCAGCGGCGGCTGAGGCAAGGCGCGCGAAGCGGATGTCGTTGTCCGGCCAGTCGCGCCCGGATTCGTCGCCATAGGGATTGCCGGGCCGGTCATAGAGCTGTGAGCACAACAGCACGTAGACCGGCAGGCCGTCCTTGGTCGCGGCCCGCCCGAGCGAGCAGGCTGGCATCTCCGCGAATGCCGGACAGCGGCCAACGATTTGAATGTGCGTGAGTTGTTCGATGATGTCGCGATAGCCGGGCAGCATGATCCGGATATCGGCAAAGGAGCGAAGGGCGCGGGGGAGAGCAGCAGAAACGGCTCCAAGTCCGCCGACGCGGACGAAGTCGTCCATCTCTGTCGTGACGAACAAGACCCTCAAGAACAGCCGCCCTCTGCCGATCCCGTTCGCTGCTATGCAAGAACGGGTCCAGTTGTTCCGGAATTCCCAAGCCCGCCCATGCGGCGCGTCGGTTCGGTAAACACTTTCCTACTCAGCCGCCGCCCTCTAGGGTCGCCGCATCAACAACAGAGAACTTCGATAAGTTCCTAAGACACCCAAGGACGTGAGCAGGCATGCAGGCAGCAGATAAGCATGAGGGGACGACGACAAAGGCCTTCGCCGGCCTGCGGGTCCTGGATTTTTCGACCACGATTGCCGGTCCCCATTGCACGCGCATGCTCGCCGACATGGGCGCCGAGGTGATCAAGATCGAGACCGACGGCGGCGAGACGATGCGGACCCGGCCGCCGCTGCGCAGGGGGTGCAGCACCACGTTCGGCCAGCTCAATGTCGGCAAGAAGAGCGTGGTGCTCGACCTCAAATCCGAGGACGGCAAGGAGGCGGTGCGCCGGCTGGCCGCGACATCAGACATCCTGGTCGAGAACTTCCGCCCGGGGGTGATGCACCGGCTGCGGCTCGACTACGACAGCATGCGTCAGGTCAACCAAAAGCTGATCTACTGCTCGATCTCAGGCTACGGCCAGACCGGCCCCTCGGCCGAGCTGCCGGCCTATGCGCCGGTGATCCATGCGGCCTCGGGCTACGACTTGGCGCATCTCGCCTACCAGCCCGGCCGTCACCGCCCCGACTATTGCGGCATCTATCATGCCGACGTCGTCACCGGCACCTACGGCTTCGGCGCGATCGCTTCGGCGCTGTATCAGCGCACCGTGACAGGCCTTGGCCAGCACATCGACGTCTCCATGCTCGAAACCATGCTGTCGCTGACGCTGACCGAGTTGCAGAGCTCGCAATTCGCCGTGAAGCCGCCGCCGCGCCCGATGTTCGGGCCGACCGAGACGGAAAACGGCTATGTCATGATCACGATCGCGAGCGAGAAGACGTTTCAGGGTTTGATGGGGGTGATCGGCCGCCTCGCCTGGATCTCCGATCCGCGCTTCTCGACCTACGCCGCGCGCCGCGAGAACTGGGCCGACATGATGGACGGGGTCGAAGCCTGGTCACGGCAGCTCACGACCGATGCATGCCTTGCCGCGCTCGGCGCAGCCGGCGTTCCGGCCTCGGCCTATCGCACCGTGTCAGAAGCGCTGGCCGATCCGCAGCTCGCGCACCGGCAGGCGCTGTCCGAGGTGCGGGACGGGGGCGGTTCATTCCAGGTCCTCAATCTGCCGTTCCGAATGTCGGGCGCCGACACCACGCCGGCCAAGACGATGGCCATGCTCGGCGAGCACACGGATGCGCTACGCGATGAGATCGGTCTCGCGGACGAAGCGCCAATTCCGTCAGGCAAAACGGCCGCGACGTGCTGAACGCGCCGCGATATGCGGCGCTCGAACCCTCGTGCGTTCCTCTTGCCGTGGCGGACATTTGTCGCCAATCTCGCTCCCCGAGTCATTCAACGATCCGAAACATCGGACGAGGGACCCGGGAGGAACCATGACGAATGCGGCTGCCGTGGCACGCAAGTGCGTGCCGATTTTCCTTGTTGCGGCATTTGCACTGGCAGCGCCGGCGCAGGCGCAGAAATCGGGCGGCAGCATCACCGTCGGTCAGGAGCTGGAGATTGCAGGCTTCGATCCGCTCAAGGTCGGCGTCTACGACACCTCCACCTTCACCGCGGCCGCCGCGATCTTCGACACGCTGACGACGCTGGACGAGAAAGGCGAGGCGGCGCCAAAACTCGCGGTGTCCTGGACCCATTCCGACGACTACAAGAGCTGGACCTTCAAGCTGCGTCAGGGCGTGAAATTCCATGACGGCACGCCGTTCAATGCGCAGGCGTTCAAGGAAAACTTTGACCGGCAGAAGGATCCCGCCAACAAGTGCCGCTGCGCCTTCTACATCACCAACGTCAAGGAGGTGCTGGCGCCCGACGAATACACCATCGTCTACAATCTCACCGATCCCTCCGTGAACCTGCCGGCGGTGATCACCATCCAGAGCTCCAACAACGCCATTCATTCGCCGACGGCCTGGAAGACCAAGGGCGACGACTATAATCGCAATCCCGTCGGCACCGGCCCCTACATCCTGAAATCCTGGACTGCGGGCGACCGCATGGTGCTGGAGAAGAACCCGGACTACTGGGTCAAGGGCCGTCCGTATCTCGACCGCATCATCTTAAAGCCGCTGCCCGACGCACAGTCGCGCTTTGCCTCGCTGCAATCGGGCGAGGCCGACATCATCTGGGACGACGAGAACGACGCCGACAACATCATGAGGGCGCAGAAGGACTCAAAGCTCACCGTGCACACCTACAAGGGCTCGGGCGCGCAGGTCTACGCCTTCAACACCAAGGTCGCGCCGTTCGACGACGTCCGCGTGCGGCAGGCGCTCGTGATGGCGATCGACCGTCCAAAAATGTCGCAGGCAATCAGCAACGGCCTGAGCCGCCCCGCGACCAATCCGTACGGCGACGGTTCCTGGGTCAAGTGCAAGGACGACGGCGCGCTGCCGTTCGACATCGAGAAGGCCAAGGCGCTGATCAAGGATTATGGCAAGCCGGTCGAGTTCAAGATGCTGGTGACCGCGACGCCCCGCGGCCGCATGATCGGCCAGGTGCTCCAGCAGTTCTGGAAGCGCGTCGGCGGCAACATGGAGATCGAGCAGGTCGATCAGGCCACCATCCCGTCGCGCGCCTTCACCCGCCAGTTCCAGTTGACGCCGTGGCGTATCGTCGATCTCGCCGATCCCGATCCGCAGATGTATGCGAACTTTCGCAGCGGCAGTCCGCTCGCGCTGTCCAACTACGCTGATCCGGAGCTCGACCGGCTGCTCGATCATGCCCGCGTCACGGCCGACCTCGGCCAACGGACCGAGGATTATTGCGCGATCAGCCGCCTGATCAACAAGCAGGCGATCTGGTTCTGGACCTTCCAGAACACCTATTACGCGCTGTCGAGCGCCAAGCTGAAGGGCTTTCCGAAAATCTACAACGGTGTGATCGACGTCTCGAACACCTGGCTGGAATGAAAGCGCGATGCTGAACTTCGTCGTTCGGCGGCTCCTTGCGATTCTGCCGGTCCTGCTGGCCGTTTCGCTGCTGACCTTCCTGATTGCCTCGCTGCTGCCGGGCGATCTCGCCTTGGTCATCCTCGGCGACCAGGCAACGCCGGAGAATGTCGCGGCGCTGCGCCGTGACATGGGGCTCGACCAACCGCTGTGGTGGCGTTACCTGAGCTGGCTCGGCCATGTGTTGCAGGGCGATCTCGGCCGCTCCTTCCGCACCGGGCAGACGGTGCTCCAGGCGGTGGCCGAGCGCATCCCGGTCTCGCTCCAGCTGATGCTGATGGCCGAGTTCATCGGGCTCGTGATCGGCGTGCCGCTTGCGATCGCCTGCGCCGCGCGCGCCGGCGGCGCCTTCGACCGCTTCATGACCGGCAGCGCCTTCGCCATGCTGTCGATGCCGTCCTTCCTGACCGCGATCCTCCTGATCTATCTGTTCGCGGTCGAGCTGCACTGGCTGCCCGCGACCGGCTATGTGCCGTTCACCGAGGCCCCGCTGGCCAATCTGCGCTTCTTCGTGCTGCCGGCGCTGACATTGGCGCTGGCGGAATGGCCGGGCATCATGCGGGTGCTGCGCTCCGACATGATCGCGACCTTGCAGGAGGACTATATCGCGCTCGCCAAGGCCAAGGGCCTCAAGCCCGCACGCATCCTGTTCGTGCATGCGCTCAAGCCCTCGTCGCTGACGCTGGTGACGGTGACCGGGATCAATATCGGCCGTCTGCTCGGCGGCACGCTGATCGTGGAATCGATCTTTGCACTACCCGGAATCGGACGGCTGCTGGTCGGCGCGATCTATACCCGCGACCTCGTCATCCTGCAGGGCGTGGTGCTGCTGGTCGCCTGCGGCTTCGTGCTCGTCAACTTCATCGTCGACATGCTCTACGCCGTGCTTGATCCGAGGATCCGCCATGGCCACGCTTGAGCTCTCGATTCAGGACGAGGCGGCGTCCGCGCCCGTTCGCGGCAGGCGCAAGCTCGGCCTGCTGTTCTGGCTCGCGAGCGGCTGGCTTGCGATCATTCTCGCGCTCGCGATCCTCGCGCCGGTGCTGCCGCTGCAGAACCCGACCGACATGGACATGCTGGAGCGTCGCGCGGCGTTCTCTGGAGAGCACTGGCTCGGCACCGACGGACTCGGCCGCGACGAGCTCGCCCGCCTGATTTTCGGCGCGCGAGTGTCGCTGACGGTCGGGCTGATCGCGCCGATGATCAGCCTTGTATTCGGCGGCGCACTCGGCCTGCTCGCCGGCTATTTCCGCGGCCGGTTCGAGACGTTGGTGGTCGGCAGCATGGACGTGCTGCTGGCCTTTCCGCCGCTGATCTTCGCGCTCGCCGTGACCGCCTATCTCGGCCAATCCGTCCCCAACCTGACCTTGATCCTTGGCGTGCTCGGCATTCCCGCCTTCATGCGCGTGGCGCGTGCGGCGACGCTGACGCTGTCGCGGCGCGAATTCGTGATTGCCGCCGAGGCGCTCGGCGCCAGCCACGCGCGGATCCTGCTGCGCGAGCTTCTGCCGAACGTGATCCTGCCGCTGCTCGCCTTCTTCCTGCTCGGTGTCGCCGTCACCATCGTGGTCGAGGGGGCGCTGTCCTTTCTCGGCCTCGGCGTGCCGCCGCCGATGGCGAGCTGGGGCAGCATGATCGGCGAGGGGCGTGAGAGCCTCGACGTCGCGCCGCGGCTCGCCTTCCTGCCGGCGGCGGCGCTGTTCCTGACCGTGCTGGCTTTCAACCTCGTCGGCGACACCTTGCGGGCCCTGACCGACCCGCGTCAGGGGGCATTGTGAGCGCGCCGCTCTTGACCATCGAGGACGTCGCGGTCGAGCTGCCGACACCGCGCGGCAATTTGCGCGCGGTGGATCACGTCGACCTGTCGCTGGCGGCCGGCCGCACGCTCGGCATCGTCGGCGAATCCGGCTGTGGCAAGACCATGCTGTCGCGCGCGGTGCTTCAGCTCCTGCCGAAGAAGGCGAAGCTGACGGGCCGGGTGATGTTCGACGGCGAGGATCTGGTGCGGCTTAATGCGGAACGGCTGCGGCGCCTGCGCGGGCGCGATCTCGCGGTCGTGTTCCAGGATCCCATGACCTCGCTCAATCCCGTGCTCACCATCGGCACCCAGTTGATGGAGACGATCCAGGAACATCTCGAGCTGGATGCCCCGGCGGCCAGGAAGCGCAGCATCGAGCTGCTGGCGGCCGTCGGCATTCCGGCACCGGAGCAGCGGCTCGCGCAATATCCGCATCAATGTTCCGGCGGCATGCGCCAGCGCATCGCGATTGCGATCGCGCTGTCCTGCGAGCCGAAACTGCTGATCGCGGACGAGCCGACGACGGCGCTCGACGTCACCATCCAGGCGCAGATTCTCGATCTCCTGGCGCGCGAGCAGCGGCGCCGCCACATGGCGATGATCATCATCACCCATGATCTCGGCGTCGTCGCCGGCCGCGCCGACGAGGTCGCCGTGATGTATGCGGGCAGGGTGGTCGAGCGCGCGCCGACGCCGGCGCTGTTCAAGCGCATGCACATGCCCTACACCGAGGCGCTGCTGGCGGCGATCCCGAAGCTTGAGACCGCGCCGCATACGCCGCTGCCTGCGATCTCCGGCCGTCCGCCCGACCCGACGCGGCCGCTGCGTGGCTGCTCCTTTGCGCCGCGCTGCCGCTATGCCGCGGGGCGCTGTCACGAGGCCAAGCCCGAGCTGAAGAGCGCGGAGGTGCCGGGGCATCTCTATGCCTGCTTCCATCCGATCCAGATGGCCGAGGGGATCGGCGCATGATGCAGCTTGCCGTGCGCCCCGAGCCGCTGCTGAACGTCGACAATCTCGTCGTCGAATATGGTCTCGGCAACAAGACGGTGCATGCCGTCTCCGGTGTCAGCCTTCAGGTCGCACGCGGCGAGACGCTGGGGCTGGTCGGTGAATCCGGCTGCGGCAAGTCGACGCTGGGGCGCGCGGTCCTGCAGTTGCGCCGCGCCAAATCCGGCCGCGTGATGTTCGACGGCGAGGATCTGACGGCGATGGAGGGCGAGGCGCTGCGCAAGATGCGCCGCCGCGTGCAGCTGATCTTTCAGGATCCTATCGCCTCGCTCAATCCGCGTCGGCGCATTGGCGACATCGTCGCCGAGCCGCTGATCGTCGCCGGCGTCAAGGACGCCGCCGAGCGCAAGCGGCGCGTTCACGAGGTGCTTTCCGCGGTCGGGCTCGACCCTGATATCGTGGCGGGTCGTCTGCCGCATGAATTCTCCGGTGGGCAATGCCAGCGCATCTGCATCGCGCGGTCGCTGGTGCTCAATCCTGAGTTCATCGTCTGCGACGAGCCGGTGTCGGCGCTCGACGTCTCCATCCGCGCGCAGATTCTTAATCTGCTAGAGGAGATGAAGGTGCGCTTCGGCCTGACGCTGCTGTTCATCGCGCATGATCTCGCGGTGGTCAAAGCGGTCAGCGACCGCGTCGCGGTGATGTATCTCGGCCGGCTCTGCGAGGTCGGGCCGTCGGAACAATTGTTCGCAAAGCCGGCGCATCCCTATACCGGGTTGCTGTTGCAGGCGATCCCGGTGCCTGATCCGGATGTGCGTCCCGTTGAGAGTGTAGCGATTGGCGAGCCGCCATCGCCGATTGCGCCCCCGTCCGGCTGCCGCTTCCGCACCCGCTGTCCGCGGGCCGATCAGCGATGCAGCGCGGAGATACCGGAGTTGCGTGAAATCGCGCCCGGCCAGTTCGCGGCTTGCCATCATCCGCTGGCCTAAACTAAGACGGTCGGGGTTTGTCTCGCCTCGCCGGTCGTGGCATGCTGGCGCGACAACAAGAACATGCCGGGAGGACGTCGATGAAGAGCTTCAAGGTCGCCGATTTCAAGGCGCCGCTGCAGGAGGTCGACGAGGCCACGCCGCAGCCCTCGGGCACCCAGGTTCTGATCAAGGTGAAGGCGGCCGGCGTCTGCCACAGCGACCTCCACATCTGGGAAGGCGGCTACGATCTCGGTCACGGCCGCAAGCCGCTGTCGCTGAAGGACCGCGGCATCAATTTGCCGCTGACCATGGGCCACGAGACCGTCGGCGAAGTCCTCGCCTTCGGGCCCGACGTAAAGCCGACCGACCAGGGCGACCTCAAGCTCGGCGATGTCGGCCTGGTCTATCCCTGGATCGGCTGCGGCAAATGCGCCACGTGCCTTGGCGGCGAGGAGAACATGTGCCTGACGCCGCGCTCGCTCGGCGTCTATTGCGATGGCGGTTATGCCGACCACATGCTGGTGCCGCATCCCCGCTATCTGCTCAATCTAAGAGGGCTCGACCCCGCGACGACCGCGCCCTATGCCTGCTCGGGCGTCACCACCTACAGCGCGCTGAAGAAGGTCGAGCAGCATTTCGACACGCCGATCGTGATGTTCGGCGCCGGCGGCCTCGGCCTAATGGCGCTGTCGCTGCTGAAAGCGATGGGCGGCAAGGGCGCGATCATGGTCGATATCGATGCGAAGAAGCGCGAAGCGGCGGAAAAGTCCGGTGCGCTCGCGACGGTCGATCCCAAGGCGCCGGATGCGCTGGAGCAACTCGCGAAGAAGGCGGGCGGGCCGATCCGCGCCGTGATCGACCTCGTCGGCAATGCCGCGACGACGCAGCTCGGTTTCGACTGCCTGACCAAGGGCGGCAAGCTCGTCATCGTCGGCTTGTTCGGCGGCGGTGCGACCTGGGCGCTGCCGCTGATTCCGATCAAGGCCGTGACGATCCAGGGCAGCTATGTCGGCAATTTGCGTGAGACGCAGGAATTGCTCGATCTGGTGCGAGCGAAGAAAGTGCCGCCGATCCCGGTGACGACGGTGCCGCTCGCCAGGGCCAACGACGCGCTGCTGCAGTTGCAGCAGGGCGCGGTGGTCGGACGCACCGTGCTGACGCCATAACGAACGCTCTCTCCTCCGTCATTGCGAGGAGCGAAGCGACGAAGCAATCCAGACTGCCCCAGCGGAAAGATTCTGGATTGCTTCGCTTCGCTCGCAATGACGACTTGGCTAACTCCTTCCTTGAGGCTCTTATGTCCGCAAATAACGCCTTCCACATTGCCGTGCTCGCCGGTGACGGCATCGGTCCCGAAGTCATGGCGCCGGCGATCGAGGTGCTGCGCAAGATCGAACAGAAATCGGATTTGCGCTTCCGATTCACGGAGGCCCCGGCCGGCGCCAACAATTATCTCGCCACCGGCAAGTCGATGCCTGACACCACCATCAAGCTGTGCGAGGAGGCGGATGCGATCCTGTTAGGTGCCTGCGGCCTGCCTTCGGTGCGCTACCCCGACAACACCGAGATCGCGCCGCAGATCGAGCTGCGCTTCATCTTCGATCTCTATGCCGGCGTGCGTCCGGCGCGGCTCATTCCGGGCGTGCCGAGCCCGATCGTCGGCGCCGACCGGCGCGGCATTGATCTCGTTGTGATCAGGGAGTCCACCGAAGGCCTGTTTGCCTCGATGGGCAAGGGCGTCGTCACCCATGAGGATGCGCGCGAGACCATGGTGATCACACGCAAGACGTCCGAACGCCTGTTCGAGTTCTCGTTTCGCCTTGCCGAGCGGCGCAAGGCGCGCGGCAAGCCCGGTGCGCTCACCTGCGTCGACAAGGCGAACGTGTTCAAGGCCTTCGCCTTCTTCCGCGGCATCTTCGACGAGATCGCCAAAAAGCATCCCGAGGTGAAGACCGACCGGCTCTATGTCGATGCCTGCTCGGCGATGCTGGTGAAGCGGCCCTGGGATTTCGACGTGATGGTGATGGAGAACATGTTCGGCGATATCGTCTCCGACATCACCGCGAGCCTGATCGGCGGCCTCGGCATGGCGCCGTCGGCCGACATTGGCGACAAGTATGCGGTGTTTCAGCCGTGCCACGGCACCGCGCCCGACATCATGGGTCAGGGCAAGGCCAATCCCACCGGCATGATCTTGTCGGCGGCGCTGATGCTGGACTGGCTCGCCGACAAGCATGGCGTCGAGAGCGCGACGGAGGCCGGCGAGACGATCGAGCGTGCGGTAGACAAGGTCTACGCCGGCGGCATCAAGCCGATGGAGTTCGGCGGCAACAACGGCACGGCGGACATCACGAAAGCGGTGCTCGCGGCGCTGTAGTCAAGGAAAAAGGGGCCCGCAGGCCCCCTGTCGTTCACCAGTGGCGCCAGTGGTGGTAGCGGTGACCCCAGCCCCACGGACGCGGGCCGTAGAAGCGTCGCGGGCCGCCATAATAGCCGTAGGCGCCGTAGTAGTTCGGACGCCACCAGCAGCGGCCCCAGGGGTTACAGACCCAGCGCACCTGATCGACATCGGCGGCGGGACCGCCTGCAATCTTGTCCGCCTGCGGGATGCCGTTCGGCATTGCCGCGAGAGCGGGACCCGAGGCGAGCGCCGCACCGCCCAAGGCAGCCAGACCGAGAACAGCAAATTTGAGTTTCATCGCAATCTCCCTCGTTGGTGGCGAGAGAACTTTCGACAGATCAACTGGTTGCTATCGCGGTGCGTGCGCGTGGGAAATTTAATCTTCCTGAACGAAGGTTCAGTTTCACCGCCCTTGGAACTTGGGTCTGCGCTTTTCCATGAAGGCCTGCCGGCCCTCGCGGAAATCCTGGGAGTCCATGCAGGCGTTGCCGATCGCCTTGATCGTGTCCATGTCGCGCTGGCTCTCGTCCTTCAGAACCTGCGCGATGGTGATCTTGGCGGCCCTGATGGCGAGCGGCGCGTTTTCGGAAATGGTCTGCGCGATTCCCATGGTCTCGCCCCAGAGCTGGTCGTCGGGGATCACGCGCTCGACGAGGCCAATGCGCAGCGCCTCAGAGGAATCGATGCGCATGCCCGTGTACATCAACAGGCGCGCCCAGGACGGGCCGACCAGCGACACCAGGTGACGCAAGCCATCATAGCCATAGGCGATGCCGAGCCTGGCGGCGGGAATGCCGAACTGGCTGTCGTGCGAAGCGATGCGGATGTCGGCAAGCATCGCGACCTGCATGCCGCCGCCGAGGCAAAAACCCTGGATGCAGGCGATGGTCGGCTTGGGATAGTCGGCGAGCAGCGCGCGCTGGGCGGCGCTGCGCTTGGCGTACTCCTCGGACGCCGCTGCATTGTGCCTGACCTTCTCGAACTGGCTGATGTCGGCGCTCGAGACGAACGCCTTGCCGCCGGCGCCGCGCAGGATTACGACCCGCACCGTCTCGTCGTCGCGCAGGCTGGTCAGTGCCTCGCCAAATCCCTCCCACATCTCCAGCGACATCGCGTTGCGCTTGTCGGGATTGTTGAAGGTGATCACGCCGACGCCGCTGGTCGTGTGCTTGAGGATCTTGCCGTCGGCGTAAGCCGTTTCGGTCGTGCTGGACATGTCGGACATCGCGCGCTCGCTGATCGTTGGCGAGGCAATGTGCGGCGCGGGCGCCACCGCGGTCAACCGGAGCCGGGGTAGGCGAGCTTGCATCCGCCTGTGCTGCGATTGCATGGCGCGCGCGAAGTTCGGCGCATGGCAGCAGATCGCCAAGAAACAGGGGCGACTAGACCGCCCCGAGAAAGACCGCGCGCAAGCGCGCGGGCGCAGGCATATCTTCTCGTCCGGCCTCGTCCAATCCGGCCGCGCCCCCGCGACGCGGCGGATTGAACGTCGGCCGCAAAGGCCGGACCGTCGATCGATCTCAGCTTTCGTTCGCTGCGATCGATTCCATCAGCGAGACGAGCTGACGCTGCACCGTCTGATCCTTGATCTTGCTGTAGGCGCGCAGCAGCCGGAGGCTGAAGGCGCTGTCGAGGAAGAGCAGGCTCTCCACTTCGCGCGCCTTGTTGTCGCCGTCATAGAAGAAGGTCACGGGCACATCGAGGGCGGAGGCGATCTGCTGAAGCCTGGCCGCGCCGACGCGATTGACGCCCTTCTCGTATTTCTGCACCTGCTGGAAGCTGACGCCCAGCTTCTCGCCCAGCTCGGCCTGCGAGATCTTCATTTCGACTCGCCGCAAACGGATCCGCTTGCCAAGCTCAATGTCCGGCTTGCCGGCACTGCGCTGCTTCATTCTCTTCGCCGCTGCTTTCATACTTCTCACCGTTGTTCTTCGGTTGAAAATCCCCCGAAGAGCTGGGTCAGGGGTTCGCCCATATACGAGTCCTTGAATTCATGCGGATGCACGAACTCCTCCTTAAACCACGGGAAGCGAGCCGGATTGAAAGCCTCGATCAGCCAGTCAATCATGTGCCGCACGCGCGGAATCCGTCCGCTACCGGGATGGTAGGACAGCCAGATATCCAGCGGTCGGTTCAGCTCGACCTCCAGTGGAATCAACTTCCCGCCAAGCGCAATGGCGTAGCTCGGGAATACGCCGATTCCGGCGCCATTCGCGACCGCCCAGTAGTTGGCGCTCGAGACGTTGGTTTTCATGACCAGAAGGTCACGTTCCGAAACGCCCGGGAAGAAGCTCTCGAAAGATTCCTTGGCGGCGAGCTGGTCGGCGAATTGCAGCACCAGGCGATGCTTGATCAATTCCGCTGCCGAGCGCGGCGCGCCATGTTTTGCGATGTATTTCTCTGAGGCCCAGAACATCAGATGCATGCGGCCGAGCCGCACCAGCTTGACGTCGAGCGCCGAGGGACGTGACAGATGGATAGCGACGTCGGCCTCGTGGCGGGAGACGTCGGCCGAGCGCATAGCGCAATGCAGGTCGACCAGGATCTTCGGATAGGCTTGCTGGAATTCGACCAGCCGCGGGGCAAGCCAGAACGTCCCAAGTCCCTCGGTGACGGCGACGCGGACTTCGCCGGACAGGGCGTTGACCGTCGAATCGCTGGTCCGCATCACGTCGAAGGCCGCCGCCTCCATGCGCTCGACGGCAGAGACCACGATCGCGCCTTCATCGGTCAGATGGGTGCCGTGGACGTCGCGGGTGAACAGGGTGGTGCCGGTCTGACGCTCGAAATCATCGATCCGGCGACGGACGGCGTTGATCGACAGGGACAGACGTTCGGCCGCCGAGCGGAAACTTCCACATCGGACGACTTCCAGGAATATGCGGGCCGCGTCCCAATCGGAGAGGCCGCTGATATTTATCTTCGGGCGTTCTTCCAACGGAACGCCCCTTTCCGCCAAGGAGTGCATACAATTCCCTTTGGTTTGCTAAACTGGCAGAATCTGGCGCAAACTACAACCACGGCGGGTTGCGGGGGTGATGAGTTTTGAACGTCATCCTTACTGCGGCGCGAGCGGTATTTGAGTGCTGCCAGGGCTGGGATCGGGCAGCCTGTTGCCCGTTTGAGGGGTATCGCGTGAGTTCCGTTGCAAGCCTCGAGATGGCTGCGGGATTGTCGGCGCTGTCCGCAGTGGACATTCCTGCGCAACAGCGGTTGCCGTGGTCCCGGATGGAGCAATCGCAGCGCACGAAGCGTCTTGTCCCGAATCGCTCCGACGATTGCCAACGGCGTCGTGGCACGATGTTGGCGGGAACCGCGGTTTCATCGCAGAAACACACTGAATTCATGTTCAGAGGCCCAGCGGCGTCGTGCTATCTTTGGTGCTCCACGGGGGCCGTAGGGGTCGTCACAGACAATTCTCGCAGGCCGAATTAACGGAGAGAACGCTTGTGTCGCATTCAGACGAACAGTTGCAGTCGGTCCTGGAAACGCTCGAAGAGTGCCGCAGGGTTCTCAATGCGAGCAACAGCCGCGACTCGGCCGAGCTGCTGTCCATGGTCATCCTCGACGTCAGGATGAAGCTCAAAGGAATTGACGATGCCGATCTCAAGGCATTGTGCGACGAAATGCTGCGGAGCGCTGCGAGCGAACCGCGGTCCCCTTCCAAGCAGACGCAGGACCAGCCCCGGCGTCCGCTGCTCCGCGTGGTGAAGTAGCCGCGCCGCCGAGTCTCGCTTTTTGGCGATATTTGTGCGCGTCCCGATGCCGCATCTGTGATCACGGACGGCATCGGGAGGAGCCCTGGTTTCGCGCGCCTCTGTTGCGCATTCCGAGCCATCGGCTACACCAGAGCCGGTTCGGCTCCGGTCCGCGCGCTCCCCGCGCGTCGTGTCGGGCCTGAGATGGCTCCGATTGCATCATGCAAAATGTTTCGATCCCGGCGGCGCTGATTGCCGGCCTCGTCAGCTTCCTCTCGCCCTGCGTCCTGCCCTTGGTTCCGCCCTATCTGATCTACCTCACGGGGGCCACGATCGAGCATGTCGAGAGCGACGAGCCGGCCGCGGCCTCCAAGCGCGCGATCTTGATGTCGGCGCTCTTGTTCGTGCTCGGCTTCTCCACCGTGTTCGTGGCGCTCGGCGCCAGTGCCTCGCTGATCGGCGGCCTGATCCGCGCCTGGTCGGCCGAGCTGTCGATCCTCGCCGGCATCGTCATCATCATCATGGGCCTGCATTTCCTGGGACTGACGCGGATCGGCCTGTTGATGCGCGAGGGCCGGCTGCCGATCCCCAAGCCCGTCGGGCTCTGGGGCGCCTACATCATGGGGCTCGCCTTTGCGTTCGGCTGGACGCCCTGCATCGGCCCGATCCTCGCCGCCATCCTGTCGATCGCCGCGGCGGAAGCGACGGTCACCAAGGGCGCCGGCCTGCTCGCCGTCTATTCCGCGGGCCTCGGCATTCCCTTCCTCATCGCCGCCCTGATGATCGAGCAGTTCTCCGCGCTGTTCGCGCGGATGAAGGGCCAGCTCGTCAATGTCGAGCGCGCCATGGGCGTGTTGATGGTGATCACCGGCATCGGCTTCCTCACCGGCGCGGTCTCGAATGTGAGCATCTGGCTGCTGGAGACGTTTCCGGCGTTGCAGACGATCGGGTAGGGCGGGATCGGCGAGCTGCACCGGCTCAGAACCGCACGGGTCTTTTTACGCAGCCGGCGCCCGTTCCGGGAATGGCGACTGATAGAGCCAGGCGAGATTCTCGCAGAAGCGCTCCAGGCTTGTCTCGCGTATGAGCTGATTGCGCAGCAGCGCGTGGACTCCGGCCGGATGATAGACGTGATCGCCGAGTTCCCGGGCCTGAAGCTGGACCCGCGCAGTGCGCAGCATCCGGGCATTCCGGTATTGGTCCAGCGCGTGGGCGACATCGCCTTCCGTCTCGTCGAGTTCGTCCGCGAGGCAGACGGCATCTTCCAGCGCCATGCAGGCCCCTTGCGCGAAATATTGCAGCATCGGATGCGCAGCATCGCCCAGGAGAGCGACGCGCCGGTCGATCCAGCGATCGGTCGGATCGCGATCGCAGGTCACCCACGCCTTCCAGTCCCTTCCATGATGAATGATCGCCTTGGCGCGAGGGTGCACGTCCCGAAAACCTTCGAGCACCTCCTCGTGGGTCACGGGCCTTGCCGCAAACGCCTCGACGGGATCGTTGTGGCAGGTAATTGCGAGATTGAACACCTTCCAGCACGAGAGCGGATAATGCACGAGATGGCACTTGGCGCCGGCCCACAATGTCGCGGCGTTCCAGCGCAGATCCTCCGGCATCTGCTCGGTCGGGATCACTGAACGATAGGTGGTGTGGCCGGCGACCCGCGGCGCGCCGTCGGCGATCATCTGCTGGCGAATGCGGGAGCGAAGTCCGTCCGCGCCAACCACGAGGCACCCGGTGACACACTCACCAGACTTGAGCAGTGCCGTTGCCGAAGCATCGTTCTGCTCGTAGCCGATGACATCGCAATCGGATCGCAGCGTGACGTGGGGGTGCGCCTCGCAGGCGCGCACGAAGATGCCGTGAAGATCGCCGCGATGGACCACGGCATAGGGATTGCCAAAGCGTTGCCGGAAATAGCTGGTCAGATCGATGCTGGTGATCTCTTCCGCCGAGATCGCATCCATCAGCCGCAGCTGGTCGATGAAGACGGCGATCGATCGTGCGGCATCACCGAGTGCGAGTCGGTCGAAGGCGTGGAATGCGTTGGGACCAAGCTGGATGCCGGCGCCGATCTCCTGATAGCGCGGTGCGCGTTCCAGGACGGTGACGTGAAAACCCTTCCGCGCCAGCGCGATCGCGGCCGCAAGTCCGCCGATGCCGCCACCGACAATGATGATGGGATCCTGTCGCATGTCCTCTCCTCGGTGGTTTGCTATTTTCTCGATGTCCTGGCACGCGGCGGCCTCGCCTTGCCGCGTGCCTCCGGCTGCTCGTCAAGAACGTCCTTCGGCCGCGCCGATGGGGGCACCTTGATCAATCCGGCTTCGACTTCCTGCTCGAGCCGATCGATATTCTTGTAGAGCTCGACCAGCACGCGCTTGAGCTCCGCCGCTTCCTTGGCGGACATGCTGCCGGTTGCGACTTCTTCATAATAGGCGGCGAGCGGCATGAGCCGCCCTGCCAGCTCAGCACCTTTGGGCGTCAGGACGACCTGGAGGCTGCGCTGATCGTTCTCAGGCCGGTCGCGTGTCAAGAGGCCGGTGCGGCTCATCTCCGCGACGATGCGCGACAGGGTGGACACGTCGGCCGACGTCAGTTCGGCGATCTCTCCAAGGCGCAACGGATGGCCCTGCTCTGACAGTGCGGCCAGCACGCGGTACATCGGAAGCGTCAACTTCTCGTGACGGATCACGCGCGCGAAGAGGTCGCCCATGCGAATGCCGAGCCGGGCGAGCAGATAGGGCAGCGAATTCGAAAATCGATACATGGACTTGGATCCTGGCGGGAGAACTCCGCCCGGAATAAGGGTCAACCTTCGCATGCGCAATATTTGCATATCAATCATTTGCAGATGCAACTTTATCATTGACAAGTATTTGCGCCCGGTGCTTTGCTTTGTCAACGCCAGAATTGAAGGGACGACGCCATGCAGGGAAAGATCGCGCTCGAGGAGCACTTCGCGCTTCGGGAGACTGTTCAGGACAGCGCGGGCTTCGCGCCGGCCGACGACTGGCGCGAGCTGGAAGCGCGGCTGCTCGATATCCACGACCGCCGGCTCGCGGAGATGGACGGTCACGGAATCGAGATGATGCTGCTGTCGCTGAACGCGCCGGCCGTCCAGGCCATTCCCGACCGCAGCCGTGCGCTGGAGCTGTCACGCCGTGCCAACGACTTCCTCGCCGAGCAGGTCGCGAAGCGGCCGGACCGCTTCCAGGGCCTTGCAGCACTGCCGATGCAGGATCCCGACGCGGCCGCGGGCGAGCTCGATCGCAGCGTCGGCACGCTTGGATTTCGCGGGGCGCTCGTCAACGGCTTCAGCGAGCTCGCCGGCACCGATCATGCGATCTATTATGACCGCAAGGAGTTCTGGCCGTTCTGGTCGGAAGTCGAACGCCTCGGCGTTCCCTTCTATTTGCACCCGCGCAATCCGCTGCCGAAAGACTCGGCGATCTATGAAGGGCATCGCTGGCTGCTGGGACCGACCTGGGCGTTTGGGCAGGAGACTGCGGTCCACGCCCTGCGCTTGATGGGCTCCGGACTGTTCGACGCGCATCCGCGGCTCCAGATCATTCTCGGTCACATGGGGGAAGGTCTGCCGTACTCGATTTGGCGGGTCGACAACCACAACAAGTGGATGCGGACCCAGAATGCCTATCCCGCGCGGCGCAAGATCGCCGACTATTTCCGGGAGAATTTCTACGTCACCACGTCGGGCAACTTCCGCACCCAGACGCTGATCGACGCAATCCTGGAGATCGGTGCCGACCGCATTCTCTTCTCGGCCGACTGGCCGTTCGAGAACATCGATCATGCCGCCGACTGGTTCGACAGCGCGGCGATTTCCGAAGGCGACCGCATCAAGATCGGCCGCGACAATGCGCGTGCCCTGTTCGGGCTCGGCAAAGCAACGACCCAATCTGCCGCAGAGCAGAACGTGTCAGCAATCCCAATGGAGGAAACCCGTGAGCTTCTCGTCCGAAATCGACGTGCATGAGGAATTGTCCGGCGCTCCGATCGGCCCGTTCCACAAGCTGCTCGGCATCCTGATCACGCTCATCACGCTGTTCGACGGCTATGACACCTTCAATCCCGCCTATGTCATCCATTATGTGGTCCAGCCCTGGGGACTCCAGCCAAGCCAAGCGGGATTTCTGGTGAGCTCGGGTCTCGTCGGCTTTCTGTTCGGCGCGATCGGTCACGGCAGCGTGGCCGACCGTTTCGGCCGGCGTGGCACGCTGCTCGCAGGATTGTGGGTCGTCAACGTCTTCACATTGCTGACCGCCGTGCTGGCGAACGATTTCTGGAGCTACTGCGCTCTTCGCTTCGTCACCGGGCTCGGTCTCGGCGTGCTGCTGCCGCTCGGCACGACCTTCATCAACGAGCTCGCGCCCAAGCGTGTCAGCAACACGTTTTCGCTGTGGGGCGTGACGCTGGGCTGGTCGCTCGGCGGCGTCTGCGCCGGTCTCGTCGGCGTATTCCTGACGCCGCAGCACGGCTGGCAGATCCACTATTACGTTGGCGCGCTGTCGATCCCGCTGACTTTCGTGGCACACGCCATCCTGCCGGAAAGCCCGCAATTCCTGGCGACCCGATCGCGGGTCCCGGAGTTGCGCGCGCTGCTGGCGCGGCTGCGGCCCGAGCGGGCGGCCGTCTACCAGAATGCGTCATTCGCATCGCATGACGGTACGCGGCCGCAGAGCACGATTGGGACATTGCTGAGCCCGCGCTATCGCCGCGTTTCGCTGACCATCTGGATCACCGCGTTTCTCAGCCTGTTCGCGATCTTCGGTCTCACCGGGTGGATTCCGACGGTCATGCTCAAGCGCGGCGAGACCTTTGCGGCATCATTCGGCTTCGGTGCCTTGATGCAGGCGATGTCGTTCATCGGCGGCCTCACGCTCGCAATGCTGGCCGATCGCAATTTCTCGCTGACGCCACGTTATCTCGCGACCTGGTGGCTGACCGGCGGAATTGCCGTACTGGCGCTCGTCTTCGTCAGCGGTCATGGCGTCAATCTCGCCATCGTCGCCGTTGCGGGCTTCTGCATCATCGGCGCCCAGCACGTGCTCAACAATTTCACCGCCGGGTCATACGAGACCTGTTTCCGCGCCAGCGGCGTCGGAATGGAATTGGGCATCGGCCGGGTGGGAGCGATCCTCGGCCCCTATGTCATCGGTCTGTTGCAGCAGGCGACCGGCGGCCCCGACGCCGTGTTCTGGGCGATCGGCGGCGCGTCCATCGTCGGTGCGCTGGCGATCGGATCGCTCAGTGCTGCCGCAGCAAATCGTCTGCCGCGCGCCGATATCGCACCCGCGGAGTGATGAGGCGGGCCGATCGACAATCACCGGCCGCGCCTTGACTGGCCAGCTTCACCAAAGGAGATCCGAAATGCCGACATCCACTCGTTCCGCTGCGACCGCAGGCGCGTTCGACGCCTGGGTACTTCTGTTCGCACGCGTCGCGATTGCGCCGCTGTTTCTCTACAGCGGCATCGGAAAGGTGATGGCATTTGCCACGACCGCGGGCCGGCTTCCCGGCGGCGCCGAGGGATTCGGCGCGGTGCTGGCCGCTGGCGCGATTGCAGTCGAACTCGGAGGCGGCACGGCCCTGCTGCTAGGCCTGTTTGCGCGCCCGGCGGCGGCGGTCCTGATCCCGTTCACCATCGTCGCCACGCTGATGTTTCACAATTTCTGGGCCGCTCCCGAAGCGCAGGTCGTGATGCAGACCATCAACTTCCTGAAGAATCTCGGCCTGCTGGGTGCCCTTGCGCTCATCGCCTTTTACGGGCCGGGCATCCATGCCGTGCAAGCGGCCATCAAGCCGGGCTCCAAAGGTGCTCCCGAGCTCTCGTAATTCTTAGCTACGCCGACGAGCTGACCGCGAAGCGCGCCAGCGCCTTGCGGTCCACATGAGTGATCTTCATCGTCGATATCCTTTTCGTCCATTCAACGCGTCTCGTCCAGCACGCATGTCACCGCGCCGGAAGCCTGCTTGCCGACCGTCTCGCTCGGGTTCGGCGCGCGTGCGAATACGATGCCCTGGTGTCGAGCAGGGATACCGTCCAAAGCCGGTGGCGCCGGATTATGGTTTTGGCAAGACCATAAGGGCAGCACTTGCCCGGCGCCACGATTTTCGCATCTGCGAGCAGTCCGGGAGAAGATTTTGCGATGCAGTCGGGGCCGAGGTCAGATCATCGCGATCGCGGTCAATAGCAGACACGTGGCGTAGACAGCTGCCAGACTGAGCCCGACGATCCGGGCCTCTCGATGCGATTTCATGCGGTCAACTCCAGGTCGGCGGCCGCCGTTGGGGAGCAGCCGCCCGGAGGTCGCGTCGCGATCAATCGATTTCCTGAACGACCACGCGTGAGCCCGGATCCACCAGCATCACGCGATCGCCGGAATAAACGTAGCGATACTTCGTCAGTGAGGGACCCCAATCCGTCGGAACGGCCTCGAGCTCGACGTCGGTCGGCACCGTCGCACCGACGATGATCTTTTCCTTCGTCACCACCGGACGAACGCGGTGCTCGGTGATGTAGGATTTGATCTTGGTGCGGTACTCCGGCTCGATCTGAACTGCCGCCGCATGACCGGTTCCAGTGGTGGTCACCACGGTGGACTGCGCGAACGCGCCGGTCGAAATCAGGACCGCCGCGGCGGACAGCAGGAACAGCTTTTTCATCTTATCCTCCTCACAGGAATATGCGCCGCAACAACATCTCACCATGCGCGCCGTTCCTCCCGCGTAGGAACAAATTGCTATTTTTTCCCGTTTCTGAATCGACCGGGCCCGGAAGCTCGGGAAATTGGAGGAGGAGATAATGACGCTGAGAATAGCGAGTGCAGCGCTAATGGTTGCTGCATTGTCCTTGCCGGCCTTTGCGGCCGACGAGTTCTACGTGGTCCAGGACGTGAAGACCAAGAAGTGCACCATCGTCGACAAGAAGCCGACAGACGCCTCCATGACCGTGGTCAGCCCGTCGGGCACGGTCTACAAGACGCGCACCGAGGCTGAGAGCGGCATGAAGACCGTCAAGGTCTGCACATCCAATTAGGAAGAATGTGATGCCCGTGATCCCCGTATTTATTCTCTGGGCCGTGCCAGCGATCATTGTGATCGGCGGCGGCATCTATCTGATTGGTCACATGCACTAGGCCTGTCGAGGAAGGCGAGCGGGCCTCTGCGTGCAGCGCACCGGTCCGCAAGTCTGCCGTTCTACGAGAGCGGGAGGCCGCCGATGCGGCCCCGCACGCCAGCAGGAGTGCGAGTTGCAGTGCAACAGGTCGCGGGGGCGTCGCTCTGCGACGAAGAGTGCCTCCGGCGTGCGCGAAATGACTTCCGTCCCGCCGTCGTTTTTCATACGCTCGCCGAACGCTGGCCGTTAATCGGCTGCGCTCACGCCCCGGCGACAGGGGCGGGGCATCAATGGGAGGGGAGACGATGAAGCGAAGGTCATTTCTCGCTGGTATCGGTGCGACCACTGCGGCAGCTACGATTGGCATGCCGTCGATCCTCAGGGCGCAAGCGCCGATCACGCTGAACGGCGCGGTCCAGTTCAACGACGACCATGCCTTCAACCGCGCGCTGATCCGGTTCGAGGAGCTGGTGAAGAAGTACTACGGCAAGCCCGTCAATTTCACGCTGCACAAGAACTCCTCGCTCGGCCTCGAGAAGCAGTATTTCGAGTACATGTCGCAGGGCAAGGCGGTCGATTACGGCATCGTCTCGCCGGCCCATATGTCGACCTTCGCCAAGGCGGCCCCGTTCATCGATGCGCCCTTCGTGTTCAAGGGCATCGAGCACATGAACAAGGTCGTCGAGGCCAATATCCTGGCGCCTATCGCCGACGAGGTCGCGGCGAAGGCCGAGGTCGTTCTGATCGGTTATGCCGGCGGTGGCATCCGCAACATCTTCGCGAACAAGCCGCTCAGGAATCTCGCGGATCTTAGGGGTCTCAAGGTTCGCGTGCAGGGGGCGCCGATCTGGTCGAAGACCTTCGCGGCAGTCGGCATGAGCCCGACGGTGATCGCCTATAACGAGATCTACAACGCGATCCAGAACGGGGTGATTTCGGCCGGCGAAAACGAGGCGGCCGGCGTCGAGGCGATGAAGTTCTACGAAGTGGCCCCGCATCTCAACCTGACCCAGCACGCCGTGTCGATCCGGCCGATCTGCTTCTCGGTGAAGACGCTGAAGACCTTGCCGAAGGATTTGCAGGACGCGATCATGAAGGCCGGCAAGGAGGCAGGCGACTACGGCCGTCAGCTCGAGTCGAGCGAAGAGGTGGTCAAGCTCGACACGCTCGAGAAAGCCGGCAAGCTCAAGCGCGTTCCCTTCGAGGAGCGGGACGCCATGAAGAAGCTCGCCGATCCCGTGATGGCCACCTACGCCAAGGAAATTGGCGCGGAAGGCATTTTCGAGAAGATCAACGTCGTCTGAGGTCGTTGCGTCCGCTGACAATAGTCCGGGCAGGCCCCGCTTCTTGCCCGGAAGGCGGATGAGCTGCCGCACGGAGCCCCAATGTCTGAAACGCCGGTCTTGTCCACACGGTCGCTGTGGCGTCGCGTCACCGCGGCCTATGCGAAGTTGCTGGAGTTCCTGCTGGCCGCCTGTGTCGGCGTCCTGATTGTTCCGGTCACGCTGCAAATCATCTCGCGCTACACGCCCTTCATTCCCTCCTACATCTGGACGGAGGAAATGGCGCGGTTCCTGTTCATCTGGACGATCATGATCGGCGCCATGGTCGGTGTGCGCGAAGCGCAGCATTTCGAGGTCGACGTGTGGCCCAATCTGTCGCGGCGATCGGAGGCCGCGGTGCGGATCCTCGCGCGTCTCGGCGTACTGGCACTGGCGCTGGTGTTCGTATCGGCCGGCATGGAGTTCACCCGCTTTGGCTGGAACAGAACTTCGGAGCTGGCCGATCTGCCGCTTTGGCTGATTCACGTTGCCTGGCCTGTGACCGGCGCGACGTGGATCGTCTTTGCGGGTGAGCAGATCGTTGATGAGATGCGCGTTCTGGTTGGGGCAGGGCGATGAGCGGCAATGTGCTCTCTGCCGGACAAGCCGCGATGGTGCTGTTCGGGGTTTTCATCGGCCTGCTCATCGTGCGCGTGCCGGTCGCTTTCGCGCTCGGCCTTGCCTGCGTGCCGATCCTGCTGATCGAGCCGCGTCTGTCGCTGATGACGCTCGCGCAGGAGACCTTCAATGCGTACAATTCATTCATCCTGCTGGCGGTGCCGTTCTTCCTGTTGACGGCGAACCTGATGAGCATCGGCGGCATCACCGACCGCCTGGTGGCACTGTCGCGCTCGATGGTCGGGCACTGGCCGGGATCGCTGGCGCAGATCAACGTCGTGCTGTCGGTGTTCTTTGCGGGCATCTCAGGCTCCTCCACGGCCGATGCGGCGAGCCAGTCCAAGATCTTCATCGATGCGCAGACCAAGGAGGGCTACGATCTCTCATTTTCGATCGCCATCACGGCGGTGTCGGCAGTGCTAGCGGTCATCATCCCGCCGTCGATCCTCATGATCGTGTGGGGCGGGCTGATCTCGACCTCGATTGCGGCGATGTATCTGGCCGGCATCGTGCCGGGCCTGCTGATCGCCGGCGCGCAGATGGCGACGGTGCACGTCTATGCGGTGCGCCGCGGCTACCCGACCTATCCGAAGGCGACCTGGGTCGAGATGCGATGCGCCATTTGGCAGTCGTTACCGGCGCTGATGACGCCGCTCATCATCGTTGGCGGCATTCTGCTCGGGTGGTTCACCGCGACCGAGTCCGCCTGCGTCGCGGTGCTCTATTCTATCGCGCTCTCGGCGTTCTTCTACCGCGAGACAGGTCCACGCGAATTGTACAAGGCCTTACTCGACACCGGGCGCCTTGCCGGCGTGGCGCTGTTTTGTGTCGGCACCGCAAGTGCGTTTGGCTGGCTGCTCGCCTACTACAGGATTCCGCAGGAGCTGCTGGCCAATGTCTCGACATGGGGCATGGGCGCCGTCACCGCCGGCTTCTTCATTTCCTTCTGCTTTCTGGTGGTGGGCTGCTTCCTCGACGCCATCCCGGCCATCATCATCGTCGGCACGGTGCTGGAGCCGCTGGCAAAGTCCGTCGATCTCCATCCGGTTCAGTTCGCGATCATTTCCATCGTATCGCTGGCCTTCGGACTGGTGACGCCCCCCTATGGCTTATGTCTGATGATCGCCTGTTCGATCGCCGGCGTGCGGCTGCGCTATGCTCTGAAGGACACGGTGATCATGCTGGTTCCGATGCTGCTCGTGCTGGCGGCAGTCATCATTTGGCCAAGCGTGTCGCTGTTCCTGCCACGCCTGATCGTGCCAGAGATGCTCAGATGAGCGTCTGCAAATGAGCTTCTGAGAGTAAAGTCCCGCGGCCGACGGCCGCGGGATCGATTCAATGGTTACAGATTGCTCTCGGTGATCGCGGCGTAGACCATGCTGCGCAGCTCGCGCCGGATCGGGTAGGCGCTCGACGGCAACACCTGCGTCATGAAGATGGTGATCAGCTCTTCGGCCGGATCGATCCAGAACGAGGTCGTGGCCGCGCCGCCCCAATTATATTCGCCGGGGCTCCCGGCGATCAGCGTTTCCGCCGGGCGCATGGTCACGGCGAAACCGAGACCGAAGCCGATGCCGTTATAGGCGGCTTCCGAGAACAGCGAGCGTGACACCTCGGGCAGGAATCGTCCACCCGGGATGTGATTGGTGGTCATCAGCGCCAGCGTCTTCGGCCCGATCAGCCTGACGCCGCCAAGCTCGCCGCCGTTGAGCAGCGCGCGGCAGAAGGTGAGATAATCGGCGACCGTCGAGCACAGTCCGCCGCCGCCGGAGATGAAGGACGGCGGCGACAGGAACGAGCTGGTTGCCGGATCGTCCTGAAGCGTCAGGCCCTCGCGCCGCTGGCCGGCATGGAAGGTCATGCCGCCGCCGGGGTCTGCCGAGTAGCAGGCGGCGAAACGATGGGCCTTCGAGGCCGGCACGTGGAAATCGGTGTCGCTCATGCCGAGCGGATCGAGGATGCGTGCCTTCAGAAACTGTTCGAACGGCATGCCTGAGATCTTGCCAACGAGATAGCCGAGCACATCGGTCGCGACCGAGTAGTTCCAGGCCTCGCCCGGCGAGAACTCCAGCGGGATCTTTGCCAGGCCCTCGATCATGGTCTGGAGCGTGCCAGACTTCTCGACCTCGCCGATCTTCTCGGCGCGATAGGCGGCATCGACATTGGAGCGCTGCTGGAAGCCATAGGTGAGGCCGGAGGTATGACGCAGGAGGTCGACGATCAGCATCGGCCGGGACGGCGGCCGGGTCAGGAAGGCCGGATAGGTGCCGGCGACGAAGACGCCGAGATCCTTCCATTCCGGAATGTATTTGGCGACGGGCTCGTCGATCGCGACGAGGCCCGCCTCGACCAGCATCATGAAGGCGACGCTGGTGAGCGGCTTGGTCATGGAATAGATGCGGTAGATGGTGTCATCCTTGACCGGCACCTTGCGCTCGACGTCGGCAAGGCCCTGAACCGAGCTGTATGCGACCTTGCCACGGCGGAAGACGAGAAGATGCGCGCCGGGGAACCGGCCGGCATCGATGTACCGGCTCTTCACATGCGCATCGACGCGGTCGAGTGCAGTCTTGGACATGCCGACGGATTCGGGCGAGGCAGGGGTGGGCGCGAGCATCAGTTCCTCCGGGGCAGTTTTGTCTGTCAGTTGATAGCCGAAATGCCGGCCTCATTCCAAGGGCGGCGCGCTTAACGGGAGCAGGCCTGCTGGTGTAGGCTGCAGCCTGGAACGCCTCCAGGGAGCCCCAAGGGGGCCTCTCATGGGGCCAACGAGAAAAACCCAGGGCAAAACGTACCATGACCCAGTTCAACGAGACCGAACTCACCGAAGCCGTCGTCAGGAGCTTCGACAGGACACCGAACCCGCGTGCGAAATTCCTGCTCCAGGAATTGGTGAAGTCGCTGCACGATTACGTGAGCAAGACCGATCTCACCTTCGCGGAATGGGAATATGCCATCGACTTCCTGACCCGCACCGGCCAGAAGTGCACCGACACCCGCCAGGAGTTCATTCTCTTGTCCGACGTGCTCGGCGTCTCCATGCTGGTCGATGCCGTCAACCATCGTGACCGCGAGGGCGCGACGGAGACCACCGTGCTCGGTCCGTTCTATGTCGGCGAGCACAAGGTCACCGCGCACGGCACCGATATCTCCCCGAACAACCAGACCGGCGAGCGGATGTTCGTGCAGAGCCGAGTCACGGATCTGAAGGGCAAGCCGCTCGCGAACGTCCCCGTCGACGTCTGGCATGCCGATGATGACGGCTTCTACGATTCACAAAAGGCCAACTATGACGAGGTCGGCGCCTCGGCGCGGGCGCGCTTCATCACCGACGATGACGGCCGCTTCTTCTTCCGCACCATCCTGCCGTGCAGCTACCCAATTCCGACCGACGGCCCGGTCGGCGAGATGATTGCGCAGACTAAGCGTCATCCGATGCGCCCGGCGCATGTGCATTTCCTGGTCAATGCGAAGGGTTATGAGCCGCTGATCACCCATGTTTTCATGGACGGCGACAAATATCTGGATACCGACGTCGTGTTCGGCGTGAAAGACGACCTCATCGCCAAGGTCGAGCCGCGCAACGATCCGGCAATGCCCGACGGCAGTAAGGCGAATGGGAAGTGGCACCTGATGAGCTACGAATTCCACCTTAAGCCCGGCGGCGGCATGGCGCCGAAGCCGCTGGGGACGAAGGCGGCCCAGCCGGCCTGACGCCTAAAAGCGCGATGAGAATAGGATGAATCGTCATCGCGCTTTAGGTTATTGTTTGAGCATGATCTTTTCGGAAAACCGCTGCACACTTTGCGCTAACGCGGCCCTTCGGGGTCCGGATCATGCTCTAACGCGCGTGTAGCAGTGCCAGCAGCACGACGACCGCGCAGGCGAGCGCCGCCGAGGTCAATTTCCAGAACATCAGCGGGCTGCGCTCCAACAGGGGCGTGATCCGCGTGTTGAGATAGGCCGGATTGGGCGTGCGAAGCTCGAAGACGAATTCGGACAGATCCTCGTGCCGCTTGTACGGATCGGGATGCAGCGCGCGCCTGAGCGCGCCGTCGACCCAGGCCGGCACGTTGCGATCGTCGTCGGCTGGGCGATACTGAAGTCTCCGCACGTCCGCCTTGCGCCGGATCTTGGCGACCTGAGTGCCATAGGGAAGCTTTCCCGTCAGCATCTGGTAGCAGATCACGGCCAGCGAAAACATGTCGGAGTGCGGCGAGCCGCCCTGCCCAAGAAAATATTCCGGCGCCGTATATTGGACCGTGCCCAGGATTTCGTCGGCCTCGTCCGGCGGCGCGGCTTCCGCGACGCCGGCGACCCTGACTGACCCAAAGTCGATGATCTTCGCGGTGCCGGTCTTGTCGATCAGGACGTTGTCCGGCCTGAGGTCCTGATGCAGCATCTCCATGCGGTGGAAGGCGCGCAGACCGGCGGCGATCTGCTCGATGAGGCCACGGACGGTTTCGAGATCCGGGCGCGGATTGTCGGTCATCCACTGCTTCAAGGTCTGGCCTTCGACGAATTCGGTCGCGACGTAAAGATAGCTGCGCCGTCTCGACTGTGACATCGGCTTCAGCACGTGCGGGCTGTCGATCCGGCGCGCGATCCACTCCTCCATCAGAAAGCGCTTAAGATAGGCAGCATTGTCGCGCAGGTCGACCGACGGCAGCTTGAGCGCGACCGGCTCCTCGGTCTCGGTGTCGACGGCAAGATAAATATGACTGCGGCTGCTGCCGTGAATCTCGCGCACGATCCGGTAGCCGTCGAAGATCGCGCGTGGCTCCGGCAGCGGGGGCAGCGGCAGTTGTGAGGTCTGATTGATGATGCCGGACGGCTCACGCTGGGGCACTGCGTCGATGCGCAGGATCTGAACCGTGATGTTGTCGTCGCTGCCGCGCCGGTAGGCTTCCTCGACGATGGCCTTCGCCGCCCCGTCGAGCTCGGCTGAATGCTCGTTCAGTGCGCTGGTGACGAAGCGCGCGTCGACGAATTCGTAGGCGCCGTCGGTCGCCAGCAGAAAGGTGTCGCCCGCTTCGATCTCGAAGGCCTGATAGTCGATCTCGAGCTGCGGATTGATTCCGAGCGCGCGGCCGAGATAGGTCTGCTCCGACGACACGATGATGCGGTGATCGTCAGTCAGCTGCTCGAACGCCTTGCCGGCCACGCGGTAGATGCGACAATCGCCGACATGGAAGATGTGCGCGGTGGTCGCCTTGATGACCATGGCGCTCAGCGTGCAGACATAGCCCTTGTCGCGGTCATAGGCGTATTGGCTCTTGCGCGTCTGCGCATGCAGCCAGGAATTGGTGGCGTCCAGCACGCGGCGGGCGGACGTCTTCACTGTCCAGGATTCCGACGTGCAGTAATAGTCCATCAGGAAGCTCTTGACCGCCGACTCGCTGGCGATCTGGCTCACCGTGCTGCTCGAGATGCCGTCGGCGAGGACGGCGGCGATGCCCTTCAGGCTGAGCAGCGGCTCCTCCGGAATCAGGACGCCGTGAAAATCCTGGTTGATGGGCTTGCGACCCTTGTCGGAATGCTGGCCGACCGAAATCAGGAGACCGGGGGTCATCGTCATCACCGGAAGAGGGGAGCCTCACCCTGCGCGGGTGAGGCTCCCCTGTCGAGTCGTGTTTGATCAGGCCGCGACGCGGGGCTTTACGGCCTTGTCGGCCTGGCGCTTCGGCAGGGTCATGACGTGCGTGGCATAGAGGGTCATGCCGGTGAAGGCGAGGCCGCCGACGAGATTGCCGAGCACGGTCGGGATCTCGTTCCAGATCAGATAGTCCAGGATCGAGAATTTTGCGCCGAGCAGCAGCCCGGACGGGAACAGGAACATGTTCACGACGGAATGTTCGAACACCATGTAGAAGAACACCAGGATCGGCATCCACATCGCGATGACCTTGCCCGGGACCGAGGTCGAGATCATGGCACCGACGACGCCGGTCGAGACCATCCAGTTGCAGAGCATGCCGCGCATGAACAGCGTTGCCATGCCGGCCGCACCATGCGCGGCGTAGCCGAGCGTCCGGCTTTCGCCGATGATGCCGATGGCGGCACCGACCTTGTCGGGAGCTTGCGTGAAGCCGAACGTTGTCACGAAGGCCATCATGAAGGCCACGGTGAAGGCGCCGGCGAAATTGCCGACGAAGACCAGGCCCCAGTTGCGGAGCACACCGCCAAGAGTGACGCCCGGGCGCTTGTCGATCAGCGCAAGCGGCGAGAGCACGAATACGCCGGTCAGGAGGTCGAAGCCCAGCAGATAGAGCATGACGAATCCGACCGGAAACAGCAGCGCACCGAGCAGCGGCTGGCCCGTGTTCACGTTGATCGTGACGGCGAACCATGCGGCGAGCGTGAGGATCGCGCCGGCCATGTAGGCGCGGATGATGGTATCCCGGGTGGACATGAAGATCTTGGACTCGCCTGCATCCACCATCTTGGTGACGAATTCCGAAGGCGCGAGATACGACATCAATGGTTCCTTTTGCTTCGTAAGTGAGATCGACACACCCTCTTGGAGAGCGCGGCTGAACGTCTTGGGCCGTGCGGGCCGGCCTGCCGCGCACGAGGGCTATGGAGATTGGAAGCCTTGGGAATCGCGTCACGACGGCCCAGAGGGCCGCGAAGCAGTTGAGCTTCCGGATGCAGCCGCCAGAGGCTGCAACAATGCGGCAAGCCGCAGTCTTCGTTGACGCTTAGGGATAAGCAAGTTGCGTGCCGTCTGGGTGCGTGAGGAAAATCAAAGCAACATCAATGCGATAGGCCGTGTCCTGATTCTCTCCCACCGCGCCGCCAGCCTTGTGCTTGAGCTGTTGCACAAACTTTGTGCGGCGCACAAAGATTGAGCAGTTCGCAAGTTTCACATGCGGGGCGATCCTGCGGCAGCCTGTCGCAACCTCCATAACATATTGATTATTCGATTGTTTCTGGGTCGTCGGGCTTGGCATGAAGCTTGAATAGTTCCAGTCCGACGCCATTGAAGCCGTCCCGCGAGACTTCTCATCCGATTTGCTGACGCCACCAGACGGGGGTCTCCCCCGTCGTGCGTTCGCACGCGCCAAAGAAGGCGCCACCGGACGGACGGGCTGCTCGTGTGCACTGACGCCAATCAATTCTGCAACGACGCAAAGGACGACACTGCCTATGACGAAGCGCACCCGCCGGCCCTCGGATAATGGGCTCAGCCGCCGCCAATTGTTGAAGGCCGCAGGCTCTACCGCCGCACTCCTCGCCGCCGCAAAGCTGAATTTCCCCGCTGGCGCCTTCGCGCAGGAGGCGGGCCCCGAGGTCAAGGGCGCCAAGCTCGGCTTCATCGCGCTCAGCGACGCCGGCCCGCTCTTCGTCGCCAAGGACAAGGGCCTGTTCGCCAAATACGGCATGCCCGACACCGACGTACAGAAGCAGGCCTCTTGGGGCACGACGCGCGACAACCTCGTGCTCGGCTCCGAAGGCAACGGCATCGACGGCGCGCATATCCTCACCCCGATGCCGTATCTGATCTCGGCCGGCAAGGTGACGCAGAACAACCAGCCGACGCCGATGTACATCCTGGCCCGGCTCAATCTCGACAGTCAGTGCATCTCCGTCGCCAACGAATATGCCGATCTCAAGCTCGGCGTCGATGCATCGCCCTTCAAGGCGGCGCTGGAGAAGAAGAAGGCGTCCGGCAAGGCCGTGAAGGCGGCGATGACCTTCCCCGGCGGCACCCACGACCTCTGGATCCGCTACTGGCTCGCCGCCGGCGGCATCGACCCCGACAAGGACATCGAGACCATCGTGGTGCCGCCGCCGCAGATGGTGGCCAACATGAAGGTCGGTACCATGGACTGCTTCTGCGTTGGCGAGCCATGGAACCTGCAGCTCATCCACCAGAAGATTGGCTATACCGCTGTCACCACCGGCGAGCTCTGGAACAAGCATCCCGAAAAATCCTTCGGCATGCGCGCGGCCTTCGTCGACAAATATCCGAAGGCGGCAAAGGCGCTGCTGATGGCCGTGATGGAAGCCCAGCAGTGGTCGGACAAGGCCGAGAACAAGGCCGAGCTCGCCGCCATCATGGGCAAGCGGCAGTGGATGAATTGCCCGGTCGAGGACGTGCTCGACCGCACCGCCGGCAAGTTCGACTACGGCATCCCCGGCAAGGTGGTCGAGAATTCCCCACACATCATGAAGTACTGGCGCGACTTCGCCTCTTACCCCTTCCAGAGCCACGATCTCTGGTTCCTCACCGAGGACATCCGCTGGGGCAAATACGAGGCGAATTTCGACACCAAGGCGCTGGTCGCCAAGGTCAACCGCGAGGACCTGTGGCGCGACGCGGCCAAGACGCTCGGCGTCGCGGCCTCCGAGATCCCGGCCTCCACCTCGCGCGGCAAGGAGACTTTCTTCGACGGCAAGGTGTTCGATCCGGAAAATCCGGCTGCCTATCTGAAGTCGCTCGCGATCAAGCGTGTCGAAGTCTGATGGAGCCAGCGGCCGCCTTCGGGCGGCCGCATCGTCTTTTGAAGCCGGAGAGAGATTGCAATGAATATGTCTGCCGCCAAGATTGAGATTGAAACCGCGACGCCTGCGGTCACCGCCGCGCCCGTCGTCGCGATGATGCCAAAGCGTCCCCCGCGCACCGAAGCTTACGCACGCATGGCACGGGAGACGGCCGTGCGCGTGATCCCGCCGCTGGTCGTGATCGCGCTGCTGACGCTGGTGTGGGAGCTGGTCTGCCGCCGCGCCGGCTCGGCGCTGCCGCCGCCGTCAAAGGTGTTCAAGGATACAAAGGAGCTGATCCTCGATCCGTTCTTCGATCATGGCGGCATCGACAAGGGTCTGTTCTGGCATCTGTCCGCCAGTCTCCAGCGCGTTGCGTTCGGCTATTCGCTGTCCGCCGTCGCCGGCATCGCGCTCGGCGTTCTGGTCGGACAGTCGGTCTGGGCGATGCGCGGGCTCGACCCGCTGTTCCAGGTGCTGCGCACCATCCCGCCGCTGGCCTGGTTGCCGCTCTCGCTCGCAGCGTTTCGCGACGGCCAGCCCTCGGCGATCTTCGTCATCTTCATCACCTCGATCTGGCCGATCATCATCAACACCGCGGTCGGCATCCGCAACATCCCGCAGGACTATCGCAACGTCGCCGCGGTGGTGCAGCTCAATCCGCTCGAATTCTTCTCCAAGATCATGATCCCAGCGGCGGCGCCCTACATCTTCACCGGCCTTCGCATCGGCATCGGCCTGTCGTGGCTCGCGATCGTCGCCGCCGAAATGCTGATCGGCGGCGTCGGTATCGGCTTCTTCATCTGGGACGCCTGGAACTCCTCGCATATCAGCGAGATCATCCTGGCGCTGTTCTATGTCGGCATCGTCGGCTTCGTGCTGGACCGCCTGATCGCGGGTCTCGGCAAGTTCGTCACCCGCGGCACCGCGCAGAATTGAGAGGAGGGGGCACATGACCGCCTATCTGAAGCTCGACCACATCGACAAGGTCTTCACCCGCGGCGCCGCCACCACGGAGGTGCTGAAGGACATCAATCTCACGATCGAGAAAGGCGAATACGTCTCGATCATCGGCCATTCCGGCTGCGGCAAGTCGACCCTGCTCAACATCATCGCAGGCCTGACCAATGCCACTATCGGCGGCGTGCTGCTGGAGAACCGCGAGGTCAACTCGCCGGGACCCGATCGCGCGGTCGTGTTCCAGAACCACAGCCTGCTGCCGTGGCTGACCGTATACGAGAACGTCAGGCTCGGCGTCGACAAGGTCTTTGCCAGGACCAAGTCCCGCGCCGAACGCGACGCCTGGGTGATGCACAATCTCAATCTGGTGCAGATGGCCCACGCCAGGGACAAGCGTCCTTCCGAAATCTCCGGCGGCATGAAGCAGCGCGTCGGCATCGCGCGGGCGCTGGCGATGGAGCCGAAGGTGCTGCTGCTCGACGAGCCGTTCGGCGCGCTCGACGCGCTGACCCGCGCACACTTGCAGGACTCGGTGATGGCGCTGCATCAGAAACTCGGCAACACGATTCTGATGATCACCCACGACGTCGACGAGGCCGTGCTCTTGTCCGACCGCATCGTGATGATGACCAACGGGCCCTCCGCGCGCATCGGCGAGGTGCTGGAGGTGCCGCTGGCGCGCCCGCGCAAGCGGCTCGAGCTTGCGACCAGCGCCACTTACTTGAAGTGCCGGCAGCGCGTGCTCGAATTCCTCTACGAGCGTCATCGCTTCGTAGAAGCCGCGTAAACCAAAGGTTAATGCGCGAAACGTCTGCGCCTAAATAATCGACATCCCGCTCAATCTTTGTGCGCCGCACAAGGATTGAGCGAATCGCAAATTTAGCGTGCGAAAAAGCCCTGCAAGAAATTCGGGCAATACGAATAACGTGCTGAAATCCCTGTATTTCCAGCATGCGCGCAACTGGCACGGAAATTGAAGTGTCTTTGCGCGACGCCAACGACGACGTCCCTCAACATCATCAATCAGCATCGTGAACTCGCCACCGGGGTGAAGCCTCGGAGCGTGCCTCCGTGGCCCGGAGGCTGAGCCTGCAACGACGCAGCGGTGAGCTTAGAAGGGATACTCAATGACGAAGAATCCGACTCTGAACTCCAGCTGGATTTCAGACTGGCGCCCCGAAGATGAGGCGTTCTGGAATGCGACTGGCAAGACGATCGCGCGGCGCAACCTGATCTGGTCGATCGTAGCCGAACATATCGGCTTCTCGGTCTGGCTGATCTGGAGCATCGTCACCACGAAGCTGCCGCAGGCCGGTTTCCACTACACCACCGACCAGCTGTTCCAGCTCGTCGCGGTGCCGGGCCTGATCGGCGCCCTGATGCGCTTTCCCTATACCTTTGCAGTGACGACCTTCGGCGGCCGCAACTGGACCATCTTCAGCGCGGCGATCCTGTTCATTCCGACCTTGTCGCTTGCCTATTTCGTGAGCCAGCCCGACACGCCGTTCTGGCTGATGCTGCTGATCGCCTCGACCGCGGGTCTCGGCGGCGGCAATTTCGCCTCCAGCATGACCAACATCTCCTTCTTCTTTCCCGACCGGATGAAGGGATGGGCGCTGGGGTTGAACGCCGCCGGCGGCAATATCGGCGTCTCCAGCGTGCAGCTCTTGACCCCGATCCTGATGACGCTCGCCGTCTTCAACCTGTTCCAGGCAACGCCCGTCGACGGCATCTTCCTGCAGAATGCCGGCCTGATGTGGGTGCTGCCGATCGCGGTCGCCGTGTTCGGTGCGGTGTTTTTCATGAACAACCTCACCACGGCCAAGTCTTCGGTGAAGAACCAGCTCGCGATCGTCAAGCGCAAGCACACCTGGATCATGGCGTATCTCTATATCGGCACGTTCGGGTCCTTTATCGGCTACTCCGCGGCGTTCCCGCTGCTGATCAAGACGCAGTTTCCGACAGTGACGATCTCGATCGCCTTCTTGGGCCCGCTGGTCGGCTCGCTGTCGCGTCCGCTCGGCGGCTGGCTTGCCGACAAGCTCGGCGGCTCGATCATCACCTTGTGGAACTTCATTGCGATGGCGGCGGCGACGATCGGCGTGCTCTATTTCGTCGGCCAGAAGGATTTCATCGGCTTCCTGTCGATGTTCCTGATCCTGTTCGTCACGACCGGCATCGGCAACGGCTCGACCTATCGGATGATCCCCTCGATCTTCCGCGAGGAGAACCTGTTCAAGGTGCGCGGTAAGGGCGATGTCGCGCGTGCGGCTGCCCTGAAGACCGCGAGCATCGAGAGCGGCGCGGCGGTCGGCTTCATCGGCGCGATCGGCGCCGTCGGCGGCTATCTGATCCCGAGCGGTTTCGGCAAGTCGATCGCCATGACCGGCGGGCCGCAGCTCGCGCTCGCGATCTACCTCGCCTTCTACGGCTCCTGTCTCGCCCTGACCTGGTGGTTCTACCTGCGTCGCGGCCCGCAGACCGAAGGCGCACCAAGCCTCGCCGAAGCAAGAGTGTGACACTTGGTATGAAACTCGCTTCTCCCCGTACGCGGGGAGAAGACTCTCTGATGACGTTTGACCCATGAACCTTGTTCGCAACGGCGCGCACCAAGGCAAACTGAAACAGACAGGAGAACCACATGACGCCCGAACAGATCACTCTCATCCAACAGAGCTTCGCCAAGGTCGCGCCGATGTCGGAGCAGGCCGCGGTGCTGTTCTACGATCGTCTGTTCGAGGTGGCGCCGTCCGTGCGCGCGATGTTTCCCGAGGACATGACCGAGCAGCGCAAGAAGCTGATGGGCATGCTCGCCGCCGTCGTCGGCGGCCTGTCGAACCTGGACTCGATTCTTCCCGCGGCCTCCGCGCTCGCCAAGCGTCACGTCGCTTACGGTGCGATGGCCGAGCACTATCCCGTGGTCGGCGAGACCCTGCTGTGGACGCTGGAGAAGGGTCTTGGCGAAGCATGGACGCCCGAACTGGCAAAAGCCTGGATCGACGCCTATGGCGTGCTGTCCGGCTACATGATGTCCGAAGCCTACGGCGCCCGGCCGCAGGCCGCTGAATAGGAGATGCCTCGTGAGTGAACCGCTGGTCATCGTCGGTAACGGTATGGCGGCCGCGCGTCTGGTCGACGAGCTCGCCAAGACCGCGCTCGGCCGCTACGCGGTCGCCGTGATCGGCGAAGAGCCGCGGCTCGCTTACAACCGCGTGCTGCTCTCCTCCGTGCTGGCCGGCGAGACCGGCTCGCACGAGATCGAGCTCCGGCCGGCCGATTGGTGGCGCCATCGCGGCGTCACGGTGCGCTACGGCTATCGCGTCACCGAGATCGATGTCGGCCGCCGCGAGCTCAAGATCGCCGGTGAGGAGAGCATGGAATATTCCAAGCTGGTGCTCGCCACCGGCTCGACGCCGCTGCGGCTCAACGTGCCGGGCGCTGATCTCGCCGGCGTGCATACCTTTCGCGACACGCGCGACGTCGACCTGCTGTTAACGCTGGCTGCGGCGAAGAAGCGCGTCGTCGTGGTCGGCGGCGGCCTGCTCGGTCTCGAAGCGGCCTATGGACTCGCCAAGGCCGGCGCGCCGGTGACGCTGCTGCATCTGATGGACCGACTGATGGAGCGTCAGCTCGATGGGCCGGCCGCCGATCTGCTCAAAATGCTGGTCGAGCGCAAGGGCATCCGTATCCTGCTCAACGCCTCCACCGCCCGCATCCATGGCGATGGTCACGTCGAGGCCGTCGAGCTTGCCGACGGCAGCCGCATCGAGGCCGACGCCGTGATTTTCGCCGCCGGCATCAGGCCGAACGTCGCCCTTGCGAAGGAAGCAGGCATCGCGGTCAACCGCGGCGTCGTCGTCAATGACGTGATGCAGACGGCTTCGCCCGACATCTTCGCGCTCGGCGAATGCGCCGAGCATCGCGGCACCTGCTATGGCCTGGTCGAGCCGGCCTATGAGCAGGCGCGCGTGCTGGCGCGGCATCTGGCCGGCCGTCCCGCCGCCTATCAGGGCAGCGTGGTCTCGACCAACCTCAAGGTCTCCGGCGTCAGCGTGTTCTCCGCCGGTGACTTCATGGGCGGGGAGGGCAGCGAGAGCCTCGTGCTGTCGGACCGCAGGCGCGGCACCTACAAGAAGCTCGTCATCGCCGACGGCCGGCTCACCGGCGCGGTGCTGATCGGCGATACCCTCGATGCGCTCTGGTACCTGGAGCTGATCCGCAATCGCGACAAGGTCGCGGCGATCCGCACCGACATGATGTTCGGCCGCGCGCTGGCGCTGCCTTCGAAAGCGGCTTGATATGACGGCGATCGACCCCACGCTCCGCGCCACCAAGACGACCTGTCCCTATTGCGGCGTCGGCTGCGGCGTGCTGGCGACACCCGACGGCAAGGGTGGTGCAGCGATCGCCGGCGACCCTGACCATCCCGCCAATTTCGGCCGGCTGTGCTCGAAAGGCTCCGCGCTCGGCGAGACCGTCGGGCTCGAAGGCCGTCTGCTCTATCCGATGATCCGCTGCAAGGGCGTGCTGGAGCGTGTCGCCTGGAGCGATGCGCTCGATCATGTCGCCCATCGCATGCAGCATATCGTGGCACGCGACGGCGCCGACGCGGTAGCGTTCTATCTCTCCGGCCAGTTGCTGACCGAGGATTATTACGTCGCCAACAAGCTGATGAAGGGTTTTGTCGGCACCGCGAACGTCGACACCAATTCGCGGCTTTGCATGTCGTCCTCGGTCGCCGGCCATCGCCGCGCCTTCGGCGCCGACACCGTGCCCGGCTGCTACGAGGATCTCGACCAGGCCGATCTGCTGGTCTTCGTCGGCTCGAACGCGGCCTGGTGCCATCCGGTGCTGTTCCAGCGCATGCTGAAGAACCGGCAGGAACGAGGTGCACGCATGATCGTGATCGATCCGCGCCGCACCGACACCGCGGATGACGTCGATCTGTTCCTTGGCCTCAAGCCAGGCACCGACACCGCGCTGTTCTCCGGCCTGTTCGTCCACCTCGCCGACAACGGCGCGCTCGATCAGAACTACATCGCGGACAACACGTCGGGCTTCGATGACGCGCTGGCTCGCGCGCGCAACATTGCCGGCAGCGTCACCGCGACCGCTCTCGCCACGGGACTGTCCGAGCAGGACGTTGCGACCTTCTTCCAGATGTTCCGCGACACGCCGCGCGTCGTCACGCTCTATTCGCAGGGCGTCAACCAGTCGGCGCAGGGCACCGACAAGGTCAACGCGATCCTGAACTGCCATCTTGCTACGGGCCGCATCGGCAAGCCTGGTGCCTCGCCGTTCTCGCTCACGGGCCAGCCCAACGCGATGGGCGGCCGCGAGGTCGGCGGCCTCGCCAACATGCTCGCCGCTCACATGGGTTTTACGCCGCCCGACATCGATCGTGTCAGGCGGTTCTGGAAGGCGCCGCGCATTGCCACCCATGAAGGGCTGAAGGCGGTGCAGTTGTTCGAGGCGATCAACCGCGGTGAGGTCAAAGCGCTCTGGGTGATGGGGACCAACCCGGCGGTGTCGCTGCCCGATGCCGACTTGGTGCGCGAGGCGCTGAAGAAGCTCGAGCTGTTCGTGGTGTCCGAGAACGTGCTCTCCAACGACACGGTCGCGGCCGGGCCGCATGTGCTGCTGCCGGCGCTCGCCTGGGGCGAGAAGTCGGGCACGGTGACAAACTCCGAACGCCGCATCTCGCGCCAGCGCTCGTTCCTGCCGGCGCCGGGCGAGGCGCGCCCCGACTGGTGGATCCTGAGCGAGACCGCCAAGCGGCTCGGCTTCGGCGACAGTTTCAACTACAAATCCGCCGCCGACATCTTCCGCGAGCATGCCGCGCTCTCGGCCTTCGAGAACGATGGCAGCCGTGATTTCGACATCGGCGCGCTGACCTCGCTGTCGAACGAAGCCTTCGATGCGCTCAAGCCGGTGCAGTGGCCGGCGCGCCAAGGCGAGGCGCCCCGCGCGCGCTTCTTTGCGGAAGGCGATTTCTTCACCAATGACGGCAAGGGCCGCTTCGTCGCGCCGGAAGTGCCGTCGTTGCGCAGCGAGACCGGCGCCTCGCGCCCCCTCAGGCTCAATACCGGACGCATCCGCGACCAGTGGCACACCATGACGCGCACGGGCCTTAGCCAGCGGCTCGGCGCACATCTGCCCGAGCCTTTCGTCGAGATCCATCCCGATGACGCCAGCAAATACGGCGTCGCTCACGACGGCTACGCCCGCATCACCACCGATTACGGCCAGTGCATCCTGAAAGTCGTCGTCAGCGAGCGCCAGCAGCGCGGCACGCTGTTCGCGCCAATCCACTGGAGCGCGATGAACGCCTCACATGGCCGCGTCGGCGCGCTGGTGCAGTCGTTTACCGATCCGTTCTCGGGCCAGCCCGAGTCCAAGGCGACGCCGGCTGCGATCGCGCCTTACGAATTCGTCTTCCGCGGTTTTGCGCTGTCGCGACAGCAGCTCGATCTGCCGCCGAACCTGTTGTGGACCCGCGTCACGGTTGCCGGCGGTTTCGGCTATCTGTTCGCCGACAACGCGGATCTGTCGCGCTGGCCGGTTTGGCTCGACGGCGTTGCCGGCGAGGACATCGCCGAATATCGCGATTTCGGCGGCGGCATCTATCGCGCTGCCTCGTTCGCGGGCGATCGCATCGAGGCCTGTCTGTTTGTCGGCCCCGGGCATGACGCCGGCGATTGGGAGGTGATCAGAACTGCCTTTGCGGCCGATCACGTCACCGACGAGCAGCGCCGCATGCTGCTGTCAGGCAAGTCGACGGAGGGAACGGCCTCGACCGGGCCAGTCGTCTGCGCCTGCTTCGGTGTCGGCCGCGGCACCATCTGCGACACCATCGCCGCTGGCGCACGCACCGCGGCCGAGATCGGCGCCAAGCTCAAGGCCGGCACCAATTGCGGCTCCTGCATCCCCGAACTGAAGCGGCTGATCGCGACGACGGAAGCGCCGGCGAAGCAGGCCAAGCTCGCGGGCGCGGCGGGGTAGGCGCGACATTCTCAGTCGTCGCCGTATACTCCGCCGTCATCGCCCGGCTTGATGTTCAGCCCGGGGACATGACCGACGGGTGTTCGGGGACATAGCCGACACATCATAGTGCAGGGATTTGGCGGTAAAGGAGGCCAAGTCCATGCCCTGGCGAGAGGTGTCGGTGATGGATCAGCGGCGGGAGTTCGTGCGGCTTGCGATGCAGGAGGGAGCGAACCGGCGGGAGCTCTGCCGGCGGTTCAATATCCATC
>Ga0209389_1000074_pt1 | contig 93822 bp, 98 predicted proteins | sample CowpearedBW_FD_187526 | JGI IMG/M metagenome (GOLD analysis project Ga0209389, IMG submission 187526) | Root nodule microbial communities of legume samples collected from California, USA - Cow pea red BW (SPAdes) (version 2) | ecosystem: Host-associated > Plants > Roots > Nodule | place: USA... | reverse complement strand
AGCATTGGAACCACCTGATCCCATCCCGAACTCAGTAGTGAAACGATGCATCGCCGATGGTAGTGTGGGGTTTCCCCATGTGAGAGTAGGTCATCGTCAAGATTCATTTCGCAAAACCCCTATCTGCGCATGCAGGTAGGGGTTTTGTCTTTGTGGGCAAAAAAACTGGACCTGCTCGAGAGCGGAGATGGCACCGGCTTCGCCGGTGTTCGCGGGTAAACCCGCTCCTACGGGGAAGGGGGCAACGCCAGGCAGGGCGCATACCCTCCAGGCCAATGTCGCCTCCCACAATTCGAGCCAGAACACTAGAATAGCCACCACGCACCTATTCAGAAGCGCCATATGTCCAATTCTGTCGAACCTGAAACCCTGGACCAGCTGCCGTTGGACGAGCTTGTCGCCTGCCATGAATGTGACCTGCTGCTGCGCAAGCCCGTGCTGCAGCATGATGAGAAAGCCCAATGCCCGCGCTGCGGCTACGAGCTCTATGCCCACCGGCACAATGTGGTCAATCGCAGCCTGGCCTTGGTACTGGCGGCCCTTTTGCTGTTCGTGCCGGCCAATTTCCTGCCGATCATGCAGTTGCACCTGCTTGGTCAGACTTCGGACGATACGGTCTGGAGTGGCGTGCTAGGCCTGTACAACTCGGGAATGCGCGGTGTTGCCGTAGTGGTGTTGCTCTGTAGCATGGTCATTCCGCTGGCGAAGCTGCTCTGTCAGCTGGCCGTGCTGTTGAGCATCCGCTTGAACTTCGGACGTGACTACGGCCTGGTCTTCTACCGCATCTATCACCATCTGCGTGACTGGGGCATGCTCGAGGTCTATTTCATGGGGGTGCTGGTGGCCATCGTCAAACTGGTGGACCTGGCCGAACTGACCGTGGGCCTTGGGCTGTTCTGTTTCATCAGTCTGTTATTGATCCAGGTGTGGCTCGAGGTGGTGATGTCGCCCCACCAGATCTGGAGTGCGCTATCGGGGGAGGACCTGCATGCGGGCGATTGACGCAGGCATTGTTGTCTGCAATGAGTGTCACGAGCTGAACAGGCAAGAGCCAGACAGCACTTCGCAAACCTGCACACGCTGCGGCGCTATCGTGCATGCACGCCGGCCGAACAGTATCGCGCGCACCTGGGCGTTGCTGATTGCGGCGTCGATCCTCTACATCCCAGCCAACATACTGCCGATCATGACCGTGAGTACCCTCGGTCAGGGCAGCCCGGACACCATCATGTCCGGTGTCATCACCCTGCTCAAGCATGGCATGGTGCCCATTGCGGCTGTGGTGTTCATTGCCAGTATCCTGGTCCCCACGTTCAAGCTGGTGGGCATCGGCTTGCTGTTGTACTCCGTCCAGCGGCGGCAACCGCTTTCGGCCCGGCAGCGGATATTGATGTACCGCTTCATCGAATTCATCGGGCGCTGGTCCATGCTGGATATCTTCGTCATTGCCATCCTGGTGGCAGTGGTGAATTTTGGCCGAATAGCCAGTGTCGAAGCCAACCTGGGCGCTGTCGCCTTCGCAACTGTGGTGATCCTGACAATGCTTGCCGCTTTAACTTTCGATCCCCGACTGATTTGGGATAACACGGAGTCGGATGACGACCATGAGTGACCTGCCAACGGCTAAAACCCGCCCCGCCTCGAACTGGTCGGCCATCTGGATCCTGCCCTTGATTGCGCTAATGATCGGTGGCTGGCTCGCGTGGCAGGCCTACCGCGACGCTGGCGTGGAAATTGAAGTCCGCTTCGAGTCGGGAGAGGGTATCGTCGCCAACAAGACCGAGGTCATCTACAAAGGCATGCCGGTTGGCAAGGTGAAAAGCCTGGTGCTCGACGCCAAGGGCGACACGCAGGGGGTGATCGCTACCATCGAGATGAACAAGGCTGCCGAGCCCCATCTAACCAAAGGCACGCGTTTCTGGCTGGTGAAGCCGAGTGTCAGCCTGGCCGGTATATCTGGCCTTGAAACACTGGTGTCGGGTAACTACATCGCTGTTAGCCCGGGAGAGGGGGAGCGTACCAAACGCTTTGTGGCATTGAAGGTGGCGCCACCGCTCTCGGATTCTGAACCAGGCCTGCACCTGACCCTCAAGGCCGACAGGCTGGGCTCGCTCAACCGTGACAGCCCGGTGTTCTACAAGCAGATTCAGGTTGGCCGGGTGAAAAGCTACCGCCTGTCCGAGGACCAGAGCACCGTAGAGGTGAAAGTCTTCATCGAGCCGGCCTACGCCAGCCTGGTGCGCAAGCACACGCGTTTCTGGAACGCCAGCGGTGTCAGCATCGATGCTTCGCTTTCGGGTGTGAAGGTGCGCAGTGAGTCGTTGTCGAGCATTGTGGCGGGTGGTATCGCCTTCGCCACGCCGGAGTACCGCAAGGACAGCCCGCCCACCGATCCAAGCCTGCCGTTCCGCCTGTACGAGGACTTCGATGCAGCCCAGGCGGGTATCCGGGTAAAAGTGAAGCTGAGCGATTATGAAGGCCTGCAGGCGGGTCGCACGCCGGTCATGTACAAGGGCATTCAGGTGGGCTCGCTGAAAGCCCTGAAGATGGAAGACAACCTGGCCAGCGCTTCTGCCGAGCTGACACTCGACCCGCTGACCGAGGACTACCTGGTAGACGGGACGCAGTTCTGGGTAGTCAAACCGTCGATTTCCCTGGCGGGAATCACGGGCCTGGAAGCGCTGGTCAAAGGTAACTACATCGCCATTCGTCCTGGTGAGAAGGGCGCACGGCCAGAGCGTGAGTTCGAGGCGCGTGCCAAGGCGCCGCCGCTCGACCTCAAAGCGCCGGGCCTGCACATGGTGTTGTTCGCCGACACCTTGGGTTCGCTGGAAATCGGCAGCCCGGTGATGTATCGCCAGGTGAAGGTGGGTAGCGTGCAGAGCTATCAGTTCGCCCGTAACAGCAACCGCATCCTGATCGGTGTGCATATCGAGAAGGAGTACGAGAAGCTGGTCAATGGTTCGTCGCGCTTCTGGAACGTCAGTGGGATCACCCTGACCGGCGGCCTGTCGGGCATCAAGATCAAGAGTGAGTCGCTGCAAACACTGATGGCCGGCGGTATTGCGTTCGATACGCCACGGCCCGATGTACCGCTGAAGCGACACATTCCACGCTTCCGCCTGCATGACAGCCAGGAGGCGGTAAACCGTGCGGGTACGTTGATCACCATCCGTGTAGAGCGTGCTGATGGCCTGAAACCGGGCACGGCCATCCGCTTCCGCGGCCTGGATGTGGGCAGCATCGAGAGCGTCGACCTCACCGATGACCTGCAGGCGGTGCTGCTACGGGCGCGCATTACCGAAGCGGCGGATCGTATTGCCCGTGCCGGTACGCAGTTCTGGGTGGTCAAGCCGGCCCTGGGCCTGGTGCGCACTGAAAACCTGGACACCTTGATAGGTGGGCAGTACCTGGAAGTGCAGCCAGCAGCCAAGAACCGTGGGCCACAGCGCGATTTCATCGCCTTGGCCGAAGCACCGCAGGTAGCAGGGCCAGAGGTCGGCCTGCCATTGACGCTCAGTGCGCCACGCCGCGGCTCGATCAAGCCGGGTGTGCCGGTTACCTATCGTGAGGTTACGGTGGGCAAGGTGACAGGCTTCGAGCTGGGCCAGAGCGCTGACCGCGTGCTGATTCATATCCTCATCGAGCCGCGCTATGCCGCCTTGGTGCGCAGCGGTAGCCGCTTCTGGAACAGCAGTGGTTTCGGTTTCGACTGGGGTCTGTTCAAGGGCGCTACAGTGCGTACCGAGTCGGTGGAAACCCTGATCGATGGCGGTATCGCCTTTGCAACGCCAGATGGCGAGCAGATGGGTAACCCGGCACGGCCGCAACAGACCTTTGCCTTGTTCGAAAAGGCCGAGGATGAATGGCTGCAGTGGGCACCGAAGATTCAAATCGCCAAGTGATGTAAAAGTAGGGCCGCCAAACGCGGCCCCGCTTTTTTGTGGGAGCGGCCTTGCGTCGCGACAGGGGTGCGTAGCGGCCCCTCGGCCTCAGCGCAGAAGCTGAGATTGCCGGGGCTGCCCCGCAGCTCTTCCGCGACGCAAGGCCGCTCCCAAAGAGATCAAGTACCACATGGAGCTGTGCCCGCAAGCATAAATCGCAGGCAACAAAAAACCGACCCTAGGGTCGGTTTTTCGACTAGCGCGTCGCTTAGGCAGCTGCAGCTTCTTTCAGCGCCTTGATGTGGCCATTCAGACGGCCTTTGTGACGAGCAGCCTTGTTCTTGTGGATGATACCCTTGTCGGCCATACGGTCGATTACAGGTACAGCCAGAACGTAAGCGGCTTGCGCTTTTTCGGCGTCTTTTGCGTCGATGGCTTTAACTACATTCTTGATGTAGGTGCGGACCATGGAACGCAGGCTGGCGTTGTGGCTGCGACGCTTCTCAGCCTGTTTTGCACGTTTCTTGGCGGAAGGTGTGTTGGCCACCGTCGAGCTCCTCGAAAGACTTTAGGTAAATAGCAAACAAAATAGGCCGCGAATCATGCCGATCAGTCGAGCAGATGTCAAGGCCACCTGCAAGGTTCCGCCGAGCGGTGCGCCAACAAGCGGGAAAGATTCCTTTCTGCTGCGCGACCTGTACACTCGGGAATTTTTGGCTCCCCTGCGAAGGCGCGGGAGTATCGCACATTCGGACGCTATCTGGCAGCGTCCTCTGTCATTGGCGTGAATCTTTTCGATGAACCTGCTCAAATCCCTGGCTGCAGTAAGCTCGATCACCATGATTTCGCGGGTGCTGGGCTTTGTTCGCGACACCATCCTGGCCCGCATCTTTGGTGCTGGTGTCGCTACCGATGCCTTCTTCATCGCGTTCAAACTGCCCAACCTGTTGCGGCGCATCTTCGCCGAAGGCGCATTCTCCCAGGCCTTCGTGCCGATTCTGGCCGAGTACAAGACCCAGCAGGGCGAGGAGGCGACGCGCACCTTCATTGCCTATGTCAGCGGCCTTCTGACCCTGGTGCTGGCCCTGGTGACCGCCATCGGCATCCTCGCTGCACCGTGGGTGGTGTGGGCGACGGCCCCGGGTTTTGTCGACAGCACCGAAAAATACGCGCTGACCACCGACCTGTTGCGGGTGACGTTTCCTTATATATTCCTGATCTCGCTGTCTTCCCTGGCCGGAGCGATCCTCAATACCTGGAACCGCTTTTCGGTGCCGGCCTTCACGCCTACCTTGCTGAACGTGGCGATGATCGCCTTCGCCGTGTTGCTGACGCCGTACTTCAACCCGCCAATCATGGCGTTGGCCTGGGGCGTGCTGGCGGGTGGCCTGGCGCAGTTGCTGTACCAGCTGCCAGCGCTGAAGAAGATCGGCATGCTCGTGCTACCGCGTCTGAACCTCAAGGACGCGGGTGTGTGGCGGGTACTGAAGCAGATGCTGCCGGCGATCCTGGGGGTGTCGGTGAGCCAGATCTCGCTGATCATCAACACCATCTTCGCCTCCTTCCTGGTGGCCGGCTCGGTGTCGTGGATGTACTACGCCGACCGCCTCATGGAGCTGCCTTCCGGTGTGTTGGGCGTTGCTCTGGGCACCATCCTGCTGCCGACCCTGGCCAAGACCTACGCCAACAAGGACCGTGAGGAGTACTCACGGATTCTCGACTGGGGCCTGCGCCTGTGCTTCCTGCTGGTGCTGCCCTGCACCCTGGCTTTGGCCATTCTTGCCGAGCCGCTGACCGTTGCGCTGTTTCAATATGGCAAGTTCAGCGCGTTTGATGCGGCCATGACCCAGCGGGCGTTGATCGCCTATTCCGTGGGCTTGCTGGCGATCATTCTGATCAAGGTACTGGCACCTGGCTTCTATGCGCAGCAGAATATTCGCACGCCGGTGAAGATCGCAGTCTTCACCTTGGTCTGCACCCAGCTGTTCAACCTTGCCCTGGTCGGCCCGCTTGCACATGCCGGCCTGGCATTGGCGATCAGCCTCGGTGCCTGCCTGAATGCCGGTTTGCTGTTCTGGAAGCTGCGCAGTCAGCAGCTGTTCGAGCCTCAGCCTGGCTGGGCAGTGTTCCTGCTCAAGCTTGTGTTGGCGGTGACGCTGATGTCGGCAGTACTGCTGGCGGGCATGCACTATATGCCGGCCTGGGAGCAGGGCATCATGCTTGAGCGCTTCCTGCGGCTTGGGGCGCTGATCCTGGCGGGCGTCGTGACGTATTTTGGCTGCCTGTACCTGTGTGGCTTCAGGCCCCGGCATTTCGCTCGCAAGGCCTTGCACTGAGGCTTTTGGCGGGTCAGGCGTCGGTTTTTCGCATTCCACGCCGCCCTTGGGCGCTGCTGCCTGTCACCAGCGCCCGGGTGTGGTTATAATCGGCCACTTTATGAGCAAGAAGCGCGTTATGCAGCTGGTTCGAGGTCTTCACAACCTGCGCCCCGAGCACCGGGGCTGTGTCGCCACCATTGGCAACTTCGACGGGGTTCACCGCGGCCACCAGGCAATCCTGGCGCGCCTGCGCGAGCGCGGTCAGGCCTTGGGCCTGCCGACCTGCGTGGTGATCTTCGAACCGCAACCACGCGAGTACTTCGCACCCGATACCGCGCCAGCGCGCCTGGCCCGGCTGCGCGACAAGATAGAGCTGCTGGCGACCGAAGGTATCGATCGGGTGCTGTGCCTGGCGTTCAACCAGCGTCTGAGCAAGCTCAGTGCCGATGCCTTCGTCAAGGCCATCCTGGTCGACGGCCTGGGCGTGCGTCATCTCGAAGTGGGCGATGACTTCCGCTTCGGCTGCGACCGCGCTGGCGACTTCGCTTTCCTGGTCGAGGCCGGCAACGCGTATGGCTTTACCGTCGAGGCCGCCAACACGGTCATCCAGGATGGCCTGCGGGTCAGCAGCACCGAAGTGCGCAAGGCCTTGTCCGAGGGCAACTTCGAGCTGGCCGAACACCTGCTGGGCCGCCCGTACCGCATTACAGGCCGCGTGCTGCACGGCCAGAAGCTGGCCCGCCAGCTCGGCACACCAACCGCCAACATCCAGCTCAAGCGCCGTCGCGTGCCGCTGTCCGGGGTATACCTGGCCAGCATCGTGATCGACGGCAAAGCTTGGCCGGGTGTCGGCAATATCGGCGTGCGCCCCACCGTTGCCGGTGATGGGCGCCCGCACCTGGAGATTCATCTTCTGGACTTTGCCGGCGATCTTTACGGCCGGCGCCTGACGGTGGAGTTCCACCACAAGCTGCGTGAAGAGCAGCGATTCGCCTCCCTGGAGGCGCTGAAGTCGGCGATCGATGCGGATATCGCCGCCGCACGTGCACATTGGCACGCTCAACCGCTAACGAAGAGCCTGAAATGACCGACTACAAAGCCACGCTTAACCTTCCGGACACCGCCTTCCCCATGAAGGCCGGCCTGCCTCAGCGCGAACCGCAGATCCTGCAGCGCTGGGACAGCATTGGCCTGTACCAGAAGCTGCGCGAAATTGGCAAGGATCGTCCCAAGTTCGTCCTGCACGACGGCCCGCCCTATGCCAACGGCAAGATTCACATCGGTCATGCGCTGAACAAGATCCTCAAGGACATGATCGTCCGCTCCAAGACCCTGGCCGGCTTCGATGCGCCGTACGTGCCAGGCTGGGACTGCCACGGCCTGCCGATCGAGCACAAGGTCGAGGTTACCCACGGCAAGCACCTTTCTGCCGACCGTACCCGCGAGCTCTGCCGCGAGTACGCTGCCGAGCAGATCGAAGGGCAGAAGACCGAGTTCATCCGCCTGGGCGTGCTGGGTGACTGGGACAACCCATACAAGACCATGAACTTTGCCAACGAGGCCGGTGAAATCCGCGCCCTGGCCGAGATGGTCAAGCAAGGCTTCGTGTTCAAGGGCCTGAAGCCGGTGAACTGGTGCTTTGATTGCGGTTCGGCGCTGGCTGAAGCGGAAGTCGAGTACGCCGACAAGAAGTCGCAGACCATCGACGTGGCCTTCCCGGTTGCCGATGAGGCCAAGCTGGCCGCCGCCTTCGGCCTGGCCTCGCTGACCAAGCCGGCCGCCATCGTGATCTGGACCACCACCCCGTGGACCATCCCGGCCAACCAGGCCCTGAACATCCACCCGGAATTCAAGTACGCCCTGGTCGACACCGGCGAGCGCCTGCTGGTGCTGGCTGAAGAGCTGGTCGAGTCGTGCCTGAAGCGCTACAACCTGGAAGGTTCGGTTCTTGCCACCGCCCAAGGTTCGGCGCTGGAGCTGGTCAACTTCCGTCACCCGTTCTACGACCGCCTGTCGCCAGTGTACCTGGCTGACTACGTCGAGCTGGGCGCCGGTACCGGTGTGGTGCACTCCGCGCCAGCCTACGGTGAAGACGACTTCGTCACCTGCAAGCGCTACGGCATGGTCAACGACGACATCCTTACCCCGGTGCAGAGCAACGGCGTGTATGTCGAGTCGCTGCCATTCTTCGGCGGCCAGTTCATCTGGAAGGCAAACCCGGCCATCGTCGAGAAGCTGAGCGAAGTCGGTGCGCTGATGCACACCGAAACTATCAGCCACAGCTATATGCACTGCTGGCGCCACAAGACTCCGCTGATCTACCGCGCCACCGCGCAGTGGTTCGTGGGCATGGACAAGCAGCCGAGCACTGGCGAGCCGCTGCGTGAGCGTGCGCTGAAAGCCATCGAAGACACCAAGTTCGTCCCGGCCTGGGGCCAGGCGCGCCTGCACGCGATGATCGCCAACCGCCCGGACTGGTGCATCTCGCGTCAACGCAACTGGGGCGTACCGATCCCGTTCTTCCTGCACAAGCAGACCGGCGAGCTGCATCCGCGCACTGTCGAACTGATGGAAGAAGTGGCCAAGCGTGTCGAGCAGCAAGGCATCGAGGCCTGGTTCAAGCTGGACGCCGCCGAACTGCTGGGCGCTGAAGCCGACCAGTACGACAAGATCGCTGACACCCTCGATGTGTGGTTCGACTCCGGTACCACCCACTGGCACGTACTGCGTGGCTCGCACGACATCGGCCACGCTACCGGCCCGCGCGCTGACCTGTACCTGGAAGGTTCCGACCAACACCGCGGCTGGTTCCACTCGTCCTTGCTGACCGGTTGCGCCATCGACAACCACGCGCCGTACCGCGAGCTGCTGACCCACGGCTTCACCGTGGACGAGAACGGCCGCAAGATGTCCAAGTCGCTGGGTAACACCATCGAGCCGGAGAAGGTCAACAACACCCTGGGTGCCGATATCCTGCGCCTGTGGGTTTCGGCCACCGACTATTCCGGTGAAATGGCGGTTTCCGAGCAGATCCTGCAGCGCAGCGCCGATGCTTACCGGCGTATCCGTAATACCGCGCGTTTCCTGCTTTCCAACCTGTCCGGCTTCGACCCGGCCCGCGACCTGCTGGCCTCGGAAGACATGCTGGCGCTGGACCGCTGGGCCGTGGACCGTACCCTGCTGCTGCAACGCGAGTTGGAAGAGCACTACAGCGAGTACCGTTTCTGGAACGTCTACTCCAAAGTGCACAACTTCTGCGTACAGGAACTGGGCGGCTTCTACCTCGACATCATCAAGGACCGCCAGTACACCACCGGCGCCAACAGTGTCGCCCGCCGTTCCTGCCAGACCGCGCTGTTCCACATCAGCGAAGCGTTGGTGCGCTGGATCGCGCCGATCCTGGCATTCACCGCCGACGAAATCTGGCAGTACCTGCCGGGCGAGCGCAACGAGTCGGTCATGCTCAACGGCTGGTACGAAGGCCTGAGCGAGCTGCCGGAAGGCACCGAGCTTGGCCGTGCTTACTGGGACCGCGTGATGGCGGTGAAGGCATCGGTGAACAAAGAGCTGGAGAACCAGCGTACCGCCAAGGTCATTGGCGGCAACCTGCAGGCTGAAGTGACCCTGTACGCCGACGAAGGCCTGAGTGCCGACCTGGGCAAGCTGGGCGACGAGCTGCGCTTCGTGCTGATCACCTCGGCCGCTAGCGTGGTGCCGTTCGCACAGGCGCCTGCCGAAGCCGTAGCCACCGAAGTCGAAGGCCTCAAGCTGAAAGTGGTCAAGTCCGGTCACGCCAAGTGCGGCCGTTGCTGGCACTTCCGCGCCGACGTCGGCAGCCACCCGGAGCACCCGGAAATCTGCAGCCGTTGTGTCGACAACCTGAGCGGCCAGGGTGAGGTGCGCCACTATGCCTAACCCTGCAGCGGGGCGCTTCGGGCGCCTTGCATGGCTTTGGCTGAGCTTGCTGGTCCTGGTCATCGACCAGGCCACCAAGCTGTACTTCAACAACGCCCTGACCATGTACCAGCAGATCGTGGTCATTCCTGACTACTTCAGCTGGACCCTGGCTTACAACACCGGTGCCGCGTTCAGCTTCCTGGCTGATGGTGCAGGTTGGCAGCGCTGGTTGTTCGCCCTGATCGCCGTGGTGGTCAGCGCGGTGCTGGTGGTGTGGCTCAAACGCCTGGGGCGCAACGAGACCTGGCTGGCCGTGGCGCTGGCGCTGGTGCTGGGTGGGGCGATTGGCAACCTGTACGACCGCATCGTGCTGGGCCATGTGGTCGACTTCATCCTGGTGCACTGGCAGAACCGTCATTACTTCCCGGCCTTCAACGTGGCCGACAGCGCCATCACCGTTGGTGCGGTGATGCTGGCGCTGGATATGTTCAAGAGCAAGAAGTCCGAGGATCCGGTCCATGACTGACACCCGTATCGGCCAGAACACCGAAGTCACCCTGCACTTCGCGCTGCACCTGGAAAACGGCGACACCGTCGACAGCACGTTCGATAAAGCCCCGGCCACCTTCAAAGTGGGTGATGGCAACCTGTTGCCGGGTTTTGAAAACGCCCTGTTCGGTTTCAAGGCCGGTGACAAGCGCACCGTGGTGGTTGCCCCGGAGAACGCCTTCGGCCAGCCTAACCCGCAGAACGTACAGGTCATGCCGCGGTCCAACTTCGAAGGCATGGAGTTGTCCGAAGGGTTGCTGATCATCTTCAACGACGCCGCCAACACCGAGTTGCCGGGTGTGGTCAAAGCGTTCGATGACGACCAGGTCACCATCGACTTCAATCACCCACTGGCTGGCAAGACCCTGACCTTCGAGGTGGAGATCCTCGAGGTGAAGGCCCTGTAAGCCTGGAGCCGAGCATGCAAATCAAACTCGCCAACCCGCGCGGCTTCTGCGCCGGGGTCGACCGGGCGATCGAGATCGTCAACCGCGCGCTGGAAGTCTTCGGCCCGCCGATCTATGTGCGTCACGAAGTGGTGCACAACAAGTTCGTGGTGGAAGACTTGCGTAACCGCGGCGCCATCTTTGTCGAAGAGCTGGACCAGGTGCCGGACGATGTCATCGTCATCTTCAGTGCCCACGGTGTTTCCCAGGCTGTGCGCCAGGAAGCTGCTGGCCGTGGCCTGAAAGTGTTCGATGCCACCTGCCCGCTGGTGACCAAGGTTCACATCGAAGTGGCCAAGTACAGCCGCGATGGCCGTGAGTGCATTCTCATCGGCCACGAAGGGCACCCGGAAGTCGAAGGCACCATGGGCCAGTACGATGCCAGCAACGGCGGCGCCATCTACCTTGTCGAAGACGAGGAAGATGTTGCCAACCTGCAGGTGCGCGACCCCAACCACCTGGCTTTCGTCACCCAGACAACACTGTCGATGGACGACACCAGCCGCGTCATCGATGCGCTGCGTGCGCGCTTCCCGAACATCGGTGGCCCGCGCAAGGACGACATCTGCTACGCCACCCAGAACCGCCAGGACGCCGTCAAGCAACTGGCCGGCGAGAGCGACGTGGTGCTGGTGGTGGGCAGCCCGAACAGTTCCAACTCCAACCGTTTGCGCGAGCTGGCTGAGCGCATGGGCACCCCGGCCTACCTGATCGACGGTGCCGAGGACATGCAACGCGGCTGGTTTGATCAGACCGCGCGGATCGGCATCACCGCCGGTGCTTCGGCACCCGAAGTGCTGGTGCGTGGTGTGATCGAACAGCTCAAGGCCTGGGGCGCTACCGGCGCAGAAGAGCTGGATGGGCGCGAAGAGAACATCACCTTTTCAATGCCCAAAGAGCTGCGGGTTCGCTCGCTGATCTAACGGGCTGCACCGCTGCCAATGCTGGGGCTGCTTTGCAGCCCTTGCGCGACTCAAGACTGTTCCTGCAATGACCGCGCTAGCAGCGGTCATTGCTCCGGTCCTCCGTAAGCAACCTGACTCTGCCGCTTGATGCCAGCGCCACTTGATATCGGCTGCGAGCAGCGGCGCGTTCGCACATTTCCAGTGTTGCGCCCAACCAGCTGTTGCCCGACGTCATTGGCACGCCCAGCGCACTGAATTTGAACTGCTCGCCGCGATTGCTGGTTATTTTCAGCGGCTTTGAAAGGCGCTGTTCGCGTAGCACCTGCCGGTTATGCTCCAGCACTACCCGCCAACCATTCCCCCAATGACCGTCCAGCGCCAGCACCAGCACCGGCTGGCTTTGCAGCATGGCATGGCTGCGTGCACTGCGCAGCGCCTGCGCCAGATCACGGGCAGCCGCCGCCCGGTGCAGGTCATCGCTCATTCGGGCGTAGGCCGGCATGCCCAGTTGGGTCAGCAAGACCGCCACGGCCAAGGCCGACAACATTTGTATCAGTGTTACGCCGCGTTGCTTCACCGTGCATTCCTCCCTGGACGTGCTTGGCTATAGCTTCCTGGCGGTTGGACAAGAGGTCCAGTCGCCCAAGTTGAAAGCAATGACGGGAAAAGTCGCAGGAGGTGCAGGGATGCACGCAAGGCAAGGGGGCATGACGCTTCTGGAAGTGCTGTTGGCGATCGTGATCGTGGCCGCAGGTCTGTTCGCAACGGCTGCGATGCAATTGCAGGCATTGCAGGCTGCGGACAGCGCGCGCCGGGATGGCCTGGCGGCGATGGCGCTGCACAGCGAACATGAGCGCAGGCGGCGATGAGGCGCTGTCAGGCAGGGTTTGGCTTGCTTGAGATGGTGGTGGCGCTGGCGATCGGATTGATGCTGCTGGCGGCGGCCAGCCAGCTTTTTGTCTCCGCGCACCAGACTTGGCGCCTGCAAAGTACGGCAGTGCGCATGCAGGATTCTGCGCGGCTTGCATTGCTGCGCATGGCGCAGGATATCCGCATGGCCGGGATGTTCGGTTGCCTGCGCCTGAGCCCAGACGACTTTCTGGTCTCCGGCGCGGAGCAGGCCTTTGCCAGGCCCTTGGCGAGCGGCCCGTCAAGTTTGAGCCTGGTCGTCGCTGAGTTACCAGGGTATGCCGGCGACCCCGACTGGACCTTGCTGACAAACTGTATCAACACGGTGGAGGTACACAAGGAGCGCGCGCAAGGTAGCGACACGCTTATGGCTGTGCCTGTCAGCCGGCATCGCTATGCTCACGTTGGAAGTACGCTTTACTTCGAGCGGCGCGGCCGCAATCAGCCCTTGGTCGATCACGTGCGCGAACTGCGTGTGGTGCAGGTGGCTGGAGAGCGGATCGATCTTCAGCTGACATTGTATGAGCCGACCTTGCAGCTTGAGCAGCACCATGCGCTGAGCGTGGCATTGCGTAACCCGGTGCCGGCTTCATGAACCGCCAGCGGGGTGTTGTCCTGTTGTTGGCGTTGGTGCTCAGCGTCCTGCTGGGCCTGCTTGCCACATCTGCCCTGCGTGACGCGCTGGTGGAAACACGGATGACCGGCTACCTGAGCGATGGCCTGCTGGCGCTGGAAGAGGCTGAGGCCACTTTGCTGGCCGGGGAGCGCGAACTTGAACGGGCGCCCCCTGACGTTTGTAACGCGTGCCTGCCGCCGCCCAGGCCGCACGATCTGGTTGGGCAGTGGCAAGGTACCCAGACCGGCTTTTTCCAGCTGCAGAACCTGGGTGTCAGCAAACGTGCCGCGCACATGCCCGAAGGGCAGCTGGTTAGCCTGTTCCGGATTACCGCCGTCAGCAAGCAAAGCCGCTCACGGCATGTACTGGAAGCGGTCTACGCCGTGGCCGGCAATCAAACCCAGCGCATCACCTGGCGGCAAAGATTGCGAGGAGACTGACATGCAGCAAGGCTTGAGCCTGATCGAGTTGTTGATTGTGCTGGCCGTGACCGGCATTCTGGCAGCCATTGCCTACCCCAGTTACAGCGACCAGCTTCGGCGAGCCGCGCGCAGTGAAGTGGTTGGCCTGCTGCACGACGCTGCCCTGCGCCTGGAGCGCCACCGCGTGCGCACTGGCCAATACGCCGAGGGCGACCTGGTCTTGCCCGAAGGTACCCGCTACTACAGCCTTCAGGCCCAGCGCGACAGTGACACCTTCACGCTGCGCGCCCGGCGGCTACCGCATGGGCTGATGGCGCAGGATGGCTGTGGCGATTTCCAGCTCGACCAGGCTGGCATGCAGCGCAATCCGGGTGCCGTTGAGCACAGCACGCACTGCTGGGGAAGCTGAAGGTTCAATGATGCCCGGTGCATCGCGGTTTTACTTCAGGTGTTGGATCGACAGATGAGCAAGCAAGTAGTGGTGGTCGGCGGCGGGGTGATCGGCCTGCTGACGGCATTCAACCTGGCGGCTAAGGTCGGCCAGGTGGTGGTGTGCGATCAGGGTGAGGTTGGCCGAGAGTCGTCCTGGGCTGGCGGAGGCATTGTCTCGCCGTTGTACCCGTGGCGCTACAGCGCCGCAGTGACCGCTCTGGCGCACTGGTCGCAGGACTTTTATCCACAGCTGGGCGAGCGTCTGTTCGCCAGCACTGGCGTCGACCCCGAAGTTCACACCACCGGGCTGTACTGGCTCGACCTGGACGACGAGGCTGAAGCGTTGGCCTGGGCCGCGCGCGAGCAGCGGCCGCTGAGTGCCGTGGATATTTCGGCGGCCTACGATGCGGTGCCGGTGCTGGGCCCGGGCTTCAAGCACGCCATCTACATGGCTGGCGTGGCCAATGTGCGCAACCCACGCTTGGTCAAGTCGCTGAAAGCGGCGTTGCTGGCGCTGCCAAACGTGACCTTGCGCGAACACTGCCAGATCACCGGCTTCGTGCAGGAAAAGGGGCGCGTGACCGGTGTACAGACGGCTGATGGCGTACTGGCGGCGGATGAGGTTGTGCTCAGTGCAGGCGCCTGGAGTGGCGACCTGTTGCGTACCCTTGGCCTTGAACTGCCGGTGGAGCCCGTGAAGGGCCAGATGATCCTGTTCAAGTGTGCTGAAGACTTCTTGCCGAGCATGGTGCTGGCCAAGGGACGTTATGCAATCCCGCGACGTGACGGGCACATTCTGGTGGGGAGCACGCTGGAACACGCCGGGTATGACAAGACGCCGACCGGGGATGCGCTGGAAAGCCTGAAGGCATCGGCGGTGGAGTTGTTGCCTGAGCTTGAAGGCGCCACAGTGGTGGCGCACTGGGCGGGGCTGCGACCGGGGTCGCCAGAAGGCATCCCTTACATTGGGCCTGTGCCAGGGCATGAAGGGTTGTGGCTGAACTGCGGGCATTATCGCAATGGGCTGGTGCTGGCGCCGGCTTCGTGCCAGCTGTTTACCGATTTGCTGACAGGGGCCGAGCCGATTATCGACCCGGCGCCGTATGCGCCAGAAGGGCGTTTGGGCTGAGGGCCTCTTCGCGGGTAAACCCGCTCCCACACGAGCGGGTTCACCCGCGAAAGGGCCGCAGAAGCCCATACAGATTTCAGCCAGTAATCGGTGCGTGTAGGAGCGGGTTCACCCGCGAAAGGGCCGCAGAGGCCCATACAGATTTCAGCCAGTAATCGGTGCGTGTAGGAGCGGGTTCACCCGCGAAAGGGCCACAGAGGCCCATACAGATTTCAGCCAGTAATCGGTGCTTGCAAGTGCCGGCTCGGATAATGCTGCTCATACACCTTGCACACCCGCAGCACTTGCTCATCGGCAAAGCGCCCGGCCACCACCTGCAGCCCCACCGGCAACCCTTCGCGGGTAAACCCGCAGGGCACCGAGGCTGCCGGCTGCTGGGTCAGGTTGAAGGGATAGCTGAACGGCGTCCACTCCATCCATTGCGCCATCCCCGACCCAGGCGGCACGTTGTGTCCGGCTTCGAACGCCACCAACGGCAGCATCGGCGACACCAGCACGTCATATCGCTGATGAAAGGCATTCATCTTCGCAATCAATTCTGCCCGTGCCTCTAGCGCCTGGGTGTATTCGCCAAGGCTGATCTGTGCGCCTTGTTCGGCAATCCAGCGCAGCCCCGGGTCAAGCAACGCTTTCTGCTCATCGCTCAAGGCACTGGCCAACCGCGCCGCACCGGCAAACCACAGGGTATTGAAGGTTTCCAGCGGGTCGCTGAAGCCCGGGTCCACTTCCTCTACCTGCGCACCCAACCGCACCAGGCGCTGCACCGCTTGCGCCACCAGTGCCTGGATCTGTGGGGCGACCTGCACGTAACCGAAGTTGGCGCTGTAGGCGATGCGTAGCCCACTCAGATCTTGCTGCTGGCTGAGCCAAGGCGCCTGCCGGCGTGCGCCGGCCAAACCGTCGCGGGCATCGGGGCGCGCTACGCAGTCAAGCATCAGCACCGAGTCGTCCACGGTACGCGTCATCGGCCCCAGGTGCGACAGCACGGTCATGGCGCTGGCCGGCCATTGCGGCACATAGCCGAAGGTCGGTTTGATGCCGAAGGTGCCGGTGAAGGCGCAAGGGATGCGAATCGAACCACCGGCATCGCTGCCCTGATGCAGCACCCCCAGGTTCAGCGCGGCGGCTGCCGCAGCACCACCAGACGAACCACCGGCAGTCAGCCTGGTATCCCAAGGGTTGCGGGTAATGCCGTACAGCGGGTTGTCGGTCACGCCTTTCCAGCCGAACTCCGGCGTGGTGGTCTTGCCCACCAGCACAGCACCGGCTTCACGCATGAAGGCGCTGAAGGGCGCATCGATTTCCCACGGCCCGGAACCCGAGGTAGTACGCGAGCCCTTGCGGGTAGGCATGCCGCGGGTCAGGGTCAGGTCCTTGATCGAGGCGGGTACGCCATCCAGTCGGCCACAGGGCTCGCCGCGCTGCCAGCGTTGTTCGCTGGCGCGGGCGGCGGCGCGGGCACCTTCGCCGTCGACATGGCAGTAGGCGTTGACCGCCGGGTTATGCAGGTCAATGCGCGCCAGCACATCGTCGACCACCTCGACGGGTGACAACTGGCGGCGCTGGTACAGTTCGAGCAGTTCGACGGCGGTGAGTTCGCCAATCGCGGTTTTCTGGGTCATTTCAACGGGCTCCCGGGTTGGCGGCCTGGAACATGGCGCGCAACAGGACGTCGCAACCATCGGCCAGGTCCTGGGGCGCGGCATTTTCGATTTCGTTGTGGCTGATGCCGCCTTCGCATGGCACGAAGATCATCCCGGCCGGGCCCAGCTCGGCGAGGAAGATTGCATCGTGACCGGCGCCGCTGACGATATCCATGTGGCTCAGGCCCAGCGCACGCGCCCCCTGGCGCACGGCATCCACGCACTGCTCGGCGAAGTACAGCGGCGGGAAGTCGGCTGTCGGGGTTAGCTGATAGCTCAGGCCATGTTTCGCCGTGCTGTTTTCGATGGCTGCGCGCACTTCGCTGACCATGGCGTCGAGGTGCCCAGGGTCGAGGTGGCGCAGGTCGATGGTCATGTGCACCTGGCCGGGGATGACGTTGCGCGAGCCTGGGTGCAAGGTCAGGCAGCCGACCGTGCCGCAGGCATGTGGCTGGTGCGCGTGAGCGACGCGGTTGACCGCAGCCACCACCTCGGCAGCGCCGACCAATGCGTCCTTGCGCAGGTGCATGGGCGTGGGGCCTGCATGCGCCTCGACGCCGGTAAGGGTCAGGTCGAACCATTTTTGCCCCAGGCAGCCCTGGACCACGCCGATGGTGGTGCGTTGGTCTTCCAGCACCGGGCCTTGCTCGATATGCGCTTCGAAGTAGGCGCCCACGGCATGCCCGGTGGGCACGCGCGGGCCGGCGTAGCCGATGCGTTGCAACTCAGCGCCGACCGACAGACCTTGGTCATCGACCTTGTCCAGGGTTTCCTGCAGGCCGAACTTACCGGCAAACACGCCCGAGCCCATCATGCAGGGCGGGAAGCGCGAACCTTCTTCGTTGGTCCATACCACCACTTCCAGCGGGGCTTCGGTGGTCAGGTGCAGGTCGTTGAGCGTGCGCATCACTTCGAGGCCGGCCATGACGCCGTAGCAGCCATCGAACTTGCCGCCGGTGGGTTGGGTATCGATGTGGCTGCCGGTCATCACTGGCGCCAGGGCAGGGTTACGGCCGGGGCGGCGGGCGAAGATGTTACCGATGGCGTCGATGCTGACGGTGCAGCCGGCTTCTTCGCACCAGCGCACGAACAGGTCGCGCGCCTGGCGGTCGAGGTCGGTCAGGGCCAGGCGGCACACGCCGCCCTTGGCGGTGGCGCCGAGTTGGGCCAGGTCCATCAATGATTGCCACAGGCGCTCGCGGCTGACCAACGGGCCTTGGCCGAGCAGGTGCTGCGAGGGATCGATGCGGGTGTTCATGGTTCATCTCTCCTGAAATTACTGGGTGGCTTGTACCGGCCTATTCGCGGGTGAACCCGCTCCTACAAAGGCCTCGCAGGGCTGGGGGGGGACACCTTTGTAGGCGCGGGTTTGCCCGCGAAAGGGCCGGTACAGGTAAGCACGGTCGGGTCAGGCGCTAAGGGCCAGGTAACGGTTCTTGATGCTCGGGTCCTCGCGGAACTGCGCTGCACTGCCTTGGTAAGCGACGCGGCCCTGCTCCAGCACATAGTGGCGATCAGCAAGGGCATCGCAGACCATCAGGTTCTGCTCTACCAGCAGGATCGACAGCCCTTCGTCCTTGATCCGTCGCAGGATCTTCACCAGTTCATCGACAATCACCGGGGCCAGGCCTTCGGTGGGCTCGTCGAGGATCAGCAGCCTGGGGCCGTTGAGCAGGGCGCGGGCGATGGCGAGCATCTGTTGCTCGCCACCGGACAGGGCAAAACCACCGTTGCGGCGACGCTCCTGCAGGCGCGGGAACATGCTGTACACGTCCTCCAACTGCCAGCGGCTGGTCTTGCGCACGGCAATCTTCAGGTTCTCCTCGACGCTGAGCTGGCGAAAGATGCCGCGGTGCTCCGGCACCAGGGCAATGCCCTGCCGGGCGATATCGAAGATTTCGCGGCCGACCAGTTGCTGGCCGTTGAAGCTGATCTGCCCCTGCCGTGGGCGGACGATGCCAAGGATGCTGCGCAAGGTGGTGGTCTTGCCTGCGCCGTTGCGCCCCAGCAGCGTTACCAGTTCGCCAGCCTCAACCTTGAGCGAGACACCTTCGAGCACATGGCTCTTGTCGTAGTAGGAATGGATCGAATCGACGTTGAGCATCAGGCGGCCTCTCCAAGGTAGGCGGTGCGTACGCGCTCGTCGTTGCGCACCTGTTCAGGGGTACCCTCGACCAGGATCTGGCCGTGACTCATCACCGTGATGCGCTGGCTGATCGACATGACAATGCTCATGTTGTGCTCGATCAGTAGCACGGTATGGTCGCGGCCAAGGTCGCTGATCAGGTCGGTCATCACCGGGATGTCGTCGATGCCCATGCCCGAAGTGGGTTCGTCGAGCATCAGCAGGGAGGGCTTGGCGCAGATCGACATGCCCACTTCCAGCACCCTTTGCTGGCCGTGCGACAGCTCGCCCGCCAGTGTTTCGGCACGGGCGCTCAGTTTCAGGCGCTCCAGCACCTGGTCGGCGGTGTTCCAGTGGCTGCGCTTGTGCTCGACGCTGCGCCAGAAGTTCAGCGCGCCCAGGCCATCACGGCCTTGGGCTGCCAGGCGCAGGTTCTCGCGCACTGAAAGGTTCTGGAACAGGCTGGTGAGCTGAAACGAACGCGCCATGCCAAGTGCCACCCGCCCGTGGGACGGCTTGCGAATGATGTCCTGGCCATTGAACAGGATCTTGCCGGCAGTGGCCTGACGTTCGCCGGTCAGGCAGTGGAACAGGCTGGTCTTGCCGGCGCCGTTGGGGCCGATAATGGTGTGGATGGTGCCGGCTCGCACTTTGAGGTCAATGCCCGCGACCGCTTTGAACGGCCCATAGGCCAGCTCCAGGTCGCGGGTTTCCAGGAGGTAGTCGCTCATCACAGGGTCTCCTTGGTCTTGGCCTGGGGTTTGTCATCGGCATTGCGGGTGGCCAGCAGGCGCTTGCCCAGTTCGGTCAGGCCGCCCCACAGGCCGCCACGCATGAACACCACCACCAGAATCAGGATCACCCCCAGCAGCATCAGCCAGCGTGGCCAAAGTTCCGACAGCACGTCACCCAGCAGCACGATGGCGCCGGCCCCCAGCAGCGAGCCGAACAGTGAGCCGGTGCCGCCGACGATGGTCATGATCAGGATGTTCTCGCTCATCATCAGGTCGATGTTCGACAGCGGCGCAAAGTGCAGCAGCATGGCGTACAGCGCCCCGGCGATGCCGGTGATGGCGCCCGACAGCATGAACACCAGAATCTTGAAATGGCGGGTGTCGTAGCCGATGGCGGCGGCGCGGGTCTCGTTCTCACGGATAGCCAGCAGGGTGCTGCCGAATGGCGAACGGATCACCCGCAGGGCTGCGGCGAAGATCAACAGGAACAGCACCGCGACGAACACATAGAAGTGCCGCGGATCGGCCAGGTCGACCAGCACATGGCCGGCGATTTCGATATTCGGCCGTGGCACATCAAGCAGGCCGTTGTCACCGCCGGTCCAGCCGCTGAGGGTATAGGCCAGGAAGTAGGCCATCTGGCTGAAGGCCAGGGTCAGCATGACGAAGTAGATGCCCGTGCGACGGATCGCCAGTGCGCCCACCAGCAGCGCGAGGAAGGCGCCGAACACAGCTCCGCCAAGCAGCGCGGCGAACATGCCCCACTGCAGGTGGATCATCAGCAGCGCTGCGCCATAGGCGCCCACGCCAAAGAAGATGCCCTGGCCGAACGACAGCAGTCCGGTGTAGCCGAGCAGCAGGTTGCAGGCCAGTGCGGCCATGGCAAAGATCAGGATCTCGGTGGCCAGGGTGGCCGAGGGCAGCAACAGCGGCAGCGCCACCAGGCTGGCAACTACCAGCGACAGCAGCGCCGGGGCGCGGCCCTTGGCGACTGGCAATGGGTTTTTCTCGCTCATCTCAGGCTCTCCCGAACAGGCCGTAGGGACGGACCAGAATCACTGCTGCCATGGCGCCATAGATCATCAGGCTGGCGCCTTGCGGCCAGAGACTGGTCATCATGCTTTGCACCACACCCACCAGCAGGCCGCCAACCAGCGCCCCGCCGAACGACCCCATGCCGCCAATCACCACCACCACGAAGGCAATGCCGAGGATTTCCGGGCCGACGAAGGGCTGGGCGCCCCGTAGCGGCGCAAACAGCACACCCGCCACACCTGCCAGGCCCACGCCCAGGGCGAATGTCAGGGAGAACAGGCGGAAAATGTTGGTGCCCAACAGCGACACGGTCTCGGTGCTTTCGCTACCGGCCCGCACCAGTGCGCCGAAACGGGTGCGTTCCAGCAGCAGCCACAGGCCAATACCGATCAGCGCTGCGAAGCCGATCAGGAACAAGCGGTAGTAGGGGTAGATGAAGTCGCCAAGTATCAGCACCCCGCGCAGTTCAGGTGGTACGGCAATGTTCTTGCCCACCGGGCCCCAGATCAGCACCGACGCTTCCTGGATGATCAGCGCGATGCCGAGGGTGACGAGGATCTGGAAGGTGTGCGGCAGGTGGTAGATGCGTTTGATCAACAGGCGCTCGACCGCCCAGGCCAGCGCGGCCACCACCAGTGGCGCAATCAGCAGCGCCAGCCAGAAGTTGCCGGTGACGGCCACGGCGGTGTAGCACAGGTAGGCGCCCAGCAAGAAAAACGCGCCGTGGGCGAAGTTGACGAAGTTGAGCAGGCCGAAAATGATCGTCAGGCCCACGGCGATGAGGAAGTAGATCATCCCCAGGCCCAGGCCGTTGAGCAGTTGGAACAGGTACAAATCGAGCATGAGCGTGCCCTCGACAGCGCGCCGGGCGGCTGCCTGTACAAGTGTTTGTGACTAACGCCGCAGCTTCAGGCCAGGGCGCAACCGGTGTGATCGACCTCGACGAACGAGCGGCCCGAACTGATGACTTCGGCCAGGTCGTCCTCGTCGCGCATCTGCCCCTGGGGCTTGCCGCGCAGCAGGTAGTAATCCTTGAGCACCTGGTGGTCACCCGGGCGGATCAGTTCTTCGCCGGTCGGGCCCTGGAAGCGCATGCCCTGCAATGCCGCAGACACGGCGGCCCCGTCCAGGCTGCCGGCCTTGACGATGGCCTCGAGCATCACCTTGGTGCCGATGTAGTCGGCGGCCAGCGGGTAGTTGGGGTTGATGCCATAGGCCTTGCGGGTGGCGGCGACCAACTGTTTGTTCAGCGGGGTGTCGACCTGGTGCCAGTACTGCGCACCCAGGTACACGCCCTCGAGCACGTCGCTGCCCAGCTCCTGGAACTGGTCGAGGCCGGCAGACCACACCATCAGCACTTTCATGCGGTCCTTGATGCCGAAGTTGACCGCCTGGCGCAGGGCGTTGGAGGCCTGGCTACCGAAGTTGAGCAGCACCAGCACGTCGGGCTTGGCGGCGATGGCGTTGGTCAGGTAGCCGGAAAATTCCTGCTCCTGCAGCGAGTGGTAGCTGTTGCCGATGTGTTCCACGCCGAGCTCGGCGAACACTTTGCGGGCGTTGTCCAGCAGGGCATCGCCGAATACATATTGCGGGGTGATGGTGTACCAGCGCTTGGCCTGGGGCAGCTGGCGGCTCATCGGCACCAGGGTTTCGCGGATGGCACCATAGGTGGGCACCGACCAGCGGAAGGTTGAGGCATTGCAGTCCTTGCCGGTGATTTCATCGGCGCCCACAGGCGTCATGAACACGCCGCCGGCTTTGTGGATTTCCTTGGACACCGCCAGTGCCGAAGACGACAGGGTGCACCCCTGGAAGAAGCGTGCGCCATCCTGGCCGATGGCTTCCTGCACCTTGCGCACCGCCTTGCCGGCGTTGCCTTCGGTGTCGATGACTTTGTACTTGAGCGGGTGGCCGAGCAACTGCGGATGCTCGGCGATGGCCAGGCGCGAGCCCATGTCGGCGTACTTGCCGTAGCTGGCGAAGGCGCCCGACATGGACTTGAGCCCATAGAAGGTCAGCGGTTGGTCGGCGAATGCCCGGTGTGCCCCCAAGGGGAGGCTACCTAAGGCACCCAGGGCAAGGCCTGCCTTGAGCAGGGTACGTCTTTGCATGAGTAACTCCTTGTTTGTGGTTATTAGGCAGGAGTGGCAATGACAAAGCGGGTACGGCCGGGCCTGTGTGCAGGCCTCTTTACAGGCGCATCAGTGGTGGTGATCGAACTCCAGCAGGAAGTTACGGGCAACCTCGCCTTCCAGCGCGGTCATATGGTGCTCGGCGTCGCACATGTGTTCGTGCATCAGCCGGCGTACGGCGGGTTCGTCGCTGGCGCGCAAGGCGGTCAGCAGTTGCTTGTGGTAGTCGATGTTGGCGGCGGCGAACTGCTGGCGCTTGGGCAGGTAGGCCTTTTTCAGCACCACCAGGTCGCGCAGCAGGTCGTTGAGGAACACCGCCATGAAACGCAGCAACGGGTTGGGGCAGCGGTCGGCCAGCAGGGTGTGGAATTCAAGCTCCGCCAAGCGCTGCTCACGCTGGCCTTCTTCGCTGTCTTCCGGCGCGCTGCAGAAGTCGATGTTGGCCTGCAGCGCGGCATAATCGGCCTCGCTCAGCTTGCCCATCACCGACACCGCCAGTTCTACCTCGATGACTTTGCGCAGCTGGTACACCTGTTCGCCGTCCAGGTGCTGGAAATGCAGGTAGTTGCGCAGCGCGCGGCTGGCTGGCTCGGTGCCCACTTCGTTCAGGTAGGCGCCCCCGGTCGGGCCGGTGCGGGTGCTGACCAGGCCTTCGACTTCGAGCGCCTTGAGCGCTTCGCGGGCGGTGCCCTTGGAACATTCGAAATGCTCCATCAGCTCACGTTCGGTGGGCAGGCGGTCGCCGGGGTGCAGCGCTTCGGTGACGATCGAGCGCTTGACTGATTCGACGATCACATCGGACAGCTTCTGGCGCTTGCGTTTGGGTTTGAGCATTTCGCTATTTTTCATATTTATGCGGATAAATAGGATTTAGCGAGTTTTGCCCAGGCGGGTCAATGCTGGCGGTGGGGAGGGGTCGTAAATGGTGTGAAAGGGTCGGGGAGGGATATGTGGGGAGGGGCTGTAAGGGGGGGCCGCGAATGCTGCAGTGGCGCTACTGACGCATTCGCGGGTGAACCCGCTCCTACACAGGGGGGGCTGGGTGTACCCGGGGATCAGCCCTTGTGGCCAGGGCCCTGCTGCAGGTGGGCCTGGCTGCAATACCACTCATTACCCTGCTGCAGCGCCCGGTCGTTGGGCAGGTGCACGCCGCAATGGGCACAGCGCACCATCTTCAGCGGCGCATCCAGCTTCGCCTCGGGGTGCGACTGCTGGCTGACTTTGAACTTGCGCCACAGCCAGAACGCGGCGGCGATCAGGGCGATCCAGAAAAGTAGGCGAACCATGGTGTCCAGCTTGTCGATTGAAGAAGCCAACAGTCTAGGACGCGGCCAATAAAAAAGGGAGGCCCAAGGCCTCCCTTTCATTCACCGCTGAAGGTCAGTCGAACAGACCAAAGGTCATGTAGCTGAACCAGGAACGGTCTTTCTCGGCTTCTTTCGGGCCTTCCGGCACGATCGGGTCGCCGTTCTCGTCTTTAGGCAGCAGCTCTCGCGGCATCTCGTCGCGCGCGTCCTGGAACTGCTTGACCACGTCCTGGTTGGCGCGGGTTTCGCCTGGCGGCAGCGGAGTATCGGTTTCGATCAGGCCCAAGGTGGCCTTGGACAGCCAGCCGCGGCCGTCAGACTCGGTCTGCTTGGGCTGGAACTCGCCATCGACCAGGCTCGGGTGGTCCGGGTAGTTGAGCTTGAGGGTTTCCAGGCTCGTGGCGGCCAGTTCGTCCAGGTGCAGCTTCTGGTACGACTCGACCATCACCGCCAGGCCGTCACCGACGGACGGGGTTTCCTGGAAGTTTTCGACCACGTAGCGGCCACGGTTGGCAGCCGCTACATAAGCCTGGCGGCTCAGGTAGTAGTCGGCCACGTGGATTTCGTACGAAGCCAGCAGGTTGCGCAGGTAGATCATGCGCTGCTTGGCGTCTGGCGCGTAGCGGCTGTTGGGGAAGCGGCTGGTCAGCTGGGCGAACTCGTTGTACGAGTCGCGGGCGGCGCCCGGGTCACGCTTGGTCATGTCCAGCGGCAGGAAGCGCGCCAGCAGGCCACGGTCCTGGTCGAACGAGGTCAGGCCCTTGAGGTAGTAGGCGTAATCGACGTTCGGGTGCTGCGGGTGCAGGCGGATGAAGCGCTCGGCGGCCGACTTGGCGGCCTCGGGCTCGGAATTCTTGTAGTTGGCGTAGATCAGCTCGAGCTGCGCCTGATCGGCATAGCGGCCGAACGGGTAGCGCGACTCCAGGGCCTTGAGCTTGTTCACGGCGCTGGTGTAGCTGGAGTTGTCCAGATCAGCCTGGGCCTGCTGGTACAGTTCGGCCTCGCTGAGGTTCTCGTCAATGACCTCTTTATTAGAGGAACAGGCCGCGGTAAGCCCGAGGATGGCGATCAGCAGCAGGTGTTTCACTCGCATGGCGGCTTGCGTCCCTTTGACGGCCGCTGTCTTGGGCGGTGCCGTCCTGTTATGATGAGCGCCCCGGCCAACCCCGGGACAAAAGAAGCCGTATTTAACCACAAGCTCGCAGCCGAAACCAAAGGCTGTGCGCCCGCCGAATCGAGCATGTCCGAGATCATTCAACTTAGCGCAGAGGTACCGTCCGAACTGGGCGGCCAACGCCTCGACCAGGTCGCCGCCCAATTGTTCGCCGAGTACTCGCGTTCGCGGCTAACTTCGTGGATCAAAGAGGGCCGCCTGACGGTCGATGGTGCAGTCGTGCGCCCTCGAGACCTTGTTCATGGTGGCTCTCTGCTTGCCCTGGAGGCCGAACAAGAGGCCCAGGGCGAGTGGATCGCAGAAGATATCGAACTGGATATCGTCTACGAAGACGACCACATCCTGGTGATCAACAAGCCTGCCGGGCTGGTTGTGCACCCGGCGGCCGGGCATGCCAGCGGCACCCTGCTCAACGCGCTGCTGCACCATGTGCCAGACATCGTCAACGTGCCGCGCGCCGGTATCGTGCACCGCCTGGACAAGGACACCACCGGCCTGATGGTGGTGGCCAAGACCCTGCAGGCGCAGACCAAGCTGGTCGAGCAGATGCAGGCCCGCAAGGTCAGCCGCATCTACGAGTGCATCGTGATTGGCGTGGTGACTGCCGGTGGCAAGATCGACGCGCCCATCGGTCGTCATGGCGGCATGCGCCAGCGCATGGCTGTAACCGACGGCGGCAAGCCGGCGGTCAGCCACTACCGCGTACTCAAGCGCTTCCGCTCGCACACCCATGTGCGGGTCAAGCTGGAAACCGGCCGTACCCACCAGATTCGCGTGCACATGGCCCACGTGGGTTTCCCGCTGGTTGGCGACCAGACGTACGGCGGGCGCTTCCGTATTCCGCCCGCTGCCAGCCCGACCATGGTCGAGGCGGTCAAGACCTTCCCGCGCCAGGCGCTGCATGCGCGTTTCCTCGCCTTGGCCCACCCGATTACCGGTGAAGTCATGAAGTGGGAATCGCCACTGCCGGATGACTTCGTCTGGTTGCTGTCGCTGCTGAACCAGGACCGCGAGAGCTTCATCGGATGAGTGACCTGACGCAGGCGTTGCTGTTCCCCGACTGGCCGGCCCCGGCCTCGGTACGCGCCTGTGTCACCACCCGTCAGGGCGGCGTCAGCCTGCCGCCTTACGAAACCTTCAACCTCGGCGACCATGTTGGGGATGACCCTGCCGCGGTCGCCGAGAACCGCCGCCGCCTGAGCGAACAGTTCACCATCCAACCGGCCTGGCTCAAGCAGGTGCATGGGCGGGTGGTGGCGGATGCCGACCCGGCGGTGGTCGCCGAGGCCGATGCCAGCTGGACCCACCAGCCTGGCATTGCCTGCACCGTGATGACCGCCGATTGCCTGCCTGCGCTGTTCTGCGACCGTGCCGGCACCCGCGTGGCGGCGGCACATGCGGGCTGGCGCGGGCTGGCGGGTGGCGTGCTGGAAGCCACGCTGGACCGGCTGGCGCTGCCGCCAGAAGAGGTGCTGGTGTGGTTGGGGCCTGCCATCGGCCCGCAAGCGTTCGAAGTGGGGCTGGAAGTGCGTGATGCCTTTACCGCCGTGCACCCGCAAGCAGCTCGGGCATTCGTCGACGGCGAACGGCCAGGCAAGCTGTTGGCGGATATCTATGAGCTGGCGCGTATTCGCCTGGCTGCCCGTGGCGTGACTGCTGTTTATGGCGGTGGTTTGTGCACGGTCAGTGATGCGCGGTTCTTCTCCTATCGCCGTACCCCGCAGGGTGGGCGTTTTGCATCGTTGGTCTGGCTGGACCCGCGCTAGCCTGTACCGGCCTCTTCGCTGGCACGCCCGCTCCTACAGTGATTCTGCAAACATTGAAACCGGTGGTGTACCTGTGGGGGCGAGCATGCCCGCGAATGGCCCCCGTTAATCCAACAGGTTGACTTTGGTCAACCCCGCTACGCTTGAATCTTCCAGAATCAGCCTTATCTATAAAGTCATCTCAGGCAGGTTTCTTTATAAACAGGCGCTGTCCATCGCTCCGACCTGCCCTTTAAAGGAAGGTACACCATGCGAATAGACCGTTTAACCAGCAAGCTGCAACTTGCAATATCCGATGCCCAATCTTTGGCCGTTGGCATGGACCACCCTGCCATAGAGCCCGTGCACCTGTTACAGGCGCTGCTCGAACAGCAGGGCGGCTCCATCAAACCGCTGCTGATGCAGGTAGGCTTCGACATCAATGGCCTGCGCCAGGGGCTGGTGAAAGAGCTCGACCAACTGCCAAAAATACAGAACCCTACCGGCGACGTGAACATGTCGCAGGACTTGGCACGCCTGCTTAACCAGGCAGACCGCCTGGCACAGCAGAAGGGCGACCAGTTCATTTCCAGCGAGCTTGTGCTGTTGGCCGCCATGGACGAAAACAGCAAGCTCGGCAAGCTGCTGCTGAGCCAAGGCGTGAGCAAGAAAGCGCTGGAAAATGCCATCAACAACCTGCGTGGCGGCGCGGCAGTGAATGACGCCAACGCCGAGGAATCGCGCCAGGCGCTGGACAAATACACCGTCGACCTGACCAAGCGTGCCGAAGAGGGCAAGCTGGACCCGGTCATTGGCCGTGACGATGAAATCCGCCGAACCGTGCAGGTGCTGCAACGCCGTACCAAGAACAACCCGGTGCTGATCGGTGAGCCTGGCGTGGGTAAAACCGCCATCGCCGAAGGCCTGGCCCAGCGCATCATCAATGGTGAAGTGCCCGACGGCCTCAAAGGCAAGCGCCTGCTGGCGCTGGACATGGGCGCGCTGATTGCCGGTGCCAAGTACCGCGGTGAGTTCGAAGAGCGCTTGAAAAGCCTGCTGAACGAACTGTCCAAGCAGGAAGGCCAGATCATCCTGTTCATCGACGAACTGCACACCATGGTCGGCGCCGGCAAAGGCGAGGGTGCCATGGACGCCGGCAACATGCTCAAGCCGGCTCTGGCCCGCGGCGAGCTGCATTGCGTAGGTGCCACCACGCTGAACGAGTACCGCCAGTTCATCGAAAAGGACGCCGCCCTGGAGCGCCGCTTCCAGAAGGTGCTGGTCGAGGAGCCGAGCGAGGAAGACACCATCGCCATCCTGCGTGGCTTGAAAGAGCGCTATGAAGTGCACCACAAGGTGGCCATCACCGACGGTGCAATCATCGCTGCGGCCAAGCTCAGCCACCGCTACATTACCGACCGCCAGCTGCCGGACAAGGCCATTGACCTGATCGACGAAGCGGCCAGCCGCATCCGCATGGAGATTGACTCCAAGCCAGAAGTGCTCGACCGCCTTGATCGCCGCCTGATCCAGCTGAAGGTGGAGTCGCAGGCGCTGAAGAAAGAAGAAGACGAAGCGGCGAAAAAGCGCCTAGAGAAGCTGACCGAGGAAATCGAGCGGCTGGAGCGTGAGTATTCCGACCTGGAAGAAATCTGGGCTTCGGAGAAAGCTGAAGTGCAGGGCTCGGCGCAGATCCAGCAAAAGATCGAGCAGTCTCGCCAGGAGCTGGAAGCCGCCCGTCGCAAAGGCGACCTGAACCGCATGGCCGAACTGCAGTACGGGGTGATCCCGGACCTGGAGCGCAGCCTGCAGATGGTCGACCAGCACGGCAAGACCGAAAACCAGTTGCTGCGCAACAAGGTCACCGAGGAAGAAATTGCCGAAGTGGTGTCGAAGTGGACCGGCATTCCTGTGGCCAAGATGCTCGAAGGCGAGCGTGAGAAGCTGCTGAAGATGGAAGAGCTGCTGCACCAGCGCGTGATTGGCCAGAGCGAGGCGGTAACCGCCGTAGCCAACGCCGTACGCCGCTCGCGTGCCGGCCTGTCCGACCCGAACCGGCCAAGTGGTTCGTTCCTGTTCCTCGGCCCGACCGGTGTGGGCAAGACCGAACTGTGCAAGGCGCTGGCCGAGTTCCTGTTCGACACCGAAGAGGCGATGGTGCGCATCGACATGTCCGAATTCATGGAGAAGCACTCCGTAGCGCGCCTGATCGGTGCACCGCCAGGCTATGTAGGGTATGAAGAGGGCGGTTACCTGACCGAGGCTGTGCGGCGCAAGCCTTACTCGGTGGTGCTGCTGGACGAGGTGGAAAAAGCCCACCCGGATGTGTTTAACGTGCTGCTGCAGGTGCTGGAAGACGGCCGCCTGACTGACAGCCACGGGCGCACCGTGGACTTCCGCAACACCGTGATCGTGATGACCTCCAACCTGGGCTCGGCGCAGATTCAGGAACTGGTGGGTGACCGCGAGGCACAGCGTGCGGCAGTGATGGATGCGGTGGGGGCGCACTTCCGTCCGGAGTTCATCAACCGCATCGACGAAGTGGTGGTGTTCGAGCCATTGGGCCGCGAGCAGATTGCCGGTATTACCGAAATCCAACTCGGCCGCCTGCGCAGCCGCCTGCTGGAGCGCGAACTGTCGCTGAGCCTGAGCCCAGAGGCGTTGGACAAGCTGATTGCTGTGGGTTACGACCCGGTGTACGGCGCACGGCCGCTGAAGCGGGCGATCCAGCGCTGGATCGAGAACCCGCTGGCGCAGCTGATTCTGGCCGGCAAGTTCCTGCCCGGTACGGCGATCACCGCCAAGGTGGAAGGCGACGAAATCGTCTTCGGCTGATTGTGTTGCACCATGAGCCCCGCGTTTGCGGGGCTTTTTTCTGCCTGTTGCCCATGTCGGCCCCTTCGCGGCCAACCCTGCGCAGATTTTTGCAGGCTAGGCAGCCCCTCGTAGGCGCGGGTTTAGCCGTGAAAGGGCCGGCACAGCCCAGCTATTTCGGGCCTTTGCGCCAATCTTGGATAACCGCCTGAAATTTTTGAAATTTTTGCTTGCATCAAATTTAGAGTGCCCCTAATATACGCCGCGTTGTCAGGCACTAAGCGAATCACCAGCAACATCAGTGATCGCAAAACAACTTACAAATCAGTAAGTTGAATGAAAAAAAGTGGTTGACAAGCAAAACGAAGAATGTAGAATAGCCGGCCTCAGCAGCGACAACGCGAAAGCGAAGAAGCTAAAGAGTCCGAAGCGAACACAGTCTTCGGAGTTGTACCGAAGTTCAGTTCCGCGATAGCTCAGTCGGTAGAGCAAATGACTGTTAATCATTGGGTCCCTGGTTCGAGTCCAGGTCGCGGAGCCAATCTCGGGGTGTAGCGCAGTCCGGTAGCGCGCCTGCTTTGGGAGCAGGATGTCAGGAGTTCGAATCCCCTCACCCCGACCATTTTCCGGGTCGTTAGCTCAGTTGGTAGAGCAGTTGGCTTTTAACCAATTGGTCGTAGGTTCGAATCCTACACGACCCACCATGTAGAAAAGGGCATCTCAAAGAGATGCCCTTTTTTTTGAAACACTCGGGGTGTAGCGCAGTCCGGTAGCGCGCCTGCTTTGGGAGCAGGATGTCAGGAGTTCGAATCCCCTCACCCCGACCATTTTTGGGTCGTTAGCTCAGTTGGTAGAGCAGTTGGCTTTTAACCAATTGGTCGTAGGTTCGAATCCTACACGACCCACCATGAACAAAGGGCATCTCGCATGAGATGCCCTTTTTCTTTTGCCCCGAAAAATGCGCCCATCGGTGCAAATCCCACCTGCATCTATTTGCCACACCGCCCCTTTGTAGGAGCGGGTTCACCCGCGAATGCGGCAGTGCAGCCACCATCGCATTCACAGGTAAACCCGCGCCTACAGGGCATGGGGGCGCCTGTTAGTGCAACTTCAGGCGCGGCTCGGTACCCCGGCCAATCTTGCTGCCCAGCATCATCAACGCCGTGCGGAAGAACCCGTACAGCGCCATCTGGTGCATGCGGTACAGCGACACATAGAACATCCGCGCCAGCCAGCCTTCCAGCTTCACGCTGCCCATCAGGTTACCCATCAGGTTGCCCACCGCCGAGAAGCGCGACAGCGACACCAGCGAGCCATAGTCCTTGTACTCGTAAGTCGGCAGGGCCTTGTTCTCCAGGCGCGCCTTCAGGCTTTGCGCCAGCATCGAAGCCTGCTGGTGCGCCGCCTGTGCGCGCGGCGGCACGTTACGGTCGCTGCCAGGTTGCGGGCAGGCGGCGCAGTCACCGAAGGCGAAGATGTTGTCGTCGCGGGTGGTTTGCAGGGTAGGGCGCACGACCAGCTGGTTGATGCGGTTGGTTTCCAGGCCATCGATGTCCTTGAGGAAACCTGGCGCGCGGATACCGGCTGCCCACACCTTCAGGCTGGCCTGGATCACTTCACCGTCCTTGGTTTTCAGGCCGTCCTCGGTCACTTCACTGACTGCGGCGTTGGTCATCACCTTCACACCGAGTTTTTCCAGGGTTTTGTGAACCGGTACGCTGATGCGCTCCGGCAGCGCCGGCAGAACGCGCGGGCCCGCCTCGATAAGGGTGATGTGCATGTCCTTGGGCTGGATGCGGTCCAGGCCATAGGCCGCCAGCTCGTGGGCAGCGTGGTGCAACTCGGCCGCCAGCTCTACACCGGTGGCACCGGCGCCGACAATGGCCACGCTGATTTTCTCGCTGGCCACGTCGCCGGCGTGGGCACGCAGGTAGTGGTTCAGCAGTTGCTGGTGGAAACGCTCGGCCTGCTTGCGGGTATCCAGGAACAGGCAGTGCTGCGCTGCGCCCAGGGTGCCGAAGTCGTTGGTGTTGGAGCCCACGGCAATCACCAGGGTGTCGTAGCTCAGGGTGCGCGCAGGCAGTAGCTCGCGGCCCTCTTCGTCGAGGGTGGCAGCCAGTTGAATCTGCTTGCCTTCACGGTCCAGGCCGCTCATGCGCCCCAGCTGGAAATTGAAGTGGTTCCACTTGGCCTGAGCCACGTAGTTCAGTTCGTCTTCCGAGGAGTTCAGCGAGCCGGCGGCCACTTCGTGCAGCAGTGGCTTCCAGATGTGCGTGAGGTTGGTGTCCACCAAGGTGATTTCGGCCTGCTTGCGCTTGCCCAGGCTTTTACCCAGGCGGGTCGCCAGTTCCAGGCCGCCGGCGCCGCCGCCGACAATCACGATGCGATGAGTCATGGGAATATCTCATAAGGTTTACGGAATTCGTGGCCCTGGGGGCCGGCCGCAAACTGCACGAGGGGAGGGCGAGCGCGAAGCAGCTCATAGCACCAGTCCACTCAGCAGGCGGCTGATGAGACCCAACCCGATGGTCACGGCCAGCACCAGCAAAAGGAGCAGCCACGGCCGGAAGGGCCTGCGCTCGACTTGGTGCTGGGGGGCTCGCAGATACTCATCGACACGACGCTGATCTTCCGGGTTCAGGCGACTGGTCATGGTGGGCCTCGTCAGGTAGACGTTTGTGACTGCGCAAACGCTACAGCGTTCGCGCAGGCGCTTGAAACAAATGATAATGCTTTCTATCCCTGGCGCCGAGTGTACGCCATCGCAAACAGTCGCTGCACTGGATCAAAGACTGATGCCTACGTCGAAGACGATGCTGCGGCCCAGGTTGCCGCGCAGGAAATCCGGCGCATCGGGGTGGGCAAACAGTACCCGGGCAAAGGTTGGCCCGACCAGCGACAGCGAACGCCAGCCTTGGCGCAGGTATTCGGTAGGCGGCGGGAAGTGGGTGTTGAGGTCGAGCACTTCGCGCTTGAGGCTGGAGAACGCGATGATGTCCAGCTCGTTCAGCTCCAGCCCGCGTTCCCGGTAATTGTGTGCCTTTTTGCGCAAGGTGGGCGCCAGGCGCCCCAGCAGTTCGGTGGCACTGATGCGCCGCGGGCGTGCTTCGCGGCGTACCAGCTGCGCCAGGGAAAACGCACTGCGCCGCCGCTGCAGCTCCTCGCGCCATTCATCGTTCAGCCTGCGGCCCTCGTCGAGCACGAAAAACACCTCGAAGGCGGCGTCGCGGAACAGCACGTCTGGTGGCTCCTGCCCCGCCGGGGTGAAGTCCTCGCTGCGGTAGGGAATGTTCAGCCCCTGCAACAGGCGCTGGCACACCCAACGCTCCCGCTCCCACTTACGGGCGTTGGAGAGAAAGGCATTGGCTTGTTCGGCCTGGATGGTAAGCAGGCGCAGGTAGTCTGAGTCATCCATGCAGACAAGCTTAGCCGCTAATCGATGACGGTAAGATGCTGTTTAAGCGTGAAAATCAGCCCAGCACCGGCCACTGCTGCACCAGCCCGACCAGATGCACCACGCCAAAGCCCAGGCAGATCAGCGAACTGACCACGATAAAACGCTGCGAACGCCCGGTGCCCGCCAGCAATCCTGGCCCCAGCAGGCCGCGTAACAAGTACACCAGGGTGATCAGGCAAATGACTGGCAGCAGCAAGGGCAGCCGCCCGATCGCCCCGGCAGCCGACAGCGCATAGGCCGACCAGGCCAGCAACACGCAGGCGATGGCGGCGGTGATCAGCGCCGGGTAGCAGCGGCCGTTTTCGGCGGCCACCGCCATGCGCTCACCGGCCCCGAACAAACGGTACCAACGCGGCCCCACGGCGATGATGGCCAGGTGAAGTACGCCGATGATGGCGTTGAGTGCCGCTGCCAGTAGCAGGGCGGGGTTGGTTCCTTCCAGCATGACCAATGCTTCCTGCATCGAACGGAAGCGTCAGCCTACCGCAGCCGAAGGAATGGGAGAATGGGTGTAGACTCGGTTTTATCCACATGGCCGCAAAGGGTATTGTTCAGGTGATCAGCGCGCAGGTGTTATCCGGCACCACCCTTACCCTTGGCTGGCTGGGTTATGTGCCGTTGTTGATCTGGGCGGTGAGCCGTGTTCGCTGGGTTGAACTGTTTACCGACCGGCGCCGCCAGCATTTGCTGTTTGGCACGGTGTTCTGCCTGTTTGCGCTGTGGCTGGTGCGGCGCGACTTTGATACCGGGGTGTCGTACCACTTTATTGGCATGACGGCGGTCACCCTGTTGCTGGACTGGCCGCTGGCGGTGCTGGGTGGCTTCATGGCCCAGCTTGGCTTGCTGGCGCTTGGGCGACAAGACCTGGCGGCGTTGGGGGTGAACGGCTTGTTGCTGATTGGTTTGCCGGTGCTGATTACCGAGGTGTGCGCGATAGTGGTCGAGCGCGCCCAGCCGCGAAACCTGTTCGTTTATATCTTCTGTTCGGGGTTCTTCCCGGCAGCGCTCACCGTGCTGGTTTGCGTACCGGCGGCGCTAGGGTTGTTGTGGCTCGATGGGCGGTTTGCCCTGCCGGAATGGCTCAGCGACTTTGTGGGCTACCTGTGGCTGATGATGTTCCCCGAGGCGTTCATCAACGGCATGGTGATCAGTGCGCTGGTGGTGTTTTGCCCCGAGTGGCTGGAAACCTTCAACCGCACACGGTATTTGCAGGCGCCCTGGAAGGAAGAGGAGCGATGATCATGCGGCGGCTCTGCCATCACATCTAAAACCTGACGCGGTCTCTGTGGGAGCGGCCTTGTGTCGCGAAAGGGCTGCGAAGCAGCCCCAGATTCGGTGGTAACTCAAAAAATGCCGGGGCTGCTTCGCAGCCCTTTCGCGACACAAGGCCGCTCCCACAGGCCGGCACAGCCGCCTTGCAATCAGCTCAATGCCGCGGCTCCAGGTCCCCCGAATACAGCTCATCTTCGGACCCTTCCGACCCCGCAATCTTGTGCTCCTCGGCTGCCCAGGCGCCCAGGTCGATCAGCTTGCAACGGTCCGAACAAAACGGTCGGAACGCGTTTTTTTCGCTCCATTCCACAGGCGCGCCGCAAGTCGGGCAATCGACGGTCAATGGCTGGCTCATGGCTGGCCTCCTTTCAAAGTCAGGTAAAAGTGGTGCAGGCGGTCAATCTGCTCATGCAGCGCGGCCAGGCCGCCGTCATTGACTACCACATCATCGGCATGGCGCAGGCGATCCTCACGGGCCAACTGCGCCTGCAAAATGGCCTGCACGTGCTCGGCACTGGTGTTGTCCCGCGCCAGGGTACGGGCTATTTGCAGGTCCTGCGGCGCATCGATCACCAGTACGCGTTGGGTCTTATGGTGCTGGCCCGATTCGATCAGCAGCGGCGACACATAGACCGCATAAGGCGACTGCGCCTTGGCCAGATAGCTGAAAATCTCCTGACCGATCAGCGGGTGCAGCAGTTGCTCCAGCCATTTGCGTTGCGCTGGGTCGGCGAAAATCAGCTGGCGCAGGGCGGCGCGATCGAGCTGGCCGTCGCCCTGCAGCACGCCCGGGCCGAAGCGCTCGACGATGCTGGCCAGGGCCGGGCGACCAGGTTCGACAACCCAGCGCGCCGCCTGGTCGGCATCGACCAGGTGCACGCCAAGCTCGACAAAGCGCTCGGCAGCGGCGCTTTTGCCGCTACCAATGCCGCCGGTCAGGCCGAGAATCCAGGGGGTAAAGGCCGCAGTGGTCATCAGTATCCAAGCAGTTGTATGTATGAGGCGTATATTTCATCACCCCAGAGCACGGCAATCCACCCCGCAATTGCCAGATAAGGGCCAAACGGGATAGCCGTGCCCAAGGCATGCCGGCGAAAACGCAGCAAGCACAGGCCAACAAGCGCCCCCACCACCGACGACAACAGCAGCGTCAACGGCAGCACCTGCCAACCCCCCCACGCCCCGATCAGCGCCATCAGCTTGAAATCGCCATAGCCCATGCCTTCCTTGCCGGTGACCAGCCTGAACACCCAGTACACCGTCCACAGGCTGAGGTACCCGGCCACTGCGCCCCACAGTGCGTCGGCCAGGGGCACATGGATGCCAAAGGCATTGACGATCAGCCCTAGCCACATGGTCGGCAGCACCAGCACATCCGGCAGCAGCTGGTGGTCCGCATCGATCAGGCTCAGCGCCAGCAGGCACCAGGTCAGCGGCAACGCCAGCAACGCCTCTACCGAAGCGCCGAAGCGCCAGGCCACTACCAGCGACAGCAGCGCGCTGGCCACTTCCACTACCGGGTAACGCAGGCTGATGCGGTTTTTGCAGGACGAACAGCGCCCGCCCAAGGCCAGGTAGCTGATGACCGGAATGTTCTCCCACGCACGAATCCGGTGCGCGCAGTGTGGGCACCGGGAGGCGGGCAGGCACAGGTCGAAACGCGCGTGCTGCGTGGTCGGCAGCCCCAACACCTCTTGCGCCTCACGCTGCCATTGGCGCTCCAGCATGATCGGCAGGCGATATACCAGCACGTTGATAAAGCTGCCCACCAGCAGGCCGAGCACCGTGGCAAGGGTGAGGAAATACGCTGGCTGTTCAGCCAGCAAAGCCCATAAAGTCATGTTCAGATCAAACTACCCAACTGGAAGATTGGCAGGTACATCGCCACCACCAGGCCACCCACCAGCAAGCCCAGGATCAGCACGATGGCCGGCTCCAGCAGGCTGGTCAACTGGTCCAGCGCCTGGCTGACCTGTTCCTCGTAATGGCTGGCGGCTTTTTCCAGCATCTGGTCCAGCGTGCCGCTGGATTCACCGATGGCCGTCAACTGCACCAGCAAGGGGGGAAACAGCGGTTCACCGGCCATCGCCTGGTTCAGCCCTTGCCCATTGGCCATGCCTTGGCGCAGCCGCAACACCGCCTGCTCGTGCAGGTCGCCACCCGTTACCCGCGCCACCGTACCCAGCGCATCCAGCAACGGCACCCCGGCGCCGTAGGACGTTGCCAGGCTACGCGCAAACCGCGCCAGCGCGGCCTGCCCCAGCAACTTGCCAAACACGGGCAAGCCCAGCACCCGCCGAGATATCCACAGGCGCGCTGGCGCGTGCTGCCGGTAAAGCTGACGCACGGCAACACCCTGCACCAAGCCCATCACCAGCAGCAGCGGCGCAAACCGGCTCAGCCCTGTGGACAAGTTGATCACCCATTGGGTAAATGCCGGCAACGCCGCGCCCATGCCCGAGAACATGCTCTCGAATTTCGGAATCACCTCCAGCAACAAGATCGCCGACACCCCCAGCCCGGTCAGCAACAGCAGCAGCGGGTAGATCATCGCCTTGCGCACCTTCTTGTGCAGCACCCGACGCTGTTCCAGCATGCCGGCCAGCTGCTCCAGCTGCCGGTCGAGCGTACCGGACTGCTCGCCCACCCGTACCAGGTTGCAATACAGCGCATCGAACCATGCCGGGTGACGCTGCAACGCATCCGCCAACCCCAGGCCCGAGGCCACATCCTGTTTCAATCTTTCCAGCAACCCCGCCTGCGCCGCATCGCAACCACTGCGGCCCATCACCTCGAACGCCTGCAGCAGCGGCACCCCGGCCTTGAGCAACGTCGCCAACTGCCGGCTGAACCCCGCCGGGTCAGCCTTTTCGCGCCGCTTTGGCAAGCTGAACGCCAGCCCGCTGGCCGGCCGCAAACTCGCCACCGTGATGCCCTGGCGAATCAGCCCGGCGCGCACATAAGCCGGGCTGCGCCCGGGTGTTTGGCCGCTGACCGGCGTGCCGTTGGCGTCGGTGCCGTGCCAGCGGTAGAGAAGTGAAGATGAAGTCATGCAAAGGTCCTTGTTCAGCCCCGGCGACAAGCCTGGAAACAGCTTGCCGCGTCCATGCAAGGGCAGGCGTCCGTGATGCTCACTAGAGTAGTTCAGCGAAGATGACGCCCGTGCGGGCAGGGGTGACAAAAGGTGTCTGTTCAGGCCTACTGCGCCGCTGCCGGTTGGGGCGCAACTGACCTCAATGTGTAAGCGAATCAAAAAGGAACTACGTTCATGAAAGGGCAACGCGGTATCACCCTGATCGAACTGATGATCGTCGTCGCGATCATCGGCATTCTGGCGACCATCGCCTTACCGATGTACACCAACCACCAGGCACGCTCCAAGGCCGCGGCCGGGTTGCTGGAGATCAGCGCGCTGAAGACGGCGATGGATCTGCGGCTGAATGATGGGAAGGATGTAGCGGATGTCGCCGCGCTGGGTGGCCAGCCAGCGACGGCGCATTGTGCGATCGCGGCCAGCGGCAAGGCCGCAGATGGCAGCGGCAGCATTGTCTGCACCCTGGTGGATGCGCCGGCCAACGCGCTGGGCAAGGCCCTGACCCTGACGCGTTCGGCCAGCGGCTGGGCGTGCACGACCGACATCGAGGAAGACCTGGCGCCCAAAGGGTGCAAGGGGGCTTGAGGGCAGGGCAATAAACCAGTGGAAACAGGGGTTTGCGTTACGGGTGTGAGCAGTGGTACGTTGCGCTACACGCCGGTGTAGCTCAGTCGGTAGAGCAGCGCACTCGTAACGCGAAGGTCGCAGGTTCGATTCCTGTCTCCGGCACCATGACATTTTCCGCGACGGACCATAACCTTCCGGAAACCCCAATGAAACCGCCTACTTGGCGGTTTTATTTTTCCCGTAACTTTGTGCAATCTTCCGCCGCGTTCCGCAAATTTTTAGTACATTGCGCAGCACATCCTAGATTCGGTGCCAAGGTGATGTACTAAATGCCCCTCACAGACACAGCGGCCAGGCAGGCCAAGCCCCAGGACAAGCCCTATTCCCTCAAGGATGGTGATGGCCTTTTTCTTTACGTCGCCAAGAACGGCACGAAGTCGTGGCACTTCCGGTTCACCTGGCACGGCAAACAGGAGCGCATATCGATGGGTACATACCCGGAGATCAGCCTGCGCGATGCACGCGACCGCCGGGATGAGGCCAGATCGCAGGTGGCCAAGGGCGTAGACCCGCGCATCGAGCGCCGGCAGGCCAAGGCCGAAGCCGCCGTGCACCAGCAAAACACCTTCGAGGCCGTGGCCAACCGTTGGCATGAGTTCAAGCTGCCGCGCTGGGCTGCAGCCCGGAAAGGCTCAGCGGTGCAATCCCGCTTCTACCTGGACAAGGACCTGATACCGGAGCTGGGCAAGCTGCCCATTGCCCAGATCAAGCGTGGCGATGTACTGGAGGCCATGCGACGGGTCGAGCGCCGTGGGGCGCTGAACTCGGCCCGCAAGTGCCGGTCCTGGCTGCATGAGATCTTCCGGTTTGGCATGGCCGAAGGCCTGCTAGAGGTGAACCCGGCCGCCGACCTGGACATTGTCGCGGTCCCGGAGCCGCCAGAGCAGCACAACCCATACCTGCGCCGGCATGAGCTGAAAGAGTTCCTGGTGACGTTGCGCGACTTCAAGTGCGCCGAGTACGCCCGCAGCGCGGTAAAGCTGCTGCTGTTGACCGGCGTGCGTACGATCGAGCTGCGTAGCGCGACCTTTGACCAGTTCGACTTTGTGGAGGGGCTGTGGACAATCCCGCCGGGGATCGTGAAGCAGTTGCAGAAGAGAGTAAGGACGAAAAGCGGGGAGATTCCACCGTACCTGGTGCCGTTGTCGCGGCAGGCGATGGAAGAGGCGAAGCGCGCTCACGAGGTCACCGGACGGTATCGCATGCTTATCGCGGGCCGAAACGACCCGCGCAAGCCTATAAGCGATGGCACGGTGAATAGTCTGTTAAAGCGCATGGGATACCAGGGACGGCTGACCGGGCACGGAATACGCGCAACGATCTCAACCGCACTGAACGAGATGGGATACAACGAGAAGTGGATCGACGCTCAGCTGTCGCACATCGGCGACGCATACAACCATGCTGAGTTCGTGGAGCAGCGGAGGGGGATGATGCAAGACTGGGCCGACTACCTGGACGGCCTGCTGGCTGAGTGATCAACCGCCGCGGGCGGCGGTGATCTTGGCTTGGGCCCAGGCCTGCACCTCAGATTTCACCCACACAACAGAGCGTGGGCCCAGCTTTACCTGCTTGGGGAAGGTGCCTTCCATCATGCGCTCGTAAATGAAGCTGGTGCCCATGCCGGTGATCTTGCGGACCTCGGCAATCTTGATGAACTCAACGTCATCGGGGATTTGTGCGGCGTTCATAGGTACCTCTCAGAAAATGTAACGGACAGGGGCAAGGTGTGCGGCCGGCAGTCGGGCCAGCACCGGCCCTTCGTCGAACTGGTCGCCCGCGGGTGGTGGCGGGTGCTGGTCATCGGCCTGGGCAACGCGCTGGTTGGTGGCGTAGATGGTGAGAACCACGCCGATCAGGAAGGCAAAGGCTGCTGCGGTGAGGCAGGCCCAGAAGACGGCGAGGGGCCTCATGGCTCACCCCGCGATTCCATCAGGGCTGCGACCTTGGCGCCTGGGCTGGTGGCCGTGGCCTCGATCTGCTTGCCCTTCTCGCACTCGGTGCATGGTGTGGTGATGTACTCGGGCTGGGTGTCATCGACGATGATGTAGCCAGTGTCGCTGCAGAAGCAGCAATCAGGCGTTTCGAACAGATCATCAATGTCGATCAGTTCGGCTTCTTTCGCTGCCCTGACCCTGGCTTCTGCTTCATCCGCCCAGGGGAAACGGTCGTAAGACTCGAAGGCTAGTTCCCAGTGGGCTGGCTCCGTCATCCCGACGTTGTCGTAGTGCGCCTCGTAGTGGTCGCACCTGAACACATAGAAGCCCGGGCCTCTTTCAAGCATGTCCTCGGCACCGGTCACAATGTCTTCTTGGATCAGGGTGAGTTGTTCTATGCAGATCGCGCCACTTACAGCGCTGATGAACGGATCGTCTCCTTCGCCATGGAATACCTGAACCCAGAGCGATTCTTCATGGTTCTTCCAGGCATCCTTGTCGTACTGGGCTTGGTCCAGATCATCGACGAGAGTGTCGATACGTTCGTCCCGCGCCGTCAGGTCGGCCTGCAGATGGTCGCACAAAACACATTTGGACAGGACGGTTGGCTTGGATCCTTCAAGCCAGGCGCGCATACGCCAGCCAACCCAAGCCCGCTGCAATGGCTCGTCGCAGTAATCGCCGTAGCAGGGATCATCCTTGGGCAGCAGGTCGCGCTTTCGGATGAGAGGGGCCTGTGGCCATTCAGCGACAATGGCACGCTCAAACGCTGCCCGCTCATCGCGCTCAACAGGTGGCGAGGGCCTGGCCAGGATGGCGCGCAACTGCTTCGAATCCTCGGCAAACATGGTGAACATGCAGACCTTGGCGATGCGCTCGGCCAGATCGCGGGGCAGGTTGACTGTCTGGTAGTCGCTCATTGCTGATACCCATCCTGTTGCATCATGAAAGAGAGCCGTTCGGCCGTGAGGGGAGCTGCATTCCTGGTACGGCCTTTTACCGACTGGTGATCGCGGCAGAACATGGTCGCGTCGACGCGAGGTAACTGGCAGTCCTTGGCAGCGCAGGATCTTTCTGGCTCAGCAGGTTCGGCCTGGATGGCCAGCTTGCCCAAGGCCCTGACCAAGCGCTTGGCCTGGCCGAACTCCTGGCGCGCCAGCTTCCGGCGCTCGATCAGCAGCCAAGCGGCAAGGCAGTGCTCGCACTTGTACGGGTCGCCCGCTTCGAAGCTGAGGCCGCGCAGCTCGTCCTTGACCTCGTAGTCGTGAAGGCCGCGCTCAATGTCGTATTCGCCGCCATCGGTGGTGCGCATCTTGAGCACCTGGTGCAGGTGATGACGAACGCGTGAGCCATCCCACAGACGGTCAATATCAGCTTGGCTTTGCTGGCGGTACACGCCGTCAATGCTGTTTCCCTGGTACGCCTCAATAGTGATCGGGCACTTCTCCAGCTCTGCCACGATCCCTTTCTTGATGGCGCCAAGTTCGCCGGCCGCGCGCTCATACCGAGCAATGGCTGCAAGCGCGCGCTCGGCCAATGGTGGTTTCTTCATTGCCCTTGCTCCAGTAGTTGAATGACGTCCAGGTAACCGGCGATGTGGCTGCCGGGCTTGTCGGCGGCGGTGCGCTTGAGGTGTTCCACGACCAGGGCCACGCCGTTGGTTGCGGCCAGCGTGCGGTGCATGGTCATGACCGTGGCGATTGCCTCGTCCCGGGCCTGCTTGCGCATGAAGTTGTTGATGGGGCCGCGAACCACCAGCACCGGGATGGGCTTGGGGCGGATGGCTGATTCGGTGGAGTAGGCTGGTGCCGGCGCAGGGGCAGGCTGGCGGGCCCGGTTAAGGGCCTGCTGGGCGATTGGGTTCATGGAAGGCTCCAGCAAGCGCCGGTTGCCCGGCGCGGTGATGATCAGGCAACCGACTGGAAAGCCTGCAGGGCGAAGTACACGCGGGCGCAGGCCTCTGCGTCCGGACGAGCGCGGTGGGCACCCACCAGGTCCTCACCGGTGAAGAACTTCAAGGCTTCGGCCACGCTGGGCTGCTTGAACTGGCGGCCCCGGCCGGCGGCGATCATCTTGGGCGTGGGCGGGCACTTCACGATGTTGGTGGTGGACTGGCAGGTGCAGAACTTCGGCGCATCGCGGAAGGCTTCGGCCACCCAGGCATCCTGGAAGCGCTTGAGGGCGATGCGCATGATGCGGTCGTCGAACGACACGTTGTGGGCTACACGCAGGCCTGCTCGGTTGGCGATGGCGAGGAAGCCTTCGACGGCCACCGCTTCGGGGATGCCGTGCTCGAGCGCGATTTCGTTGGTGATGCCGTGGATGGCGGCCACCTCGTCGGGGATGCTCCAGCCATCAGGGCGGACCATGGCTTCGAAGCTGTCGACCAGCTCGCCCTCAGGGGTGAAGAGCAGGGCGCAGATATCGACCAGGTGCGGCTGGTCTGGGTGGTCGCTTGGGTCGCGGAAGTTCGGCAGGCCGGATGTTTCCGTATCGTAGATGCAGATCAAGTTGGACATTTGAGATTCCTCGGGGCATGAAAAAGGCGCCTTGCGGCGCCGGTTGTGCATATTTCGCTGTGGATAAGTGGGGGTCAGACCACGACGTCTTCCAGGGTGGCGATGACCTTGTAACTGTGGTCCAGGGCGGACTCGCCTTCCTTGTCCACTGCGATGACCTGGTCGTCGAGCAGACGCAGCAGCAGGCTGGTGACCTGGTCGCTGCTGATCGACAGCCGGCCCTGCGCCCAGTGGGCCTTGAACGGCTTTCCGTTGGCCTTGAGCACGATCAGTTGCTTGGCGTCGTCGTAGTCGAAGTCGCCGAACTCTTTGTTGACTGGGGCGCTGCCTTCAATGAACTCAGCGTCTACAACGTCGCTGTCATCCTTCGGGTTCTGCTGGGCCTGCTGTTCATCCAGATCCAGCTGCTGCTCTTGGCGACGGTCCAGGCCGGCGCCGGCGATGATCTCGGCCGCGCTCAGCGGCAATTCGCCCTGGTCGCGCTCGGCACGGATGCCGTCCAGGCCTTCGGCGTAGTCATTCGGCGCCAGCACCAGGAGCGCCAACTTGCCTGAAAGATCGATCAGGCCATGCCGGTTGGGGTCTTGGGCATCCACCACCCCGGTCACGGTGATGTTCTTCTCCTTGAACTTGGAGTCGGCAATCTTGATCGGGATGGTGTCGACGCTGCGGGAGCTGATGATGCCGACTGCCGTCCACACCACCTCTTCTGCCTGCTTGGTGATGCGGTCGATTACTTCCTGCTGATCGTCTTCACCCAGGCGGGGGAAGGGCACCTTGATGTTGCGCAGCTCGAACAGAGCGGCCTCAACCAGGTCGTGCACCATCAGCTGATGGGCAAAGATCATCGAATCGGTTCCGTGCAGCTTGGCGCGCTCGATGGCTTCGCGGTGTTCTACTTTCATGGGGTTTCCTCAAGACTTGGCGATCTGTTCCAGCTTCTTCTGCTGGTGAACGCTCAGAAGGGTGCGCGGGCCATAGCGCTTGAAGCTGGCCCGCATGTTTTCGACGAACTCTTCTTCCCAGCTGCCGTTGGCGTGCAGCTCGGCAGCAGCCAGCAGGGAAGTGAACTCTTCGACCTGGTCGTACAGTTCTTCCACGCTCTGGCTGGCCATTACGCTGCTGCCTGGCTGTGCCGAACCGATTGGATGTGGTGGATGAGCGCGGTGCAGATGGCTTCAAAGTCGCTGGCGCGGTACAGCTTGGCCGAACGCTCTTGCGCGACCGCCTCAAAGCCCAGCGAGGCCAGGAAGTCGGCGGTGAGGGTGAAGCCCAGGGTGGTGCTGATATCGCCAAGCTTGATGCGTCGGCCATCGTCACCGGCCGCCTGTGCAGCTGGCGTTGCGCTGGTGATCGGCGTAACTGCTGGCGCCGGATCTGCCTGAGCCACCTGCTGCACTGCCGGCTGTTCTTGCATCTGCTGCTGAACTGGCTGTTGCTGGGAGGCCTGCTGCGCCGCTTGCTGGCGCGCCTGATCTTCCTGCTGGCGCTGCAGCTCAAGGTCACGCTTCTTCTGCTCAGCCTGTTCGTGCTCGCTGATGCGGACCTTGACCAGCGCCACCAGCGCATCATTGTCCTTAAGCACCAGATCCTGCGCATCGCTGAACAGGAACTTGTGGTTGGCCGCCAGCTCGTTGAGGCTGACTAGGTTGGTGCGGATCAGGTCGCCGATGCGGCTGGCCTCGATCTTGGCCCGGGCCAGCTCGCTGTCGGCCGCTTCGTTCAGGCTGTCGATGGTGCGCTTGCCCTTGATGGCTTCGGCGAAGTTGGCGTGCACCTTCGGCATGCGGATGCGGCCACCCAGGGTGGCGTCGATCTGCTCGATGTGCGACTGCAGTGCCTTGGCGGCATCCATCACGATCTCGGTGCGGATGGTGTCCTTGCGGGACTTGACCAGCTTGTCGAGCTCCAGGCGCTTGCGGCGTGCCTCGGCCGCAATGTCGTCGATAGCCTTGAACAGTGCGTCGATGCTTTCGGTCTGGCTCAGGGCGTGCTCTTTGGCTGCCTTGAGCTTGTCCTCGACCTCGCCGCACCATTTGACGGTCTTCTCAGCGTCCGCGAAGTCCTGGTCGGTTTTCAGGTCGGTATTGATGCCGCCGAACACCTGCAGGGCGTGGGACTTGAAGGCGTCCAGGTTGCTGGCGGTGACCATGCCGGTCACCTCAATGCGCAGGGCCGGCAGTTGATCAGGGGCGGCACCGATGACCTCGACCTTGGCTTCCTTCACCTCAAAGCTGCCCAGGTCTTCCTCGAACTGGGCCCATCCGGCCACCAGCTGCTCCCGGCGACCTGCGACTGGCGTGTACTCCAGGTGTTCGAAGTTGGCCTTCGTGCCGTCCGAACACACGAAGATCACCCGCTCGGCGCCGCTGACCAGCAGCTGCTGCTCAAGCTGCCAGTAGTAGTGCGGATCTAGCTCGCCGGCGCGAATCATCGCCACCACCTTCTGGTTCCACAGCTTGTGCTCGAAGAGCGTGTCGCCAAGCATCGTGGCCCCGTCCATCGAGGCCAGCAGGTTGCCGCTGGTACCGACGATTGGATACAGCTCTTCGCCCAGCATTTCCTCAACCAGGGGGCGGGCCAGCTCTTCGGTAGCGTGGCCACGGTCGAAGATGGCCTGCTGCTGGGGCGTGACCTCTTCAACAATGCCGGTCTTCTTCATGGCCAGCAGGTCGTTGCGGGTCTGGTACTTCGAAGCGCCCATCATCGCGGGCGCCTCCGAAGCGGTGAAGTAGCTGGAACGAAGGGCGTGCCACTCGGGCGTGCCTTGTTGGACGTTATGCACTTGCATCGGTGGCTTCTCCTTCGATTGGAGCCAGGGCGCGGATGCGCTCGATTTGCTCAGGGGTGATGGTGTATTTGCTCTTGATCGTTGAGATCAGGTGGTCGGGGCTTGTGCGGCCGGCGGCGATCAGGCCGCGCCACTGCTCGCTGCTTTCTTCGAGCTTGTTGTCGGGGTAGGGCGGCAGCTGCTTGGGCTCGTCGGCCTTGCGGGCCGGCGTCAGGTCGCGCATGGGCTGGGAGGTTTCTTCCAACTCGTCAGGGCTGTACACGCCCAGGATTACGTCGGGGCAGTACAGGCGCGACCAGCGCTTGGTGGCCAGGTACGCCAGTTGCTGGCGCGGATCGTCCGCCCACAGCGTGCTGTTTCGGGTGCGAGCCTGAGCCAACAGCAGTTCCAGCACTCGCGGTTCTGCTTCACCCCGGAAAGTCGCCCAGACGCGAACGCCCAAGCCTTCTTCGTCGGCCATCTTCCAGCCAGGGGTGCGGTATTCGCCTTTCTCCCCCCGTTTGATCTCGAACTTGCCGATGACCTTTTCCCACTCGCCAAACCACTCGTAATGCAAGCGGTCGACGACTGGAGCGCAGGTGGTGATGACTGCGTTCACCAGCTGCGCCTCGTAGCCAAGCACGCCGTTGACCAGGTGAGTCTTCTGGGCAACAGCAAAGGGGTTCATCTTCCACTGCATGGACTGCATCACTACGGCCAGGCAGTCAGCTGGGTTGCCGTTGAAGTGCTTGGGCAGCGTGGCGCGGCCGGTGGCCATGACTTCGGCCAGGCGCATCATCTTGTCGAGGCTGTCGCCATCGAGCACCAGGGCGCTGGTGCTGGTTGCTGCATGCGGCAGGACATGCAGGTTTTGCTCATGCGCCACAGGCGCAACGGTTTGACTGGACATGCGATTTACCTATCGGGTGATGGCGTCAGCCAGCCCGATCAGCACAAGCCAACCGGTCCAGCCAAGGAGGGAGTTGAAAGCGCCGCGCCAGATCAGGTGACGGCGCCGGCGTTGGGCCTGGGTCATGGGAAGCGCACGACGCACATGTCACCGCGGAAGCGGATCGTTGTGCCCAGGGGAAGATCGCGGAACAGAAAAAAGCCCTGACGGTGCAGGGCTTCAACGATCAGCGGGAAGTTGGGCGCGATAACCGCCCGGCATTTATTGGACATGGCGCACCTCCTGGTGCACGGGCGGGCGCCGGCAGAGAAGGGCAACACGACGGTGGCGAGCAGCATGGATGCGCATATGCATCAACTTGGCCTGGTCATGGGTGATATCGCCACGGAACAGCGCGTAGCTGACCATGCCGCTGGCGTAGCTGAGTTCGGTTTCAGAGGCCACCAGTTCGCCTGGCGGCACAGCAAGCGCTCTATCGATGCTCTCGTCGAACACCTTCTGCGCAGTTGGATTGAACATGGTGGAGTCCTCGGTTGATTCCCCGTCTGGCCCTCAGCATCGAAGGCCAACCGGTGGAATCAGAACCAGACGCGGCGATTGAAGATGACCGCGGTACCTGCGATGAAGCCGAGTTGCTCGGGCTCAACGCCTGGGTTCTGCTTGAGGTAGTGGGCGCGGTAGATCGCGGTGGCCTTGTCGTTGCGGGGCAACTGCTTCGACAGGCCGTCTTCATCGACGAACATGTCGGTGCCTTTACCATCGTGGAGAACGCCGACCTGCTCCAGGTCGCCACCGTCTAGGTGTGGAACGATCAAGCTGCGCAGCGTTTGCAAGGTCGGCATCTCGGGAAGATCGATCTCGAAGTGCTGCTCAGTGCCGTCAGGATGCATGACGATGTACTTGGTGCTCATAGGTGAATCCTCGGTTGGTTTCCGAAAGCGCCCGATACGGGCGCAGACGTGAAAACTTCCGTGGCCCCGCATGTGCGGGAGGATCGCAACGGCCCCGAGGTCTATACGGCGCAGCCAGTGTGGGTTTCCGCCCACCCCCAGCGCGTCAAAGCCTTTCCAAGCCATCGCGGTGAATCGTCTGGTTGTGTAAAGAGCTCATCAGGTCTTCCGCGAAGGTTCGGGGAGGTCCGGATGAGCGAAATCTACAAGCGAGCATTGTATTGCTGCAAGTGTTTTTTGTAATTTCAGGCAAGAAAATTTACAAGGTATTTGTAAAAGCCTTGTAGATCAAGGGCTGGAGGGGATTCTTTCAGGCACAAAAAAGCCCGGCATTGCCGGGCTTGTTCATTGATGGTCGCTTAGCTTTTGCTTTCTTCTGCTTCTTGAATCGCCTTCAGTCGGTCACTCGCTTTTTCGAGTGCTTCCAACTCGTGCGGAAGCAACCGGCCCAAAGCAGCGCCCTGGGTGAGGAAAAAAATATGCATCATCAGGCGTGGGTCTTCAATTTTCGAGAACCATGCACCGCTTTTCATGTCGCTGATCAACAGCTCGCGCATCGACTGAGTGGCCTGCTTCATCTGCTCAGATGCCAACAGATACTCGGAGATGAGCTTAATCTTGACTTCTGCGGCCTCAGGGGAATCGCTGGATTCAAAGACCTTCTGGCGGAACTGCTCGACAAAAGATGCCGTGATGCTAGGGGATGCGAATGAGGTACCGGAGGTTGTTTCGCGCCCAGTTAGAACCCAGTCAACGCTCTTGCCGAGCTTAGTGGCCAACCGTTCAAGGCGATCACCCTTAGGGCGAGACTTGCCAGACTCCCAGCTTTGAACGGCTTGGGGAGTGACCGAAAGCGAGCGTGCAAGCTCGGATTGATTGAGGTTGAGGGCCTTCCTGGCCTCGGCGATACGGGTTGCGATAGTAGTCATCGCCTGAAAATACCTTTTGTTGTTACAAGCATCATTGCAAATATTGCTTGTAGATTTCTCTGTGCATTTGTAGGATTTCTACAAATTCATTGGAGAGGTTGCTATGAGTGACAACGCCCCAACCCGAGCGGCCAAGGCCGTAGGGGGCCAGTCGAAGCTGGCCAGGCTGCTGAATATCAAACCCCAGGCGGTTCAGCACTGGTGCTCTACCGGCAAGATTCCGGCTGAGCGCGTTCTGCCGGTCGAGACCGCTACCGGCATTTCCCGCCATGAGCTGCGTCCGGATCTGTACCCGCACGCTGACTCGCAATCGGCGGCCTGATCATGTCGACGACGCAATTAAGCCAGGACCAGGTTGTAAGGTCCCGCAAGAACATGGCCGTTCTCATGCAGCGCCTTGCGTCCGTGGGGAATGGACCCGTAGCAGTTGCAGTGGGTTGCGACGAAGCGACCATCAGCCGGATGAAGCCAGAGAAGTTTCAGCAGTTCAGCGAGATCCTCGCCGTGCTGGACCTAAAAATCGTCCCGACAGAGATGCGCTGCTTCAACCAGAGCGACATCGAAGCCATCCTCCACCAGGCTAAGCGCTGGATGGAGCATGTGCAGCACGTCGATCAGCTGTACGACGAGGAGTAGGCCCGTGCCTGCCTTCCAGATCAATGACGACGAGTGGGGCGCCCTGGCCGAGGAACCGGCCGAGGCCTTCAAGCTGTACTGTGCGATCCGTCGGTTCATGGATTACCGGACAGGCATCGCAGGGAAATCGCGTAGATTTAGCGAGCAGATGCTGCGTGAGGTTCTATACGTCGCGCCACTGCCCGGCCGCCATGCGCCAGCAGAAATTACCCGCCAGAAGGTCCGCTCCCTTCTCAAACGCCTCGAAACCATCGGCATGATCGTGTCGATTGGCCCTTTGGTCCTCCAGCTCCCGCTCGCAACCAGTGATGGTCTGTCCAAAACAGGAGCAACCAAGGAGCAACCAGAGCAGCAACCACAGGAACAACCATCAAAAGAATCTCCAGAAGCCAATGAAAACGGGGCTTCCGGCTCTCCAGAGGATGGAGCAGCAACCAACGGAGAATCAGGAGAGGGCGGGAGCAGCAACCTACCTCCGGTATCCGGTAAAAGCACTAGTACTGGTAACGCGCGTGGCGCGTTTGCCATGCCTCTCGAAGACTGGGCCCCAGAGCCCAAGACCTTCAAAGCCTTCGCCTTCGCCAACTCCGTACCGGTCACTTCGCTGACACCGGAGATCCTGGCCGCCTTCCGCACCTACTGGCATGTCCGACCGTTGACGGAAAAGACCCAGGCCCAATGGGAGCAACAACTCGTTGGTCACCTTCAGTACCTCATTCGCCAGGCGCAAGCCGGGGGGAACACTCATGGATCAAATACCAGCGCAGGTAACCGACCTGGTCGCCAGGCTCCAATGTCGGCCGTCGACCGCGTCAAAGCCGCAATTGCAGACCGAGAAGCCAGAGAAGCTGCCGCAGAAGGGGCTGGACAAGCTATGGGTGAAGATGACGGAGCTTTACGGCCACCGTTGGACGTCGAGTTTCGGCGTATCAGCTGACCCGGATCATTCCTGGGCAACCGTGCTTGGCGGATTGAACAAGGACCAACTGGCCAACGGATTGAATGCCTTGGTGGCACGCGGTGATGAGTTCGACTGGCCGCCACCAGCGCATGTCTTCCGCAAGCTTTGTCTGGAAGTTGCAGGCATGCCCACGACTGACCGCGCTTGGCACGAAGCCTTGCTCGGCAAATACAGCCACGAGGCCGTGCGCGTAGCCGCAGAAGCCACCGGCACGTTCGACCTACGCCAGGCCAAGAGCACCGATAAGGCCTTGTTCCAGCAGTTCGAACGCAATTACGCCATCGTCCTGCGCCGTGCACAGAACGCCCAGCCCCTCGACGGCAAGATCGCCCAAGGCATCGAGCACGAAAGCGGCATGAAGGCCCAGCTGGCCCGCTCCCACCAGGAAGCCCGCGACCTGATCGCAGCACAGAACATCCCCACAGACCCTAAGGCCGCACGCGCTCTGCTGCTGGCCAAGCTCGGAATCAAGCGAGAACCGTCCCATGGTTGAACGAAACGGAATGAAGCGTGGCCTGCAGGCCCTTGGTCGACTCAAGACCGGCGAAATGAACAAGACCGAGGCGGCCTACGAAGAGCACCTCAAGGACCGCCAGTTTGTGGGCCATATCGCCTGGTACAAGTTCGAGGGGATCAAGCTGCGCCTGGCTGACAACACGTTCTACACGCCTGACTTCGCCGTGATGCTCTCCAGCGGCGAGATGCAATTGCATGAGGTCAAGGGCTTCTGGACTGACGACGCCAAGGTCAAGACCAAGATCGCGGCCAACATGTACCCCTTCAAGATCATTGCCGTCACCGCCAAGACCAAGAAGGCAGGCGGTGGCTGGGCCTATCAAGAGTTCTAGGGGAAGGACATGAACAAACTGACGTGGTTTGCACAAGAGATCGGTGTTGATGGTTGGCTGCTTCTGGCTGTGGACCTCGACCTGACCAGGCACGGGGAGCCCGAGAACATGATTGGCCACCGCCGGGCCTTCCACCCGTTCCAGCTCGACGAGAACCCGCTGGCGCTGGCCGTGGCCATCGAAGAAATGACCGAAATCATGGGGCGGCTGAGTGCGCCGCCTCGCTCTGCCTCGCGCGCGTGCGCGTTTACCTCCGCCCTCCAGGAGCAACAGCGATGAACAAGCCAACCCCAACGATTGACCTGACCAACGCCTGCACCATGGCCATTGCGGCCGGTACCGCGAGCGACTTCGCTCAGCGCGCCTCAAGCCCAAGGGCATCTGAGGCCTTGGAAAAGCTCTCCCTGCGCTTCGCTGAGCTGGCGCTGGAAGCCCTGGGCGGTGAGGCAGGGAAGGGCGCCGGCGATGAAGCCGCCAGTGCCTGACCAGCTGACCCTGTTCGCAGAGCCGGTGCGCGCCGCTGTCATGGCGGTGCGTCCGGTTGTGCTCTGTGAACCCCCAACCTCCCGGCCCGGGCCCAAGCGCATCGACTGGTTCCGGGTTATCACCACCGTGCTGCGCTCTGGGTATTCCATCCAGGCGCTGGCGGACGAGATCGGCGTTGCCCGCACCACGCTCATTGGATGGCGGCAGGGCGCAGAGCCGCGTTACAGCGAAGGGGAGCGGCTGGTGCTGCTCTGGTGCAAGGTCACCAACGACTCCCGCGACAAGATGCCCATGTGCTCGACGAGCGACTGGTGGGCGTATCACGCCAAGCCTTGAGGAAGAGCTATGCAGATCCATGTGAAGACCGGCCACAGCCCAGAGGGGCTGATCGTTTCAGAGGTACGCGATGATCGCGACATGGGCCAAAGGGTTGCGCTGCAGGTGCTGAACACTCAGGACCAGCAGATACGGCAGTCGCTGATCGAACTGGGCTGGACGCCTCCACAACCCAAGCAAGAGGGCATGGCCATGAAACTGCTGTTCGAGAAGTGGGCCGCAGAGCGCTGCCTGAACCTGGACACCTACAACGGCCACTACGTCAGCAAAATCACCCAGGAGTACTGGGAGTGCTGGCAAGAGGCCTGGAATTCGAAATAGTCGGGAACCCGACGCCCAGCTGCACCGACCCTGTGTGTCATCGATGCCCCGCCACCGAGCGGGGTTTTCTTTGTCACCAGCCTGGAGGCGCCCATGAAAGCCCCAGTAAGGAGCAGAAGTATGGCGAGCAACCCGGAAGGACTTGTGGAGGCGGTCGGGGCCTCGGTGGCCAGCAAAGGACTGTACGCCGGTGGCGTGGCGGGCCTGGTTGGCTGGTTGACCCAGGTGAACTGGGTTGGCGTAGGTGGTGTTGCCCTGGCCCTGCTGGGCTTCCTGGTCAACACGTATTTCCAGATCCGCAAGGACCGGCGCGAGGCCGCAGAGAGCCAGGCGCGCATCGAAGCGCTCAAGGGGCAGTGCCGCCCATGAGCAACCGCAACCGCATTGCGGTCGGCCTGCTGACCATGAGCCTGGCCGGGTTCGGCGCCTGGAAGGTCAACGAAGGGTTCACAGACACGGCCGTCATCCCCACCAAGGGTGACGTGCCCACCATCGGCCACGGCTCGACGCGCTGGGAGGACGGCACCCGCGTACGCATGGGCGACACCATCACCCGCCAGCGCGCTGAGGTGCTGGCCCGCAACCTGATCACCGAAGACGAGAAGGCCTTCGCCGCTAGCCTGCCGGGCGTGAAGCTGTTCCAGGACGAGTTCGATCTGTACATGGACTTCGTCGGCCAGTACGGCATCGGCACCTGGCGCGCTGGCTCCCCCCGCCGCGACCTTCTGGCCGGCAACTACGTCCAGGCCTGCCACGACCTGCTCAAGTACAAGTACGCCGCCGGCTACGACTGCAGCACACCGGGCAACAAGCGGTGCTGGGGCGTCTGGGAGCGGCAGTTGAAGCGCCACGCCAAGTGCATGGAGGCACAGCGATGACCAAATACCTGCTCGCTGCCATCGCAGCGCTTTCTATCGTCTCGATTCTGGCGTTTTGGCGCCTCGACCATGTCCGCGCCAGCCTCAACACCCAAACGAAGCGTGTGAGCGAGCTGACGGCCTCCTTGGAGTCACGCAAGGAAACCCAGCGCCTGCTCACCCAGCTGGACACCGAACACACCCAGGAGCGTGAACGTGCGAACCAAACCAATGCCGATCTGCGTGCTGCTGTTGCTGCTGGCCAGCGCCGGCTGTCAATCAAGGCCACCTGCCCAGCAGTGCGAGCCAGCACAGGCACCGCCAGCCTGGGCAATGCAGAAGCGCGAGCCGACATTGACCCAGCGGCTGGAGAGCGAATTATCCGAATCGCCAACGACGGCGACGACGCCATCCGCGCCCTGACCGCCCTGCAGGACTACATCAACACCGCTTGCCCCGCCGCCAAATAGTCGGGATTCCGACGCCTTCCCCCCTTGATGCTGGGGCCTCTCTGATCACCAATCACCGAGGCTCCAGACATGCCAGCCCCCGATAACCTCACCGTCCAGACCCCGGGCGAGCCGATCACCCAGCCCACCACCCAGCAGCAGACCACCACCAGCACCGAGCAGCAGCCGGAGCCCGAGTACATCGGCAAGCACAACGGTGGTGGCCGCTATCGCATCTTCCGCACCCCTGCCGGCGCCGAGCATGGCGACTGGTTCAGCGACTTCGTGGCCACCGGCGATGGCGCCAAGGAAGCCGCTCAGGTCGAGGCCGAGCGCCTGAACGCTGGGGGTGAGCCGTTCTTCAAGCCCGAAGAAACCCAGCAGGCCATCGCCGCTCAGGCAGCAGCCGAACAGCCCACCACCCAGCAGCAGACCAGCCAACCAGGCCGCGCCGTGCTGACCGACGAAGGCTGGCTCGTAACTGAGCTGCCGGCCAGCAAGGAGTAACCCCATGGGATCGAAACCGAAAAAGCCGAAGGTCGTTCAGACCGAAGACCCGGCAGTCACCGCCCAGAAGGCAGCCGACGAGGCCGCCAAGAAGGCCAACGAAGAAACCGCAGCCCAGCGTCGCCGCAAGGGCCAGAGCAGCCTGCTGTCGTCTGCCGGCGCTGCTGGCACCGTCATCGAGCAAGGAAAAAGGACCCTCGGGGCATGAACGCTGACCAGATCTGCAAGACCCTGAGCACGCTCAAGTCGTTGCGCTCGCCGCATGAGCAGGTCTGGCGCGACTGCTTCGACTACACGTATCCCATGCGCGGAAACGGGTTCTACGGCGACGTGATGACCGCCCAGGAGGCGCTGAACCGCAAGGCGCGCATCCTGGACGGCACCACCACCGACGCGGCCCGAACCCTGTCTTCGTCTGTGCAGTCCGGCCTTACCCCCGCGAACAGCCTGTGGTTTGGCATGGACGTGGGTAATGCCACCGAGGACGAGAAGCGCTTCCTGAGCGATTCTGCTGAGATCATCTGGGAGAACATCCACGCTTCTAACTTCGACGCGGCAGCCTTCGAAGGCCTGCTCGACGTCGTGTGTGCTGGCTGGTTCGCCCTGTATATCGACCAGGACCGCGAGAAGGGCGGCTACCTCTTCGACCTGTGGCCGATTTCGGGCGTCTACTGCTCGGCATCCAAGCCGGGCGGCAAGATCGATACCGTCTACCGCTCGTACAAGCTCACCGCCGAACAGGCGGTCAACGAGTTCGGGGAAGGCAACGTCAGCGAGACTACGCGCAAGCTGGCCAAGGACAAGCCACAGGACCTGGTCGATTTTGTCCACGCCATCTACCCGCGCACCAGCTATGTGGTCGGGGCCCGCCTGGCCAAGAACATGCCCATCGCTTCCTGCAAGGTCGAGGTGGCTGCCAAGAAGCTGGTCAGCGAATCCGGCTACCACGAAATGCCTGTGGTCGTGCCGCGCTGGATGATGATTCCTGACAGCGTCTACGCCACCGGCCCTGTTGCCGAGGCACTGCCAGACGCTCGCACCCTGAACGAAATGGTCCGCATGGATATGGCCGCGGGCGACCTGGCCATCGCCGGCATGTGGATCGCCGAAGATGACGGGGTGTTGAACCCCCGCACCGTGAAGGTCGGGCCGCGCAAGATCATCGTGGCCAACTCCGTCGACAGCATGAAGCCGTTGCAGAGCGGGTCGAACTTCAACTACTCCGACAGCCGCATCACCCGGCTGCAGGGCGCGATCCGCAAGACCCTGATGGCCGATCAGCTGCAGGCCCAGGACGGCCCAGCGATGACCGCCACCGAAGTGCATGTGCGGGTGAACCTGATTCGTCAGCTGTTGGGCCCAGTCTACGGCCGGCTCCAGACCGAGTACCTGCAACCCCTGATCGAGCGCTGCTTCGGTATCGCCATGCGCGCCGGCATCCTCGGGCAGCCTCCGGCGAGCCTCGCCAATCGTCCCTACACCGTTCGCTACCTCAGCCCGCTGGCCCGTGCCCAGAAGCTGGAAGAGGTAACGGCCATTGACCAGTACGTCGCCGGCTGCGCCGCAGCAGCGCAGGCCCAGGTGGCCGCCGGCCAAGAGCCAGACGCCATGGACAACGTCGATCTGGACGCCGCCGCCCGCTTCCGTGGCGAAGCCCTGGGCGTTCCATCGTCCGTCATCCGCACCGAAGCCGACCGCGACAAGGTGCGCCAGCAACGAGCTGAGGCCAAGCAGGCCGCGATCGAGCAGCAGCAACAGATGGCCATGCAGCAGGCCGTCACCCAAGCCGCAGTCAAGCAAGCACCAGGAGCAGCCGCGTGACCCAGTACACCCCCGAACAGATGGACGCCATGTTTAAGCGGGTGTTCGAGCAGCACGCCGAGGGCGTGATCGTGCTCGAGCACCTGATCCAGCGTTTCAGCAAGAACGCAGTAACCGTGGGCGGCATCGACGCCGTTCTCCGCACCTACCTGCAGGCCGGCCACCGCGAGGTGCTGGACCACATCCTGCTCCGCATCAATCGCGCCAATGGCGTGCAAGACCAACCAGAAGAGAACTGACCATGACTCACTACATCGGCACCAAGATCGTCGTTGCAGTAGCGATGAACCGCGCAGCTTTCCTGCAATACATCGATCGCGCCATTGATCCAAACACCAATGGTGCGGACGAGGGCTACTTGGTGGAGTACACCGACGGCGGCACGCCGAATCATCCAGCGCACAAAGGTTTCATCAGCTGGTGCCCCAAGGAGCAATTCGAGGCCGCCAACCTGAAATTGGGTGACATCGGCCACCTTCCGCTTCACCAGCAGCGCGTGGTTGCCGAGTGCGAGCAGCTGGCCGACCGCATCGCCAAGCTGGAAGCGTTCCTGGCCACGCCCCTGTATGCCAGTCTTCCCGAGCGTGAACGCCAGCTGTTGAAAATGCAGGCTGATGCCATGGTCGTCTACCTGGGCATCATCAACACCCGCGTTGAAGACTTCGGGGGTGCCAAGTGAACTGGTTCATCCACGGCCGTCTCGGCCATTTCCTGCACCAGGAAGCAGGCGAGGGCGGCGACCCAAGCGGTGGCGCCCCTGCAGCAACCCCGCCAGCAACCACCGTGCTGAACGCTGGCGCAACCAACGACTGGATTCCCGAGAAGTACCGCACCAACAGAGAGGACGGCAGCCTTGATCTTGAAGCATCGTCGCGGAAGGTTGCCGAGGCCTACAAGCACCTGGAAACCCGCATGGGCTCCGGTGATGCGCCGCCCAAGGACGCTGGCGAGTACTCCGTCAAACTGGAAGGCGTCGAGGGCTTCAACTGGGACGAGTTCAAGGCTGATGAATCCACTCAGTCGTTTTTGAAGGGTGCCCACGCCAAAGGCATGACCAACGCCCAGGTCGAGTACGTGATCGGCGAGTACATGAAGGCGGCGCCTGGTCTGGTTCAGGGCGGCGCCCAGCTCAGCAACGAAGACTGCACCGCGGCGCTCAAGACCGTATGGGCTGACGACCAGGCCATGCAGACCAACCTCAAGTCGTCGTACCGCGCGGCCGAGTCGTTCGCCAGCCCAGAAGGCCAGCCGGGCAGCTTCCAGAACCTGATGGCCAAGTATGGCAACGACCCGGACTTCATCGCGTTCACCGCCAATATCGGCAAGGAGCTGGCCGAGGACACCCTGATCAGCAATGGCGTAGTCAGTGAGCAGGACTTCGCTACCAAGACCGCCGAACTGCGTTCCCAGCTCGACGCGCTGCCGTCCCACGACCCGAAGCGCGAGCAGATCCGCGCCCAGCTGGATCAGCTCTACGCCGCCAAGTACAACAAGCAGCCCTCCCGTCTGGGCGCATAAGCGCTCCCGCCAAATAGTCGGGAAACCGACACCCCGCAACTCCGACCATCACAGGCATCCCGGTAGCGATACCGGGCCGGCCTGCGGTGGCACGCAGATACCCGGAACGCCCCAGGCGCAGCAAAGCCGATGCACGCCAGGAATCCCGGCCCGCCCAGCGGACACCCGGAAGGCAATCCCTGAATCCGCATTGGAGTGCACCGTATGTCCTTCCAGATCACCGAGGCGTTCGTACAACAGTTCGCCGACAACTTCCGCCACGTTGCCCAGCAGATGACCTCTCGCCTGGAGCGCTGCGTGTCCATCGAGCCCAACATTGTGGGTATGTCCAAATCGGTTAACCGCCTGGGCCAGCGTACCGCGCAGCGCCGCACCCAGCGCCACGCCGACACCCCGATCAACGACCAACCGCACTCGACTCGCTTTGTCGACCTGTTCGACTGGGACGATGGCGACATGATCGACGACCTGGACAAGGTACGCATGCTGGTCGATCCGACCTCTGATTACGTCAAGGCCATGGTGGCGGCGCTCAACCGCGCCAAGGATGACGAAATCATCGCGGCCTTCGGTGGCGGCTCCCGTAGCACCCAGGGTGGTGCCGTTATCCAGCTTCCGGTTACCCAGAAGATCGCCGTTGGTGGTACTGGCCTGACCAAGGCCAAGATCATCCAGGCGCGCAAGCTGTTCCGGAAGAACGAGGCGGATAACCACGCGGGTGAAGAGCTGTTCATCACCTACAGCGCGCAGGCAGCAGCGGACATCCTGGCTGACCCAACCCTGACCAGCGCTGACTACTTGGCCGGTCGCTTCCTGCAGGAGGGCGACGTCGAAGGCAAGTGGATGGGTTTCACCTGGGTTCCTTCCGAGCGCACCCCGTACGACGGTGCTACCCGCCGCCTGTACGCCTGGACCAAGTCCGGGATGATCCTGGGTAAGGGCAAGGACATCACCACCAAGGTTGGTGAAGACCCGGGCAAGGGCTTCAACACCCGCGTCTATGCCAAGATGGCCGTAGGTGCGGTGCGGGTTGAAGAAGAGAAGGTCGTCGAGATCTCCGTCACTGAGGCCGCGTAAGCGGCTTCGGTCATCCATTCCTGAAAGGAGCCAACCATGGCAACCGTAAACTCTTCCGTAGCCGCAGCCCGCGCGGCTCTCCCGCAGCAGCTGGTGAAGCTCAACCAGCAGGGCGCAGACGTTCAGATCCTTGTCAGCACCTACACCGTCCCAGCCGGTGGTGTGCCCATCGCGGACAAGATCAAGTGGGGCTCGCTCCCGCTGGGCGCACGCCTTCTGCCCACCACCAAGCTCTATTTCGGGGCGGGCGCCGCTTCTTCCACCCTCAACTTGGGCGACACCGTTAGCCAGGCACGCTACCTGGCCGCGACGTCGGTAGCGGCGGCAGGTAACGCAACTGCCGAAGCTGTGTATGCCAACGGCGGCCTGTTCGATGTTGCCGTCGTGGCGCCAGGCCAAGCCACTGACCAAAGCGAACTGTTCTCCACCGTTGCTGGCGCGGCCCTGCAGGCCGGGCAAGTGATCACCCTGGTGGCGCAATACGCCGGCCAGAACTGAGCGCGACTGCCATGGATGGCGTTTCACCTGCCGGGGCCTGATGGCCCCGGTGCTTTTTCAGGAGACACAAAGCATGGCAATGGCAACTGGCGTCACCATTTGCTCCAACGCGCTGTTAATGCTGGGCGCCCAGACCATCAACGACTTTGCCGACCAGAACAACCTCGATCGGGCGAAGCTGTGCGCGAACCTGTACCCGTTCCAGCGTGACAGCATCCTGCGGGCCCACCCGTGGAACTGCTGCATCAAGCGCATCGTGCTGGCGCCACTGGCCGAGATTCCCCCTTTTGGCTACCCGCATGCGTTCGCACTACCGGCCGACTGCCTCCGTGTGCTGGAGGTGGGCACCAAAGACATGCAGATCGATTACCTGGTCGAAGCGCGGCGGATTCTGGCCGACACCTCTGTCCTGGAACTGCGCTACGTGTTCCAGAACGAGGTAGAGGCGACTTGGGATTCCCACTTGGTGGACCTGATGACCGCGGCCATGGCTGCGGTTTTGGCGTATCCGATCACCCAATCGACCTCGGAACGGGACAGCCGTGAAGCCAAGCTGGCCCAGCTGCTGCGCCAGGCCAAGGCTGCCGATGGGCAGGAAGACCCGCCGCAGACCCTCGGCAATGAGCACCTGCTGCAGTCGCGCTTCGGCAATGGCTGGGGTATCCGCTGATGGCCAGGGTCACGCTGATACAGACCAACTTCACCGCCGGCGAGCTGTCGCCCCGCATGTATGGCCGTGTCGATATCGCCCGGTACCAGAACGGCGCCATGACGATGGAGAACGTGTGGCCGGTGGTGCACGGCGGCGGTGTGCGCCGTTACGGCACGCTGCACTGCGGTTCGGCCAAGTACGCAGACCGTGGTGCGATCCTGATTCCCTACGTGTTCAACACCGCTCAGGCCTACATGTGTGAGTTCGGTGACCTGTATGTGCGCATCTACTTCCCGGACGGCACGTACTCTGGCGTCGAGCTGGTGAGCCCCTACAGCCAAGCCATGCTGCGGCAGATCGAGTTCGTGCAGGGCGCCGACACCATGTTCCTGTTCCACCAGGGCGTGGAGATCAACCGCCTGCGCCGGATCACCAATACCGAGTGGAGCCTGGCCCCGGCGCCATTCGTGACCAAGCCTTTCGACGAGCGCGGCATCGACTTCGCCACCGGCATCACCCTGAGTGATCCATCGGTGGGCACAGGCCGCACGCTGACTTCGGCGGTTTCTGCCTTCCTGGCTGCTGACGTTGGCCGCGAGGTCTGGTCAGGCGCCGGCGTGGCCAGGATCACTGGCGTCACCAGCGGCACGGTGGCCACAGTTGACGTGCTGAACGCCTTCCCGTCGGCCAGCCTGCCGTCGTGGTCGATGAAGGGCAGCCCGCAGACCACCAATACCCTGAGCGCTTTCAGCCCGGTGGGCGCAGTGGTGACCATGACGCTTGGCGCTGCTGGCTGGCGTTCCGACGACGTGGGTAAGTTCGTCAAGATCAACACCGGCCTGGTGGAGATCACCGCGTTCACCAGCACCACCGTTGTCTCGGCGGTCATCAGGGTTGCCCCTACGTCTGCCACGGCGGCGCCAGCCAACGCATGGACCCTTGAGGCTAGCGTCTGGAATGCCGTTGACGGCTACCCAGGCAGCGGCACTCTGTACCAGCAACGCCTGGCCGTGGCCGGCTCCCCCAGTTTCCCCCAGACCATCTGGGAGTCTCGCACCGGCGAGTACCTGAACTTCGAACTGGGCACCAAGGATGACGATGCCTTCTCGTTCAACCTGTCCTCCGACCAGATCAACCCAATCCTGCACATGGCGCAGATGAACGCCTTGATCCCGCTGACCTACGGCGGCGAGTTCACCCTTACCGGAGGCGTCGAGAAGCCCATAACCCCAACCAACATCCAGTCGAAGAACCCCTCGGTTTACGGCTGCAACCGAGTGCGCCCAGTCCGGATCGGCAACGAGCTGTACTTCATACAGCGCGCCGGCCGCAAGCTGCGGGCCATGGCCTACAAGTACGACTCCGACAGCTACGGTTCGCCCGACATGTCTGTGCTGTCCGAGCACGCCACCAAGTCGGGGATTATTTCGATGGCCTACCAGCAGGAGCCGGAAAGCATCTTGTTCCTGGTCAGGTCCGACGGGGTGATGGCAACCATGACCGTGGATCGTGACCAGGACGTGGTCGGTTGGGCCCGGCAGGTCACCGATGGCTACTTCGAATCCGTGGCAGCCATACCAACCGAAGACGGCGACCAGATCTGGGCGATTGTTCGCCGGAACATCAATGGCCAGAACGTGCGCTACATCGAGCGTTTCGTCGATGGCTGCCAGGTTGATGACGGGATCTTCGCCACCAGCGAGGCCGGGCAGGCGACGTGGGGCGGCTTGGCTCACCTGGAAGGAAAGACCGTCGATATCGTCGCAGACGGCGTGGTCATGCAGCAGCAGGTTGTGGTCGGTGGCCAAGTCACCATCCCGCGCAATGCCTTCGATGTGCAGATCGGCCTGCACTTCACCAGCACCATCAAGACCCTCACCCCTGAAGTTCAGGGCGGTACCGGCAGCGCCCAGGGCAACAGCATGCGCTGTGCCGAGGTAACCCTGCGCTTCCTGGAAACCACCGGCTGCAAGGTGAACGGCCAAACCATCGCCTTCCGCAACCTTGGCTCCAACACCTTGGACAAGCCGCCACCCCTATTCAGTGGTGATCACCGACTAGAAAACCTTGGATGGGAGCGGGGCGCGTCCTCGATCGAGATCACCCAAGACCAGCCCCTGCCGTTCCACCTGCTCTGCGTCATCAAGAAGATGACCATCAACGACTGAGGAATCACCATGATTCGGCCTGCTACACATGACGATATCCCGCGCCTGGTCGAGCTGGGCACTTTGCTGCACGACTCCAGCGCCTACGCGAGAACAGGTTTCAACGCCGAGAAGGTCGGCAACTTCCTTGGGCAATTGATTGATGGCCTGGGCGTGGTCTTTGCTGCCGAGGTCAACGGCGAAGTGGTAGGCGGGTTCGCCGGCGCCGTTACCGAACAGTGGTTCAGCGACGACCTGCTGGCCTACGAGTACTCGATCTTCATCGAGCCCAGCAAGCGGCAGGGCTTAATTGCCTTGAAGCTGGTGCTGGCGTTCCAGGCGTGGGCCAAGGCCAAGGGCGCCAAGGAAATTCACATGGGCATCACTACGGGCATCAGCGTGGAAGGTACCTCCCGGCTCTACCGCCGGCTTGGCTTCACCTACGTGGGGCCGCTTTTCAAGATGGAGGTAGATCATGGGAATTGAAACCGCTGCAATGGTTGCCCTGGTGGCTTCCACTGCGTATTCGGCCTACTCGTCAGTACAGCAGGGTAAGCAGGCCCAGCTCAACGCTGACGCCCAGTCGGAGCAAGCCCAGATCGATGCGGACAACGCCGCCAGCGCCGCAAAGGTGCAGGCCGACCGTATTCGCAAGCTGGCGCGCAACCAGGCTGGTGAGGCCAATGCCGCGCTTGCTGCATCGGGCGTTGAGGTCGGCGCCGGAACAGCCCTGAACATCAATCAGGAGATCTACCAGAACGCCGAGGAAGATGCGGTGATGACCATCCTGAACGGTGAAGAACAGCGGAAGCGCGGCTACACCGATGCGGCGAACATGTCGATCTATGGGCAGCAGCAGAAGTCGGCGGCCAACTCCCAGGCCATTGGCTCGGTTCTTTCGTCTGGCGCCCAGTACGGCATGTGGAAGGCCAGCGCCAAGGGTAAGAACGGCGATGTAACGCAGCCAGGAGGTAATTGATGGCAGTCATCCCAACCGGGCCAGCAGTGCCCCGCGTCCTGCCTGATGCCCAGCAGAACCGCGTCATCACCATGGACCCCAGCCTGCAATCCCGTGGTGCCCAACAAATTGCCGACACCGTGCAGCGCACGGCTTTTGGCGCTCTGGAGCAGAAACAGCGTGAGGATTCTGCACTGGCACGTGTGCGAGCCAGCAACGCGCTGTTCGAGCGTGAGACGCAGATCAGCACCATCAACAGCGACCTGGCCGAGCAGGTGCGGCTGGGCACGCTGAGCCACGAAAAGCTGGAAGAGGCCTACACCAGCGCAGTGCAGAAGCTTGAGCCCCTGCAATTCTCCGGGTTGTCTGAGCCAGAAATAGAGCGTATGGGACTGGCCCAGCAGCGCCTGCAGCTGGCTGGACAAGAGGGCATCCGCAAGCTGGCCATCGGCGCCCGTGCTGACGCTGCCAAGGGTGACTTGGCCACGCGGCTTGACCTGATTGGCAAGGAAGCGGCCATGCCCGGGGTCGATATCGGCAAGCTGAATTCGCGCCTCGACGGCGAGGACATGGACATGGCCGGGCGCCTGGCCTACGGCGAGATGTGGCCAGCCAAGAAGCAGGAAGCCAAGGATGCCAACTGGACCACACAGGCCACCCAACGGGTGGTCGCGGCGCGTGATGGCCTCGGCACCCTGCAGCAGATCGAGCACGACCTTACCGCGGCTGACGGCTTTTATGCCGGCAAGCTGGACCCAGAAAAGCGCAATCAGCTGCTGAACACGGTCACCGGCCGGATCTACCAGGTGCAACAGCATCAGCAACAACAGGCGATGATGCGCGAGGTAAAGGCTGAGCGGGTTCTGGCGCAGATGGATAAGCAGGCCTCTCTGGGCGTCCCACCTACGGTGGCTGACCAGCAGCGTTGGAGGTCGGCCCTTTCGGGAACATCTGTGGCCGGTGAATATGAGACCCGTATTCAGCAAATGAATGCATCCCAGCAGTTCCTTCGGCTTCCGGATGCTCAGCAGGAGCAGTTCCTGACCCAACTGAAAGCAGGCATGCAGCAGAACGGGGCCAGTGCAGCCGATGTGGAGAACCTCAACCGTCTGGAGTCAGTTAGAAATGAGCGCAAGAAACTGCGCGACTCCGACCCAATCACCTACAGCGCCATCACCAACGGTACGCAGATCGAGCCGATCAGCCTGGCTGGGATAGCCACACCAGAAGGTCAACAGCAATTGCTTGCGCAGTTGGGGGAGCGATTCTTGGTCTCCGCCTCTGTCCGGCGTAAAGATGGCCTCACCGTGACGCCAACGCCTTGGACGGAAGCAGAGCGCAGCATGATCCAGGCTGCAGCCAAGTCGATCGATGACAGCACAAAGCTGCAAATCTTCAGCGTCATAGGCTCAGCAACTCAGGACAAGGCCGAGTATGCAGCTGCCATCCAGCCTTTCGTGGGTGATGACAAGATCGCTGATACGGCAGGCCGAGCAGCTTTCCAAGGTTACAGGCTGCCAGACGGCTCCAGTTTGGCGCAGACCCTCATGGAGGGTCGGAAGATCTTGGGTGATAAATCCAAGCCTATGCCAACCGATGACATGCTCCTGAGTGGTTTCGACAAAGCCGTTGGTTTCTCCATGCCGGCTGGCTCAGATCAGCGCGAAAGGGCATTCCAGGCGTACAAGGCTTCCTACGCTGCGCTTTCTGAACGAAACGCCAAGACCTTCAATGGCGTTACCTTGGACAGTGATGTTTCCAGGCAGGCAGTTCAGGCTGCTACCGGCGGGGTTACTGACTGGGCTGGCAGCAAGGTGATCAAGCCATATGGGATGAGTGACAACGACTTTTCCACATCGGTAGGTAGTCAGATAGACAAAATGGCTGAGCGAACCAAACTGCCGGTTGATCTGCTCAAGGGGATGCCGCTGATGGCTGCCCCGCGACGCCCTGGGTATTACTACCTCATGAACGGCGGTGAGGTGCAGCGAGACCCACAGACCCTTCAAGAACTCATGGTGAAGCCGTAATGAGCTGGCTCGACGGATTTGATGATGCAGACTCCATAAACCTGGACAACCGTATTCAGCGCACTGACAAGCTGCCGGAGCCTGGATGGTTTACCGGCTCAGCCACGCCTCTGTTTGAAGGTATTGGTCACGGGGCAACACAGCTTGCGCTTCAGGTTGCCGAGTATGGTAACGACCCCACCCAGATCATTGCGCTGGACATCCCCACTGATGAAGAAGAGTGGGCTCGCCGGGAGCAGATAGGTGAGGCTCGCCGAGAGCTTGGCAAGGAAATGCAGCCGGACCCACGCGCCGTTGGTGTTGTGGGCCAGGCTCTTTTCGGCTTTGGTGACTTTGGCGCAAGGATGGGTATCGGTGCTCTCACTGGTATCCCCTATGCAGGCGCTGCCACTGTCGGCCTATCCATGGGTGAGGGAACCTATTCTGAACTTCGATCGCAAGGCGTTGATAGGCCAACAGCGGCGGGCGCGGGTGCGCTACAGGGCCTGACTGCATCAGTTACCGCAGCAATACCAGCTGCGCGGTTCGTGGCCTCTCCAATCGCTGACTATGGGATCGCCGTTGGCGCTAACCAGGTATTGGACATAAGCAGCAAGGCGGCAACCGCAGCTCTGCTGGAGAGCGGCGGATATTCAGCTCAGGCAGCCCAGTACCAGGCACTCGATGCCAAGTCTTCGTTGGCCAACCTGATCTTTACCTCTGCCTTCTTTGCATTGGGGCGACGAGGTGGCCCAAGGCCTACCCAGGAACAAGTTGATGCCGGATTGGCGCAGAAAGAAATTGATCACTTTGAAGACGGCGCAGCGCCTGGGGCGCCGGTTGACCCAGCAAGCGCAAGCATGCACAGGGAGCAACTTTCCCAGGCGATAAGCCAGCTTGATCGGGGCGAGCCAGTCACTGTGATTGATGGGTTCAAGGGTGATTTCTTGCGTCGACCACCTCGGCCTGAGGCCATTGGTCCCAATCGAGAAGAAGCCTTGGCAATGGCTCGCCAGGAGCTGGAGCCAGTGGTACGTCAGGAGCTGGAGCAGGATGCCGCCGGCGTGCTACCCAACGTAGCCGACATTCGTACCGAACTGGGCGGCCTACAGCGCACCCTTGAAGGCCTGGACGCGACTTACCGGGACCGGGCCAAGCAGTTCCAGACCGATGGCCTGAGCCGCAAGCGTGCCGAAACGCAGGCCAAGCAGGCCATTGAAACTGAGCGCCAGCAACTGACCGACCGCGTCACCACCTTGGAAGAATCGCTGCAGGCGAATCGAACCGGGGAGCTTGCCCGGGGCGAACTGGCGGCCATGGGGCGTGGCGAAACCCCTGCGCGCATGCAGCTTCGTATCGAAGAGCGCGCTGGCCAGATTATCCAGGGCTTTGAGCGTACCAGGCTGGCTGCACAGGTAGAGGCTGCGAGAACTCCAGAGCAGGCCATGGATGGCGATATCGACAGCTTGCTGGATGGCCTGGGTTATGGCACTCGCGCCAAAGACCTCTCGCCAGATGTTGCGCAACCTGATGCAACACCTGCGCAACGGACCGCAACGCCTCTGGCCGAATCCGTGCCGACGGCAGCCAAAACTGCAACAGGTCTGGCTGATGACGGAACATCTTCGGCGAAAAGCGAAATAGCAGATGTTTCACCGGAAGGGCCAAAGCTCTCCCCCGAGGCCTCGGCAGAACTGGAAGTATTGCGTCAGTCCGTCGCTCAGCGCCCGGACGCGGTAATCAACTCCGGTTTTGATGCAGACGGGAATCCAACGCAGATACGCGCTGCGGATGCTCTGGCTGAGGTCGAAGCCGAGTACCAGGCCGGAGTCAAGGAATCGCGCTCATTCATGGCGGCGATCACTTGCTTACTGAGATCCTGATCAGTCCGATATCAACTGCCGAAACTTCTTGATGGTATCGGTATCGCAATCCTCCCCATCGATCGTGAACACCTCTGTGCCGGAGGTGTTGTCGATCATCGATATGTCGTATGAGGAATACCCCTTGAAATCTTTGAGGCACGTGTCGAACTGGTTGTACCTGACCCTAAGGGTGTATCTGGTATTGAACGTATCGTACTGTCGCAATTTCGTGCTTTCCCCAAGCTCCCCCTCAGTCACCGAAGCGCCGCGATAGACAGTCATCTTCCAGCCATTTGCCTGAAGCGCACTCTTCAGGCCGCCGGTTAAGCCAGCAGCACCTGCTGGAACGGTTATGGTTTTCTGAGACTGGTCGATTGATCCGAACGAATTTACGTTCTGTGTCGTGCATCCAGACAGAAGGATTGCCCCGCAAACCACTGCAATAGAGAGTTTCATTTCACTGTCCCTGGAAATCGTCGGGAAACCGACCTCTTGAAGCCAGGAAGATTGCCTGCATCCGTATATAGGACGCAAGCCAATGGCCATGAAACCCCAGTGCATTACAGAAGTTGAACAGGCCATCGGGCGCCCCCTAAGAAAGGGCGAGGCCGACGCCATCGAAGCCAAGATCAGCTACCACGTCCGCGACCTTGCACGGACAGACCCCACAACCTTCAACTCCATGTCCGAGGCCCAGCGCCAGCTGCATGCCGCTCAGGCCGCAATGGCTGACCACATGCTGGCCGTAGAGAAGCAGGCCCAGCGTAAGGGCCTCAACATCCTCGCCCAGACCCGTGAACTCGCGAATCAGGAAGCCCGAGCAGCAGCCCTTGGTGGTAAACAGCCATACCACGCCGCACTGTTTGAGCGCATGCGCCAGGTTGATACCCGCATGAAGGGTGAGTTCAACCGGGCGTTCAGCTCAATCATGGATGTTATCGACGCGGCATCACCGAAGTTCCTGGGCTTTATCACCAACAAGGTCGCTGAGCGGGACTTTGTCCGCGAGGTGTATGGGCAGGACACTGGCAATCAAATAGCAGCCAAAGCCGCCAAGGCGTGGCGAGAGCAGATGGATGCAGTGCGCGAGCGCATGAACGCTGCTGGGGCCATGATCGGCAAGCTTGACTATGGTTGGCTCCCACAGCCTCATGACATGGCCAAGATCCGAAAGGCAGGCCAGGACCTGTGGTCGAGCTTTGTGCTGAGCAGGCTCGACCGGCGTCGTTACCTCAATGAAGACGGCACGCAGATGGACGATGCCAAGGTCATGGAATTTCTTGGAGCAGCGTTTGAAACACTCAAAACCGGCGGCCTTAACAAGATGACGCCAGGTGCTGGCCATGGCTCAAGTCGTGGCGCCAAGTTTGATGAGGCCCACCGGCAGATTCACTTCAAGGATGCTGATTCCTACCTGGAGTACATGACCAACTACGGGCCAACGTCGGTATTCGAGGCCATGCAGAACTCAGTGCGCTCGCAGATCAAGGACACGGTCCTGATTGAACAGTTCGGGCCAAACGCCAACCAGACCTACCGGCTGCTGCATGACACAGCTACCGGGAAGGACCCAGAAGAAGGATGGCTTGCACGTACCGAGTTTGGCGCCACCCCGGATATGGTTTGGAATGTCCTTAACGGAAACCTTGGCGTGCCGGTTAACTCCAGGGTCGCGGAGTTCAACCAGGGCCTGCGCAACTTCATGGTGGCCGCCAAGCTCCAAGCCACCCTCGTATCATCCATTGTTGGCGATATAAGCTCGCTGGCGATCACTGCGGCACACCACGGCTTGCCCATGGGAAAAACATTGGTGAGCGTGCTCAAGAGTGCGTCTTCCGATTACCGGGCCGATGCGGCGAAGCTGTCGCTGGCGATGGACAGCATCACCAATGACCTGGTGTCGCTGCACGGCGACATGCTGGCGAACGGATGGACCGGAAAACTTGCTAACGCCACCATGAAGCTGACTCTGTTGCAGGGCTGGACTTCGGCAGTTAGGCGCGGGTTTTCGGTTGAGCTGATGTCGCGTATGGCTGCCGATACACGCAAGGGGTGGGGTGAAGATCCCAAACTACAGGCGCGACTTGAGCGTTATGGGATCACCAAGGATGACTGGGAGGTTTGGCAGGCGGCCAGTCCAGAGGATTGGCGCGGGCAGCAGATGCTTACCCCAGAGTCGGTGGCGAGCCTGACGAACTTCAGCGCGAAGCAGAAGAACGATGCCATCGGCAAGCTACTCGGCTACATCCAGGAAGAGTCCGAGTTCACATCAATCAACCCAGGGTTGATGACGCGCGCCACCCTGCGACACGGTATGCGTGCTGGTACTTGGGGAAGCGAAGGTCTTCGCCATCTCACCCTGTTCAAGTCGTTTGGCGTGGCCATGTTCGAGCGGCATTGGAAGCGAGCGATGCAGATCGAATCAACTGGCGGAAAGCTGGCGTACTCGGCTGCACTGTTTTCAGGGATGCTGTTGTCCGGCGCAATCACGAACCAGCTCATGGACATCATGAATGGTCGCGACCCCCGGGATATGAACGATCCGCGGTTCTGGGTGCAAGCCGCTCTTCGCGGGGGCGGATTGGGCATTCTTGGGGATATCCTCAATACCGGTCTCGGGGGTGATAACCGTGGTGGCCAGCCCAACCTGGTGGGCTTGGCGGGGCCTGTGATCGGCACCGCCCTGGATATCGGAATGACTGCTGGCGAGCCAATCTTCAACGCCCTGGCTGGCAAAGAAACTGAGCCGGCCGACGTAGGAGCGAACCTTCTCCGGATCGGCTATCAGAACACCCCGCTGATCCGCAGCTGGTACACGAAGGCTGCGATTGAGCACGCCCTTATACATGACATGCAGGAGGTGCTTTCGCCGGGCTACACCGGCCGGATGCAACGCCGCGCTCTTCGAGAGTTCAACCAAGAGTTCTGGTGGGAGCCGGGCGAGATGTCGCCAGACCGCGCCCCGTCGCTGGGTGCCGCAGTAGGAGGTCGCTGATATGCGCGACGATCAGATAGTAAGGCTACAGGCACTGACCGAGCGCCTGGGCGAAGTGGTGATCACCGAGGTGGACCCGCACCAGTGGCCCGGCGCCGATAAGCCGCCGGCCGAGCTGACCCAGCAGGAGCGGGGCGACCGTTACTGGTGCAAGAAGAACGCCGCCGCCACCATGACTCTGCTGCTCAAGGTGGTAAACATCGCCGGCATCCTGAACCGCCAGAAGCCTGCGCCGGACGCCGGCAAGGAGATCGACGAGCTGGACGGCGAGCTGGCGGCGGCAGAGCGCGAAGCCCAGGCCATCATCGAGCGGATGCAGAAGGGCGGGAATGTCCACTGAGCCAGAGAAGAAAGTAAGCCTGCTGGTCTTCTTCCTGATTTGGGCAAAGCGGATGCGGTGGGAGGTCCCGGATATTCACGTCCGGGCGCTGATATGGCTGGAGGCCAAGGGCCATCTGGCCGTTTTGCGTTGTTTCCGGGGCTTCGGCAAGTCCACCATCCTGGCGATTTACAACGCCTGGCGGTACTACAAGGAGCCAGCCTTCCGGATCCTGCACCAGTCCGAGGCCGACAACACGGCCTACAAGACCAGCCGCGATACCCAAAACGTCATCCGCAACCATCCGCTGACCCGCCATCTGCTGCCACCCAACCAGGGCACGGTCGAACAGTGGTGGGTTGAAGGCGCTGCCGACTTCCGGAACGCCAGTATGTTTGCCAAGGGCATTCTGTCGAACGTCACCTCGGCCCGTGCTGACGAGTGCCAGAACGACGACGTTGAGGTGCCCAGAAACATCGCCACCCCGGAGGCCCGGGAGAAGCTTCGGTACCGCCTGGGTGAGCAAACGCACATCCTGGTGCCCGGTGGCAGCAAGCTGTATATCGGCACGCCGCATACCCATGACAGCCTGTACGACGAGATCGAGGCCATGGGTGCGGACTGCCTGACCATTCGCATGTTCGCCCAGGAGCACAGGATTCAGCTGGCCAAGGAAACCCACTACACCCTGCCGTTCGTGCCGGAGGTCGTGTTCTCTGGCATCGGCAAGCATGCCCGCGTGCTGATCGAGGGCAAAGACTTTCTGCTCAAGGGGCTGCAACTGGAGTTCCTGGAGGCCCCGGGCACGCTGATCGACTGCTATGCAGGCAGCGCCTGGCCCAAGCGTTTCGACCTTATCGAATTGCAGAACCGCCGGGTGGAAACCCGCACCATCAACGAATGGGATAGCCAGTACCAGCTGCACAGCAAGCCGGTTACCGATGTACGCCTCGACCCGGCACGCATGATCCCTTACGCCATCGAGCCGGAAATCCGCTACGCCAACGGCGCTTGCGCCATGTACCTGGGCACCACCCAGATCGTCGGGGCCGCGGCGTACTGGGACTGCTCCCTCGGCAAGATCAAGTCGGACGCGTCGGCTTTCTCGCTGATCCTGACCGATGCCCGTGGCCAGCTGTATTGGCAGGTGTGCAAAGGCCTGGAAGGCGAGATCGCCGAGTTCGATGAGCGTACCGAGAAGATCACTGGCGGGCAGGTGAAGCAGGTCCGCGACCTGGTCATCAAGTACCAGATCACCCGTGTGGTAGTGGAGACGAACGGCCCTGGCGGTTTCGTCCCGACCATTCTGCGCCAGGCCCTCAAGGGTACGGGGTGTGGTGTAGGGGAAGAGCACAGCAGCACCAACAAGCAAAAACGCATCCTCGACGCCCTGGAGTCGCCACTGTCGGCCAGCTTCCTGTGGGCCCACGTGGACGTGCTGCGCGGCCCGCTCTGGGACCAGATGCGCGACTTCAACCCAGCGCTCACCGATCAGGATGATGACTACCTCGATTCTGGTGCTGGCGCTATCGCCCAAACCCCTGTGCGCATTGGCCGGAACGTCGGGAAACCGACGGAAGTACGGCGGGACGATTGGCGCACCAACGCGGGCGTGCACGAGGTGCAAGTCGACTACTAGCCCGCCAGCACCAGGGGGCCACCATGGCAGTTCCAGCAGGACCAACAGAAGCACGCTACGTCGGGAACGGGGTGACCAACAGCTTTACCATCCCATTCCTGCTCATCTTGCCCACCGATCTCGACGTCTTCCTCAATGGGGTAGAGCAGACGTCGGGATACGTCATCACCGGCGCAGGCAATCCCACCAGCACCATCACCTTCACCACGGCGCCAGCAGTCGGCGCCGATGTGTACCTGGTCCTCAACGTGCCGTTCGAGCGCCTGAACGACTACCAGGAGAATGGTGATTTCCTCGCTAGCACGGTGAACCGTGACTATGACCGGATCTGGCAGGCGCTCAAGCAACTGTACCGTGGTGCAGTGCGGGCGCTTACCCTGGGTTCTACTGATGTGGACGGTCGTGGATGGTACCGCGCCAAGGGCAATGGCATCCGTGATCTGGCAGACCCGGTTGCCGAACAGGATGCGGTGAACTTCCGCTTCATGCGGACGGCCATTGAGCAGGCTGTTGCTGGCGTGGTCGGTGGCTTCGGCTGGTTTATCCAGGCTGGTGTGGGCGCGATTGTCCGGACGTTCCAGGAGAAGATGCGCGAGCGCGTCAGCGTGTACGACTTTGGCGCCATCGGTGACGGTGATATCCACCCGCTGTCCGAGAGGTTCGGATCAGACCTTGCTGCAGCGCAAGCCCAGTATCCGTTTGTTACATCTCTCACTCAGTCCATAGACTGGGCCGGGATCTATGCCGCCCAGCTCACTGGCAAGCCAGTCGATTTCGGTCACGGCATATTCTTGTGTAGCGACGAGCTTTTGCCTTTTGACTCAGGGAAATGGTTCTATGCCCCGCCAGCGCTGGATACCTGGGAGCATCTAGACCCGAGCGTGCCCAAAAAGAATAGTTCTGGTACGCACATTATTTTCTATGGTGCTGGTGCCAAGACCAGGACGCTCTATGGCGTCACCGACATGCGTACCGCTGGCGGCGTTCTGGATAACCCTGATTCGGTAAACGCACTGGACACACAGTATTCACTAGAGAGCTTTCATAACGACGATGCGGCAGATGGCGTGCCGTCTACTCTCCGGCAATTCTCCTGCGGTATTTATGTTAAGCCGAACGCTCAAAATGCCGGCATCAAGAACATCCGAATTCACCCGAACTTCGATGGCATCGACGGCTATAACGATCTGATGACCACCGATCTTGGTGACCCTTGGGATGTCGGCATATTCGTCGACAATGCCCCGTTCTTCAACTTGGAAAACTCTCAGGTTGTTGGGTACTGGCGCATAAAGGGCATGCTTGTAGCGTGCGCGACACGCACCGGTGTTCAGGGCAAGAACTTCTTTACCAGGATCAAAGGCAGCGTGATCCAGGCCGGCTTGGCTATTCGTGGCGGTGACCAGTCCAAGGTGGTGGCCATCACCACCACCACCATCGACATCCCTTGGGCTGACAACCACCCTTATCCGAACTCGGGTTCGGTCAACACCCCGAAAGGCTCGTTCGCGTTCACCTCGACCAACAAGGTCACAGGCACCCCGAATGGAACTGTCCTGCGCTTCAACAACGTAACCCCTGACCCAGTAGCTGCTGTTCTGGGCAACGGGCCGGTGCGAATCAGCTCGGGCTCAGGTCTTGGAGGTATGTCGATCAGCGAATCGGTGATCACCGGGCTCGACCACAGCAGCATGTGCCTGGCATCCAACCCGCTGATTGGGCTTGGCGTATCGAGTGCCTTGGAGATCAGCGGCACTTTCCGCCAGATATGGATCGACAAAACCTATATCCAAACCCGTGAGGACGTAGTCGGGCATTTCCATGCCATTGATGACCTTCGCCTGTCGCAGACCCAGTTCGAGGCCAACGATTTCAGGTTGGTCCCTGGTGGACCGTTCTCGCCTGTGCATGGTGGCCGCTTGATCTGTGCCCCTCAGGACATTGCCAACCCGCTGGCCACCGCCACTGGCGATACGTCGATCTCCATGTATCAACATCACACGGCCCCATACGTGGACATGTTCCCTTACGTGCCTCGGGCTGCCGGTAGCAAGTTCAGCTCCAGCTTCGCTTTCTTCAAGCCGCGCCGTTTCCAGTATCCAGACTTGCAAATTCCTGACAGCGATCATTTGGACGTGCAGGCGCTTGAAACCCAGGACATTCGCATCCGGATGGCAACCAGCCGTGCAACTTTCTTCCAAGACTCGAACAACGTCACGAAGGTGACGATTGGTTCGTCTGGCAGCATTTCGCTTGCAGCGGCAGCTCAGATTACTTACGGAAATGCTGCGGCTTTCCTAAACATTGCGGCGGGCCAGGTATACAGCATTCGCCACGGTACAACGCTCCGGTGGCAAATGACCGCTGCAGGGTCGTGGATTCCAGGGCAAGACGCGGGGCAGAACTTGGCTGCTGCGGATGCCAGGATCAATAACTCCTTCTTCGCGGTGGCCCCTACGGTTAGCTCGGATCGCAACCTGAAGAAGATTCGGGGCATGCTGAACGACGCAGAGTTGGCTGCTTGCGAGGCCATCCTCCCTCAGGTCTATCAGATGCTCGACATGATTGATGATAAAGGTGAAGACGTGGCCCGCCTGCACTTCGGATACATCGCGCAAGATGTTCAGCAGGCCTTTATCGACCAGAACCTGGATCCAGCGCGTTACGCCCTGTGGGGCGAGGATGCTGTCACCAAAAAGGTGAAGAAGAAGGTGAAGGTTGAGCGCCAGAAGATTGAAAAGGTTCGTGAGCCGCGTGAGCGTATCGAGATTCGCGACGGACAGCCGGTGCTTGTTCATGACCTAGAAGAGGTCGATATCCCAATCAGCGTGCAGGTCCCGCTGAAGAACGAGGACGGCAGCCAAGTCCTGGATGACAAAGGGCACCCGCGCTATGCGAGCGTGCCGGTCATGGAAGAGGTCGAGGAAGAGATCGAAGTCGAAGAACCCGATGGGCTCCGGCAGAGCCTGCGTTACACCGAGCTGCAGGTGCTAAAGGAGGCGTACCTGTGCACGCTCATCTCGAAACAAGGTGGACTGATCGAGGCCCTGGAGCAACGCGTCAAGAGCCTTGGAGGCTGACCGCTTCCCGGTTCGATGACGCAACCGGGAGTCGAACTGACAGGGTAATGAGATACGGGTATCCTGCAGTTCGACTAAGGCCAGCCCAAGGCTGTAGTGAGTGGCCAGCGTGATGCCAGAAGTACAGTGATCAGTACATTGGCTTGAGGCCCTGAAAGCAAAGGCCAGCAAACACGGATGTTTCCGGCTTAGATTGGGTGCCTGTCTCCGGCACCAGAATCAGTTGGCCTATGGCGATTTATCGCTACCTGGCACCAATAGAAGCCCGCCTTGTGCGGGCTTTTTTGTTCCCGCTTTTTCCCCAGGGATCTGCGTGTTTTTGACTTAACGGTTCGCAGTTTTCCACTTAGGGTTGGACGTATTTTTAGATAATGGTTAGCTGTCGATCAGGTTTTGGCCAGTGTTTACGGGGTGAGACCCGAAATTTTTCTAGATAATGATTTTCCCGTTTAAAGATAATTTTGAGATGCCCCAGTTTTCTCACCACGACTGCAGCTACTGAACCCATCCGTCGACTCGCCGCTGGTTGACGCTCTGGCCGAGCTCGAATTTCTGCGCAGGCTGAGGCTGGAAGGGGACGACGGCTTTTTTCAGACAGAGTCTAGTTCTCAAACCGCTAGGTCGTGCCTAGTCCTAAATCCGCGTTGCTCGTAGGAATCGTCTCGTTAGCTGCTCGAGGCCTCATTTGCCCCTTCTTAGCTGTTAGGTTCTTTCGCTCCTACAGTTCGAAAGGGACTCTGAAATGCGCGTCAGTCTGGATGGGCTTGGCCAAGCAGTAGACGGTGATGTGACCACCACAGGTGCGATTTGCATCGCTACCGGGGAAGGTTACCTCGACGAGGGACGAATGGTCCTGAGGATGGGGGATCCCACCACACCTTGTCCACTTTGCGGGCTGGAAGGAAAGGTCGTCGAAGGGGTGTGGCACTTCATCTCGGATGGCCAGCCAGTCGCGATGGATGGCGCGTTAGTTGATTGCGGTTGCCCAGAGGGTAGCAACCGGGTGGTGGCGCCTTTAGGGGAAATGCCCCCGCCGCGGCTGCCGGTTGCCGTACGCACTAGCCTCACACCCGCTGGCCCTGGGAGCTCTAGCGCTTTGGCAGGGGCTTCGCCCGCCATGGTTGGCGGGTTGCCTGGGCAGATGCAGCCGGGATTCTATGTGGTGCCCCGGAGCATGTCGTTCCCGCAGATTCTGTTGGAGCTGGCTAGCCATGATTCAACCTTGCCCATTTCGTACCTGCAGCGCCTGAACCCGACTTTCGAGCGGGGGTTCAAGGCAGGGGAAATCTTCGTCATCGGCGATCCGGATAACGGTTATGCCTGCACTCAGGAGGAGGGCCAACTCATGGCGGCCGCCGAGCGCGCGCGACGTTCCTTGGCTGTACTCGATTTTGCCGAGTCAGATTTCATGATGGAGTATCAGGCTGAAATTGCCGGACTGCTTAGTGACGCCAGTCTCTCCATGGGGGTGGGTAAGGACATGATGGACCACGGCCTCCGGCAGCTTCGCAGCACACTTGGCAACATCGAGCGTTTGCATCAGCAAGAATTTCTGCGCCATGGCCATCTGAATAGTCCATCGTTCTTCGCCGAACGACGGCTGTTATTGGAGCAGCTAGATGGTCAGCTGAAGGCGACTTTTCTAAATAAACATCTGAATCTAGGGGCCTACGAGCGGCTGAAGAAAAGCTTGAATATCTCGACCAAGAGTCTTGTGCATCATTGGTCAAAAGCCGGTGGGCCAGGGCAGATTCCTGGGTACGCCACATACTTGGACAAAGTGGCGAAGCTTAGTAAGTACCTTCGGTATGGTGGGCATGTCGGAATTGGCTTAGGTGGTACATCTTCCTATCTGAAAGTCCAAGAGGCCTGCCGTGCAGGGGAAACCGAAGCCTGCAAAAAAATTCGTTTGTCTGAGGCAGGTGCTTTCGCTGGGGGGCTGGCGGGAGGGATCGTGGGTGGCAAGATTGCTGGGATCACTGCGCTCGCTGTATGTGGGGTGTTCTCTGCTGGTACCGCGGGTTTCGGGGCGCCGGTATGTGGCATTGCGCTGGTCGGGGGAGGGGCTTTTGCTGGGAGCATCGCCGGTGCGGAGGGCGGTGAGCAAATGGGCGAGCTAATCTACGAATCACATTATGACTGAGTTCGAGAGTTGGCCCGTGTGGCTGAAGTGGATAATGCTGGCGTGTCCGTTCGTGATCGCGTTGGCCGGTTGTGCGGTCAGTGCATTCATCGCGGGTACAAGAAATTTCACTGTTGCAACCTCGGCTATCCAAAGTCATCCCGGCCTGGAGCAAATGAAACTGTTTTTGGGCACGCGGCGCTTTGGCGCTCGGTGGCTGCTGATAACGTTTCTTTGTGGAATACTCATTTGGCCTGGCGTACATATGCGCCGAGGGCATCTGGACATCGAAGAGCTAGAAAACTTCCCTGCAAAACTTAAGTTGGCTCTACAGGTATCCACGTGGCTGACGGCCTTTGGCTTCGCTTGGATGTGGGTGACCTATGGATTCATCAAGGCGTAGCCGTTCCACCCCCCTGTAGGAGCGGGTTTACCCGCGAACGCGGGCGAAGCCCGTGCCATCCACCACCTACCCAACGCAATTAAACATGGTCCTATAACCCAAAGGTTGAATCACACTTCCTGCCTTCCAGGCGCAGCAACGACCTCTAGCCCCCCTCCCGCGCGCTGTGAATGCATAATCGGTAGTGTGATGCCGGTTTTATCCGTGCTTAAGCTTTTAATCAGCAAAATATTGCCGATTACTGCCATGCGCACTATGATAATCAGCATTAAAGTACTGATTAATGGTGTCCCGATGCCGCTCAGACTCACGATCCAGGCTTTCTCCGATGGTGCATGGCGCGATGCAGCGACACTCACGGTTGAGAACCCCGAGCGTGTTGCTGATGGAAGGTGCCTTGTCGCCTACGACAGCGACTACATCATCGCGAACGTTGATCGCATGGAAGATCGTTGCGAACTCGCCCTAAGCGTTAACCTTCCGTTGAACTGGGACCACCATGACGTCAAAGGGTATCCAGCATTCCTCTACGACATCATTCCCTCTGGTGCTGCCAAGGACTCTCTTGAATCCCGCTATGGGCGTCTTAAGCCCGAAGGTGTGGAAATGGGGTTGTACCTTCTGGAGCGCTTCACGCCGGCGCCTATTGGGCACCTGCGCATCAAGGAATCGGTGGAAGGCCTTCAGCCGGATCGGAGCGAGGCTTTCGCGCATGCTGAGGTCGTGGACAGGACGAACGAATTTCTTGAGTACGCCTATGAAACCGGCGCGGCGTTGGGCGGTGCTACCGGTGCCAACGGGCAAGCCCCCAAGCTAGTCATGACCGAAGCCCACGGCGGTGCTCTGTATGCGGATGCGATGCTCCCCGATGACCAGGCGTGCCGTCACTGGCTGATCAAGTTCGCGCGTAATCGAGGCGGCGAGCGCGACCAAGACATCCTGCGAACAGAGTTTCATTACTACAAGGCGGTTGCTGCCCTCGGCCTTGATACGGTTGCCACTGATGGTTTGGCGCTTGAAGAGGCATTGAAGCCAAGCCTCTGGATGCCACGATTTGATCGCCGAGTAGTGGATGGCATGGTGGAGCGGATACCCCTGGAGTCGGTGTACTCGATCTGCGGTATTACCGGCTACGCGCATCCGATGGCGCATGCCGAAGTGGTTCACCGACTGGTAGGCCTATGGATCGATAACGGCCAGCAGGATGAGGTGGACGACCTGGTGTTCGAGTATGTGCGGCGCGATCTGCTGAACCGCATTTTAGGGAACACCGATAACCACGGCCGCAACACTTCCATCATGCGTGTGGGTGGGAGGTTTTGTTTGGCGCCAATCTATGACCTCGCGCCAATGATCCTCGATGAAGAGGGCATCACACGGACGACGAAGTGGGCGGCAGAGCGCAAGGGGTCTTCTAATTGGCGCGACAACTGCGCTGAGCTTGTTGGTTACACTGATCCCGATGTCCTGCTGCAACGGTTGATGAATGCGGCTGAGGCATTCCGGGCGTTGCCCGATTTGCTGACCGATGCGCCCGAATCGATGCGCAATGCAGCCTCTCTACCCGTGAATAACCTGGACAAGCGACTCGTGGAGTGGGGACTGCGATGAAAAAACTACAGCCTGAAGAGCGCGCCCAGCTTGTAGAGGATATCGTCAAGCGCAACGCGGCGGGGCTCGATCCAATTGGCACGTCCATCCGCCGTCTGCGGCTCGAAGTCACCGGGCTTGACCAAGAGACCTTCGCGGCCATGTGCAAGATGTCCACGAAAAGCCTGTACGAACTGGAAAGCGGGAAGTCGAATCCGAAGCTCAGCACTTTGGAGGCCGTGCTGCGTCTCTTTGGTGTGCGGATGGGGATGGTGATGACTGCCAAAGATAAGCCCACTGCAACGCTCGTCGGCAACACTGTCGGCCAGTTGAAGACTGGTGGGCCAATCGCTGTGGCCGCGCCGCTAGCCAGTTCCTGCGTGGTGGCCGGACCGAAACGAGGGAAAAGCCCTGCGGCAGCCAAAGCGAAGAAGGCAGTGTCGAGGCCGGCATCGTCACGGGCACGGAAAAGCAGTCAGGAATAACTACAACTGGGATTCATCAAGCGATTCGGATTATTAGCCGGTTGGCCAGGTATCGCATGTTGCGCCTGGCCTAGTCTGCTTAAGGCCGCTGAAGGATTATTCCAGTCATATCGGGGTATGGGGCTGCTGCGCAGCCCTTCGCAGGCAAGCCAGCTCCTACACGGACCGCATTTATCCTGGGAAGTACATGTGACCTGTGGCAAGCCGTTTTCCTACGGCGCGCGTTGGCTATTCGTGCCCCGAGAAACTTGCGAAAACCGCCACCCAGGAATAAAGTCCCTCTGTCGCCGAAGCATCGGCGATGCGACCTTGGCCGGTCGGAATCGAAAGGCGCATCAGCGCCCAATCTCCATCGCAGGCGCTTTTTTTGTGCCCGCGATGTTGCGTTATGGCGGTGGTGCGCGGGACACCTTCGGGTGTGCCGGGCTCCTTTCGTCCCGGTCGGCCAACCCGCGTACTGCTGCCACCTTAACTTGCTTGGCCGCGAGCGGTGGCAGTTCCATCACGAAAGGAACTCATGCATGACCACCGTAAACCCGTTACAGATCCGCGTATCCGTTCGCCGCCGTTGTTCTTCGGCCGCCCTGAGTGAGCTCACCGTCGGCAAACCTTTCTTCACCTCCGTCCAATCGGAGGCCCGCCATGTCTGACCAAGAACGCCTCTCCACCATCCAAAGCTACGCCTGGACCCTGGAGCTGCTAGGCGAAGCCCTGGTCCAGCACGACGAAATGCTCGAGTGCGAACACAACCCGCGGCTGAGTTTTCGCAACACGGCCGGTATCCATCAGGCGATCCGGATCATCAGCCGGTTGGCCAGTGAGCAGTGTGGGAAGGTAATGGAACGAAGCGAGCAGGATCTGGAACGTTAGGCCAGATCGTTGCTCGAGGGTGGGGCCAGATTGGGGCTGCTGCGCAGCCCCCGTTGACTCGAGTTCAACCTATGGTGATGGCCGCATTCAACATCAACACCACAATCAGCCCGACCACCGCCACGATGGACTGCACCACCGAGATGGTCTTGGTGGCTTCGCCCATGGTCATGCCAAAGGATTCTTTCACCATCCAGAAGCCTGCATGGTTCGCATAGTTGAAGAACAGCGAACCGCAGCCGATGGACAAGGCCAGCAAAGGCAGGTTGAGGCTGGGGTCTGCACCTGCCAGCGGCGCCAGCAAGCCGGCAGCACCCACAATACCGACCGTGGCGGAACCGGTAGACACCGAGAGCAGCATCGCGATCAGCCACCCCAGAATCAGGGGAGGGAAGGCAGATTGCTGGGTCAGGTGCACAATGGCATCGCCTACCTTGGCGCTGGTCAGCATCTCTTGAAAGGCACCGCCACCGGCAATGATCATGATGATCGAGGCGATTGGCTTGAGGCTTTTGCCCAGTGCATCGCGCAGCTGTTCGGCGTCGCCGCCGCGCGCAAGCACCAGGCTGGCGCCGGCGAACAGCACGCCCAGCAGCATGGCGATCAGCGGGTTGCCCAGGAAACTGGCCAGTTCCAGCAGCGCATTGCCTTTGGGCAGCAGCATCTCGGCGACGGCATGCACCAGCATCAGGATGGCCGGCAGCAATGCGGCCAGCACGCCGACCATTACCCCGGGGCGGGGCTGGCCATCGGCTTTTTCAGCCAGTGTGAACTGGTCCAGCAATGCCTGATCGGGCCGCGTGTTCATGCGCGGTGAAATGAACATGCCGTACAGCGGGCCGCCCAGGATCATTGCCGGAATGGCGGCAAGGAAGCCATAGAGCATGGTGGGCCCCACCGAGGTCTTGAGCACGGCGATGGCGGTCAGGGGGCCTGGGTGCGGCGGTACCATGCCGTGCATGGCGGCAAGCGCCGAAATGACCGGCACACCTACGTACACATACGCCGAGCCTTTGAAGCGCGCCTTGCTTTCCAGTTTGCGCGCCACGCTGAATATCAGCGGCAGCATGATCACCAGGCCGACTTCGAAAAACATGGGGATGCCAATGACGAAGGCAACCAGCATCATGGCCCAAGGGATCATGCGGTCGGAGGTGCGCTTGAGGATGACATCCGCGACCTGCTCCGTGACGCCTGCGTCAGCCAGGATCTTGCCAAGCATCGCACCCAGCGCGATCACCACCCCCACTGCGCCCAGTGTCTTGCCGGCGCCGGTGAGCAGGTGGGAGACGATGCTGCCTGGCGCCATATGCGTTGCGAAGCCCACGCCAATGGACACCACCAGCAAGGCCAGCAGCGGGTGCATCTTAAGGCGCGAAACGATGAGCGCCACCAGCACCAGAACGCTGGCCAAGGCTGTCAGTAATAGCTGTATATCTAAGGGAGTCATTCAAGGAGTCTCGGTTGGGCTGGCGCTCGGCTGCACTCAGGGTTTGAAGGCGTGACGGGCGTTTCCACGGGGCATGCCCAGGTGGCTGCCGTTGGGGCTGCTGCTACGTTTTCGAGGAAGGGGACGCGGCTTTGCGCTAGCTGCCGCTCACAGGCGGGCGCCTGGTAACGGAAGATGGGCAGCAGGGAGGCGTGGCGCTGAGGCCGGTGTGCGGCGGTGTGGCGACGGGGCGCTTGGGCAGCATGGTCATCGATTGATTCACCTTGTTGTATGGTCATCTATATGAATCTGGCCAAAGTATTCGCGCTGCCATGGAATACTGTCAAGTGAAGGTAGTCGCATCGTCTTGGGTGGCCATTTAGCCCCGGCAGGCAATACTTCTCTCTATACGCAGGCGTGTTCCTGGTGGCGCGCGCCGCTGGGAGGTGTCTGGTGAACAAATTAACGATTGTGGGTGCCGGCCTGGTCGGCGAGGCGGCGGCGCAGATCATCGCCCGGGATGAGTTGTGCCGTGAGCTGGTGTTGATGGACGTGCAGGGTGAACTGGCGCAGGGCAAGGCGCTGGACGTTTGGCAGGCTGCGGTGGATTCAGGTTCCGATACCCATGTTCACGGCGGGGCCAAAGCCGAGATGCTGGAGGGCTCCGAGCTGGTGGTGATCACGGCGGGTGTGCCGCGCAAGCCCGGCCAGTCACGCCAGGATGTATTGAGCACCAACCTGCCAATCCTCGACAGCATCATGGCGGATATCAAACACCACGCACCCACAGCGACGGTGCTCGTGGTGTCCAACCCGGTCGATGTGCTCACCTATCGCGCCTGGAGCGTCAGCGGGCAGGGGCGCGACAAGGTGTTTGGGCAGGCGGGGGGGCTGGATACCGCGCGCATGAAGTGTTTTATCGCTGAGCAAACCGGGTTTTCTGCACGGGATATCACGGCGCTGGTGCTGGGCGGGCATGGCGACAGCATGGTGCCGCTGATGCGCTACTGCCAGATCGGCTCGGTGCCGCTGTCGCACTTCCTGTCCAGCGAGCAGATCGAACAGATTGTCGAGCGCACCCGTAAGGGCGGCGGCGAGATTCTGGGGTTGAAGAAGACGGGGAGCGCCTGCGATGCACCGGGCGTGGCCATTGCGCAGATGGTTGATGCGATCGCCAATGGGCGGAACCGTATTTTGCCGGCGGTTGCGATTCTTGAGGGCGAGTATGGGCGAACGGATATCGCCATGGGGGTGCCCTGCGTACTGGCAGAGAAGGGGCTTGAGCGGATTATCGAGTTGCCGCTGGATGCGCAGGAACAGGCGATGTTCGACCACTCTGCAGACCAGGTGGCGCGGGATATTGCCGAGATGAAAGCTTTGTGAGCGGCAAAGCGGCTTCAGTTGACGCGTTCGATGCAGGAGCGCCCTGGTGGCGCTCCTGCACGTCGTGCCTGCATAGATGATTCTGCAAGGGGCCGTGTGCAGCCCTCAGCGCTGATAAGCCTTGCCGAAATGCCGTTCCAGGCGTGCCTGCAGCAGCTCCAGCAGTATCGACAGCACCCAGTAGATCACGGCGGCGGTGGTCAGCATTTCCAGGTAGCGATAGCTCGAACGCCCATACGACTGCGCCAGAAACATCACCTCCCAAACCCCCATCACGGAAATCAGCGACGAGTCCTTGAGCATCGAAATGAACTGGTTGGCGGTGGGCGGAATGATCACCCGCATGGCCTGGGGCAGGATGATGTGGCAGAAGATCTGCGGTGTGCGCATGCCCAGTGCCAATGCTGCTTCACGTTGCCCACGGGCCACACCGAGGATGCCGGCGCGGAAGATCTCGCTCAGGTAGGCCCCGTAGTTCAGCGACAAGGCAATGATGCCGGCGCTGATGGCGCCGGGTACCAGGCCCACCTGCGGCAGCCCCAGGTAGATCAGCAGAATCTGGATCAGCAGCGGCGTGCCACGGAAGAACGAGGTGTAGAAGCTGGCCACACCCACCAGCACCGCGCTGTTGGATAACCGTGCCAGCGCGGCGGCAAAGCCGAGCAGCACGGATACCACCATCGAGCACAGGCACAGGAACAGGGTCAGTGCGGCGCCTTGCAGAAAACCATTGGGCCCCAGCTTGAAACCGGCCAGGTTGGGAAACTTCTCCAGAATGATGGCGAACTTCAGGTCAAAGCTGAGGAAGAAGGCGACAAACAGCCCGAACAGCGCCAGCCAGGTCAGCAGTAACCGGGTGCGAAAGCCGAACAGGCCGGCGCCCGCTGGCTTTGCCACGGGCTTGGGGGAGGGGGGGAAGGTGCTCATTTGCTGATGTCGGCGCCAATCCATTTCTGCGACAGCTTGGCCAGGGTGCCATCAGCCTTCAGCTCGGCGAACACCTGGCGTACCTTGGCATCCCACTCAGGGTCGCCTTTTTCGATGGCCACCGCGTTGGGCTCTTCATACAGCGGCGCGCCGGCCAGCTTGAAGCGCTTGTCTTGCTGCAGGCGCGGCTGCGCGGTCACCAGGTTGGTAATGATGGCGTCCAGGCGCACGCCAGTGCCCAGGCCCAAGTCCTGGAAGGCGACGTTTTCAGTGTCGTAGGGCGCAGCCTGCACGAAGTCGAACGGGTAATCGATCTTCTGGTCTTCCTTGCCTTCAATGACCAGGTTCTTGTTCAGGTAGCTTTCGTAGCTCGATGCACTGATCGAACCCACCTTGCGGCCTTCCAGGTCTTTGGCGCCATGGATGCGCTCATCCGAGGCATTGACCACGATCACGGCGGGCGATGCGTAGTACTCCACGGGGAAGTCGAACACCTCGGCGCGTGCCTTGCTCGGGGTCATCGAGCAAATGCAGATGTCGTAGCGCCCGCTCCAGCGGCCAGCGGCAATCACGTCCCAGGACGGTGTTTCCAGGCGCAGTTTGACGCCGAGCTTGTCGGCCACTGCCTTGGCCACGTCCACGTCGTAACCGTCGAGCTGGTTGTGGTCATTGAGGAAGGAAAACGGCGGGTAGCTTTCCATCAGCACGTTAACCATTTCCTTGCGCGATTCAACCCGCTCCAACGTGGCGCCAGCAAAGGCTTGGGTGGCAGTTGCGAGCAGTACAAGGCCCGCACCCAGCAGAGAAGAAAATCGCATGTACATACCTGATATGTTGGGCAAATGGGTGATAGGGTATTTAATAGTTATAACCCCAATCCCCATAATGAATTTTATTCATAAGAACCTTCAGAGAAGTTATATGGCAGAGCGAACGATGGTAATTCTGGACGGTGGCATGGGCCGAGAGCTGCAGCGCAGCGGTGCACCGTTTCGCCAGCCCGAGTGGTCGGCGCTGGCGCTGAGCGAGGCGCCGGAGGCGGTCGTGGGCGTGCATGCAGCCTTCATCGAGGCGGGTGCGCAGGTCATCACCAGCAACAGCTATGCAGTAGTGCCGTTCCACATCGGTGAAGAACGCTTTGCCGCCGAAGGGCGACAGCTGGCCCATATCGCAGGCCAGCTTGCGCGGCACGCGGCAGATAGCGGCGCGCACCCGGTCAGGGTGGCCGGTTCGCTGCCGCCGCTGTTCGGGTCCTACCGCCCCGACCTGTTCCAGCCCGAGCGTGTGGCAGAGGTGCTGACCCCGTTGCTCCAGGGCCTGGCCCCGCATGTTGACCTGTGGCTGGCCGAAACCCAGAGTTCCGTGGCCGAAGTGCGGGCCATTCATAGCCATTTGCCGGCAGACGGCAGGCCGTTCTGGGTGTCCTTCACCCTGCAGGACGAGGACGTCGACGAGGTTCCGCGCCTGCGCTCCGGTGAACCGGTGGCCGACGCCATCGAAGCCGCAGTCAGCCTGGGGGTGGCTGCGGTGTTGTTCAACTGCAGCCAGCCGGAGGTGATCGGCGCCGCCATTGATGTTGCGCGCTCCGTCATCGAGCGGCACAACGCCGAGATTGCCATCGGTGCCTATGCCAACGCCTTCCCGCCGCAGCCCAAAGAAGCCACTGCCAACGATGGCCTGGACGAACTGCGCGAAGACCTCGATCCGCCGGGTTACCTGGCATGGGCCAAGGACTGGCGTGCGCGGGGTGCCAGCATGGTCGGCGGTTGCTGTGGCATCGGCCCGGAACATATCGCCGAGCTGAAGCGCAACCTGGCTTAAGCGCCCACGTGGCCGGGCGGCTTTGCTAGAGGCGAACAGTCGCTGACGTTGAGCCTGGCCCGGCGTATCGAGGTCGGCTATCTGGAAGAGGTGCGGATGTTTGCTATGTGCCTCGAATAGTCTTTTCTCTATGACGAGTGCCACGGGTCAACGCACAAACCGTGGTACCGCCCGTACATAGATCAGTTCGCTCACCAGCTCTACCAGGGTTTGCGTGATCACCGCCGCTGCCGCCAACCCGCGCATCTCTTCTGGCAACGCCAGCGCCAGCGGCAGCACCACCAGCGAGTTGCGCGTGGCTGCGCTGAAGGTCACCGAGCGTGCCTCGCTGGCCGGCAGGCGCAGCAGGCGCGCACAGATGAAGCCGAGCACCGGCGCCAGCAGCATGAAGCCGATGTATACCGGAACCACCGGCAGTAAACGGTCGAAATCACGCAGTACCACGACAATCTGCGAAGCGATCACCACCATCAGCACCAAGGCCATCGCCGGCACCGGCAACCACGCCCAGGCGTCGTTCCAGGTCGCGACTGCGCGCGAGCGCCGGGCACCGGCGCTGGTGAGCACCGCGAGGGCCATCGGCAACACGATCAACAGCACGAAGGCTTCCACGAACGGGGTGATGGAAATTGCCACCTGGCTGCTGCCACCCAGCATCAGGGCCAGATACACCGGCAGCAGCACCAGTTGCGCCAGCAATAACAGGGGGGTTGCGGCCAGTGTCAGGCGTGAGTCGCCTTTGCCAATGTGGGTGAACACCACCACGTAGTCGATGCAGGGCGTAAGCAGCACCAGCAAGGCACCGACGAGGATCGCCGGGTGTTCCACCAGCCCGCGGGTGATGGCCCAGACAAGCAGCGGAACGAGCATGAAATTGGCCAGTAGCAGGGCCGTGATGAAGCGGCGGTTACCCAGGCCCTGGCGCAGGTCGAGGAAGGGTATTTGCAGGAACATCGCGTACATCAGCACGGCGATGGCCGGAGTGATCAGGGCTTCCAGATGCCGTGCGCTGTGGCTGGCCATCAAGCCGAAGGCAACGGCTGCGAGCACGGCAGCGAAGTAGATCGGGATCTGGTGGGTCTCGAGTTGTTCTCTGGTCAAGGTGTGGCCTGTGCGGTGATCAACTGGGAACGCGGTCTTTGTGGGAGCGGCCTTGCGTCGCGATAGGGCCGCAAAGCGGCCCCTGCAATCTATGCATGATGCCGCGATCCTGGGGCCGCTACGCGGCCCTATCGCGACGCAAGGCCGCTCCCACAGGGATCGCGCCAGCTTTTACAAATTGAGCAAGACAGTTGCTCCTCCAAAGAGCAGCAGTGCGTGTGAAACAAACGAAATCAAACGAAAAAGCCCGGCACTGGGCCGGGCTTTTTCACTTCAGGCAAGCGCCAATCAGTTGCCGTAAACCGGCAGCTTCTTGCAGATGGCCTTGACCTTCTCACGGACAGCGTCGATCACCGCTTCGTTGTTCAGGTCGGCCAGGATGTCGCAGATCCAGCCGGCCAGTTCCTTGCACTCGGCTTCCTTGAAACCACGGGTGGTCACGGCTGGGGTGCCGAAACGCAGGCCCGAGGTGACGAACGGCGAACGCGGGTCGTTCGGTACCGAGTTCTTGTTGACGGTGATGAAGGCTTTGCCCAGTGCGGCGTCAGCATCCTTACCGGAGATTTCCTGCTTGATCAGCGACAGCAGGAACAGGTGGTTCTGGGTGCCACCGGAAACCACGTCGAAACCGCGCTCGATGAACACGCTGGCCATGGCCTGGGCGTTCTTCACGACCTGCTGCTGGTAAGCCTTGAACTCTGGCTGCAGGGCTTCCTTGAAGCAGATGGCCTTGGCCGCGATGACGTGCTCCAGCGGGCCGCCCTGGGCGCCCGGGAAGACGGCGGAGTTCAGCTTCTTCTCGATGTCGGCGTTGGCACGGGCCAGGATCAGGCCGCCGCGCGGGCCGCGCAGGGTCTTGTGGGTGGTGGTGGTGACCACGTCGGCGAACGGAACAGGGTTCGGGTACACGCCAGCGGCAACCAGGCCGGCAACGTGGGCCATGTCGACGAACAGGTAGGCACCGACCTTGTCGGCGATGGCGCGGAAGCGGGCGAAGTCCAGAACCTGCGAGTAGGCCGAGAAGCCGGCAACGATCATCTTGGGCTTGTGCTCGACAGCCAGGCGCTCGACTTCGTCGTAGTCGATCAGGCCGTTGCCGTCGATGCCGTACTGGATAGCGTTGTACAGCTTGCCCGAGGAGCTTACCGAAGCACCGTGGGTCAGGTGGCCACCGTGGGCCAGGCTCATGCCCAGGATGGTGTCACCGGCAGACAGCAGGGCCAGGTAGACGGCAGCGTTGGCCTGGGAGCCAGCGTGCGGCTGTACGTTGGCGTAGTCGGCGCCGAACAGCTCCTTGGCACGGTCGATGGCCAGTTGCTCGACGACGTCGACGTACTCGCAACCGCCGTAGTAGCGCTTGCCTGGGTAGCCTTCGGCGTACTTGTTGGTCAGGACCGAGCCCTGGGCTTCCATGACTGCCGGGCTGGTGTAGTTTTCCGAAGCGATCAGCTCGATATGCTCTTCCTGGCGCAGAGCTTCTTGCTGCATGGCTTCGAAGAGCTCGGCGTCGTACTTGGCAATGGTCAAATCACGGCTGAACATGGCGGTCCTCAAGGATCGGGGTAATTTGGGTGTGCATTCTAACCGATTGATTCGCGGCTGGCATATGAAGTGGCGTCAAGTCGCAGACCAATGGGCTTCATCTTGCATCCCGCGCCGTTTCTGGGCTGGGCGGGGGCAGGAGTTGACCTGGAAGTCCGCTTTTTATGCAGGATTGTGTCGCGACATCGTACTTGTCGGAACGGGTTTACCCGCTAAGAAGGCGGCGCGGTGGATGGCACCGGCTTTGCCGGTGTTCGCGGGTAAACCCGCTCCTACGGGGGACCTTGCGAGCAGGCAGCGTGCGGGTCAATGGAACATGAACAAGGTCTCGTTGGAGAATTGCGCCTCGAACTGATGCGCCGGCATCGGCCGCCCGAACAGATAGCCCTGCACCTCGTCGCAACCATGCTCGCGCAGAAACTCCAGCTGTTCGTGGGTTTCCACGCCCTCAGCGATGACTGCCAGGTTGAGGCTGTGGGCCATGGCGATGATCGCCCGGGCAATCTGCGCGTCCTGTTCGCCTTCGGGCAGGCCGTCAACGAAGGTACGGTCGATCTTCAGGACGTCGATGGGGAACTGCTTGAGGTAGTTGAGCGACGAGTAGCCGGTGCCGAAGTCGTCTACCGCAATGCTCAGGCCGAGGTTCTTCAGGCTGGCAAGAATCTGCAGCGCCTCGTTCACCTCACGCATCAGGATACTTTCGGTCAACTCCAGTTCCAGGCACGCCGGCGGCAGGCCGCTTTCTTCCAGGATGTTGGCAATCCGCGTGCCCAGTTGGCCGTCTGAGAACTGCCGCGCCGAAATATTCACCGACACTTTCGGCACTCGCACCTTGGCCTTGTGCCAGGCCTTGAGCTGGCGGCTGGCCTCGCGCAGCACCCAGTCGCCCACGTCCACCACCAGGCCCAGTTCTTCGATCACCGGGATGAAGTCACCCGGCGGCACCAGGCCACGGGTTGGGTGACGCCAGCGCAGCAGCGCTTCGGCGCCCGTCAGGCGCTTGCCGTCGCCGCTGAACTGCGGCTGGTAGTAGAGGATGAACTCGTTCTGCTCCATGGCATGGCGCAGGTCGCTTTCCAGCTCCAGACGCTCCAGGGCGCTGGCGTTCATTTCGGCCTGGTAGAACTGGAAGTTGTTCTTGCCGCGCTCCTTGGCGTGGTACATGGCGGTGTCGGCGTTCTTCATCAGCTGGCTCAGCTCACTGCCATCCTGCGGGCTGAGGGCGATGCCGATGCTGGCGGTGACGAAGAACTCGCGGTTTTCCAGCACGAACGGCCGCACCAGGCTGCCGAGGATGTTCTCGGCCACGTGGATGGCGCGGTTCAGGGCCATTTCGCGGGTGGGGCGCGGCTGCAGCAGCAGGGTGAACTCGTCGCCGCCCATGCGTGCCACCGTGTCGTCGTCATCCACGCAGGCCAGCAGGCGCAGGGCCATGTCCTTGAGCATGCGGTCGCCGGCCGCATGGCCGAGGGAGTCGTTGATCGGTTTGAAGCGGTCGAGGTCGAGGAACATCAGCACCACCCAGGCCTTCTGCCGCTCGGCCTGCTGCAGGGCATTGTACAAACGGTCCTGGAACAGTGTGCGGTTGGGCAGGTGGGTAAGGGCGTCGTAGTAGGCCAGGCGGTGGATGCGCTGTTCGCTGGCCTTGCGTTCGCTGATGTCGGTGAAGAAGCACACGTAGCTGGCCAGGTCGCCTTCGTCGTCCAGTACCGCGGTGATGCCGACCCAGGCCGGGTAATGGTCGCCGTCACGGCGCTTGAGCCACACCTCACCTTCCCAGCTGCCGCGCTGGTGCAGTTGCTTGACCACATAGCGCAGGTGGCCTTCCTGCTGTTCATCGACAGTGAGCATGCCCGGCAATTGGTCGAGCACTTCACTGACGGCGTAACCGCTGACGCGGCTGAACGCCTCGTTGGCCTGGACGATATAGCCGGCCGGGTCGGTGATTAGGATCGCCGACGTGGAATGTTCGAATACGGTCGCGGCCATGCGCAGGTCTTTTTCGGCACGACGTTGCTGGCTGATGTCGCGGCCCACCCCGAGTACGCCTTCGAAGCGCTGGTCATCGTCCCACACCAGCACCAGGCGCAGCTCGATCGGGATCTTGCGGCCATCGGCACGCAGGCAGTCGAACAGGAACAGCTGGGTGGGTAACTGGCTGCACAGTTGCGCCATCTGCGCCGGATCGCCCATGGCCTTGCTGACACGCTCCATCAGGCTGTAGATGCCAGTGAGCTGGGCCGGGTTGGCGACGATCGACTGCCAGCCGTTGGCGAAGATCCAGTCGGCCTGGTAGCCCAGCACGCTCTGTACCGAGGGGCTGACATAATTGAGCTTGAGCTGGTTGTCGGTGGAAAAGATCACGTCGCTGATGCTTTCGGCGAGCATGCGGTAGCGTTGCTCGCTGTCACGTAGCGACTGGCTGGCCTCGATCTGAACGGTGACATCCTTGCCCACACCGATGATGCGCGTCACCAGGCCTTCGGCGTTGCGGGTCAGCACTTGCTCGCGGATGTCGTAGCAGCGCCAGCTTCCGTCGCGGTGGCGGAAGCGCAGCTGGCAGTGCAGCGGTTGGTCATGACCGCTGTCGCGCTGTTGCTGGCGCAGTGCCTGGTAGTGTGCGGCGTCCTCGGGGTGCAGCAGCAGCTCCCAGAAGCGGTCGCCCATCTGTGCCAGCTCGGTGCGGTCGTAGCCCAGGGTCTGGCCGAGGTGGCGGTTGCTGAAGATCATCCGCTGGCTGGGCACATCCTGCACATACAACTGGTCGGGTACGGTGCGTACCACGTCCGACCAGAAGCTTTCGCGTTCCAGTAGCGACAGCTCCACCTGTTTGCGGCTGGTGATATCGCTGATGCTGAGGATCACCGCCTGGTGATCACGACGCTGCAGCGGCAGGCGGGCCATCAGCCACAGGTGCAGCTCGTCGCCCTGCGGTGTCGGCAAGCGCACTTCCAGCTCCAGCAGCGGGCGTTGTTCGATCAGTGCGTCGATCAGTTGCATGCCGACGCTGTCTCGGCTGTCGCCAGTGCCATTGATCAGCCGCTGCCAGGCACCTTCGTGGCAGTCGATGTTCAGCAGCTGGCGCGCCACTTGGTTGACCTCGGTGATCTTCAGCTCCAGCAGCAGCGAGCGGCGCAGGTTCGGGTCCAGCGCCAGGCTGTGCTTGAGTGCGGCCCGGTTACGCAGGTGGTAGCGATCGAGCTGGCCAGGCAGGCTGGACAGGTCGAGCACGCACAGGGCAACGCCGGTGCCTTCAAAAATTTCCTGATAACGCCGACGGTCTTCCTGCAGCGCCCGCTGGCGGCGACGCATGTTGATCAGCGCCAGCACCGGCAGCAGGGCGCAGAACAGCACCAGCAGGCATTTGCCAAACAGCGCCGGCAATAATTTTTGTCGGGCCAGTTTGGCGTCGAACAGACCGCGTAGCTGCCAGGTGCTGTTTTCGATAAAGGCCAGCATCACGCTTTGCAGCGGCTCGTCGCTGGTGTCGGTTGCGGTATGGCGCTGCAGCACCTCGCCGCTGCGGCTGTTTTCCAGCAGCCACTGCGGGTGGCCACTGCCCTCGAGGTGGAGGGTAAGCTCGCGGTAATAGTCCGGTGACAGGCGCAGTAGCCAGTAGCCGCTACCCTGTGAGGCATCCTGGCGCAGCAACAGGTACAGGATGTGGTTGTCGGCCGAATTGGTGAAGAAGTACGGGCGTCCCTGGCTCAGCACGAGCAACTCGTCAAGCGACTGGCGGTCGGGGCTGCCGGCCAGGCTGTCGGCGCGTAGCTGCCCGGTGTTGTTCAGCCAGGCCATGCTCTGCAGGGCGGGGAGGCGCTCGCGCAGGGTACCGAGCAGGCTGGGCAGGGCGGCAGGTGTTGGTGCATCAAGGTAGGGTTGCACCACGTTTACGGCCTGTTGCGCCTTGAGCGCCATGTTCAGGCTCAGATGGTCGGCCAGTTCCGCGGAGGCGTCCAGGCTCTGTTTGCGCAATTCGGCCTGGGTATGATTGAACTGGGCGAACAGCTGCCACAGCAGCAGGCCCAGCAGGATCAGGGCCAGCAGCGCCAGCGCACCCTTGATCGACCCGCGCAGGATAGTTGCGGGTGCTTGTGGGGCGGAACGCAATGACGACGGATGAGTAAGGTTGGTCAAGCGTTGATCCTGCGATTGGGCTGGCGATGGCAGGGAATGATCGTGCACGGAGCGTGCCGGCGCCGGGCTTGCGCACCGCGGTGGCGCACTATAAAGCCGGACACCCGAAACCGGCTAGCATGCCTCGGATTATGGCGAAGTGCCAGCCATGTTGACCGGTGGTGGCTGCCCGGTGGTTCGGCAAGCCCCTGTAACCTGTGCGAGAATAGCGCCCGCTATACATGACAACGCATCGGAGATGTTCGCTTTTGGTTACTCACTTTTCCTCCAATGGCCTCGATTCCGCCTGCGGGCGCAGCAGTCAGACCCTTGTCAGTACTGCCGTGACCGAGGACGTATCCTGCAAGTCTTGCCAGCGTTCGCTGGGCAAACCCGAGGCGGCCGCTGCCGCCAAAAGCAAGGCCCCATCGCTGGCTGAACTGCGCAAGACCGCCAAGGTGGCAGCAGAGCCGGCTGTTGCAGTACCGGCGGTCAAGCCGGCAGCCAAGGTGGTCAGCACTGCGCCTGCACCTGGCAAACCGGCCAAGGCGGCCGAGCAGCACCCTGCCCGCAGCGGCGGCTTCAGCGTGAAGTCCGCCTGGGCCGCACGCCTGGCCGAGCAGGGCGACCGTTGCCGCTTGCCGCGGGGCAAGGCCAAGCAGCGTCACGTCTGAGCCTCTTCGGCTGCTGTGCCGGCCCTTTCGCGGCTAAAGGCGCTCCCACAGGTACTGCATTGCCCTTGAAGGCAGTCAGATCCCTGTAGAAGCGGCTTTAGCCGCGAAGAGGCCAGCACAGGCAATAGATTCCCCCCAGGGATCACCCCGATCACACCCCACTATCGGCCCCTCCTATGCAACGCCGCGCGTTGGCGTAGAATGGTCGACTTTGTTCAATGACACCCCGTAAACACATCCCACTGGCCACCGCGTGCCGGGGCGATCGGCGATGTCTTTACCTATCTGATTAGAGGGCTTGGTTTTGGCTCAATACGCCTATCTGCGCTATTAGTTTTTGGTCGCGTTTTCTGATTGAGAGATTTTTCCCCTACAGTTCTGGGCTCCAGCCTATCGGCAATGGCAAAAAATCTAAAAAACGTTGCCTTGTCTAAATTTTAGTAACCTTTTGGCGCTTTTGGGGCCAGATCTAACCTCGAAACTTAACTTTTTTCATCTGGCAGAAAGCGCGGTTCGCCGGTCATCGCATGTGTGGCGCAACTCTAATCTCTAAAACTGCAGGTCTTAAGCACGGCGGTCTCAGTGACCAAGTGCAACACCCGAGGTAAGGTGCTGCATGACTACTCACTACACCCACTTGACCATCGAAGAGCGCGTAACGCTAATGATCATGCGTATGCAAGGCGCCTCGCTGCGAGC
>Ga0209389_1000070_pt1 | contig 97498 bp, 107 predicted proteins | sample CowpearedBW_FD_187526 | JGI IMG/M metagenome (GOLD analysis project Ga0209389, IMG submission 187526) | Root nodule microbial communities of legume samples collected from California, USA - Cow pea red BW (SPAdes) (version 2) | ecosystem: Host-associated > Plants > Roots > Nodule | place: USA... | reverse complement strand
CGTCCTCGCCGCTCTGCAGATAGCGATTGTAATACTTGCGGAACGTCTGCGAGCAGGTCCCGTGGTGCCGGTAGAAGTCGCCGACCCGCTTGAACAGCGGCGATCGGCCAGCCTTCACCGCCTCATACTCCGAAATCAGAAAACGCCACTTCTGCAGATAGTTGCGTTCAACCGTTCGGTCATAGCTGTTGTCTCGCATCGGATCGTTCCTCCGCTGCAGCGATCCAATCAGCGAATTAGTGAACATGCACAATTGCGAGGAGCTGTTGCGACGAACACTGCCGCCGCGAAAGACATTCTGGATTGCTTCGCTTGCGCTCGCAATGACGATGTGGTGAGAGATGTCCACGCCAAATTCTGTTGTCATGCCCCGGCTTGTCCGGGGCATCCAGTACGCCGCGGCAGTCGTGAGATGCACTGCCGCCGGTGTCTACCGGATCATCCGCCTTCGCGGATGATGACAGCGAGACATCGAGAAAGCGAGCGCTTCACCGCCCGTTGGTGCGCAGCAGTTTCTCGCCGTCCTTGGTCACCGCGATGACCAGCCCGAGGCCGGCAACCGTCTCGCGGGCGACGTAGCCGCGGTCGGCGGCGTCCTCCCAGATGGTGAGGCGCGGGCAAGAGGTCTTCCAGGTCGCGATCACCTCGGCATAGGCGCGCGGCTCGCGCGCCACCCATTCGACGAAGTCCAGCACCAGCGGATCGACGGTCTCGCTCATTGCAAACCTCCCCTGTCGAAGGCGGCCAGCACCGGCGCACGAAGTAACAGCCAGCCGCCATGGGCGATGTAGTAGCAGGCGATGGTGGTGATCAGCTTGTTGGACCAGGCGATGAATTGCTGGTCGGTCATGGCTTCGAGGATGCGCCGTGCCAGCGTGGTGCCGAGCATCGAGGCGAGAATCGCGACCCCGGCGAGCACGGGATCGAGGCTCGCGGCCTGATCGATGATGCCGCCGAAATAGACCAGCTTGGTGAAATGGCTGACGAGCTGGCACATCGCCTTGGTCGCGACCTTCTCGCGCCGGCCGAAATCGCCGCCGAGGAAGAAGGTGTCGAGCAGCGGGCCGGAGACGCCGGTCATCAACATCAAGCCCATGCAGATCGTGCCATAGACCGTGCCCTGCCAGAGACGGTCGGGATCCGGCTTGATGTTCGCGGGAAGCAGCCGCGCCATGAACGGCGTGGCGCCGAGCATCAGCAGCGCGGTCGGCTTGTCCGGCACGTAGCGGGTGAGCGACCAAGCCGTGAGCGCGACCACGGCGCCGACCATATAGTTCGCGACCGGCCGCCAGCGGATATGCGCCCGCCACAGGAACGCGCGCCAGCCGTTCGAGGCCATCTGCGTGATCGCGTGCAGTACCATCGCTGTCGGCAGCGGCATCAAGGCCAAGAGCACGCCGATCAGGATCAGCCCGCCCGCCATGCCGAACAGCCCCGACAGGAACGCGGTGGCGACCATCAGCAATCCGAGGGCAGCGATCATGATGGGCGCCACGAAGGGTATCTCCTGCCGGTGGGTTGGGGACGCAAGCTGCCAATTCCCCCTTGCCCCGCTTGGGGGAAGGCGAAGGAGAACGTGCCTCGCTTGCTCCTCTCGCGCAAACTGAGTTATCTTGGCCTGGCATCAGCTTTCCTGAGGGTGGATCATTTGCGGCGGCTGCTGTTTCTCAACGGCATCAAGGCGTTCGAGGCGGCGGCGCGGACCGGCAGCTTTGCTGCGGCCGGGCTGGAGCTGAGCGTGTCGGCGGCCGCCGTCAGCCGCATGGTGCATCTGCTCGAAGAGCGACTAGGCGTCGCGCTGTTCGAGCGCAAGGCCAACCGCCTGGTGCTGACGCAGGCCGGCCGCGCCTATCAGGGCGGACTGACCCCGATCTTCGATGCGCTGGCAAGCCTCACCGCGCAGGTGACGGCGCCTGCCAGCGTGCGCGTGCTCACCATCGGCGTCGGCCACACCTTCGCGATGCGCTGGCTGATCCCGCGCCTGTCGGAGTTCCGCAGCGAGGAGCCCGACATCGAGGTGCGCTTCACCACCGGCGGCGCCGCGGTGCCGTTCGGCGAGGACTGGAGCTGCGGCATCAAGCTCGGCACCGGCGACTGGCCCGGTCTCGTCGCGGAGCCGCTGTTCGCCGGCGATCTCACCCCCGTCTGCGTGCCCCGCCTCGCGGGCGGCCTGAAGCGTCCGGCCGATTTGAAGGGACCGAGCCTGATCCGCGTCGCGCACTCAGCCGAGGACTGGCCGATCTGGCTGAAGGCCGCAGGCGCTGCGCGGATCAATGCGCGCGGGCCCGAGTTCCAGTTCTACGGCCAGGCGTTGCAGGCCGCCGCCGACGGGCTCGGCATCGCCATGGGCATCCGCCCCTATATCGACGACGACCTCGCCGCCGGCCGGCTGGTGGCGCCGTTCGACCTCTCCGTCCCTAAGGGCATGCGCTGGTACCTGCTCTATCGCAGCTTTCAGACCGAGCAGCGCGACTTTGCCGCGTTCCGCCGCTGGATCATGCGAGCGGCGTCGGAACCCGCCGCCCGCCCGCGGCGGATTGGCCGCGCCGCGGCGCGGAGTTGAGGCCCCCCGGCAAAAAAGCCGACTGCTTGTGAACGGCTTCACATTCTGAAATCCGCAAACATGGTCCCCTGATCCTCCGAAAAGAAACGTGGGACCTACACTCATGACGACCCTTTACGACGGCTTTGACATCGAATCCTTCGAAGCTGGCAAGGGGCTGTGGCACGCGCGGATCCGGCGTGCCGATTTCAGCCCGGTGGCCATCGACGGCGTGCTGTTTCCTGCCATGGAAGTCGGCTTCGCCTGGCCCGATCGCGATGCCGCGATTGCCGATGCCAAGCACCACATCGATCGCTTCCGCCGGCGGGCCGACGGCGACGACGAATAGACGACGGGTCCGCGGGCGGACCAGAGACGGGGCGGCGCAAGGGGAAAACCGGTCATGTCCATCATCGAAATCAACGCAGCGCGGCCGCGGATCTACGCCCGCGCGGTGCTGTCCAGCTGCCCGGAATGCGACGGCGATCTCGCGGTGCTCCGCGTGATCGGCGGTCGTGCCGGATGCGAGTACTGGACCATGCGCTGCACGGATTGCGGCGGCATTCATCTCGACATCCTCGAGCCTCACATCACGGCCGGGGATGACAATGAGCCGCCGCCGGCGGCATGAACCGCAAGGCTGCTGCCAACCTGCTGTCAGCAGCCTGCATGGCAGCGGGCATTCGCCCTTTATCGCGGGGCGGACTCGTCCCATATTCGCCCCATGGCGAAGAAACCTGCATCCTCCGAAAAATCCGGCAAGTCCCCCAAATCCAGAGCACATCGGCCTGACGTGCAGCCGATCGGGCCGGCGCTGGCCGAGCTGCTCAATCCCGCGATCAATCGCGGCGATGCCGGGCTTGGCTCGGGCACCGGCCTGCAGCCGCCGCCGGACAATTCGCGTGACCGCCGCGCCGGGGGCGAGGCTGCGGCGCATCGCGCGCGGGCATCGACGCCGAAGCAGTTTCCGCAGGATATGGCGCGGCCAACATCCCTCCCCCACACGGGGGGAGGGAGCGGTGGTTTCGAGGAGGCGCCGCAGGCCAATTACGGCACGGCGGCCACGATCCCGACGCTCGATCCGGAACTGGCGCGTCAGCTCGGCCTGCCGACGGAAGAGGACGATGCCGAGGCGCTGGCGCGTCCGCCGCGCAGCAAGATGGAAGCGCTCGGCGTCAAGGCGACCGCGGATGCGCTGGAGTCGCTGATCCGCGAGGGCCGGCCTGAGTTCCGCAAGGACGACGGCTCCATGAAGGTGTGGACGCCGCACCGGCCGCCACGCCCGGAAAAATCCGAAGGCGGCGTGCGCTTCGAGATCAAATCGTCCTACGAGCCCAAGGGCGACCAGCCGACCGCGATCGCCGAGCTGGTCGAGGGCATCCAACGCAACGACCGCAGCCAGGTGCTGCTCGGCGTCACCGGCTCGGGCAAGACCTACACCATGGCCAAGGTGATCGAGGCGACGCAGCGCCCGGCCCTGATCCTGGCGCCGAACAAGACGCTGGCGGCCCAGCTCTATGGCGAGTTCAAGAACTTTTTCCCGGACAACGCGGTCGAGTATTTCGTCTCATATTACGACTATTACCAGCCGGAAGCGTATGTCCCGCGCACGGACACGTACATCGAGAAGGATTCGTCCATCAACGAGCAGATCGACCGCATGCGCCACTCGGCGACGCGCGCGCTGCTCGAGCGCGACGACGTCATCATCGTGGCGTCGGTGTCCTGCATCTACGGTATCGGCTCGGTCGAGACCTACACCGCCATGACCTTTGCGCTGAAGAAAGGCGAACGTATCGACCAGCGCCAGCTCATCGCCGACCTCGTCGCGCTCCAATACAAACGCACCCAGGCCGATTTCACCCGCGGCACCTTTCGCGTGCGCGGCGATGTGATCGATATTTTCCCGGCGCACTATGAAGACCGCGCCTGGCGCGTGAACCTGTTCGGCGACACCATCGAGGCCATCGAGGAGTTCGATCCGCTCACCGGCCACAAGCAGGACGAGCTCGAATTCATCAAGATGTACGCCAATTCGCACTATGTGACGCCGCGCCCGACGCTGGTGCAGGCGATCAAGTCGATCAAGTTCGAATTGAAGCAGCGGCTCGATCAGCTGAATAATCAGGGTCGCCTGCTGGAAGCGCAGCGTCTGGAGCAACGCACCACCTTCGACCTCGAGATGATGGAGGCGACTGGAAGCTGCGCCGGCATCGAGAACTATTCGCGCTATCTTACCGGACGCCGGCCCGGCGAGCCGCCGCCGACGCTGTTCGAATACGTCCCCGACAACGCGCTGATCTTCGCCGACGAAAGCCACGTCACCATCCCGCAGATCGGCGCCATGTTCCGCGGCGACTTCCGCCGCAAGGCGACGCTGGCCGAATACGGCTTCCGCCTGCCCTCCTGCATGGACAACCGCCCGCTGCGGTTCGAGGAATGGGACATGATGCGGCCGCAGACCATCGCGGTGTCGGCGACCCCGGGCAGCTGGGAGCTGAACGAGAGCGGCGGCGTGTTCGTCGAGCAGGTCATTCGCCCCACAGGCCTGATCGATCCGCCCGTCGACATCCGCCCGGCGCGTACCCAGGTGGACGATCTCGTCGGCGAGGTCCGCGCCACCGCGCAGGCGGGCTACCGCTCGCTAATCACCGTGCTGACCAAGCGCATGGCCGAGGACCTCACCGAATATCTGCACGAGCAGGGCATTCGCGTCCGCTACATGCATTCCGACATCGACACCATCGAGCGCATCGAGATTATCAGGGATCTGCGTCTCGGCGCGTTCGACGCGCTGGTCGGCATCAACCTCTTGCGCGAGGGCCTCGACATTCCCGAATGCGCGCTGGTCGCGATTCTGGATGCCGACAAGGAAGGCTTCTTGCGCAGCGAGACCTCGCTGATCCAGACCATCGGCCGCGCCGCACGCAACGTCGATGGCAAGGTCATCCTCTATGCCGACAGCATGACCGGCTCGATGGAGCGCGCCATCGCCGAGACCAACCGCCGCCGCGAGAAGCAGGTCGAGTACAACAAGGCCAACGGCATCACGCCGGAGAGCGTGAAGAAACAGATCGGCGACATCCTCAACTCCGTCTACGAGCGCGACCACGTGCTGGTCGAGGTCGGCGGCCACGACATGACCGACGACGTCATCTCGATCGGCCACAATTTCGAGGCCGTGCTCGCCGATCTCGAGACGAGGATGCGCGAGGCCGCCGCCGATCTGAACTTCGAGGAAGCCGCGCGGCTGCGCGACGAGGTCAAGCGCCTGCGCGCCACCGAGCTCGCCGTGGTCGACGACCCCACGGCCAAACAGCGCGCCGTGCAGAGCAGGGCCGGCGCCTATGCCGGAGCGAAGAAGTACGGCGACGCCGCCAACCTCCCCGTCAGCGCCATGAAGAACAAGAGTGCCGCAACCGCGCTGAAGGCCGGCGGCGGCAAGGGCTCCCGCGTACACAAGCCGCATCTCGACGAAATGCACGGCCCGGAATCCCTGCCCTACCGCGCGAGCCCGAACCTGCCGTCAAAGCCGTTCGGAAGCACCAGCCGGATCATCCAGCCGACGGATTCGCGGCAGTCGGGCCCGGAGTTCGGGCCGGCGCCGAAGTCGACGGGCGGGGCGCCGGGGAGGCGCGGCGGGTGGAAGAAGAGGTAAGCGGCGGATTCCGGGCTCGCCGCTCCGCGGCGCCCCGGAATGACGAGGAGAGATTTGTGCCCCTCACCCCACGCTCGCCGTCACCACCGCCATCACAGACTGCAGCAGCACAATCGTCACGAGCTGAAACGAGGCGACCGGCTGGGTGCGCCATGCCGTGATCTTGTCGGACAGCGACAACTGCGCCTCGAAGAATTTCGGCTCGTAGACGGTCTTGAAGAGGGCGGGGAAGCTCGGCCCGAGCGTGACTGCAAGCATCGCGTGGGCGACGGGGGGTCGCCGACGAGGTCGTGGTAGCCGCAGAGGGCGCGAATTCGTGCAACCATCCCATATGTCAACCGGCTGTTGCGTGCGATGAACCGGGCATTGCGCTCGCGCGTCAAAACGTCTGCAACACCCCTGATCTTGCGGCGCGTTAGCGTTGCGGAGCGCCACGGGGCCAAACGAGGACGGGCGTGATGACATTGGAGAAGCTGAATCGCCAACGCGTCGTGCATCTGCTCGACGCCTTCGCGCGCGGCGATATCGAGACGGCGTTGTCCTGCTGCACCGACGATGTCGACTTCCTCACCCACGCGCCGATTGACGTGCTGCCGCACATGGCGCCGCGCCACGGCAAGCAAGAGCTGCGCGAGCTCTGGCAGACGGTCTGGTCGCGCTATTCGGAAATCCGCTACAAGGCACCGCACATCCTCGCCGAGGGCGAGGCGGTCGCGACCTACATGCACACCTATTTCAGGAAGCGCAGCAACGATCGCATCGTGCAGTTCGACATGGCGGTGTTCTACACCTTCCGCGGCGGGCTGGTGGCGCAGATCCGCGAGATCATCGATTCCTACGATCTCGTGCAGCAGGTGCTGGAACGGGAGATCGGCCCGCTGATCGTCGGGACGCGGGTGGACTGATCGTTCTCTCTCCCTGGTGCCGGCCGGAGACCGGAAAATTACGGGGTTCTATTGTAAATCTCACAAAACGCGCTCAATTGTGCTTTGCGAAATTGTGAATTGCGTTTTGACCGAAATCGGCTATTTCGTTCGCATACAAATGGGTTGAGCGCCCCAGGGCACGTTTACGGTGCATGGGGTTGGTTTCCGTTTTTTTCCGCAAGCCAGCGTCAGGACTGCCCAAATGACAGAGCACAGCCTCTGGCGTTTCTCGCGCGCATTGCACCGCGCGATCAACGACCGGCACTTCAGGGATATCGAAGCCCTGCTCGACGAGGACGTCGAATGGGCGCTCTACGGCCCGATCGACATGTTTCCGTTTTTCGGCGCGCGGCAGGGCAAGGATGCCGTGCTCGACGTCATCCGCCAGCTCGCCGACAATTTCCACGTCCGCCGCTTCGACCGCGAGAGCATCATGCTGGGCGCCGATTCCGCCGCCTCGATGCTGCGCTATTCGCTGACGGCCCTGGACTCCAGCAAGCCGATCAGCCTGCGCGTGGCACAGTTCGCCCAGTTCAAGGCGGGCAAGCTCGTCAGCATGCGCGTGCTGATCGACACCTTCGACCTGGTCGAGCAGGCACTCGGCCGCGCCATTCATCTGCCGAAGATGACCAGCGTCGGCTGAAGGGGACGCCAACGGGTCCCGCCTATCGGGACCGATGACCTTGCCTGGCGCGACGTCCTGGCCTCCAGCCCCGCCGGATGCCGTCGCATCAAGAGCTCGTCATCGGGCGCGCACCTTTCGCGCGGCCCGTTGGTTCGCCCCCCAAGCGAACCGCCACAATTCCGCAACGATGAATCGGCATTTTCAGCGCGGAATGGCGCATGGTCTTTGCAGACGGCCGATATATAACTATCGCAAAGCATGCGCCGGGGCTCGCGGGCAGGACGATGAAATTCTCGACAGGGTTTGGCTGGACCAGGCTGCCATTGCTGGCGGCCGCATTCATTTCTGGCTCGGCGCTGACGGTCTCGGCGCAGATCATTGCGCCGACGCCGGCCGCACCTGACGACGAAGCGGCCGAGGCCGCGGAGGCCCCCGACGTCAACGATCCCGACGTGCTCAAGGGCATCGACGTCGACAAGCTCGACTGGAGCCAGCTCGCGGTCGATGCCGGGACCGGCATCGATCCCCTCGCTGCGAAGAAGCGTGCCGAGGCCGCCGCCAAGGGGGGCCTGGACTGGTCGTCCAACCCCAATGCAAATGGCTCCTCGGCGGTGACCGTGAAACAGTCCGTGTTCTCGTTCTGGGATACGCGGGTCGGCGCCGACATGACGGTGACGAGCGAACCCAAGACGATGTCCGAGCTGCTGGCGCAGAAGGCCACCAATGGCGGCAGCTTGCCGCAATCCTCCGGCAGCGCCTGGGCGGCGGCGACTGCGCCCGGCGCGGGCGCGATCTGGGACAAGACCGCGGTGGAAGCCCGGGTCGATCCCGGCGCCGAGCACAGCAAGATCGGGGCGTCACTATCCAAATCGATGCCGCTGTCGGGCGACACCTCGCTGACGCTGCAGAACGGCTACAGCGTCAACCAGCAGGGTACCACCGCAGTCCCCGGCATTGGCGGCCACGTCACGCGCAATTACGAGACCGACCAGACCGCCAAGATCACCCTCACAGACACCGGCACCAGCATCACCGCCGGCCAGACGCTGTCGACCACCGACGACAAATGGCTGCGCAAAGTCGGCGCCGAGCAAAAATTGTTCGACAACGTCACCGTCTCCGGCTCGCTTGGCGAGACGTCGCAAGGTGCGTTGAACAAGAGCGTGACGGCGGGTTTCAAGAAGAGCTGGTGAGCCCAGCGCTCCACGCTCTCCCCTCATCCACCCCTCATCCTGAGGAGCGCTCCGAAGGAGCGCGTCTCGAAGGATCGAGGCCCCGCCGTAGAGCTGGGCCTTTCATGGTTCGAGACGCGCTTCGCGCTCCTCACCATGAGGAGATGGAGGCTCCCGCCGACTCACACTCCCCTAACCATGCGCCACGGCAAAACCCCCGAATGGTCCTCCCTTGCCGCATCTCGGCCCCTTTGCGGTCAAAATCGGACGCCCTGATGCGGGCTGCCTCACAGACGTCGTCGTGCGGGGGACACTCGCGCTGCGCTCAACGCGAACAGGGGAACAACGATGAACGCCACTCGCCCGGAAAAGATCGAATCCACCGAGACCGAGACGGTCGATACCAACCTCGCCGCCGTGACCGAGGTCGAAGCCGGCATCCGCGATTTCGTCCGCAACGACATCGCCTATCTGCGCCGTCCGGCATCGAACACCGCCGACGCGCCGCCGCTCGACCCGAGCGCGGAAGCCACCGTCAACAACGTCAATTCGCTGATCCAGCGCGTCGCCGGCACCTCGCTCGCCGAGATCGAGAACTTGATCTCCGAGCTCGAGAGCCTGCGCGACCTGCTGCATGCCGAAGGCCAGCGCGTCCAGCGCGAGATCTCCGGCTACGCCCAGCTCAGCCAGGCCGCGATGAAGTCGACCCGCATGATCGCCGACAACGTCGCGCAGTGGAAGCGCGCCGCCGACGGTCTCCGCAACAGCTGATCATTCGCACGACGCCATTGGCCGCCGCGTTCCCGAAAGGAGAGCGCGGCGGTTTTGATTTGTGGGTATGATGGGTGGACACTCTCATCAACGAAGGTGTCATCGCCGGCTTGACCGGGCGATCCAGTATCCCAGAGGCGGCAGTGATTGAATCGAGAGGCCGCGGCGTATTGGATGCCCCGGTCACGCCGGGACATGACAGCGATGGATGCGGCAGCGCGAGGCATTGAACCCTCAGCCCCTCCCCCGCGACCAATGCCAAGCACCCGTGCAGGCACCGCCGGACTCAGGGGACATGTCATGGAAAGCATTCGGCCCGACAACACGGACCCGATATCGCTGCGGCCCGCGCCGAATCAGCTCGGCACGATCATGCTGCGCTTTGTCGGATTGCTGGTGGTTGCGATCGCGGTACTGGCGTTCGTCTACAGCCGCTGACACAGGGCCGGGCACGGGCCCGGAAGATCAACGAATTCTCACGGGGCTTCCACCGTCGAGGCTTCCAGCGTGTAGGCGCCATCGGCATAGCCCTTCACCACCATGCCGGCGACCAGCATCACGGCCAGCGTCGCGGTCGCAAAGATGAATCCAACGAATTTAAGTGCGCCGCGGTCAGCCATGGTCCTCGTCCCCTGTCCTCTGCCAATTCGTTTCAAATAGGCAGCGACAGGTTCATAATTAGTTAGCATCTCACCGGTTCCGCCAAACTGCTTCGCGGTAACCATGTTGCGCAGGCTTATGGCAGCCGCCCGGAATCGCGTCCATAGCGCGAGGGCAACACTCGCGCACTCATTTGCCCGTCCATCTTGGAACTGATCTAGTTCGTCTTTCGCAGCGGCACGAAGGCGCTGGCGGTGATGGAATAGACCTCTTCGCCGCGCTGGTTGGCGCCGGTGGTGCGGGCCGTCAAAATGCCCCAGCCGGGACGCGAAGCGGAGGTGCGCTTGTCGACGACTTCGCTGACGTAAGAGACGGTATCGCCGGCGAGCACCGGCCTGATCCAGCGCAGGTCGCGAAAGCCCGGCGACGGGCCCCACACCGCGACCTCCTCGCCGCGTGCTGCGGCTTCCTGCGCCAGACGCTGGCCGTCGGCGACAACCAGGCTCATGCAGGCCGAGCCGACATGCCAGCCCGAGGCGGCAAGCCCGCCGAACAGCGAGTTCTTGCCTTCCTCCTCGTCGAGGTGAAAGCGCTGCGGATCGAATTTATGGGCGAATGTCTTGATGGACTCCGCCGTGAACGTATAGCTGCCGAGCTCGCGCCGCTGTCCGATCGCGATGTCTTCGAAGAACCGCATCAGACCGCTCCCTCGCGCCGCTTGATCAGGATCGGCGAGGTCATCTCGGCAAGCGCCTGCCCCGCCGCATTGCGCGCGGTGCATTTGAACTTGACGATGCCGAGCTCCGGGCGGCTCTTGGAAGTGCGCGCCTCCACGACATCGACATCGAGCGTGAGATCGTCGCCAGGGCGAAGTGGCGACAGCCAGCGCACCTCATCCACGCCGGGCGAGCCGAGCGAGGCGGCGCGGGTGATGAAGCCGTCGGCCATCATCCGCATCATCAGCGAGCACAGGTGCCAGCCCGAGCCGGACAGGCCGCGCAGCATGCTTCTGGCTGCGGCCTCTTCGTCCATATGCATCGGCTGCGGATCGAACTCGGCGGCAAAGGCCACGATCTCGTCGCGGGTGACATGGCGCGGGCCGAACGTGCCGAACCGGCCGGGCGGGAAGTCTTCGAAGGTCAGGGTCATCTCGGGAAAGCTTTGCGGGAATGACAGATTGTGGCCGCACTTTGCGGCAATCTCAACCCGCCGGCCCGCATGGCTCGTGCTACATAGGCGGTGGCAGCGGTGGTCTTGAGTCGGATCAGCCGAGGATCCATCGACGCGGGCGAATCTGACGTCCCGATTTGCCCTGGGGAGAGCAATGTTTTCATTCAGCGACCTATTCCAATGGGACCGGTTCATCACGCCGACGATCATCAAGACCTTCTATTGGCTGGTGATCGCGCTGATCTGCCTGTTCGGCCTCTCCGGCATCTTCTCGGGCCTCGCTGCGATGGCGATCAGCCCGTTCGGCGGCTTTCTGGTGCTACTGTCGTCGATCGCGAGCGTCGTGGTCGGCATCGTGTTCTCGCGCATCGTCGCGGAGCTGATCCTGATCGTCTTCCGCATCAACGAGCATCTCGGCGCGATCCGGGATCAGGGCGGCGGGATGCGGTAGCGGCACACACAGGTGCCGTAGGATGGGCAAAGGCGCAAAGCGCCGTGCCCACGATCATTCCGCGAGATGAGAGAGGTGGTGGGCACGCTTCGCTTTGCCCACCCTGTACCGAGGTCGGTGCTTACGTATTGAACCTGAAATGCATCACGTCGCCGTCGGCGACGACGTATTCCTTGCCTTCGAGGCGGAGCTTGCCGGCATCGCGCGCGCCGGCTTCGCCGCCGAGCGCCACGTAATCTTCATACGCGATCGTCTCGGCGCGAATGAAACCCTTCTCGAAATCGGTGTGGATCACGCCGGCTGCCGCCGGCGCCTTGGTGCCGCGGTGAATGGTCCAGGCGCGCGCTTCCTTCGGGCCAACGGTGAAGTAGGTGATGAGGTCGAGCAGCGTGTAGCCGGCGCGGATCAGGCGATCGAGCCCGGCTTCTTCGAGGCCCAGCGTCTCCAGGAAGTCGGCTCGCTCTTCACGTGAGATCGTCGCGATCTCGGATTCGATCTTGGCGGAGATGACGACGGCGACTGCGCCTTCCTTCGCAGCCTGCTCCTCGACCGCCTTCGAGAAGGCGTTGCCGGTCGCGGCCGAGCTTTCCTCGACGTTACAGACGTAGAGCACGGGCTTCGACGACAAGAGACCGAGCATGGAGAACGCGCGCTCTTCCTCCGCCTTGCGCTCGACGAGCCGCGCGGGCTTGCCCTCGCGCAGCAGCACCAAAGTGCGGTTGACGAGGTCGAGCTGCTCCTTGGCGTCCTTGTCGTTGCCCTTGGCCTTCTTGGTGAGATTGTCGACGCGCTTCTCGAGGCTGTCGAGGTCGGCAAGCATCAGCTCGGTCTCGATGGTCTCGATGTCGGCGAGCGGGGCGATCTTGCCTTCGACATGGGTGATGTCGGAGTCCTCGAAGCAGCGCACGACATGCGCGATGGCGTCGACCTCGCGGATGTTGGCGAGGAACTGGTTGCCGAGGCCTTCGCCCTTTGAGGCGCCGCGCACGAGGCCCGCGATGTCGACGAAGGTCAGCCGCGTCGGAATGATCTGGCCGGACTTGGCGATCGCGGCGAGCTTCTCCAGCCGCGGATCGGGCACGGCGACCTCGCCGACATTCGGCTCGATGGTGCAGAACGGATAGTTTGCGGCCTGCGCCGCGGCCGTCTCGGTCAGCGCATTGAACAAGGTCGACTTGCCGACATTGGGCAATCCGACGATCCCGCATTTGAATCCCACGAGCGTTATTCCTTGCCGTTCTCGTCCTTGGTCAAAAATCCCTTCGCCTGCATGGCCAGATGGACCCTGTTGGCGAAGGTCGCGTCCGTGCCTTTGGCGAGCAGCGCGGCGTGCTCGGCGACCGCCTCGCAGAGCGTCGCCACCCATTCGTTGTCGGCCTTGGCGAAATCCGAGAGCACGTGGCCGTGCACCAGTTCCTTGACACCGGGATGACCGATGCCGAGCCGCACCCGGCGATAGTCGTTGCCGATATGCGCCGAGATCGAGCGCAGGCCGTTGTGACCGGCGATGCCGCCGCCGATCTTCACCCGCACCTTGCCCGGCGGCAGCTCGAGCTCGTCGTGGAACACGGTGACGTCGCCCGGCGCGATCTTGAAGAAGCCCGCCGCCTCCTGAACGCTGCGGCCGGACTCGTTCATGTAGGTCGTGGGCTTGAGCAGGATCACGCGCTCAGGTCCGAGCGTGCCTTCCGAGGTCTCGCCCTGAAAGCGACGGCGCCATGGCGCAAAGCCATGACGCCGCGCGATCTCGTCGACGGCCATGAAGCCGATATTGTGCCGGTTGCGTGCGTATTTCGCGCCGGGATTGCCGAGCCCAACAAAGAGTCGCATGACGCGGCGCGCCCCTGGCTCGGCGCGCGGTCAGGGACCGCGCGCCAGCTTTGAGAGATTACTTCTTCTTGTCGCCGCCGGCGGGAGCCTTGGCAGCCGCCGCCGGAGCAGCAGCACCCGCAGCCGGAGCAGCTGCAGCCGGAGCAGCAGCACCCGCGGCCGGAGCCGCACCACCCGCCGCAGCCGCAGCAGCAGCCTTCTGCTCTTCGGCGTAGCCGGACGGCGGCACGATGGTGACGAGGGTCGCGTCCTCGCGGGTCAGCGCCTTCACGCCGGCCGGGAGCTTGACGTCCGACAGATGCAGGGAGTGACCGATTTCGAGCGAGCCGACATCGGCCTCGATGTATTGCGGGATGCTCTCGACGCCGCATTCGAGGTCGATCGCGTGGGCAACGATGTTGACGGTGCCGCCGCGCTTCACGCCCGGAGAGGTTTCCGCCTTCACCACGTGCAGGGGAACGCTGATACGGATGGTGGCGCCTTCCCCGAGCCGCATGAAATCGACATGGATCGGGAAGTCCTTCACCGGATCGAGGTGGTAGTCGCGCGGAATGACGCGGTGCTTCTTGCCGTCGAGGTCGATGTCGACCAGCGTGGTCAGGAACCGGCCGGCGAGGATGCGCTGGCGCAGCTCACGATCTTCGATCGAGATGGTCAGCGGGGGCTGGTTGTTGCCATAGATCACTCCGGGCACTCGCCCGGCGCGACGCTCAGCCCGGGCGGCCCCCTTGCCGCTCTTCGGACGTGCGGTCGCCTTCAATTCCTTGACGGTCGTCGCCATGTCGTTAAGTCCTTGTTTTTGCAAAAGTTAATGGGCCGCAAGGCGGCCCATGGCATAGCTCGCAGCAAGCCTCCAGGGGTGCGGGGGCCGCGAACGTGGCGGGCTTTTACCCGGAAGATGCGGAAATGACAAGGAAATGCGGGGACTTTTTGCGGGGACCTGTGAGGCCCGTACCCCGTCGTTCCGGGGCGATGCGGAGCACCGAACCCGGAACCTCGAGATTCCCAGGTGCGCAATTGCGCACCGGGGTTCGCGACTTCGCCGCGCGCCGGAAATGACGCCGAGAGGCGTCACCCGCCCAGCTTGGCCTCCAGCGCGGCAATCCGCGCCTTCAGGGACTCGTTCTCCTCACGCGCCAGGCGCGCCATGTCCTTGACCGCCTCGAATTCCTCGCGCTTGACGAGATCCATGTCGCGCAGGAATTTTTCGGCCTGGCTGCGCATCACCGTGTCGAACTCGCGCTTGACGCCCTGGGCCGCACCGGCGGCGTCGTTCATCAGGCGACCGATCTCGTCGAAAAACCGGTTGCTGGTCTGGGTCATGTCGGTCTCCTCGCGGCCTTGCGATAAACTTTGCGCGAACATTCGAAAAAGACAATGGCAATCCGCAGGGAACGGTTCAAGGGCCGATCAGCGGTATCCTTGTCATGCCCCCGTTTCCTTGCAATCGTATTCAACCTCCCTGCATAAGAAGAATCACGCGGCGTCTGCTGGCGCTCGATCGCCGCAACCTCGTCTAGGCACAGAAGGCGTGATGCCCTTCCTTCTCATCGACTTTCCCTCGTTCAGCCCAATCGCGCTCCAGATCGGGCCGTTTGCGATCCGCTGGTACGCGCTTGGCTATATCTGCGGGATCACGATCGGCTGGCTCTATGCCCGCGCACTGATCAAGAACGACAGGCTGTGGGCCGGCTCATCGCCGATCAGCCTGGTGCAGATCGACGATTTCATCTTGTGGGTGACGCTCGGCATCATCGTCGGTGGCCGCAGCGGTTATGTCCTGTTCTACAATCTGCCCTTCTTCATCGAGCACCCGGCCGCCATCTTCAAATTGTGGGAAGGCGGCATGTCCTTCCACGGCGGCTTCCTCGGTTGCGTCGTCGCAGTGATGTGGTTCGCCCGGAAGAACGGCATCTCGATCCTGTCGCTCGGCGACATCACCTGCGGCGTTGCGCCGATCGGGATTTTCCTGGTGCGGCTGACGAACTTCATCAACGGCGAATTGTGGGGCCGCGCTGCCGATCCCAGCCTGCCCTGGGCCATGATCTTTCCGACCGGCGGCGACGTGCCGCGCCATCCGAGCCAGCTCTACGAGGCGGGCATGGAGGGGCTGCTGCTGTTCGCCGTGCTCGCCGTGATGATCCGCCGCGGCGCGTTGAAGCGGCCGGGGCTCATCCTCGGCAGCTTCATCCTGATCTACGGCTTGACCCGGATCATCGGCGAGCACTTCCGCGAGCCGGACGCCCAGCTCGGCTACCTCTGGGGCGGATTAACCATGGGCATGCTGTTGTCGATCCCGATGCTTATTGTCGGCCTCATACTTATTGTATGGGCAGTGCGGCGCGGTGCGCCGAAGCCGATCGAGGCCGTTCATTAATTCATTTCGAGAAAGCACGCCGTGACCGACCAGCCGCTCCTCAACGAGATCAAGGCGCTGATCAAATCCTCAGGGCCCATGCCGGTCTGGCGGTACATGGAACTGTGCCTGATGCATCCGCGCTACGGCTATTACGTCTCGCGCGATCCGCTCGGGCGCGAGGGCGATTTCACCACCGCGCCCGAGGTCAGCCAGATGTTCGGCGAGCTCCTGGGCCTGTGGACCGCCTCGGTGTGGAAGCAGATGGGCTCGCCGCAATTCCTGCGGCTGATCGAGCTCGGGCCCGGCCGCGGCACCATGATGGCCGATGCGCTGCGCGCATTGCGCGTGCTGCCGCCGCTCTACCAGGCGCTTCACATCCACTTGGTTGAGGTCAACCCCGTCTTGCGCGAACGGCAGAGCGCGACGCTGGCCAACGTGCGCAACGTCGCCTGGCACGACAGCATCGACGAGGTGCCGGAGGGGCCTAGCATCATCCTCGCCAACGAATATTTCGACGTGCTGCCGATCCATCAGATGATCCGCCACGAAAACGGCTGGCACGAGCGCGTCATCGAGATCGATCCCAACGGAAGGCTTCAGTTCGGCGCGGCGCCCGAGCCGACGCCACGCTTCGACGTGCTGCTGCCGCCCTTGGTGCGCGCCGCGCCCATAGGGGCCGTATTCGAATGGCGGCCCGACGGCGAAATCATGAAGCTCGCCACGCGCGTGCGCGACCAGGACGGCGCGGCGCTGATCATCGACTACGGCCATCTGCGCAGCGATGCCGGCGACACCTTCCAGGCCATCGCGCGCCACACCTTCGCCGATCCCTTGAAGGCGCCGGGCCAGGCCGACGTCACCGCGCATGTCGACTTCCAGGCGCTGGTGCGCGCGGCCGAGGATGTCGGCGCCCGCGTGCACGGCCCGGTGACGCAAGGCGATTTCCTGAAGCGGATCGGCATCGACACCCGCGCCGCCGCCCTGATGCAGAAGGCGGCGCCGGAGGTGGCTACCGACATTTCGGTGGCACTCAAGCGCCTGACCGATACCGGGCGTGGCGGCATGGGCTCGATGTTCAAGGTGCTCGGCATCTCCGAGCCGCGGCTATGGGGCCTTGCCGGCCTCAGCGATCTCGAACACGCAGGAGAGGCCTCATGACGATTGCTTCCTCGCTGCTGTCAGCCGTGCCCGGCCTGCGCCATGCCTTCTTCACCCGCGAGGGCGGCGTCTCCGGTGGCATTTATTGTGCGCTGAACGGCGGGCTCGGCTCCAACGACGATCAGGCGCTGGTCGCCGAGAACCGCCGCCGCATGGCCGAACATGTCGGCGTCGCGCCCGAACGCTTCCTCAGCCTGCACCAGATCCATTCGCCCGACGTGCTCGTGGCTGACGCGCCGTGGCCGAACGGGCCGCGGCCGAGGGGCGATGCGCTGGTGACGAAGACGCCGGGCATCGCGCTCGGCGTCTCCACCGCCGATTGCGGGCCGGTGCTGTTCGTCGATCCCAATGCACGCGTGATCGGCGGCGCCCATGCCGGCTGGAAGGGCGCGCTGTCAGGCGTGCTGGAAGCAACGATCTCGGCGATGGAGCAACTCGGCGCCACGCGCGGCGGTATCATTGCCGCGATTGGCCCCTTGATCCGGCAGGACAGCTACGAGGTCGGCAACGAGTTCGTCGCGCGCTTCATCGAGGCGGACGCGGACAACGCGGTGTTCTTCATCCCGTCGGTGCGCGAGGGCCACGCGATGTTCGATCTCGCCGGCTTCATCCGCAAGCGGCTGGAAGCCGCCGGCATCCTGATGATCGACGATCTCGGGCTCGACACCTACGCCGACGAACGTTTCTTCAGCTACCGCCGCTCGGTGCATCGCAAGGAGCCGGATTACGGCCGCCACGTTCACGCGATCGCGCTCGAGGGCTGAGGGCCCGTGCTCCCGGACGCGGCGCAGCACGCAAGTGATGCGCCGCTGAGCCGGGGCCCATGTCTCTGCAATCTGGATTCTCTGCAATCTCGATTCTCTGCAATCTCGATCTCGGCGCCAATCTCGTGTCCCGGCTCAGCGCAGCGGCACTACGCGCCGCAGCGCGTCCGGGACACGAGAAGCTTCCATGTGACGCAAACCAGGGTGGCAATAACCCCATTGCCTTCGGTCCCCCTTTTGTGTCGCCTCCGCCCTAGACGTTAATGCGTTTTAACGATATCGCTGCCCTCCAATGAGGGAAGCGTCATCTTTTTTGCGCCGCGCGGGTTCGCGCGTGCTGGCGGTCATGCTGCTGGCGGCTGCGACCGCACTTGGCGGCTGCGCCGGTGGCGGCGGCAGTGCCGCCAACTCCTATGCAATGGCGCCGAGCACCGGCTCGGGTGCGACGGTGGCGTTCGAATCGATCGACGGGCCGCCGCCGCAGGTGTTCGACCGCATGGTCGGCGTGCTCGACAGCGAATCCAAGCTACGCAGCCTGTCCGTCGTCTCCCGCGAGGGCACGGCCGCCTACCGCGTGCGCAGCTACCTCTCCGCCCAGGTCGTCCGCGGCAGGACCGTGATCGCCTGGGTCTGGGACGTCTATGACGCCAACCAGCAACGGGCGCTGCGCCTGTCCGGCGAGGAACTAACCTCGGCCAAGGGTGGTCGCGACGCGACACGTGATGCTTGGGCGGCCGCCGACGACCTGGTACTGCGGAAGATCGCCCAGGCCGGATTCAGCGGACTTTCCAACATGATCAACGGAACGCCGGATGCACCGGGCGCGGCTCCCGGCCTCCGGGGGCCGGCGGTCGCGAGCGTGATCCAGCAGCCGCCAGCGTCGGACATGCCGGCCTCGGCCCTCAGCTATGCCGATGACCCCCGCTAAACCACGGGCTCAAGTCACGGCCAAGCCGTTGGCCCGACTCGGGATTTTCGCAGGGAAAACTGTAGCATCCCGGGTTGCCATTCGAGCCCCCGGCCTGATATTTCCTCGCCCGTCGTAACCGTGCTGCCTGTGGGTATTTTCTGATGTTGAACGTCGTATCCAGCAAAGCGCGGGAGGAAACGTCCATGTCGGCCAAAAACGGCTCCATCAAGCTCGTCGCCGGCAACTCCAACCCGGCTCTCGCCCAGGCGATCGCGCAAGGCCTGGACATGCCGCTGACCAAGGCGGTGGTGCGGCGCTTCGCCGACATGGAGATCTTTGTCGAGGTTCAGGAGAACATCCGCGGCTCGGACGCCTTCATCATCCAGTCGACGTCGTTCCCGGCGAACGACAATCTGATGGAGCTGCTGATCATCACCGACGCGCTGCGCCGCTCCTCGGCGCGCCGCATCACCGCGGTGATCCCCTATTTCGGCTATGCCAGGCAGGACCGCCGTTCCGGCTCGCGCACGCCGATCTCGGCCAAGCTCGTGGCCAATCTGATCACCCATGCCGGTGTCGACCGCGTCATGACGCTCGACCTGCATGCCGGCCAGATCCAGGGCTTCTTCGATATCCCGACCGACAATTTGTTCGCCGCCCCCCTGATGGTGCGCGACATCCGCGAACGTTTCGACCTCGGCAAGGTGATGGTGGTCTCGCCCGACGTCGGCGGCGTGGCCCGCGCCCGTGGCCTTGCCAAGCGCATCAACACCCCGCTCGCGATCGTCGACAAGCGCCGCGAGCGTCCGGGCGAATCCGAAGTCATGAACGTGATCGGCGATGTCTCCGGCTACAGCTGCATCCTGGTCGACGACATCGTCGATTCCGGCGGCACGCTGGTGAACGCGGCCGACGCGCTGATCGCGAAGGGTGCCAAGGACGTCTACGCCTACATCACCCATGGCGTTCTCTCCGGCGGCGCGGCCGCGCGCATCTCCGGCTCGAAGCTGAAGGAGCTGGTGATCACCGATTCGATCCTGCCGACCGAGGCGGTGACCAAGGCGCCGAACATCCGCACCCTGCCGATCGCCAGCCTGATCTCGGATGCGATCGCGCGCACCGCTGCGGAAGAGTCGGTGTCGAGCCTGTTCGACTGATTTTTCGCCCCCTCCCGCTTGCCGAGAGAGGCGAGATTACCCCGCCACCCAGGTTAGCCTGCTCACCAGATTGCCTGCGCCTTCCGCGCCCGCCCCACAGCTCTCCAGCGGCTCGGTGGCGCTGTTCCGCGACGACAATTGGAGCAGCCAGCGCTTCGACCTCAGCACCGGCGATTTCGTGCCGAACCAGCGTCAGCGGCTCCAATCATTCACGTTCGACCAGGCCACCTTCGTCGCGTTCAACCTGCCGGTCGGCACTGTGATGTCGTTGATGGATAACGTGACGTCGGTCCCTGCCGGCAAGACTGTGGCGGACCTCAGCGGCTGCGGCCGCTGCGTCGATCTGGTCGGCACCGGCAAGACCGAGGCTGTCGACCTGCGCGCCGTCAACATGAACGATTGCGTCTCGTCGTTCTTCTGGCCGGAGGTCGACCTCAATCTCGGCGCCATCGAGCTGTTCGACGACGCCGGCAGCTTCGCCAGCAGCACCACGGTGAACATCGATTCAACACCGCTGAGCAATACCAAGGCGGCGTGATCCCATGACAAGTCGGTCGGCCTCCATGGCCGACCGATTTGCTTGTATCTGCACCCTGGTCATTCCAGGGCGCGGCAACAGAGCCCCCGGACTCTCGAGAGTCCGGGTCTCGCTGCAAGAACGCTGACGGCTCTTCGACTTATCCCACGATCCCCGCCGCGACCTGGCCGCGCAGGCGCTCCAGGCCGTGCAACGTCTCGGCGCAGGCTGCCGCGACCTCGACGCCCTTGATCGCAAAATGCTTGCGGAAGAAGTCGTAGTGCACCTCGGTCTCGTGGAATTGCTGCGGCGTCAGCACCGCCGAGAACACCGGCACCTCGGTGCGGAGCTGCACATCCATCAGCGCCTTGATCACGGTGTCCGCGACGAATTCGTGGCGATAGATGCCGCCGTCGACGACGAGACCGGCGGCGACGATCGCGGTGTAGCGCCGCGTCTTGGCGAGGACCTGGGCGTGCAGCGGGATCTCGAACGAGCCCGGCACCTCGAACACGTCGACATGTGTGAGATGCCGCGCCTCCGCCTCCTTCAGGAAGGCGATGCGGGCCTCCGCGACCACATCGCGGTGCCAGCAAGCCTGCACGAAGGCCACCCGCTGCGGCTTTGCGAAGCGCGGATGCTCCGGCACCGGGTCCTGCGGAACCGGCGGTCGAGTGGGCTGGGACGTTTCGGTTTGGGGATCTTGCAACATCTGATTCATGGCTTTCCTCGGTTTAAGGACCAGAATCAGGGCACACGGAACGACAAACAGCCGCATCTTGCGATGCGTCTGCCACCGACCGTTCTCTTTCATCCGGACTTTGACCGTCGGCTTCGGAGTTGCACCGAATCTGCTGACCCTTCCTTTCGGGATGACCCTCACGGAAGGCGCTCGCGGGCTTGGGCCTTTCGGCCCTTACCGCCGGTGGGGACTTTCACCCCGCCCTGAGAACATCGGCCGCCCGGGATTGAGCGACCTGGCTGGAACTATGCCGCCGGTCGGGGGCAGCAAGCAAGCGTGTTCCGCAGCCCAAAACCGCATGGTCCCATGCTGCAGGGGCGGTGCGCCCCCTCGCACAGCGGAATTAGCGACTGGGGATTTTCGGGAATCCGATTCCGATTTGTTCTCATTCGTTAACAATTGTGGCCGAGATCAGCTGTGGACGAACGAGTCCTGGCTTGTGGACGGACTCGGGACCCAGTTGCGCAGATTCCGCAAATCACATCAGTTGATCCGCGACAGGCCGCGCCGATCGGAAGGAGATTGCGAAAGCGACTCCCGAGATCGACGACGTTAGGGGAGCGCGCGCCGGACCCAACCGCGTGCGTATCAAAGACAACAAGAAGGCAAGAGGTCGAGACGGCATGTCCCTGCTCGAAGGCACTACCGATTCCAGAAGCCATCCGCTCGCGGTGGTCGAGGATATCGCTGCCAGCAACAACTGGCCGTTCGAACGCTCTGGCGAAGACGAACTCACGATTGTCTCGAAGGGACAATGGACCGATTACCAGCTCTCCTTCACCTGGATGGGCGAGATCGAGGCGCTGCATCTGGCGTGTGCCTTCGACATGAAAATTCCGCTGCCGCGGCGAAGCGAGGTGCAGCGGCTCGTCGCCGCCGTGAACGAGCAGCTGTGGGTCGGCCATTTCGATTTGTGGACCAACACCGGCTTGATCATGCACCGCCAGGCTCTGGTGCTGCCGGGCGGCCTCACCGCCTCGACCGCGCAATGCGAGGCCATGCTCGCCGGCGCCATTCACGCCTGCGAGCGCTACTTCCCGGCGTTCCAGTTCGTGGTGTGGGCCGGCAAGACCACCGCGGAGGCCATGGACGCGGCGATGTTCGACACGGTGGGCGAGGCGTAGGGGTCTTGAGGGAGCCGCCGCCCCCTCCCCGCGTCGTCCCGGACAAGCGCGCCTAAAGCGCGCGCAGATCCGGAGTCCATACCGCGTGACGTCCCTTGTGGCACGCGGCTTGTTGCCAACACCTCCATCCACTAGAACCAGTCGTGGTTATGGGTCCCGGCCCCCCGCGCGCAATTGCGCGCTAGGCCGGGACGACACCGAGCTTGTGGTGATCACCGATGGCAAACAACACCCTCCAAAACATCACCGGCACCATCCTGCTCGCCGGCGCCGGCAAGATGGGCGGCGCGATGCTGACGGGATGGCTCGCGGGCGGACTCGATCCGCGCCGCGTTGCGGTGATCGATCCGCACGTTGCGCCCGAGATCTCCGCGCTGGCCGCCAAGGGCGTCGTGCTCAATCCTGACGCGACGACCGCGGGCGCGATCGACACGCTGGTCGTCGCGGTGAAGCCGCAGATGTTCCGCGAGGCCGGCGCCAAGCTGAAGCCGTTCGTCTCGGACAAGACCTCGGTGGTCTCGATCATGGCGGGCACCACGATCGCCTCGCTTGAAGAGGTCTGCGGCGGCGCCGTGGTGCGCGCGATGCCGAACACGCCGGCCGCGATCGGCCGCGGCATCACCGTTGCCGTCGCGGCGAAGAACGTCAGCCCCGCGCAGCGCGCGGTGGCTGATGCGCTGCTGCGCGCCACCGGCTCGGTGGAATGGGTCGAGGATGAAGGATTGATGGACGCGGTGACGGCCGTCTCCGGCTCGGGACCGGCCTATGTCTTCCTGCTCGCCGAGGAGCTGGCGCGGGCCGGCGTCGAAGCGGGCTTGCCCGAGGCGCTGGCGACGAAGCTCGCCCGCGAAACCGTCACCGGCTCCGGCGAGCTGCTGCACCGCTCGGAGCTGCCCGCCAGCACGCTGCGCCAGAACGTCACCTCGCCCGGCGGCACCACGGCCGCGGCGCTCGGCGTGCTGATGGGCGAACCGGGGTTGCGCGATCTGATGATCCGCGCCATCGCGGCGGCGACGAAGCGGTCGAAGGAATTGGCGAAATAGAAAAGTGCCGTAAGACGGGCAAAGCGAAAGCGTGCCCACCATTTCGATCGAGATTCGGGAAAGATGATGGGCACGGCGCTCCGCGCCTTTTGCCCGCCCTACGATTTCGAGCCTGCGGCTAGCCGCTTGTTGAACAGCTCGACATTCACGAGCCCGCGGGCGTGGCGGCCCTCGCCAAGCTTGCGCGTGCCCTCGAAGGCCTCGACATCGAAGCGGATGACGCGGCGCTCGACGGCGACCACCTTTGCGGTGGTCCGCACCGTCGCGCCGACGAGCGCAGCGGCAAGATGGCGGATGTCGACCTCGGTGCCGACGGTGACCCAGCCCGGCTGAAGCGCTGAGCGGATCGCATCGCCGGATGTCATCTCCATCTCCAGGATCATCATCGGCGTCGCGTAAACGAAAGGCATGCCGGGCACGAAGTGCCCGACGGTGCGCTCCACTGGCACCACCAGCGTGCGCTCGGCGCTCATGCCAACCTTGATGAAGTCGCGTGCGTCCATGGTGCCTCAAACAAGGTGTCGTCCCGGACAAGCGCGCCTTGAGCGCGCGCCGATCCGGGATCCATAACCACAGAACCTCGTGATTGCAGGGACTCGGAGTTACCGCTTCACCCCACAACCGCTTCCTGGGGCTTGCGTCCCGGATCCGCGCTGACGCTTGTCCGGGACGAAGCGGAAAATGCCGCGCCAGCCGAAACTACTTCTTTGCGGCCGCCGCGCGCTCCACGAACGTCTTGCCGCCCTTCATCTTGTGGCGGAGCGGGGCTTCGTTGATCTGGATGACGACGGCATCGGCGTCGACGCCGAGATTCTTCACCAGCGCCTGGGTGATGTCGCGCATCATGCCGGCCTTCTGTTCGTCCGTGCGGCCTTCGGCCATGCTGATGGTGATCTCAGGCATTTTTTCTCCCTTGCGGCCGAACACCGGCCATTGACGGTCGCCATCAAACAAGACGCGGATGCCCGGGACAAGCCCGCGCATGACGCTGCCTGCGAATAGCTAGCCCCAGCTCACGTCATGGCGCGCCAGGACCTCGCGCACCTTGGCGACGATATCCGCCTCGCTGCACGAGAACTGCGCCGGCCTGCTCTCGCGCCATTCCTGATTGGAGGCGATCGCAGCCGCCGCCTTGGCGCCCTCGACCAGATCCTTGATCTGCACCTCGCCACGCGCCTTCTCGTCCGAGCCCTGGATGATGACGCAAGGTGAGTTGCGGCGGTCGCCATATTTGAGCTGGTTGCCCATGTTCTTGGGATTGCCGAGATAGAGCTCGGCGCGGATGCCGGCGGTGCGCAAGCTTGCCACCATCTTCTGGTAGTCGGCGACACGGTCGCGGTCGAACACGGTGACGACCACGGGACCGAACTCGGGCCGCGTGTCGAGCTTGCCGAGCAGCGTCAGCGCGGCCTGCAAGCGCGACACGCCGATCGAGAAACCGGTCGCCGCCACCGGCTCGCCGCGGAAGCGCGAGACGAGGCCGTCATAGCGGCCACCGCCGCCGACCGAGCCGAAGCGCACCGGGCGGCCCTTCTCGTCCTTGGTGTCGAGCAGCAGTTCGACCTCGTAGACGGGACCGGTGTAATATTCGAGACCGCGCACGACGGAGGGATCGATCTTGATGCGATCTGCCCCGTAACCCGACGCCGTCACCAGCTTGGCGATCTCTTCCAGCTCGCTGACACCGGCCTGACCGACTTCGCTCTTGGCGAGATAAGCCTCTGCCGCCGCGATGGCGTCTTTCCAATCTTCGCGCGGCTTGGTGATGGCGAGAACAACGTCAGCCTCCGCCGCGCTCAAATTGGCGCCTTTCGTGAAGTCGCCCTTGCCTTCTTCGCCGCCATCCCATCGTCCAGGACCAAGCAGCTTGCGCACTTCGTCGGCGGAAAACTTGTCCAGCTTGTCGATCGCTCGCAGCACGGTCAGTCGGCGTGCCGCATTTTCCTCACCCGCCAGACCGATGGCTTCCAGAACGCCATCGAGCACCTTGCGATTGTTCACCTTCACCACATACTGGCCACGCGCAATGCCGAGCGCTTCCATCGTGTCCGCCGCCATCATGCAGATCTCGGCATCCGCCGCCGGCGTCGCCGAGCCGACGGTGTCGGCATCGAACTGCATGAACTGGCGGAAGCGGCCGGGGCCGGGCTTCTCGTTGCGGAACACGTAGCCGGCCCGATAGCTGCGATAGGGCTTTGGCAGTGTGTCGAAATTCTCGGCGACATAGCGGGCGAGCGGCGCGGTCAGATCGTAGCGCAGGCTGATCCACTGCTCGTCGTCGTCCTGGAACGAGAACACGCCCTCGTTCGGCCGATCCTGATCGGGCAGGAATTTTCCGAGCGCGTCGGTGTACTCCATCGCCGGCGTCTCCACCGGCTCGAAACCGTAGAGCTCGTAGACGGCGCGGATCTTCTCGACCATCTCGCGCGTCGCCCGGATCGCGGCGGGATCGCGATCCTCGAGCCCGCGCGGCAGGCGCGCCTTCAGTTTCTGGGGTTTTTTGGGTTTCTCGGCCATGCGCGGCGTTTACCAGCCGACGCGGGAGGCGGCAACCGTCCTACGGCTGCTCGTGCCAGATGCCAGCCGGCGCTCCCCAGCGCGCCGCCTCTTGGCGGCGTGGTGCGCTGCTGATCCGGGGTCCATTGACGCTGGGATGGGTCCCGGCTCTGCGGCGCACCGCTGAAGAAGCGCTGCGCCGCGTCGGGGACACGAGAATCCTAGAAGACTTTCCGTATCCAGTTGTGCGGATCGTTGGTGCGGCCGTACTGGATGTCGACGAGCTGCTTGCGCAGACCCATGGCGACGGGGCCGGCGGCGCCGCCCGAGATCTCGAAATCGCCGCTCACCGAGCGCACCTTGCCGATCGGCGAGATGACGGCGGCAGTGCCGCAGGCAAACGCTTCCTTCAGCTTGCCTGAGGCCGCATCCTTGCGCCACTGCTCGAGCGAATACGGCTCCTCGCGCACGGTCTTGCCGGCATCGCGTGCCAGCGTGATGATGGAGTCGCGGGTGATGCCGGGCAGGATGGTGCCGAGCGGCGGCGTCGAGAGCGAGCCGTCGTCGAACACGAAGAAGATGTTCATCCCGCCGAGCTCCTCGATATAGCGGCGCTCGACCGCATCGAGGAACACCACCTGATCGCAGCCGTGCTGGATCGCTTCCGCCTGGGCGCGCAGGCTCGCGGCATAATTGCCACCGCACTTGACCGCGCCGGTGCCGCCGATCGCGGCGCGCGTGTAGTTCTCGGAGACCCAGATCGAGACCGGCGCAGGCCCGCCCTTGAAATAGGAGCCGACGGGCGACGCGATCACCGCAAAAATATATTCCGACGACGGCTTGACGCCGAGGAAGGTCTCGCTCGCGATCATGAAGGGGCGCAAATACAGGCTGCCCTCGCCGCCCGGCATCCAGGCGCGGTCGATGCGCACGACCTGCTCGACCGCCTCGATGAAGACATCCTCAGGCAACTGAGCCATTGCCATGCGGTCCGCCGAGTCCTTGAAGCGGCGCGCATTGGCGTCGGGGCGGAACAGGTTCACCCCGCCATCGTCGCGCTTGTAGGCCTTGAGGCCTTCAAAAATTTCCTGGGCGTAGTGCAGGACCGCGCCGGCCGGATCGAGCTGGAAGTTGGCGCGCGCCTCGATCCGCGCTTCGTACCAGCCGCTCTTGGCCTGATTGTAGCGGACGATCGCCATGTGATCGGTGAAAACCCGCCCGAAGCCGGGGTCCACCAGCTTGGCGATACGGTCCTTTTCGGACGTCGGACTGGATGCGGGCTGGATGTCGAATTTCATGCTCATGTCCTTGCCTCCCGCTGCCGGTTGCGGCGCTGTTCTGGCGCCCGCCTGCCCGTTTCGGGCCCGGCTGGCTTGATTGGGTTCTTGGCCGGACCGCCGCCAGCCTTGTTACGGCCGGTTTCCGTGGCCAGCATGTCGCCGAGGACATGCTTTTGCGGAAGGCGGAAGTCCAGTATGTTTTGCCGAAATGCCGCTCGACAATCGCACGGTAGATCTGATCCGGCCGTCGTCGCCTGTCCGGCTCTTTCCGCCGTCCCTGCTTCGACACCGCCCGACGCGAAAACGATCTAAAATTTCGTCCGGGTCGATCGTTTTGTAACATTGAACCCAAGATACGTCAATATGCCTGACATAAATTTCGCAGCCTCTTCTCCTGACGTCGCCGAATCTCGGCCCGCCGCGTCTGATGGAGGCAATTTGCGCTGGGATATCATCGAGCTCTTGTTCTTCGCCTATCGCGACTTCGTCGGCGATCCCGACCAGGAGCTGGAGGCGTTCGGCTTCGGCCGCGCCCACCACCGCGTCATGCATTTCGTCTATCGCTATCCCGGCCTCAAGGTCGCCGACCTCCTCGACGTCCTGCGCATCACAAAGCAGTCGCTCGGCCGGGTGCTCAAGCAGCTCCTGGACGAGGGCTACATCGTGCAGAAGACCGGTGACAATGATCGCCGCCAGCGTCTGCTTTACGCGACACCGAAGGGCGAGGCGCTGGTGCAGAAGCTCGCCGGGCTCCAGACCACGCGGATCACAAGGGCGCTCGCGGAGTTGGCTCCGCAGGACGCCGAGATCGTGAAGCGCTTCCTGCGCGCGATGATCGACCGCGACGATCCGGACAAGGTGCTCGAGACGATCTTCGCTTCCGTCAACCACGACGCCAAGGAGTGACCGTGCTCGCTGCCACGCTCGCCCGCCCGCCGGTGCAACCCGCCGACGATGCCCCGCATCTGCTGCTGGTCGATGACGATCGCCGCATCCGCGATCTGCTCTCGCGCTTTCTCGCCAGTGAGGGCTACCGCGTCACCACCGCGGCGAGCGCCGGCGATGCCCGCTCGAAACTGCTGGGCCTGCATTTCGATCTCCTGATCCTCGACGTCATGATGCCCGGCGAGACCGGCTTCGACCTTGCCCGCTTCATCCGGACCTCGTCCTCGGTGCCGATCGTGATGCTGACGGCGCGGCACGAGGCCGAAGCCCGTATCGAGGGCCTCCAGATCGGCGCCGACGATTACGTGGCAAAGCCTTTCGAGCCGCGCGAGCTTGCGCTGCGCATCAACAACATCCTCAAGCGCGCCGCGCCGCCGCCGCAGGCCACGACCGTCGAGAAGATCGCGTTCGGTCCCTACGTCTACCATCTCGATCGCGGCGAGTTGCGCCAGGGCGAGGAGGTCATCCACCTCACCGATCGCGAGCGCGAGATGCTGCGGATTCTCGCGGAGACGCCGGGCGAGACCGTGCCGCGCAGCGCACTGACCGGCAATGGCAGCGTCAACGAGCGCGCCGTCGACGTGCAGATCAACCGCCTCAGGCGCAAGATCGAGACCGATCCCGCCAATCCGCTGTTTTTGCAGGCGGTGCGCGGCATCGGCTACCGCCTGGTTGCCTCGCCATAAATCAGTGAAGCGCGCTAGATGAGCACGATCGATACCGGCCTGACGCTTCTGAAGAGCGCCGCCGGCCGCGTTTCGGCGGCGAATGGCTGGATGGGCAATGCGTTCAAGGGCTGGATGCCGACCGGCCTCTATGCCCGCGCGCTCCTCATCATGATCGTGCCGATGGTAGTGCTGCAATCGGTCGTCGCCTTCGTGTTCATGGAGCGGCACTGGAACACGGTGACGCGCAGATTGTCCGCTGCCGTGGTGCAGGACATCGCCGCGCTGATCGACGTCTACAAGGGCTATCCGCAAGACAAGGACCGCGACCAGATCCGCCGCATCGCGCAACAGCGTCTCGGCCTCGTCGTCGACTTCCTGCCCGCCGGCGACATGCCGCCGCCAGGGCCGAAGCCGTTCTTCTCGCTGCTCGATCAGACGCTGTCGGTGCAGCTCGGCCGCCAGATCGGACGCTCGTTCTGGATCGACACGGTCGGCCGCTCCAACCTGGTCGAAATCCGCATCCAGCTCGACGACGCCGTGATGCGCGTGTTCGCGCAGCGCAGCGCCGCCTATGCCTCGAATTCGGAGATTTTCCTGTTCTGGATGGTCGGCACGTCCTCGATCCTCCTGATCGTCGCTGTGCTGTTCCTGCGCAACCAGATCAAGCCGATCCTGCGCCTTGCCGATGCCGCCGAAAGTTTTGGCAAGGGCCGCGAGGCGCCAAATTTCAGGCCGCGTGGTGCACGCGAGGTGCGGCGCGCGGCGGTCGCCTTCCTCGAGATGAAGTCGCGCATCGAGCGCACGATGGAGCAGCGCACCGCGATGCTCGCCGGCGTCAGCCACGATCTGCGCACCATCCTGACCCGCTTCAAGCTCGAGCTGGCGCTGATCGGCGACAGCCCCGAGCTCGAGGGCATGCGCAAGGATGTCGACGAGATGTCGATGATGCTCGAGGATTACCTCGCGTTTGCCCGCGGCGATTCCGGCGAGCAGTCGCAGCCGACCGACATGGCGCAAGCGCTCGAGGAGTTGCGCAGCGATGCCGAGCGCCATGGCCACACTGCAACCGTGGCCTTCCACGGGTTGCCGGTGGTGACGGTGAAGCCCGCCTCGTTCAAGCGCTGCCTCGCCAACCTCGTCACCAACGCGGCGCGCTACGGCAAGGCGATCGCCATCACAGGCCAGCGCGATCACCGTTATCTCACCATCACGATCGACGACGACGGCCCAGGCATTCCCGCTCACTTGCGCGAAGAGGTGTTCAAGCCGTTCCTCCGGCTGGACAACGCCCGCAACCAGGACGAAGGCGGCACCGGCCTCGGCCTCGCCATCGCCCGCGACATCGCCCGCTCGCATGGCGGCGACATCACGCTGGGTGACAGCCCGATGGGCGGATTGAGGGCGAGCGTGAGGATTCCGGTGTAGCTCGGGCTACGGTCTCACGACCATCTCACGCTACTTCGGCAGCAGCGCCTTCAGCTTGTCCATGTCGCGCACGTTCATCTTGAAACCGCCTGGCATCACGATGTCGCCGGGCTTTTGCTCCGGCTTGCAGGCTCCCAGCCACTTGGCTTGCAGCGTCGTGGTGTTGTCGCGCCCCGCCGCGCCGGCGACGCCGCCTTGCGCATGCGAGGTCGTCTTCACCGTGTAGGCCGAGTTGAAATCGCCAGTGATCTCGGCATGCGAGGTCGTGCTGACGCCGGCGACGCTGCACTCGGAATCGCTGACATAGCCGGTCGCGGTCTTCCTGATCTCCTGCTTGGCGCAGATCTGCTTGGCCATCGGGGAGACGTTGTTGCTCATCTCCTTGTCGACGGTCTCGTCGGTGCAGTGCTGCATGGTCATCTCGGGCACGGGCGAGCCTGATGTGACCAGCTTCATCTCCCAAAGACCGGCCTTGCGCACCGGCAGGTCATCGGCACCGGCGCTACCTGCCGACAACGCGAGGCAAAGCGTCGAGCCGAGCAAAGCGAGTTTGCGCGTCATGTGGGAAGCTCCCGGCCAACAGATTGCGGCGTTTCGACAACGCCTCAGTAGAGCGTGCGGATCGGCCGATCGGCGGCGCCATAGGGCACCCAGCGGCAGGAGAACGAGATGTAACCGCCCTCATAGGCCTGCACGCCGAGGAATTTCGCGACCTTGCCGTAGCGTGCGCAGTGATCGACCGCGACCTGCCGCGCGTCGACCTGGGTCGCCATCGAATAGGCGATGATGCCGCCGGTGTCGTTGCCCTTGAACGGAGGCACCGGAAGGATATCGGCGCGCGCCGACTGGCTCGCCATCAACCCCAAGGCAAGAAGGCCCGCGGCCGCAATGATTCGCATTCCTGTCACTCCAATTTGTTAGCGGCAGTTTACGGTGCCGGGATGGAAGTGAAAAGAACCGAAGGCCAGTTGGCCGCGACGTCTTGGTCAACTCCTGGCGAAGTGTTGCCGCGCTGCACTTGACCTCCCCCGGCCTTCGCGGCACCGTCCGACCTTCGCAAGACCTCAGCTGTCTGGATTGATCATGCGCGCCCCCTCCTCGAAATCGCTCCGCTTCGCCGCCGTGCTCGGCCTCATGTTCGGGGCACTGTCGCTCGGCGAAGCCAAGGCCGCCAACGGACTTGAGCTGAATTTCTGGCTGAGCGGCCCGCGCTACGACGGCGCCGTTGCCGATTGCGACAAGGCGCTGCCGACGATCGCCACCCAGTTCTGGGAGAAAGAAAGCTCGTTCTGGAATTCCTCCTTGAAGATCACCGGCTTCTCGGCCGTTCGCGAGGTCGCGTTCCGCCCCTGGCAGTCCGATAACATTCCGCGCCGCTATTGCACCGCTGACGCCATGCTCAACGACGGCAAGGTGCGCAGGGTGCATTTCTCGCTCATCGAGGACGGCGGCTTTGCCGGCTACGGCAACGGCGTCGAGTGGTGCGTGGTCGGGCTCGATCGCAATTGGGCCTACAACCCGGCCTGCCGCGCCGCCAAACCCTGATCCGAAGAGCGCCTGATTCGGGCTGATCGGCCGGCGCACGAGAGCGGCTCCAAATTTTGTTCTTGAAATGTTCCAACCGCCTGCTAGGCTGCGTGCACAGTCTAGTTGAGGGCGTCGCCATGTTTCATTCCAGATTGCGTTCGTTGTCCCGTCTGATGATCTCGCTGACCCTTGCTGCCGGGTTGGCAACTCTCGCCGGCGGTGCGAAGGCCCAGGACAAGCGGCAGAACGCGCCCGGCGAATTCGACTTCTATGTGCTTTCGCTGTCATGGTCGCCATCGTTCTGCGAGGAAGCGGCAGAACGCGGCGGCCGGTCACAGATGCAATGCGGCGGACGGCCCTACGCTTTCGTGGTGCATGGGCTGTGGCCGCAATATGAGAACGGCTTTCCGGAATACTGCCAGCGGCCGGCGCCGCGGCTGAATCGCAGCATCGTCTCCTCAATGCTCGACCTGATGCCGGCGCCGGGCCTGATCTTCAACGAATGGGACAAACACGGCACCTGCTCCGGGCTCGAAGGCCGCAGCTATTTCGAGACAATCCGCAAGGCGCGCGCCGCGATCAAGATTCCGCCCGAATATCTCGATCTGTCGCAGGCCAAGACCGTGGCGCCGGCGGAGGTCGAGGAAGCCTTCATCAAGGCCAATCCCGGTCTCAGCAATGCCGCCATCTCGGTCACCTGCAACCGGACGCGGCTCTCCGAGGTCCGCATCTGCCTCAGCAAGGACCTGCAATTCCGCGCCTGCGACGAGATCGAGCGCCGCGCCTGCCGCCGCGACCAGGTGACGATGCCGCCGATCAGGGGCGGGTAGCCCCGCTCTTGTGGCCGGGATTCAGCGCACTACGCCGCGAACCGCGGCGTAGTGCGCTGCTGATCCGAGGCCCAATACGAGAAAGAGCTGGGTCCTGGCTCAGCAGCGCAGCGTTACGCGCTGCACCGCGTCCGGGACATGTGATCGTGCCTCTTTGCTGAAGCGATCACGTAGCGTAGTGCTGTTTCATGAACTACCGCCACGCCTTCCACGCCGGCAGCTTCGCCGATGTCATCAAGCACATCGTGCTGGCGCGCATCCTCACTTACTTGCAGGACAAGCCCGCGGCGTTCCGCGTCATCGACACCCATGCCGGCGCCGGGCTCTACGATCTCGACAGCGACGAGGCGCGCCGCGGCGGCGAATGGCTGACGGGCATTGCGCGGCTGCTGCAGGCGCGCCTGTCGAACGAGACCGCGGCGCTGATCAAGCCCTATCTCGACATCGTCCGCGCCTTCAATCCGAAGGGCGAGCTTAGGGCTTATCCAGGCTCGCCGCTGATTGCGCGCGGCCTGCTCAGACCGCAAGACCGCCTCGTCGCCTGCGAGCTCGAGCCGAAGGCGCGGAAAGCGCTGATCGACGTGCTGCGCCGCGACGAGCAGGCCCGCGTGGTCGATCTCGACGGCTGGGTGGCGCTGCCGGCCTTCGTGCCGCCGAAGGAGCGGCGCGGCCTCGTGCTGATCGACCCGCCGTTCGAAGCCAAGGACGAGTTCGAGCGGCTGGGCGAGGCCTTCGCGGCGGCCTTCGCAAAATGGCCGACCGGTATCTATGTCATTTGGTATCCGGCCAAGAACCGGCGGGCCACCGACACGCTGGCCCAAACGGTCGCGCGGCTCGCAGCTGCAGCAAAGCCGCCGGGGAAATGCCTGCGCCTCGAATTCAGCGTCGCGCCGCAAGCCGACGGCGCCGCCCTGACCTCCACCGGGCTCCTGATCGTCAATCCGCCCTATACGCTGCACGGCGAGCTCAAGACCATCCTGCCCGAGCTGGAAATGCCGCTCGGCCAGGGCGGGGCTGCCAGATTCCGATTGGAGGTGCCGAGACCGTAACACTCCGGCATTCTTGGGAAAAATATGCAGGACCCGTAGTCAATCTGCAAAGAACCGTATTATGCTGTTTCTGTGACTGGCTTTACGTTCCGCTTCCGCGAATGGTTGCGGCGGAGTGAAGGCCCTAAGAAAGATCCCGCCGGACCGATGAGGTCCGTCGAAGGATGGCCAGCTCCCGGGCTGCGTGAGGCCCGGTCATGTCGTGACGTGAGTCGGCGTCGCGGCGGAGGAGCAATGAGGGGGAGTTTCCCGATGGCCATGACGGGAACGGTCAAGTTCTTCAACGGCGAGCGCGGCTACGGCTTCATCAAGCCCGATGACGGCGGTCGCGATGTCTTCGTTCACATCACCGCTGTGGAGCGGGCGGGACTGAAAGACCTTGCCGAAGGACAACGTATTACTTTCGAAGTCGAACCGGACAAGAAGGGGAAGGGACCGAAAGCGGTCAATTTGGTGATCCTCTCCTAAAGCGCAATGAGATTTGGATGAATCGTCGTCGCGCTTTAGCTTGTTGTTTACGCATGATCTTTCCGGAAAACCGCTTCGCACTTTTCCGGATCATGCTTTAGCGAGCCCTGAGTAAAAAAATCCCGGCCGCGAGCGGCCGGGAGGCGGGTCCGGTATTTTCTTCTTTGGATGTCAGAAGTGATAGTTCACGCCTGCGCGGACAACGCTGGCGCTATAGCCGTTTGACACGCCCGTAATGGCGAACTGGCTCGTCGACAGATCGATGTAGAGATATTCGAGCTTGGCGCTCCAGTTCGGCGCGAGGCCGACTTCCGCGCCAGCACCGATGGTCCAGCCCGCGGTGGTGTGCGACTCCGTCCAGCCAAAGGTCTGCCCACGCAGCTCGCCGAAAGCGAGACCGGCGGTGCCGTAGAACAGCACATTGCTGAACGCATAGCCGGCGCGGCCGCGCAGGGTGCCGAACCACGGATTGGAGAATTTCCACGGCGCAAAGGTATCGTCGGCACCGCTCGCCTGGATGTCGCCTTCGACACCGAACACCCACGGGCCGTTCTGGAAATTGTAGCCGGCTTGGACACCGCCGACGAAGCCCGACGGCTTCGTCGGGTTGTTGTCGACCGAGCCCCATTCATAGCCGATGTTGCCGCCGAGATAGGGACCTGCCCAGCTATAGGCATTGAGCGGCTGATTGACGGTATAGGGCGCATGCTGCCCGTAATTGAGATCGGCGGCCTCTGCCGAAGCTGTCCAGCCGGCGGCAACCAACGCGGCTGCGCCCACAACGAACCTCTTCATCACTCACTCCAACGCAACTGTCGCAACCCCTCGCGATGCCCGCGCCGCCGCGCCGACACCGTCGCATGGTTACGGAACCAAGAATTTTTCGCGCAGGATTTATCGAGAGTTTTAAGTTAAAGGGCTGTTAAGTCGGGTTGCCGCCCGCTTAACAGACTTAAGGAAGCGTTACCGGGAACTGGCCGCCATCCTGTGCGTGCAGCAAGGCCGGAACTTCAAATCGGCCCCCCCAGCACCTAAATTCGCCCCATGGTTCACGATTCCTCCGACAATCCGGACGACCGCGAGCGTAAGTCGCCGCGCCCTGGTGCGACCGACGCGCCGCCCGAGCGCCTGGCAGCTCCGGACGTCGATCCCGCGGCAGCGGGCGGCGACGACGAGGACGATGCGCTGCTGCCGGATATCCTGGAAGAGAGCGGCGCGGTTGGCGAAGGCCCGCTGGCGACCGGTCATGAGGCGATCGAGCGCGCGGTTCGGCTCGCACCCACCTCGCCCGGCGTCTATCGCATGCTCAATGCGAACGCCGACGTGCTCTATGTCGGCAAGGCCAAGAACGTCAAAAAGCGGCTGTCCAGCTATGCGCGCCAGAGTGCGCCGCTGCCGGCCCGCATCCTGCGCATGATCGCGGCCACCGTGACCGTGGAGATCGTCTCGACCAACACCGAGACCGAGGCGCTGCTGCTGGAAGCCAACCTCATCAAGCAGCTGCGGCCGCGCTTCAACGTGCAGCTGCGCGACGACAAGTCGTTCCCCTATATCCTGATCACCGGCGACCATTGGGCGCCGCAGATCCTGAAACATCGCGGCGCACAGACCCGGCCCGGCCGCTATTTCGGCCCGTTCGCCTCCGCCGGCGCGGTCAACCGCACCATCACGGCGCTGCAGCGCGCGTTCCTGATCCGCTCCTGCACCGATTCCTTCTTCGAGAGCCGCACCCGCCCCTGCCTGCTGTATCAGATCCGCCGCTGCGCCGGTCCGTGCACCCGCGAGATCGATTTCGGCGGTTATTCGACGCTGGTGCGCGAGGCCAGCGACTTTCTTTCCGGCAAGAGCCATGCGGTGAAGCAGGAGCTCGCCGGCGAGATGGAGAAGGCGGCCAGCGAGCTCGAATTCGAGCGCGCCGCACTCTACCGCGACCGCCTCGCCGCACTGTCGGCGATCCAGTCGCAGCAGGGCATCAATCCGCGCACGGTGGAGGAAGCCGACGTGTTCGCCATCCACCAGGAGGGCGGCTTCTCCTGCGTCGAGGTGTTCTTCTTCCGCACCGGCCAGAACTGGGGCAACCGCGCCTATTTTCCGCGCGCGGAAAAGAGCTTTACGCCGGAAGAGGTGCTCGGCTCGTTCCTCGCCCAGTTCTACGATGACAAGCCGCCGCCGAGGAACATCCTGCTCTCGCACGAGATCGAGGAATGCGAGCTGCTCGCCAATGCGCTCTCGATCAAGGCCGGCCACAAGGTCGAGATCACCGCGCCCAAGCGCGGCGAGAAGAAGGAGCTGGTCACTCACGCGCTGACCAATGCGCGCGAGGCGCTCGGCCGCAAGCTCGCGGACACCGCAACGCAAAGCCGCCTGCTCGAGGCCATGGCCGCGACGCTGAACCTGCCGCATGCGCCCAAGCGTATCGAGGTCTATGACAACAGCCATATCCAGGGCACCAATGCGGTCGGCGCCATGATCGTCGCCGGCCCCGACGGCTTCGTGAAGAACCAGTACCGCAAGTTCAACATCAAGTCGGAAGGGCTGACGCCCGGCGACGACTACGCCATGATGCGCGAGGTGCTCGAGCGCCGCTTCAAGCGCCTGATCAATCCGCCCGAGGACGGTGCAGCCAAGGAAAACGACAAGGCCAAGGACGACGATTTCCCGCAATGGCCCGACCTCGTCATCATCGACGGCGGCCGCGGCCAGCTCAACGCCGTTCGCGAGATCTTTGCAAATCTCGGCCTGACCCAGGTGTCGCTGATGTCCGTCGCCAAGGGGCCGGACCGGGATGCCGGCCGCGAGACCCTGTTCATGCCGGAACGCGAGGCCATCAAACTCGAGCCGCGCGATCCCGTGCTCTATTTCATCCAGCGCCTGCGCGACGAGGCCCACCGCTTCGTCATCGGTTCGCACCGCAAGCTGCGCAAGAAGGACATCCGCGAGGCCGGCTTGCAGGAGATTCCGGGCATCGGCCCGTCACGCAAACGTGCCTTGCTGCACCATTTCGGAACCCTGAAGGAGATCGAACGGGCCTCAATCGCCGATCTCGGCAAGGTTCCGGGGGTGAGCGCCGAGAGCGCCCGCAGGATTTTCGAATATTTCCATCCTCAGCCGGGATGAACTAAAGGGGGGCCGCGGTCATATGGTCGTTGCATCCCGCGCCCATCTGGGGAGCGGAACGGTTGACCTTGGGGCCCGAGCGGTATTGGTAGGACGGATGAACATCGCCACGACACGAGGGACGACCAGCCGCGCGATGTCCCTCCCCAACATCCTGACCTATGGCCGGATCGCCGCGATCCCGGTCGTGGTCGGATGCATCTATGCGCAGTCGATTCTGGATCAGCCGCTCTGGCTGCGTTGGCTCGCTGTCGCCCTTTTCATCGCGGCCGGGGTGACTGATTACCTCGACGGCTATTATGCGCGGATCTGGAATCAGCAATCGGCGTTCGGCCGGATGCTCGACCCGATCGCCGACAAGCTGCTGGTTGCCTCCTGCCTGCTGATGCTGGCCGCGGACGGCATCATCCACGGCTGGTCGCTGTGGGCCGCCATCGTGATCCTGTGCCGCGAGATCCTGGTCTCGGGCCTGCGCGAATACCTCGCCGCGCTGCGCGTCAGCGTGCCCGTGACCAAGCTCGCCAAATGGAAGACCACGGTCCAGCTCGTCGCCATCGGCTTCCTGCTCGCTGGTCCAGCCGGGGACGAGGTGGTGCCGGTCGTCTCGATGATCGGACTGGCGCTGCTGTGGGCTTCTGCGATCCTCACCATGTACACCGGCTACGACTATTTCCGCGCCGGCATCCATCACCTCATCAAGGAGGACGAGGGATGAAGGTGAAGTATTTCGCCTGGGTGCGCGAACGCGTCGGCAAGGCCGAAGAGACGATCGAGCCGCCGGGAAGCGTGCGCACCGTCGAGGAGCTGATCGCCTGGCTCTCCGGCCAAAGCGAGGCCCATGCGTATGCATTCGAGAAGCCGAAGGTGATCCGCGCCGCGATCGACCGCGCCCACGTCAAATCAGACGCCGTGATCGCGGGCGCCGGCGAGATCGCGTTCTTCCCGCCGATGACCGGCGGCTAGGCCGATGTCCTGGAACAGACCAGCGTGCGGCGCCGCCTCACCTCTCCCCAACGGGGAGAGGTCGGATCGCTCGCGGCGATGCAAAGCATCGTCCGGCGCGACCCGGGTGAGGGGTCAGAGGTCTCACGAGAGGGCGTATCCCCTCACCCGCGCCTTCGGCGCGACCTCTCCCGATGGGAGAGGTGTCGAAGCGGCACGATCATGACCTGTCCCGTCACCATCCGCATCCAGGAGGACGATTTCGACATCGCGCGCGAGATCGCGGTCCTGACCAAGAGCCGCACCGACATCGGCGCGGTCGTGAGCTTCTCCGGCATTTGCCGCGCTGACGAGGAGAGCGCGAAGATCGCCGCGCTCACGCTCGAACATTATCCGGGCATGGCGGAAGAGGAGATCAAGCGCCATGTCGAGGAGGCGACCTCGCGTTGGCCGCTGAATGGCGTCACGGTGATTCACCGCGTCGGCCGCCTTATGCCCGGCCAGAACATCGTGCTGGTGCTGACCGCCTCGCAGCACCGCCAGGCCGCATTCCAGGCGGCCGAGTTCCTGATGGACTATCTCAAGACCAGTGCACCGTTCTGGAAGAAAGAAGAGAGCGCCACCGGCACCGGCTGGGTCGAGGCCCACGCCCGTGACGACGAGGCCGCCGCGCGCTGGACGAAATCCTGATGGCAAAAACTGCAAGAAAGACCGCGCGCGGCCGCGCGGCGCCGAAGTTTGCAAAGGTGGGGCCCGGCGAGCTTGTCACGCTGCTCGACTTCGTCCGCTATGCGGTGAGCCGCTTCGTCGAAGCCAGGCTCGCCTTTGCCCACGGCACCACCGACCCGGTCGCGGAAGCCGCCTTCCTGATCTGCGAGGCGCTGCATCTCAATCCCGAACAATTCGATATCTTCGCCAACGCGCGCGTCACCGCAGCGGAAGGCAAGGCCATCCTCGATCTGATTCATAAGCGCGTCACAACGCGCAAACCGGCCGCCTATCTCGTCAACAAGATCTATATGCGCGGCCTGCCCTTCTATGTCGACGAGCGCGTCATCGTTCCGCGCTCGTTCATCGGCGAGCTGCTGGATTCGCATTTCGGCGGCGACGGCGATGCCGGCTCGTTGATCGATGATCCAACGGCCGTGGCGCGCGTGCTCGATCTCTGCACGGGATCGGGATGCCTTGCGATCCTCGCCGCGCATCATTTCCCGAACGCCACCGTCGATGCCGTCGATATCTCCAAGGGTGCGCTTGAAGTCGCCGCCCGCAATGTCGGCGAATACGGGCTGGCGGACCGGATCAGCCTCCATCGCGGCGACCTTTTCGCCCCGCTCGGCGGCAACAGATACGACCTGATCATCACGAACCCGCCTTACGTCGATGCCGAGGGCATGGCGGCGTTGCCGCCCGAGTGCCGGGCCGAACCAAAGCTCGCCTTCGACGGCGGCGCCGACGGTCTCGACGTGGTGCGCCGCATCCTGCGCGATGCGCCCGATCACCTGACGCCGGACGGCGGGCTGATCTGCGAGATCGGGCGCGGCCGCGAGCTGGTCGACGAGGCCTTTCCGGACTTGCCGCTGCTCTGGCTCGACACCGAAGATTCCGAGGGCGAGGTGTTCTGGATCGCAGCCGCCGATCTCGGCTGAGCCTTTGCGACGCGCGCGCTTCGGAACAAGTCAAATAGCGCCACGTTCATCCTCCGATGCATTTTTTTCGCTCTCGGAGGATGTCCGCATGCTCGCGCCATCGGGCGAATTGCTGCGCGCCGGCGTGGCGCTCAAGCTCAACCACCTCAAACGCGCCGCTCAATCCTATCTGCGTGACCAGACCAGCCAGGCAACGGGCAAGGTGACATCTTACGCCGTGGCCGGCGGACTGTTCGCAGCCGCGGGCCTGTTCGTTGTCGCGGCACTTTTCGTCGGGCTGATCGCCCTGTACCGCTGGATCGCCATCAGTTACGGGCAATTCTGGGGTTTTGGCGCGGTCGGCGCAGTGCTGCTGGTGTTGGCTGCGGTCTGTGCCGGGGTGGCGATGGCGCAGATGAGGCGCAAGCCCAAGCCGATCGTGCCGCTTGCGAGCCGTCTGCGCGTGGCGGTCGCGACGCCGCGGATCCCGCGCGGAACGGTCAAGCAGGCGGTGAAGGAGGTCGCAACGACAATTCCCCTCGCACCGCTCGCGCCGGGCGAACGCGGTCACGGCGGCAAACCTTACGGCAACAGCACCTGGCCGGTCCGCGCCAACCGCCCCGTGCAACTTGGCCTGATGCTCGCGGCCGTCGGTCTGGTCGGACTGACGGCCGCCCGGAGGCGGCGCCACAGGCACAGTCTGGGGGCATGATGCTGGCGCGGCGCTCCGAACCGATCGACTCCTGGCTGCTGGTGGCGGCGACGGCGGTCTTCGTGCTGACGGCGGAGCGCTACTTTCAGGATTCCGGCCTGATCCGGTTGGGGCCTCCGCAGGACCACCGCAAAGCCGAAGCGAACTCACCGGAAACGAGCCCGGCGAGCGCCGCCGTGCAGCCCGGCCGTGGCCGCCGGGCGAAAAGTCCATTCGACATCCCTTGGTCGGGCTGGAAGGACATTTTCTGGCGGACCTATCAGCGTATCGACGAGGATCGCCTGCTCGCGACGGCGGGCGGCGTCGTCTTCTTCGGGCTGCTCGCGATCTTCCCCGCAGTCACCGCGGTCGTCTCTTCCTATGGCCTGTTCGCCGATCCCGCCACGATCAGCGCCAACCTCCAGAAGCTGGCGATGATGCTGCCCCAGGGCACGTTCGAGATCGTCGAGGAGCAGGTCGGGCGCGTGGTCTCGAAGGGCAACACGGCGCTGGGGGCCACATTCCTGTTCGGCTTTGTGCTTGCGATCTGGAGCGCCAATGCCGGGGTCAAGGCGATCTTCGATGCCCTCAATGTCGCCTATGAGGAACGCGAGAAGCGCAGCTTCATCCGCCTGAACATGGTCTCGCTGGCCTTCACCGTCGGCGGCATCGTGGCACTGCTGCTGATGGTGGGGGCCGTCGTCGCCTTCCCGCTCGCGCTCAATCATCTCGGCATGGCGCCCGAAAGCAAATTGATCGTGGCGTTGGCCCGATGGCCGCTGCTGTTCCTGATCCTGCTCGTGGCGCTCGCCATCCTCTATCGCTTCGCCCCGAGCCGCGACGCCCCGCGATGGCAATGGCTCAGCCTTGGGGCGGTGACGGCGGCCATCCTCTGGATCGCCGGCTCGGCCCTGCTCTCCTGGTACCTCTCGGAATTCGCCAATTACAATGCGACCTACGGCTCTCTGGGCGCTGCGATCGGCCTGATGATGTGGATGTGGATGTCGGCGATCGTCATCATGTTCGGCGCCGAGTTGAACTCGGAGATCGAACGGCAGACGCTGCGCGACACCACCACCGGACGGCCGAAGCCGCTCGGCAGCCGCGAGGCCGTCTCGGCCGACACGGTCGGCGCCGCCGCGCCATTTTGAGCGGGGGCGATCAGCCCGGAGCTTGGCCCGACCGCGTCTCGGGCGCGATGAGCGTGATCGCGGGTCCAGATATACCGATAGAAGCCTTTCGGCGGCGGACCGACCGGTCTGCGAGACGGTCGCTATCCCCTCGAATCAACAATGATGTTAGCTTCATGCGTGCTTCGGGGAGCATGAGGCGTGACGGGTTCGGACGCGGCCCGTGTTTTCCCGGGTGAAGCAGTCAGCTCTTGAGGCGAACGCGCGGCATGATTCGCATTTCGACGATCTTCATCGCCATCTGCATGGTCCTGGTCGCGGCCTCGCTCGGGCTCGTGCTCTATTCGGTCGCCGGCATCAGCGGAACGGAATCGGCGATCGTGGCGCTGACCGCGCTGACCTTCCTGATCCTCTACAACGCGGTGTCGATGCGGCTGCGCGACCGCAGCGACGTCGGCGGCCAGATTGCCGACCTCTCGCGGGGCACTGCCGACCTCGCCCGGCAGGTGGCCGAGTTCGGCCGCCGGCTTGCAGCGCTCGAGGGCCGCATCGCCTCGTCCAATTCGACCAATTCCGACCGCGTCCAGTCGGTCATCGGCGAGATCAACGAACTGGGCGGATTGGTCAGGCAGCTCGCCACCACCGTGGCTGCCCATGAGGATCTGCTGGCCGGCAACGCGCCGGCTCCCGCCCCGGTCACGAGGCCCGAGCCGGAGATGCCGGTCGATTTGGCCGCTCCCCACGAGGAGGAGAAGCCGATCGCCCCTCCTCCGCTTTCCGTGCCGCCGCGGCCGGCGCCGGCAGTTCAGGCCCAAACCGCCAATCCGGTTCAGAGCGGCAATGGACGCAACCAGACCCAGTTGCTGGCGATGCTGCGCAATGCGATCGACGAGAACCGCATCGACATCTTCCTGCAGCCGATGGTAACGCTGCCGCAGCGCAAGGTGCGGTTCTACGAGGCGGTGACGCGCCTGCGCGACGAGCGCGACCAGCTGATCGCCGCCGAGGAGTTCATCAGCATCGCCGAAGCCTCCGGGCTGATCGGGCGCATCGACAACATGGTGATGCTGCGCTGCGTGCAGGTGCTGCGGCGCCTGATGGTGCGCAACAAGGACGTCGGCGTGTTCTGTAACGTGGCGGCCTCCACGCTCGGCAATTCCACCACCTTCACGCAATGCCTCGATTTCCTCGAAGCCAACCGCGCGCTCGCGCCCTCACTGGTGCTGGAGTTCAAGCAGTCGACGTTCCGCCATCTCGGCCCGGCCGAGACCGAGAACCTCGCCGCGCTCGCCCAGCGCGGCTTCCGCTTCTCGATCGACCATGTCACGGATCTCAGGATCGAGCCGCGCGAGCTGGCCGATCGCGGGGTACGCTTCATCAAGGTGCCGGCCACGCTGCTGCTCGATCCCAGGCAGGCCTCGACCTCCGACATCCATCCGTCCGACCTCTCGGACCTGCTCGGCCGCTTCGGCATCGACCTGATCGCCGAGCGGATCGAGGGCGAGCGCGCCGTGGTCGATCTGCTCGACTACGACGTGCGGTTCGGCCAGGGCTTCCTGTTCGCGCCGCCCCGGCCATTGCGGCCGGAGGGGGCATCTGCTACCGCCGGGGCGCCGCCGAACCAGGCGAAAGACATTCAGGGACCTCATGGCTCCGGCACACAAAGCTCAGGCGCAACGTCTTCTGCGCCTCCACCACAACGCATCACCGGCAACGCGGCGCTCGCGCGCCGCATCTGATCGGCCGCGCGCATCATGACCACGCTGCATTTTGCCGAAGGCCTGCGCGAGCTCGTGGGCGGCGTTGACGTTGTGCTCAGCGACATCTGGGGCGTGGTCCATAACGGGCTGGAATCCTTCCCCGAAGCCTGCGAGGCGCTGCACACCTGTCGCAGCCGCGGCGGTACGGTGATCCTGATCACCAACGCGCCGCGCCCGGCCGACTCCGTGCAGCGGCAATTGCGCAAGCTCGGCGTCCCGGATGAGACCTATGACGCGATCGTATCTTCAGGCGACCTGACCCGGCTCTATGTGGCCGAGCATCCCGGCCGCAAGATGTTCTGGCTCGGTCCCGAGCGCGACAATTCGATCTATCGCGGCCTCGATGCGATGACCGCGCCGCTCGAGGAAGCCGATTACATCGTCTGTACCGGTCTCTATGACGACGAGACAGAAACGGCGGAAGACTATCGCGGCATGATGCTGAAGGCGCGCGAGCGCAAGCTGACGCTGGTCTGCGCCAACCCCGACATCGTGGTGGAACGCGGCGACCGGCTGATCTATTGCGCCGGCGCCATCGCGGAGCTCTACCGCGAGCTCGGCGGCGAGGTGATCTTCTACGGCAAGCCGCACCGCCCGATCTACGAGCGCGCCATGGCGCTCGCCGGCGAGCGGCAGGGCCATCAGATCGATCGCAAAAAGGTGCTGGCGATCGGCGATTCCGTCCGCACCGATCTCACCGGCGCGCGCGAATTCGGCATCGACTGCCTGTTCGTGACCCGCGGCATCCATGCCGAGGAGTTCGAGGGTCTCGACCAGCTCGACCCGAATTCGGTGATGGAATTGTTCGGCCACCCGCCGAAGGCGCTGATGCGCGAATTGAAGTGGTAGAAAATATCGTGCCCCGGACGCAGCTCGAAGAGCTGCAGAGCCGGGGCCAGAAGGCGCAACTGATGTCGTGAATGGACGGGGTCCCGGCGCAGCGCCGCGTCACTGACGTGCCGCGCCGCGTCCGGGACACGAAAGCGCCTTACGCGCTCGCCATGTCCGGGAAGACCGCCTCGATCTTCGTCTTCAGCGTCGCCGCGTTGAACGGCTTCACGATGTAGTTGTTCACGCCGGCCTTCTTCGCCGCGATCACGTTCTCGGTCTTGGATTCGGCCGTGATCATGATGAACGGCGTGGTGGCGAGGTTCGGATCCGCGCGAACTTCGCGCAGGAGGTCGTAACCCGTCATCGGCTCCATGTTCCAATCGGAGATCACGAGCCCGTACTTCTTGCCGCGCATCTTGTTCAGCGCCGCCGAACCGTCGCTGGCATCATCGATATTCTCGAAGCCAAGCTGCTTCAGCAGATTCCGGATGATACGGATCATGGTGCTGTAGTCATCCACCACCAGAACCGGCATCGTCAAATCAACCGCCATCTCGACTCCCCCAACGCAAACCCAGGAATATTACGATCGGACTACCAGGCCGGCGCCCGGCAGTTCCACGCCTCAAGCACTAGCATCAAGGCCTTAAACAGCCCGTTAACTGGGGGCCGCTCCGAAGGATTGAAATCGTGTTCAATGTCTGCCCGCCCCGCCGCTTGACTTCGCAGGGCCGGTCGCGCCACGGTCCGGGCCGGTCCTGCCCGGTTCGAGAATTCCCCTGATGGCTCCGCCTTTTACCGTTATCCGCGACACAACGCCGGATTCCGCCATTCCGAGGGGCGCCGTGGTCGCCATGGGCAATTTCGATGGCGTTCATCTCGGCCATCGCGCCGTGATTGCGGCTGCCCTGGAGATGGGCCGAGCGCATGGCCGCCCTGCGCTGGCATTGACCTTCGAGCCGCATCCGCGGCGGTTTTTCAGCCCCAACACCCCGCAATTCCGCCTGACGGACGAGCGGGCCAAGCTGCGGCTTTTGGCCGGTACCGGGCTTGCCGGCGCCGTTGTCATGACCTTCGACAAGGCGCGTGCCGGAACCAGCGCGCAAGATTTCATTCGCCATGACCTGATCGGGCGTCTCGGGGTCAGCGGCATCGCGGTCGGCTACGACTTCCATTTCGGCAAGGGACGGGTCGGCTCGCCGAGCCTTCTCGTCAACGAAGCGCCCCGGCTCGGCATCGAGGTCGACGTGCAACCGCATGTCGATATCGACGAACGGCCGGTCTCCTCCAGTGCCATCCGGATCGCCCTCGCCGAGGGCCAGCTCGACCAAGCTACCACCATGCTGGGCGCGCCCTGGTTCATCACCGGCGAAGTCATCCATGGCGAGAAGCGCGGCCGCGACCTCGGTTATCCCACCGCCAACATCCGCCTGGATGCCAATTGCGGCCTCAAGCACGGCATCTACGCGGTGCGGGTCGGCCGGGGGACCGAGCGCCTGGATGGGGTGGCGAGCTTCGGCCGCCGCCCGACCTTCGACAACGGCGCCCCGCTGCTGGAAATCTTCCTGTTCGACTTCAAGGGCGACCTTTACGGGCAGGCGCTCGACTGCGCCTTCATCGGCTTCATCCGCGAGGAGCTGAAATTCGACAGCCTGGAGGCCCTGATCCGCCAGATGGACGACGATTCCGGCCGCGCCCGCGCCATCCTGGCCGCTGCCCCGGACGCGTTTCCGAGGCTGGGCGTGATCGATTAAGGGCCGAAACCGGGTCAGCCGAACCTTTGCGCTTCCTCCGCCCCCCTGCTATGGAGAGCCCATGTTTGCGCGGCGCATCATAGGGATTAGCGGCCCGGCTTCCGCCTGAGCCTCAAGGCTCGGCGCAAGACCGGGATTTCGTCGTTTCACCCCGCGATTCCGCATCGCCCAGCCGTTCCCCGCGCCACCTCCGAGCCAGTCAGCCTCATGTCCGAAAAGCCGCAAAAGTCGCAAAAGTCTGAAGCCAAAGACTATTCGAAAACCCTGTTCCTGCCGCAGACCGAATTCCCGATGCGCGCCGGCCTGCCGCAGCGCGAGCCGGAGATCCTCAAGCGCTGGTACGAGATCGGCCTTTACGAAAAGCTGCGCGAGAGTGCGAAGGGCCGCGCCAAGTTCGTGCTGCACGATGGGCCGCCCTACGCCAACGGCAACATCCATATCGGCACGGCGCTGAACAAGATCCTGAAGGATCTCGTCACCAAGAGCCAGCAGATGCTCGGCTTCGATTCCAACTACGTGCCGGGCTGGGATTGCCACGGCCTGCCGATCGAGTGGAAGGTCGAGGAGGAGCACTATCGCAAGAAGGGCAAGCAGAAGCCCGACTTCCGCGACAGTGCCGCCATGATCGATTTCCGGAGAGAGTGCCGCGCCTATGCCACGCACTGGCTCGGCGTGCAGCGCGAGGAATTCAAGCGCCTGGGGGTGATCGGCGACTGGGACCATCCCTACGCCACCATGAGCTATCCCGCCGAAGCCCAGATCGCGCGCGAGCTGATGAAGTTCGCCGCCAACGGCACGCTTTATCGCGGCTCCAAGCCGGTGATGTGGAGCGTGGTCGAGAAGACCGCGCTGGCCGAAGCCGAAGTGGAGTACGAGGACTACACCTCCGACATGGTCTGGGTGAAATTCCCGGTGACCTCGCCAGCGCACGGTGCGCTTGCCTCCGCGAGCGTCGTCATCTGGACCACCACGCCTTGGACCCTCCCCGGCAACCGCGCCATCTCGTTCTCGCCGAAGATCGCTTATGGCCTCTACAAGGTCTCGGACGCGCCCGCGGACAATTGGGCCAAGACCGGCGACCTTCTGATCCTCGCTGACGCACTCGCTGAAGAGGTGTTCAAGCAAGCGCGTGTGACCGCCTATGAGAAGGTGCGCGACGTCCCCGGCGACACCATGGACGCGATCGAATGCGCTCATCCGCTCAAGGGCCTTGCCGGCGGCTACGAATTCACCGTGCCGCTGCTGCCCGGCGATCACGTCACCGACGATACTGGCACCGGCTTCGTGCACACGGCGCCGGGCCATGGCCGCGAGGATTTTGACGCCTGGATGGCGCAGGCGCGCGATCTCGATGCGCGCGGCATCAACACCGCGATCCCCTACACTGTCGATGAGAACGGCGCCTACACCGATCATGCGCCCGGCTTTACCGGCAAGCGTGTCATCAACGACAAGGGCGAGAAGGGCGATGCCAACGAGGCCGTGATCAAGGCGCTCGTCGACAGAGGCATGCTGCTCGCGCGCGGCCGGCTCAAGCATCAATATCCGCACTCCTGGCGCTCCAAGAAGCCGGTGATCTTCCGCAACACGCCGCAATGGTTCATCGCGATGGACAAACCTGTTGTGGACGCACCGGGCAAGCCCGGCGCTATGGACGTGGCGCAGGGCGGCAAGGCGAAGAGCGGCGACACGCTGCGCGCCCGCGCGCTGCACGCGATCTCGGTAACGCAATGGGTGCCGCCATCGGGCGAGAACCGCATCAATGGCATGATCGAGGCGCGCCCGGACTGGGTGATCTCGCGCCAGCGCGCCTGGGGCGTGCCGATCGCCGTGTTCGTGCGCGAGAAGGGCGACGGCTCCGCCGAGATCCTCCAGGACGAGGCGGTGAACGCGCGCATCGGCGAAGCCTTCGAGAAGGAAGGCGCCGACGCCTGGTATGCGACGGGCGCGCGCGAGCGCTTCCTCGGGCCCCGCGCGAGCGAGGACTGGCAGAAGGTCGACGACATTCTCGACGTCTGGTTCGATTCAGGCTCGACCCACGCCTTCGTGCTGGAAGACCCCGTGCATTTCCCGGGGCTGTCAGGCATCAAGCGCAAGGTCGACGGCGGCACCGACACGGTGATGTATCTGGAAGGCTCGGACCAGCACCGCGGCTGGTTCCACTCCTCGCTGCTGGAGAGCTGCGGCACGCGCGGCCGCGCGCCTTACGACATCGTTCTGACTCACGGCTTCACGCAGGCCGAGGACGGCCGCAAGATGTCGAAGTCGCTCGGCAACACCATCGAGCCGCAGGCCGTCATCAAGGAATCCGGTGCCGACATCTTGAGACTCTGGGTCGCGTCCTGCGACTACACCGACGATCAGCGCATCGGGCCCGAGATCCTGAAGAACACCGTCGAGACCTATCGCAAGCTGCGCAACACCGTGCGCTGGATGCTGGGCACGCTGCATCACTACAAGCCTGCCGACGCGGTCGCGCCCGCCGACATGCCCGAGCTCGAGCGCTTCATGCTGCACGAGCTCGCGGTGCGCGCCGCCGCGATCGGCAAGGCCTATCGGGAGTTCGACTACAAGACCGTGGTCGCGATCCTGTCCGCCTTCCTCAACAGCGAGCTCTCCGCGTTCTACTTCGACATCCGCAAGGACACGCTTTATTGCGATCCGCCGTCGTCACTGACGCGCAAAGCGGCGCTGACGACCATCGACCTGCTGTGCGCCTCGATCCTGAAATGGCTGGCCCCGATCCTCAGCTTCACCGCGGAGGAAGCCTGGCGCATGTACCGGCCCGACGCGGAGCCGTCCGTGCATCTGACGCTGTTCCCGACCGATCTCGAAGCCTTTCGCGACGACAAACTCGCCGCGAAATGGGAGATGATCCGCAACGTCCGTCGCGTCGTCACCGGCGCGCTCGAGTTGGAACGGGCCGCCAAGAACATCGGCTCCTCGCTGGAGGCTTCGCCGGTGATCTATGTCGCCGATCGCGCCATGCTGGCGATCTTGTTCGACGTCGATCTCGCTGAAGTCTGCATCACCTCGAACTACGAGGTGCGAGAGGACGAGGCGCCGGAAGGTGCATTCCGTCTCGATGCTGTCCCCGGCGTCGCGGTCGTGGTGGAGAAGGCGGTCGGCACCAAATGCGCCCGCTCCTGGAAGATTTCGCCGACGGTCGGCGAGGACCCTGAATACCCCGACGTCACCCCGCGCGACGCGAAGGCGCTGCGCGAATGGAAGGCGCTGGGGGTGAGCGTCTGATCGATCGGCCATGACCCCGCTCCGCGCCGGCATCCTCTCGGCCGTGGTCACGCTCGTGGCCGACCAGGCCTCGAAGCTCTGGCTCCTGAACGTGTTCGACCTCGCCCGTCGCGGCGCAGTGCGGGTGACGCCGTTCTTCGACCTGGTGCTGGCCAAGAACGTCGGGATCAGCTTCGGTTGGCTCCAGAACGACGATCAGGCGGCGCAGCTCGCGCTGATGGCTGTGAAGGTCATCGCTGTGGTCGCCCTGACGATCTGGATGGTCCGATCGCACACCCGGCTTGCGACCGTCGCCCTGGGCTTGATCATCGGCGGTGCGGTCGGCAATGGCATAGACCGCTTCGTCCACGGGGCAGTGATCGATTTCGCTCTGTTCCACATCAAGATCGCCGGAAATACCTATAATTGGTATGTGTTTAACCTCGCGGATGTGGCCATCGTTGCTGGGGTGGCGGCGCTATTGTATGATTCCATCCTGGGGGTACCCGCCGCAAAAGCGCCCTGATCCCGGCCGATACGGACCGGCCGGTGGAACCCCGCTTTTGCGAGGTTGGAGCCGCGCGCGAGCGGCAATCTGCCACAATATGGAACAGGTAAAGTGATGCGCAGCGCGATGACCAGCGGTTCGATGGTGCGAGACCCCCGGTGGGGGCTTTGGCGGGCATTGAAATTGTCTGCTGTCGCACTCGGCATCGGTCTCGTCATGTCGACCGGCGCGGCCCGCGCCGGTGACGACGACGAGGAAGACGATATGACCTTCGAAGAGAGGCTTATCGACAATCTGATGTCCGGCCTCGGCGCCAAGAGCATGGAGAAGAAGGGCATCGAATACCGCGAGCGCTCGCCGCTGGTCGTGCCGCCCAACCTCGATCTGCCGCCGCCTGCGACTGAAGCCAAGGCTGCGCCGAACTGGCCGAAGGATCCCGACGAGAAGCGCCGCAAGGAGGCCATCGCCGCGCGCAAGAAGGCCACCAAAGCAACGGAGAACTGGCAAGCCGCCCAGCCCCTCACGCCCGCCGAGATGAAGGCCGGCCAGGTCGCGGCAGCCCCCCGGACAAGCAATGACCCGATCCAGCCGGGTACCAATGGCAATCCGTCACTCAGCCCCGCCGAACTCGGCTACTCCGGCGGCCTGTGGAACATGATGAAGGGTGGCAACGCCACCGAAGAGAAGAAATTCGTCAGCGAGCCGCCGCGCCAGTCGCTGGTCGAGCCGCCGCCGGGCTACCAGACGCCCTCGCCGAACTATGCCTATGGCGCCGGGCCGGACAAGTCGCGGCGGATGTACTACGACATCATGTCCGGCAAGGAGAAGGAACAATAGCGTTCCTGTCCCGTCGCTGCATTCTGAGCGACGCGAATCGAGCGTCGGCGGCTCATGTCCGCCCGACGCCATCCAAGATTGCCTATCAGTAACTTGCCTACGCGTTGAGTTCTCTGCTTCGTGACGCGAAGCCTCAGCCGCACGGTGTACCATGCCGTGCCTTCCGAGCCGGAAGATCCGGGCTCGACCTTTCACCAGGGTTCATGATGTCCTCTTACCGATCGGCTGCCTGCCTTCTTGCCGCGCTGCTTTCGACCAGTGTCCTTTCGGCCGGCGCCGCCCTTGCCCAGACCACGGTCACATCGGCCCCACCCGCCAGCTTCACGCTCGATAACGGCATGCAGGTCGTGGTGATCCCGGATCACCGCACCCCCGTGGTCACCGAGATGATCTGGTACAAGGTCGGCTCGGCCGACGAGACCCCAGGCAAGTCCGGCCTCGCCCATTTCCTCGAGCACCTGATGTTCAAGGGCACCTCGAATCATCCAGTCGGCGAATTCTCCCAGACCGTGCTCCGTGTCGGCGCCAACGAGAACGCCTCCACCTCGGTCGACTACACCAATTATTACCAGCGCGTGCCGAAAGAGCAGCTGCCGACCATGATGGAGTTCGAGGCCGACCGCATGACAGGCCTCGTCCTCAAGGACGAGAACGTGCTGCCCGAGCGAGACGTCGTGCTCGAAGAGTACAACATGCGCGTCGCCAACAATCCGGACGCGCGGCTCAACGAGCAGATCATGGCGGCGCTCTACCTCAATCATCCCTATGGCCGGCCGGTGATCGGCTGGCACCAGGAGATCGAGAAGCTCGATCGCGAGGATGCGCTCGCCTTCTATCGTCGCTTCTATGCGCCGAACAACGCGATCCTGGTGATCGCCGGCGACGTCGACGCCGCCGAAATCCGCACGCTGGTCGAGCGCAATTTCGGCGCCATTCCCGCCCAGCCCGCAATCCCGGCGCGACGTATCCGTCCGCAGGAGCCGGAGCCCGCCGCCCCACGCACCGTCACGCTGGCCGATCCGCGCGTCGAGCAGCCGAACATGCGGCGCTACTATCTGGTGCCATCGGCCACCACGGCCGCGGCCGGCGAGAGCGCGGCCCTCGACGTGCTGGCGCAGCTGATGGGCAGCGGCAGCAATTCCTATCTCTACCGCGCCCTCGTCGTCGACAAGTCGCTCGCGGTCTCCGCCAGCGCCAGTTATTCGAGCATCTCGCTCGACCCGACTCAATTCGCGATCTCGGCTGCGCCGAAACCCGGCGTCAGCTTCGCAGACGTGGAACAGGCGGTCGACGGCGTCATCGCCGACGTCGCGCAGAACCCGATCCGCGCCGAGGATCTGGAACGGGTCAAGACCCAGCTGATTGCCGAGGCGATCTATGCCCAGGACAACCAGGCCGTACTGGCACGCTGGTACGGCGGCGCGCTGAGCACGGGCCTGTCGATCGAGGACATCAGGAGCTGGCCCGATCGCATCCGCGCCGTCACCGCCGAGCAGGTGCGCGCCGCTGCGCAGAAATGGCTCGAGAAGAAGCGTTCCGTGACGGGCTATCTGATCAAGGACACCGCCACCGCCAAGCGCGAGGAGAAGCGTTCGTGACCTATTCCTTCCTTCGCGCATCACACTTCCCGCGCACGAGACATTTCGCGCTGTCCTTCGTCACCGGCGCCGCGCTTGCGCTGGCGGCGGTCTCGCCTTCGCAGGCGGCCGCAAAGATCCAGCACCTGATCTCGCCGGGCGGCATCGAAGCCTGGTTCGTGCAGGACGCGACGGTGCCGCTGATCGCGATGGAATATTCCTTCGCGGGCGGCTCGGCGCAGGATCCCAAGGACAAGCCGGGCGTCGCCAATCTGGTCGGCGACCTCCTCGACGAAGGCTCCGGTGATCTCGATTCCAAGATGTTCCATGAACGGCTCGACCGCCGCGCCATCGAGCTCTCCTTCAGCGCCACGCGCGACACCTTCCGCGGCAGCCTGCGCATGCTCCGCGACAACAAGGACGAGGCCTTCGACCTGCTCAGGATGGCGCTGACCTCGCCACATTTCGACAGTGCCGACGTCGAGCGTATCCGTTCGCAAGTCATCTCGGGCCTGCGCCGCGAGACCACCAATCCGACCTCGCTGGCGAGCCGCAAGTTCCTCGAGGTCGCCTTCGGCGATCATCCCTACAGCCGGCAAAGCAACGGCAATCTCGACAGCGTGCCGACCATCACGGTCGCCGACTTGAAGGATTATGTCGGCCGCGTTCTCGCCAAGGATGGGCTCAAGATCGCGGTCGTCGGCGACGTCGATCCGGCGACCTTGGGCAAGCTGCTCGACCACACCTTCGGTGGCCTGCCCGCAAAGGCTAATCTGACGCCAGTCCCGGACGTCGAGGCTGCAAAGCCGCCGCAACGCGCTTTCGTGCCGCTCGACGTGCCGCAGACCGTGATCACCTTCGGCGGCCCCGGCGTGAAGCGCAGCGACCCGAACTTCATGGCCGCCTATGTCGTCAACCACATCCTCGGCGGCGGCGGCTTGTCCTCGCGGCTCTATCGCGAGGTGCGCGAGAAGCGCGGCCTCGCCTATTCCGTGTTCGAATCGCTGCTCTGGATGGAGCATTCGGCGGTCTTTATCGGCAACACCGGCACCCGCGCCGACCGCGCCGGCGACACCATCGATGCCATCGAGAAGGAGGTGCGCCGCATTGCCGAGGAGGGCCCGACGCAGAAGGAGCTGGACGAGGCCAAGTCCTACCTCAAGGGCTCGCAGATGCTGGCGCTCGACACCTCGTCCAAGCTCGCCCAGGCACTGCTGCAATATCAGCAGGACAAACTGCCGATCGACTACATCGAGAAGCGCAATGCCATCGTCGATGCGGTGACGCTGGACGATGCCAAGGCGGCCGCCAAGCGGCTCTGGGGCCAGGGGCTGCTGACCGTCGTCGTCGGCCGCACCCCGCAGGCCGCCGCACAGCCGGCAGCCACGGCGCCGAAATCGAACTGACCTCCTCTCCATACGCTTCCTGAAATGGCCGGGCTCGCCCGGCCATTTGCGTTTCGCGGCAGCGCCATTGCTGAGGGCCGGCGTCCGCGGTATGTCCGGACATCACGAATGGTGCCATCATGCTGCGGATATCCCGCGATCTCGTCATCGACGAGGACGACATCGAGATCGGCTTTGTCCGCGCCTCCGGCCCGGGTGGGCAGAACGTCAACAAGGTCGCGACCTCCGCGCAACTGCGCTTCGACACCCGCAAGCTGACCTTGCCCGAGGATGCCGCGCTGCGCCTCGCCCGCATCGCCGGCCAGCGCATGACCAAGGACGGCATCATCGTGATCCACGCCCAGCGCTTCCGTACCCAGGAGCGCAACCGCCAGGACGCCATCGACCGCCTCGTCGAGATCCTCAAGGAGGCCATGGTGCGGCCGACGCCGCGCCGCGCGACGCGGCCGACCTACGCCTCCAAGCAACGCCGGCTCGAAGGCAAGAAGCGCCGCAGCGACATCAAGGCCGGACGCGGCGGCCGCTTCGACGACTAACCGGCGCGGCAGGAAACTCCGGCCGCGACGCGACCGGAGTTGCGCCGGTTGCCCCGGCGAGCCCAAAGCGCGATGAGATTTGGATGAATCGTCATCGCGCTTTCAGGCTGTTGTTTTGCGCATGATCTTCCGGAAAACCGCTTCGCACTTTTCCGGATCATGCTTTAGTAACGCTTCGACGGGGCTGCGCCGCCTGTGGTGGAATCGTCGGCTGTTCCCTTGTGCGCAGCGCTCCCCGTGGTGCCGACCGTGCCCCTGGTGCCCTTGGTTGATTTCATGCCGGTCTTCTCGCCCGCTGCGCCCGGCTGAGCGTTCATCTCCTCGTCACCGCTGCCCATCGTGCCGCCTTGCATGGATTTGCTTTGCACCGCGCCGCCTGTCTTGGCGGGTGGCGCGCCTTGCGCGAGAACAGGCGTCGCAACGAGAGCCGACAGAGCGCATGCGATCATCGAGGTCTTCACCAACTTCATCCAATTCTCCTGGATTTTTTCGCAATGAATGGCTCGGCGGCTCCCTGCGCCGCCTCGTCTGCACCGGACCATTGCATCGCGTAGAGAGTTCAAGCGGCGCGACCGTCATGCAATGCGCATCATGTGGTGAACGTTTAGGGATTTGACGGCGCTTTCGCGGAATTGTGCTCCGCATATAAGGCAGCGCGGAGCACCACACGCCACAAGCATCGACGCGCGTAGCGACACAGCCCGCTACTACCACCGCATGTTTGGCCGCGCCTAGTGTTTGCGCACGTCGATGCAGTTGGGCGGATTCTTGACGATGCGCGTGGTCGTGCTGGGATTGTGCACCGCGATGGTGCTGTTGGTCAGGGTTGCCGACGCGCAGATGCCGTTGCCGGCCACAAGGCCGCCGGACGGTGCCACACTGTTCAAGCAGCAATGCGCGGTGTGTCACACCTTGAGCCTGTCGGAGCCGATGCGGCAAGGCCCCCCTTTGGTCAAGGTCCTGGGCCGGCCCGCCGGCAAGGTCGAGGGCTTCCATTATTCGGACGGCCTCGCCAAGGCTGATTTCACCTGGGACGAGACCCGGCTCGATGCGTGGCTGGCCAATCCGCAAGCCGTCATTCCCGGCGTGGTGATGGTCTACCGGCAGGCCAAGCCCGAGACGCGCGCCGCCATCATCGCCTTTCTCAAGGAGCAGAACTGAATGGCAAAGCCGATCCATTCCATGATCCGCGTGCGCGACGAGGCGCGCTCACTCGACTTCTACAGGCGCGCCTTCGGCCTGGAGGTCGCCGACCACCTGAAATTCGCGGATTTCGCCCTGATCTATCTGCGTCACCCCTCCTCACCTTTCGAGGTGGAGCTGACGGTGAATTTCGATCGCAAGGAGCCGTACGTGCTCGGCGATGGCTACGGCCATCTCGCCGTGGTGGTCGAGGATCTCGATGCCGAGCATGCTCGCTTCGAGCGCGAGAGCCTCGCACCGGGGCCGCTGCGCGACTTCAAGCACGGCGGCAAGACGCTGGCGCGCTTCTTCTTCGTCAGCGATCCCGATGGCTACAAGATAGAGGTGATCCAGCGAGGCGGACGCTTCGGCTGATCAAATCACAAGAACCAAATCACAAAAATCCACGGAGGAATGCCATGAGAGAAATCGATCGTCGAAGCAAGCAAAGCCGCCGCGTCTTTCTCAAGGGCGCGGCGACCGCTGTGCCGGTCGTCGCTGTCGCGACCAGTATCGCCACCAGCATCGGGGATGCCTGGGCCGATGATGCTACCACGCTCTCGCCCGCGACGATGAAGACGCTGCTGAAGGTCGCGCGCGACATCTATCCGCACGATGTGCTCGGCGACAGCTATTACATCACCGCAATCAAGCCCTGGGACGGCAAGGCGGCGAAGGATCCCGCCGTCAAATCGCTGATCAGCGACGGCATTGCGCGGCTCGATCAGAACGCGCGCGACCGCCACAAGGTGCCTTATGTCGAAGTGCCCTGGGAGGCCGACCGCGTGGTGCTGCTGAAGGAGATCGAGCAGAGCGACTTCTTCCAGAAGGTGCGCGGCGATCTCGTCGTCTCGCTCTACAACCAGAAGGAGGTCTGGCCGCGCTTCGGCTACGAGGGCTCCTCCGCCGAGCACGGCGGCTACATCAATCGTGGCTTCGCCGACATCGATTGGCTGCCGAAGGCTTAACGCACCCAACGGTTCAGGAGAACGCATATGGCCAAATTCGATCTGAACGACTCCAGCGTTGTGGTGATCGTCGGTTCCGGAGCCGGCGGCGGCACGCTGGGCAACGAGCTCGCGCAAAAGGGCGTCAAGGTTGTCATCCTGGAAGCAGGTCCGCGCATCGAGAACCAGGATTTCGTCAACGACGAGTGGGAGAGCTTTTCCCAGCTCGCCTGGTCGGACGCGCGCACCACGTCGGGGACGTGGCGCGTCGCCAAGGACTTTCCCAATCTTCCTGCCTGGATCGTCAAGGCGGTCGGCGGCTCCACGGTGCATTGGGCCGGCGCCTCGCTGCGCTTCGATGAGCACGAGTTCAGGGTCAAGAGCACCTACGGCAACATTCCTAGCGCGAACCTCCTGGACTGGCCGATCACGCTTGCCGAGATGGAGCCATGGTACGCCAAGGCCGAGAACAAGATGGGCGTGACCCGCACCAACGGCATTCCCGGACTTCCCGGCAACAATAACTTCAAGGTGCTGGAGGCCGGCGCAAAGAAGCTCGGCTACAAGACCGTGCACACCGGCAACATGGCGATCAACAGCCAACCGCGCGACGGACGCGGCTCCTGCCAGCAGATCGGCTTCTGCTTCCAGGGCTGCAAGTCCGGCGCGAAATGGTCGACGCTCTACACCGAGATCCCCAAGGGCGAGGCGACCGGCAATCTCGAAGTGCGGCCGAGCAGCATGGCGGTCAAGATCGAGCATGATTCCAGCGGTAAGGTGACCGGCGTCGTCTACGCTGACGAGAGCGGCGCCATGCAGCGCCAGAAGGCGCGCATCGTCGCAGTCGCCGGCAATTCGATCGAGAGCCCGCGGCTGCTGCTCAACAGTGCCTCGACCATGTTCCCGGACGGTCTCGCCAATTCATCGGGACAGGTCGGCCGCAACTACATGCGCCATATGACCGGCAGTGTCTATGCCGTGTTCGAGAAGTCGGTGCACATGTATCGCGGCACCACCATGGCCGGCATCATCCGCGATGAAGCGGCCAACAACCCGAAACGCGGCTTCGTCGGCGGCTACGAGATGGAGACGCTGTCGATCGGCCTGCCCTTCATGGCGGCGTTCCTCAATCCCGGCGCCTGGGGACGTTCGTTCACGTCAGCGCTCGACGGTTATCCCAGGATGGCCGGCATGTGGCTGGTCGGCGAGGACATGCCGCAGGAGACCAACCGCATCACGCTCGACCCTGTCGTCAAGGACAAGTTCGGCCAGCCGGTCGCGAGCGTGCATTTCGACGATCATCCCAACGACGTCGCGATGCGCGCGCATGCCTACAAGCAGGGCGCTGCGGTCTACGACGCCGTCGGCGCCACCGTGACCTATCCGACGCCGCCCTATCCAAGCACGCACAATCTCGGCACCAACAGGATGAGCGAGAAGCCGCGCGACGGCGTCGTCAACAAGTTCGGGCAGAGCCACGATATCAAGAACTTGTTCGTCTCCGACGGCAGCCAGTTCACCAGCGGCGCGGCCTGCAATCCGACGCTGACCATCGTCGCGCTGGCGATCCGGCAGGCGGATTACATTGCCGGGGCGATGCAGAAGAAGGAAATTTGAGGCCTGATAGACGAACCGCTCTCCTCCGTCATTGCGAGCGAAGCGAAGCAATCCAGCGGAAAGATTCTGGATTGCTTCGTCGCAATTGCTCCTCGCAATGACGATGTGGAGGGAGAAGCCCGGATGGAGCGCAGCAATCCGGGACCACCGCCGCTGGTGGCACGAATCCCGGATTGCGCTGCGCTCCATCCGGGATACGCGCCTTTGTTGGGATAGCTATTCGGCCGCGTCGAGGATGGGCGCAACGGTTGCCTTGAAATCCTGGACTGGTGTGATGCTCCGGGAGCGGTAGATCAGGCAGGAGCACCGCAGCAGCGATGCGAAATTATTGACCTCGCCGTGATGGTCGAGCACCTCGTTGTAGAGCGTGGTCAGGAACTTGCCGAGGCTCATGCCCTCCTTGGCTGCGATCTCCTCCAGAGTGTCCCAGAACGCCATCTCCAGCCGAATCGACGTGCAGTGCCCACCGATTCTAAGCGAGCGGGTCTGGGATTCGTAGTCGCGTTGAGGCTGGTGCGCGAAGAGATGGCACATGGCGTCCTCCCGTCCTGTTGCCATTTTTTCACGATGCTACACCGCGGCCCGGCACCCCACAATCACGACAGTAGCCCGCAAGTGGCTTCATCCGGACTGCGCGATTTTCTCGAACGCCCAATGTCTTCAATGTGATAGGCATCCCTCTTCCCCAGGCCGCCACGCGGCTGTTGCCCAACGCATGCTTTTGACGCAACACGGCCTAGAATGGCGCCGACAGCGAATCCAAGTCAGAGCCCAAGTCAGAGCCCCAAGTCAGAGCCCCCAAGTCAGAGCCCCCAAGTCAGAGCCCCCAAGTCAGATTCCATGCCCGTCCGCCAATTGCCAGAACAGCTCGTCAACCGTATCGCCGCCGGCGAGGTGGTGGAGCGTCCGGCGAGCGTGGTGAAGGAACTCGTCGAGAATGCCATCGATGCCGGCGCGAGCCGGATCGACGTCTTCACCGATGGCGGCGGGCGGCGGCGGATCGGCATCACCGACGATGGCAGCGGCATGACCGCGAAGGACCTCGCACTCGCCGTGGAGCGCCACGCGACGTCCAAGCTCGATGACGAGGACTTGCTGCAGATTCGCACCCTCGGCTTCCGTGGCGAGGCCCTGCCTTCGATCGGCTCGGTGGCGCGGCTGTCGATCACGACACGCCATGCCACCGAGCCGCATGCCTGGGCGCTGTCGGTCGAGGGCGGCGAGAAGTCCGAGATCATGCCGGCGGCGCTGGCGCATGGCACCCGCGTCGAGGTTGGCGACCTCTTCTATGCAACACCGGCACGGCTGAAATTCTTGAAGACCGACCGCACCGAGGCGGAAGCGATCCGCGAGGTGGTGCGGCGCCTTGCCATGGCGCGGCCCGACATCGCCTTCACGCTCGCGGGCGAGGAGCGCGCGCCGGTGGCCTGGGCGGCCGCCCTGCCCGGCGCCGCCGGGCGGCTGACGCGGCTCGGCGATATTCTCGGCGCTGAATTCCGCAGCCACGCCATCGAGGTCCATGCCGAGCGCGAGGGCATCGTGGTTGCCGGCTATGCCGCGGCTCCCGCGCTGACCAAGGCCAACGCGCTCGGCCAATATCTCTTCGTCAACGGCCGACCGGTGCGCGACAAGCTGATCCTGGGCGCCGTGCGCGCCGCCTATTCCGACTATCTGCCGCGCGACCGCCATCCGGTGCTGGCGCTGTTCGTCACGCTCGATCCGCGCGAGGTCGACGCCAACGTGCATCCGGCCAAGACCGAGGTGCGTTTCCGCAACGCCGGCCTCGTCCGCGCGCTGATCGTGCACGGGCTGAAGGAAGCACTCGCGCGCGAGGGCCGCCGCACCGCCGCCAACAGCGGCGAGAGCGCGCTGTCCTCATTCCGGCCCGCGTTCACGCCGCCGCGCCCGGCGAGTTGGGACTGGCGGACCTCGCCATCTGCCCCGGTCGCGCCGATGCCTTCTTTCGAAGGCTCGGCTGCGCCGGCTGTCGCGGAGCGCGCGCAGGCGGCGTTCGATGTCGGTGCACCCAGCGCGGACGTGCGGATCGAGGCGCAGTCGGTGGCCGACCTCGTCGACCGCCCGCTCGGCGCGGCGCGCACCCAGATCCACGAGACCTACATCGTCTCGCAGACCCGGGACGGCCTGATCATCGTCGACCAGCACGCTGCGCATGAGCGCATCGTCTACGAACGGCTCAAGGCCTCGCTCGCCGCAAACGGCGTGCAGCGGCAGATCCTGTTGATCCCCGAGATCGTCGAGATGGACGAGGCGACTGTCGAGCGCCTGCTCGAACGCAGCGAGGAGCTGGCCTCGTTCGGCCTTGCCATCGAATCCTTCGGCCCCGGCGCGGTTGCGGTCCGCGAGACGCCGTCGCTGCTCGGCAAGACCAATGCCGTCGGGCTGCTTCGCGATCTCTCCGAGCACATGGCCGAATGGGACGAGGCTCTTCCTCTCGAACGCCGCCTGATGCACGTCGCCGCCACCATGGCCTGCCACGGCTCGGTGCGCGCCGGCCGCAGGCTGCGGCCCGAAGAGATGAATGCCCTGCTTCGCGAGATGGAGGAGACGCCGAACTCCGGCCAGTGCAATCACGGCCGCCCGACTTATGTCGAGCTGAAGCTGAGCGACGTGGAGAAGCTGTTCGGACGGAGGTGAGTTAAGCGTCTCGCTTCAAAAACACGAACTCCGTGTCGTCGTACGCGCGCCGCTCCAATTCCTCAAAACCCTCCGGCGTCACGAATTGCGCGGCCTTGGCCTCCTCCACCACGAGCAACGCGCCCGGGGTGAGCCAGCCGCCGTCGCGCAAGGACGCAAGCGCCTTCTCCGCAAAGCCCTTGCCATAGGGCGGATCGAGGAACACCAGCGAGAACGGCTCGACCGGGTGCGCGGGGCCGAGATCGGTCGCGTCGCGACGATAGACTTTGGTGACGCCGCCAAGGCCCAGCGACTCGACATTGTTGCGCAACAGCGCGCGCGCCTCGGCGCCATTGTCGACGAACAGCGTGAACTTGGCACCGCGCGAGGCCGCCTCGATGCCGAGCGCGCCGGTGCCGGCGAAGAGATCGAGCACGCGCGCATCCGCAATCGGATCGTCATAGGCGTGCACGAGGATGTTGAACACGGATTCTCGCAGCCGATCCGCCGTGGGACGGATGTCGCGCGAAGACGGTGAGGCGAGATTGCGCCCCTTCAGGCGACCGCCGACCACGCGCATGCTATTCATCCCGCGGCGTCAGGTCGCGCTTGCCGTGATAGCCGCGCTTGGGACGGCGCGGCGGGCCATAGCCGCTCGCTTCCATCTCGTTGCGCTCGCGCGCCTCCTCGCTGCCGGTGCGCTGCACCAGCACGCGCCGGCCCTTGCGGTCGCTGATGACGGCGCGCTTGCTGGCGGGCTTGTTCTCGCGAGGCGCATCGCCGCCGCCCGCAGAGGATTTTTGCGGTACGTCGAACTGCGCGCCCGACTTCTCGATCACCTTCTCGCCGAGCTGCTCGCGCAGCACGCGCGAGCGGATCTCCTCGACCTGGCCTTCCGGAATCTCCCCGAGCTGGAACGGGCCATAGGAGACGCGGATCAGCCGGTTCACCTCGAGGCCGAGATGGGCGCAGACATTGCGCACCTCGCGGTTCTTGCCTTCGCGGATCGCGAACACCAGCCAGACATTGGCGCCCTGGTCGCGTTCAAGCGTCGCCTCGATCGGACCGTATTTGACGCCCTCGACCTCGATGCCGTTCTTGAGCGCGTCGAGCTGCGCCTGGGTGACGTCGCCATGGGCGCGGACACGGTAGCGGCGCAGCCAGCCGGTGTCCGGCAGCTCGAGCGTGCGCGCGAGGCCGCCGTCATTGGTGAGCAGGAGCAGGCCTTCGGTGTTGAAGTCGAGCCGGCCGACGCTGATCAGCCGCGGCAGGCCTTCGGGCAGATTGTCGAATACGGTCGGGCGTCCCTCGGGGTCGTCATGCGTCGTCATCAACCCGCGCGGCTTGTGGTAGAGGAACAACCGCGTGCGCTCGCGCTCCGGCAACGGCTTGCCGTCGACCATGACGACGTCGTTCCGGGTGACGTCGAGCGCCGGCGAATTGATCACCCTTCCATTGACGGTGACGCGGCCCTGCGTGACCATTTCCTCGGCGTCGCGGCGCGAGGCAAGGCCCGCGCGAGCCAATACCTTGGCGATGCGCTCGCCGGCCTTCTTCGGCTTCGGCGCCTCATCGCGGCGTGGCCGGCCCTCGAGATCACGATCGCGCTCGCGATAGACGCCGCGGCCGCCGAAGGCCGGGCGCTTCTCGAAAATCCTGCTGTCGTCCTCATTGTCGCGGCGCGGACGATCGCGGAAACGGCCCTCGCTGCGCGGATGCTCCTGCCAGTCCATGCGGCCTTCCGGCCGCTTCTCGCGCGAGCGATTGAAGCGCGGACGATCGTCACCGGACCACTCCTCGCGCGGGCGCGAGAAACGCGGGCGATCATCACCCTCTTCCCGGCGCCGGGAGAAACGCGGACGCTCATCGCCATGGCTACCTTCACGCCGATCGTCGCGCTGACGCCAGGGCTTCTCGTCGCTGCGATCGCGGCCGCCGAAATCCTTGTCGAAGGACTTGCGCGGACGGTCACCACCCGGGCCCGCCTCGCGCTTCTGCCACGGCTTGGAATCGTCCCGCTCGCGCGGACGATCGCCAAAGCTGCGCTTGCGGTCGCCGCCCTCGAAGTCGCGCTTGCGATCTCCCGGGTCGCCCTTGCGATCCCGGAAGTCGCGGCCGCGGCCAAAATCCTTGCGCGGCCGATCCGAACCGCCACGCGAGAACTTGCGATCCTCGACACGCCGCTCGCTTCGCTCGCCACGTGGCGCGCGCTCGTCACGGTCGAAATTCGGACGATCGCCGCGCGGCTTGAACGGCCGGTCGCCACGCGGCTTGAAGCTGCGCTCCTCGCCGCCGCGGTCCTCGCGCTTGAAGCGGGGACGATCACTGAACTCGCGACGCGGGGCATCGCCCTCATCGCGACGACGGAACGGGCGGCTGTCGCGGTCGCCGCGGGACGGGCGGCTGTCGCGAGCGCCCTTGCCTTCGAACCCGCGCTTGGCGAATTTCTTCTCGGGGCCGCGCGGCTTGCCGCTGCGGCCTTTGGCCGGGCCTCGCCGGCCGCGGGAATCGTTGTCTTTGTCGCTGTCGCGAGGCATGAATGATCTCACTTAGGGGGTCGCGCGAGGAGCATTGCGCGCGCTCGTTCGGAGCCGCATGCTCAGGCAAAACCGGTATCCACTCTTGCTGAAGGCGGAGCTAGTAGCAGGTTTCTGGCGATGATACGAGGCATGAAAGCCCCTTCTTTCATGGATTTGGCGCTTCTGGCGGCCGAAAATGCCGGAAAATCGGGCGAAGTTCCGATCGGATGCGTGGTGGTCCGCAAGTCCGAGGTCGTCGCCACCGCAGCCAACCGGACGCTGACCGACCACGACCCCACCGCCCATGCCGAGATCATCGCGCTGCGCGAGGCAGCGAGCAAGATCGGGAGCGAGCGCCTCGTCGACTGCGACCTCTACGTGACGCTGGAGCCCTGCACCATGTGTGCGGGCGCGATCTCCTTTGCAAGGGTCCGCCGGCTCTATTACGGCGCCGCCGATCCCAAGGGCGGCGCGGTGGAGTCGGGCGTGCGGTTCTTTGCCTCGCCGACCTGCCACCACGCGCCGGACGTCTACTCCGGCGTCGGCGAGAGCGAGGCGGCGCGGCTGCTCAAGGAGTTTTTCCGGGAGCGAAGGTAAGGGGTCTCTCCCCGCCATTGCGAGCCACCGGGTCCGTGCGAAGCGCGGCCCGATGACAGGCTCAGCGAAGCAAATCCAGGGTCTTTCCGCGGAGACGGACTGGATTGCTTCGTCGCAAGGGCTCCTCGCAATGACGGTGTGGCTCAAGCCGAGAAAAACTCGCGCAACGCCTTCGCGGTGACGTCCGGGTTCTCCTCGGTGAGGAAGTGCCCCGAGTCCACCGGCATGCCGTCCACGTTGGTCGCCCATTGCTTCCACGTCTCCAGCGGCGTGGCGGCGGCTTGCGCGACGCCGGCATTGCCCCACAGCGTCAGCATCGGGACCGTGATCTTCTTGCCGGAATCGAAATCGGCCTTGTCGAGGTCGTAGTCGAAATAGGCGCCGGCGCGGTAGTCCTCGCACATCGCGTGCACCCGGGCGGGATCACGGAACGGGGCGATGTAGTGTTCGAGCGCGCGCGGGTCGATCGCGTCCAGCGTCTTCGACTTGGTCTGGCTCGCCATCTTGAAGCGCAGGAAGAACTCGCCATTGCCAGAGATCAGCGTCTCCGGCAGCGGATAGGGCTGGGCCAGGAAGGTCCAGTGATAGATCTTCAAGGCATAGGCGCGGTTCATCCGCTCCCAGTAATTATAGGTCGGCAGGATATCGAGCACGGCGAGCTTCGAGAGCCGGCCGGGATGGTCGAGCGCAAGGCGATAGGAGACGCGGCCGCCGCGGTCGTGGCCGGCGAGCGCGAAGTGCACGTGACCGAGACGCTCCATCGCCTCGACCATGGCTTTCGCCATCGCGCGCTTGCTGTACGGGATGTGCAGCGCATCGCTTTCGGGCATGTCGGACCAGCCGTAGCCCGGCAGATCGGCGATGATCAGCGTGAAATTGTCGGCAAGCTCCGGTGCCACGCGGTGCCACATCACATGCGTTTCGGAGAAGCCGTGCAGGAGCAGGAGGGGCGGCCCGCTGCCGCCGACGCGGGCGAAGATGCGGCCGAAGGAGGTGTCGATCCATTCGGCGGCAAAGCCCGGATAGAGGTCGGCGAGATCGGACATCTTCTTGCATCCTTATCTGGTCAGTCGCGGAGCCGGCCCGACAAACAAAAATGTCGAAAACGACCCCATGCACAGTAGCGGTATTATATGCGGGGCTGCTAACCCCAACAGGCAATTGGATATTTCTGGCGTGTCGATGTGGCGGCGCGGTGGCGAAAATGTCGAGATTCCGGATCGGCGCGTTCGGCACGCCGTCCGGAATGACACCTCAAGTCTTGGCCTTCTCAAGTCTTGGCCTTCTCCGCATCGACCGCCTGCCAGCCGATGTCGCGGCGGCAGAAGCCTTCCGGCCAGTCGATGCGGTCGACGGCCTGGTAGGCGCGGGCCTGCGCTTCCGTCACGGTCGCACCGAGCGCGCAGACATTGAGCACGCGGCCGCCATTGGCGAGGATCGCGCCGTCCTTGGCAACCGTGCCGGCGTGGAAGATCTCGACGCTCTCGACCTTGGCGGCCTCCTCCAGCCCCTGGATGCGCGTGCCCTTCTGGTAGTCGCCGGGATAGCCCTTGGCGGCCATCACCACCGTGAGCGCGGATTCCGGATACCAGCGCAGATCGAAATGCTTCAACTCGCCGTCGCAGGCGGCGAGCAGCGCCGGCACGATGTCGCTCATCATGCGCAGCATCAAGACCTGGCACTCGGGATCGCCGAAGCGGACGTTGAACTCGAACAGTTTCGGGCCCTGCGTCGTCAGCATGATTCCGGCATAGAGCACGCCGCGGAACGGCGTGCCGCGCTGCTTCATGCCTGATACCGTCGGCAGGATGATCTTGGCCATGATCGCGTCGTGGATCCCTGGCGTCACCAGCGGCGTCGGCGAATAGGCGCCCATGCCGCCGGTGTTGGGGCCGACGTCATGGTCGAACACGCGCTTGTGGTCCTGGGCAGAGGCCAGCGGGATGGCAGTCTCGCCGTCGCAGAGCGCGAAGAAGCTGATCTCGCGGCCCGGCAGAAACTCCTCGATCACGACCTCGGTGCCGGCCTCGCCAAAGGCGCCCTCGAACATCATGGCGATGGCATCCTCGGCCTCGCGCAAGGTCTTGGCGACGACGACGCCCTTGCCGGCGGCAAGGCCGTCGGCCTTGATCACGATCGGCGCGCCCTGGCTCTGCACATAGGCGCGCGCGTCCTGTGCGTTGGTGAATCGCTCATAGGCGCCGGTCGGAATGCCGAACTCGGTGCAAAGCGCCTTGGTAAAGCCCTTGGAGCTCTCGAGCTGCGCCGCCGCCTTGCTCGGGCCGAACGCCTTGATGCCGGCCGCAGTGAGATCGTCGACGATGCCGGCCGCCAGCGGCGTCTCCGGCCCGACCACGACGAGTTCGACCGCGTTCTTCTTGCAGAAGTCGATCACGGCGGCATGGTCGGCGACATCGAGCGCCACGCATTCCGCCTCGCGCGCGATGCCGGCATTGCCGGGCGCGCACCAGAATTTGGTCACCAGGGGAGAGGCCGCGATCTTCCACGCCAGAGCATGTTCGCGGCCGCCGGAACCGAGCAGGAGAATGTGCATCGAAGGCTCAGAAATGAGGGGTTTTGCTGGGGGCGGAGGTCGCACGAATCGGGGCGGGTGTGAAGGGGGGAGGCGCTCCGGATTCGATCTCCGCTTTCGGCTGAGTAACGGACATTGCTGAAAGCTCGACGCCGTAACGAACGTTAGGTCAATTTTGTACAAGTCGAGCGCGCTTTATGATTGCGCTTTCAGGAGCACTCATCGATAGATAGTCGGGAAGAATGCAAGAGGTCTTGCCGGGCTCTTAAGAGGGACGGAATGTAGGAATGCCGACAGCCACTGGAGACGGGATTATCTTCGGACCCGATGATGACGGGGTCTCCTATATTTCCCTGTATTATCATCGAGGTCTTCCCACAGCTCAAAAGAGCACGTGGCTGGATGACGTACCTCCACCCGAAGAATATGGCATCTTCTGCGGCTGCTTTGCTCCCTTATGGAGGGATAAGGGCAATTCGCTCAACGATGTACGACCGGCGTCATTGCTGTTTGGGGAAAGGTGCGAAGCTTGAAGTTGCGCTGCACACACGTTGCGGCAACTGGTATGCGGACTTGAAGGAGGACGACTGATGGCTCTGAGTGAACGAATGAAGATCCTGCAAGACGCAATGTCCGAATACAGCGACATGACGGTTAAGAGCTTCCGGACCATCGAAGCGCTTGGAGATGCAATCGTGCAGCACTTGCCAATCTATCTAGGTGAAGGGTCTGAAGCACGGGGCGTGCCGCCTGAAGGCGAGTTTCAAGAGGAGGCGGGCGACTACCGAGGTGCAAAGTTCAGTACCCACGTCAAAGGGACCTTGACGTTAGCTCCTATCCAGATGGGTGTTGCAGTGGGCATTCCGCGTACAAGCGGTAACGGTAAGTTCTGGCCGCGCGTGGTGCTAGAATTTGAGATGATAGGCGATGCCATAACAATCAGAATTGGCGATAGCCCGCGAGCGCTGCGAGGCATTCCCCTCGATTTCGGCGAACAGGACGTCGAACGGGTCTGTGAGGAGATTCACGAGTACATAAGAGCGGTATTGGAGAGCCCCGTCAAAGTCGCAACTGCGGTGACCAAAGGGAAACTTGGTTTCATCTAGTCGCACGCGCGGGAGAACGGCACTCATGGAAGTCACCTTCGGTGGCAGCGAATTGACGGACCAATGACTCCCGACTTCGATGCGATGAACGAAACTGACGTGCGAGAAATCATCGTGGAATTACGGTGACAGTGCACACAATACATAAGGCTTGGATGCTCGATAGCAGTCGATCATTGAGAGCATTGTCACTGCAATTCCGAAATCCCTCAGGGGAAACGGTCCGAACTCTCCACATTCAATTCGCCCGTCGTTCCGGGGCTCGCGCCCAAGGGGCGCGCCCCGGAATGACGAGAGGAAACGCCACGGAATAGCGAGGCTGGCTAAACCTGCTTCCCCGCAATGATCTCCTGCGACGTCGCCACATGCCGCGCGAACGCCCCGCGCCCCGCCGCCGTGGCTGCCACCGTGGTCTGCGGCTTCTTGCCGACGAACGCCTCCTCCACGGACGCATAGCCCGCCTTCGCTAGCGTCTCTATATGCGCGCCGAAATTGCCGTCGGTGGCGCTGGTGAGCTTTTTCAGGCGCGCGAACTCCAAACCGGCCGACACGAGCAGTGCGTTCAGCGCCGCCATGATCTTGAGCCGCAGCGGCTGGTGGATGATGTCGTCGAGCTCGGCCATCAGACGCCGCATCCAGAGGCCGCCGAGGACCAGGTCGCCGCCGTTGACGAAGGCCATCCAGAGCGGGAAGGCGTCGCCGATGTACAAGAACCCAATCAGGGTCAGCGCGGCGATGCCGAGGCCGATTGCCAGGAAGGCAGCCTAGCGAAACCCATCACACGTGTTCCTCGAAGCATCCGTAAAGCTAATCGACCGGGCGCCACCCGCGGTTTGTCGTCACTTGCACGGATGACAGCCGCGATGACGGAGCAGGAATAGGAAAGCAATGGGTTTCTCATGAGCTCAACTCATCCTACGAGCTACACGTTCCGGGCCAACCCCGTCACCCAGCAGTTTGAGATGTGCCGGCCGGAGGTTGACAAACCTCGAGCCTATCACTTCATTTGCTGAGCCGGAAACCACCTAGGAGCCTCGATGGCATCCATCTACGCTCTCTATTCCTGCCGCGACGGGCGGGTACGATACGTCGGGATGACGACCGGCACCATCGATCGCCGTTTTGTGCAGCACCGGCGGGGTCCTTATGACGGGATAGGTGTCGTGCGAGGCTGGATGCGTGACGAGTGGAATGACGCCTTTCCGGTTCGGACCGCATTGCTCGAATGGTGCGACATAAGTCAGGTCAGCGATCGTGAAACATACTGGATTAATCTCTTCGACAATCTCCTGAATACGCGGAAGTATTATCGCCCTCAGCAGGCTCCGCAATGCCGTGCGCGGACTCCCAGGATTGCCGTCATTGCAGAATACATGCGCAACCACACCTTCAACTTTGAAGGCAGACAGGGCATCCATTATCGGCATAGCCTTGATATGTATTTTGTGCTCGTTCCCGACAGGGATGAGGGGCTTCGCCCATTGATCGGCGATGAGCTTCCTGGAGGAAGCAGGCCGATGTGGTTTTCCGACCTTGCCCGCGCCATTGATGCGCGCGACAGGTATCGTGGCCTCTTCCCAAAGATGCAGTGGCCGCGTGACAAGGTGATTTGATCAGCCCGTAGGATGGGTTGAGCCCTTGCGAAAGCCATCACACGTGTTGCCCGAAGCGCCTGTAAAGTTAAATGATCGGGCGCCATCCGCGCTTCGGATGACAGCGGCCATAACTGAGAGCCTGAAGAGGAAAGCGATGGTTTCGCAAGGGCTCAACCCATCCTACGAACCGTTATTCCGGGGCGCGCGCAGCGCGAACCCGGAATCCATTGAGCGGCAGCGTCGGCGGTGGAATGGATTCCGGGTTCGTGCCCAAGAGGGCGCGCCCCGGAAGACGGCGGAGCCTAACCCTGCTTCCCCGCAATAATCTCCTGCAACGTCGCCACATGCCGCGCGAACGCGCCGCGGCCGGCGGCGGTGGCGGTCACCGTGGTCTGCGGCTTCTTGCCTACAAACGCCTTGTCCACCTGGACATAGCCGGCCTTGGCCAGGGTCTCGATATGCGCACCGAGATTGCCGTCGGTGGCGCCGGTGAGCTTCTTCAGGCGGGCGAATTCCAGCCCGACCCCTGCAGGCAGGGCGTTCAGCGCCGCCATGATCTTCAGGCGCAGCGGCTGATGGATGATGTCGTCGAGCTCGGCCAATGCTAGCTCCGCCGCATCCAGAGGCCGCCGAGGGTCAGCCCGCCACCGTTGACGACTGCCATCCACAGCAACAGCGATATGCCCGGGATGTAGAAATAACCAATCAGCGTCAGTGCAATGATGGTGGCGCCGATCACGAGGAAAGCGTAGCCGAACCACACCCCCGCCATCATGTAGAACAGCATGATGTAGATCGGCCAGAACGCCGTCTGTTGGCGCGGGGTGAAATGGCCGAAATAGCAGACGAAGATGCCGAAGGCGACGATCAGCAGAAATGTCAAGAGATAGCGGATGTCGAACACGCGAATGCGGTTTCGGGACCGGTGATAGGCGCCGATGGCAAGGAAGCCGACGATCGAAACCGTGTAGATGCTGATCCAGAAATAGAGTCCATAGCGCGGCCAGAGCCAGCCTGCGATGTTGCCGACGAACGCCAGCACGCCCCACATCAACAAAGCCAGGCTCGAAACTTGATAGATCAGCGACTGGCGCACGCGGCGAACGGTGTCGTCGATATCCGCCATCGCGTCCGCGGCTTGCTTGCTGTCGATCATGACGGCGCTCCAGCCTGCCAGGCCAATCCGGTGGATGGCGCCGCCACATCTGATGGAGGCCGGTACTTGCGGATCACGAGATGGGCGATCGTCATCGTCGCGACCGACACGATCAGTGCGGTCAAGCCGCACTGGTTCCGCATCGTCAGCGGCAACAGCCGCAACGCCGTGTTGATTGCCGCGGCCGACATCAGCGCTACATAGGACCAGGCGATGAAGTGGTAGTGGATGGATCTCCAGTTCGACGGCCTCGGCATGCGCAACAGCGGGACGACCGCCAGCACGATGCAGGCGAAATTCACGATCGCGGCGACATGGAAGACGTTGAAATGCCCCGTGAACCGGTGGATCAGCAAGGTCGTGCCGTCAGAGACCAGCATGGCATAGACGTAGAAGTAACCGCGCGCACGGTGGCCGGCACCGCGCTTGGGACGCAGGAACTGGATGAGCCCGACGGTACTGCAGAGCAGCGCCAGCACCAGATGGATCGTACCTGCGAGGGTCAAATGCGCCATCATGGTCAGCTCCCCGCTGCACCGCGCGTCGCCACGTCCTCGGCGATCGCGGAGACGGCTTTCGGATTGGTGACGATGCCCATGTGGTTGATGCCGTCGATGATCTTGACGTCGACCGACGGCTTCACCGCTCGCACGACTTCCGCATATTTGTCCGAGATCATCATCTCGTCCTCGGCGGCGCCGAAGATCGTGACTGGACGTGTCGTCGCCGGAAGATCGATGCGATAGCCGCGCGTCCCGAAGTTGCGCATCAGGCGGTCCGAATAGGTGGAGACGAGGTACTTTGCCGAGCTCGGCGGCACGGCCAAGGCGAGCACCGGCAGCTGCGAACAGCAGTCGATGCCGAGCCTGCGCAATGCCGTCAGGCCGAGGAAGCGCGGGAGATCGATGTTGGCCCAGCCGCCGGCCTTCGGCCTGTTGGTCGGCGCGTCATAGCCGAGATAGGGCGCGAGCAGCACGGTGCGGACGAACATGTCCTGCATGATCGGTGTCGCGGCGACGCGCAGCGAGAAGCCGGCGCCGGCGGAATGGCCGATCAGGGTCAGCGGCAGATCGGGCGCGCTCTTGCGGACATGAGCGACGAAATCGATCAGGTCATCCTCGAGCTGGCCGACATAGAAGATGTCGCCGCGCGTGCCGGAGCCGCCATGGCCGCGGATGTCCAGCGCCCAGGTCTCCACCCCGTGCGCGGCGATCGCATGGGTCAGCGCGTGATTGACGGTGCCGCTGGAGCCGGAAGAGCCATGGATGAAGATCGCGCCGCGGCCTGTCTCCGGGCCGGTCGGCGCATAATGGCGATAGCCGATCCAGGTGCCGTCACGGGCCTGAAAGCGCTCGAGCGGCGGCAGTGTGGACCAGTCGATGCCCTTGGCGGAATCCGAGACCGATCGCATCTCGGGCGGCCGCTCCAGCGGCATTGCGATCATGGCGCCCAGAATCAACGCCACACCGCCGATTGCACACAGGACCCATTTCAGGCCGTTCAAAACGCCGCGCAGGAGCCGGATCGCCATGCCATCGCCCTCAAACCCATTAATCAACAGAGAACTCTATAGTACAGAGTACTCTTTCGATCAACCCGGGGATTGGCGCCGCGCGGCGAAAATCCTTAACGTCGGGTCTGACCCCAAAATGCCGAATCGTTTTTGAGATGCCGCCTGCGGAACAACTGCTCAACGCGCCCGAATTCACCGTCTCCGAGTTGTCCCTGTCCCTGAAGCGGACGGTCGAGGACGCCTTCGGCCATGTCCGCGTCCGCGGCGAGATCTCCGGCTTTCGCGGGCCGCATTCCTCCGGCCATTGCTATTTCGCGCTCAAGGACGAGAGCGCCAAGATCGAGGCGGTGATCTGGAAGGGCGTGCACGGCCGCATGCGCTTCAAGCCGCAGGAAGGCCTCGAGGTCATCGCCACCGGCAAGTTGACCACTTACCCCGGCTCCTCAAAGTACCAGATCGTGATCGAGGCGCTGGAGCCGGCCGGGATCGGCGCGCTGATGGCGCTGATGGAGGAGCGGAAGAAGAAGCTCGCCGCCGAAGGCCTGTTCGACGAGGCGCGCAAGCAGCTCTTGCCCTGGCTGCCGGAGGTGATCGGCGTCGTGACCTCGCCGACCGGTGCCGTCATTCGCGACATCCTGCACCGGCTGGAGGATCGCTTTCCCCGCCGCGTGCTGGTGTGGCCGGTCAAGGTGCAGGGCGACGGCTCGGCCGAGCAGGTCGCGGCGGCGATCCGCGGCTTCAACGCGATCCCTGAGGGCGGCAAGATTCCCCGTCCCGACGTGCTCATCGTCGCGCGCGGCGGCGGCTCGCTGGAGGATCTCTGGTCGTTCAACGAGGAGATCGTGGTCCGCGCAGCCAGCGACAGCATGATCCCGCTGATCTCGGCGGTGGGGCATGAGACCGACATCACGCTGATCGATTTCGTCGCCGACAAGCGCGCCCCGACGCCGACGGCGGCGGCGGAGATGGCGGTGCCGGTGCGCAGCGACCTGTTCGTCGAGGTCGCCGATCTCGCGCGGCGCACCCGTGCCTGCTGGCAGCGCGGCCACGAGAATCGCCGTAACGAGCTGCGCGCCGCCGCGCGCGCGCTGCCGGCGGCCGGCGATCTCCTGGCGATCCCGCGGCAACGGCTGGATGCGGCGGGCGCCTCCCTGCCCCGCTGCCTCAAGGCCAACACGCACGCGCATTTCCGCAGATTCACCGCCGCAAGTTCAAAACTGACGCTGCGGGTGCTGCACGGCCAGATCGCGCAGGCCGATCACCGCCTCACCGTGTGCGGCGAGCGGCTCGGCCTGTCCGCACGCTCGCTGCTGCGGCAGCGGCGCGATCGCTTTGCCGGGTTGGAGGTGCGCCTGCGTGCCTCAAGACTTTCGAATGCGCAGGCGCAGCGCAACGCGATTGCGCGCCAGCGCGAGCGCACGCATCGACTGGCCGAGCGCGCGGGCCGCGCGCTCGTCACGCTGCTGCACCGGCTCGATGCCCGTGTCGAGAACAGCGGCAAGCTGCTCTCCGCGCTGTCCTATCGCAGCGTGCTCGCGCGTGGCTTTGCGCTGGTGCGCGATGAGGCCGGCCATCCCCTGCATGCGGCCGAGTCGATCGGTCCCGGCGCACGCGTCGAGATCGAGTTCGCGGATGGCCGCGTCGGCGCAACGGCGGATACGGATCGCCCGCCCCCCGCGGTAAAGCGCGCGCCATCGCAGGCAAAGCCGGCCACGCAGGACACAAAGCCGGCACCGAAGCGGGTGGTCAAGCCGGTGGATCAGGGCAGCTTGTTCTGAGGCGCGAGGAGCGAGCGCTTCGCCCTCGGCGTCATTCCCCGCCTTGTGCGCAATTGCGCACTGGAGCGGGGAATCCAGTACGCCGCAGCTTCTCTGTGAATCACTGACGTCTCGGCGTACCGGATCGCGCGGTCCCCGCTTCGCCAAGGCTTCGGCGGACAAGTCGCTGCACTCGCAATGACGAGGTGGAACCAGCCTAGCTCTACCGGCAGGACAATCCCGCGTCGATCGTGGTCCAGAAACCGCAATGTTCGTGCGCAAGCTGTGGGGCGCCGGCATGGGCCTCGAACAGGAGGATCACGACGGTGAAGACGATCAGCGTCGAGGCGAAGAGCGTGATGCGGTTGCGCATGTGAAATGCGTTTAATCGACATCATGGTCGAATGATGGCGCCGCCACAGGCTGAAACCGCATCAAGGCGCGATCCGTAGATTCCAGGTCGGCCATTTTCCGTGCAGGGCGGTGGTCGATGCGGGGCTGTCCGCCTGATGTTATTCCCGGATGGCCCCGCTTCCGCCTTCGCTCTACGAGCTACGGCGCGGCAAGTCCGCTCATCCGGTTACCGCGCCAGCCATTGCGCGACGTCCTTCTGCGAGGCCGCGCGCGCCTCGGCGTCCGTGCCGAAATGGCCGTGCTCGGGCGCGGCAGCGTCGCTGTCGGCAGCACCGTGCAGAGGTATGTTGGCGCGGTCGAAATCATGGTCGGCGCCGGGATAGACCACGATGCGCGCGAGCGCGCTGCGGCCGCGCGCGCCGTCCACCATCTGCCGGCAGGCCGGCGGCGACGACACGTCGTCATCGGCGCCGATCAGCACCAGCGTCGGCACCCGCGTGCTCCACCCCAAACCCGCCGAGATCCGGCAATCCGGATAGAACGCGATCGCGGCGCGGAAATCCGGACCGAGATCGCGCCCCGCGCTCTGCGGGCGCACGGCCCAGAGCAGCGCGCTCGCCCCATTTGCCCAGCCGATCAGGCTGACGCGGTCGCGCGCCACCCAGGCCTGCTTCATCAGCCAGGCGCGTGAGGCCGCGATATCGGCGACACGCTCGCGCCGCGCCTTGACATGCATCTCCTTGACGCGGCATTGCGGCCCGAGCTCGCGCGAGCCGTAGCTGTCGGGCAGCAGCACGGCATTGCCGGCCTCGAGCAGGCGCTCGGCCCAATCGCGATAGCGCGGCAGCACGGGATCGGAATGGCCACCGAGGCCACCGCAGCCATGCAGCGCGATTACGGTCGGAAACGGGCCCGCGCCCTCGGGCTTGTAGAGCTGCGCATGAAGGACCCCGGACGCGAGCGGGATGTCGACCGGCTGCGGCGCGGGCGAGGCGGGGGCGGCCGATATCAGCAGCGTCATGAACAGGGCGGTCAGTCGAAGGCGCATCGGACTCTGCCGCAGGAGGTGCCGGAACCAGCGACCCTTCAGTTCAAGCATTATCACGCGGAAACGGCGGCAAAACATCACAAACCGGTGGGTTTAACGGGCGGACAAGCCACCCCATCTATGCTACATCTCATCCAACACATCGTGCCCTCCAAGGTCTTCCATGGAGAGGCGTTCCGTGGAGACTTTCGACCGTGCTGAACAAGTTCGGCCCCTCGGGCCATGGCGAAGCGCAGGTGCAGTATCTCGACGGCGATTTCCGCGTGATCTCGCCGGGGACCTTCGTGCGCTGCGCGATCACCGACACGCGAATCCCGCTCGACGAGCTGAAGTACTGGAGCGTGGATTTGCAGGAGGCCTACGCCACGCCCGCCGCGGTGCTGCAGCGACACTTTCCCGGAGCACTGAAGCCGCAGCCGTGAGGCCGCGCCCGCGCGCCTATTGTTGTTCAGCGCCATCCGTGCCGACGCAGGTCTTGATGAAGGCCTTCCTGGGCTCGCCGACGACCTTCTGATCAATCGCCTGCTTCAGGCAATCCACCCGCGCCTGCGCCATGCAGAGCTGTAGCTGGTCGCGCTTGTCCTGTCCTTTCAGGTTTGCCGTCGTGGCGAGACACGTCACGCGCTTGGTCGCGGGAACCGGCACGGTGGTGGGAGCAGCGGACGGCGTTTGTGCCAGCGCGGGCGCAATGATCAGACACACAAGGCTGGCAGCGGCTGCGGTCGGCAGTTTCATCGAATTCTCCTGATCGTCCGAAGTGGATAGGAGTCTCGTGATGAATGTGGCCTGAATGTCAGGCATGTCGCGGCGAAGGGTGTGCCACCGTCCACTTCGAGGTGGGTCTCTCTCGCGCGCGAAACCGGCCCTTCGCACAAACCCCCGAGAATCAACCGATGCCTAAAATTGTCGCTGTCCGATTGGGCTACGTTTAATCCGTTGGCCTCACAGTTCTCGGGAAAAAGTGGCAATGTGCGGGGAAGCAGATGGCGCGCCGGAGACTTTGCAGCCGCTCGGCTAATGCACCATGGAGCCGGTCATGTGGCTCCGTTCGTGAGCACGAACAGAGGGCCAGCCTGGTTCAACAATTCGTCCGCGACCAGTCGGGCAGCTATGTCGTCATTTCGGCGCTGCTTATGCCGGTCCTGGTCGGCACCGCAGGTCTCGGGACTGAAGTGGGATGGTGGTACTATAAACATAAGAACATGCAGAGCGCGGCCGATTCCGGCGCCGTCAGCGCTGCAACAGCGGCAGCTTCCGGCGCTGACCCCTTGTCCGAAGCGAAGGCAGTTACGGCAAACTACGGTTACGCAGACGCGGCGAACAACGTCACGGTTACGTTGAATCAGCCGCCGAAAACAGGCAGTCATACGTCAGATCTGCAGGCAATCGAAGTCATCGTGAGTCAGCCGCAACAACGGCTGCTCTCGTCGTTGTTCGGCTCGGGTCCTGTCCTCATCACCGCGCGCGCGGTCGCCCTGCCCAACTCGGGGACAGGGTGCGTCCTTGCGCTCAACTCGAGCGCCAGCCCCGCGGTCAACGTGAGCGGCGGCAACCAGCTCAACCTGATCAAGTGCAACCTCTACAGCAACTCAGGCGCAAGCCCATCGCTCAATGTTGCAGGCAGTGCGTCGGTCTCCGCAAATCAGGTCGGAGTCGTTGGCGACGTCTCCGGCGCCAGCAGCATCACCGCGACCAATGGCGTCAAGACGCACATCATGCCGGTCGCCGACCCCTATGCGAATGTTTCTCCCCCTCTAGAGCCGAGCTGCACGAACGCCAAGATCACGGTCAACGCCAACGGAAAAACCAATTCCCTCGCTCCCGGCTGTTACACAGGCAGCATTACGGTCAATGCCGGCGCAACCCTGAATCTTAGTCCGGGCATTTATTATCTCGACGGGGCCAATCTGAGCGTCGCGGGAAACGCCACGATCACGGGCAGCGGCGTGACCCTGGTTTTTACGGGTTCGGGAAGCGATTGGGGGACCGCTTCAATCGGCAGCAATGCGATCATCGATTTGACGGCCCCAACCAGCGGCGCCACGAAAGGCATCGTCATGTACGGTGACCGCAATATGCCGGCCGGGACCTCCTTCAATCTGACGGGCGGCGGCACCCAGAACTTCGGCGGCGCCATCTACCTGCCAAAGGCCAACCTCAGCTTCAGCGGCGGCAACGGCACGAGCACGTCCTGCACCAAGATCATCGCCGATACGCTGACGTTTACCGGCACGTCGAACCTTCAGGTCAATTGTTCCTCGCTCGGCACCGCGACGATAGGGTCGCAAACCGCGCAACTCATCGAATGAGATTGGGTCCGATGCAAATCCAGAGGTCCGTATCCGCGAGCCGTGATCGCCTGCTCAACGCTCTCAGAGGGCACTTGCGCGCTGCCGCCGCCGACAGGCGCGGCGTCGCGGCCGTCGAATTCGGCATCATGATCCCGTTGCTGTCGTTGATGGTCGTTTCGCTGACCGACATTGGACTTGCGCTCTATCGCAAGATGCAGGTTGAAGAGGCCGCACAGGCGGGGGCGCAGTATGCGATCCTGCGCGGCTACAATGCGAGCGGCATCTCCGATGCCGTGACAAACGCCACCAATTCCACAGCCATTACCGCTTCACCTGCGCCGACCCAATTCTGCGGATGTCCAACGAGTGCGGGAATTAGCGCCGTCAGTTGCGGGACGGTCTGCACCGGTGGCGCGCAGGCCGGAACATATACGACAGTCTCGGCGCGCGCGACGTACTATACGCTCATCAACTATCAGATCGTGGCGACGACATACTCCTTTAGCGCCCAGTCCACCGCGAGGCTACAGTGAAACTCACAGCGCTGTGGCACGACGATCGCGGCGCGTCGGCGCTGGAATTTGCCCTGACCGCTCCCGCGTTCTTCCTGTTCATCTTTGGGATCATCGAATTCGGATTGTTGTTCTGGACTCAGCTCGGGCTTCAGCACGGGGCCGAAATGGCGGCGCGCTGCGCAACGGTCAACAGCACGCTGTGCCCGAGCGGCAGCGCGATCACCAACTACGCGGCCCAGCAGGCGTTCGGCCTCACGCTTCCGGCGGGGACATTCACCTATTCCGCGCTGACATGCGGCAACCAGGTCAGCGCGAGCTACGCATTCGAGTTTCCGCAGATCCTCAATCTCTCGCCGGTGACGCTGACCGCTCAGGCGTGCTTTCCGAGCTGAACTCGCAGCGATTTGCCGCTCCGCGTTGCATCGAGCAGTGCGTGCACTCCTTGGTGAGTCATTTCGCGCTGTGGTTGGATTCTTTGTTGCGGTTCGGCGCCCTTAAGTTGTTTGACGAAGTCTTGGTGAAACAAAGGGCTGCTACAATGCACGTTAGGTAATTGGCCCTGTTCTTTTTATCGCACGGACGATCAAGTCAACCAAACAGCCATCGAGCTTTGGAATTGGCGCGGTCTGTGAACGGGCTCATAACGAAGAGCCATCCGACGGGCTACGATCACCTCGAAAATTTGCGGTGGAATTTCTGTAATTCGAAAATCAATCGATGGGGGTGATCATGCCCGCCATTTTCGACCTGCTCTATCGTGAATATTGCCGGGCCCGTCTCGCTGAAATGCGCAATCAGCTTCTGATCGCAGCTGAACGCTCTGAGACTCTCGAAGCGGATCATCATCCTGCAAAGCGGGATGACGATGAGAGAACGGATGCACACCGCGAGGCTGGTCACAGCATGCCGAATTGAAGCGGCCCAAGACCGGCGATCACTCCCGCGCAGCAATGACCAAGCGATTGGCAACAGTTTGGGAGGCAGCAATGAATACACCCGAGTCCTATACCGTCATCGTGGCCTGCGTCTCGTGCCTCACCATTATCGGAATGATGGCAGTCGGGGCGTGGTGAGCATGCCGCCTCGCCGCACTGCAGACGTGGCTCTGACTTTCACATGAGCACAGCCGCCACGTCGCCCGACTGCGGCGGCTGCGCTTCGGATCCGGATCTCAGCCTCCAGGCGGGGTATACGAAGAACGCAGCTTCGCCGCGTTCTGGCATGTTCTCCTCTGAACTTTGGCAATGACTCTCGATGCCGTTCCGAACGGGTCGTTACGGCCGCTGCACCTGACGTGATGAAAGATACGTTGCCCGCCGTGGGCATTTAACGCCGCCGATGATTGCCGGGAGTTCGGCACGTCCCGGTGACGGCTCTCATGCGAGGTTACATCAACTTCCGAACGCGCGGAAGAGGATTCGCCCGCCGCGACGTTTCGCGTTTCGGGCTAAGGCACAGACCTCAACGCGCGCTGAACCGCCGCTCGCGCGCCTTGTACAGATGATAGCTGATCAATTCCCGCAGCTTTGCCGGTTCATCGAATTCGAGCTGAACGGCAAACGGCACGATGCCATCAGGCACGCCTTCGCGGCCGCGCAGGCGTGCAAGGTCCTTCTCCGTCGTCACCAGCGTGAGCTGCTCGCGCCGCGCTTCCGCTACGAGCGCCGCGATCTCGTCTTGCGAAAACACGTGGTGGTCGGCGAAAGCGCGCGCGTGCGCGACCTCGATGCCGCTCGCACGCAGAGTGCGGAAGAAGCGGTCGGGATCACCGATGCCGGCGAAGGCGAAGACCCGCTTTCCGAGCAGCTGCGTGAGCGATGCCGTAACCGGCTTCAGCCGCGCGCGCAGCTCGGGCTTGTCGCGCTTGGCAAGCTCGGCCGCGACATCGTTGGCAGCACGGCCATCGCCGATCAGCACCAGCGCGTCGGTGCGCGCGAGCTGCGCCTGCAGCGGCGCGCGCAGGGGGCCTGCGGGAAACACCCTGCCGTTGCCGAGGCCGCGCTCGCTGTCGATCACGATCAGGGAGGCGTCCTTGAACAGACCAGGATTCTGGAAACCATCATCCATCAGGATCACGGTGGCGCCCTGCGACTTCGCGAGCGCGACGCCGTCGAGACGGTCGCGCGCGATTGCGACCGGGACGTCGCGCGCCATCATCAGAGGCTCGTCGCCGACGTCGGTTGCGGTGTGACGTGCGCGGTCGACCATGACCGGGCCCTTCAAGCGTCCGCCATAGCCGCGGCTGATCACGACCGGCGTCTCGCCGAGCTCGCGCAAGAGCTTGGTCAACGCCAGCACGGTCGGCGTCTTGCCGGCGCCGCCGACATGGTAGTTGCCGACGCAGATCACGGGAATGCCGGCGTCCACGCCCGTGCGCTGCATGCGCCGTGCGGTGATGGCGCCGTAGAGCACACCCAGGGGAGAAAGGACATGCGAAAGCGGGGAACGCGGCCGGTACCAGAAGGCCGGCTCACGCATTGGCGGCTCCCATCTCGATCCGCAACTGCAACAGATACGGCTCGAGCGCGGCCATGGTGCGATCGAGCGCACCGCCAAGCTGCTCGACCACGCCCGAGGCGGCGCGTTGCATCTTGTCGCGCACCGTCGGCTCGGCCAGAAGCTGTCCGAGCTGCTTGACCAACGCCTCCTGCGTGTCGGCCTGCCGTGCCCCGCCGCTCGCATCGAGCGCCTCATAGACATCGGCGAAGTTGAACACGTGCGGACCATGGACGATCGCGCCGCCAAGCTTGATGGCTTCGATCGGATTCTGGCCGCCATGGTGGATCAGCGATCCGCCCATGAACACGATTCCCGAGAGCCGATAGAACAGCCCGAGCTCGCCCATGGTGTCGGCGACATAGACGTCGGTCGTCGCCGTCGGCAGCTCCTCGCGCGAGCGCAATGCCGGTTTCAGGCCCGAGGCCGTGATCAGGCCTGCGATCGAGGAGCCGCGATCCGGATGCCGCGGCACGATCACGGTGAGAAGCTGCGGGAAGAAACCGACGAGACTGCGATGCGCCGCCACCAGCATCTCGTCCTCGCCCGGATGGGTCGAGGCCGCGACGATGATCGGCCTGCCGCGCGTCATCGCCATCAGCCGTTCGAGCTTGGCCTGATCGGCCGGCGGCGCCGGCACGTCGAGCTTGAGATTGCCCGTGGTGACGACGTCGCGGCCGCCGAGCGCGGAGAAGCGCTCCGCATCGATCTTCGACTGCGCAAGACAAATGTCGAACCGCGACAGCAGCGCCGAGATGGTTCCGTGCATGCGCCGCCAGCGCGGGAAAGAACGCGGCGACATCCGCCCGTTGATCAGCACCATCGGCACCCGGCGCGCCGCGCCGGCGAGGATCAGGTTCGGCCACAGATCGGATTCGATGAACAGCGCCAGCGACGGCTTCCAGTGATCGAGGAAGCGCGCGACATAGCGCGGCGAGTCATACGGCACGTATTGATGGATGACATCGGGCGGAAAGCGCTTTGCCACCACCGCCGCCGAGGTGACCGTGCCCGAGGTGAGCAGGATACGCAGGTTGAGATCGCGCAGGCGCTCGATCAGCGCCGCCGCGGCCAGCACCTCGCCGACGCTGGCGCCGTGAATCCAGACCAGCGGGCCATGCGGCCGCACGTCGCGGGATAGGCCACGCCGCTCGCCGACCCGCGCGGGATCCTCCTTGCCCTGCTTCAGCCGCCGCTTGATCAGCGCAGGCGCGAGCGGCACCAGGCCGCTAGCCAGGCGCCGATACATCCGCAGCGTCATCGGCAACGAACTAGGCATCTTCAGGTCCCGGGCGGCCGAGCTGCGCATAGGCGCGGCGGGTCGCCTCGTTCAACGTGTCTTCCAGCTCCTGCCGCAGCGCTTCCATCGTGGCGGCGTCGGCATCTGCGGGAACGTGGATTTCCTTGATGCCCACCAACGCGCCCCGCCCGAATGGCAGATTGATGGTGGTGCGGTCCCAGTTCTTGAGCCGGACGAAGCGGCTGGTCGCCATCGCGAAAGGCATGATCGGCCGTCCCGATTCCCGTGCCAGCATGATGATGCCGAGCCCGGCCACGCGCGAACGCTTGGGGACATCGGCGGTCAGCGCGACATTACAACCGTCCTGGAGCGTCCGCACCATTTCCTTGAAAGCGCCGACCCCGCCCTTGCGGTGGAAAGCCCCGCCATGATCGCCGGAACCCCTGATCGTGCCGATGCCTAGCCGCTCGGCGGCGATGGCGTTGAACTCGCCGTCGCGATGCCGGGAGATCAGGACCCTGGCCTTGTACCGGTCCTTGTTCTTGATGAACGGGGTGAGGAAGTGCTGGCCGTGCCAGAAGGCGAAGATCGCCGGGATCTGCGGTTCGACGCGTTCATAGACATCCGGCGGATCGAACGTGAACCTGTTGGTCCGCCAGACAAAGCGCAGATATTCGGCCGCCAGGACCCCGACGGCACGCTGAACGAAGCTGCTTCGCAGCGTATTGCGAAGCAGTTTCTTCAACGTGCCGGTTCTTGATTCGGATCGAGCAGCCGATGCAGGTGCACGATGAAATAGCGCATCTGCGCATTGTCGACCGTGCTCTGCGCCTTGGCCCGCCAGGCAGCGTGGGCGGTGGCATAGTTCGGATAGAGGCCGACGATGTCGACCTCGTCCAGATTCTTGAAGGTGTTGTGGTCGAGATCGACGAGCTCGCCGCCGATGACGAGGTGAAGCAGTTGTTGCGGGGCACTATCTGGCATGAGTTCTGTTCCTAACGGGCTGCCCGGCAAAGCAGTGTTCGAGAAGCACGACGAAAGCGCTTTAGGCTAAGGGACGGTTGCGAAAATGCGCGACAATGCCCGCATGACGATCGCGTCCCGCTGCCACCAGCACCCCGTGCGCCACTTCCCGGCGGTTATAGAGGATGGGTTCTCCGGAGAGGTCGCTCATCCTACCATCCGCTTCCTGCACGATCAAATCGGCCGCGGCAAGATCCCAATCATGGCTGTTGCCCCCCGCAAAAGCCGCATCCAGCGCGCCGTGGGCGACCCGGCACAGCCGCAGCGCGAGCGAGCCGATTCGCCGGTGCAGCTTGATCTCGCCGAGTGACGGCTTCAGCCGCTCGACCAGGGGCTTCGGGCCGGCGACGCGGGCGAAGTCGAGCTCGGATCCGCCCGTCGCCCGCACCGGCTTGTCGTTCAGCGTCGTGCCCTGGCCGCGCACCGCGAAGAAGAACTCGTCGGTCGCCGGCGCGAACACCGCGGCCAGCACCGGCGCGGCGTCCTCCACCAGCGCGACGCTGACGCACCATTCGTCGTGCCCGCCGAGATAATTGCGGGTGCCGTCGATGGGATCGACGATCCAAGTCAGCCGCCGCGACAGCCGCACCGCGTCGTCAGCGCTCTCCTCGGACAGCCAGCCATAGTCGGGAGTGGCAGCGCGCAGGCGCGTTTCGAGCAGATCATTGACCGCGATATCGGCTTCCGACACCGGCGAGGACGCGCCCTTGATCCACTTCCTCAGCTCGGTGCGGAACATCGACTGCGCGAGCGCGCCCGCGTCCCGCACCGTGTCCTTCAGCAGCACCGCATCGCGGGTCAGGATGGTCTTGTCGAGAACAGGCGTCATCGGGTCAACCGAGCCCGCATGCGAAGACCACCTCTCCCCATCGGGCAGAGGTCGATTTGCGCAGCAAATCGGGTGAGAGGGCGCAGGTCCCGCGAGAGAGCGGTCCCCTCACCCGCGCCTTCGGCGCGACCTCTCCCCATGGGAGAGGTGAGCCAAGCAGCGTCTGCTCGGTCAACGTCCGCCAAGCGTCAAACCCTCGATGCGCACCGTCGGCGCATTGATGCCGTAGCGGAACTCGAGATTGTTCGCCGGCTGCATCGACTTGAAGATCTCGAACAGATGCCCGGCGATCGTCACTTCGCTGACGGGATAGGTGATCTGGCCGTTCTCGATCCAGAAGCCGGAGGCGCCCCGGCTGTAATCACCGGTGACGCCGTTGACACCGGAGCCGATCAGATCGGTGACGTAAAAGCCCTGCTTGACGTCGGCGATCAGCTCGGCGGGCGTTGGCGTGCCGGGCTCGAGATGCAGGTTGTACGGCCCCGGCGAGGGCGAAGAGGAAACGCCGCGATGGGCGTGGCCGGTCGTGGTGAGGCCGAGCTCGCGTGCGGTGGCGCAGTCGAGCAGCCAGGTCGTCAGCACGCCTTCGTCGACCAGCGCGAGTCTTTGCACCGCGACGCCTTCGGCGTCGAACGTCTGCGAGCGCAGGCCGCGCTTGCGCAGCGGATCGTCGACGATGCGGATGTTCTTGGCGAAGAGCTGCTGGCCGAGCTTGTCCTTGAGGAAGCTGGTCTTGCGCGCGATCGAGGCGCCGTTTATGGCGCCGACGAGATGGCCGACCAGGGAGCCGGCGACGCGCGGATCGAACACCACCGGCACCTTGCAGGTCTCGACCTTGCGCGGATTGTAGCGCGCCACGGTGCGCTCGCCGGCGGAACGGCCGACGGTTTCCGGCGACAACAGATCGGCGCCGTGTGGCGCCGAGGTGAAGTCGTAGTCGCGCTCCATGCTGGTGCCTTCGCCCGATATGGCGGTCGCGGAGATGCCCTGGCTGGAACGGAGGTAGGAGCCGTGGAAACCGGTCGAGGTGACGAGCACCATGCCGCCGATGCCGGCAGACGCCGAAGCGCCGCCGGACTTGCTCACGCCCTTCACGCCGAGCGCGGCAGCTTCGGCCGCGAGCGCGCGGCGCTCGAGCTCGGCCGTCGTGGGCACATGGGGATCGAGCAGGTCGAGATCGGGGAAGTCGCGCGCGAGCAACGCAGGATCGGCCAGGCCGACATATTTGTCGTCGGGCGCGACACGCGCCATCGCCACCGCGCGTTCGGCGAGCTTGGTGACGGCATCGCCGCTGACATCGTTGGTCGAGACCACCGCCTGGCGCTGGCCGACGAGCACGCGCAGGCCGACATCGTCGCCCTCGGACCGCTCGGATTCCTCGACACGACCGTCGCGCACCTCGACACCCTGCGAGACGCCGCGCACCGCGACCGCGTCGGCCGCATCCGCGCCGGCGCGCCTGGCCGCCTCGACCAGCCGCTGCGCGAGATCGGAGAGCGCGGACTGATCGAACAAATCGCGATTGGCTGAAGTCGAAAGCGTCGAGCTTGGTGAAGAGTTCACGAACGAAATCCTGTTGGGGCGGGGTTCGGGACCGGAACCCACAGATGTGCCCTGATAGCGCGGACTTCAAGCATTTTCAGCCCGCAAAAGCTCAAATTCGCAGCTCTCGCGCAACGTCTCGTCAATCATGCGCGCCAAGGTCTTGTCAATCATGAGGAGCAAGTGACGGTGGGTTAACCAGCCTTTTTAAGCGGTTTCGGACAGGCGCGCGCTAAGGTCTTCGCATCGACCGGGAACATAATCCCGGCGGGGAGAACGAAGCCGTGAGGCGTCAAACAGCAACATGCGGGGCCAACCCCGCCGGGTCGAGCCGCTCCTTGCGGCTCGACCCTCTTTCCCTTCCGGTCCGCTTCGATGCGCATGATCCGCGCGCCGACGGACATGTCAGGCAGATCGAGCTTCATCGCGAGCGCGTCGTGCTGCGCCGTGCCGTCCGCGGCATGCAGATGGCGATCAACGTCCGCGTTGCCGACTTCACCGGCGTCGCGTTGCGCGGCAAGGACGAAGCGCAGACGCTCGTCCTCGTGCATCGCGATCCCTCACTATCCATTCCGCTGCTGGTCGGCGCCGATGCCGACGAGATCGCGCAAGCCTGGACAATCTGGAGCGAGATCTTCGCGCTGCCGCAGCTCGACGAGGGTGCCCGCAAGCCCGCGCCGCGCCGCCGCCGCGCCAACGCGATCCGCACCCGCCGCCCGAAGTTCTTGATGCGGCGCCGCACCGGCATGGCGCGCGAGCTGCCCGTTCATCGGAGCGAGCGCGAGATTATTGCGCGGAACTAAGCGGCGACTACGCTGCCTTCATCGCCGCGTCCGCGAGCAATCCCGCAAACAGCAGCAAGCCGGCATCGCGGTTCGACTTGAACAGGCGCAGGCAGAGTTCAGGATCGTCAATCCTGAGGCGCACGATCTGTGACGCCAGATGCGCGGTGAAGGCGATCAGCCCGAGCCAGGCCGGCCAGCGCGCATCGCCGGACGCCAGTGCAATGCCGATCAGCATCACCGCGAGCCCGTAGAAAAGGACCAGCGCCTGGCGCGTATGCGTGCCGAACAGGCGCGCGGTCGACTTGATGCCGATCAGAGCGTCGTCCTCGGCGTCCTGATGCGCGTAGATCGTGTCATAGCCGATCACCCACGTAATCGCGCCGGCATAGAGCACGAGCGCGGTGACGTCGATGCGTCCGAAGGTGACGGCAAATCCCATCAAGGCGCCCCAGGAGAAGGCAAGCCCGAGCACGGTCTGCGGCCACCAGGTGATGCGCTTCATGAAGGGATAGATCGCGACGATCACGAGCGAGGCGATGCCGGTCGCAATCGCGAAGCGGTTGAATTGCAGGAGCACCACGAGACCGATCAGCGCCTGTGCAACCATGAAGACCAGCGCCTGCTTCGTGGTCACCTGCCCCGACGGCAGCGGCCGCGAGCGCGTGCGCTCGACCTTGTCGTCGAGATCGCGGTCGGTGATGTCGTTCCAGGTGCAGCCCGCACCGCGCATGACGAAAGCGCCGATGAAAAACAGGACGATGGTGAGCGGCAGACCGCGGATATCGTGCGCCATGCCGGCGGCGAGCGCCGCCGACCACCAACATGGCATCAAGAGAAGCCAGGAGCCGATCGGACGGTCGAAGCGGGACAGGCGCAAATAGGGTCGCGCCCAGAGCGGCGCGAGCGTATCGACCCAGTTGCCCGTGGAATCGGCAACGCGGGCGGATGAGTCGCTCATCGGGTCAGGACGTTGCCGTTGAGCGTATCGAAGGTGCTGCCACCCTTCTTGCCGGCATTGGCCTCAGGCGCCGAGCCCGAACCCAGCACCTCGCTCAGCGAGGGACCTGCCGGACCGCGCGGCTGGTTCTGCATCTGCTGCGCAACGTTGCAGACCTTCGTCGCCATCGCCTCGGTGTTCTTGTGGCCGTCCTTCATTTGCGCGCCGACCTGCGGCGGGATTCCGCATTTGGCGGCGTGGGTCTCGATGTACTTGATCATCTTGGTCTCAGCCTGGCTGAAATTGCGGATCAGCTTACAGGCTTCGTCCGGCGGTGCATGACGGTCGCTCGCCGCCTTGATCAGCTTGCCGCGCTTCTCGGCCTCTTCGCGCAGCGGAATGAAGGCCTTCATGCAGTCCTCGCCGGGACCGGCTTGCGTCGGCGGAGCGGCGCTGAAAGCGCCACCGCCGCCGATCGGCGCGGCGCCGTTCACGGGAAAGGACGATTGCGGCGCCGTGCCGACGGAAGCGACGGGCGCCGAGCCGTTCACGGGTGGAAACGCCGAGCTGCTCGCGGCCTGGTTCGGCAGCGGCGCCGGGAAGGCGCTTTGCGCATAGGCGCCCGCGGCACCCATGGCGACCATGGCGGCAGTGATCGGAACCATCAGATGACGGATCATCAAGGCAGTCTCTCCGGCAGGAGCTTACGGGGTTCGGCGTCTTCCCAATCGAAGCGCAACCAGCGTGTTCGCGTTTTTACGATTCCCGCCGGCCCTTAACAACCCATCGAATAGGGCAAGAGCGCGGCGCGGAGACGCACCAATTCGGCGATATTTACCCCCAAAAGTACTGGTTTCGGTTAAGAACGGCGGCAAATCGGACCCTTGAACGATGCCCTCTCACGATTTTCGCGCCCCTCGCCTGTTCGTTGACGCCCCCCTCGCCCAGGACGCCAGGGTGCCGCTCGACCGCGACCAGAGCAATTATCTGGGCAACGTGCTGCGGCTGGCCGCCGGGGCCGAGGTCCTGGCCTTCAACGGTCGCGATGGCGAGTGGCAGGCCGCCATCGAAGGCCGCAAGCGGCCGGATGCCCTCGTCATCCTCCAGCAGACGCGGCCCCAGGACCGACTACCCGACCTCACTTACGTGTTCGCCCCGCTCAAGCATGCCCGGCTGGATTACATGGTGCAGAAGGCCATCGAAATGGGCGCCTCCGCCCTGCAGCCGGTCCTGACCCGGTTCACCCAGGCCTCGCGGGTCAACACCGAGCGGATGCGCGCTAATGTCGTCGAGGCGGCCGAGCAATGCGGCATCCTCAGCATCGCCGCAGTTGCCGAGCCGATGCCGCTGGAGCGCTTTTTGAGCCAGCGCGTCGCGGGCCGGTTGCTGATCTTCTGCGACGAGGCGGCGGAGGTCCAAGACCCCGCTCGGAGCCTGCAAAACGCCCGCGGCGAGGCCGCTCAAGGTATCGACGTGCTGATCGGCCCCGAAGGCGGTTTCGCCGAGGAGGAGCGTACGCTGCTGCTGCGGCAGCCCAGGACCCTGCGGCTGGCGCTCGGCCCGCGGATCATGCGGGCCGATACGGCCGCTGTGGCGGCCCTGGCGCTGGTCCAGACGGTGCTGGGTGATTGGGGCAAGCCCACCTGATCCCGGCTTTGCCCGACCGTTAAGCGATTGATCCTTTGGAGGTCGAAACCGCTGTCGGGCCATGCTAAGGGCTGCGCCAATTCCCGTCTCTCCCTTGGCTACCCGGTTCCACCGGGACGATGGACCCCTGTGATGACCGCGACTGCCACCTCAAATGCTGCCGGCTCCGCCGCCTGGGCGGATACGCTGCTCTTGTCGTTCGCGCAGGCCGGCTATGTCAGGGCCGAGCCCGCGATCCTGCAACCGGCCGAGCCGTTCCTGGACCTCTCCGGCGAGGACATCCGCAAGAGCCTGTACCTCACCACCGACCTGTCCGGCGATGAGCTCTGCCTGCGCCCGGACCTGACCATTCCGGTGGCACGCGACTATCTGGCCTCGGGGCGCGCCGGCCAGCCGGCCGGATTCAGCTATCTCGGTCCGGTCTTCCGCTACCGCAGCGGTCAGGCCAGCGAGTTCCTTCAGGCCGGCATCGAATCATTTGGCCGTCAGGACCGCGCCGCGGCCGATGCCGAGATGCTGTCACTGGCGCTGGAGGCGACCGCCGCTTTCGGCGTCCGCGATGTCGAGATCCGCACCGGCGACGTCGCGCTGTTCAATGCTCTGCTGGACGCCCTCAACCTCTATCCGGTCTGGCGCCGCCGCCTGGTGAAGGATTTCAACCGCAAGATCAGCCTGGAGAAGGATCTGGAGCGATTGGCAGCCGCAGCCACCGCGACGCGCAGCGAATATGAGGGCGTGCTGGCCGCTCTCGCCGGCTCCGACCGCAAGGCGGCGCTCGCCTTCGTCACTGATCTGATGTCGATCGCCGGCACCACCCATGTCGGCGGGCGCACCACGGCCGAGATCGCCGACCGCTTCCTCGAGCAATCGACGCTGAAGGGCGGCGCGCTGCCGCGCGAGGCGATCACCGTGCTCAAGCGCTTCCTGTCGATATCAGGCAATCCCGACGATGCCGTCGCCGAGCTGCGCGCGCTCACGCTTGATGCAAAGCTCGATCTCGCCTCGGCGATCGATCAATTCGAGAGCCGGGTCGGCTTCATGGCCGCGCGCGGCATCGACGTGAAGCAGACGCGCTTCTCGACCGCATTCGGACGCGGGCTCGATTATTACACCGGATTCGAATTCGAGCTGCATCACAGGGGCAACGGCGCCGAGCCGCTGGTTGCCGGTGGGCGCTATGACAGGCTGATGACCCAGCTCGGCTCGGCCGCGCCGATTCCCGCCGTCGGTTTCTCGGTCTGGGTGGATGCGCTGAACCGGATCGGCCGCAAGGTGGGAGCTTAAGACATGAGCGCGCCGTTCGTTCTGGCCGTTCCCTCCAAGGGCCGCCTGCAGGAAAACACTGAAGCCTTCTTCGCCCGCGCCGGGCTCAAGCTGTCGAAGGCCGGCGGCGCCCGCGATTATCGCGGCACCATCGCAGGGCTGGACAATGTCGAGGTTGCCTATCTCTCGGCGAGCGAGATCGCCTCGCAGCTGTCGCGCGGCTTTGCGCATCTCGGCGTCACCGGCGAAGACCTGGTGCGCGAGACCATCGCCGATGCCGACAAGCGCGTGTCGCTGATCGAAGGGCTCGGCTTCGGCTATGCCGATGTCGTCGTCGCGGTGCCGCAGGCCTGGATCGACGTGCGCACCATGGCCGACCTCGACGACGTCACCACCGGCTTCCGCGAGCAGCATCACATGCGGATGCGGGTGGCAACCAAGTTCGTCAACCTCACGCGTGCCTTCTTCCAGAGTCAGGGCATCACCGATTATCGCATCGTCGAAAGCGCGGGCGCGACCGAAGGCGCGCCGGCCGCCGGCAGCGCCGAGCTGATCGTCGACATCACCACGACCGGCGCGACGCTCGCCGCCAACGGCCTGCGGGTGCTCGATGACGGCGTGATCCTGCGCAGCCAGGCCAATCTGGTGGCATCCAAAGAGGCCGACTGGTCGCCGCAAGCGCGCGAGACGGCGCGTGTCATCCTCGATCACATCGCAGCGCGGGCCCGGGCCAACAAGTACCGCGAGGTCCGCACCCGCTTCCGGCAATGCGACGCCGCCCTGCTCAGCGAGGCTCACAGCCGATACGGAGTCGAGGCCCCGTTCGGCGGTCCGACTTCGTCAGGCATGCTGACGCTGCACTGCCCGCCCGGGCAGCTCTATGCGCTGGCGAGCTACCTGCGCGAGCACGGCGCCGAGACCGTCTCGGTGGTCTCGCTCGACTACGTGTTCGACCGGGAGAACCCGCTATTCGCCAGGCTCGAGGCGTTCCTGGGGCGGTGAGCCTCGGGTCCGTTCAGCGTAGCGACAGCAAACGGCAGTTACCATATGCGGTTGAGAAGACCTAAACGCCTCTGGAACCTTGATCGATGACGCTGGGCTCTGACGTTTCCGGCATGACGACCACCGCAGCTAGCGCCGCAGCGAAGGGGCTGTCGATCGTCATTCCCGTCTACAACGAGGCGGCCGGCCTCGCCGCCCTGCATCAGCGCATCTGCGATCTCGCCAAGACCTTGCGGCAGCGGTATCGCCTGGCCTGCGAGGTCGTCTATGTCGATGACGGCAGCGCGGATGCGACGCTGCCGATCGCCCGGTCGCTGCCGGCCGACGCAATCGACGTCCAGGTGGTGTCCTTGTCGCGCAATTTCGGCAAGGAGGCCGCGCTGATGGCGGGCCTCGACCATGCCCGGCTCGGCGCCGTCATGTTCATGGATGGCGACGGCCAGCATCCGCCGGCGCTCGTCGAAGAGCTGGTGCGGCACTGGATCGATGACGGCTATGACGTCGTCTACACTGCCAAGGCGCATCGCGACAACGAGCCCTTCTTGCGCCGGATCGCCGTGCACGGCTTCTACGCGCTGATCAATTGGGGCGCCCGCCAGAAGATCCCGGAGGACGCCGGCGACTTCCGTCTGCTGTCGCCGCGCGCGGTCGCCGCACTCAGGCAGCTGCCGGAGCGCAACCGCTTCTTCAAGGGCCTCGCCAGCTGGATCGGCTTCCGCCAGATCCGTGTCGACTACGAGCCTGCGGCGCGCGCCCATGGCATCACCTCCTTCAACGCCGTAAGCCTGCTCGGCCTCTCGATCGAGGGCCTGACCTCGTTCTCGGTGGCGCCGCTGCGGTTCGCCAGCCTGCTCGGCGTTATTCTCGCCGGAGGTGCCTTCCTGTTCGGCCTGTCGATCCTCTGGGAGGTATTCACGACCGGCAAGCAGGTCCCCGGCTATCCCTCGCTCGTGGTGGGCCTGATGACGATCGGCGGCGTGCAGCTCATCATGATCGGCATCGTCGGCGAATATATCGGAAAAATCCTGTCCGAGCTGAAGGCGCGTCCGATCTACTTCGTCGCCGAGCACAGCGCGAAGCATTTCGAGGCCGGCAAGGCCCAGGACGATCAGGACGCCGCGAGCAGGACGGCAGCCGAATGAGCACCGCCGCGAGCCCGCGGCGAATCTGGCTCTGCGCCGACGATTACGGCATCAGCCCGGGCGTCAACCGCGCCATCCGCGACCTGATCGAACGCGGCCGCCTCAACGCCACTTCGGTGATGATGGTGGGTCCGGCGATCGCGCGCGGCGAAGTCGAGGCGCTGCAGGCTTGTGCAAAGCAAAGCCCGCGCTGCGCGATCGGATTGCATGTGACGCTGTCGGCGCCGTTCCGGCCGCTCACCATGCACTTCCGTCCGCTCGACGGCGACATGTTCATGCCGTTTCCAAAACTGCTGCGCGCGGGACTTTTGCGGCGGCTCGACCGTGAATTCATCCGCAACGAGGTGAAGGCGCAACTGGCCGCCTTCATGGAAGCGTTCGGACGCGCTCCTGATTTTGTCGACGGCCACCAGCATGTGCAGCTCTATCCGCAGGTGCGCGACGGCTTCGTCGATGCAGTCGCTGAGGCTGCGCCAAACGCCTGGGTGCGCCAGGGCGGCCGCGAGCTGCCGCTGGCGCAGCGGCTCGCCTCACCGAAAGCGATGGTGCTCGATATCCTCAGCGCGCAATTCCGCCGCCGTGCCGCCAGTGCCGGACTGAGCTTCAATCCCGCCTTCGCCGGCGCCTATGATTTCACGCGCGCGGCCGATTTCGGCGCGCTGATGCGGCAATTCCTGGAAGGCCTCCCCGATGGCGGCCTCGTCATGTGCCATCCCGGCTTCGTCGATGAGGTCCTCGCCGGACTCGATCCCATGACCGACGTGCGTGAACGCGAGCACGCGTATCTGAAGAGCGACGCCTTCGCGCGCCTGCTGGCGGACAGCAACGTGACATTGGGTTGAAACGGGCGAAAAGCGGGACCAGGCGACAGCTTGTCGCCTACGGAAATTTAATCCGGCCGGCACTGTTGGGGCCATAATGGAACCCTACATCTCCTGCGCGCTTGGTTCTGCGCAGAGGAGACAGATCATGACGCCGCAGGAACGCCAGCTCGTCGACGAGCTTTTTGACCGGCTTTCTAAACTGGAGAATGCACCGCGCGATCCCGACGCGACCGCCGCAATTTCCGACGGTCTGCGCAAGGCGCCCGGCGCGGTCTACGCGCTGGTGCAGACCGTGTTGGTGCAGGACGAAGCGCTCAAGCGCGCCAATGCCCGCATTCAGGAGCTGGAGGCGGGACACGGGCCCGAGCAGGCGCAGTCTGGCGGCTTCCTGGATACCATGCGCGAGACGCTGTTCGGATCGAGCCCGTCGCGCGGCTCGGTTCCGAACGTGCCGCCGCGCGATTCGCGGCCGGTCTGGAACAGCGGACAGGCGATGCAGCAGACGCAGCCAGGTTACGGCGCGCCGCCCTACGGGCAGGCCTATGGCCAGGGTCCGGGTCAGGGCTATGGCGCTCCGCCGGTCGGTGGTGGCGGCTCGTTCCTCGGCACGGCCGCAGCGGCTGCGGCCGGCGTCGTCGGCGGCTCCCTCCTGCTCTCGAGCATCCGCGGCATGATGGGCGGTCCGCACCAGCAGGCTTTCGGCGACACCACGATCATCGAGGAGCGCGGTGGCGGCGGCGCAGGTGGAAGCCCCTGGGGCGGTAGCGATCAGTCCGGCGGCTCGCTGGCACGCGATGCGGGCCTGAACGACATCGGCTCCAACCGGGACAGCCGCCAGGGCTTCTTCGACCAGGCGGCGAACGACCGCGACAACAACGACCAGAATTACGACGACAATCGCGACGACAATTTCAACACGGCTGACGACAGCGATTTCGACAGCGGCGATGACGGCGGCAGCGATTACGCGTGAGCAATTTGCGCTGCAGATGCAAACCGGCCGCCTCCAGGCGGCCGGTTTCTTTTGAGGCTGAGTTGAAGTGCCTTCTGTGCCAGCGCGCGCAGAGAAGCCGTTCGATATAAATAATATGACTAATGCACATCCTTGCTGGATAGCACCGAGCTGAACGTCAGCAGCGCGTATGACTTCACCATAGAAGTTGAAAATCGCGCTGCTGACGCGTGCAGCCGTAGACTCCCGGATTTCCAAATACGGACATGGGTGTTCAACTGGAAGAACACGTTGCTTCCGCCACACGTCGTGGCTGCCTCTCTTGGCTATAGTCGGGGGTCTTGAACATGAGTCCACTTCAGCAGCGCATTGCAACCTTGAGCGACGTGACAACCCATCTCATCACCGAATTGTACGAGTTGGAAGGACTGCACGAACGCCTCCGGAAGGCGGAGCTGTCGGTGCGGCGGCTAAGCCGCTTCGCTCGCGCACCGCGTTCGGCTTCATCAACTTGTCGTCGCCGTCTCGGGTCGAGGGGACACCGTCAGCAGACATAGACTATCCAGGCAGGCGCTCGGCGGCGGCACGCACCCCCTTCGATGCCGCGCATCCCGAGCCGGCGCGGCATGCGGAGTTGATCGCCCCATCGAGCGCATGACACTTCACATCACCACGACCTTGGTGCCGACGTTGACGCGGCCGTAGAGATCGATGACATCCTCGTTGCGCATGCGGATGCAACCGGAGGAGACGTTGGTGCCGATGGTCCAGGGCTCGTTGGAGCCGTGAATGCGGTAGAGGGTCGAGCCGAGATACATCGCGCGAGCGCCGAGCGGATTTTCTGGACCGCCTTCCATGTGCCGCGGCAAATCGGGCCGGCGCGCGAGCATCTCGGCCGGCGGCGTCCAGTCCGGCCATTCGCGTTTGGCCGTGATCGACTTCACGCCGGACCAGGTGAAGCCGGGACGGCCTACACCGATACCGTAGCGCAACGCGCGGCCGTTGCCCTCGACGAGATAGAGGAACTTGTTCGGCGTATCGACCACGATCGTGCCCGGACTTTCCTTGCCGCTATAGTCGACGAGTTGCTTCTCGAATTTCGGATCGAATGGACGCTGCCGCGGATCGACCGCGTCCTGCTGGAGCGCGCTTTGCTGAATTGCGCCTTGCATCTGCGGCTCGCCCATCGGCGGCAGGCGGCGCTGCTCGTAGTAAGCCGGCTGCTGCTGATACATCGGCTGCTGCGGCGCATAGGCCGGACCGCGGCCGGGACCGTCGCCGAACAGAAACTCGATGAAGCCGCCACCCAGATTCGAATTCGACGCGACGCGCACCGGCGCCGGCGGCACCTGCGGCGCGTAGAGCACCGCGGGCGGATCGTTCGGCACGGTATTGTCGAAGGCGCCGGCGTCCGCGCCGGCAACGAAGGTGCAAGCGCCGCCGAGCAGCGCAACAGACATTTTCTTGAACATCGACGTACTCTGTACTGTTTCGTCTAGATCACATGCGTCGTGGCGAGCCGGTGGCTGATCCGCGCTCCTCGACGTGGTCAATAAAAAGCAAAAGCCGCTTTGTTTGGTAAACGTATCGGGCGTTTGGATTCACCACGTCGCGAGCGGCGGCGCAATTTCGCGATCAGCGTTTAATTTCGATGAACGCAGCGCGGCCATGGTTAATCGCTTCTTTGCGCAGCGTCGCGCGCGGCCGATCGGCAGTTCCGCCTGTGAACTTCGTGTTAAATCGGTTCTGCCTACAAAGACGCGTGAGTGAGGTGGGGGAGTAACCTGATGGCTGTTCACCGCAAGCGTTTTCGCGTCGAGGATATCATCAGCGGCGAGATGCCGATTCTGGACGACACCGAAGAGGCAATCCCGATGCATAGCGAGATCATGGCCGAGCTGCGCGCGATCCGCGCCCAGATGGCGAAGGGCGTCGTCGCGGCCCCGCTGTCCGGCAGCGCTGCCATGGCGGCGATCGATGCTTCCACGGCGCACGAGCTTGCCGAAGCCCGCACCATGCTCGAGACCTACCGGGCGCAGATCGAGCAGTGCGAGAAGCTGAAGGTCGAGCTCGACCTCATACACGACGCCATCGATCGTACCAAGCGCGAGATCGCGACGCTGCACGGCAAGAGCTTCGACGGCGGCGAAATGGCCAAGGTCAATGGCGAGCTCGGCGCGGTGGTCGGCGGCACCGAGCAGGCGACCCAGCAAATCCTCGAAGCCGCGGAATCGATCGACCAGGCCGCCAGCGCAATGTCCAAGGTGGACTCGGCCGATCAGCAGAAGCGCCTCGCCGACGATATCCAGGAGCGCGTCATCTCGATCTTCGAGGCCTGCAACTTTCAGGACCTGACCGGCCAGCGCATCAGCAAGGTCATGACCACGATGAAGTTCATCGAGCAGCACATCAATGCGATGATGGACATCTGGGGTGGCGTCGACGCGATCAAGGCCCATGTGCCGGCGCAGGTCGACAACCGCAGCGACGACGAGAAGCTCCTCAACGGTCCGAAGCTCGCCGGCGACGTAGGCCACGCCTCGCAAGACGACATCGACGCGCTGTTCGATTGAGCGGACGCGCATACGGACAAAGCAAAACGCCGGCCCAGGGCCGGCGTTTTTGTTTGCCGTCATTGCGAGCGAAGCGAAGCAATCCAGACTGTCACCCTGGAAAGACTCTCGATTGCTTCGCTACGCTCGTAATGACGAGTGGTTGGGCCGGAGCCCTATCACGCCCTTGGCGCGCAGCGGACGTAGACCATGTTGCCGTAGCGCGTGGCGGCGTCCTTGTCGATGAAGCGGGTGATCAGGACGCGGCCGTCGAAGGAGACGATCTCGCGGTCCTGCTCGCCGGGGGTCGGACCGGCCGGTCCGATGTAGTTCTTGCCGCTCGGCGAGCCCTTCAGCCGCAGTTCCTGCGGCGTCGCCTGGTCGGCCAGATGCATGATCACGCCGCCGGATGAACCGGCGCCGATCACGTAGGGATTCTTGCACTGGGCTCTCGCCGCAGCCTCGGTGCGAGCGCGGTCGGCCGGGTTCTGGAACGAGGCGAGACCCCAGCGACCGACGATCTCGTCGGCGCGGATGGTGGCCGGCATTTCCGGAGCTGTGCCGGGCTCGGCTTCGGGCGGCGGCGAGGATGACGAGAAGGATGGCAGGCTCATGCCGCCGCCGCAGGCGCCCAGCAACAGCGCCAGACAAGAGGCGGCCGCCAGATTGGCAACCGTGCGCGTGTGAGCCGAACAGATCATGGCATTCCCCCGAACAAGACCATGGCCGCACCCCTCCCGCAGCCAAGCGCAAAACCGCTGCCGGAGCAATGACGTCCTTCTATACGCCGGCGCTCCGAACGAGTTTCCAATGCCACCATCCTATATCCGCCTCAACAACCGCTTAACCACCTTTGCTTGACAGGATCGCAGCCAAGCCATATTTCCGGGCCCACTATTAGCACTCGGAAAGCCCGATTGCTAAGCGCGCCGTTCGATCCTCGAGGAGAGGGTGGACGGAAGCGCCGCCCCACCGACTTCCACTACTTCCGAAGCGAGCCTCCAAAGGGAAACGTCATGGCTAAATCCAAATTTCGTCCGCTGCATGACCGTGTCGTGGTCAAACGTATCGACGCCGAGGAAAAGACCAAGGGCGGCATCATCATTCCCGACACCGCCAAGGAAAAGCCGTCGCAGGGCGAGGTCGTCGCCGTCGGCCCCGGCGGCCGCGACGAGACCGGCAAGCTGATTCCGATCGACCTCAAGGTCGGCGACCGCGTGCTGTTCGGCAAGTGGTCGGGCACCGAGGTCAAGATCGACAATGAAGAGCTCCTGATCATGAAGGAGTCGGACATCATGGGCGTGCTGGCCTAAGGCCATCCGCCTGAACGGCCACTGAATGCTCCGCTGTCATGCCCGGGCTCGACCCGGGCATCCATCCTTCCTCACAAGATGATGGATTGCCGGGCCTACGCCACGCCGAAGCGGCTTCGGCCGCGCAGGCGGGTCAAGCCCGGCAATGACGAAGACAGCGCCGCACGCACGAAACAAGACACATCACGAAACAAGAGGGACTGCAGACCATGGCTGCCAAAGACGTCAAGTTTTCCGGAGACGCGCGCGAACGCATGCTGCGCGGCGTCGACGTTCTCGCCAACGCCGTCAAGGTGACGCTCGGTCCGAAGGGCCGCAACGTCGTCATCGAGAAGAGCTTCGGCGCACCCCGCATCACCAAGGACGGCGTCACCGTCGCCAAGGAGATCGAGCTCGAGGACAAGTTCGAGAACATGGGCGCCCAGATGGTGC